>Ga0307515_10000024_pt1 | contig 393119 bp, 315 predicted proteins | sample 17_EM_MG_FD_194513 | JGI IMG/M metagenome (GOLD analysis project Ga0307515, IMG submission 194513) | Populus trichocarpa ectomycorrhiza microbial communities from riparian zone in the Pacific Northwest, United States - 17_EM | ecosystem: Host-associated > Plants > Roots > Unclassified...
TCTAAAACCTCTGAAACCTTTATCCAGCAATATTTTCAAAGAACTATTGTATAAGTTAACGAGACGCTAGTGATTTATAGACAGAAGTTTCTGGCAGGAGGTGGTTTGGTAAAACAGATCTGAGAACATACTCCAACTACCTGATCTGGACAATACCAGCGTAGGGAAAAAGGAAACGACGGGGACTCCGGGTAATCACCGGAGTCTTCTTTTTTTCACTGCTGAGTAAATATTTAAAAGTATTCAGGATATTATAGGCTATTGCTATTTCAATCAAGCGGTTGGTTTACTGTAGGCTGTCGCTTCCAATTACGTACAACGGGCAGGGCTTGTTGCAAGCCTGGAATTCATTGCTCGTCCGTCCGGAACCGCTGATGGTTAAAGTATACTGATGTGTGATGTTTCAATGTCCTGCCCCGCTTGGAGCAATACTTTTGTGTGGGCTGCCTTTAGTTGATGTTGAATTAACCTTTAGCTAAAAATTCTCTTCCACCAAAGCTTATATTTCTTTTCAGCTCCATTTTCGGCTGTTTCTCTTATCGGCGTGCCAAGTTTCGATATACATTGGTCAACCCAGTTTTCATACCAATCAAGAAAGCCAAATTCAACTATCATCCCAGCGGGTAACGTATCAAATTCGTTGCTGTCTGCTGACCAAATCTTACCATGTTGTTCTCCATTCAATATGATATAGCAATAGTAGGTGCATCCTTCTGTGTGAATAGGTAGAATGCCATTGGCATTCTTTAGTCTTCTATAATGAAATTCCTTTGGGGCATTTTGCTTTTTTTGAATCAGCTCAATAGCATCATTATTTTTTAAATCACATTGATTTGACAGCCTGGAGTTCTCATCCAGACAATCCACCCATTCTTCATATTCCTTTTTCATTTGACTCAGGGTGAATATTCCGTAATCTGGTCCGGCACCACTACCAATGTGCAAAAGGAAATCTTTGAACTCTGAAGGAAGTTTAATTTTGTATTTACTTTCAAACATCTCTAATTCAGTCCGGGGTATTTTTTCACTTTTATACTTGTGAGATACTGCACCGAATATTTGCAGATTGCGATCTGTCATTTTGAGATGGGTAAGTTTATTCGAAATTGCTTTGAGTCTTTCAGTCATAATTTACCAGGTAGTCGTAGAGTTGAAAAAGGTAGTACACAACGCAACGTTTGCGGCTGCTGCCGGGCGCCGTCCTGCCAGCCAAGGAACTTAGTTAATAAATTGAACTTAAAATTAAACTGACCTGAGTTTTGTAAAGGTCGCTCCATGACCGCTGCTGATTAAAGATTTACTGCTAATTGTACTTCCGTCGACTCATCCTGGCAGCAAACGCAAGTTGGCTGCCGTTATTTTGGGTTGACTGTTACAGGTTTAGCTTCTAAGTCATAGTAACTAAATATTTCAGCAACTTCCTTGTCAGTCAACAGTTTTAAATTAGAATTAGCTTTGGCCTTTACCTCATCTTCCATGGAACGCATCAGGATAAGTCCGTAAGCCTCCTTCTTTTTAGTCAAGTCCAGGTTCGTTCTTTTCGAAATGAATTTTTCATATGCAGTCGCCATTGCCAACCAAATCTGAATCTCGTTGTCAGGATGCTGGTCTCTTTTAAAGTCTGTGATAGTTTCTTCCAAACTACTTGAATTTACTTCTGAAAAGGTCGTCTGTATAACTTTTATTTTTTCAATTTGGTCGGGTCTTAATGTGTCATGAACTATTGGTCCCTGAGCTAAATCTTTAACATTGGCTGTTTTAATATTTTGTTTATCCGATTTGTCTGTCGTCTGACAAGCTAAAAATGCCGAGTATAAAATTGCAGCGAATACGAGTATCCTTAATGATTTATTGAAATTAATTGCCATAAGTTTTGTCCTTTTAAATAGCTGTCGTAATGATTGCCGCCATCGTGTATCTTGTCGTATATACGAATGTACCCGGTTTTATTGTAAAAAATAGCCAATTTGATTTTCAAACTGTTACAAAGATTTTGCACCATTTTTTACCAACCACAAAACTTGCGGCAATACAAGCTTCCGGTTGGGGAGTTTCCTCGTTGCATCTGCCATTTTATCGAATAGTTGTTCAATAATGATTTTTATAATTTTGCCTGTATAAACCGATAAAAAAATCTTTTCGATGGCCTGTTCCTTCACTATTCCTTTCGCGGGCACTACCGGATCGCTGGTCGTCACGATCAGAACCAGGATCCTTGCGAATAATGGAAGTTTTGGCGGCGATGATGCTTCCGGACCTGGCCCGGTATGACCAGGTGATTACTTCGCCATTGCAGCCAGTTGTTTTTCCTTTTCACTGATCACCTGCTGAAGACCTTTGATGCGTTCTATATCATTGGGACTCCTGTTAATCGCCGTTTTAATGGCCATTATTTGCGCAGTTAAAAGCGCCTGATTAGCCGGAACTTTCACATCCGGCTGAACGCCTTTCCCCTCCCAGTCTGTATGGGTAACCGGATTTACACTATAAGCAAATGGAATAGTCGCTAAAAAATAAACACCAATTTTATATGGTTTGGTGGGGTGGGCGCCGCCGCCAGTTACTTCACCAATCACTTTTGCACGTCCCAGTGCCTGCATATTATAAGCAAAATCTTCGGCCGCTGAAAAGCAATCCTTGCTGACCAGGATATAGAGGTCTTTATCTGCCAGTTTCGGACCGGGGACCACTGGCAATGTCCAGGACTGCCGTAGTGTCTTTGCATCGCGATCATATTGATCTTCAAAATGAACCGCGTCTTTAAAAAAATAGCTGGCAATCAGCCCGCCGCCGTCAGCGAAACCATGGTTCTTTCGTATGTCGATAATGACTGCGTCCGAATGGGCGACAAAAGTCATGGATGCCTGGGCAAGGTCCCTGATCCATTCCATCGGAAAAAAAGTGTCCAGCTGTACAAGGCCAATATTGCCGTCAAGTATTTCAACTTTTTTGAAATTAAAATTGGATCGCGCCCAGGTTTTCCTGAATGCATTGGCAGCTTCTTCCGGGGGCGCTTCCGGAGATTCGTTTCCGATAGGCGTGGCTGAATATTCCACTCCCAGGTGACCATCGTTGTTGACCGACCGCAGATCAGCTGTTAAAATCCTGGCAAAAGAATTTCTGTCCGTAATGGTATCGTAATCGTGGTGTTGCTGGTGCCTTTGAATAGCCAATGTCATTTTTTTAGCCAGATCTTCATAAACATACAAAGCATTGATTTTGAAAATGAGTGTGTCTATAACCATTTTACGTTCCGCTGCATTGAGTTTGGGCGGTTGGTGCTGCTGTTGGCTGTTTGCAATAAATGAAACAAGGCAGCATCCTGCAATAATGATATTTTTCATGACTTATTCAGGTTATACGTTGGCGTTATAAAAGAATCGGTTGGTGGGTTTATGCAGTAAGATTTTCAACTGTCCCAGTCGGGGGGTTTTGTGCCGATGCCTAAAATATGCGTGACCGCATTAAAAAAAATGCCGAAACCGGCGTCGGATCGGTATTCCGGTTTAATTGGATAGGGTGATAATTTCAGGTATTTGCTGTGCAGTTTCTCCCACACATCGCGGGGTTGGTGCACGCCATTGACTACCAGCCTCGTGTTGGTTAATTCAAAACATAAGTCCATTTTGTCATTGATTAACCCGTCTTTAATAAGGTCCCCGCTGATATCCGAAATCACTTTACCCAGCGGAAAATCAAGAGTGGTCATTTGTATGGACGGACCTGCCCTGGCTGCAGTTATTGGTCCTGCCTTGTACAAAAAGAAAAAGAAAAACATCAAAGCCAGGCAGGAACCGGCTAAAGCACTTTTTTCGACCAGGTCCAGGGTATGGTTCGTTTTGCTAACGATTCGGCTGACCCGGCTAAGTAATACACTTTTTACGCCGGTAAAAGCAAGGGCCCCACCGAATGCTTTGGCACATGACAGTGATTTGAAACTGATCAGCGCTTCAACATATAATTTTCGGTTACCCATTTGCGCGATAGCGAGATCATCGCAACAATGTTCTCTTTCCCGGCGAATGCGTGCAGAAAGCCATTGCAATGCAGGATTAAAAAAGAAAATGGCTTCTGCCACATTTTGCAAAAGGTTGAACCGGTAGTCATTCCGGCGAATATGCGCGAGCTCGTGCAACAGCATCGCTTCAACCTGCTGCGGCGGCAAATTTTCTAAAATACCCAGCGGAATAAAGATGACAGGTTTAAACCAGCCATACACAACCGGGATTTTTAGCAGCGCTGATTCCACTAACATCACTGGCTTACGGATAGCGAGCTGTGTACAAAGCCCGTCTAGTCGCTGTTTCCAGTAAACCGTGGATGCTGCCGACTGGTGACCGAGAATGTAGTTGCTGTATCCAAGTACAAAGCACCCTTTAGCGCCTTTGATGAACAGGACGACCAGCCAAACGACGGTAATCATTCCTGCGTATCGTGAAATAAAGCCTGCTATCCGGGTCGCCATGCCTCTGAAAAACAAATCACCACGGCTAAAACCGGATAACTGATCAAGTGGGTATGTTCCGGAATGCAATTGCAGGGGCGCTTCTAAAAACCCTGTTTGCAAATCCCGGACAGCATATTCGTAACAAAAAGTCAACGCAGTTGTTACCAACATTGAAATGAATAAAATACACAGGGTATTGTAGCGAAACACAGCGGTCGTATTTTTAGTCAGTATAATTACCAGCCCCGCCAATATTGCAAACAGGCAGCTCTGCCAAACAGAATGAAAGAGCGTCCATATCAGCGCAGTTACTGCACTGTTGCTCCCAACTTCATTTAGCACATTTAGTAATGTCATGGCTTATGATTTTTAAGAAGATTTATCTTCCTGTTCCAATTGTTGCAATAACGCCTTCATTTTTTTTAATTCCCCGGCTGAAGATTTTTTATTATCCAAAAAAGCGACCAGCAGACTGCTGATCGAGCCGTTATACATTGACTTAACAAACCGGTCAAGAATATTGCCCATCGTTCGCTTTTCTTCCAGCAAGGCATAATAGACATGTGTCATTTTACTTTCATCTCTTTTGAGCATGTTCTTTTCGGTCATCACCTGCATCATCTTCAGGGTGGAGGTATACCGCACCGTTTTGTTGCCCCTGGTCAGCAAATCATGAACAAAGCGAACGGTCGATGGTCCGTGTTCCCATAGAACTTTGAGCGCTTCAAGTTCTCCTTTGGTCGGTATGAGGTTATTGGCCTTATTTTTTTTTGCCATATAGTCAAAGCTACGATTTCTGACGTAGGTTAACATTCAAGTTACGATTTAAATCGTAACTTCAAAATATGTTTTTTGGAAAATTTACGCATCTGCCCTATCACACCACACCATCAGCGAGAAATACGTAGCGACCAGCCAGACAGTCGGCGCCAGACACGCCAAAGGGAAACGGAATAAATGCGGTTTGATCTTTACAACTTATAATTTGGAGTAAACGACTTCACTTGTTGGGCTGGTCCACCTGATATTTTATGCCGTAGTCTTTGGGCTTTCGGCGGCGGGACTGCATACATTTGCGAACTGCATTTCGCGGGTATAGAAGCGCCTTGCCATTTTTAAATTTGTAAGACAGCCGGCCCTTTTTCTCCAGGGGTGCGCCCAGGTTCCGCTGGCGGGCTGTACATTTTGATAGAGCGTTGCTGGATTGGAATGAGGTCAGCAGATAAATAATATGCACTGACATAGACCTATCTTTAAATATGGGACATTCTGGATTAACAATTCAATTAAAACTTGCCCATGCACCGCTTTGCAATTTTGATTTCTCATCGATAAAGGAAGAGCAGGTCATCCAACATATTTTAAAACGCGGCATGCTTCATGTCGTTGCACAACGAGATAAATTGACGTTTGACAACATCACTGCTAACAAAACAGACGCCATAATGAACTTTGATATAAAAATTACAAGCAGAACGATTTGCTTACCTGTTTACTGCCCATGTATAAGGAGAAAATATTGACGATTTGAAATCAATAGAATAACGCGTTGTTACATAAGAGCTAATTTCATCAATATAAAGCTATGTTTATTATGAGCAATTTTGACCAAATGATATGTCGCAGCATTTTGGGGGTTATATTTTTCATAGGAACTGTTTCATGTGATAATTATGATTCTGCTTATCTGAATGTTCAATGCAACAATACGCAAGGCTTTTCAATGGATTCTATTACGAAAAAAATGGCATATGCAACAGTAGAAAACGATAAATATTTGACTCTAACAACATTAAACGTCCCGTCCGATACCTTCTGCTTGAGGATAGAATATTACAAAAATCTAAAGGTGAATATTTTTGAGTATAAGAATTACAAATCCTTTATCCAATATAAAAAATACGTGTTTAATATTTCAAATGATCGCGAAGGAAAGATCTTGTTTGACAAATACAAGGAAAGCAAAGAAGAATTTTCAATAACTTTCAATCCATCAATAAAGGGAAAAGACTTTTTATATAATCTACAAAAGAATAAAATTTTGGAATTGCCGGATTGTTTGGAAATTAAGTCCTATCCTTTTGATGTAGATTACATTCCGATACGCCCGGTCTATTTTGAGTATTTAAACAAATGCAGATATAAAATATTTCACTATAACGATCCTTATTCTTTTAGCAATAAATTTATTGAAGCTGGATATGTTACAGGGTTTATGGATTATTTGAAAAGTGAGTTTAATTTTTGAAGGTGTTAAATGGTAACAGAAATAGATAAGGCGAGGAAAGAATATTATTATTGAGGGTAGCGAAGATGGGTTGTATGTTCATGAGATAAGGCACGTTGGTCAAAGCCTTGCCAATGGCGGTTTAAGATTTTCTACCAATCCGAATACATTGAGCAGGCTGTTAAATGCGGGAACTAACCCTGCTCAAAGACCGGGTTTGAAGTAGATGCATATCAAGCACAATTTTATTTTTATAGAAATTCTTATCCTGCATCGGGAGGTGCAAGGGTATTGGCCGATATAAATGCAACCTCATTAAAAACAATTAAAGATGATGACAATCAACAGGTATATTAAGAAATATTTGCGTCCGTTTTTTGTGTCCGGCTGTTTGCTGCTTTGTTTATCGTCATGCTTTAGTCAAAAGGCAAAGCAATCTATAGCAGGAGTTGAGCATATTGCCGGGCGCTATCTAAAAAGTAATAACAATGAAACGTTGGTATTAAATCCGGATAGTACGTTTATTTATTTAAGAAACCATATACAAAGATCTGATGCGATCATTTCTCTTTGTGATACTTTAGCCAGAGGTTTTTGGAGCCAGAAAAAAGGATATATCACGTTAAAGAATATCGGGAGATTTAATGAAATTGCATATTCAATAATAGAATCCGAATCCAAACCCAACGATAGCATTTACTTCAAAATTGTATTACCTGAAGAAGATGCGCTTAACTATAAAAACTTTAAATTTTCAATTATTCCATCTCCCCTGCGTGGGCAGTTTAATGAATCGAATAATCCGGAGTTTGCAATATCCAGTAGTTCATGGGGTAATACGTTTAGCTTTGTGATACAAAATATAGCTCCAAACTGCGATTTTGGCAAAAAGTCATATCAACGAATTTATTTTAATGTTTTTGAAAGGTATAAACCTAAAAACAGCAATTCAAATTTTTTTATAATTACTGTTAAAAGCTTTAATCAATGTTTTTATGAGGCGATGGATATAGACGGAGAAACCATAGGTATAGAACTTAGCGGTTTATTTTGGGCAGGAAGTGTTTATAAAAAAATCAGTTAACTCTTTTCTAAATTAATGATGAACTAGTCAAAAGCCAGGCACATCCCTGGCCTTACTATTTTTAATTATCGCAGAGGGACTATTCCTTACCCGGTGTGTAATAGAACGTAACGTGGCCGGATGTTTTAAAGGGCGTTATTTTCAGTAGATTAAAGACAATACGATCGGTGATGCCTTTGAACAGGGGTAAGCCTTTGCCTGCTACTACAGGATGAACGCAGAGTTGCCATTCATCGATAAGTTTGAGTTTGGTTAGTTCGGCGATCAGGCTTGGGCTACCGACTAAGATGTCTTTACCTGGTTGCCGTTTGAGTTCGAGAACTTCGTCTTTGAGGTCTTTGGTAGCGAGCCTGGCGTTTTTCCAACCGACACTTTTTACGGTGCTGGAAAAAAGGACTTTAGGCACGTTCTCTAACGCTACGGCGAAGTCGTCCATGGTTTTTTTGCCTGTAGGATTTTTTACGATGGTCGGCCAGAAGACTTCCATGAGTTGGTAGGTAGTTCGTCCGTACAGGACGGCGCCTGAGTTGTTTAACAAGTCGGTGTAATGCTGATGTAGTTCGGGGTTTGCGATACCCGCTGTGTGGTCGCAAAAGCCGTCGAAGGTTACATTAATTGCGGCGACTACTTTTGTCATTTGGAGTTGGAGTTTTAATTTTCGCATTTTTTACTTGTACTATACAAATTTCGCCAATGGTCGGGTGCGAATATAGGTGTGACTGCGACAATTTCCGGGCTGAATGCGAAAAACGGATAATCCAGGCTACAAGTGAAGACATGTAGCTTATCAAAAAAGAAAATAGCATATAACTTGCCTCAAATTAGTATGCCTTTTTATCTCCAAAAATGCAAATCCATTTTCGGATATTGATATTTTTTTAGATTCCTGCTCAACAATGTAAATAACCTGGCTCATACATTTCTATTAAAAGGCAAGCCTTACGGCTGCCCATCTTTGATAGTTGGAAAGCCTGGCTTTAGGCGTTTCTAATTTTACGAGATGGACTTTGCCAAAACAATTGCCACCAACCGGTATCTTGTCGTATATATGAATGTACCCGCTCCATTTTATTTCGGCAATATAGTAACAACAATTCTTTTGTATCGTGAAAGTTGTGGAGTCCCTTTATCGGTAATCTTTAAAATGATATGTAATGTTTCCTTTTTTTCGACAGTTGGTGCTGTTATCGATATCCCTGGATAATTCTCGGGTGAAATTTTCAGTTCCTTCTTGTATGAACCTGCTTCAGGATAATCAAACCACAAAAAACTAAAACTATCACCATCCGGGTCGTAAGAATCAGACGCAGAGAGACTAAAACGCTCTCCTGATTTAACGGTAATTTCTGGTTTTTGATTCACTACTGGTACGGGCGGATGATTGGCGCCTTTGTAGCCTGATAAACACCAATCCATACGTGCAGCAAAATCATTTTGAAAATCCGATCGCCAGCGCCAAAGCGTTGATTTGTTATCATGATAATGATTGGTATCGGATTTGACGGTCCTTCCAAAATCGTTTGGCACAAATGGGGTATAACTGTCTGCTGCGTCTGTCCATATTTGTCTTGTTTCGGGTTCAAAAGGAACGCCGGAAATTCCTTTCTTCTGTTTGGTAAAATCGGGCTTTATGAACTGATAACGACCGCCCCAGCCACCCCAATCCGGATGTTCCGGGTTATTTAATCCGTTTTTTATTAAAAACAAAAATGAGGGTGTGTCGCCTTCAACTCCCCACGAAACATCAGGGTATGCAGCACCCAACGGCCCATGTCGCTGTTGTATATTTTGCGCTATCCAGCTATTGCTGATTTCTTCATTGGATATACCTTTTATTTTGGAGTTAATTGCACTCCAGGTTGAACTACCATAATCATCACCAGGGCTAACGATGTATTTCAAATCAGGAAAATTATTTCGCAGCCAAATACCACTATCATCCTGATCAGAAATTGTGTAAACACATAATTTACTTATCAAACGGCTTACTTCAGCCACGGGTTTAGTATCTTTTATTTTTTTGAGCGCCTGTGCCAACGTGTTTACACCTCCCCATGCAGCTATATATAATGGTCGGGGGTCTTTTTCTTCGAGAATTCTTATTATCCATTCTGCGCCTTCAGAATATTGGTTTTCCCCTAATGCAAGCATACCATATTTTGCAGGGCCATTTTTAACTAATGATAAAAGCGAATTGGCATCCGGAAATCCAGGCTCATGTTTATTAAGGTTAGTCCGCACTTTTCCGTAGGCCTGAATTACTTTTTTAATAGACTCCGGTGCAATCCGATCCTTTTGCCAAACAGACGTAGTAGCAATTAAACCTTTTATATCTATTTGGTTTGCGTATAACAGTAACCGGACCAAAGATTGCGTATCATCGGGATCTGCTTCTATGTCTGTTAAAATTATCACTCTGTTCTTCCCGGCTGTTTGAGCGGGCACGGTGGTGGCAACGAAAACCGTATAGGAAAGCACAAAAATAAATCTTGAAAATTGCATGTTTATTTTATTGGTGAGTAACGCTTTTATATTTGTAAAAAGTTAGGTAAGAACCCGAACAGTCCATTAATTATTTTTAGAATTACTGGTGCGGAAAAATTAATTTGGCTTCTTGGTACCCAGGCTACTTTTCGAACTTCAATTAAAGATAACAACAACAACATATTTCTGAATCAACGATCCCTGAAAGAAACGACTATTATTCCCTCAATTTATTATGCTGCATAGCCTTCTAAGTTAATCTTTATTTGATGAAGTAATCTTTTAAAGGTTACAGTATTGGTTGCCACTTTGTATCTGCATGTTTTTATACGTGGTTGGATGAACGAGAACGTTAACCGGCTTAATTATTTTGCTTCATTTAGCGACTTGATATTGTACACAATTCAAATCGCCTGGACCTTCTTTATAAGTATGTTGGTGAAAGAAAAAACACATTTTTTTTAATTTTGATATTGCGATTTATAAATTGGCGTTTTCTGTCATTCTTATACTATTTTTATATGGAGGCGTTGCCGGTTGGACGTTTTACCTGCTTTTTCAGGCGCCGGTTGAAACTAAAGAATTCAGTAGAGAAAAATTTATTCAGGTTTATATTATCCTGTATTTAAATTTTCGCTGGATTGTATATCATGGATAGGAGCCTTAAAAGTATTTATAAATAAGAAATATTGGATTAAAAACCGGCGATAAAAATTCAATCAATTGAATAATTCAGCTATGGCATCTGTACTTCAGTTTAGGAATTATAAGAAAAGTTATGATCATGGTTTAAAGGTCGTTTTAAATATCCCGGAACTGGCACTGAATAAAGGAATATATTGGTTGAAAGGAGCTAACGGTTCGGGGAAAACCAGCCTGTTGAAATCTGTAGCAGGACTTATGCCATTCGATGTGGTGGCGTAGAAAAACAAACGGTCACCAGGCATGGATTGCCAGCGGTGCCGGAGGTCAAATCATTACAGTACTCCCCGATCTGGATATGGTAGTTATAGCCACTTGTTTGTTTGATAAACCAAACAGGGGAAGGGAAGAAATCAGGAGACTTCATGGGTTTGTAGATCTACTGACTAAGGGTAAATAAAAGGGATTGGCTGTAGATACCCGAAAAATATTTGCTACGGCAGAAGGGATTGCATAAGTTCATCCAATGACTGAAAATTTTTTAATAATATTGAATTATCTTCCAAATCCGGAAATATTAAAATGCTATAACGGTTTTATTTGGGACAGACAATCTTAGTGTTCTTCTCCGGGGCAGAGGGGACAGCAATGGCAGCACGTTATAATCAGGAAGCATCCCGAAAGAATAGATAAAATTATTTGATTAAAAATAACATTTTTGATCCCTTATCACCTTTAAAAAATAACGATGAATCAATATACGAAATATTATTTCTTTTTGTTTTTGGGAACTGTTATATCAACATTATTCCACGGTCAGCAAACCAACACACTATTTAACACGCAAGTTCACGCAATAGAAGCCGAAATACCTCAAATTTTAGATAGTGCACATATTCCAGGTATTTCTATTGCCCTTATAGATAAAGGCGAATTGGTTTGGAGCAAAGGGTTTGGTGTAGTTAATAAAGAATCTGGGGTTAAAGTATCCGGGGAAACAATTTTTCCTGCCGCCTCTTTGGGAAAATCCGTTTTTGCTTATGCGGTTTTGAAAATGGTGAGCCTGGGTAAATTGCAATTGGATTCGGCCATTACATCAACTCTTCCATTACAATATTTGGAAGAAAATATTTTGAAGGGAAAATTGCTTGACGAGAAAATTAAACTGATAACTCCCCGGATGATTTTGAGTCATAGCAGTGGCCTGCCTAATTGGCGAACAACCGGCGAGCCGCTAAAAACACTGTTTACGCCCGGGGAGCGATATTCCTATTCCGGTGAAGCTTATTTTCTATTACAACTTTTTGTTGAATATATCATGATGCAGCCAATAGAAAAAGTAATGCACCATTTTGTTTTTGAGCCTTTGGCAATGAAAAGCTCCACTTACCTTGCTGGTGATCACGAACGGTATACTTCAACCTACGGAAATGATGGTCAACCGGTTATTGCAGACCCGCATGAGATGGCAAACGTTGCACATACGTTTAAGACAAATGCTACTGATTATGCCCGTTTTATTATTGCGGTCATGAATGGCAATGGACTGACTAAAACGGTTTCCAAAGAAATGTTTCACCCGCAAATAACCACAGATATTTGTCGTGGTAAAATCGCATGGGGGCTTGGATTTGCAATACAAGAGACGGACCAGGGCACTGCTTTTTTTCAGTGGGGCAAAAGCCCAGATGCTTCTGGTTATTTCATTGGATTCAAAGAATCAGGCAAGGCGATAGTTTACTTCACCAATATTGCCAATCAGGGGTTAAGAATTGGCGAAGTGTTGGTTCACGATGCTTTGCATTACCAGGATCCCCTGTTTGCCTGCTTTGGCGTTAAGCAGTATAATCAATAACCTTTACATTAATTGGAGTAGAACAATGAATTTGAAAAAAGGAATCTTATGTATGCCCATTACTGATAATGAACGACTCTTTGAATATAAATAACGATATAGCTCCAAACTATATAGGATGGGCACCGTGTTTTTGTTATATAGACAGGATTAGGCTGCGGAAAATGACTTATTTTTAGCCCTACCAATGAAATATGCCTGATTGAATGATAAAGCAATTACAAATAAAAGATAAAACGGATGGTGCTGCTTTAATAAAGATTTTGCCTTTCAGAAAAGAGGTAAAAAAAACCGCTCCTCATAAACATAATAATTATTTTGAGATTATTTACTTAACCGGCGGTAGCGGATACCATTCAATTGATACCAGGAAATACCCGGTAATACCACCCATTCTTTTTTTTGTAAGAAAAGAACAGGTGCACAATTTTGACCTGGAAGGCGATCCACAGGGCTTTGTAGTGATTATAAAAAAAACATTCATTGAAAATAGTCTTGATAACGAATTAAAATTATTATTGACAAAACTCAGCAGTCAAAATTGTCTTGGCATCAGCGACAGTATTACTATTCAGCAATTATTTGAGTTGTTGGAAAAAGAAAGCAAAATTGAAAATGAAAACACTTTTCACGTAGTTGAAGGTTTGCTAAAAGCACTGCTGGCAAAAGTGCTGGAAATGGCAAAACCCATTCTTAATAATACTGAACTTAAATCCGATATATATCAGTCTTTTCTGGAATTGTTGAACAAAGGGAAAGTTGTAAAAAATTCAGTTCATTTTTATGCGGAAAAATTAAATACTTCTCCACAAAATTTAAATAGCATTTGCCGTAAAGCAGCAGACAAAACGGCGGCAGATGTACTGGCTGAATCAATCATCAGCGAGGCCAAAAGACTTTTACATTATACCAATAACACTGTTTCGGAAATAGCTTTCTCACTTGACTTTACCGATGCCTCCCATTTCGTAAAATACTTCAAAAGGCTTACCGGTCAAACTCCGCAGGCTTATCGTCAATCAGGTGATTGATACCACAGATTTTTCAAATATACCATAAGACTATCCCTAAGTGGTACCAATTTTGTTTTGGTATGCATTGATAACCCATCATTATGAAACAATATTTTGTTATGGCATTGCTGGGCGTGACATTGCCTGCAATGCCCAAAATCTTAAGCAGATGGAAAATATACATGCAGACAAGAATTATCAACCAGCCGTAAGATATATTGTAAACGACGTAGAAGCTGCCCTGTCATTCTATGTAGATACGCTCGGATTTAAAGAAGTGCTCCACGTGAAGGATGCTTTCGCAAGTCTTAAACTTGAAAGCTTTCAGTTGTTTATAAATAAACCCGGGGCCGGTGGGGCAGGCCAATCAATGCCGGATGGCGCAAAGCCCTCACCGGGAGGATGGAACCGCTTTCAGATTACCGTTCTTAACCTGGAGAAAACTGTAGACGCATTAAAAAATAAGGGTGCCAAATTTCGAAATGAAATCGTACACGGTATTGGTGGGGATCAAATTCTTTTACTGGATCCTTCCGGTAATTTGATTGAGCTGTTTCAACCACCTAAAAGTTCATCTGAATAAACGATTTGAGAGAGACTATAATATGCTATAACGACAATTGTATGATACCGTCAAAAAATAATGAAGCTTCTAATCGCCGGGAATTTATTGAAAAGAGCATACAGCTTACCGCAGTAGTGGGAATTGCAGGCATCACTTTATTATCAGCATGCAAAGAAAAAAAGGACGATGGTGAAGAAGGACAGGAAGTATCGCCGCCAGAAGATTTGATGCAGGAGCACGGATTATTAAACAGGATATTGTTGATTTATGATACCTGCGGGATTCATTTGATCAACAAAAAAACATTTCCGTTGGAAACACTATCCGGTTCAGCAACTATTATCAGAACATTTGTAGAAGACTACAATGAAAAACAGGAGGAAAACTATTTGTTTCCAAGGTTTGAAAAAGCCAACCAGTTGACTGACCTGGTAAAGATATTAAGACAGCAGCACCAGGCCGGGAGGAGCATTACTGATGAGATTATTCACTTAAGCAAATCAGCAACCAGAACTGATACTGAAAGCCAAAAACTGATTCAATTGCTCCCCTCTTTCAATAACATGTACCGGCCGCATGAAGCAAGAGAAGACACTGTCTTGTTTCCTGCTTTCAGAAAAATAGTTTCCCGGCATGAATATGATTCATTAGGCGAAGCGTTTGAAAAAAATGAGCACAGGCCCTTTGGCGAAGATGGATTTGAAATGATGGTGAATAAAGTAGCTGACATTGAAAAGGCACCCGGCATTTATGAGCTGTCGAAATTTACGCCGGTGATAGCCTGATATCAGGCAAAACATTATTTAATAAACATGTAAAATTAAAAATTATGGAATACATCACCAATAGCAACGATCCCGCGGTACATACGGCTAAGATAAAAGCAGATCTGTCAAATTTGGTCAATCATTTACGGAGCGATATTGAAAAACTGGATAACCCTGCTGCCAAAGCACTTTTTGAAGTGAGTGCCGAAGTGCTTTTAGGTTTGCATAAAGCATTTTCTGATTTTGAGCAAAAAAATGAAAAAGCCTGGCAGGCATAGACCTCCCCACCAGGATTGTATGAAGGGATGTTTAAAGCTGCACAATTTTGAACATCCCTTTTCCTTTATGATACCATGAAATTTTCAAAAGTACCATAGAATGGTATTTTTATGGGCTATTTTTATCGCAAGCATTTTGATATCCTTAAGATGCAAAATGGCTGATTCCTTAATTATAAAGCCTTCATTGTAAAAATATTATGTTTAAGCAGCTTGTTGCAAATGATCGGTCCAAAATGAAGATTCCGGCAAACGGCCTTTGAATGATAAAAATTTTCCGCTCCCTGGTAATTCTACCATAACAGGAATTCATTTCCTTCCTGTTACAGCATCCAAACAATTTAACCAACAATGTCAACAATCATACAGAATAACATTTTTAATAACCGTTTTCCCGTTTTTTTAATCTTACTCGTACTGACTACACAGGTTCATCAAAATACTTCGGCCCAACAAATCAGCCTTTCAATAAAAGAAGCCATAAAAAAAGTTGAGGACAACCTCCCTCAACTGGAAGCATATCGCCAGCAGGCATTGGCCAGTCAACAAAATATTCAGTTGGTAAAAAATACCATGGTTCCGGATATTACTGCGGGCTACCAGATAAATTTGGCCACCTTTAATAATATCACCGGGATGAGTTACCCCGGTTTTTTATTGCCGGTCAGCGGGCCTCCTTCTGTCAGCAATGATTTGAATTTTGTACCTGGTTCTGCTGCCGGGGCGCTGATCAAATGGAATCCCATCACCTTTGGACAAAGGTCGGCAGCGCTTGAAAAAGCCACCGCGCAATTCAAACAGGCCAATACAATTTACAATGAGCAATTGTTTCAATACCAATACAACACTATAAATGTTTATTTGGATGCGCTGTATTACCAGCAACTTCTGAAAAGTTTAAAAGCAGCCGTCGATAGAAATAACAGCAGCCTGGGGCAGTCGCTTGTATTGGCAAAAAATGGATTAAGACCTGGTATTGACACAGCGCAATTTCAATCTGCTATTGCACAGGCAGAGATAGATTTGTTACAAACAGAAAAGGTCTATCAGCAAAAAATGATTGAACTTAGCCGCCTTACTGCTTTAGATAATAAAACCGAAAACATTGTCCTTACAGATTCTTTTACAATTACACCGCTATCATTAAATACAGACAGCGTTTCGTCTCTTGAGAGCAACCCTTATTTTCAAACCCTGCAGGCACAAAGAAATACTACGGCTGCTGGTTTAAAAGAAATACAAAAATCATGGGTGCCTCAAATGGATATTTGGGGAAATATTTATGCCCGTGGTTCGGGAGTGAATGCAGCAGGTCTGGTCAATAAAACCGACGGATTTAATTTATCGCGTGCCAATGCAGGCGTTGGTGTGCAGCTTAGTTTTCCCGTCTTACAATTCAGCAAAATAAATATTAAGAAAAGGCAATTGCAATTCTTATTGAAATCCGATGAAGCAAAATTAACGCAGGCACAGCTGGATATCGGCAAACAAACGGCAACAGCGTTGCAACAATATTACCAGGATGTAAAAATTGCTGGTAAATCTCCCGTTTTATTGAAATCTGCAACCGATGTTTACACCGGTTTGAAATTAAGCTATGAAACCGGCCTGATTGATTACACGCGACTTGCACAGGCACAGTATGACCTGTTGAAAGCAGAAGTAAATGATGCCGCCATTCATTTACAGTTATGGAGGTCGGTACTTGCTGTGGCAGTTGCAAAAGGAAACCTTAATTTATTTACCGACCAATTGAAATGAACGCATGAAGCTAATCGTTGCAGCATTAAGGCATCCCATCACCATACTGGTTTCAGTAATTGCTATTGTATTCTTTTCATGGCTTTCCATTCGCAATGCAAAAATTGATATTTTCCCTAAACTGGGCCTGCCAACAGTGTATGTGGCCCAACCTTATGGTGGTCTATCACCGGAACAGATGGAAGGTTTTGTAACTTCTTATTACGAGTATCACTTTCTGTATATTACCGGTGTAAAATATGTAGAATCAAAATCGATACAGGGTGCGGCGCTCATTAAAATTGAATTTAATGAAGGCACTGACATGAGCCAGGCAATGGCAGAAGTGGTTGGTTATGTAAACCGCTCAAGGGCTTTTATGCCACCGGGCACTGTGCCACCTTTCATTACCCGTTTTGATGCAGGAAGTGTGCCGGTTGGTCAATTGGTTTTCAGTTCCGAAACCAGGTCACTGGGCGAAATTTCTGATCTTGCTTTATTTAAAGTACGTCCGATGTTTTCTACATTACCGGGTGTATCCGCACCACCACCTTTTGGCGGCAATCAAAAAACAGTATTGATTACAGTTGACCCGGATAAGATACGCAGTTATCACCTTACACCAGACCAGGTAGTACAGACAATACTAAAATCGAACAGCATAAGCCCTGCCGGAAATATACGTATTGGTGACAGCACTTATATCACTCCGCAAAACAGTGTTATTGAAAGCTTGCAGGACCTGCAGAATACACCGCTTGAAACAGGCCCGGGACCAACAGTGTTTGTGAATGATATCGCCGCAGTCAGCTTCGGTTCTGATGTTACCAGCAGTTATGCGCTTATCAATGGTAAACGTTCTGTCTATATTCCTGTAACCAAAAGAGCGGATGCGTCTACCTGGGATGTTGTTCAGCGAGTAAAAGCAGCTTTGCCGGATATGCAGGCTGCCATACCCGAAGATATAAAAGTGTCGTATGAATTTGACCAGTCAGGTTATGTTATCAACGCACTCAAAAATTTACTTTATGAAGGTGGACTCGGCGCAATTCTTACAGGCCTAATGGTGTTATTGTTTTTAGGCGACAGGCGTGGCGCCCTTATTGTAATCATGACCATTCCTTTAGCACTGTTAGCGTCCGCTACATTGTTGGTTCTGTTTGGACAGACCATCAATATCATGACGTTGGGAGGTTTGGCTTTATCGGTAGGTATATTAGTTGATGAATCCACTGTAACTATAGAAAATATACACCGGCATCTTGAAATGGGTAAATCAAAAGCCAGGGCTATAGCAGATGCCAGTAAAGAAATTGCGCTGCCTAAATTGCTGATCTTATTAAGCATACTGGCCGTCTTTGTACCATCATTGTTTATGACCGGTGTACCAAAAGCGATGTTTCTTCCACTTTCCATGGCTGTTGGTTTTGCGATGATCGCTTCATTTATTTTATCACAAACCTTTGTGCCGGTGGTAAGTAACTGGATCATGAAACATCATCTCACAGAAAGGGAAAAACATTCTTCGAATAATTTCTTTAATCGCATCAAAGCAAAATATATAAAAGCAGGCGAACGCATCAAAGGCGGAGCGGTTTTTACAATCTTATTTATTTTGGTATCCATAGGTTCAACAGTTCTATTGTTCTCTTTTACAGGAACGGAGCTTTTCCCCAAAACAGATACCGGCCTGACACAGATTCGGCTACGCTTGCCTGTTGGGAGCCGGCTGGAACGTACAGAAGATGCTACCCGTAAATTATTAGCAAAAGTTAATGATATTGCAGGAAAAGAAAATGTTGTTATCACCTCCGCTTTCATCGGTACGCAACCATCCAGTTTTCCGGTTAATTATATTCATTTATGGACCAGTGGCCCTCATGAGTCGGTTACCAAAATAAAATTAAAGGTTGGTGCAATTGCCATGGAGGATTTTAAAGACCGCATTAGGAAAACAATAAAAAAGGAGATTCCAAATGCTATGATCTCTTTTGAACCCGGTGATCTTTCGGAGCAGGTACTTAATCTTGGGTCAACCAACCCCATTGAAATTGCAGTGGTAAACAGGAATCTGGATGATGGAAAGAAAACCGCTTTACAACTGGTGCAGCAACTCAAAACCATTCCGTCTTTAAGGGATGTACAAATAGCTACGCCGCTCGATTACCCTGCTATTAAAATTGATGTGGACAGAGTAAGGGCAGGGCAACTTAACTTGACTGCCGACCAGGTTGCCCGTTCTGCTGTGGCCGCCACTTCATCGAGCCGCTTTACCGCACCAAGTTATTGGCTGGATAAAACAACCGGTACTGCGTACATTGTGCAGGTACAGTATCCGGAATACCGGATGAACAGCACGGCACAGCTGGAAATGATTCCCGTAGCAGCTGCTAACGGAAATGTACACCTGTTAAGCGAAGTGGCATCCTGGAAAAAGATCAGCATGCCTGGCGAATACGACCGGTTGAACCAGCAACGTTATATTGCCATTACCGCCAACGTTCAGGGTGAAGATCTGGGTGGTGCATTCAAAAAGGTGAATGGCATTATCAAAAACACGGCAATACCCAAGGGCTCAAAAATTTTACTGCTTGGTCAGCCGGAACTATTGCAGCAAACATTAACAAGCCTGCAATTTGGTTTACTGATTGCTATCGTTGTTTGTTTTTTAATAATGACAATCTTCTTTCAATCCTTCCGGATTGCATTTATTGCCCTTTCTATTTTACCTGCAGTAATAGCGGGATCTTTATTGCTATTGTTGATCACTGGACAAATTATGAATATTCAATCCTATATGGGCAGCATTATGGCAATAGGGGTAGCGATTGCCAATGCAGTATTATTTATAACCAGCGCCGAACAATTGCGAAGGGCCGGTAATATTACCGACGCTCATTTTAAAGCCGCCGAAACCAGGATGCGCCCTATTTTAATGACTACCCTTGCCATGATTGCAGGTATGCTGCCGATGGCATTGGGGCTTGGCGAAGGCGGCGATCAGACTGCACCACTGGGTATTGCAGTTATTGGCGGCCTGATCTTCTCTGCCTTCAGCGTATTGTTTTTTTTACCGCACATTTATCACTGGGTAACAGGTGAGAGAAAGTATGCAGCAGCATCCATGGATCCCGATGACGCCAACAGTAAAAACTTTAACGAACTATGAAAAGCAACCACACATTCATGAAATATATCTTTATTTTAGCCTATACCGTACTGGCCCTATTAGCATGTAATAACAACGAGGCTATTAAACAAACTGCAACGTCTGCAGCAGTGGATACGGTGTCTGTTTTTATTTTACATACTACCAGCGCGAATAAAAACGTCGGGTTACCTGCTGAATTATTGCCTTATGAGCAGGCGGCATTATTTGCCCGTGTTCAGGGCTATATAAAAGAAATGAAGGTGGATTTGGGAGATAAAGTGCATCGTGGCCAAACACTTGCTTTACTGGAGGCACCGGAATTGCAGACAAAGTATGCGGAGTTTCAATCTTCACTGCAGGCAGCAAAGGCAAGGTACATAAGCAGCGCAGATGTTTATCAACGATTAAACACCGCTTCACTGGCTAAAACGGCGGGCATAGTAGCCCCTGTTGACCTTGTACGCAGCCATAATCAGTTGATGGCAGACAGTGCATCTTACGAAGCCGCAAAAAAACTGGCGCAATCTTATAAACAGGTGGCTGGCTATCTTGTATTGGAAGCACCGTTTGATGGAATCATAACTGCACGAAATGCCGACAGAGGAGCCCTGGTGGGTAACGGGCAAATGGTGCTAACGGTGCAGAATGACCGCACACTACGTTTACGTGTTGCCGTGCCTGAGCTGTATGTTGCATCAGTTACTGCAAAAAAGGAAGTGAGTTTTAGGGTGGATGCTTATCCTGAAAAATTATTTACGGCACTCATATCACGTAAAAGCGGCAGCATAGATCCTGTAACAAGAACAGAGCAATGGGAGTTTAGCTTTGACAATAAAAGCAATGAATTAAAAGCAGGAGCATTTGCCTATGTAGAACTCAGCCTGCAAAGAAGCGGGAATTCATTTATTATACCACCCGTTGCAATCGTTACCAACCAGGAAAGAAAATTTGTTATAAGGGTGAGAAATGGCAAGGCAGAATGGATTAATGTAAGACAGGGTATGTCGACTGACAACGGGATTGAAGTTTTTGGCAACCTGGCCAGTGGTGATACCCTTGTGAGCCGGGCTACAGACGAATTAAAAGTAGGTACGGTCGCTTATTGGAAAATGCACTAGGGAAAGCTGTTAACCTTTCAGGCATTCGTTTCTATTGAATTTTGGCCAGCTTGATCTGTAAAAATATCCAGGTAAATGTCAATGTTCTAAAACACTTAAAGTATACAAGTGACAGCCGGGATTAAAACTGCCGCCTCCTATTATTGGATAGGAATTTTAATAGAATTAGATCAGCAGTTCACTAATCGGCATTAGTTGGTGCGACGTTTCAGTAAGAAGTTTATATAAAAATAAAGTTTAGTCTTAATTAATTAAGCTTAGTGGCCGGACGAAAGAAGTACAGAAGCCCCAGCCAGCCAGCAAATCCATCAACATTGTGAACTACTTCCTTTACTCTTAAAAACTGGCGAAACGATTGATAAAAGCTTGCAGATTCGCAGTATAAGAAGATTCCTTTACAGCAACGACTTTATTCAATCGTCACCTTGTCAAAATATGCCAACTTACTTAAATGCTGCAATAATTTATTTAGGAAAGAAATACCCGCGGATCCGAGATCGAGTTCAAAATGTATTATCCCTATTGGGTCTACGATGGCTCGGCTGCTATGAACCACGCCATACATGCGTCGCTTTTTTTCAGAAGCCTCATTGTAGGTGGCTGCAAAATCATGCAGTAAGGTTATTACCTCCTCCACCTTGGCAACATACGCTTGTTTTAATTTCACCAGTAGGGTACATTCCATGTTCAGACGAAGGATTTCCAAGGCAAACGATAATTCCTTTATTTTAAAGGGAATTGTATCAGCTGGATAAAGCTGCCGGGTGTACAACAGCGGATCCAATTGCACAAAATGGAAAACGATATCGTTGCAATCAATGGCTTCATCACTGATATGATAGGTGCGGCCGGATTGGGACCTCCAATGGATGGTGATCGGGTTCCAATGATTATTGATATACAGGACCGATAAAAATGTACCGGTCGTAAGCGCGTCTTCGAACTCCTGGTCATAGGGCGTCTTAATAAGGTTGAGTGCAATTTGTTGGTTGATTTTGATGCCCGTCATTACTTCAAACTTGATAGACAGCTGGGTATCGGCACATTCCAGGAATGGACGACTGATAACTAAGTTGTAGTAACGCTTGAAAGCTTCAATCTCTATTTCTTTGAAAGTAATCAGCGACCAGACAGGGAATACCAATTTTTTACAGCCTTCGATATCCAGATCTTTAAAAGCGAATTGAATGTCACTACAATTAATAGTCGCGTCATCCATCTCATAAATGCGGCCCGAGATGGAACGCCATGTTATAGTAGCTTTTATGCCGCCATATTTCAGAAAAATCATGACATTGATTTGCGAGAGGGTATTTTTCTGGTAGGCGACATCTAATTCTTTTGACCATTCTAACCGAACACCGGAACTTATTTTCAAATCCGTCATAGTCTGAAACAAATTTGTTAGTTGTGCATCTGCACAACTAACAAATTGTTCGAAACATCGACATTATGATAGGTTTTCAAAAGTTGTTTGATTGCCGTTGGACTAAATTTGAAAATGCCGTTCATAAAATCTTGTTAGTTATAATGCCCATGCAAATCTAACTATTTTGTAGGCCAATAAAAACGAGGCCCGTCGTCTGCAATTCCACCACCTAATGCAGCAATGTCTTCCGCGATAGTACCAACGACAATCGTAATAGCTGCACCGAAGGTGGCGCCTTTTAAATAGGTAACCAGCTCCGGATGTTCCCTGAGAAACTGCGATACCACCTCTTTAAACTGGGACATGGTCTGCCGAAACTCTTTAACGAGCTCTTTCAATTCATCCAAACACACCGGAAGACCACAAAAACAATCAAACAAAAGGAAGTTATTCCAATTAAAGGTTCGCTGATAGAAAATATAATGCTGAAGCAAAAAACTAAAGCTATCAGCATATCATTATCAGAATATCTTCGACAATGAAGCGGAAGAAATAAAAAGCAGTGTACAAAATCAAAAGGCTGAGATTGTGCCAGTAGATCTGAAACCGATTCGGCAAGTAGTAGAAAACGGGATTACTGATATCAGAATTCTTATACTTACTCAATTGCATAAAAAGGAGACGAATAACTGGCGGGTGTTTATGGAACCGGACGCAAAAAAATGGGCTGCATATTTAATTGTAGCGCTGTCATAGCGCTAACATTTTTGGCGTATTTGTATTTATTCGCTAATCGTTTTAAAAGGTAGCTGAGTTGAAATTATTTGATAAAATTTGAACTTTTAAACTTGCATTCATTTAAAATCAAAGGTCTTTACTTTTCTACCCATCATTTGATTTTTTGAACTTGCGTTTTAGCAACTACATAGGAACTATCAATATCATTAGTTTTCATTTAATAATACCATAAGAAATGAATTTGTAGTTCGTGGGGTTATGTGAATTATAAATTGGCAATAGATTAAAGAAGCTGTAAGTATAAACCCTTAACGCTGGATTAGTTACTTCAACGATTGCGCATCTGGGTATAAATAAATTGGTGCTTAATATTGAATGTGGGTAATTTTAAAAAAGCTGTTTACCTATTAATCACATCAAAACTTTTCTGATGAGAAAACTATTACATTCAATTTTATTTTGCCTGGCGCCCTTTTTCGGATTTTCTCAGTATCCAACTGACTTAAACAATTATGTTTCACAATGGAGTGCGTCGAAGGCTTTTATAGATAATGATCATGACATCCATTTGGAAATTCCGCCTTGGATTATCGGGGGAGGATGGAGAACATATCTGATGGTAAATGGTGTGAAGACCTTTACCTACAGCACTCCTGATCCAATAGTTGGGAGTCAGTATGTACAATGTACTGATCGTGGTCCTTACGATGCAGTTGGACCGGAAGCATCAAAACCCTGGAAGCGTAACTATTCCAGTATTTATTCGGCGCATTATTTTACCCATCCTGTTTATGGTACAATTAATATTGGTTTTTGTCACGACGAAAACAAAAATGGATGTGGCAGCCAAAATACCATCAATCCAACAATTCCACCCACATGTGCTCCGGGTACTGATTTTTCGGCTTATTTCGCATTTGTTTCTGCTGTATGGACTCCCAACGTAGCTGCTACTAACTGGGGACAGACTGGTTACAACAATGACATTGGGCCTATTTTGTGGCCGTCTGTTGGTTATGTTACCCAGGATAATTTGAATGCTACTGAAGGCCTGTTGCAACCTTCTTCTATAATAAGCAATGGGTATATTTATATTTATATATGGGACAAGGGGCCGAAGCCAAATTTACAGGGAGAAGGAAAGGCAAGAGGGATTAAGTTGGTTAGGACGACAATCGCAAACTCCACCAATCCTTCGGCATATGAAGTGTATTATAAAGATCCCCAAGGCAATGTTCAATGGCTGCCTTCTTTACCAACAGGATTTACGAAAGAGACCATGTTGAATTACGTCAAAGTTGAAGGTCCAAAATCAACTGATATCTTAACAGATGAAATTGCTTTAAATACAGAATCTTTTCGGTTCACTGCTGCTGCGGTGAATAATACAAATTATTTTATCGGCCTTGAAGAATATATTGATAATAATGACAATGGCAGACACCACCTGGCACTGCGTTTTTCCAATGACCTGATAAATTGGTCCGCGAGGGAAAAAGTTGTTGAAACATCTACCAACTGGGATGCAAGTGATATGAACTATCCAATTTTCCTTAGCGCTGATGGCTGGTCCAATACCGCCATTAATCTGGATGATTTTTATATCATGGGTACACATAGCCAGAGTCCATTTTCAAACTATGTAAACCTAATCAACGTGCATGTATATACGCCGCCACCACCACCGCCACCAACATGTCCGCACGGATGCAATCAACGTATCACTGCTGACGCAGTTACCTTGTCTTCCAATCCAAATCATGGCATTTTTCAAATAAGATATCATTTGAATGGCAACGGACTGGCGCAAACACAAATCAATATATTCGATATAACTGGCAAAATGCTATCGAGGGCCAGCTCAGGAGCCAAAACGGCTGGCTTCTATCAAGAGAATATATTTTTAGCGAATAAGGCCAAAGGGATTTACGTGGTTGAACTGATCGTTGATGGAGCCAGAACTCAGAAGAAGGTTGTTGTAAATTAGCATCGCTAAATTAATTTGTACAATTATTGGAATGTACCAACGGAAATTTAAATGATATAAGTAGATTGCATAAATGCTAAATGACTTACTAAAGAGGCGTTACACGGGTCTGCTGATATCATTGTTTGTTCTCACTGTAGTCTATATCCCGGTATGCTACAGTGATTACGCTTTTCTGGACGAAGCTCACCAACTCTGGAATAATGATAATCATTCAAATTATAGCATGTTCCTGGTTCAGGGGAGATGGCTGTCGGGGGTTTTGTTTGATAAGGTTTTTTCGTCTGTCAATACTATAGCGGACCTGAAATATATCAGGGTTTTTTCGTTTTTGTCGTGGGGACTGTTCCTGCTTTTCTATTTCAGGTTTTGCAAAAAATGGCGAACATTATTTGAGATGGATAACTTACTATTGGTGACAATGGGTGCGTATATCGCATGTTCTTTATCAGTTGCAGTGTATGTAGGTTGGGCTTCTTGCTTCCAGTGTGGGATTGCTAATTTATTAGGTCTTTGCAGTGGTCATATGATGTTTACCGAATTAATCAATAAAAACAGATCTAAGGCTTTTTCAATTGTGTTGATTTGTTTATCTGGCGTCATGGGTATTGCCTCTTTGTTTCTTTATCAAACTGCTTTCGGGACATTTCTTATTCCTTTTGTGCTGTATTTTATCAGTAAAGGATTGTTTGTATCAAAGAGACTGGTGTTAATCGGATTGTCGGCTTACTTGCTAATTAGCGTTATATATTATAAATTATTTTTGATTTCAATTCAAATTAGTGGGGTGACAGCCAGCGCGAGAACAACTTTTTCTAATAATATTGCAGACAAGTTAGGTTTCTTTTTTGGTTATCCTTTTGCGCAGGCTTATAGCTTGAATTTTCTTTATAATACACACAGTGTATTGTCGCAATTGTTTCCTTTTGTGATGATTGCGCTCTGGCTTTTTATTTACTTTCGCTCCTCCAAAGAAAAAGCAATAAGAAAGATTTTATTTATTGTTGGTTTCATCGTCATTGGCATATTCATCTACCTTCCGCTGCTGGTCGCAAACGAAAACTTTTCTTCATACAGGACTATGTTTGCACTTAACCTGGCTGCCAGTTTCCTGGTTATTCATTCTGTAATGAGTATTTTAAAATCAGAAAGGACAAAGGCATTTTTCACTATTTTGTTAATAGCAGGCTTTACAATCGTAGCCTTGTGGAATTTTCGTTTAAATTATCTTATCCCTTTAAAGTTTGAGTACAAATCGATTAGTTCTAATTTCGACAGGGCATATCATTCTTCAATTGATAGTGTTTGTTTCCTTGCCCCGCCAGAAAATGGTTTTTACAAATCTTTCGGCGTGAAGGTTTATAAAGACGAATTTGGTCTGCCCTCAACATATAAGGATTGGACTCCTTCACCGCTTATAAAACAACTCATTTATGAAAAATCAAACAATAGGCAATTAGCAAAAGCTATTGAGGTTATGATTTTTACCGACAGTCTCAAGTTTGCTGATCTGCGATCGCAAAACCCGAATCGGATATTATTTTTTAACATAACTGAACTCTTAAAAAATTAGAAATTTGAATAAGTAGCGTAAAATTTATTTTTAAGGATATATAAAAAATTGGAAAGAGGGGCCAGGTTGTAAGCCAGGTATCAACAGTCTGGCTCAGTACAATGTCAGCAAAGTATAGGTTTGTTTAATGGACGCTTAAGTCGGCCGCGCATAATAAAGGGGACTATGTGAAAGCAGGTCGGATAATCGGAATACTTGCAGGAGGCAACGACGGTTTTTACGAACTCGAACTCATGCTGTCGTGCGGGGACAAGGAAGACACTCGGATTCAGGACTGGTTTTCTGAAGAATTCAGGAATAAAGCCCGTACCGGTAAATAGAAAAACATTTTCCTTGCTGCAGCGAATAATATTGGGTTCCTATTCAATACAAAGACGCTGGTATGATGATTAAGTTATTAATAATATTATCCATTCTATTTTTTGCCTGAAACAATCAGGAATCAGGTATAAGCAAAAAAAGAACAAAGCCAGCAGAAAGCAGGCCATTTGAATCGGCGAATCCACAGATGATAGATTCTTTTGGAATAAAATGTTTATATGACAGTACGAAATTGGTATTGTATTGTATTTATTGTGACCAGCCTTGTATATTAAAACATAGTGATTTATCTGGTGGTCAATTAAAGACTTTTGGAATGCTGGATCTGAGATTCAATGAGCTGAGAAAGTTTAATGACACAGTTGAACTTGATTTTTATTTTTATTATACTGATTCAATACGTTGTGATAATCTGTCTTTAAAGGGTGATATTGTCATTGCAAAAGGAGCAGGTTTCGAAAACGGGAATAATAGTATTTTGTATTACACATCACCAACAACCCTGCATTCCTTCCGGAAAACTGATCCGCGAAGCCGGTTTTACAAACCATTGCAGCCGGAACTAATATTATATATTAGAAAACATAAAAAAGACATCAATGCGTGGTTTTTAAAAGAGGCGGAGCGAAGAGGTATATTTAATTAGCATTCGTTCAAGAAGGCAACAGGAGTTGATCCGGCACACGGGAACAAAATATAATGACAGGTTTTGGTTTGAATACAATGAAACAAGATAGACGGCTGCTGGCGTATTCGACTAATGAATTAAACCAAATTTATAGAATATGTTTTCAGTTATTTTGTTTTTACTCAGCACCATATGCTTTGCAATATTCTGAACTCCCGCCATTTATTTCCTCCTGGCATTATAGAATGCTTATTTTTTTGATTTCAGTTTTGCCCGCTTGTGTAACAGAAATAAAATAAACGCCCGTCGGAAGATTCGAAAGAAATAAAGTTGAACTGTTTGCATTTTTCTGCATTGGTACATCAATTTTTTGCCCAGTATTAGTAAATAATGAAATGGCCGATTTCGCATCTGTAGTAAAAGATACAACCAGGTAACTGGTAGCCGGATTGGGATAAATATTTATTGTGGCATAGTCATTCATGTTTATAGTTCTGACAGAAGAATAAAAGATATCACCGGAAATATCGGTCTGCATTAAGCGGTAATATGATTTCCCCGGGAGCGGTTTTTTGTCAATTGTGGAGTAGAAAGAATTTGAATTGCTGTTTCCATAGCTGCTGATTTCCTGTACATCATCCCAATTAATGCTATTGGCTGAGCGCTGGATGGTAAAATGATCATTGTTCAATTCAGATGAAGAAACCCAGTCCAGTTTGACCGTCCCATTTTCTGCAATGGCGGTGAAGGAAATTAACCTGATGGGCAGGGTGGTGCTGGTTGTATTTACCGTACCAATATAAAAACTATTGGATAATCCGGCAAGCAATAGCCCGGTTCTGTTTATTTGGGGATTTGTTGTAGTTCCTGCATTTGTTCCTGCCGTTGCCAATGCACTGCTTGCGAGGGTGAGCCGGAGATCATTTACATTTCCGATGCTGCCAAAGCCTGTACCTTCCACCCTTACATTATATAATCCTCCCACTAATCCGTTGGCTGTAGACAGGGTCCAGTTGAGATCTTTCCTGGCAGCTACCGTAAATATTCCGTCAGGGAATGATACTGCTGAATTGGTTCCGGTATTTATATAGGCAATGGTCACTGTTCCGCCTGTAATGGGTCCTGTTACTGGTGCAGAAACATAAAAGGGCCGGTAATCAGTTGCTGTGCCTGCTGGAAACAGGCCAGCTATTCCGCCATCTGCAATTATTGTTGTGTTGAACCACCTGGTAAAGGATCCTGCATTGATCATGGTTCCAATTGTTCGAACCAGGTTGCCTTTACTGGCTGTTGAAAGACCGAGCGTCATTGTGTTGCTATTAAGATCAATATTTCCCTGTGTCATTGTGAGGGTTGTGGCAACAGTAGCATTATTAATAAGTTGAATACCCGCGCCTGTATTATTTATGGTAAGGTTTGTGAAATTTTCTCCGCCCACGGAAGTTATGGTTTGCAGCGTATTGCCGTTGAAATTTACTGTACTGGTTCCTTCGGTAAAGCCGGCTGTTCCCCGGCCGATCCAATTACCAGTGATATTTATTGTATTTGCGCCTGCTGCTAAAATACCTGTACCATTAATGGTAAGATTTCCAAGGGCAGTGAAGTTACTCCCCAGCGAAACGGTGTTTGCAGTAAAGCTGGAATTATAAAAACTCATTCCTGTACAAGAAACAGTCAGGTTGTTGCCACCAAAAACGACCGAGGAAGCGTTGCCTGTAGCATCCACACTGCCACTTATATATGTCCAGTCACGGCTTTCGGAAATGATCCCATTCAGGGTTAGTGTTCCGGACGGTTTTTGAATTGTCAGGTAGGGCAATAGTCCCTGACCTGCAGCGGCGGCGCTGGTTAACGACTGTGCACCGGTGCCATTGATCAAAATAAGCCCGGTTCCACCTCCGGTAGCCGAAGTGTTATTGATAAGAATATCGCCCTGTGCTATGATAGCCGTGACTCCAGTAACGGGGGTATTGATAAAAACATTGGAAGCTCCGGTGGTGGATAAAGTACCAGTCACAGTTAAAATTGTTCCTGTATTGACAGTCGCTGTATTGTTGTTGTTACCTTCAAAGTTTACGTTATTAAGCGAATGACTGCCCGTAATACCAAATAAACCGCTTCCTAAAGGGCTGGCAAATACAACAGTTGAGTTATTGCTGGTTACATCCAACGTTCCGGCCGTATAGGTCCAGTTGCCCTTTACCGTTATAAGGGCCGGAAAAGTGAGCGTTCCGCCCGGTTTATTGATTGTAATGGAAGGCAAACAATTTTGGTTTATCGGTAAAGAACTGGTGATAGATTGATTTGTTCCTGAAACAAATGCAATTACTGATGTACCCCCGCCACCGCCGGCTGTATTGGTTAAGGCCAGGTGGCCATTGAGATTTATAGTTCCTGTATTCAGAGTAATATTGCCTGTGCCTGTCATACTCATCGTGCCGGAAACAGCCAGGATTGTTCCGGCAGCTGTTGTAAAAGTATAATTGTTGCTTCCGTAGAACGCTACATTATGTAGTGTATGGCTACCGGTAATGGTTAAGGTATTTTCAAAAACAACCGTAGAATTATTGGTAATTGGATCAAGGGTGCCGCTGATATAGGTCCAGTTGCCCTTTACTGTAACTAGTGAAGGGAAGATAACCGTTCCGGTAGGTTTATTGATTGTTACCGATGGAAACCTGCCCTGGTCTATAATGCCGGTTGAAGTGATATTTTGTGTTCCGGTTCCATTGATAAGTATGGTGGCAGTACCTCCTCCGATGGTATTGGTATTGTTATCAATAATATCACCCTGCACAGCAATTGTTCCCGTATTGATTGTAATATAAAAGGCTCCGTTTTCCAGGTCCAGGGTATTGGTTGCTGTTATGGTGCTTCCTGCTGCGATGGTAACCGTGGTATTCCCCGCAGCCTGTATAGTTAGATTATAAACGGAAAAAGTGCCGGTAACCGTTAGGTTATTCACAATATAACATGTTGATGTGCCGGCGTTAATAGTACCGGTGGTATATGTAAGATTCGAAGCAAAAGAAAGATTACCCAGTAAGGAAAGTGTTCCGCTTGCTTTATTGATATTGATGATGGGCAGGCGGCTTTGGTTAACGGATAAAGCCGTTCCGTCAAACGTTTCGCTGCCTGTTCCAATAATATTGATGGTAGCCGATCCCCCGCCTCCGTTGCCTGTATTGATCAGCGTAATATTTCCACTGACATTGATATTACCAGTGTTGATAACCAGGTTTCCCGCACCGGCGATGGTCAAATCACCCGTAGCTGTAACGGTAGTGCCAACCGGAATGGTAATGGTTAGCAAAGACGTGTTTACAATATATTCAATATTGGATAGTGAGAGGCTGCCGGTTATGTTGTAACTGCCTGTATTGCCGTGTGTGAAACAAAAAACGGAAGTCCCGGCATTGAGCGTACCCGCGGTATAAGTGAAATTATTAGACACCCCCGGGAAACCGGCCAGGTTTAATATGCCGGACGTTTTATTGATGGTAAGCTGTGGCAGGGCACCTGTGCCAGCAGTTGTACTGCCGTTAAAATTTTGTACCCCGGTTCCGTTTATATTTATAATGGCATCGCCACCGCAACCGGGGCCGCTGTTGTTGCTATTAATATCCCCTTTCACGTCAATTGTTCCTGTAGAAATATTATAAAATAAAGTACCTGAGGTATTCAGGCTATTCATAACTGTTATATTCCCCACAGATGATATGGAATAGGTATTACCGTTTCCAACGAATTCAAGCGTATAAAAAACAGGGCTTGTGCCGGAAATAGCTGCAGAAATTATTCCATTAAAACGTACTGCTCCGTTATTATGAGCAAAAGCGCCGCTTGTAAACGCCGCATTACTCCTTAATTCAAGGACGGCTGAAGTGGAAGTGAAGGCAGAGCCTGCAATTGTAAATATGCCTGGTATGGTAATATTGGCGGAGCCCCCTGTAAATACACCACCGGCAAAGGAAGCGGCATTGATGGTCGTAATGCTATTGGCGCCCTGAATGATATTTCCACTGTATAATGCAGCAACAGTTATGCTCTTTATATTAACAACTGCATCAATCGAGCAGTTACCGGTTCCCAGGTTATCAAAATTTACATCGTCTGCTACACCGGGAACGCTAAAACCACCTGCTCCGCCTGAAACGTTCGACCAGTTGGCCGTGTTGTTCCAGTTGGAAGCCACATTGGCTACCCAATACCGTGCTGCAACACCTGGTTTTGAAAAGCTTATTAATAAGAGGAGCAATAAGCTGATTTTAGTTTTTTTCATTGAATTGGATATTTAAACCGGTACTGATATTAAACTGCCATTGTTTAAAAAAAGTGCATATTTATTTAATAATATTTTAATACCTGTTGCGCATATAATCGTTTCTACTTATAGAATTTTTATTTTAAAGAGATATTCACCCAATAAAAAAAAAGGATAATAGTTGTTCAAATAGTTGCTTTTATGAGAAGCGTGTAAGTGTAGTAGATCCGTTGTTTTTGATGTAGTCGTTATACTACAGACATTAAATATGTATTCTCTTTGGTATCCTCAAACGGTATGGATGGAAAATTCTGCAGATTTAATCTTGTATTACAGAAAGCTAAATGAGGGGGGTAAAGAAAATATAATTAAAAAACAAGGCGACCTTTTTTGATAGAACCAAACGGGTAACTTGACTATTAAATCAGCTACAATCTGTTTTAACCGGGTATTGTCTTTCTCCAACTGGTGAAGCCGCCGAAACGCCGACACACTCAAGCCTCCTTGCTTTTTCTATCTATTGTAAAAGAGGGCATCCAAAATCCCCAGCTTCCGGCATACTATAATCGAACTGTGTTGACTTGCGGCCTGCTGCCAGTCAGGCCCTATTTTTTTTCAATCATCAGCAAATCATTATCATCAGCATTACATGCCCCTATATTAAACACCGATTTTCTTATATTCAGGATTAATTTATTGGTAGCAAGCGGTCTGCTTTAGCGATAAGCGTAAAAGACTTTAAGTGTTAGTGATAAAATAAAAAAAGTTTAATTTAAAAAAATTAATTTTATAGACAATGAAACAGGCGGCATTACAATAGCACTGATTGTAACTTCATTTCTATTGGTTCGCTTTTAACACGATAATTGCTAACAAAATAAAAACACCAAAATGAAAAAAGTAACAGGAATTGGCGGTATTTTTTTTAAATGCAAAGACCCAAAAGCAGTGAACGAATGGTATAAAACCCATCTTGGGTTCGACACAACCCCTTATGGAACGAGCTTTGAATGGCTGCAGGCCGATGACAGCACAAAAAAAGGACTTACCCAGTGGAATCCTTTTGCAGAAACCACCAAATATTTTGAGCCTTCAGCAAAAGACTTTATGATAAACTACCGGGTGGAGAATTTAGAAGCCCTGGTTGAAGAATTAAAAAAAGAAAACGTGACAATCGTCGACAAAATTGAATCATATGATTACGGAAAATTTGTTCATATTTTAGACGGTGAAGGAAATAAAATTCAATTGTGGGAGCCTAAAGATTAAAATATAACTAAATTGTTGCTTCGCAACCCAGCTGAATAGCAATTGCTGACGTTAAACAGCATCTACACCTGGTAACAGGATTTAAATTATTCACTTAAACGCAGCGTGGTTTGTAAAACAGCGGTTTGCCAAAGACCCCCTCCGTAATCGCCTTTCTGTGCCGGAATTTTTTGCTGCCATGTAAAACGCGTCAATAAAAGTCCTAATTTTCACAACTGTCCGGGTTTCTGCATTAATTGGCACTTTGCCATCTGGGTGAATCGTATCGTGAAATGTTTGTCCAAAAGAAATTCGCAGCCGCCCGGTCAGTCACCGTAACCACAAGGTCAAACGCACAATTTTCTACTCAAAAAATACAGTATGCAAAAAAGGATTATTTTTCTCTTACCTGTTGTTCTGTTATTTATTTATTCGGTAAAGCCGGCAGTTTACAAAACGAACGGTGTCCATAATGTCCATACAGACAGCCTTCCACCAGTAGAGACAAAAACCCCCAATAGTGATTACAAGCCTGCATTCAGCGGACAAACGCGTATTGCCAGCGTGAAGACAGCAACAAAATATAAAGTAGAAAAAATAGCAGATAAACTGGGTAGCCCGTTTGCTATTGTGGCCATGCCCGATGGCAGGTTGATGGTTACCATCAAGTCCGGCTATATGGAAATCCATGATCGGAACGGCGCGCTGGTGAAAAAAATTACCGGTATTCCGTCAGTCGAATTTAAAGGCCAGGGTGGCTTGCTCGACGTTGCCTTTGACCCACATTTCGCCTCGAATAAAATCATTTACTGGAGCTTTTCAGAAAAATCCGGCGCGGGAAATTTAACGGCTGTTGCCAAAGGAAAACTAAATGAAGCCGCCGGAAAAGTGGAGGATGTATCCGTAATATTCGAGGCGAAACCCGCGCTGAATAGCAGCAATCATTTCGGCTCCAGGCTGGTCTTCGATAAAAATGGAAATCTTTTCGTAAGTGCCGGCGAACGATCGATACTGGAAGGCCGCGTGCAGGCGCAAAAGCTGGAAGCGGGGATGGGTAAGGTTTTCAGGATTACCACTTCCGGCAAACCCGCCGCCGGTAACCCATTTTTGGGCAAAGCGGGTGCTATGCCGGAGATTTACAGCTATGGCCATCGTAATCCGCAGGGCCTCGATATCAACCCCGCCACCGGTGAACTGTGGGAAGCTGAATTTGGCCCCCGGGGCGGCGACGAAATCAACATCGTACGGCCCGGTAAAGACTACGGCTGGCCAACCATCACCTATGGCATAGAATACGGCGGCGAAAAGATTGGCGGCGCCATCCAGCAAAAAGCAGGCATGGAACAACCGGTGTATTACTGGGATCCTGTTATTTCACCCAGCGGCATTTGTTTCTATAAGGGCAGCGCAATACCGGAATGGAACAATAACCTGTTTGTTGCAGCGCTGAGCGGTCTGCATATTGACCGGCTGGTGATCAGAAACAATAAAGTAGTAGGCGAAGAGCGGCTATTGACAGACAAAAACGAAAGATTCCGCGATGTCACTTGTTCAAACGGTATACTCTATGCAATTTCTGATGTGGGAAATATATACCGGATAAACAAAAACTAAAGCAAAAATTAAAGCAAAAATTAAAACAATAACTAAAACATTTATCATTACAGACAGCATATCAGATTAAAATTGTTGTTGCAAAACCGTACTATGAAGTGGCCGATAATTAGTAGTTGTATACTACACATCAACACCGGGAAAGCCGAAACCCAATCATAGTAGGCGATAACAATTACATCATTATGAAATCAGTAATTATTACAGGAACAAGCAGGGGTATTGGCCTCGAAACAGCACTGGCATTTTCCCGCGCCGGCTATTCCGTTTTTGCTACCATGAGAAACCTGGAAGCGGCAGCTTCTTTACAGCAATGTATCACCAGCGAATCTTTGTCGATTATTATTTACAAAATGGATGTCGATGATGATGATTCAGTGAAGCGCTGTATCGGAACCATCATCAAAGAACATGGAAAAATAGATGTTCTGGTGAATAATGCCGGTATTGAACGGCATGGTTCCGTTGAAGAACTGACAATGGCCGATTTTAAAGCGGTCATGGAAACCAATTATTTTGGAGTCATCCGGTGTATTCAGGCGGTGCTGCCTCAAATGAGAGAAAATAAAAGTGGTTGTATCATTAATATCAGTTCTGTTTCAGGAAAAATTGCCAACACACCATTAAGTGCTTATTGTGCAAGTAAATTTGCCCTGGAAGCGCTTACCGAAAGTCTGGCACAGGAAGTAAAGCCCTTCAATATAAGGGTGGCCGCTGTTGAACCGGGTATTTTTAGTACGCAAATGGCCCAGAACATCTCTGTAGACAGTGCTTCCATTTACCCGCAGGCAAAACGTTTTGCAGGTCTCTTTGAAGCTTCACTTAAAACGCCCAGGCACCCATCAATGGTGGCAGACAAGATATTGGAAATAGCCAACGGCACAACCTTTCAGTTACGCCACCCGGTTGGCCCGGATGCACTCCCATTCCTTGGCTGGCGCGCATCTATGACCGATGAACAGTATATGGACTGGAATGCAGCAACGGATGAAGAATGGTACAATGCCGTGGAAGCCACGTTTGGTTTGAATGCAAGAAGCGATAAATAAGATAGTTGTTACTGTATCTTTGCTAAACAGGAATTTAACTATCTGAAAATTACTCTTTTCTTGCAGAAAATTACTTTTAACAACCTGCCCTTGCGAACGCGCACCCGCTTTAGACCAGCTGCCTGAAACATCTGCCAGGTTTATTGCAAGCTTCATGTTATTGCAATAAATTAAGGTCATCGTATCAACGTTTTTAAGAGCTAAAATTATTATTGCCAGGCCACTTTTCCGTCCTTCTGCTGTTAAATGAATCAATACCCGCTTTTATTACGATAGTCTAACCCTGATCAATTTTTAAGGCTAACCAGGCCTGCGTTGCTGCATATCTGTTTCAAATTAATAACTCCTAAACCGCCTGAAATGAAGAGAAGAACCTTTATTAAAAATTCTGCGTTAACTGCATGTAGTATGGCTGCCTATGGCGCCGTGCACTGGAATGGTAAAAGTTTTGTGGGCGATAATGAAACGACTACCGATATACTCGGGCCTTTTTATCGTCCGGGCGCCCCCATGCGAAGTAACCTGGTGCCAAAGGGATCCTCGGCGGCCATCATGCACCTAAGCGGGACTGTTTATGGCACCAGCGGTAAAACCGCTTTGCCTGCTGTACTGGTAGAAAGCTGGCAATGCAATGAACACGAACAGTATGATAATACGTCCGATGATTATTTACACCGTGGTTGCGTAAGAACAGGCAAAGATGGTAAGTATGCATTCAGGACCATAGTGGCAGTACCATATAAAGACGGTGATGCATGGCGGCCGGCACATATACACCTCAGAATTTCCAGCGATAATTTCCAGGACCTGGTTACACAGATTTATTTTAAAGGAGATTCACACATACCTGAAGATCCTTCTTCTGCTTCCCCGCAATCGGTACACCGGATTTTAGAAATGACGAAAAATGATTTAAATGAAGCAGTGGTGAAGTTTGACATTATAATGGGCAAACCGTTCCTGCCCGATGATGCAGCCTTTAAAAAAATTACAGGCCTGTACCAACTGGAAAAAGGGATAGCCGAATTTAACCGGGAAGACGATCTGCTTATTTTAAAGATGAACGGGCAGTATATGGAAACAATGGAGTACAAAGGAAACAATACATTTGAAGGAGGTTTGGGTTTCAACAGCGTACAATTTCAATTGTTGGGCAATGGCGATGTAAAAGCCAATATAGTTCTTTGGAACATGGGCCCTGCCAACCAAAAGTACCTGGAAAAACACGAAGGCGTTAAAATATTAAAGTACAGGAACTAACAGCATTCAGCCATTTATTCCGCTATGAAATTATTTGTTTATTTGCCTGCTTGTTTTCTGAAATACTGTAAGGCCGCTTCCAATGCCACATCTTTAATCTCCAGGTAGTCTTTAACGGTAGGCACTACTTTAATGTCTGGTTGAATGCCGATCCCTACAAATTCGCGACCATCGGGGTACATGTCTTTTTTTACGCAAATGCGTGCATAACCGCCCCCTGGCAGGTCAAAACGATAAGGCATTCCCGTACTGCCATTGGTAGGCTCACCTATTTTTATGATATGCTTTTGATTGTCGGCAGCTATTACAAAGTCTTCTGCTGCTGATTCGGTATTGATACCTGTCAATAGTACAACAGGCACTGTTATTTTTTTTATTTCTTTTTCTATTGGCGACCGCCACACACCCGGCTGTTTAAAAACCGGGTAACCATTATAAAGCAGCCAGGCATCCCGTTTGTCGGGCTTTCCCGTTGTATCGGCAACTTCGATATACCTCCCAATGGCTTTTTGAAAGGGGTCTAGTATTCTTGTAGTGGAGGCAGAGCCCACCAATACGCTGTCCTGTATAAAATGTTTTAAGATATTGAAGGCTACCCCATCGTCTCCACCGCCATTGTACCGCAGATCAATGATGATGCCCCTGGATTTATCCAGCGACGGAAGCAGTTTTTCAAACAATGAATCTATCCTGGATTCGACGAAAAAACTGTTTAATGCTATATAAGCGATGTTGTTGTCGAAAGTTTTAAATTCCAGGAAATCCCGTTTTTGTTCATCCGGGTATACTCCAATTTTTGGATAGAAAACACTGTCTTTTACTTTGGCATGCGTAAGTAAGTAACTTGCCTGTTCTCCGGTTGGTTTTTTAATAGTAATGTTAAAGCTGGAACCTGGAAAACCCTTTAAAAGCATGCCGGTCGCAATATCATCCCTCACAAAATCAGTGGAACTTGAAATATACGGAGCCACACTGTCTTTGATAAATTGCTCAACGGGCAAACCATTGACGCCAATGATTTCACTGCCCAAAGGAAATTTTTCCAGTGTCCTTTTCCATGTTCTCTTAATAATTACTTTTTTATCTACCCTTTTTAGTACAATCAGGTCGTCTCCGAATGTATTGTACATGTAGTTGACGCCTTTGATGGGAGGGGAAATAATTTCTGTGTGGCCGTCTCTTAATAATGCGCAAAATTTTTGGAGCAGCCTGTAATATTCATAATCGTTCCTGCTTGCCTGCACTTGTGGTATCAAAGCCTTATAGGCACTGTCCCACGAACTGCGGTTTATTCTATTGAGGTAAACAAAGTTATAATTGACTTCCTGCCAAAACTTTGACAATCCGAATACTTTATCGGCGGGCGAAATGGTGTTTGCAATTTGCGGACGTGCTTTGATGCCTGTTAAAGAAAGAAAGAGTAATAAAAAGTATTTGGCCGGCAATTTCCTTATTTCCATTGTGCAGTATTGAGAGGCTTTAAATTGGAGAAATGTTTGCTTAAAGATAATATCATTTCTCCAATCAAAGACTCGCTGCTGCAATGGTCGACCAGTTATTTTTCATTTCCATTTCAGAAAAAATAATCTTGTTGCCGGCACTGATTACCCTTTCTTTCAAATGTATTTCTACAAAACAATATTTGCGATGCCGGATGTGAGTCCGGACACATCGTCAACAGTATGGTTGGTTCGGTTAGACATAACGGCAATGATCAGGCCGTCATCGCGGTATATTCGAAGGTTTGCGCGGGCGCCATTCCAGCTGCCACTTTTGTCTGCAATACGCCGGCCATTGTCTGAAGTTATTTCCCAGGCAATTGCGGTGGGCTGGCCGGGTATTACTTTCGTCCATAAAATATTATCGCGGGCATCGGCTTTCACTATTTTTCCATCCAGCAATTTCCAGCCAAACCATGCCAGGTCCACTGAACTGCATTCTATGCCTCCGCCGAAAACTTTCCAGCTATTATTACCATAGGTAGTACCGGTATTATTGTCGTTGTATGGCTTGGCGCGGTCATAATCATACGGTATGGTGGCGCTGCTAAATTGTGAACGAATTGTTTCCAGTCCATAAGGAATGGCCAGTTCTGATTGAACCAGTTGTGCCGAACTGCGGTTGGTAACTTTTTCCAGTACGGCGGCCAGATAAGTAAATGCATGGGTTGAATAATTCCGGTTGGTGCCGATTGTACAGGAAGGCAACAGGTTGGCATTCCATATTTGAGTAAGTGCATCAATAGCCTTATTGTATTGTACCAGGCTGGGTTCCGGACCGGTATCGTAATGATGAATACAGGCAAGGTGCGCACAAAGTTGTGCAACGGTATGCGTATGCTTTGAAGGAATGGTAGCCTTTGTTCCATCCGATTTTGAAATGTTGGTAAGATAACTTTTGGTAGAATTGCCGAGGTTGAAACTTACTGCTGTGCCATTGCGTAATTTGCCTTCGTCCTGCAATTTTACTGCCAGTGTACCGCCGAAAATCTTTGATACTGAACCAGACAGGTAAATGGTTTCTCCATGCGCCACCTTACCGGCCTCCTTATCGGCAAATCCAAAACCCCTGCGATAAATCATTTCGCCGTCTTTCACCACGGCTACGGAGATACCGGGCAATTTATTATCGGCCAGGTATTTGGTGATAAGGTTATCGAGCGAGGTTTTTTTATCGTAATCATAACGCTTATCATTTTCGTACCAGATACCTGCATACCGCATTCCACCGGAAGTATTGTAACATTCAAAATCTACGAGGCGATATCCTTTATCGCGGTATTCGCGCCAGAGATTGGCATATTCAAGTTCAGTGCGATCGCTGCGTACCTGGTAACCAAAGCCTGACCGTTTTTCGCAGATAAAAGCGTAGCGTTGTGTGCCGCCATCTTTATAACAATCGAAATTGGTAACCAGATAGCCCTGGCCGGTGAGCGTGTTTAGCTGGCTCTGGTAATCATCGCGGTTAAGCCCATGCAATTCTTTCCAGTCGTTGTTGTTATTGTCGTTTACCCAAACGGCGGCATACCGGATACCGTTTCCTGTTTCATACATTTCCAGGTCAATCATACGGAGACCCAGATTCTTCTGTTCCGTTTTATAAGACTCATATGCTGGTTTGGTTAATCCGCGTTTGGAAGACCAGCCAAAATTTTCGTCGTTTTTTACCCAGATGCCACCATAGCGTTGTTGGCCGCCAATGCGGTAACCTTCCACATCAACGGGTCGGTAGCCATCATTTTTCAATTGTTCCCATTTGGCATGATAGGCTTCATCGGTCATATCGCGGTATTCGAACCAGCCGCGGTTACTGGTATTTTTTTCCCATACCATCGAATACCGGATGCCCGAACTGGTTTCGTACGCATCAAAATCAATCATACGGTAGCCGTCACCTGAATATTTATCAAATTTTTCAGCAAATGATTCACTGGTTAGATCACGGTAAGAAAGCCATCCGATACCTTTTTGAAAACTCGGGTCTGTAGCATACAGTCCCGAAAACATAAAAAACGCCACCGTAAAGGCGCATAATTTTTTTTGTAACATAGTAATAGGTTTAATTAATAACACGATACGGAAATAAGACCGTTTCCAGGTGTAAATTAATAGATATGGCACGCGTGTTCAATACCGCATTAGTAGTACCGGTAAATGAAGTGTTGGTGCTTGGATTATGGTCCGGATGAAGTACATCATTGCATATGCATCTCCCAATAAAGCTTTTATTTGAGTAGTTCGTATGATACGCGGTTAAAATGTAAATATGAATTATATTTAGTAATATTTCAAACCCCGGACCAGTCAACAATTTAACCCCACTATAATGGAAAATAACCTTCCCCCCAACATTGTACTTTCGCAAATGCTTTTCGGACCGCTGGTAGCAAAAGCAATTCATGTGGCTGCAAAACTGAATATAGCAGATACTATAAAAGCTGAAGGGCCTATGAATTGTGCATCATTGGCCAGTAAATCAGGAGCGCACGAAGAATCACTTGTACGCCTGATGCGTGCCCTGGCCAGTTTTGGAATTTTTAGCATTGACCAGGGCGGAAAATATTCACTCACGCCGATGGCAGAATGCCTTACAATAGACAGTCCTATAAGTGTAAAGTCGATGGCCTTGTCTACCGGGGGTGTTTTTTTCAAAGCATTTGATGAGTTGTTATATTCCGTGCAAACCGGCGATGGCGGATTTAAAAAAGCATATGGCGTACCCGTGTTTGACTACCTGACCAGCCAGCCGGACGAGGGAAAGGTCTTCGACCGGATGATGACCGATATACATGGAGGCGAAACAAAACCCATGATAGACAACTACGATTTTTCGGTTTTTAAAACCATTGTAGATGTAGGTGGTGGAAATGGCGACCTGCTGTCTGAAGTGTTGAATAACAATCCGGCAGTAAACGGTATCTTATTTGATTTACCGGAAGTGGTTAACCGTTCACAAAATAGTATTGCTAAAAAAGGACTGAAAGAAAGATGTAAACTGGAAGCGGGTAGTTTTTTTGAATCGGTAGTGAAGGGGGGCGATGCCTATATCATGCGGCACATCCTGCATGACTGGAGCGATGCGGACGCAGTTACCATTCTTACCAATTGCCGGAAAGCTATGAACCCGGGTGGTAAAGTATTGGTGGTGGAGGCGGTAATACAGGATGGTAATGACCCCAGTCCTTTTAAATTGCTCGATCTTACCATGCTGCTAATAGGTGGCAAAGAGCGCACCAATAAACAGTTTGAATCTATTTTTTCGCAGGCCGGACTGAAACTAAACCGGATAGTGCCTTTTCAGCATGATCTCTCTGTGGTAGAAGGCGTGGCGGTGTAGGTGAAAATGCGGGGGGTCAGCTTATAGATATTATACCTGTTTGATCCTTTTAAAGGAAACCGATTTGGTTAAAAATTGTCATTAGAATTTTACATTGCACACCAGCGTCTTTGGCGGGTACAATTTTTATATCAATGCCATGCTTACAGTCACTAAGACAGATCTGAAAGAAATTTTAAGCCTGCGAACATTGTTTTTGCAGGAAAATAATTTTCAGATCAGGTACGATGCCTGCCACAGGCGGGGCTGGACCGATAGTTATTTAATAACCTGCAATGACGGGCCGGTTGGTTACGGTTCGGTAAAAGGGAATGAGAAATTAAATGACCGGGATACTATTTTTGAATTCTATATCATTCCTCCATTCAGAAAATTATCCCTTCCCGCATTTTCAACACTGTTACAGGTATCCAAAGTGAAATTTATAGAATGCCAGTCGAACGATTTACAATTGTCTTATTTATTGTATCAATTTGCGAAAGACATTCATTCAGATGTAGTTTTGCTGGAGGAAGGCACAACCACAGAAATGGAAATGGACGAAGTCATATTCCGGAAGCGCAATGAAGTTGATATTGTTTTTGAGCACAAAGCCGAACCCGTTGGGGAATATGTGCTGGAACGAAACGGGGAAATTGTAGCGACAGGTGGTTTTTTACTGCATTATAATATGCCATTTGCAGATCTTTATATGGAAGTGAGGGAAGACTGTCGCAGGAAGGGTTTAGGAAGTTACCTGATACAGGAGCTGAAAAGACAATGCTATCTATCCGGAAGGGTTCCTGCGGCGCGTACGGGCACCGATAATATTGCTTCGCGAAAGACACTGATGAAAGCCGGTTGCCAGATCGCCGGTTTTATGTTATTGGGAAGCGTTAAGCCATAACCTTTCAAAATCTATCTCTAAAATCTATCTCTATGGATAATTTATTGATCAGAATGCAGGAGTTAAGAAACAGGATGGCGATGACGATCCTGTTCATTGCGCTGTGTTGCAGTCAGTCCATTTCGCAATCGCCATCACTTACAAACGCAACCGGGTTGCCACAGGCCGATGTGATAACAGATAAAGACGGCAACAGGTATCTCATCAAAAAAATGCCGGATAATAATTGGTGGATGACAACCAGCCTGAAAATAAATATTCCGGGTTCTTATTGTTATGATAGTCTGAAAGAAAATTGCGAAACCTATGGCCGCTTGTATACATGGGACGCTGCAAAAAAAGCATGTATGCTGCTGGGCGATGGGTGGCGGCTGCCGGAACAGGAAGACTGGCGCCAACTGGCAATATATTATGGAGGCGTTCCGGAAGATTCGGCTGGGAGCCGTAAAAAAGCATACCAGGCTCTGCTGGACAGTGGTATTTCGGGGTTCAATGCCCTGTTAAGTGGTGGCAGGCAGGAAGACGGTAAGTATGCACGTTTGAATGCACATGGATTTTACTGGATGGCAACTGAAACAGATAGCAACAATGCCTGGTTTGGTAATTTTGGTAAAGGAAGCCAATCCCTCTACCGCCAAAAGGATGGTGAAAAATTAAACGCATTTGCCGTACGTTGTATAAAAAAATAATCGGGGGGATCTTAATTTCCGGTTATTTCCGTGGCGGATATAGCTGTAACAGCCCTTGCAATACAAATGAGAAAATGTTATTGCCTTGATCCTGCCAGCACCGGTTTCTGGTTGGTAATTCTGTTGGAAGGATAAAAAGGATAATTGTTTCTTTCAACGCCTATACTTCCTGATATAGAAAAGGTTTTATCGTCATTGATATACATTAGCCCAGCTTCAATACGTGAAGACATACCAAAACCATTTGTATTGAACCGTGGTGTGGCCAGGTAGTTTTTATTTGCATCAGCCGCAGAAAATGAACGGTTGAAATTAAAGTACGTCGGGGCAACGGCAACACCGGCAAATGCATAGAGGTTATTGTTCAGCCGGCGGTTAAGCTGCAACCCTATTGGCGCAGAAAAAACAGTGGCATTGGCCCCATTCATGAACAGCCAGCTGGTTGACAAGCCACCATATTTACTAACGGACCATTTCTTTTGTAAATGATTGCTATCGCCCAACAGGTTAGTGCGTGAAAAAACGCCGTTTTGGGCAATACCGGTGCCTCCAAAAGGCAGTAAGGACTGCGCTTTCAGTGAAAGGAAAGACATTGAAATAATCAGTACAATTAATAGACGCATCCGGAGTTGATTACAGCATAAAATTAAAGAATCCGTGGGTTTTAAATGTTAAAACTGCATAAATAATAAAAGATAAGCCGGAGAATCGATTTCCGATGACAATAAACAGAAACCATATAGTCAATTGCGGGATTGCCGCCCTATATTGATTTTACCGGCTCCCAGTTGCCATTTTCTTTGGCAATATCAATGAGCCGTTGCCCTTCTGTGGTCATTAATCCTTTTTTAATCATCCTGGCTGCTCTTTCGCGGTTGGGCTGGCTCCACTTGCTTTTTTTAGGGTTGCGCGGAGTAAACGTAAGATAATAACTTTCGGCATCCCGCTTTTTTGCCAGACTATCAATCCAACCAAAACAGACTGCCTGTTCTGTAGCCTCATTGATATTGATGCAGGGAGTGGTGCTTTTTTTATGGTACAATATCAACCATACCGGTGTGCCGTAGCTGGCATTTTTTTGAAGCCATTTGCGCCATATACCGTTTGTTCTGGCATATACTGCTTGTTTTCCGTCTTTTGTTTCCATAGCAAGTGTGGTTTGTATGAGTGGTTATTTTTTTGCTGTAAAAATGTCCAGGTAGTGCTGGTTGGTCATTATACCCAGTATATTGCCAAAAGGATCGGCTACGGATGCTGTAACAAAACGGCCACTGCCACCGCTATGGTCAGTAACGGGCAGGTAAATAGTTGCACCCATTGCCACCAGTTTATCCAGTGTTACCTGTAAATTATCCACATGCCAGTGGGCGATTGCACCTGATGCCTTTGCTGCATAACCAGCTAGTGCATAACGGGCATCAATAATGCCTAATTCCTGCTGGTAATCGCCAATGCGGAATTCAGTATAACCTGGTACATTGAAATAGGGTTCCATGCCTAAAAATTCAGTGTACCATTTTTTGGCCGCCGCATGATCGGTTGCATAAAAATTAACAGTGGCCAGTCCGCGTAATACAGGTGCTTTTTCCATTTTTATTATTTATTGTTTCAACAAAAGTAACAGGGGGGAGTGACAGCCCTGTGTCAGGGGTATAATTATTCGTATAAAAATTGGTGAAATAATACGCCGGAACCGGTAAATGCACATAAACAGGACTGGCCGCATGGACTACAGCTACTGACCCCAACTATAAAGAGGATAATATGAATATCTATGAATGGATATTGCAGTTTACCAGGCAGCGGTAATGACCATAGCCGTTAGTGGTACAAAAGAATGAAATAGTGCCGGTAGAAAATACCGGCACTATTTATAAAACTTATAAAACCTTGTGCGGGTTTTTTACCCACATTCCCATTTCATAACATTCAGGAAATATTGCGCGTCTATTTTTGGTTTCAAAAGAATGTCCCAGAAACTACTACTACTGCTAACCCCAATTTGGGTACTGGCAATTCTCTTGTATACCGGCAATGCCTATGGGCAAACTACCCAGGCTTCTTTTACCGGTAAAGTAACAGACAATGAAAGCAAGCCGCTTTCAGGCGCAACCATTCTTGTAAAAAACGAATCTACCGGCTTTAGCGTCAGCACGCGCAGTAACACAAAAGGTGATTATGTTTTTAAGGAGCTGCCGCTGGGTGGCCCTTATTACGTTCAGGTAAGTTTTGTTGGCTTTACAGAACAAAAGAAAACGGGTTACACGCTCAACCAGGGCGATGTAATTTCTATTAACGTATCGCTGAAAAACACCGGTGCAAAAGAACTCACTGGTGTTACCATTACTGCAACCACTGGGGGCAAGGGAAAAATTGAAAACCTGGGTGCCGCTACAGCTATTTCTTCGAAACTGATGACACGGATGCCGGTAAACGGCAGAAACTTTAGCAGCCTCATGGATCTTTCTCCTTTGAGCAGGGGCGGCAATATTTCCGGCCAGCTGGGTTCTTCCACCAATTATACCATCGATGGTATGAATGCCAAAAACCCAACATCGGCAGGCGCTACCACCAGCCGCAGCGGTGCACCTTATAGCATCTCCATTGAAGCGGTGCGCGAGTTTAAAGTAGTTACCAACCAGTACGATGTTACCTATGGTCGCAGTGGTGGCGGCACCGTTAGTGCCGTAACCAAATCCGGTACCAATACATTCAGCGGGTCTGTATTTGGTTTTGGAAGGGCCAACTGGCTTTCCAGCCCTTACGATATCAGGGGAAACAAACGCAATAATAATTATTCTACCTACCAGTATGGTTTTTCCATGGGCGGCCCCATCATCAAAGACAAACTGCATTTTTTTGTGGCCTGGGATCACCAGCAGGATCTTCGTTCGCTGGTAATAGCAGATATACAATCGGCCGATGATGAAAGCCGGTTTAATGTAACCCGGAAAACACTCGACTCCGTTATCGCTATTGGCCGTTCAAAATATGGTGTTTCGCAGGCCCCTCAATATGGTTCATTTGATAAGAAACGCAATTCAGATGCTGCTTTCTTGCGGCTCGACTGGCAGATAAACAAAAGAAATTTACTGATCATTCGTGATAACCTCACCAATGATGTCAATAAACTTGGCCTGGTAGACAATACAGCTATCAATTTATATGAATCTACCGGTAACGATTTTAATTTCGATAACAGCCTGCTGGTTACACTGCGGTCTTCCATCAACTCCAAACTCACGAATGAACTGAAATTGCAGCACCTGTATACACGACAGAGCAGCGAGCCAGGAGATGCACTGCCCGATCAGAACATACCAAGAGCCATCATAGAACGCGTGCCATCCGTAATTGGCGGAACAACGCGGTTAACGAATATTCAGTTTGGCGGCCATCGCTTTGCACAGGAAGGATTTAAAAACAATGTGTTGCAGCTCGTCAATAACCTTTACTATAACACCAATAATATCCGGTATACTTTCGGCGCCGATCTTATGTACACCAGGGCGAAGTCTATTTATGGAAGCGAAGTAAATGGCCGGTTTCATTACGACGGTATCCAGAATTTCATTGACAATAAACCCTACCGTTATTTCAGGGAAGTTCCATTGATGAATGACCAGGCCGTAACCTCCAATATCATTAACCTTGGCGTATATGCGCAGTTGCAAACAAAACTGGGTAGCGGCGTGGATGTTACCGCCGGACTGCGGCTGGATTATTCACATTATCCCACATCTCCTTTTAACCAGCTGGTTTACGATGAATTAAAAATACGCACCGATCACAAACTGCAGTCATTTATCATCCAACCCCGTTTTCAGCTTACCTGGGATGTAAATGAAAATCACACAGATTATATCAGGGCAGGTGCCGGCATATTTGCATCAGACATCAACAATTATATGGTCATCAACAACCTCGTGTTCGATGGCAAACACCTGGGCAGTGTTGATGTAAGAAGTCCAAATACACCACAGGCAGATTTTACAGGTTACAGAAATAACCCGGGTTTAACGCCCACGCTGCCGCAATTTCAGTTACCCACCATCAATACCAATGGGCCCGATGTAAAAATACCCGTAGTATACAAAGCCAATATTTCTTATACCCGCTTTATTACTGAACGGCTGAAACTGGGTGTTACCGGTTATCTCACCCTTGGACGAAACAATTATTTGTACATAGACAGGAATATGGTGAAAGACCCTTATTTCAAACTGGCCAACGAAGACAACCGCGGTGTATACGTGCCCCTGGCTACCATGCCGGCAAACGGCAGCGGCGACTGGTTGCAGGGCCGTATCAGCGAAAAAGTTGGCCGGGTACTGGAACTGAACAGCAATGGAAAAGTAAATCAACTGGCAGTAGTGGTGGATGGTAGTTACCAGTATTACAGAGACGGTGAAATATCGCTGAGTTATACCTGGAACGATGCTAAAGACAATATTTCATTTAACGGCAATGTGGCCAATACTTCTACTTTGTCTTTACCCGTGAAAGATGATCCCAGGAACGTTAGCGTGGTTACCTATTCTGATAACCAGTTCCGTCATAAAGTGGTATTCTACGGAACATCTCCCACTTTTTGGGGTATCAGCGTGGGTGTGCGTTATTCCGGAATTGGCGGAACGCGCTACAGTCTTTTATCGGGTGTAAACAGCAATGCCGATTTTGTGGCTGGCACCAATGACCTTGCATACATATTCAACACCAAGGATGGTACGGTGCCGCAGGATGTTAAGACCGGCTTACAAGCTATATTGGATAATCCCAATGCCAGCCAGAGCATGAAGAATTATATCACAAAATATTCAGGCAAAATTGCAGAACGTAATGGCGGTGTGAATGGCTTTTATGGTGTGTTTGATCTGCGCATCAGCAAAAAATTTACTTTTACAAAAAACAAACAGCATGGAGTTGAAATTTCGGCTGACCTGTTTAATGTAGCCAACTTCCTGAACAAATCCTGGGGCGCTACCAAAACGCTGGGCAGCCAGGCGCTTTATTCAAACAAAGGGTTCGATTCGCAAAACCAACGGTTTAATTATGGCGTGAATACGGCTGGTATCGTAACTCCGTCGGGAGATCCTTACCAGTTTCAGTTGGGTTTCCGGTATAGTTTTTAAGAAACAGGTACATAAAAAAGAGGTATATCGTTATCCGGTATACCTCTTTTTTATGTATATTCTACAATTGCGTGTCAACAGGGTCGTTAGTATAAAAATAAAAAATGCAGACGCTCAACCATTCAACTGATCAACCAATCAACTAATCACTAAACTACCTGCCATTGGCCCGTAAAACGGTTATTTCTTTTTTTACCTGGTCGTCGTACGTCTTTTTCACAATGTAAAACCATTGTTTATCAGGCACGTTCACGCTAAAGATTTCTCCCAGTTTGTGATTTTTTACTGCATCCTGCAGTTCTTTGGGTACCATGGCTTCACCGAAAAACCAACCTGTGTCGCCGTGTGTGTTATTGCCATCCATGGTATAATCATCGGAAAGCTTTTCAAAGGGAACACCAGTGCCGGCTTTTTTCAAAATGATTTTCTGAAGACTGTCTACTTCCTGCGGAGACAGGGATGATCCGTCCAGAAATACGTAGTTGGCGCGATAAGCAACAGTGTCACTTGCTTCTATCACTTTATACGTTACATAACCAACAGAAAAAATATCACCCTTTTTTTGCCTTAATAATCTTTTATCGATCAGTGTGGAATCTTTACCGTAAGACAAATGCAGCAGGGCGGGTTTGAGTTCTTTATTGGCATCTATAAATTGCTGGGCCTGCTGAACGGTCAAAATCTTCTGAAACTGTTCGGTTACGGTGGGTTGCGCAAATACGGTGGCCGAAAAAAGCAGCATGATGGCTGCAATGCTAATTTTCATTTTTTCTATTTTTTATCCGGAACAACGGTGCTGTTCCCCATGGCTGTTTACAATATGTCAGAGACAGTATATGAAGATAGTATTTTTCGGAGTATTGTGGCCGGCGGCAGCAGGTGCCGGCGCAAATAAAAAGTTAATTAATTTAACACGGCCCGACCTGAAAACCAGGGATTTACCAGGCAATGTTTTTTTATTTTTTGAGCCCTTCCAATACTTCTTCCCTGCGCCTGCGTGATACTTCCACCTTAGACTGGTCGGTCATGGTCAGTATTCCGTCCGGCATATAACTGGAGACATGCATTTTGTTGACCAGGTGTGATTTATGAACCCTTAAAAATCCATAGTTGATAAGCACATCTTCATAATTTTTAAGGGTGTAGGTTACCAGCAGGGAAGTTTTATCTGCAAAGAAAAATTTGGTGTAGTTGCCTTCGCCTTCCAGCCGGATAATTTCTTCGGGCTTATAAAAAAAAGTACCCTGCAGGGTGGGCAAGGCAAGTTTAAAATCTTTTTTGTCTTTTACATTGATGTTGTACATAAAGTTCCGGTACAACGAATCGCTACCGGTCTGAAGGGTGTTTTTTTGCATGAAGCGTTTGAAAGCATTTTGCAGTTCATCTGCATCTATCGGTTTTAACAGGTAGTCCAGCGCGCTGAACCGGATGGCGTCTATTGCATATTCATCGTGGGCAGTTGTAAATATGATCCCAAAACCGGTATGGGCCACCTGTTTTAATAGTTCAAACCCGCTCATCAGCGGCATCTGGATATCAATGAAGAGTAATTGCGGTTTAAAATTTTTGATCAGTAATAATCCCTCGTATGGATCAGTGGTTGTTTTAAGGTCGGTTATTTCGGGTATATAATGATGCAACATCAGCGACAATGTTTTAATGGCCGTGGGTTCATCATCTATCAGCAGTGCTTTAATGGTATTCATAACTTGGTATTTCCTATATAAATTTTCAGCGTTACCTGGGTGCCCTGTACCGTGCCGTTGCTATCTGTAATATCTGCCACCGCCGCTTCAAATGGTTTGTCATACTGTTGCTGCAGCAATTGCAGGCGCTGCTGTACCAGCGACATTCCTTTTGATTCATGAACAGGTTTATCTCCCGGGTGACGGTGTTTTAACAGCGCGGATGCCGCACGGCCAATGCCATTGTCTCTCAGAATGGCCAGCAGGATATCGTCTGTCTGAAGATCAAAATAAATACTCAATATGCGTTCTGTCTGCCTGGGCATTAACCCATGCCAGATTGCATTTTCAACAAAAGGCTGTAATACCATTGGCGGTATTTTTATTTCCACCGGTTCTATTTCGTCGGCCATATTGATATGATAGCTAAAGTTTTCACCAAAACGGTTCTGTTCAAGTTCCAGGTAGTGTTGCAGGATTTCAATTTCTTTTTCAAGGGTAATGAACTGCTGGCTGCTGCAATGGAGAATTTCCCTCTGTAATTTAGAAAATTTGGAAAGGTATTTATTGGCATCTATTACATTCCCCTGTAAAATATAATGTTGCACGCTGTTCAGCGCATTAAAAATAAAATGCGGGTTCATCTGCATTCGCAATGTGGTGAGCTGCGATGTGGCAAAATCTTTGTTAAGCCGCAATACTTCCATTTCTTTTTCCCTGATCTGCTGTTCGGCCTTGATGGTTATAATTTTTCCTGCGCAAAGGGAGGCAATGGTAGTAAGAATCTGCAGATGCCTTTTATTGTAAAAATCTTTTTCTGAATGTTCGCTGTCTATAATGCCAATTACTTCGCCATTGTCTATAATGGGCACTGTAATTTCCGCCATTCGTTTTTTATCATCCACAATATAACGTTCATCCAGTGAGGTGTCATTTACAATTTCGGGATTGCCGCTGATGGCTACACTGCCTACTATACCTGCGCCGGGTAGTAAGGTGATGGGTTTGATGATTTTATTTTCAACCGTTGTTTTAGGTCCCCAGGCAGCTATCTGAACAAACGCGTTTGTTTTTTTGTCTTTCAGGTAAATAACGCAGTCCTCGAAATTCAATATGGAGATACAGTTTTTTGCCACATCCCATAAAATATCATCAACACTGTTTACGCTGTTCATGGATGTTGCAAAATGGTTGATGATCTGTTCAATTTCCAGCCGCTCGCGGTAGCTGGAAGCTTTTAATTGTTGCAGGGTCGTTTTTTCTGCTTCCCTTTTCTTTACAAACTGTATTCTTTTGTACACCGTGACAAACAACAGCGCCAGTACTGATAGTACCAATAAAAAAAGAAACCAGCCGGTTTTCCAGAAAGGGAGTGTAATGGTAAAAGAATAAACAGCATCCTCAACGCTCCAGGTGCTTTTGCTGTTGCGCGCCTTTACACGGAAAGTATATTTACCGGGCGACAGGTTTTCAAAACTGATGCTGCGCAGGCTGCCACTATTGACCCAGCTAGTATCCAACCCATCCAGTTTGTAATAGTAACGCATATTTTCCTGGTTGGTATAATCGTTGGCCACGAAATTAAAATTGAAAGAATTATCCGAATAACTGAACTGGTTGGCCCCGTCAGGATGCTGCAATGCGTTTTCATTGATGAACTGATTTTTTTTTATCTGCCGGATGCCCGTAATATATACTTTCGGCGGGGTGCCGCTCGGAAGTAAATTGACCGGATTAAATGAAGTAAGGCCAAAAACGGTAGCTGCCCAGATTGTACTGTCTCCCTGCTGGTACAAACGTATACTGCTGTAACCGGGTCTTATAAATCCGTCCGATTCATCAAAATGCAACATCCGGTCTTTGAATTTATTTCGCCTGCCAATTACACTGATGCCTTTGGAGCTGCCTGCCCAGATATTGTTATCAGCATCTGCCAGCAGCGTTAAATAATGCAGGGTATTAAGGCCATCTGCTTCCGTAAACTGCCGGATAATTTCAAGCTCATGCCTGTGGTTGAATGCACATTGAAAAATGCCTTCACCGGATGCTGCTATCCACACCGTATCCTCTTTGTCCTTTATCATACAGTTTACATACAGTTGCTTTTTACCGAAACTGAATTTGAACAATGAATCATGGTGTAAATTGGCAATCCCTTCTTCGCCGCCAATCCACAGGTCGCCATCGGGCCCCTCTATACCTGAAAAGAATTTTGCGTACTGTGATGTATTGGGCGGGTAGTAAAATTTCCTGAAGCTGATGGTTTTATCTTTATTGACAATGATTTCAGTCATTCCCGCATCGCCTAAAGCATATAATTTATCATTGCCGGCGGGTAGTATTTTACAAAGAGAATTATCATGCAAACCGTCGTCAACGGTAAAACGCCGGGTTTGGAGATCACGTATAAGCACGAGGCCCTGGTATCCGCTGGCAACCCATAGCCATTGCCGCTTATCTTCATACATATCTTTTATCTCTGCACGCGGAACTATTTTTTCTTTAAAAAGATTGAATGTGTCCACCTTTTTTTCAAATATTTTGCCCAGGTTGGCACCCAGCAGCAGTGTTCCGTTTTGCAATAAGGTCAAGGAATAATAATCGATAAATCGTTCAGTCTTATCAATGGTATATGGGTTAAAGATGGAAGGTTTTAGCTTTATCAGTCCGTCGTGCGATGCTACCCATAGAAAATGATTGTCTGGCAGCACGGCGGTGGTCCATACTGCGTATTTATCTGAGAAGGAAATATGAATGGAGGCGATTCCGGTTTGCGGATGAAAATAGAAAGCGCCCCGGGTGCCCACATACCATTGACCGGGTAGTTGCCCGTTGTTTCCGGGCTGATAAAAATCTTTATAACGAAAAATGGTATCCACCCCATTTTCAAACCTGTTCAGCTCTGTTGAAGCGCCATCGAAATATATTTTTGAATAGCTGACAGGAAAAAGTGATAGTATTTTATCGCTGCTACCCTTGGTGGTGTACAACAGTTCCAGCTTGTTGTTATTGAACCGGAATAAATTAAACCATTGCGCAATGTAAATGGTCCCGTCGGTGGCTTTGCTTACCAGTACCGTCCGGCGTTTATCTGTCACCTCATTTTTTAATGTCCACTGCTTTATGATAAAATCGGGCAGCGTTATTTTTTTAACACCGGTAAGGTCAATACCGGCCATGTTTAATTGTACGGGCCCGTTTTCGGTGGCCAGCCACAGCGTTCCGTCATTATCGGGAAGTATATCGTTTACACCCTGCGGCAGTGGGCCGCCCGCGCTGATTTTTATCAGTTCATTGTTTGCAAAACAAAACAACCCTGCGCCGGAGCCAATCCATAATTTCGCTCCATCGGCTTTTATCACGTTTACATAACCTACCAGTTCATGTTGCCTTGTATAGGGGTAATTGTGAAAATTATACCCGTCGTACATGCTCAGGCCGGCAGCTGTTCCCAACCATAAAAAACCTTTACTGTCTTTTGCAAGACAGATGATTTCGGGCGATGGCAACCCGTGTGAAGTATTATAATACTGGTAGGTATATTGGCCCGGATGTTGTGCAAAAAGTGGCTGACTGAAATAAATCAGTGCCAATGACAACGCAAAGACCTGGTATGTAATGTATAATTTTCTCAATATACTAATACTAATATAAGAATTATGCGGCTAAAGGCATGCCTTCCATAACAAAGCGGACAGGCTAATTTGCCTGCCCGCGGTTTAATACATCACAATGGCTGCTGCAACTTTCCAGGATTGCGTTTAATGGTTATGGAAAATAATATTGTGCTGCCCCGCGCATAGCATATTTATTGACTGGCTGTTCTGCATTGCCAGCCTGTGGCTTTTTCGGGACTGATTTCTTTTGTAAAAGTCATTTGGTTGGCTGCATAGTTAAAACCCGGGGGCGAAGCAGACATATAATAACCCGGGTGGGTAACACTCTCAAAAACAGCAGTGATGATGCCGTTGACGGATGGCTGCCGGTGCAGATAAAATTTGTAATCGTCGCTGGGCGCTATCGTAATACTGCCCGAATTACTTATGCCCATGTGCATTTCCTGCAGATTGGTGGAAGGGCCTGCAAAACACCAGCGGTTTTTATTTTTTGCCAGTTGTATGGTAACACATTTGTCGCCATTCTCTGCCTGGGTTTCCGATACATAAAATTCGCAGTTATCATCCTTGCTGAGTTCGTACAGGCTGTAAGTTTTATCTACGTCTTTACGGAACATGTTGTTGAGGTTGGTTCTGATAAATGTGTACCGCGTGGCGGAAGCCTCGACTGTAAAGACCCACGATTTTCCGGCTATGGGTATTTGACTTTCGGGTGTTAAGGGGTCCGGTGTATTGTTGCTTTTACTGCAGGCTGCAAAGAGGAAAACGATACCGGGCAGCAGGAGATACTTTTTCATGGCAGGTTATTTTATTAACTGGTTATTTGATAAATAAAAAACAGAGTTAGCAATATTCAGGCGCATAAATAATGACCACCTATCAACCGGCCATGTTGATATATTAAACGGTTACACGCCGGGTAATTTAGAAATGCCGGCTACTTTTTTGCGGGTATTGGTTACCTTGCAATTGATACAATGCTTACCTGGGTTAAAAGATAATAAAATGAGAGTCATTCAGTCTATTCAAAACAGGATTTACGAAATAAGGGGAGAAAGGGTCATGCTTGATTTTGATCTTGCACAATTGTACGAAGTAGAGACCAAAGCACTTAACCAGGCGGTGAAACGGAACAGCAAACGGTTTCCCGAAGATTTTATGTTCCGGCTTTCGCAGGGCGAGTGGCAACAGATGCGGTCACAATCTGTTACCGCATCCGCCAGCACATCCATGCGGTCACAAACTGTTACCGCATCACAGAATAAGCGCAATACAACCGTGACGCCCTATGCATTTACCGAACAGGGTATTGCCATGTTAAGCGGTATACTCACCAGCGATAAGGCCATCAGTATGAATATTGCTATTATGCGCGCATTTATTGCCGTGCGAAAAGTGCTGTTACTGCAAACCGACACAAGGGAACAACTGCATGAAATAAAAGAAAAACTGGGAGCGCATGACGTGCAGCTGAACAGTATTTATGATGCTATGGAAAACCTGCTGGATGATAAGGTTGCACAGAAAAAATGGGAAGACCGTGAACGAATCGGGTTTAAGCGCTAAAACCTGCGCCGGTTGGTTTGGCTCGCCGGTTGCCATTGAAGTTAACACCCTGCATACCATGTTCAGGTTATAGCCCTGCTCATAGAATCAATTGACCTGCTATTAATTTCTTTTATTATACAACCAGCAAGACATTTACCGGATAATGCCGCTCATTACCAGCGTATATTCCCATCACTTGATGGGCTTTTGGTTTTCATGGGGGATCTTTCTTAATTTGGCACCCGTTAACACAAGCTAAACAACTGCCATGATAAATCCCCTGCCTGATGTCTTTGTCCGGTGATCCATATTACAATGCACTATTTGACGAATTATTCAATGAGTATTTTAGCCCGCTTTGTGCGTATTGCCAGTATAAATTTGGTGTAGACATCGATTCCGCCCGGGATGTCGTGCACGCGGCATTCATCAACTTGCTGGAAAGCGGTTTTACATTTTCTTCCAAACCAGCATCCAAAGCCTATCTCTATAAAACAACAACCAATATATGCCTGGACCAGCTAAGACATGAAAAAGTGAAACAACACCATATAAACCTGGTAAGAAAACATTTTACAGAAAACGATCCCGCAGAAGATGCTGTTCCTGCTGAATTAAAAGACCTGCAAAACGATATCAATAAGGCCATTGCAGCATTGCCCGAACAAATGCGCAGGGTATTTGAACTGTCCAGAAATGACGGGCTTAAATACGCAGAGATAGCCGCCAGGCTGAACATTTCTGTAAAGACCGTTGAAACACAAATGAGCCGCGCTTTAATGAAATTGAGAGAAAAGCTATCGGCTTACTTAAGCCTGTACTGGATTGTATGGCTGCTGCAAATTTTTTGTAAAAAATAATTTTACTGCTTGTAAGGGTATGACATTCAATAAACGTTTTAATATTCAGGCATGGAAGAAAAGAATGATCTAGAAAACTTGTTGATATCGTATTTATTACATGAGCTAAATGCGGAAGAAGAAGCGCATGTGCAACGCCTTATCCATGCCAATCCGGATGTTAAAAGAGATTTTGAAGCATTGGAAAACCTGCTCAGGCTGATCAGCATCAAACAAAATACCGATGCTATCAATCTTGTACAGGAACGCAGCCACCTGGAAGAATTGTGGAATTTGCGGCAACAAAACAACAGCCCCGTAACACCGGTGGTAACAATGGAGAAGCAGCCGGGTATGCGTGGCAGAAAATATTGGAGAATGGCTGTTGCAGCGGCGTCGGTTATCATTGTTCTTGGATTTGGTTGGCTATTACTTCAAAATAAAACGGAAACTGCACCAGCTGTTGCTACCGGCAGCAAAGAAATACAGGCGGATTCTGACAAAACAGGCACCCGGTTCGAAACAAATGTTACCGGAAAGCCAAGGCGTTTCATATTGCCCGATGGCAGTGAGGTAATTCTCTGGGACCAGAGTATAGTGAGTTTTAATACGGTATTTACAGGTAATAAAAGAGATATCAGTCTTCGCGGAAAAGCAAGTTTTAAAGTAGTAAAAGATAAAACAAGACCATTTACGGTGTACAGCGATGGAATAGCCACTACCGCCCTGGGTACGGAGTTTTCGGTAACCAGTTTTGCAAAGGAGAATATCATTACGGTAAGGCTGGAAGAAGGAAAAGTAGTGGTAAAATCTATGGATAGCGTAAAAGGAAACTTTATCAACCCGCTTTACCTTTTACCCGGACAGGAATTGGTGTACAACAAACAACAGCTAACTGCCATAGTAAGGAAATTTAAAACTGATCTAAACGGCAATGTTGTGGCAAAAGATCAGATAATTGAAGACGATCCGTCGATGCCAAAAAACAATGGCGGTACATGGTTTATGTTCAATAACCAGTCACTGTCACAAATATTTGACCAGCTGGGGCTGATATACAATGTTGATATTGTGTATAAGAAAAAAGATGTGGAGAAAATGTATTTCATTGGAAAGTTTGATAAGAAAGACTCGCTCGGCTATATTTTGCAAAGTATTGCCACTATAAATAACCTTACCCTTTCAAAAGACAAAACAAAGTATATCATTCGCAAATAGTATTGGTTCAGATAAAACGATTGTAATTCTTTTCGGTTAATATAACCAGGTTTATACACCTGCTTCATATTTATTATTCATATTTCAAAAATTGCTGCCGTATGAGATTTCCATTTAAACGCATGGTGCATCTTGTTGCCCCACTGTTACTTCTTGCAGTCTTCAACAACACCTCTTTATTTGCACAGGATAAGACCAGCCAGGTAAAAGGCCAGGTAAAAAATGAGAACAATGATCCTGTTCAGGGCGTGTCCGTTATACTGCGCAACTCCAAAACAAATTTTACACTGGGTACCAGCAGCGACAGTTCCGGCGCTTTCGGATTTGCGCGGGTGCCCGCAGGCGGCCCTTACAGTTTTACTTTAACAGCAATAGGGTTTGAACCCCAAACATTGGCCGGCTACAATATTAAGAGTGATATTGTATTGTCATTGATGGTAAAAATGAAACCTACTTCCTCTTCGCTGGACCAGGTGGTGGTGGTGGGTTATGGAACGCAGCGTAAAAAAGATCTCACAGGTTCAGTTGGCTCGCTGCCGGCAAAAGAAATAAAGGATCTGGCAGTACCCCGTATTGAACAGGCGCTTTCGGGCAGGGTAGCAGGTGTACAGGTAAAGCTGGCGGATGGCTCACCCGGCGGTGCGCCACAAATAAGGATACGCGGTATCGGCAGTATTTCTGCCGGTGTGGATCCTTTGTACGTGGTAGATGGGTTCCCTACCGATAATATACAAACGATAAATCCAAATGATATTGAGAGCCTCGACATTCTTAAGGATGCTTCGGCCACTGCTATCTATGGTTCACGCGGGTCTAATGGCGTGGTTATCATAAATACAAAACGCGGCTCAACCGGCAAAAACAGGATAAATTTTGATACCTATTACGGCGAGCAGCAGATTACCCGCAAACCCGAATTCATGACTGCTTCGCAACAGGCAGACTACTACTATAATTCGATCCGTAACAGGAACCTCGACCTGGGTAACAATGTTACAGGCGACCCCGCCACCTGGGCCATCCGTGTACCGCAAACAGTGCTGGATGTGCGGTCGGGCAAAAACACCAACAGCGTGAGCGCATTGGACGCTGTATTGAGAAAAGCACCGCAAAAGAGTTATAATTTATCTTTCTCCGGGGGCACTACCGCATTCAGATATGCGGTCAGCGGCGAATACCTCGACCAGGATGGTATACTGCTGAACAGTAATTTCAAAAGATATTCAATCCGGGCCAACTTTGATGCGCAGCTCACCAAACGCCTCTCTATAAAAGTGAATCTGAACCCGTCCTTTATAAAAAATAAAAATGTAATTGCAAGTGGTGGTGGTGCGGGTGCTTCCACCAGCATCATTGGATCGGCCACTTCTGCACAACCTTATTACCCGCTCCGTAATGCCGATGGCAGTTATTTTGTTTACCAGACCATCGATGCATCAACAGATTTGTACAACCCCCTTGCACTTGCGCTGGAAAAAACAGATTATTCAAACAGAACGCGCATACTGGCCAATATTAGTGCTGAGTATAAAATCATGGACTGGCTGAAGTTCAATGTATTATTTGGTGGCACCAGCAATAACTTCAAAGGATCCAGCTTTACGCCACAGTTACCGGTGTTCCTGAATGCGGCTGCCACCGGTCGCGATACGGCGTATTCTGCCTATAACTGGCTTGCAGAATACACGCTGAACTTTAATAAGAAATTTGGCAAACACAATGTAGCCGCATTGGCAGGTTATACCGTGCAGGAAGATATTGCCGAACAGAATGCCATTACCAGCAACAATTTCCCCAATAACCTGGTGCCTTACCTGAGCGCAGTAAGCGGCATCATCACTACCGGTACAGCATTTAAAGATGAGTGGTCTATACTCTCCCAGCTGGCAAGGGTTAACTATAATTACGATGGCAAATATTTTGTGACTGCTTCTATTCGCCGGGATGGGTCTTCCAGGTTCGGCGCAAATAATAAATACGGCACCTTCCCTTCTGCGGCAGTAGCCTGGCGAATTTCTGACGAAAATTTTATGCAGCGCCTGGGTTTTATAAGTGAAATGAAATTGCGTATGAGCTACGGTAAAACCGGTAATAACAATATTGGTAACTATGCCTCGGTTGCCACCGTTAATTATGTAAAGTATACAACCGGTGGCGTTGCCATTGGTGGTTTTGTGCCTTCGGTAATACCCAATCCCAACCTAACCTGGGAAACGCAGGAGCAATTGAATGGTGGTATAGACATTGGTTTCCTGAAAGGCAGGATAAATCTTACGGTTGATCATTTTGTATCCAGCAATAAAAACCTGCTCTTGTATGTAAACATTCCTACGGCCACTGGTTTTTCAACAGCACTGCAGAATATTGGCGAGGTAAAAAACACCGGATGGGAGTTCGTGGTGAGTACGCAGAATTTCACCGGCAATTTTAAATGGTCAACGGATTTTAATATCTCCACTTATAAAAACAAGGTAGTAAAGCTGGGCCCTTCGGGCGATGATATTATTTCGGGTAACAATATTACCCGTGTAGGAGAACCCATTGGAATGTTTTACGGATATATCACAGATGGAATTTTCAGGAATGCAGCCGAACTTGCAGCCGGTCCGATTTATAATAAAGGACTGGCCGATGATTCCAGGATGGGCGATATCCGGTTCAGAGATGTAAGCGGCCCCAATGGAAAACCAGATGGCCTTATTACCAATGCAGATCTTACCATCATGGGAAGCCCATACCCTGATTTTTATTATGGCATGACCAACCGGTTTTCGTACAAAAACTTCGGCCTCAATATTAATATAGCCGGATCAAAAGGTGCCGGGATATACAACAATGCAATGGTTATCTACAGGCTTATCAGATCCAGAAGCCGTACCCTAACCACTGAAGTCAATTACTGGAAGTCTGAAGCAGACCCCGGCGATGGAAAAACAGTAAGGCCGGATGACGTGCCCCGTGGTGGATTGCGTTTACCCAGCACCCGATACATTGACAACGGTACGTATTTGCGCGTTAATAATATAACGCTTAGCTATACCATGCCGGATAAGATTACCAGTATGCTGCGCTTAAACATGCTAAGGATATACCTGAATGCCACCAATCCATTTATTATTACAAAAAATCTCTCCTTTAACCCAGATGTAAGCAATAGCGGCAATGCTTTAACGCCCGGTATTGATAACAACAATTACCCGTTACCGAGAAGTATTGTTGCAGGTATCAATATTTCGTTTTAGGCATCGCTATTAAATAATTTTTATAATTCAAGTTATGAAACACATCATCAATATATTCTTACTGGCAACCTTGTGTATGATTTCTTCCTGCGGAAAAAGTTTTATAGAACGCCCGCCGGTTTCTGCAGCTACCCTTGAAGTCTTATACAAAACAGATAAAGATTTCCAGGATGCGGTAATGGGAACTTACCAGGCGCTGAGAAATCAATACACCAATTTCTGGCAGTACGGAGATCTGCGGGGCGACGATGCTTTTATACAAGTATCCAACCAGCCCACGTCTACCAATTTTGATCTTTTTTCTTTAAACAGCAGTGATGTCCTGTTAAGCAGTACCTGGGCAAACTATTATATAGTAATCAACCTGGCCAACAACATCATCAACAAAATTGCCAATGCAGATGTGGCGGTGGTTAAAAACAAAGATCGTTACCTGGGCGAAGCCAAATTTTTACGCGCAATGGCTTATTTTGATTTGGTAAGGATATTTGGTGATGTTCAGATGGTCACCAGTGTACCGACTGTAGACGATGTGGCAAAAACACCCCGGAGCCCGGCAGCAATGGTGTATTCGGAAATTATCATCAAAGATCTGCTGGATGCAGGTTCCAAATTGCCCCAGTCATATACCGGTACAGAAGTGGGCAGGGCAACAAAAGGCGCAGCCAAAGCGATACTGGGCAAAGTATATATGACCGTTAAAGATTTCGCAAAGGCGGAGGCTGTTTTACAGGAACTTACCACAACGCCTTATACTTACGCACTGTTGACCAACTACAATGATCTGTTTGATTATACAAAAAATGAACACCACAGCGAATACATTTTTGACATAGAATATGAAGAGGGGCTGGGTGGCCTGGGCAGCAACTGGACCAATGCCTTTATGCCCAACGTAACAGCCTTGCTCAACTATTATAAAATCAATGGCGGGTTTGGCGAATCCGTTTGTCCTACCATGCTTTTTATTAATTTGTGGCAGGCAAACGACAAGCGCAAAGACATCAGTGTGCAGTGTTGTGGCCAGTGGAAAAATCCTACTACCGGGGCAGTAACCATTTTCAGTGCGCAGACCAGCCAGTCGTATACCATGAAATATATTACCGCAGTGGCTACACAGAACGACAGCCGCGCCAACTGGAAAGTGGTCCGCTATGCAGATGTATTGCTGATGTATGCCGAAGCACTCAATGAAAACGGTAAAACAGCGGCGGCGTTAACCTCATTGAATCAAATCCGTACAAGGGCCGGTCTTCCTGTTTTTTCTACGCTCACTCAGGCCGAAGCACGCGATAGCATTGCCCTGGAAAGAAGATTTGAATTGTGTTTTGAGGGACAGCGCTGGTTCGACCTGGTAAGAACAGGCAAAGCACTGGCTGCCTGTGCGCCTGTGGGTATGAAAGATTATATGACCGTATTTCCTGTACCGTTATCACAGGTAAGGGTAATGAACAACGCCGCCATTTTTCCACAGAACAACGGATATAATTAACGGGTCGGGATCACATTAACTGATTTATTAAACACATCATTATGTACAGGAGAGAATTTATAAAAAATACAACATTGTTCGGTGGTGGATTTGCATTAACCGGAACGGGTGCCCTTGGAAATTCAAACATTGCCAATATGCTTGCTCCCGAAGAACCCTGGTTCAATAAAGGGATGCGTTGGGCGCAACTGGCATTTGTGGAGAACGATCCCGGTAGTTATGATCCCGAATTCTGGTTAAGTTATTTCAAAAAAATTCATGCAGATGGTGCACTGCTGAGTGCCGGTGGCATTGTAGCATTTTATCCAACGGATGTGCCGCTGCACCACAGAAGCAATACACTCGGGTCGGCCAACCCGCTGGGAGATATGGTGGAAGGATGCCGTAAACTGAATATGTCCGTTATACTGCGCACCGACCCGCATGCCGCAAGGCAGAACGTGTACGATGCGCATCCTGATTGGATAGCTGTAAAAGCAGATGGCGAAAAATTCAGGCATTGGGCCAATCCGGAATTGTGGGTTACCTGCGCGCTGGGCCCGTATAATTTTGAGTTCATGACAAAAGTGAACCAGGAAATCATGGAACGGTTTAAACCGGATGGAATATTCTCCAACCGCTGGTCGGGCCATGGCATCTGCTATTGCCAGCACTGTGTGCAAAATTTCAAGGCTTTCTCCGGATTGGAATTGCCAAAAGGAAATGATCGCTTCAATCCTACTTTTATAAAATACAGCGAATGGCGGGTACAGCGATTGAAAGAGCTCTGGTTTTTATGGGACGCAGAAATACGTAAACAAAGGGCTGCATCGCGCTTTATCCCGAATGGCTTTCCGGATAAACTGCTGACCGGTAAACATTCTGATTTCTTTTTTGCAGACCAGCAGGCAAGAAGAGGTGTTATTCCGCCCTGGGCAAACGCCAAAGGTGCAAAAGAAACCAGGGCCACACTGGGCATGAAACCCCAGGTGGGTATCTTTAGCGTAGGCATAGAAGAAGAATTTCGCTGGAAGGATTCAGTACAGGGCGACGCAGAAATTAGGATCTGGGTGGCAGAGGGTGTTGCCAACGGATTGCTGCCCTGTTTTGTAAAATTTGGCGCCGTTATATTTGATAAGCGCTGGATGAATACCGTTAGCAATATGTACCAGGTCTATCACCGCGGAGAAAAATACCTCCGCAATACCGCATGCCTGGCGAGGGTGGGTATGGTATACTCCGAACAAACCGACAGAAAATACGGCGGCAAGCCCTGGCAGGAAAACAGCCACGACCATGCCAACGGAATGTACCATGCGCTGATAGAAGCACACACACCTTTTGAAATGGTAAATGATAAATTGCTGGATGCGGACAACTTGAAACCATTTAAATTGCTGGTGCTTCCCAATATTGCCGCCCTTTCTGATGCGCAATGCGATCAGCTGAGAAAATTTGTAGAGCAGGGGGGCAGCCTGGTAGCCACCTTTGAAACATCGCTGTACAATGAAGATGGTGTGCAAAGAAATGATTTTGGCCTGGGCGATATTTTCGGGGTTTCATTTAATAAAAAAGTGGAAGGGCCCATGCGCAACAGCTACCTTAAATTTAAAACAGATCCTGCCACAAAAACTTTTCACCCGGTAGTAAAAGGAATGGAAGATGCATTCAGGATAATCAATACCATTTACCAGGTAAACGTTACGCCAAAAGCAGATTTCCCCAGTCCGGTTACATTAATTCCTACCTACCCCGATTTGCCGATGGAAGATGTGTACCCCAGAGTAGCAGACACCAATGACCGCGGAATTTACCTGCGAGAAACCGGGAAAGGCAGGGTGGTATATATACCGGGCGATCTCGACCGCTCTTTCTGGCAAATGATGGGCATAGACCATGGAAAACTATTGCGAAACGCCATTGGCTGGGCATTGAACGAAGAACCGCTGGTAACAGTTGATGCACCGGGTGTAATGGATGTTACCGCCTGGAAACAACAAAATTCCATGACCGTTCACCTGGTTAACTTAACCAACCCTATGATGATGAAAGGGCCTTTCAGGGAACTTATACCGGTTGAAGCAAGTGTATCCATTAAAGTCCCCGCCAATAAAAAAGTAACCGGCGTAAAATTGTTGATGGCAGAGCAAAATCCGCAATACGCGATCAGTAAAGGCATGCTAACTTTAAAAGTGCCCAAAGTAATTGATCATGAAATAATTGCTTTAGATTTAGCATAGACCTTTTACAGGCAACTTTATTATTTAATGATCGGTATGTAAATTAATAAACGATGAACTGGACACAGGTTATAGACCCGTTTAAGAATATAGGTTTATCAGCGCTGGTAGCTGTTGCACCCATCCTGTTTATATTCTGGGCATTGATCATAAAAAAAATGAAGGGTTACCAGGCAAGCCTCATTGCCGTAATCATTGCCATACTGATTGCCATTTTTGTGTACGGAATGCCGGCCAAACTTGCATTGCTGTCTACCGCAAACGGTGCGCTCTATGGGTTTTTTCCTATCTGCTGGATAGTGATAACGGCCGTATTTTTATTCAATATAACGGTTAAAAGCGGCCAGTTTGAAATTATCAAACATTTCATGGCATCGATTACATCAGACAGGCGGTTGCAGGCATTGCTGATTGCTTTTTCGTTTGGCTCTTTCCTGGAAGGTACCGCCGGTTTTGGGGCTCCCGTTGCAATTACAGCTGCCATGCTGGTTGGCCTGGGTTTTAATCCCCTGTATGCAGCCGGTATTTGTCTTATCGCAAATACTGCCCCCGTTGCATTCGGCGCAATTGGCATTCCCATTACCGTTGCATCGCAGGTTACTTCCATTCCTGAAATGGCCATATCGCAAATGGTAGGCAGAACGCTTCCCATATTATCCATCATCGTTCCCTTTTACCTGGTTGTATTAATGGCGGGTTTCAAAAAAGCAAAGGAAGTAATGCCGGCCATCCTGGTATCGGGCTTCTCATTTGCTTTTCTGCAGTGGCTGACATCCAATTACCTGGGCCCCGCATTACCCGATGTTATTGCAGGTATTGGCTCTATCGTAAGCCTGGTAGTATTCTTAAAATTCTGGAAAGTGAAAAACGTATGGCGTTTCCCCAATGAACCGGCGCCTACTTTTAACACGGAAATCAGTTATACAACCGGGCAAATTGTAAGGGCATGGTCGCCGTTTATTTTATTGACCATCATTATTATTGCCTGGGGTCTGCAACCCATTAAAGATGTTTTTACGGCTGTTGGACAAAAACAATTTGAATTTCCCGGTTTGCACAACGCTATCACCGATAAAAACGGCAAGCTATTGCCGCATATTTTTAAATTTAATTATCTGTCAGCAGCAGGAACCGCAATTTTGATCTCGGCACTGATTTCTGTTCCATTGGTAGGAATGCGATTCAGCGAAGCCATAAAAATATTCGGACAAACACTGAAACAGCTTACCTATCCCATTATTACCATCTGCTCCGTGCTGGCCTTCGCCTACATTGTAAACGATTCGGGTATTACCATTACCATTGCAGAAGCACTGGCCAGTACAGGTGTGTTTTTTCCATTCTTTGCGCCGGTACTGGGCTGGCTGGGCGTATTTATTACAGGTTCCGATACTTCTGCCAATGCATTGTTTGGCAAATTGCAGGCATCCACGGCAAACTCCATCGGCGTAGACCCTGTAATAACCGTAGGCGCCAATGTATCCGGTGGCGTAGTGGGAAAAATGATTTCGCCGCAATCAATAGCAGTTGCAGCTGCTGCCGGGCACCTGGTAGGCAGGGAATCGGAACTTTTTACATTTACCGTAAAGCATAGTTTTATCATGCTGATTTTTATATGCTTTATTGTACTGGGACAGGCTTATTTATTCAACTGGATTGTTCCCACTTACCATATGCTGACCGCAAATACCGCCGTTGCTGCGGCCAATTTTTCAAAAGGATACACTTACCTGTTTGGATTACTGGCTGCGCTGGTACTTTTTGCAGCAGCAATATTTATTGCCAACCGGAAAAAACATTCCAATAATAAAATAACCACATTAACCACAAAATAAAAACAGATGAACGAACCGTTGTACAAGTATATGAAGGTTGGACTGGTACATTTTATGGCCTTTCCTGCTACCATAAAAGGAGAAGGACCAATTCTTGAAACAATAAAAAAGATGGCGCTGGATGATTATTTTACCGCAATTGAAATTACTACCATAAAAAATAAAGAAGAACGGCAGAAAGCAAAACAAATGCTGGAATCGTCTCATATGACTGTAGCCTATGGTGCACAACCAAGGTTACTGACCACCGGGCTGAACATCAACGATCTCAATGAAGAAGGCAGGCAAAAAGCACTGGCAAATTTAAAAGAAGGCGTAGATGAGGCATACGAAATGAGTGCCACCGGGTTTGCCTTTCTTAGTGGCAAGTATGAAGAAGCTACCAAAGAAGCCTCCTACCAGGCGCTGGTAAAATCTACCAATGAAATCTGCGCCTATGTAAAAAGCAAAGGCAATATGAAGGTTTCGCTGGAAGTGTTCGACTACGATGTAGACAAAAAAAGTTTGATAGGCCCGGCCGCGCTGGCGCTCCGTTATGCAAAAGAAGTAAGACAGGAACATGCACATTTTGGATTGATGGTGGATCTCAGCCATATTCCACTCATACACGAAACCATAGAAGAATCGTTGTTGCCGGTGAAAGATTATATCAGTCATGCCCATATTGGCAATTGCGTAGTAAAAAGCGCTGATATGCCTGCTTACGGAGATGTACATCCGCGTTTTGGTTTCCCGAATGGAGAAAATGATGTAGACGAAGTAGTGGCTTATCTGAAAGTATTATTGGATATTGGGTTTCTAAATACCCAAAAGCCGCCCATTGTTAGTTTTGAAATAAAACCATTTGGTGATGAAGACCCGGATATTGTAATTGCCAATGCAAAACGTACGCTCAACGAAGCATGGGCAAGGGTGTAAAACCTATTCTAAAATTACCGGAATAACATTTAAAGATTAAATATGAAGATTGTAATACTGGACGGATATACATTGAACCCCGGCGATCTTAGCTGGGATGGATTGAAAAAATGCGGTGAGCTGGTGGTGCATGAAAGAACACCGGTAGATAAAGTAGTGGAAAGGGCGAAGGGGGCGGAAATACTTTTTACCAATAAAACCCCGGTCAGCGAAGAAGCCATCAACCAATTACCCTCGCTTAAATTCATTGGTATACTGGCTACCGGTTACAATATTGTTAATACGGACGCGGCAAAAGCTAAAGGCATTATCGTTTCCAATGTGCCGGGTTATGGAACCGCATCAGTAGTGCAGATGACATTTGCATTGCTGCTGGAGCTTTGCCAGCACGTGCAACGGCACAGCGATGCCGTAGTGGATGGTAAATGGAGCCGCTCGGCCGATTTTTGCTTCTGGGATTACCCGTTAACAGAATTGTCGGGAAAAACCATGGGCATCATCGGTTTTGGACATATTGGCCAGCAGGTAGGTGATGTGGCCACGGCTTTTGGAATGAATATCATTGGTAATAGCCGCACCCGCACGGATCAATCGAAAAGAAAAAATTTCAAATGGTCGGAAGTACCGGAACTGCTGCGCGAATCGGATGTGGTAAGCATCCATTGCCCGTTGTTTCCTGAAACAAAAGGACTGATTAATAAAGAGACGCTGCAGCTAATGAAAAAAACGGCTTTCCTGTTAAATACTTCCAGGGGGCCTATTATAGTGGACGAAGATTTAGCAACTGCGCTTAACAGTGAGGTCATTGCCGGGGCGGGTATTGATGTACTGTCTGCAGAACCACCACCGGCGGGTAACCCGCTTTTTACTGCAAAAAATTGTATCATCACCCCGCATATTGCATGGGCAACCAAAGAAGCAAGGGCCAGGCTGATGGCGACAACCGTCAGCAATCTTGCTGCATTTCTTGAAGGCAAGCCTGTTAATGTGGTAAACAAATAAGGCCAGGCCGCGGTACACTTGTCCTTTTAAAAAGCACAGTAGAATGGTATGCGCTGTCACCAGTGATGCCACATTTAAAATGTATTGCCATCATGAAAAAAAGTTTCTGTATTGTATCATTGGTTGCAGGCTGTTTATGGTTTGCCTGCACGGTTAGCCAGCTACAGGCACAGGGCAATTCGGCTGAAGATAGCAAAGCAGGCAACCTTACAAAAAGAAAAACAGGCGATCCGTTATTGCACCTCCCCGCAAACATTGAAATACTGACCTCTTTTGGTGAGCGTGCAGATATATCTCCAAACAATAAGCAAATTGCTTTTATGGCAAAAGGTTTTGGTGATGCCATGGTGATTGATATAAAGACAAAGAAAATAGATTGCCTTACCTGTGCCATTCCCGCGGCGGCATTTGTAAGGGTGATGCATTTGTGTACCGGTGATTATTTGTTAACAGGTCCGGATCATTTTGAAAATATTACAACCAGCAAAAAGAACAATGATATCTGGTTTTTGAGCAAGCTGCCCGGTTCTAAACCAGTTAAGACAGGCGTACAGGTAAGTGAAGGCTTTGCCATATCGAAACAATCCCTAAAAATTGCTTACACGGTTACCGGGCCGGCAAAAACTTCCAAACTGGTAATGGCCGACCTGGTTATGGCAGACAGCGGCATACAATTGGTTCATCAAAAAACTATCATTGAAAATTCCGATCCGGGTTGCACAGTGGAAGCACAGGATTTTTATGACAATGATTCCAAACTTATATTTTTCTGCTATGTACCCAATGGTGCATTTGAAGTAAAAGGTATTGATATTACAGGCGGACAAGTAACGAATTTTTCAAATGCACCCGGCTTTAATGAACCGGAAGGCATTTTTCCCGGCGGAAAATACACTACGGTAGAATCGGACCGCCAGTGCGAAACGCTGGGCGGCCAGCGTGGTTCCTCCAACATAGACATCTGGAAGCTGAAGCTGGATGGTACCGGTAAAGATTTTGTGCGGTTAACACATTTTAATGACTATGAAGCTGGTAAAGTGGCTAACCCGGTGGTTGCCGCCAATGGAAAATTTATGGCCATGCAGGTAGCCAAAGCCACTGACCCGCCAGGCCTGGGGCATGGCATTTTATTGTATTGGTTTAAAAAATAGGCTGTGATTACGCACAAATTATTGAACGATTAAAATCAGTCATCATGAAAAAATTATCTTCTTTTTTATCAACCGGCATTTTCATGATGCTGTTTTGTGCGGCTCAGCTTTCGGCACAACAGCCAGGCGCTGGCGCAGACATCAACCTCGCCTCTATAAATCCCGGTCATTACGATACTACCTGGTGGAACCGGGCTCCGTACAGGCTGGTGCAGACCAATCTCCGTGAAATTGATGCAACAATGGATGTAAACGCCTATGTGCAGTCGATGGTGGATGCCAGCGCTAGTATTGTACTGATCAATGTTGGAGGCATTGTAGCCAATTATCCAACCCGGTTGCCCTTTCATTTCAGGAACACATTTATGAAGGGAGACCTGGTAGGTGATTTAATAAAAGGGCTTCATGCAAAAGGTATTAAGGTGATAGGACGCTTCGATTTCAGCAAAATCAATGAGACACTGGCGCCCCAAAAACCGGAATGGCTCTATGTCTCCACCGCTGGTAAGAATGTAAATTATAACGGGCAGGTACATACCTGTATCAATGGCGGCTACCAGCAGGAATATTCAAAAGAAATATTAAAAGAGGCGCTTACCCAATACCCGCTGGATGGCGTGTTTTTTAACATGATTGGGTATACCACCTCCGATTACAGCGGTAATAATTACGGCATCTGCCAGTGTGAAAACTGCAAACGCAAGTTTCATGATTCTACCGGTCATGACTTACCCGTAAAAACAGATATGAATGACCCGGTTTTCCGGGAGTACAATGTATTCAGAAAGACTACTTCCGAAAAGTTATTTAAAGAAATTGGCAATCATATAAAAATGCTGAACCCCAAAATCATGATCAATACCTATTCGGAAGCGGGTGTAGACATGATTGCAAGCGAATCTGGTTCGGACCTGGCACCGGAGTATGAATGGAATTATTCTGCAACCGACAATGTAAAAAGAGTTCTGGGTTCTTATAAAGATCGTTCTCCGGGTAACCTGCTTATCTATTTCCAGGCCATTGGTTACCGCCATGTAGGCACTTCGCCCAACCTGGCAAAGGTGTGGCTGCTGCAAAATATGTTGCACGGTGCGCCGCTCGGTTTTGTGGTAGTAGGTACCCTTGTAAATTATGAAGACAGGGTTTTCATTCCCACGCTGAACAATCTTTACGGGTTTCATAAAAAATACGAAAAGTTGTTTACCAACGTGCAGGCGGTAAACAAGCTGGCTTTGATAAGGGGAACCAGGGATGAATATGAAGGCCTCATAAAGATTTTATCGGAAGAACACATCATGTATGATATTATAGAGCCTTCCGCCCTGGCAACTGGCCGAACACCCCGTAAACTGTCAGACTATGACGCAGTGATACTGGGCGATGTAAGCAATATGGATGATGAACTGATTCAGATTTTTGATGCGTATGTGAAAAACGGTGGTAAGCTTATATCAACCGGTTTCAGCTCCACAAAAGACCTTGCCGGCAAGCCACTCAATAGCATCCGCCTGCAATCATTGGGTGTAGAACCCGGTTTTGAGTTGTTCAAACGCGCCAAATCTACCTATCTGAAAATTACAGATGCAGACAAAGCTGCGCTAGGGCAAAAAGCATTCAGCAATTTCAGTATTATGATGTTGTATTCGGACTTTATGAAATGCCGGCCTGCCGGTAATGCGCAGCCGCTGATGAAATTTTTACCGGAAACAAGGTTTGGCCCGCCCGAAAAATCATATTATACCGGGGATAATATTACCGACTATCCCGGTATTGTTAGCAACACTTATGGAAAAGGCAAAACCGTTTTTATTCCATGGAGCCTGGGCGAACAATATCACCTGAAAGGTCATTATATGCACCGCACCCTGCTGGTGGCGGCTTTGCAAAACCTGCTGGATGTACAACCTGATCTGGTAACCAATGCGTCGTCATTGATAGAGATCACCCACCTGGCAAACCGCAACGCTGCTTTTGAATGGATTGGCATGATTAACCAGTCGGGCCAGTTGGGCGCTTCGTTCCGCGAACCCGTGACTATCTATAATACCAGTATTAAATTTAAACCGGTTAAACCGGTGAGGGAAGTAAAGCTGATGCGATCCGGCAAATCGCTTAATTTTAAACAAGCAGGCGGATGGGTGGAATGCACGGTACCTGCGCTGAATGATTTTGACATGTTGCTTTGTCTTTATTAGTATCAGCCATTTGCAGGGCCTGCCCGCTTATTTAAAAGCCTGTGGCAATTAAAATTTAATACTAACATTAAAACAACAGAACAATGAAGGACAAAAAAATTGGATGGATAGGCACCGGGCTGATGGGCAATCCCATGGTAAAACATTTATTAAAAGCTGGCTACACCGTTGGCGTTCACAACCGCACAAAAGAAAAAGCCACCGATCTTATTGATATGGGCTGTGCCTGGTATGATACACCCGCGGCAGTAGCTGCCAACAGTGATGTGGTAGTAACCATCATTGGTTTTCCCAAAGATGTGGAAGCATGTTATTTTGGCGGGCAGGGAATATTTCAAACTGCAAAACCTGGTATGGTTTTAATTGATATGACTACCACCAAACCAAGCCTTGCCATACAAATTGCCGAACGCGCAGAAACCATCGGCGCCTCTTTTGTAGATGCGCCGGTATCGGGCGGACAGGTGGGGGCCATCAATGGAAATCTCTCCATCATGATGGGTGGTAAAAAAGAAATCGTGGATGCCGTGCTACCATTGTTTGAAGCATTTGGAAAAAATATGGTGTACCAGGGCAAGACCGGTGCAGGGCAACACACAAAAATGTGCAACCAGATAACCATTGCAGGTACACTCATAGGTGTTTGCGAAGGACTAATATATGGTGTAAAGGCAGGCTTGAACCTGAACACATTGCTCGAATCCATTACCAAAGGCGCAGCCGGTTGCTGGAGCCTGGATGTACTGGCACCCAAAGTGGTAAAGGGCGATTTTTCCCCGGGGTTTTCAATAGACAATTTTGTAAAAGACCTCACCATTGCACTGGAAGAAGCAGAAGTGATGCGGCTGTCACTGCCGGGCCTTGCGCTGGTAAAGCAACTATACATCAGCATACAGGCCATGGGCAAAGGTTCCTGTGGTAACCAGGCGTTGTACCTGGCACTGGAGAAACTGGCCAATATGGATCAAACTCATTAAAACGATGCAGACAGCATTATGCATATTCTAATAGCTCCCAATGCCTTTAAAAATAGTCTTACAGCCGAAGCTGTTGCTTTGGCCATCAAAGAAGGATTGATGCAGAGCAGGCTGAGGTGTACCTGCGAATGTTTTCCCATTGGTGATGGGGGAGACGGCACGGCGGAGCTGATCATAAAAAAAAGAAACGGTATACTGGTGGAAACATCCGTGCATGACCCTTTTGGAAAAACCATAACCACTCATTTCGGTCTGATTGACGACGGAAAGACCGCCATCATAGAAATGGCCGATGCTTCTGGGTTGCGCCTGCTGAAGCAAGACGCGTTGAATCCGCTGCTGGCTACTTCTTTTGGAACAGGTGAACAAATGAAAATTGCGCTCGGCAAAGGCGCCAAAAAAATAATCATTGGCATGGGCGGTTCTGCAACCGTAGACGGTGGTTGCGGTATACTGATGGCGCTGGGTATCCGTTTCCTGGATGCCGCAGGCGGGGAGCTGAAGGGATTGCCGGGAAATCTTACAGGCCTTGCCGCAGTGGATCTATCGGGACTGGATAAACGCATACTTGAAACCGAAATAGAAGTTTTGTGCGATGTAGATAACCTGCTGCTGGGTAAAAACGGCGCTGCAGCAATGTTTGGCCCGCAAAAGGGCGCATCGCCTTCCGGAGTGGTTCAACTGGATGCTGCATTGTCTGCGCTGGCGGCAATTGCATTGCAACAAACAGGTAAAGACATGGCTACTGTACTATATGGCGGTACCGCAGGCGGTGCATCGGCCGGGCTGTTTGCTTTTTTAAATGCCAAGCTGGTGAACGGCATAGAGCATTTTCTTGCATTGACAGGTTTCGACCAGTCGCTGGCAACTGCCAACCTGGTAATAACAGGTGAAGGCAGTATAGATGAACAAACTTTACAGGGCAAAGGTCCGTTTGGGGTGGCATACCGCGCCAAACGCAACAACCTGCCTGTAATAGGTCTTGCCGGTAAGGTTCCTGTAGAAAAAAATGATGCATTGCAACAGTATTTTGATGTACTCATGCCAATCGGAAACCAGCCGGTCGATTTGCAAACAGCCATGGCCGGCACGGAAAAAAACCTGGTGCGCACCGCCATTGCATTGGGCAATATGCTTGCACTGGATTATAAATAATGAAAGTTGAATGACATGCAAATAATATAGCATTAATAATATAGTATTCACCTGTAACAAAAAAAGCCATCATGAAAGCCGGGAAAATTATTTTTTTTACCATCAGCCTGTTTGTTGCAGGTAATTATAACACGGCTAAAGCCCAACAGGCAAAATATAACGTGCAGGTAAATACGCCGGAAAACCAGTTGCTGTATGCCAGCGAACAGATAAAACAAGCAGCGGCAGAAAACAAAGCTATTGTCGTGTCATCCACATCACTGAACAACGCCGGTAATGAAGACATCGTAATTAAGATTATTGCAGATTCCGTACTGGCCATGCATACCGCCGGAGATGAAAAACTGGTGGCACCAGTTTATATGGGCTGGCAATGCTATTCCATACGAGTGAAAAAAGGCGGTGGAAAAAAAATAATCTATGTGCTGGCTGCCGATAAAACCGGGGCAATGTATGGCGGGCTGGATATTGCACTGGCTATCCGTATTAAAGACCTGGATGCATTGGCTGATTCCGATAACAAACCATACCTTGACCGCCGCGGCATTAAATTTAATAATCCACTCGACCTGCGAACACCCAGTTACACAGATCCCAGTGATGCGGCTCAGCAGAACATTCCGAATGTTTGGGAAAAATCATTCTGGCAGGAATACCTCGATGAAATGGTGCGCGGCCGTTACAATGTATTAAGTCTGTGGAGCCTTCATCCCTTTCCGTCAATGGTAAAAATTCCATCATTCCCCGATGTTGCGCTGAATGATGTGTGGCGCACCATAGAAAAATTTGATGATGGATACAGCCATAGCGGGATAAACTTTGTAAGGCCCAACCTGCTGGCCAATGTTGAAATTGTAAAGAAAATAACCATCGATGAAAAGATTGCTTTCTGGAAAGAGGTCATGCAAATGGCCAGCGATCGGGGAATTGAAGTATATGTATTTACCTGGAATATTTTTACCAATGGCGCTTCGGGTAAACACGGTATTACCAACAGCCAGACCAATGATACCACCATTGCGTACTTCCGTGCTGCCGTTGGGGCAATGGTGACTACTTATCCGTTGCTGGCAGGTATCGGTATCACTGCCGGTGAAGATATGAATGGTAAACTATCGGGCGATTACGCCAATGAAAAATGGCTGTGGCGCACCTACGGCGAAGGCATACGGGATGGATTGAAAACAACACCTGGCCGAAGATTCCGGCTTATCCACCGTTTTCACCAGACTTCGCTCAGTGCAATCAAAGATGCGTTTCATGATTATCCGGGACCCATCGATCTCAGCCTCAAATATGCCATCGCGCATATGTATTCTATTACCAACCCTCCTTTTGTAGATGCGGCCATGCCCCTGCTTTCTGATCAGACAAAAAGCTGGCTCACCATCCGCAACGATGATATTTACAGTTTCAGGTGGGCAAACAACGCATTTGCAAGACAGTTTATAAAAGATATACCACAACCGGAGAAAATTGCGGGTTACTATATGGGGCCGGATGGATATAACTGGGGGCGTGATTACCTTACAAGAGGTACCGCTCATCAGCTGGTGCTGCAAAAGCAATGGTACTCATTTATGCTCTGGGGCCGGTTAAGTTATGACCCCAACCTGCCCGACCAACTCTTTTTTAAAGTGCTGCAAACGCATTTTCCTTCTGTGCCCATAGAAAAATTATACCGGCCATGGGCAGCCGCTTCTATGATATTTCCGTGGATAACACGTTATGCCTGGGGCGATATTGATTTAAAGTGGTTTCCGGAAGCCAATATCAGCCATCGTCTCTACAAAGGTTTTTTTACAGTGGCAGAGTACATTGAGCGCGAACCTATGCCCGGCAGCCATATCAGAAATATTTACCTCTGGGCTAAATACAAACAGGAAGGTAAAGCAGACTCCCTGCAATCGCCGCTTGCAGTGGCAGATTCACTGGAACAACTTGCCGCAACGGCATTATCCGGATTAAAGGCCCTCCCGCCACGCAAAGTCAGTTCATTTACAGAACTGGATCAAACACTGGGCGATATTGAAGCCTTTGCACATATTGGTAATTATTATGCAGCAAAAATGCGGGCCGCTTGTAAGCTGGCACAGTTTGACCAGTTTGGAAATGAAGCCGACCGGAAAGCAAGTATTGTATTGCTGCAAGAAGCAAAAAAACACTGGGCTATGTATGCAGCTGTGTACAATTCATTGTATAAACCGGCGCTGTACAACCGGGTGGGCTATGTAGACATTCCGGCGCTGATGGAAAAAGTGGAGGCCGACATAATCATGGCCAGGGAGTGGAAACCCGGAACAATTAAATACCAAGTAAAAAATACAACGGAAAGTCCGTTCAGAAAATAATTGTAGTTCTTGTTGGTTGGTTTATTGGTTGAAGGGTTTTGCGGGGGCAGGTGAACAGGTTTCCAGAATAATAAAGCCTGCCCCCAATAAACCCAACACGACGGTTAAAATAATATACAGGATATTGTACGCAACATGAATAATTCAGTAAAAATAAAATACGGCGCCGGTTCCTGGTTCAGGATGGTCCTGGTACTCTTCTTTCTTTTGGCTATCGCTGACGGCCATGCGCAATTGACCCTGCCTGATCCCGGCCATTACGATACCAGCTGGTGGAACCGTACGGCCATCCGTCTTATTCAGACCAATATGCGCGAAACCGATGCATTGATGGATACGGATGCATTTGTACAGTCTATTGAAGACGCATCCGGAAATACGGTGCTGATAAACGTAGGCGGTATAGTAGCCAATTATCCTACACAACTGCCCTTTCATTACCGCAACCCGTTTTTAAAAGGAGATCTTACCGGAGAATTAATAAAGAAATTGCATGCCAGGGGTATCCGTGTGCTGGGCCGGTTCGATGTAAGCAAAATCAATGAAACGCTGGCAGCCAAAAAACCGGAATGGCTGTATGTAGGCACAGATGGACAAAATGTAAATTACAACGGGCAGGTACATACCTGCGTAAATGGCGGGTACCAGCAACAGTATACATTCGATATTCTGAAAGAAGTGATTACCCATTATGACCTGGACGGTATTTTTTTTAATATGCCCGGCTACACCACTTCAGACTACAGCGGGTTGTACCACGGTATATGCCAGTGCCAGAATTGTAAAAAACGATTTCACGATTCTACCGGCCTGGTATTACCGGTTAAAGAAGACAACAACGACCCGGTATTTCGCAAATACAACGCTTTCAGGAAGACAACAGCCGATGAGCTATTTACACAAATAGGTAATTTTATAAAAAAAGAAAATCCACGGCTTATTATCAATACCTATACAGATGCCGGAGTTGACATGATAAGAAGCGAATCCAGTTCATGGTTAACGGATGAATATGAATGGAATTATTTTTCGACCGACCATGTTAAACGCGTGCTGGGTTCTTATAAAGACCGCATGCCCAGCAACCTGTTGCAATACTTTTTGGCCATTGGTTACAGGCATATTGCCACATCGCCCAATATAGCGCGCATCTGGGTACTTGAAAACATGTTGAATGGTGCGCCGCTGGATGTTTACGTAATCGGAACATTGTTAAACCAGGAAGACCGCACATTTCTTCCAGTCATGAAAGATATTTATGGTTTTCACAAAACAAATGAGAAGCTTTTTACTAACCTGCAGCCGCTAAGCAGTGTGGCATTGGTGCGCGGCGCAAAAGATGAATACATGGGCATGATAAAAATGCTGACCGAAGCACATATCATGTTTGATATCATTGAGCCTGCTGTTTTGGGTAGTGCACGGATGCCGAAACAATTGAATGAATACGATGCCGTGATACTGGGCGACACACGTGATGCCAGTGCCGGTTTTATTTCCGTGATAGATAACTATGTGAAAAATGGAGGCAAGCTGCTGGCCACTGGTTTTACCGCCACCTGCGATGAAAATGGCAATCCGCTCAATAAAATTGGCCTTTCATCTTTGGGCGTGCTTCCGGAGTATCATTTGTACAAGCAGGCTAAATCTACCTATTTAAAAATACCCGGAGCCGATAAAATTGCTTTGGGAGAAAGAAATTTTGAAGCCGTTGACCTGGTGATGATGTACGCAGATTTTATGGAATGCAAAGCTACTGCCACTGCTAAAACCTACCTGAAGCTACTGCCGGCCACCAGGTTTGGGCCGCCCGAAAAAGCCTACTATGCAGACAGTGAAGTAACCAATACGCCCGGATTAATAGCCAATGAATTCGGAAAAGGAAAGACGGTGCTGATACCCTGGCCCATTGGCGCCCAGTATCAGTTCAAAGGTAATTACGTGCATAAAAAATTATTTTTAGCGGCCCTGCAGCATTTATTGCGGGCAGATCAGCCGCTGGTTACTGATGCATCCCCATTAATAGAAATAACCCGGATGGCTAACCGAAATAATGCCTTTGAATGGATTGGTATGCTGAACCATTCGGGGCAGATAGGTGCGTCGCTGTTGCAGCCGGTGCCCATACATGATACACAGCTGCGGTTCAGGCCGCTCCACCCGGTGAAGAAAATTGGTTTAGCCAGGTCGGGAACATCCATTAATTTTAAACAACGGGATGGATGGGTAGAATGTACGATACCGGTAATCAATGATTTTGAGATGGTGGTATGTCTTTATAAATAGGCCGGGATCTGATTCATGTTTTACGGATAGTTAAAATACAAAGTATGACTGTTGCACTTTTTATACCCTGTTATGTAAACCAGTTTTATCCCAGTGCTGCAAAGGCTACGCTGCAATTGCTGCAGAAGCTGGGCGTGGAAGTAGTGTATCCTCCCAAACAGACCTGTTGCGGACAGCCCATGGCCAATTCGGGTTTTGAACATCTTTCACAGGGTTGTAATGACCTGTTCATTGAAAATTTTTCGGGTTTCGACTACATCGTAGCGCCTTCAGCCAGTTGTGTTTTGCACGTAAAAGAGCACCTGGCTTCAGAAACTGACCCCGCACTGGCAGACAGCATCCGGCATAAAGTTTATGAACTGGTGGAATTTCTGACCGATATATTAAAAGTTGAAAAGCTGGATGCCGTATTTCCGCATAAAGTTGGTTTGCACCATAGCTGTCATGGTTTGCGCGGATTGTTTTTATCGCAGATGAGTGAACTGAATGCGGCACCGTTTTCGAAGCCGCAGCAATTATTAAATATGGTGCGCGGACTGGAACAGGTTTCACTGGACCGGCAGGATGAGTGCTGTGGGTTTGGTGGTACTTTTTGTGTTGCCGAGGAAGCGGTATCGGTAAAAATGGGAAAAGACCGGGTAACAGATCATACCAAACATGGTGCGGAATATATTACTTCCTCCGATCTTTCCTGTCTGATGCACCTGGAAGGGATATTGCACCGGAATAATAGCAAGGTTAAAATAATGCATATTGCTGAAATATTAAATGCCAACGTATGAAACAAGCAAAAGCAAAAGATCATGCTGCACTGGCGGAAGCCTTTATAAAAGATGAAGAACGCGTTGACTGGCATGATGGCGCACTGTGGTTTATAAGGGAGAAGCGCGATAAAGCATCCAAAGCAATACCCGAATGGGAGCAGCTGCGGGAAGCGGCATCGGCAATAAAAAGCAATGTCATATCCAACCTGCATGAATACCTGTTGCAGTTTGAAGCCAACCTGGTTAAAAATGGGGTTACCGTACACTGGGCGGCCGATGCAGAAGAGCATAACGCCATTGTATATGCTATTTTGAAGGCTAAGGAAATAACACAGATGGTAAAGAGTAAGTCGATGCTGACCGAAGAATGCCAGCTGAATGAATACCTGGAAGAACGTGGCATTGAAGTCATTAATTCAGACCTGGGCGAGTATATACAACAAATAGATAAAGAGCCACCAAGTCATATTGTACTTCCCTGCATCCACAAAAGAAAAGAAGAAATCGGAGAATTGTTTCATGAACACCTGGGTACAGAAAAAGGTTTATCAGACCCCACGCAGTTAACAAGGGTAGCCCGCAAGCATTTGCGCAATATATTTCTTACCCGCCGCGGTGCACTAACAGGAGTAAATTTTGCCGTGGCAGAAACCGGTGAATATGTAGTATGTACCAATGAAGGCAATGCAGATATGGGCGCCCATTTATCGGAAGTACAGATTGCTTCTATGGGACTGGAGAAACTAGTGCCACAGAAAAAACACCTCTCCGTTTTCCTCCGGTTGCTGGCAAGAAGCGCCACCGGCCAGCCCATTACTATTTATTCGAGCCATTATAAAAAACCACGGCCCGGCCAGGAGATGCACCTGATACTGGTAGATGCTGGCAGAACCCGCCAGCTGGGCAGAGTAGATTTTCGTGATTCATTGAAGTGTATCAAATGCGGCAGCTGTATGAACACCTGCCCCGTATACCGCAAAAGCGGAGGCCTTAGTTACCACAACACCATTTCAGGGCCAATTGGAGCTATACTGGCGCCCAATCTCGACATGAAAAAGCATGCAGATTTGCCTTATGCATCTACGTTATGCGGCTCCTGTTCCAATGTATGCCCGGTAAAAATTAATATTCACGGTCAGTTATACAAATGGCGGCAGGAAATTGTAAAGGAAGGATATGCAGCCAGCACAAAAGCACTGGGTATGAAGGCGATGGCGTGGACACTTTCATCGCCTGGCAACTTTACTACGGCAGGCAAGGCAGGCAGGTGGTTTTTACAAAATATCCCGTTTGTGGTAAACAACCGGTTCAACCCATGGGTAAAGCAACGCGATATGCCGGAAGGGCCCAAAGAAACATTTGCCGCCTGGTACGAAAAACAAAAACAGTAATTAAAAATTAATAATTGAGTATTCCGAATAAATCATTGCGGCTGGTATAAAGTCGATTTTAAGCATTCAAAATTTAAAATTCAACATTCAAAATAATTCTTCATGAATACGAGGGAGAAAATTCTGGAAGCCGTTTTAAAAAATCAGCCCGCCACTATGGCGTTGCCAGATATTGCTGCATTCGGGGGAGACAATTCCAATCTGCCGGAAAAATACATACAGGTTTTTAATTCAATCGGGGGTACTGCGCTGTTGGTGGATTCTATGGACGCCATAATAAACTTTGTTCAGGCGAATTTTGAGGTGTCAAAACGTTTGGTGACTACCCTCCCCGAATTAACTGTTATCGCTGAACAGGTATCAGCAACCGTTGATCCCCATCACTACGAGAACATTGAACTGGCCATTATACGCGGGGACTTTGGTGTGGCTGAAAACGGCGCCATCTGGTTAACGGAATCATTGATGGGCCAGCGCATCATACCATATATCTGCCAGCACCTGGCCGTAATCATACACGCACAGGATATTGTTCCTACACTACATGAGGCCTATGACAGGATAGGCCTTGCAGACACCGGTTTCAGTGGGTTTATCAGCGGGCCGTCTAAAACGGCCGATATAGAACAGGCCCTGGTGCTGGGCGCACACGGTCCGCTCACCATGACCGTTTTTATAATAAAATAATCAGAAGATAATAGCCGCACTCCCTCAAAATCTGTATTTTCCTGCCCGGATACCCGGCTTGTTGCTTATTTATTTGCAGGCCGCCGCCTAAAACTGTTAGCTTACCATGCAGCGGCCGGTGTTTGGCATCGAAACAAATAAAAGGTCAGGAAAAAAATTATCATTCCATAAAAAGTCAGCGCATGATAAAGATGGTTGTATTTGATATGGCAGGAACTACTGTAAATGAAAATAATGTTGTTTACAAAACACTGCAGCAAGCTATCAACGAAAAGGGGTTTAATTTTACGCTGGACGAAGTATTGCTGGAAGGAGCCGGCAAAGAAAAACTACAGGCAATAAAAAGTATCCTGAATGTATTTGCCGGGAAGGAAGATGATGCATTGTCAGCAGCCATTTATGATCGGTTCATTGTATTGCTGGCCATAGCATACGATACTCAGGAAATACTGCCGCAGGACAATGCTACCAATTTATTCCGCGGTTTGAAAGAAAAAAAAGTACTGGTTGTATTAAATACCGGTTACAACGAGGCAACGGCCCTATCGCTGATAAAAAAACTGGGCTGGAAGCAGGGTGTGGAGTACGATGCGTTGGTTACTGCTACAGACGTAGATAAAAACCGTCCCAACCCGGATATGATATTGCTGGCCATGAGCAAATTTGGAATCACCAATGGATCAGAAGTAGTTAAAGTGGGCGATTCCATCATTGATATAGAGGAAGGAAAAAATGCAGGTTGTGCGCTTACGGTAGGTATTACCACTGGTGCGCATACAAAAGATCAATTAAAAACGGCAAAGCCATCGTACATTATTGATAACTTGCTGGAATTGTTACCGCTTGTACAATAAAAAGCCGAAGTGCATCACTCCGGCTTTTTGAATTTAATGGGGTGGTTTTTCTTAAGGCTTATTTATATCTTTTGAATTTTTTTATCTCTTCTGTACTGGCTGGTTTAATGCTTACGGCCGCACCTCCTCCGGGTGCCAGTGCTATTTGCAAATTGGTTTTGCTATCTACTATAAAATGTTCAATGGTATACGCTTCCGGGTTGTCTTTCCAGTGGGCACCCGCCGCATCGTGGTAAATGCTGGCGGTATATTTTGTGTTCTGTTCCAGAAATGTTAGCGGCATAACGGCTTTACGGGCATTCTCGTCGGTAATGGCGCCAATAAACCAGTTGCCGGCATTTTTTTCTTTCCGGGCAATGGTAATGTAATCGCCTGGTTCGGCTTCCAGTATTTTAGTATCGTCCCAGTCAACCGGAACATCTTTTATAAATTGAAAGGCATCCATATTCGGCAGGTAATTCTCCGGCAAGTCTGCCGCCATTTGTAATGGACTGTATAATGTAATATACAATGCCAGCTGTTTACTCAGCGTGGTATGCATTTGCCGCGTGGGGGCATAACCGGTATAGCCTTTCATTTTAAAGATTCCCGGTGTATAATCCATGGGACCTCCAATTAGCCTGGTAAAGGGCAGAATGGTTTCATGTTCGGGCGGACTGCCATTGCTGAATGCATTGTATTCATTTCCGCGGCCTGCTTCAGATGCCATCCAGTTGGGATAGGTTCTTTGCAGACCGGTTGGCCGAACGGGTTCATGCGCATCCAGCATAATATGGTGGTCGGCCGCTTTTTGAGCCACCCGCAGGTAGTGATCAACCATCCATTGACCATCGTGGTGTTCGCCACGGGGTATAATACGGCCAACGTAACCGGTTTTTACAGAAGTATATCCAAATAAATTCATGAACCGGTAGGCAGTATCCAGCTGCCGTTCATAATCGGTAGCGGAGCCGGAGGTTTCATTGTGCATGATAATGTGCACGCCTTTTGACGCAGCATAACGGGTAAGTTCACGGATGTCAAAATCGGGGTAAGGCTTTGTAAAATCAAATACTTTCTCTTTCCAGTTGCCAAACCAGTCTTCCCAGCCGGTGTTCCAGCCTTCTACCAGAACACCCGGTATGCCATTGTCTGCGGCAAAATCTATATAGTGTTTTACATTGGCGGTATTGGCGCCGTGTTTTCCATTGGGTATCAGCTGCCCGTCTTTGGAAAGGTTATCGGCATTGTCTGCATAGTTCCACCCGCTTTTCGCAGTCTGCATCTCCCACCATACACCCACAAATTTCATTGGTTTTATCCATTGCGGGTTTTTAATAACCGAAGGTTCATTCAGGTTGAGGATCATATTCGACGAAAGAATGCCCGCTGCGTGTTCACTGATAATAATAGTACGCCATGGTGTAACCGCCGGGGCGTGCAGGTAAGCTTTATTACCGGTAGCATCGGGCACAAGGGACGCTTTCAATGAATATTTTTTTACATCTGCATGCAGTTGCATGGCCGGGTAATTGATCAGTGCGGCTTCATGAATATTAATATACAGGCTGTCGGCTGTTTTTAACATCAGCGGCGTCTGTACTGCATAGGGATCGGGAGCTTCGCGAACAGCAATGTCTGTTGCGGCAGCCACCATTGGGCGGTTATCAATTTCACTGATCAGCGAGGTGGTATATAGGTATTCATTGGTATCATAATCTCCGGGAATCCAGAAAGCTTTGTGGTTGCCTGCCAGGTTAAAAGCAGTCAGTTCATCTTTTACAATAAAATATTTAAGGTTAGGCTGGCCCGGAAATGAATACCGGAAAGCAACACCATCTTCAAACACCCGGAAAATAATGGTAAGCAGGCAACCGGGCGCATGAGCAGATTTTAGCGCAATACTCAGTTCTTCGCCATGGTTACGGATGTTTTTTGTTTCGCCCCATACCGGTTGCCAGGTCTCATCGAACGACCGTTTTTGGGTATTCACTATTTCAAAAGAAGTATAAAAAAGGCTGTCGTTACTCAGGCTGAAACCCATGGGAGAGGGTAGAATGACAGGTTTACCATTATACCATGTTTGATACAGGGGCGACCCTCCGGCATTCAATGAAAAAGATACTTTTACCTTACCCATTTCAAGAGTATACGTTTGCTGGCTGTTTGCCACCAGGCATATAAGCATGACGGCTATCAGGCCAGTCATTTTAATGGGATTCATATAGCTAAGGCAATTGATATGGGTAAAAAATGCCTGGTTATAGTAAAAAACCGGTATCCCGGTTTTCAAGCACACTAAAATAAAATAAGTGCAAAAGAAAAAATATAGGTGTATTAATCAATACTTAATCTATAATAGCATAAAGCCTGGTTTCCGTCATTTTTCAGCAACTGGTACAAATGTACCATTGCTGCAATCTTTCTATTGATGCAGGTTTGCATTGTTGACGGTTGTACAAAGCCGGATAGGTATAAAAAAATAACCCTTATTTTATTATGGAAAATGCAGTTTTAGATGTTGTGGTAATAGGTGCGGGACATGCCGGCCTGACCGCCAGTTATATTTTAACCCAAAAAAGATTGAAACACCTGGTATTGGAACGGGGCCGTATTGGTGCATCGTGGCGAACCCAGCGTTGGGATTCATTTGTAATGAACACCGGGTATGCATGCCACCAGTTGCCGGAAAATGAAGACGAGCCCCGCAAAAATGAATTCGTAACTGCACCCGAATTTGCGCATGCGCCGGAAAAAGACACTGCCGGTTTACCCGATCAGGATGCCGCTTGCGGATCACCCGTTTCATCGCTGCACCTGCACTATGACCAGGTGGGTGCCATCATCTGGACAACCGGCTTCTCTGCAGATTTTAGCTATATTAAATTGCCTGTATTTGATATTGATGGAAACCCCGAACACCTGGATGGCGTGGCTGTTACAGAAGGTTTGTATTTCCTTGGCCTGCCCTGGTTGCGCAGTATGAAATCTGCATTGATAAATGGGACCAAAGACGATGCTGCCTTTATTGTTGAAAAAGTGTATGCGTTTGCACGGCAGTATTATTTAAACCCCGTTGACCAATAGAAACAGTTTGTTTTTTCTTAGTTTTAGCATTCACGTTATAAATGCTGAATGCTATGAATCGATACCTGCATGCTTTATTATTTATTATACCGGTTTCCGGGTTTTATAATGTGGTATCGGCACAGCCATTGCAAGCCAGTTTCGAAAATTCTGCAGAGAAAAGATGGCTCAGCAAAAAGATAATTAGCAGCAGGCCGCTGGATGATATGGAAACGCTTGACCAGTGGCAGGGTTTTACCGTTGGCGGAGACGAAATTGTGGACGCCCGTAAAATATTCAAAGTACAAGAGGCCGGAAACGTAGCCACTATTTCACTCAGCAAAGAAATGGTGCACAGTGGCAAACAATCATTGCTGCTGCGTACGCCGGTCAGGTTGCCGGGCCTTCCTCCAAAAAATGGCCGTGGCTGGGGACGCTCCGGCATCCGGTACAATGGTAACGGAGATGACTGGTCGAAATTTAACCGGTTGTCACTTTGGATTTATCCAGATCTGCCAGGTTTTTATACGTCCGCGCTGGACATTCATTTATTCAATGACGGGGCAATAAAAATTCCGGCCCTGTTTGGCCAGGAAGGTGAAACATCACTTGTGCTTAACAATCACCAGTGGAACCATATTGTTTGGGAAATTGACAATGTAGCCAGGGATAAAATTACAAAGATGGAAATCTCGTATGGTTTATCCGGCAATGCACCGGGAGAGGCAGATTCTATCCAGTTTTATTTTGACGGTCTTGTTCTTGAGCAGGTAGAACCCGATAAGACGGAAGGCTGGGATGTTTGGGCCGGCAGAATTTCGTATAGTCATGACGGTTACCAACCCGGTGCTGTAAAAACTGCTATAGCGTCTGGTCTCAGCGCTGCCAGCTTCCGGCTGGTGGATGCAGACAAAGGCAATGTGGTTGCAGAAAAGAAACTGGAAACCCAGCTTACCCATCTCGGCAGTTTCCAGGTAATGGACTTCTCTGAAATATGTGCACCCGGTAACTACAGGCTGGAATGCGGGGGTTTAACTACGCCGCCATTTCCAATAGGCGATACCATTTGGGCATCTTCTGTTTGGAAGGCGCTCAACTTTTTTTATACAGAGCGTTGCGGTGCAGAAGTGCCCGGTGTACATGGTGTTTGCCACCGCGACTGGAGCTGCACACACGACAACAAACGTATTATTATAAATGGTGGCTGGCACGATGCAGGCGATCTTACACAGGGACTTGGTAATACAGCGGAGATAGATTACGGTCTTTTTAAACTGGCTGAACGTTTGCATGCAAGGAATGAAAACCCGGCATTGTATAACCGGTTAATGGAAGAAGCAAGATGGGGCCTTGACTGGATAATAAAAACAAGTTTTGGTGATGGTTATCGCAATACTGGTTCCATCAGCAGCCGGCGCACCAATGATATACTGGGCGATGATGATGATGTAACTGCAACGGCCCGCAATAACCCCCTGGATAATCTTCTCGCTGCTGCTGCGGAAGCCATTGGCGCACGGGTATTGAAGGAAAGTGATCCACGGCTTGCGGCATTGGCGTTGAAAATGGCGGAGGCCGACTGGCAGTATGGAATTGAAGGAATGGAAGCGGCTGGCAACAAAACATCCAAAGAACTGTTTTCCGGATCTTTCGACTCAGAGAATGTGGCTTTTGAAGTAGCCGCAGAAGCCATACTGGCTGCAACAGATCTGTGGACAATCACGCGCAATAAAAAGTATGAAGAAAAAGCGGTTGCCCTGGCACAAGTAATACTTAGTTGTCAGCAACGGGCACAGACCGGTTGGGACATACCACTTTCCGGATTTTTTTATGCGGGTACAGCAAAAGACAGGATATTGCATTTTGTGCACCGCGGCCGCGAACAGGCGCATATACTGGCACTGACTTCACTGTGCCAGGCATTTCCATTACATCCCGATTATATGAAGTGGTATTCAGCCGTTACATTGTACGCCGGTTATGTGAAAACCGTTAGCAACTACACTGCCCCTTACCAGGTGTTGCCGGCATCTATTTATTCAGACTCCGAATATGTACATACGCCGGAAAGCAGGCGCGCGTCGTTTAAGCAACAGGTGCTGAAAGGTATTCCATTGGGCAAAGGTCATTACCTGCGTTTGTTTCCGGTTTGGATGGATTACCGCGGGCATTTTGGAACCATTTTACCCCAGGCCCAGGCCCTGGTAAATGTTGCGCACTTGCGTGGTGATTTGGCTGCCGCACAGATAGCAACCCATCAGCTGGAATGGATTATCGGACGCAATCCTTTTTCGCAAAGCACCATGTACGGAGAAGGATATGATTTCACGCCTTTGTATACACCTTCATCCGGGCATCTGACAGGCGCATTGCCGGTAGGCATTCAAACCAAAGATGATAAAGATGAACCCTACTGGCCGGTGCAAAGCACCTGGACCTACAAAGAAATTTGGGTACACCCGGTGGCCAGGTGGGTATGGCTGATGAGCGATTTAATGGGGCCGGCATTGGTGCAGGGCCGCACAACCGGCCCGGTAAAATTCAAATCGCTGAAAACCGGGCGCGAAACAACGGTCTTGCCAGAGGGCGACAGCATGGAGTTTAAAACAATGTTGCCGGAGGGTGAATATCTTATTACCTGTAACGGTGAAGAACAACGTAAAATACTGTTGCCTGCTGCAACTTATCATTTGGAACTGCGAATTGGTTATACGGTAAATTTTGAAGTAAACAATGCTGCAACAAAGACCGGCGATTTTATTATCAGGGTAGTTGCCCATGGCAGCGGCCATCATCATTTTAATATCCGCACAGACAATCTAACGCTGAACAGTATCCCTAAAGAGTTAATTCTGCAACCGGGTAAGGCGACGGTATTTGAATGGCGGGCCCGCATTACCGCTACAGATACGCCCTGGGTTGCGCTGATTATTCCGGATGATGACCTGCAGCAAAAAAAAGAGCTAACGGGTACAGCCCGGATCAAATAACGGCAGGTATAAATGATTACAGCTAAAAACCGCTTTTTGCAAAAGCAGCAATACCTTCTGTTAAGGTATCCAGGTTTTTAAGTGTGGTATATACATTGGGGGTTATCCTTACTCCTTTTATATTTTCCCATTCTATGGCCACCGTGTGTATTTTGTATTTCTCAAAAAGAAAGCTGGTGAGATCAGCCGGTTTCCGGCCTTCAACCGCTACCGAACCAATGGCACAACCAAACCCGGGTTTCATAGAAGTATTGAGCTTTATTGCAGGTATATCTTTTACCTTACTCATCCAATAATTTTTCAAATATGACAGGCGTTCCTCTTTCCTTTTGCCGCCAATCATTTCATGAAACTCGATGGCTTTGCCGATGGCCTGTTCTATAAAGAAGGGTCGCGTGCCCAGATTTTCAAATTTGCGGATGTCTTCACTTTTTGCATCGCCGGCTGCAAACAGGGGATAGATATTCTTTATCTTTTCTTTTTTAACATACAGCATACCACTGCCAATACATGCGCCGAGCCATTTGTGAAGGCTGGTACCAAAATAATCTGCGCCCAGTTCGGGCAGTGTAAACTCGAATTGCGCAAAACTGTGCGCACCATCCACCAGTACGTCAATTCCTTTTGCGTGAGCAGCATCGGCAATTTTTCTAACCGGCATTATCTGCCCGTTCCAGTTAATGACATGGGTAACCTGCACCAGTTTTGTTTTAGCGGTGAATGCTTTTATATACTGGCCCGCCATATAATCGCTGTCTTCGCTGGGCAGCTCCAGGTTTACCCAAACCAGTTTAATGCCTTCCCGTTGTTCGCGTTGTTTCCATGCATTGATTGTGTTGGGATAATCCTGTTTGGTAAGAACTACTTCATCGCCTGCTTTCAGATCAAGTCCAAATATAACGGTCTCCAGCGCTTCAGATGCGTTGCGCTGTATTGCAATTTCATCGGCACTGGTGCCAGCCAGCTTTGCCATGTTTTTACGCAAGGGTTCACGGCCCTGGTCCAGTATCTGCCACATATAATAGCTGGGTGCTTCGCTGCAATAGTCGTGGTAGCGTTTCATGGCATCCTGTACGGTTTTGGGCGATGGCGATACGCCGCCGTTGTTCAGGTTGATCAGCGCCGGCGATACAGTGTACGACTGTTGTACATAGTACCAGAAATCTTCTTCACCAGCCAGTTGATCCGGTGGAATGCCATCGGCTGTTTGAAGTGCTTTGTGCAAATTGCGGCTCCATGCTGGTTGTGTAATGGATGCCAGCAATGCGGTGGCAGAAAATGTACTGGCTTTGCTGATAAAAGAGCGCCGGTTGAAAGCAGACATGTTTGCAAATTTTTTGGGTGATGCGGGGGATGAGAAGAAAGTTAAGAAATAAATGCCGGATTTATAGTAAATCGCGAAGTGATATGACTGAAAAAATAGGCGGATCCTGCCCGCACGCATCCTAAAACAAACCGGGTCAGCAACTTGTACATTTTTTTGTTCTGAAAATTGTTAAGATGTTCAAATCATTTTACATTCCAGCGCCGGGTGGTTATTTTTGCCGTATGCTATTAAAGGCAATGTTCCGGGCTGCCGGTGTTTTTTATTTTTCGCTTCTTTTTTATATTTTCTTCCTTGCAAGGCGGAGACCGCGGCCAACATTCAACCGGCATATTTTTCCGCACAATATTGTACCGCTGAAACACAAATTTGAAGATGCAGCAGCGTACCATACTATGAGCCCCATCGATAAATGGAATTTTATAACTGACCTGGTGGGCAATATCGTTTTATTTGTGCCATTGCCTTTTTTCCTGTTGTTGTTTTTCGGTATAAAAAACCAGGGGAGAGTAATGCTGATTGCTTTTTGTATGAGCCTTGGCGTGGAAATCACTCAGTACCTGCTGGGCATTGGCGTTGCCGATGTGGATGATATTATTCTTAATATTTTGGGGGCAGGTGCAGGGATATTGTTACTAAAGTTGACAAGCAGGATAAATTTTACCAGCGCTTTAGTAAAATAGAATGGGTGTGGTTATGTCTGAACAGGGCGAACCCAGTTTTGATTATTTGTCAATAGTAAAAGTTACCCAAGAGCCCTAATCAATTCTTTTGCACCAGCCTTAATCTCATCTTCCACACTGGTGCGGCTTAGTTCATTCGTTCATCCATAATATAAGGCAGAATCAGGAATACCATAAAATACAATATGATTCCCATCAGGGGCAATCCAACAATACCACATGCCCACAGCATTTTTTGAACCTGGTAGCAATAATAACCACCGGCCAGTAAGGCGCCTCCCGTTAAAAGCATAAAGGAAACAGCTGTAACAGATGATACGTTAATTGGATTGTACTTGTGAAATATCATATTAAGCAGTCCTTTCAAAAGAAATAGTTCGATGGCAAATATGCTGCACCACATGATCCAAAAGAAAATTTTCATTGTATTGTATATTGTTTGTCTGTTCATGTTGCTGGTTGAAAGACCAACTACATTGATTAACGGTGATAAAAAACCCCGGTCTTACGCAATAAATCAAATCAGGCATGATAACATCCGCAATCACCCCCTCTAATAACTGTCTTCTATCTTTCGTATACCCTGTATAGATTGTAGCCTGAATCCTGCAGGGGTTTCCAAAGCCTCAATGCCTTCTATCACAAATTCTGTTTTGCCATACATACACCAGATATCTCCGTTCAGGTATTTACGCGGAAAATTATTTTTTATATAAGGCTGAAAAAGGAAGTCTTTGTATACCGCGTTCGACCACCTGATACCCGCACTGTCTGCCTGTTTTACCAATCTTCGAAAATCCGCGGCACAAGCACCGGCCGATTGCTGTTGGTGCTGTAATACCATGGCTTCCATATTTTCTGGTGTAAGTCCGGCTAATTTGTACTCCACCATCAATTGCAGCAATTGCCGGTATTCTTCATTAACGGGATAGAGCGATTCAAATAATTGGGCATTACGGGTTTTTAATGATTGAAAGAGTTGCCTGGCCAGTTTTTCTTCCTGGCTGGTCTGTTTTATTTCTTTCGTATTTTTTATTGCAGCCGGCTTAATCTGCGCGTATGTATGGCTGGTAGCCGTGGCTAACAGGCAGTACAAAGCCATTACAGGAAAATATTTGTTCACTGGAATTTTTTTATAAAATGTAAATGACGGAGTATGTAGAATTAATTGGCGGCTTTATCAAGCACTTTCACAGTTAAAAACTGCATCAGCGCGGTGGCGGCCAGCAAAGCCGGTTTTGCCAACGGATGGTCAAATAATGCATTCATCGGCGCTTCACCAAAATACAGACCGTCCGAAACCAGAAAGCTGATCCTGGCCATGCCTGTTTCCGGATGGGGCCGCCTGGCATTATTCCAGGGCCCTATTTGCTGAATGACGGGTATGCTGCTGGCGAATAATTCTTTTATCAACGTGCCTGCTTCGTCACTGGCAGCCTCCCAGATAATCATTTTACCCGATTGATTGATATAACGTGCCGTGCCATCTTTGAACGCCGCCAGCACATCCAGTCCATCATCCAAACCCACCTCAACTATTACTGCAAGCAGTTCTTTTTTCGAGGATGAACAGCCGCTCTGGCGCAACATGTTGTATGCAAGCATCCTTGCCCTTGTTTCTACTGCGGCATCATCAATAATTGTTTGCAAACCCGGATTGACGGAAGATGGTGAGAATAGAATATTCCAGGGGTAGCGCTCCGGCTGACTGACGGTTGTTTTAAATAAGTTTATGTCATCGCAGAAAAGCCAATTGTAAACCGTGTTGGTAGCCGGGTCTGAATAAGGGCCTGCCGCCCCCGGGCTGATACTGGATCCGCTCATTTGTAGTGAATTGTTTTTATGATAAGGAATAAGGTGGGTAAACAGGCAAAAAAGACCGGCTGCTATTAATGATAACAGCCGGCCTTTTTTATGAAAAGGACTAAGGTTTGGTTAATGGTTTGTATGTTAAGCTGGGTTAGCATTGATAACCCAAAGCAAATCGGAATAAAATTCCAGTATGCAGCTTTTAAATTGTTGCACAAAGGAGTTATATAGGAAGGGTATCGTTAGTATTATGACGCCATGGACTGTCGTGCCGGACGCATGCGGATTTTTACCAGGTAAAATACAAAGATGCCCAGCACTAATCCGGCAAGTACGGTATCTAAACACAGGAGAATCTTAAACAGTTGTACAGAGTTCATGTTAACAGGTTATTTGCTGGTGAATGTCAATATGGTTATAATACTTCCTGGCGGGTTCTGCGCCAGTCAGCAGCTGGATAAATGAATTGTCAAATTCTGTCCAGGAGCCTTCTTCCGGAAACCATTCCTGGTTAAAACGCGTGACCTGATTTTCTTTTAGTTGGTCCGGCCCTGAAATAAGCGGGTAGGTGTTGTTATTTTTCATGATGGAGGTTGTTTAATGGTGGCTGAATGATAAAAGGGGCCCGGATTATTGCGGCAATGCCTAGTTATAGCAGGGTGCGGTAAACTGTTTGCTGGTAAACCTGGTATACCCTTTTGAAGGGGTGGTCTCAATGGCCTTATAAGTATGGGTTTCTTTAAACAGGAAAATATAGGAACGGTAGCAATAAAGCATGGCTTTGCCGGCGAATGCCGAAACAGTGTTTTGTAATCCGGGGGTTTTCATTGTGCTGTTTTTATTGGTTAAAATTCTTTTGCAACACAAATATGAAATGTAATTGAGTCAGTAAAAAGCGGAAGTGAGTGTAGTGCATGGTTATAGGGGCGAAATGTAGAAAAAACGGTATGAAACGCTTTTTGCCGGTTGCCATCGGCAAGAGAAAAAGAAGTTTCCGATGCTATATCCGGAGGGTTGCTGCCATAGGTTGCACCCGGTCCTGCACTCAATTTTGGGTTGCAGCTTCATGAGACAAACAAATGTTGTAACACTGGTTTTTGATACCGCCGGCTGTATCATTTTTATATTCTGCCCGTTATACAATTATCGCCGGGTTCAAAAAATGCACACTTGAATACCCTTTTTATACTGATGGGCCGGTATGGTTTTTAAATGACCAGACAATGAATAAAATTTGTAAAATAATGGAGAGGCGAAGCTGGTTAAATAATCCAGTGCAGCTTTCGTAAAGAAATCAACCGTAATCAACTTGTATCGCTTTGGATGCGCTTGCCGGCAACCTTTTTCTACACCTCAAACGCTTTTTACCACCCTTCACTTAACCAGTAAAAATGAACGGAATAGATTCAATACATTGCAGCAACAGAACAGCCATTGGCATACGCATGACAGCACAGGAAACTGCATTGGTACAAAAAACATGGAAATTATTCCGCGATATCAACCCGACGGTGATAGGGGATGTATTTTATGGTAAGCTGTTTACAGATATGCCTTCTTTGAAAAAAATGTTTAAAACGCCCATGGCTGCCCAGTATAAAAAATTAACGGATATGCTGAGCATGATTATCGGCCGCCTGCATAACCTGCCTGAAATTACAGACAACATCCGTGAAATGGCCAGGCGCCATGTTGGTTATGGCGTAAAAAAAGCACATTATAAACTGGTGGGCGACGCATTGATGTGGACCCTGGAACAAGGACTTGGCAACGACTGGAATGACGAAGTAAAAGAAGCCTGGCAATCCTGTTATTCGGTGTTGTCCGGAATCATGATCGACGCATCCGGCTACCAGTAACCCTGCTAACTGCACACCGCGCCATCACCCCGGTTCATTTTTACTACGCTTCATGCCTGCGCAGGCACATTTCCCTGTTCACATTTTGCGGGGCCTTTATTGTTTGTTACTTTTCAAAATATGCTGAAAGAAATTGCCAGGCAGTTTGTACATAAGATAATATTTATACTCCTGTTTTGGATAGCAGCCATCCCGGTATGTTCCCAATCGCCTTCTTTCAATTTTCACCAGCTGAGTACCGGCAACGGCCTCAGCGATCCCGCTGTAAGAAGCATCACCCAGGATAAATATGGCTATATCTGGATAGGAACTGTAAACGGCCTGAACCGTTTTAACGGCTACGAAGTAAAAGTTTTTCAGCATATCCTCAACGATGGTCTTTCATTGCCTGAAAATTTTGTACCCGCCCTGCTCTCAGACGATGCAGGCAACCTCTGGATAGCACAACCCAAAGGTCTTTACCGGTACAATTACATTGAGAACCGTTTTAATTTATTTAAAGGTTCGGAAGAATTGTCGGTTACAAAAATGGTAAAAGCCGGTAACGACACCCTTTACCTGGCAACCAGTGAAGGCATGGTGCTCTTTAATACCGCCAAAGGCCTGTTTACCCGCTTAAAGGATAATACCGACAGTCTCACAAAAAAACTATTGGGTGCACCACTCAACGATTTTTGTATTGCATGCGGCGGCCTTATTTGGATAGCCTCCGATTCGGGTTTGGTAAAATACAATACCGCCTCGCACCGCGCGGAAAAATTGCCCATACCTGCACTGAAAGACCTGGCCTTTGGAAAAATTGTCATCGATGGCGCAAAGAATATCTGGGTTGGTTACGGAGATAAAAAACCGGTGCTTGTAAAGATCTCGCCCGATTTTTTACACCAGACGCTGTACCAGCAATTCTATGTTTCTAACAGCAACCTCCGCGACAACCGCATTACTTCCATTTTTTCTGACAACAAAGGAAGGCTATGGATTTGCGCAGCACGCAACGGGCTTTGCCTCTATGATGCCGCATCGGATACTTTCATTCAGTATGAACATGACCCGTTACAGGCATCCAGTATAAGCGATAATCTCATCAACACAGTATACCAGGACAGGCAGGGTTTAATCTGGCTGGGTACGGAAGTAACCGGTGTAAATTATTTTGATGCCGACAAAACGCTTTTTCATATCATTCAACCCTCTTATCACCAGTTGGTGACTCTGCCGGATTATTGGTGCCGTGCAGCGGGCGAAGATACCAGTGGTAACCTCTGGCTGGGAACCGGTAGCGGTATTGCAAAATACAACCCGCAGAAAAATGCATATACCATTTTTCAAAACACGGCAGATAAAAACAATATAATACACTATAATTCCATCAGGTCTGTTTTGTGTGACGGTGATTTGGTATGGATAGGTACCGCCAGCGGCCTGAACCGTTATCATATCAGCACCGGCAAAATGGATTTCCTGGGCGAAAAAGAAAAATTGCCGCTGTCATTTTTTTGGGCTATTGTAAAGGATCATGAAAATAATATTTGGTTTGGCTGCAGGGATGGCATATACCGGTATAATAATAGCACACAGGCAATAGAAGACTTTGCCAATGACCCGCAACTCGCTAAATATGCCCGTTACAATACCAACAGTATGTACGAAGACAGCCATGGCCGTATGTGGTTTGGATTTTATTCCAGGGGCTTATTAATGTATGATGCGGCCGGCAAACAGACAAAATACTGGACAAAAGATCCGGATAAACCCGGTTCATTAAGCAATAACCATGTGCTTTCTTTAACAGAAGACAAAACAGGCATTCTCTGGGCGGGAACACTGGAAGGCCTGAATGCATGGAACGAAAACACAAACAGCTTTACCCATTACCTCCGCGGACCGGGCAGGGCTTCAGAGAATACAGGGGGACTGCTGGTAGACGATAAAAACCGGTTGTGGTTTGCCGGTAGCAAATCATTGTACATGCTGGACCCCACCCGAAAGTTTTTTTCTTCTTTCGATATGAGCAGCGGACTGCCCACCGTAGATTTTAATTACCAGTCGGCTTTTCGTACAAAAAATGGCGATTTTATTTATCCTACGCTGCGGGGCTTTGTACAGTTCAATCCAGATAAGTACAGCAGCCGGAACAATATTTCCAATGCTTATATCGCTACTTTCAGGGTTTATGGCGATGCGCCGGAGACGTTCACCAATTTTGAAGAAAAGAAAAACATTTCACTGGGGGCCGGTGAAAATTTTTTTTCGATGGATATGATAGCCCTGAACTACAGCAACCCCAAAGAAATCTGGTATGCTCACCAGCTGGAACCTTTTGATAAAGAATGGGTGTATTCGCAGGAAAGGTTGGTCAATTATACCAATGTTCCCGGAGGCGACTATACCTTTCACTATAAAACATCCACCGACAAAAACAATTGGCAGACCGCTGAGAAAACAATTTCAATTCACCTCGGTACTGTCTTTTACAAAACAGTGTGGTTCAGACTGGTGGTTCTGGTATTAATAGCATCCATTATTTTTAGTTTATACAAATACAGGCTTGCACAAAAAGAAAAAATGTACAACCTGCAATCAAAAGCCAATTCATTGGAAAAGGAAAAAGTACTGGTCATGTACGAGAGTTTGAAACAGCAGCTGAACCCGCATTTCCTTTTTAATTCGCTTACTTCCCTCAGCGGCCTGATAACTTCCAACCCGGCCAATGCCAAACAGTTTCTCGACCGCATGTCGAAAATTTACCGTTATATTTTAAAAAGCCGCGACAATGAAACAGTAGCCCTCACAGAAGAAATAAAGCTGGCGGAAACCTACACGCGTTTGCAGCAAACCAGGTTCAAAGAAACGCTGCAGGTAAACACAGACATACCGGAAGAATATCTTTACCGCAAAATAGCACCCGTTACCATCCAGAATTTAATTGAAAACGCCATCAAACACAATATTACCAGTACGGAAAACCCGCTGGTGATAAACATTTTTATTGAAGATGATCTGCTGGTAGTACAAAATAACCTTCAAAAGAAAAAATTTGTTGAAACCAGCAATCAGCATGGCCTGGTCAGCCTTCAATCGCTCTATCACTACCTGAGTGGCAAACCGGTAGTCATCACAGAAGATGATAATTATTTCACTGTAAAAATACCACTGATATGAAAGCAGTCATTATTGAAGACGAAAGCATTATTGCAGAAGAGTTACAGAATAAAATAAAAGCGGCTGCACCATATGTGGAAGTGGTAGCCCTGCTGCCTGGTATAGCGCAGGCAAAAAAATGGCTGTCAATGAACGCGGAGCCGGATCTTTATTTTATGGATATTCAACTGGGCGACGGGGTTAGTTTTGAACTCTTTGAAACAAACCAGCTAAAAAGCCCGGTTATTTTTACGACAGCGTATGATGACTATGCCATCCGCGCATTTAAAGTAAACGGCGTTGATTATTTGTTAAAGCCCATTGATGATGAGGAACTGGCAAGGGCAATTGATAAATGTAAAAACATCGTGGAAAGCAAGGCTGTTTTTCCAACTGATATTAACCTGCTGATTCAGAAACTATCACAACCGCGTGCGGCGCTGCCCGTTTATAAACAAAAGTTCATTGTTAGTTACCGCCGCCAATGGATGCCGGTAAATACCAAAGACATTGCCTGCTTTTTAAAAGAAAACATTCATTATATCTTTACTTTCAGCGGAGAAAAACACATACTTGATTTTACCACGCTCGAAGAAATTGAGGAATTGCTTGATCCGGCAGTCTTTTACCGCGCCAACCGCCAATGCATTGTGCATGCAGACTCCATACAAAGTGTAACGCCGCATGAAAACCAGAAACTGACACTCACATTAAAGGCACCCCTTAAAATGCAGGTAGACATCAGCCGCGAAAAAGCACCGGCATTTAAGAAATGGATGGAACGTTAAACTAAGTATGTGCGGCAGTTTCCGCTAAAATTTGCTTTACCTTTTTCAGTAAATGTTCCATTTCAAACGGTTTGGCAATATAGTCACGCGCATGGTATTCTTCTGTTATTTCATTGATCCTTGAATTGGCAGACAGAAATACTACCGGGATATCTTTGGTGCGTTCATTTGCTTTTAACTGCTTGCAGATCTCCCTCCCGTCAATACCAGACATCCAGATATCCAGCAAGATCAAGTCGGGAAGTCCATTGCTGAAATCAAAAATATCATTGGCATTGATTGTTGGGCGGGTTTCATAGCCGGCCATTTTCAGCATCAGGCTTAAAATTTCCAGTATATCCGGATCATCATCCGCTATAAATATCTTTTTCACGCGTTATACGTTTATTCGGATTCTATAAAATGGGTAATTCAAAATTAAAAACAGCGCCTTTTCCATGTTCACTTTCCACACCAATACTACCTCCGTGGCGTTTTATTATTTCGGAAGAAATATACAAGCCCAGGCCAAGGCCCGAATAGGTATTTTCTTTTTCGCCATTGACCCTGAAAAATCTTTCAAATATTTTAGACTGCTGGTCTTTCGGTATACCAAGACCGAAATCCTGTACAGAAAGCCGTACCCGCTCAGGACCAGATGCGGTTTTTACTTTTATTGCTGCCTGCGCCGGTGAATATTTGGCGGCATTGTCAATAAAATTGGTGATTACCTGTCCAATTTTGTTTCTATCGCCACTGATACACCTTGTTTCGGCCAGCTCGCATTCTATGGGGTGCCTGGTTATACGTTCAGTTTCTTCAATAATTTCTTTTACCAGTTCATTAAAATCAAATTTTTCTTCATGGTAGCGCAACTGTCCGTTCTCAATCTTTCTAACATCCAGCAGGTCGGTAATCAAGTTGGTGAGTTTATTAATCTGGATGTCTGCCTTTGTAAGCAGGCCGGCGGCTTCTGTATTGCCTTCCTGCTGAAAATTATAACGTAGCAACTGTACATATCCCTTAATACTGGTAACCGGTGTTTTAAGTTCATGGCTGGCAATAGAAATAAATTCATCCTTTTTTTCCAAAGCCCTTTTTTGTTCATCAATATCGGTACTGATGCCAAACCAGGCTACAGTTTCATTGTTGTGATCTTTAAAAGGAAGCGCCTGTGTATAATGCCATGCATATTCATCATCGTTGTTCTTCCTGATACGATGCACCATTTCAAACCGTGAATTTGAGGCAATGGATTTATCCCACAGTAAAAAATATTCTTTTTGTTCTTCCGGGTGAATATGATGGCGGAATTCGTCGCTCAGGGCAGTACTGTTGCTGCCGGTAAATTCGAACCATCGTCTGTTAAAATAATCCACCTCTCCGCTGGGCAATGCCGTCCATACAATAGCTGGAATATTATCAGCTAAAAAATTAAAATGCTCCCTGCTCTTGTACAATTCATTGGTTCTTTCTTTCACCGTTTTTTCCAACTGGTCATTCAAATCCTTTGTTACCAGGTGGGCTTGTTCCAGTTCATAATTTTTTTGTCTCAGCTGTTCCTGTGCTTCTTTTTGAAAGGAAAGATCGGTTACAATAATGCTCAAAGCCAGGCCGCCGTCTATTTCCAGTGTATTCATAGACAACAGTACCGGGGTTGGTATTGCCGACTTTCCCGGAAGGGTAATTTCTGCTTTACATTCTTCCGCCCATGCCTTATTATTTATCAGTTCGGTGATATAGGGTTTGTATTCGGCCGGAATAAAAGAATCAAATGTACATCCAAGTACGCTGGCCAGTGGTAAATCCAGCATGTCTGCAAAACGTGTATTGGAATACAGTATGGTACCATCGCGGCTAACGGTAACGGCCCCCTCCATCATTTTTTCAATGAATATCCGGTAGGTCTGGTCAGCGCTTTTTAATGTGTACAGTTCATGTCCGTTTCCATTTTTTACTATAAACGCGTCTACCTCGCCGGAACGGATAGCATTAATAGTATCCTGCGCTTCGGTTAGCTGCGCGGTCAGTTCCCCAATTTGGGTAATTAATTCTTCATATGGTTTTTGAGTCTGCATACCCGGGTTAAACGATTTCAGTAAGATCAAGCCCTTTCAGTACTTTGTCTTTGTCTGACATATTGCCTATCAGCCTTTTTGCAGGAAGCGGAAATGATTTTATTAATAATGGAAGGGCTATGATCTGTTCCGGAGCGGCCAGCAAAGGCTGCTGGTAAATATCAATCACCTCCAGTTTATACCGGTTCTTCAAAAACTCCTCGCAGATTTTCTTGATATTGATTACTGCTTTGGCAGAATTGGGGGATGCGCCCGTTATGTACAATTTCAATAGGTAGACTTCCGGTATTTCTGTGGTTGCTTCCATAATTATTTTTCTCCATCCGTACTGCCTTATGATTTTGATAAGGGCACAATATTCAGACCAACTAAAACCTTTTCTTCATTTGACAGATCGCCTATAATTTTCCTGATTGGTTGCGGTACTTTTCTAACCAGTGTGGGTACGGCAAATATCTGGTCGCCTTCTGCCAATTGTGGTTTTACCAATAAATCAATTACTTCAATATGGTATTTCCCCTGCAAATGGGTTTCGCAATATTTTTTAAGATTTCTCAGGGCAGTCACCGATTTAGGTGTCTGTCCGGCTATATAAAGTCTTAATTCCCAGGTTTCGTCGTTTTCCATTGCTTTCTTACTTTTTGTTTTTAGTAGAAGAATCTGAGTCCGTGAGTGTACTGTTTTCACGCAGGCGGGTCAGCTCTATCCGGTTATCCGCCGCCACATCTTTTTTCAATTGCATTTCAACGAAATCGTTTTTTAATTCTTCCCTGATAGCGTCAAATTCAGAGTTAAGTCCTTTTATTTTTAGTTGCAGTTCCTGGTTTTTGCGTTCAATGGCTTTTTCGTTCTTACTAAGACTATGCTTTTGCAAAATTTCTTCTGTGCGCTTTTGAAGCATGTGTGCTTCCCTGGCAGAACCGGTCAGTACACCTTCGGGGCCGAGGTATACATCTTGCAGGTAAAGTCCTCTACTGCTGATCAGGAACTCCCTTACCTGATTGGAATGATTCATACCCCTCGACTTCATAATATACAAGGCCCTGTTTCTTTCGCCGTTCATCTCAATATCCCTTACCTGTATCCAGGCGTCTACCAGCGAAGAAATGGTTTCATCGGTCTGTTCCTTTAAAATATTATAAGGTGTTAAGGCAGTAAACACAGCCGAGGTCTGCTGCGTTTGCAGAAAATCAATGAGTCTGGTAAGCACAGATTGTATTTCACTGGAAGACCCAACCGTAATGAGGTTGGTAATAGGGTCTATTACAACACAATGCGGTTTAAACTGCTTTATCAGTTTGTATATAACAACCAGGTGCATTTCCAGGCCGTACATGGTAGGTCTTGCTGCCTGGAATTTCAGTAACCCTTTTTTTACATACTTCTCCATATCCATTCCAATCGACTGCATATTGCGGGTTATCTGTTCGGGCGATTCTTCAAAAGCAAAATAGATACAGCGTTCATTTCTTTTGCAGCATTCTGTTGCAAAACTGGCTGCAATACTTGTTTTACCCGTTCCGGATGTACCCGAAATCAGCATGCTGCTACCTTTATAAATGCCCTTTCCATCCATCATTTTGTCGAGACCGGGCACACCTGTGGAAATTCTTTCGGTAGAAGCTTTTGCATTTAACCTCAACGAGGTAACCGGTAATACGGAAATGCCGTCTTCATCAATTAAAAACGGATATTCATTGCTGCCGTGTACCGAACCACGGTACTTAATAATACGCAGCCTGCGTGTAGAAATCTGGTTGACTACCCGGTTATCCAGTAAAATCACGCAGTCTGAAACATATTCTTCCAATCCCTCCCGGGTTAGTGTTCCTTCTCCTTTTTCACCGGTAATAACCGCAGTTACTTTTTTGTCTTTCAGCCATTGAAAAAGCCTGCGCAACTCGGCGCGCAAAATGCCTTTATTTTCAAGGCCTAAAAAAAGATTTTCAATGGTATCCAGTACCACTCTTTTGGCGCCAATGGTATCTATGGCGTGGCCTATCCGTACAAACAAGCCATCCAAATCATATTCGCCGGTTTCATCTATCTCGCTACGGTCTATGTGTACGTAATCTATACGCAATTTATTGGTGGCTACCAGTTTATTGAGATCAAACCCCAGCGAACTGACGTTGCTGGCCAGTTCTTCGGCCTTCTCTTCGAACGTAACAAATACGCCCGGTTCGTTAAACAGCGTAGCGCCGCGCACAATGAATTCCATTGAAAACAATGTCTTACCGGAACCCGCACCCCCACAAACCAGCGTGGGCCTGGCGGTGGGTAATCCGCCATCTGTAATATCGTCGAATCCGCCAATACCGGTGAGGGTTTTCTGAAGTGGGGTATGTGTACCTGTGTTTTTTTTGTTTATTCCCTGGGGCATAGTTGTAGAGTTCTGAGCTAAAACAAAATGTACTGGGTATTATTCAAAGTTGGTGCCAGTAGTTTACATACGAACTCCTGTGCCAAACCTGCAATTATAGCCTTCATGGTTGTAGTGACTACCTGAACGATGGCGGTGATTTTTCTGAAATGTAAAATTGCATGGCCATTTTTACATTGGCCAAATCCAGGAGAAGTTTTTTTTTTGCCGGCTTTTAGTGCTCTTCTTTAAAATAGATCTTATAATATTTCCGGCCGTCGGGTTCTGTGCCCTGTTCTATCAGTTCGCGGTTTCCGTGTATGTAGATATGAAAATTTTTATCGAGTTTAAGCACACTTTTAAAAACCCTGGCCTGTTTTTTTACCGCATTGCCGGAGATGGAGAATGAATCTTCAATGGGTGAATCCATTTCCTGCTCATATTCCTGCTTATACGCTTTAAACAAGGCTGCACCCTTTGGATTATCAATTACGATATCGCTGAACTGGTCAATATCAAACTGTTCGTTTTCTTTAAAATAACGGATAGACCGGTTAAGCAGATCTATTTTATCTGCCTTGGAAATATCGAAGTCCTCATCCATTTTTTGAGTAACAAAATGTTTATAGGCGCTCAGCACATTATGTGTCTGGCTGTAATTATCATTGCGCACTTTTAGCTGCAGGAATTCATCTATCCAGTAAACCGCTTCGGCCCGGTTGGTCTGGTCAATGACGGCCACTTTATAACCCGCTTCTTTTTCTGTATTAAAAATAATACAACCCTTATCGAGCCGTTTTATATTAACGCCGTTCTCTTCATAATTCAGCCGGAATTTTTTTCCATCCTGCATTACTTTTAAAAAAGGCTCCTTGGATTCAGATTTAAAAATGCCAATGGCGCTGGTAAGTTCACCCTCCAGTTGCAACTGGTTAAAATAACATACATACAATTCGCCCGCTTTTATCTTTGCGCTCCCGGCAATCTCATACAGTTGCGCCGCAATCTTTTGGGTATTTTCATGAAATGTGGTTGCATCATCGAATATCTTAGTGGCAAAATGAAATATTTCATTCAATTGTAAATCGTTGCTGGGGTGGGCAAGGCGATAAATTTCATTTGTTTTCTCAAAAGGTTGTACAAAATATTGCATCAGCAGCTTACTAAGCGTTTCATCTGGTACGGGCAATGGCTGATCAGAAAGTACCAGCGGCTCACCTGCATTTTTATTACCCGTTTTATGTACAGAGAGAAGGGCAATAGATGCTTCAAAAAATGAAACCATTTATGGAAATTTGAAATAATAAGAATAAAGTCTGAATCCGCTCAAAGAAAAACATTTGCCGGCAGTTGTACAATTGAAAAACGGGGAATGGGAGTAATCTGTGAAAAGAAACATTTTTTAAAACCACTGCCTTTATTCAATGACTATACAATCTGCAGCATACTTCGCTTTCCTGCGCAGTTCGCCGGTATCACTGCCTGGTAAATCGTATGCCAATGCCACGGCCATCCGGCGGTATGGCCGCAAAGATGGTTTTCCAAAGATGCGCACATCTGTATTGGTTTGTTGCAGCGCCTTTTCGAGACCCGTTATGGTGAAGCTGGCGGCCGATTTATTTGCAAGCACTACTGCACTGGCGCCGGCACGCTCCAGTTTTATTTCTGGTATGGGCAATCCCAGTATGGCCCTTGCATGCAATTCAAATTCCGATAAATTTTGTGTACCCGCCAGCGTAACCATACCGGTATCATGCGGGCGCGGACTGAGCTCAGAAAAATACACGCCCCTGTCCGTTAGAAAAAATTCCACACCCCAGATTCCGGCACCCGTTAGTGCAGCTGTCACTTTTCCGGCCATTTCGCAGGCATCGGCATAATCCTGTTCGCTGATGGCTACCGGTTGCCAGCTTTCCTGGTAGTCGCCCCTTTCCTGGCGGTGACCGATTGGCGGACAAAACAATGTATCCCCGTTTTTTTGAGTAACCGTCAGCAATGTAATTTCTGTATGAAAAGAAATGAATTCTTCAATGATCACTTCCTGTATATCGCCCCGTGAATTATTAATAGCGTATTCCCAAACTGATTGCTGGTCTGCCAGATTTTTTAAAACAGATTGTCCTTTGCCGCTAGATGACATCAGTGGTTTTACAACGCAGGGTAATCCAATTTTATCAACCGCTGCAGTGAACTCCGAAAAGCTGGTTGCATAAAAGTACCTGGCTGTTTTTAGTTGCAGTTCCCTGCTTGCCAGGTCCCTGATCAGTTTTCGGTTCATGGTAAAATTGGCCGCCCGGGCACTGGGCACCACCTGTATTCGCTGTTGTTCGTATGCATACAAACGTTCTGTGCGGATGGCTTCTATTTCAGGAACCACCAATTGGGGCTGGTGCCTGGCTATTACATCATCCAGCTGTGCTGCATTCAGCATATCAATTACTTCAAACCCGTCCGCTACCTGCATCGCCGGGGCACCCGCATAACTATCAACCGCTATTACTGTTTGCCCAAGTCTTTTCAGGGCAATCACCAGTTCTTTCCCCAGTTCGCCGCTTCCCAGCAACACTATTTTTGTATTCATGTTTGTATACTAATAAGATTGGTGCTATAAATATATTGGAAAAAATATTTCCAAATATATTTTTGATGTATACCGGCAACCTGCATGCGCAAATTTATAGAAAACCAGCTGGTGATTCGGTTGATTATTTTTGACGGTTAAAGATCAGGCTTTGTATATTCGTTCAATGCAGGTCCGGACTGGTTCTTACATCCCATTGTACGTTTATGTGGTGGCGTTCCGCAAATGGTTTTCCGGCATTCATGACTGCATTGTACCGTTCTCCAAAAGTGCTGGCATATTTGTCGATGATGCTTTGTTTGAGTGTTGCAATCTGTTCTGCAGAAGCGCCATCATCGTATAGCCGGGCCAGTTGAACGTATTCATTTTTGTAGACGGGAAGTGCGTATTCATACAGCGCTATCGATGTTTTTAAGATATCCCTGGTATCATCTGTTTCTTTCAGGTCTTTTACTTTTTGGAGACCTTCTTCGATGTATTGTATCTGGTTATCAATGACTTCTTTTCGTTTCATCTGGGCCGTCTGGTCTTTGGTACCCTCTACCAGTTTTACGGAGGGTTGTTCAAGTTCGCGATGCAGCTGGTCACCGGCAAACCCGCTCATGGTATTACAGCTAAGAACCGCCCGGTCGAAATAATTTTCGGGTGTTGCCATATTGCAGGCAGTCAGAAAAAAAGAATAACAGAAAATGGTAATTAATAAAAAGGTGTTTTTTTTCATGTTGATCGGTTTATGGTGAATGGGTGATTTTCAAAAAATTGCTGATTTTGGGATTTCGCGATTTTGGGATTTCTTTTTGCGCAAGTACGTAAACGATTCTCAAATTCACTCATTTTCAAAAAATTGCTGGTTTCGCGATTTCGTGATTTTGGAATTTCTTTTTTGCGCGAATGCCTAAACACTTCACAAATGCCTCATTCTCAAATAATTACTGATTTCGCGATTTCGTGTTTTTGCGATTTCTTTTTGCGCGAGTGCCAAAACTTCTCAAATCTCTCATTCTCAAAATCCCAAAATCTCAAAATCTTACAGCGCGTTGGACGAAGTTCCGGCACAAAGGTTACACAAAACTGCCAATTACAGGCAGGCGCAGGCTTTTGATGATGAAGCGGGGCAAACAAAACCCGAAGCGAATAACAGGACAAACCAGTTCCGGAAGCCGGTTTTTTTGGTATATTTATGATTATTTATCTTTGCCATAACCAGCTATAATGAGCTCAGTAACAGCTTTTTATTTTCCTTCTGCCAGTTTGTATAAAATAACACTTGAAAAGGCTCATTTCTACTTTTTTGTATAAATTGATTTGTATCTTTGCAAAATGAATACAGATATCTATCAGCAGGGTAAAGAAGACGTAAATGATGGACTCAGTACGATTGAACGAACCGTTCTCAGCGACTATAAATACGGGTTTGTAACCGATATAGAAGCAGATGAGGCCCCAATGGGCTTAACAGAGGATACCATACGCTTTATTTCTGCCAAAAAAAATGAACCGCAGTGGATGCTGGACTGGCGGTTGAAGGCATTTGCCTACTGGACCAAAATTGTGCATGAAGAGCCTAAATGGGCCAATATCAAGTTTCCGCCCATTAATTACCAGGATATTATCTATTATTCTGCACCCAAACAGAAAATAGCACTGGATAGTCTCGACCAGATTGATCCTGAACTGAGAAGAACATTTGAAAAACTCGGCATTTCGCTGGATGAGCAAAAAAGATTGAGTGGTGTAGCGGTGGATGCGGTGATTGACAGTGTCTCCATTGCAACCTCGTTTAAAGCGCAGTTGGGCGAATTGGGTATTATTTTTTGTTCAATGAGCGAAGCTATCCAGGAACATCCTGAATTGATTAAACAATACCTGAGTTCAGTAGTTCCGGTTACCGATAATTATTATGCTGCGCTGAATGCAGCCGTTTTCAGCGACGGTTCATTTTGCTATATACCGGCCGGCGTACGTTGCCCCATGGAACTATCTACCTATTTCCGCATCAATGCAGAAAATACCGGGCAGTTTGAAAGGACACTGATTGTTGCAGAAGCAGGCAGTTACGTGAGTTACCTGGAAGGTTGTACAGCCCCCATGCGCGATGAAAACCAACTGCATGCAGCAGTGGTGGAACTGGTAGCCATGGAGAATGCAGAAATAAAGTACTCAACGGTGCAGAACTGGTATCCCGGAGACAAACAGGGCAAAGGCGGTATTTATAATTTTGTGACCAAACGCGGTATTTGTAAAGGAAACAATTCAAAGATTTCGTGGACGCAGGTTGAAACTGGTTCTGCCATTACATGGAAGTATCCGAGCGTAATTCTAAAAGGCGATAACTCAACCGGCGAATTTTATTCTATCGCCGTTACCAATAATCACCAGCAGGCCGATACCGGCACAAAGATGATGCACATCGGAAAAAACACCAAAAGCCGGATTGTATCAAAAGGTATTTCTGCAGGTGTAAGTAATAATAGTTACAGGGGTTTGGTGCAGGTGGGTAAAAATGCCGCCAATGCCCGCAATTTTTCTCAGTGCGATTCCCTTTTGCTGGGCGATAAATGTGGCGCACATACCTTTCCGTATATAGAAGTAAAGAACAGTACGGCCGTAGTGGAACATGAAGCCACCACTTCCAAAATAGGCGAAGACCAGATTTTTTACTGCAACCAGCGTGGTATTGATACAGAAACAGCCGTGGCTTTGATCATTAATGGCTTTGCAAAAGAAGTAATGAACCAGCTGCCCATGGAGTTTGCAGTGGAAGCACAAAAATTACTGGCCATCAGCCTGGAGGGAAGCGTTGGATAGTTTAGAGTTATGAGTTTAGAGTTATGAGTTATGAGTTAAGGGTTATGAGTTAAGGGTTATGAGTTGATGATTGAGTGTTTAGGGTTCATAACTATTATGAAAAATAAAGAAGTTAATAACAGGTAGAAATTGAATAAATAAAAAGCGCAGAGTAATTGGTTCGATGGTATCAGTAAAAATCTCACCAAGCCTTTACCACCGCTTTTAAAGAAACAAATAAAGCAAACAAACACATGTTGACAATTCAGAATTTACATGCAGGCATTGAAGAGAAGCAGATTTTAAACGGAATCAATCTTGACATAAAGCCCGGGGAAGTACATGCTATTATGGGACCCAATGGTTCAGGTAAAAGTACATTGGCCTCCGTGCTGGCAGGCAAATCAAACTATATTGTAACCGAAGGAACGGTAGAGTTTTTGGGAAAAGACCTGCTGGAGCTTTCACCGGAAAAAAGAGCTGCAGAAGGTTTATTCCTCGGCTTCCAGTATCCCGTGGAAATACCCGGTTTAAGCACCACCAATTTTATAAAGACAGCCGTGAACGAAATAAGGAAATACCGTGGCGAAGCGCCGCTGGACGCCGTTTCATTTTTAAAACTGATGAAAGAAAAGATGGCGCTGATGAATATTGATCAGTCTTTGCTCAGCCGTCCGCTCAATGAAGGCTTTTCGGGCGGTGAGAAAAAACGCAATGAAATTTTCCAGATGGCCATGCTGCAGCCAAAACTGGCCATCCTGGATGAAACGGATTCCGGACTTGATATTGACGCTATCCGTATTGTTGCGGGTGGTGTAAACAAATTACGCAACAAAGACAACGCCGTGCTGCTGGTAACGCATTATCAGCGCCTGCTGGATTATATCATCCCCGATTTTGTACACGTATTGTACAATGGCCGCATCGTTCGATCCGGAACCAAAGAACTGGCACTTGAACTGGAAGAAAGGGGCTATGATTTTATAAAAAATGAGGTAAACGTAGGAGAGGAAGCGTAAGTGATGTCTGATGATGATGTCTGATGGCTGATGTCTGATGTGATCATGTCTGATTTGTTTGTGTGCAGCTTGCCCTCTGTTGGCGTTGTGCGATGGAGTCTTAATACTATTATCTATAATCTATTGTCTCTGCAATGAACTCAACATATATAAAAGAACGCTTTGATCAGTTACAGCTAAAAAGTAAGGGCAATGGCCTTGACACCGTTCGCCAGGATGCTTTCGATGCATTCAGCCAGTTGGGTATACCCACATCCAGACACGAAGAATGGAAATACACACGTATTGGTGGATTGTTTAACAAGGAATATGTTTTTGGAGAAAAAGCCGGCGCCGGTTCTTTTACAGCTGCCCAGGTAGACGCAGTACGGTTGCCCGGTCATGAGCAGGCCAATGAACTGGTTTTTGTAAATGGTATTTTCTCATTTGAACTTTCTGCCATTCGCTCAAAAGCACTGGTGGTATTGTCGCTCGAGGAAGCCGCCGCCAATGAATACAAATCGATTGTAGATGCCCACCTGGGACATAGCGCAAAATATTTAAGGGATGGCATCAATGCGCTGAACACTGCGTTTGTACAGGGTGGCGTATTTGTGCATGTAAAAAAAGGCCAGGTACCGGAGCATCCGGTATATATTTATCATATTTCAAATGCTGGCGCCGCCAACGTATTTGCGCAGCCCCGGAGCCTGGTGCACATTGCAGAAAACGCCCAGTTACAAATGGTGGAAACCTATTCTACCATCGGCGCCTCCGAAAGCTTTACCAACCAGGTAATGGAAATTGTGCTGGAAAAAGACGCACTGCTGGAATTTTATAAAATTCAGAACGATGCTGCCACCACCAGCCAGGTAAGTACCACCCATATCAGGCAAACCGGTAAAAGCTATTGTCATATTGTCACCATTTCATTGAATGGCGGCATTGTACGCAACAACCTGAACGTGGTACTGGAAGCAGAATATTGCGAAGCGCATTTATACGGATTGTATTTCCAGGGTGGCCAAACACATATAGACAACCACACCGTAGTTGACAATGTGAAACCCAATTGCCTTAGCAATGAATTGTACAAAGGTGTTATGAACGATAAGTCGAGCGCAGTATTTAATGGTAAAATATTTGTGCAGCCACAGGCCCAGAAAACAAATGCTTACCAGTCAAATAAAAACATTTTACTCTCGGCAGATGCCAGTGTAAACACAAAACCGCAGCTGGAGATTTTTGCGGACGACGTAAAATGCTCGCATGGTTGCACCATCGGCCAGCTGGATGAAGAAGGTCTGTTTTACCTGCAATCCAGGGGAATCAATGAAGACATTGCAAAATCTTTACTGGTACATGCTTTTGCCATTGATATACTGGAACATGTAAAACCGTTGCAAATACGCGGGTATGTAAACAAACTCATTTCCGAACGATTAGAATTTGATATATCATGATATCCTCCCCAGCCATCACAAAAGAACTGGATGTATATGCCATCCGCCGGCAGTTCCCGGTTTTAAACAGGGAAGTAAAAGGAAAGCCGCTGGTTTATTTCGACAATGCCGCCACTTCACAAAAGCCGCAGGCCGTAATTGACGCGCTTGTACAGTACTACAGCGGTTTCAATGCAAACATTCACCGCGGTATACATACGCTGGCCGAAGAAGCTACCGCAGCGTTCGAAGCTACCCGCGATGCAGTGAAGCAGTTTATCAATGCTGGCGCACGTGAAGAAATCATCTTTACCCGCGGTACCACCGAAAGCATCAACCTGGTGGCGTACACCTGGGGAAGGCAAAATATAAAAGCAGGAGACGAGATCATCATTTCTACCATGGAGCATCATTCCAATATTGTGCCCTGGCAAATTTTATGCGAAGAAAAAAATGCGATCTTAAAAGTAATTCCCATCAATGATGAAGGAGAATTATTAATGGATGAGTATGAAAAATTGTTGAGTCCAAAAACAAAACTGGTTTCCATCGTTCATGTATCCAATGCGCTGGGTACCGTAAACCCCGTAAAACAAATCATAGACCTGGCGCACAAAACAGGGGCGCTTGTATTAGTAGACGGCGCACAGTCTTCTGTACACCTCGATATAGATGTGCAGAAAATGGACGCAGATTTTTTTGCTTTCTCATCGCATAAATTATACGGTCCAACCGGAGTGGGCATATTATACGGTAAACGGAGCCTGCTGGAAGCGATGCCGCCATTCCAGGGTGGAGGAGAAATGATAAAAGAAGTAAGCTTTGGAAAAACAATTTATGCAGACCTTCCTTATAAATTTGAAGCCGGTACTCCCAATATCGGAGACACCATTGTGTTAAAAACGGCGATTGATTTTGTGAATGCAATTGGTAAATCGAAAATCAGGACACACGAAAATGAATTGCTGTCTTATGCCACCGGGCTGCTGGAGCAGATCCCCGGATTGCAGATCATAGGCCGAGCCAAAGAAAAAGTAAGTCTTATTTCATTTGTAATTGACAAGATACATTCACAGGATATCGGCATTTTGCTGGATAACCGGGGCATAGCCGTTAGAACAGGCCACCATTGCGCACAACCATTGATGCAGCGTTGTGGCATTACCGGTACCACGCGTGCTTCTTTTGCTGTATACAACACAAAAGAAGAAATTGATGAATTAATAACAGGACTGCAGAAGGTAATTAAAATGCTGGCATAAAAAATGGATACCAATAAGACCATAGCGGAGACGGAGAATGAGATAGTGGAGGAATTTTCGCTGTTTGATTCCTGGGATGATAAATATGAATACATAATCGACCTGGGCAAAAGACTGGAGCCGCTGGATGATAAATACAAGACAGATGAGAACAGGGTAAGGGGTTGCCAGTCTACCGTATACCTGGTGGCAGATAACAATGATGGAAAAATTATTTATCATGCAGACAGTGACGCAATCATTGTAAAAGGCTTGATTAGCATGCTCATCAGGGTTTTGTCGGGCCATACGGCCGATGAAATCATTGCAGCCAACCTTGATTTCATCAATAAGATTGGTATGATGAGCCACCTGGCGCAAACACGTTCCAACGGGTTGCTGGCCATGGTAAAGCAGATGAAGAATTACGCGCTGGCCTATAAAATTAAGAACGCAGCAAAAGTTTAGTATTATGGAAACGGCAGCATTAAAAGAAAAAGTAATTGAATGTTTGTATACTATTTTCGACCCTGAGATACCGGTCAATATTTATGAACTGGGTTTGATTTATGAAGTGGACATCTTGCCGGTAAACAATGTGCAGATAGTAATGACGCTTACTTCACCGGCATGCCCGGCAGCACAGTCGATACCCATCGAAGTAGATCAGAAAGTAAGAGCCATTGAAGGCGTGAATGATGTACATGTATCGGTAACCTGGACACCCAGCTGGAACAAAAGCATGATGTCTGAAGCGGCGCAGCTTGAGCTTGGTTATATGTAAAAACGAAAACAATATGAAAATAACCGCACAGGAAGAATACGGGCTTCGCATATTGATTCGCATCGCGGGATGTAAAGATTCCGGCGGTTTAAGTATTCCGCAGCTGAGTGAAACCGAAGGCCTGAGCAGCCATTATGTGGCCAAGCTTACGCGTATATTAAGAATGGGCGGCTTTATAAATAGTACACCCGGACTGAAAGGTGGTTATGTACTGGCTAAACCTTCCAGTGAAATCGGCATTAAACAGGTTTTAAAAGTATTGGGTGGGGTATTGTTCGACCAGGATTTTTGCGGTCAGCACGCCGGTTCATTAAAGCTCTGCACCAATTCAGTAGATTGTTCCGCCCGATCGCTCTGGCAGATGATACAGTTTACGGTAGATCAGTTACTGGATAAAATCACGCTGTACGACCTGGCCAACTCTGAAAACGAATCTGCAAAAACTTTAAACCTGATGCTGGAAAGGTAGCCTCTCCGGCTATTACATGTAAAAGGTCTCCCTTATAATTTTACCGTCCTTCACCTCGTAAACACACAGTTCCGTCATATTCATACGCCCCTGTTCTTTCATGGTAACATCCATATGCATGGTACAGGAGAAAGAGTTGGTAGCTACCATGGGTTCAGATACTTCCAGCTGGTGCATTTCAACCACCATCGATTCAAACTTGTGGCCTTTTTCAATAATAGCATCAAGCCCCTTTGTCTCTTTTTCAAACGCAGGAGTGGCATAGGGTTCAACACTCACCGCATCTTTTCCAAATAATTCTTTTTGCGCGGTTTCATACTGGCCCTGGCGGCAGAGTACTACTAATCTTGAAGCAATCTCGTGAGTAGTCATACAATTTATTTTTAAAAGTTTAATGTTATTACATCAGCATTCATGCCATTTCGCCTGTTCGTGTACAGACTGATCTATAAAAATTATAAAATGCAGCAAGATATTTTTTTGCTGCAGCACTTGAAAAACTGGTCAAAGAAAATCTGGATGGAGTTGTTTATTTTGCCATATCGTTGTATTCAGTAGGCATATTGTCTCCTGTTTTCTTTATACCGGGTTCTCTCAATTGCACCGGGTTTTGCCGCTTGTTTCGCTTACGCATCCACATATTTAATAATTCTACACCAAAAGAAAACGCCATCGCAAAATAAATATAGGCTTTATCAATATGGCTGTGGTGCAGCGGTTCCAGTCCCTCAAAGAATAAGCTAAAACCTACCATCAGCAAAAACGCCAGTGCCAGCATTTTTAAAGTGGGGTGCTTGTGAATAAAGGAAGAAATTTTTTCCGAGAAAAAAAACATGATGATCATGGCAATGATAACCGCTATTATCATCACATTTACAATTTTTGCCAGTCCTACCGCAGTAATGATACTGTCAAAAGAAAAAACCATGTCTATAATAATGATCTGCCCTATGACCGAACCAAACGATGCCGGTTTGCTTTTTTCTGCCTCTGAATGTTCATCGCCTTCCAGCTTTTCATGTATCTCTTTTACTGTTTTATAAAGCAGGAAGATGCCCCCAGCGAACATAATGATATTACGCAGGTTAAAAGCGTAATGGTTGTTGCCCCAGTTAAACCCAAATAACTCATTGCTGCCATTTTTTACCAGCCAGCCAATACCCATCAGCAATAGAATCCTCACGGCTATGCCTGCAAACATCCAGATTCGGCGGGCGGTCAGTTTTTGTTTTTCAGTGAGCCTGCCCATAAGAATGGAAACAAAAATAACATTGTCTATGCCCAGCACAATTTCCAGCACCGTAAGGGTAAGTAAACTGATAAGCGCATCCACCGTAAATAATTCCTGCATAGAATGTTCTTTTGAGACGCAAAAATAGTTGAACTACGATAAATGCAACTTTTTTTACCTAATCTTTCAATTCAACAGCATTTGCTGTTTTCTGGCACAATTTTTTAACGGTTAAATTGTTATTAATAAAACCCTAAACCCTGTTTGTTTGATTCTACTTCTACCCAACCTTTTTTTTAACCATGTAAGCCTGAAATAAGGCGTTGCATGTATCAAACAAACCAAACCCCCGTACCGATGAAACATTTCTTTTTTTTAATGCTGATGGCAGCAGCTTTCTCTGCCAGCGCCCAATATAGTTCAGACGAAAATTTTAGTGGCCGCATAAGGGCCGGAATTGCCTATACACATGATTTCCCGGGTCTGAATGGCGCCAGTGCGTATGTTGAATACAGTTTCCCTTTAAATGACTGGATACAGGGTGGCGCAGGCATCAGGCGTGTAGAAACCAGCGGTTACCCGCGTACGCAATCTGTGCATGAGTACACCAAAGCTACAGCCCTGGATGTCAATTTGCTTTTTGTTCCCTTTCACACAGAATATGCGGCATTCAGGATAGGCGCCGGTTACTCTTTTTCGTTTTATAATATCCGCCGTTCTTACCCGGTATATACTTCTCATACCGAACCTTCAGCCAGCCCTGAAATTTCATCGTGGCCGCAAACGGATACAAACGGAAGAACTAGGGGTATCAGCCTTACTGCCGAATACGAATACAATTTCAGCAGCCATTTTTCAGCAGGCGCAAAAATTGCTGTTTGCAAAGCTTATGGCAGCGTAGTAATGGGCGGTCCTTTTGTTGCAGTGAAACTATGAGGCGTGAGGCGTCAATCGTCAGGCGTGAGACGTCAATCGTGAGACGTGAGGTGGAAGGTGAGAAAGTAAGTAGTAAGTAATAAGTTTTAAGTAATAAGGTTTGCAGTGTAAGGAGTAAGGTTTAAGGTGTAAGCGTGAAACCATGACCTGTGATGAAAGTGGATATGGGGACATGCATTAACTAAGAATGCTTGAAACCGGAGGCGTGCAATCTGAGTCAATTAGGGATCTCTTTAATTCGCAAATGAGTCACGCACGACTGACGCCTGACGCCTCACGCCTGACGATAGACGCCTCACGATTCCAACATTCCCTTACAAATCTTTTTTATCATACCGGGCCCTTCATAAATAAACCCGGTCCACACTTGTACCAATGCCGCTCCCGCCGCCAGTTTTTCTTTGGCATCACCAGCTGTAAATACGCCGCCCGAAGCTATAACCGGTATGCGGCCATTTGTCTGGTCATATATGTATTGTACAATTTCAGTAGCCCTGGCTGTCAGCGGTTTTCCGCTTAATCCGCCTGCGCCAATGCCGGCAAGTTGTTTGTTGTCCGTAACCAGATTACTTCGGTTAATGGTGGTGTTAGCTGCCACCAATCCGTCTAATTTTATTTCCAGGGCCAGGTTAATTACGTCATCTATTTGTTCTATGGTAAGATCAGGCGCTATTTTCAACAGCAATGGCTTTGGAACAGTATGCTGGCGGTTAATGGTTTGCAGGTGGGAGAGTATTTTGCGGAGCGAATCTTTTTCCTGCAGTTCGCGCAAACCCGGCGTATTGGGCGAACTTACGTTCACCACAAAATAATCCACACAGTCAAATAATTCGCGAAAACAGATTTCATAATCACGCCATGCATCTTCATTGGGCGTAACCTTGTTTTTACCAATGTTTCCGCCGATGATCAATCGCGCTTCGCCCGGGGCCGACCACAACCGCGAACCCGCTAACCGCGTATTCCTTAATTTCCATTGGCGCAATCTTTCCGCCACCACTTTTACGCCATGGTTATTAAAACCCATCCTGTTTATAAGTGCTTTGTCTTTTGGAAGGCGGAACAACCTGGGCTGTTCGTTTCCATCTTGCGGCTTCGGAGTTACGGTTCCTATTTCAACAAAACCAAAACCAAGCGCTTCCAGTTCATTCAGGTACAATGCGTTTTTGTCGAAGCCGGCTGCTAGTCCTGCCGGATTTTTAAAATGCAATCCAAACATTTCCTTACCCAGGCGTTCGTCTTCTAAGGTAAAGCGGTGGATCAATATTCTTTTTACAAACGGTATATAACAAATCCATTTGAGCGTGTTCATGGAAAAATAATGTACCCACTCAGGCTCAAACAGGAAAAGAAACTTGCGTAAAAGACTATACATATAAATATTAAAGCGGATTAATGGTATGCAGCTGCCTTGTTGAGGATTTCTTTTGAAAACAATTGCACGATGTTGGCATCTCCCTCTCTCAGGTTTACAAAACACCAGTCTTTGGCATATTTATCCTTTGCCGCCAGCATCTGCGCTTTCATCTGCAGAATAATATTTCCACTGCTGTCTGTATGCACTTTATCATTTCCAAACTGCGTCTGCAGACCCGAAACCACTGCTTCTGTTTGCTCTTTTTGTCCGCTTGTATCTCCACCTTTGCTTTTCAGGCGCATGATCATTTTCATGGAATAACTGATCCTGGCATATTTGCCGCCCTGCACCATGAAAACAGGAAATACAGTGTCGGTCCTGATATCATCGAGTGCAATATTGAGCGCTTCGTTTTCAAAACTGTTTTTCAGGCTTTCCAGCAATTCCTCCCTGGTAACAAGCGTGAAAATTTTGGGATAGGTATAGGCAATCACACTGTCAAAATTGAGCTGTTTGTTAAACCCAATAAAATTTTCCAGTCGCCGCTTCAGCTGTACATCTGTCTGTGCCGCAACGCTTACAATGCCGCCAATGGCCAGCAGTGCCGCCAACAATATTTTCATCTTAAAATTTGTTCAAAAGAACGCCGAACCCGGTTACCGGCAAAAAGTTTTTATAAATGGGAATAAATAGTATTTTTGGTATAGAAAGTTGCATAAACAACTTAATTGAATGGTTGTTATATTAGCAGGAATCTATTAAAGTCTCAATTTTTTTTTATGCAGGAAGCATATATTATAGCAGGTTACAGAACAGCGGTGGGAAAGTCAAAAAGAGGCGGCTTCAGGTTTACCCGTCCAGACGATCTGGCCATTGAAGTAATACAGGGTTTGCTGGCATCAGTGCCGCAGCTTGATCCGAAGCGCGTGGATGATGTAATTGTAGGCAATGCGGTACCGGAAGCAGAACAGGGTTTGCAGGTGGGCAGAATCATTGCTGCCAGGGCCGTTGGTATTCATGCACCGGGTATGACGGTAAACCGTTACTGTGCATCGGGTCTGGAAACCATTGCTATTGCTACGGCCAAGATAAGAAGCGGGCAGGCAGAATGTATTATTGCCGGCGGTACTGAAAGTATGAGTATGGTGCCCACTGCAGGTTGGAAAACCGTGCCTGCATATTCTATTGCAAAAGATGAACCCGATTATTACCTCAGCATGGGACTTACCGCTGAAGCCGTGGCAAAAGAATACAACGTGAGCCGCGAAGACCAGGATCAGTTTTCTTACAACTCTCACCAGAAAGCCATCCAGGCAATTAAGAACGGTTATTTTAAATCTGGTATACTCCCCATTACTGTAGAAGAAGTATCGCTGGATGCCAAAGGTAAAAAGCAAACCAAAAAAACGGTGCTGGATACAGATGAAGGCCCGAGGGCCGATACCTCTGTAGACGCACTGGCAAAGCTAAAACCTGCATTTGCAGCCGGCGGCTGTGTTACAGCAGGCAATTCTTCGCAAACCAGCGACGGTGCAGCATTTGTAATAGTAATGGGCGAAAAAATGATCAATGAACTGGGATTGAAACCAATTGCCAGGCTGGTAGCCTGCGCATCTGCGGGTGTGCATCCCCGTATTATGGGCATTGGCCCGGTAGAAGCCATTCCAAAAGCGCTGAAGCAGGCTTCTATGAGCCTTGGCCAGATAGATTTAATAGAATTGAACGAGGCTTTTGCATCGCAGGCACTGGCGGTGGTGAGGAAACTGGAGATCAATCCGGAAATTGTAAATATCAACGGCGGCGCCATTGCGTTGGGCCATCCACTGGGTTGTACCGGAAGTAAATTAACCATACAGGTAACCAATGATATGAAGCGGCTTAACAAGAAATACGGGATCGTATCGGCCTGCGTAGGCGGCGGACAGGGCATTGCGGGCATAATAGAGAATGTCTGATAATGTATGTCTGATGTCTGATGTGATCATGTCTGATATCTTTTATCTGGATTGCTTTTCATTTTGTAATGCGCCGGGTGCGGCGATATTGCCCTGTGTGAAATCAATGGCCTTTTTTTCTTTAGTCTCTTAGTACTACCCGCGTATATGTCATGAGAAACGCAGAAAGCCCCTATTATGGGGCTTTTTACATGATTACCAATAATTTTTACTCGTAATTATACTGGGGAGAACTAGTAGTCCGTTATTCAAATATATAAATTGAATGGCCTGAAGTTTGTTTAAATGACATCGATCCTTTAAGGTTCATTTTTAACCAATTATCATTAGAAAAACCAAAATCGTCCCCGTATGGATAGACGAGCCTTTCTGACTGCAAAGCGGAAAACTTTACAGCGTAAGCCGGATACTGTTCAGCAAACAGCAAGAACCCTTTCCGGACTAAGTCCTTATAGTGGTCCCTGGGACACCGAAGCTGTTATTCACCTGCTTAAAAGAGCCATGTTCGGCGCTGCGCCGCAAGACATCTCGTATTTCATAAGCATGGATATGCAACAGGCAGTAGACGAGTTACTAAACCCTGTTGCGCCTTTGCCCGCTTCCCCGGTAAAAGATTATACCATTACCTCCGATGCAAAAGTTCCGGATAACGCAGTTGCTGCAGGCGCCCCCTGGATAAACAGTTACAGCACAGATGCTGCCGTGCAGAGCTGGCGCATCGAATCGCTTAAAAAATGGAGCATAGGCGTTTTAATCAACCAGGACAGGAGCGTACGCGAAAAGATGGGACTGTTCTGGCACAACCATTTTGCCACAGAAACCACGGTAGTGGCAGAGCCGCATGCGTTGTATAAAAACTATACAATGCTCAGGAGCAGCGCCCTCGGAAATTTTAAAACCCTGGTCCGCAATGTTACCATAGACCCGGCCATGCTGCTTTACCTCAATGGAGATCAAAACACCAAACTGGCCCCCGATGAAAACTATGCCCGCGAACTCCAGGAATTGTTTACACTCGGCAAAGCCAATAATCCAAATTATACAGAGGATGATGTAAAAGCGGCCGCAAAAGTACTAACGGGATGGCGTTTAGATTTACCCACCACCACTTCCATTTTCAGCAGCGCGCAACATGATGCGTCCGCCAAACAATTTTCTTCGTTTTATAATAATACATCCATCGCCGGCCGCAGCGGCGCTACGGCAGGACTGGACGAACTGGATGATCTGCTTGCGATGATCTTCAGTAAAAAGACGGAAGTATCTCAGTTTATCGTAAGAAAAATTTACCGCTGGTTTTGCTATTATACCATCGACGCAGCTGCCGAAACAAATGTAATTGTGCCGCTGGCGCAGATTTTTCAGAACAGCAACTGGGAAATAAAACCCGTACTGGATGCATTGTTTAAAAGTGAACACTTTTTTGATGCACTGAACCGTGGTTGCCTGATAAAAAGCCCGGTAGATATTGCGGTTGGCCTTTGCCGCGAGTTTTCGGTGGCATTTCCGGATTCCGTTACCGAATACAAGGAAGCTTATAATATGTGGGATTTCATACGCAACGAAAATTCTATTGCCAACCAGGAATACGGAGATCCACCCAGTGTTGCCGGCTGGCCTTCCTATTACCAGACACCGCAGTTTTACGAGTTGTGGATCAATTCAGACACATTGCCTAAAAGAAACCACTTTACCGATATACTCGCATATACAGGATATACAAGGAGTGGCAAAACATTAAAAATAGACCCCCTTGCATTTGCGCAGCAGTTGTCAAATCCCGGCGATCCCAATGCGCTGATTGATGATTCGCTGGCGATTCTGTACCGTGTTCCGGTGACTGCTACCTCAAAAGCCACTATCAAGACCACCATATTACTGAGCGGACAAACATCTGATTATTACTGGACCAATGCCTGGAACGCCTACCTGGCCAATCCGACCGATACCATGGCTTATCAGACTGTATACATCCGGCTGCGCGACTTGTACCGGTATTTTATGAACCTGGCCGAATACCAGCTGGCTTAGTGTTTAAACCAATATTTTATGAAAAGAAGACAATTTTTAAAACATACTGTTCCCACTGCTACATTGCTGCCGGCGCTGATTGGCGGGTTTTCAGTAAAAGCATATTCTGCAGACAGCCCGTTTATGCAGGCCCTGGCGGGTACCGCTACCGATACGGATAAAGTACTTGTGCTGGTGCAGCTCAATGGAGGCAATGACGGCCTGAATATGGTGATACCGATTGAAACCTACGGCGATTATTACAACGCCCGCACCAATATCGCCATTCCGCAAAACAGGATACTGGCGCTCAATGGTAACAATAAAACCGGTTTGCACCCGTCCATGACCGGTATGCAGACCCTATACAACGAAGGCAAACTGGCAATTATACAGTCTGTGGGATACCCATCGCCCAATTTTTCGCATTTCAGGGCCACCGATATCTGGATGAGTGCATCTGATGCAAATACTGAAGTAGACAGTGGATGGACCGGCAGGTACCTGGCATCTGAATTTCCAAATTATCCGAATGGTTTTCCCAATAGCGCCATGCCGGATCCGCTGGCTATACAAATTGGCTCCATTACATCACTGGCATTGCAGGGTCCTTCTGTAAGCATGGGCATGAGCATCACCGACCCGGTTAATTTTTATAACCTGATAGACGGACTGGTGGATCCCACTCCCAATACACCCTGGGGAAAGGAATTAAAATATATCCGCATGGTAGTGCAACAGACACAGCAATACGCAACCGTTATTAAAGCCGCCGCAGCAGCTGTGCCCACGCAGGGCAATTATCCCACCGGAAACGGACTGGCAGCACAATTAAAGATTGTGGCACGACTTATAAAAGGCGGATTGAAAACGCGGGTGTATATGGTAAGCACGGGTGGTTTTGATACGCATTCCGCGCAAACAACAGCAACAGATACTACGGTGGGCAGTCATGCCAACCTGCTGGGCCGTGTTTCAGATGCCATCAAATCTTTTATGGATGATTTGAAAGGCCTGGGAGTAGAAGACAGGGTGATGGGCATGACATTCTCTGAATTTGGACGCCGTATCAAATCAAACTCCAGTATGGGTACCGACCATGGAGCCGCTGCCCCGGTTTTTGTTTTTGGTAAAAATGTAAAACCGGGTATCGTGGGTACCAACCCCGTCATACCTTCAGGTGTAAACGTAAATGACAATATCCCGTTTCAATACGATTTCAGGAGTATTTACTCTTCTATACTAAGTCAATGGTTTTGCGTAAATAATACCGACCTGCAAACCATCCTGTACAAAGATTTTCAGAATATTCCGTTGTGCATCAATGCGGCCTGCGGAAGCACCGGGCTGGACGATTTATACCGCAATGCAGGCGAGCAACTGATAATTAATTATCCCAATCCTTTCGTGGAGAGTACAAAGATTACTTTTAAAACGAGAGGCGGCCATACCCTGGTGCATATCATAGATTCTTTGGGCCGTTCTATAAAAACCCTCACCGATAAAGAATATACCGCCGGCGTTTACACAGTAGATTTCAACGGTTACGGTTTACCATCGGGGGTATATTATACGCGTCTTCAAAACGGCACATTGCAACAAGTGCGTCCAATGTTAAAAGTGAGGCCATGATAATAAGTCAGGTACAGTTTCAAATAATTGCCCCTTTGTAAGGGGCTTTTTCATAGTTTTACGTATTGTATGCGGGCCAGCACCTGTTATTGCCGTTTTAACCGTTCAGTATCCTTCGAAACCCGGCCGCTTCCATACCAGGCTTATTATTTAAACAAAAAAAATTTATTACCAGCTGCATGATCAGAATTTTTATTGTTGAAGATCATGAAATGTACGTGGAGGGGTTGGCATTGCTGCTGAAAAAGCAGCAGGATATTGATATTGCGGGAACAGCTTCAACAGGTACACTGCTATTGCAGCAATTACCGGCACTGGACGCAGATATTTTACTGCTGGATGTACACCTGCCCGATATAGGTGAGGAAGATCTCCTCAAAAAAATAAGGGCCATAAAGCCTGCTCAGAAAATCGTTTATCTGACGCTGATGCGCGGAACACGGTATATTCATAAGTTGCTGCGTCATAAAATACAGGGTTATGTATTAAAAAACGCACCATTCGAAGAACTGATGCGCACCATCCGGGAAGTGTACAACGGGGGCACCTATTTCAGTAAAGAAATTGATATTCTCAGTAACAACGATTTCCGTTCCACCTTAACCCTGGAAGAAAAAAAGGTCAGCGAAATATTGTCCAAACGGGAGATAGAAATTCTCACACTTATCTGCAAAGAGTTCAGCAATATGGAGATTGCAGAAAAATTATTTCTCAGTGTGAGTACCATAGAAACCCACCGAAAGAATATTATCGCAAAACTGGGCGTTAATAATACCGTTGGCCTGGTAAGATTTGCGTTAAAAAATAAATTGATTGATTGAGCCGGATTTTTCAATAAGCTACCTGAAACGTGAAATACCTGTTTTTAATCTTTTCATTTTTTCTTTCTCTAACGGTAAAACCGCAACAGGCAGATACCAATTACCTGAAAAAATTATACGACCGCTGTCTTGATTTTGATGAATCCAAAACAGATTCAATCAGCCTTTGTGCAGATTATATTTTAAAAGAAGCTGCCAGGCTCCATTACAACAGGGGCGAAGTACTGGCAAGCCGGCTCAAAGGCCTTGCAGAAGATTTAAGCGGTAATTATGATAAAGCCATCGTATATTATCTGCAATCGCTGGATGCTGCACGCAAACTGCATGCAGCCAACTATGAAGGCGCCGCACTTACCGACCTGGCATATATTTATGTAAGTACCAAACAACCTGCCCGGGCAAAAGAGATGTACCTGCAATCCGCCAGGCTGGCGGAATCGGAGAAAGACATCCGTTCAATCATCACCGCATACGGAAACCTGGGTGCTATTTACAATCAGCTGAAAATGGAGGACAGTGCGTTGTTTTTTCTGCACAAAGGGTTGGCCGTTGCAAAGCCGGTGGAGCATAAGGTTGACCTGTCTTCTTTTTACAGCAATATGGGCAATGTCTACTATGAAAAAAAAGAATACAGCACGGCGCTCAACTATTTTCAGCAACTATATAACCGGCACGTTAAAGACAGCAACCTGGCAGACCTTTGGATTGATAACCTCAATATATCGGATGTATTCATTGAAATGAAGAATTACGACCAGGGCTATACCCATGCCATACAATCGTTGAAGCTGGCACAGCAAATGCACGCCAAAAGCAAGGAAGCAGACAGTTATAGCATGCTTTCAAAATTATATTTCCGGAAAGGCGACTATAAAAATGCGTATGATAACCAGCTAAAATGGTATGCCATAGACACCAGCCTGGTTAATAGCGGTACCAATGAAACCATTGCAGGCTTGCAGGAGCGTTTTAACGCAAAACAGCGTGAACAGGAAAACAGGTTACTGCAATCAGATATTGAAAAAGCACTTTTCCGTAATAAGGCTACCACGCTGCTTGCACTTGCCGCAGGGATAATTGCTGTGATTATTGCGCTTCTGCTGATTCAAAAAAGGAAAGCCAACAAAATACTGCAGCACAAAAATGATTTCATAAACCGGCAAAATGAGAGACTGGCCGAACTGAATTTTGAAAAGAATACGCTGATGAGCATTGTATCGCATGATCTCAGTACTCCGTTTGCCGCCATTAAGATGTGGCTGAATATGCTGGACGATGACAACGGCAATCTAACTGCCGATCAGAAAAAAGCCGTAGAGAGAATCCGGCAAGCATCCGGCAAAGGTGAAATGCTTATCCGATCTATACTGGATGTGGAGAAGGCAGAAACCAGCCAGCACAAGCTTGCGCTGGAGAGTTTTGATCTGAAAGTTTTTGTGGAAAGCATTGTAGACGATTTTATGTCGGCCGCATCCGGTAAAAACATTCAGCTGCATTTTGAGACACCCGTCAAACACGTTTACCTGGTGAGCGATAAACAACTGGTAAGCCGTATCTGCGAAAACCTTTTTTCCAATGCCATCAAATATTCGCCTCCGGGTAAAAGCGTCTGGATAAGCCTGTCCGATACCAATGACGCCGTAAACATACAGGTAAAGGACGAAGGCGTGGGCATCAGCAAAGATGAATTACCCCACCTTTTTTCAAAATACAGCAAAATCTCATCTACACCCACCGCGGGTGAAGCCTCTACCGGACTGGGCCTGTCTATTGTTAAAAGGATCGCAGACGAATTGAATGGCAGGGTTTTCTGTGAAAGCGAGCAGGGCAAAGGCTCCCTGTTTACCGTTGTTCTGAAAAAATAATGTCATTTTTTTGTAAACGCCCGTTTACTATGACCGTCAATATTTATATTTGCAACAAAGTGGCAAATATTTGTTAGCGCAAAAACCCATATTCAGGCAGTTGTTAGCCGGTGTTTTGCTGTTGGTTTTTTCCTTCAGCATCGCACCCAAGAAGTTTTTGCACGATGCCATTGCCAACCATAAGGATAAGACAGCACTGACGGCGCAGGCCGGTTACCCGCAGCTGACACATACGGGTTTTGTATGTAAGTGCGATAACCTGGTAGCAGAATCACCTTTTACCAATGATTTCCGGCACTTCAATTTTGTGCCTGTAGCGCCGGTTTCAGTTCAGCAGTCATCCCCCCTCTGCCATTATTACTCTTCCGGTGTTTTCTTTTTTGAGTTACGCGGTCCTCCTGTTCAGACAGCGTAACAGCCACCTATAACCGTTGTTACAAATTTTTTTTGCCAAACAGCCATCCGCTGTTTTATTATAGTATAATCAGATCGCCTGATCACTGTACCCGTTATAATTTAAACAGGCAGCCGGCTGCAATACACCATATTGCGGATTGCCTGTAACACGGAGCGGGTTCGTTGATGCAGGAGTCAATCAAACAACAACCATGAAAAATTTTATTTTTTATATAATATTTATTACCGGAGCAGGTAATAGCCTTTTGCAGGCACAGCAACCGGCCGATAAAAGCAACCGGCCCGGTATTGCAAAGGGCCTGCTGACAGGAACCATTACAGATGCAAAAACAAGCCAGCCGCTGCAGGGCGCATCCATTTATTTTCACGATCTCAAACAGGGTACCAGCACCAATGCAGCGGGATTATATAAAATCCAGAATATTCCGCAGGGCAGATACCTGGTAGAAATCAGTTTCCTGGGCTATGCATCGGTGGTAGAAACTATAGACATCAGCGGCGATTCTAAAAAGGATTTTGGGTTGTCGCACTCCTATATTGAAAATGAGACCGTAACTGTAACAGGTGTGTCTGCAGCCACCTCAATAAAAAGAACACCGGTACCAGTAAACATTATCCGCAAAGAAGAATTGTTGCGCGGCAGCTCCACCAATTTAATTGATGCGCTGTCAAAAACGCCCGGTGTGGCCCAGATATCAACCGGGCCGGCTATTTCAAAACCATCCATCCGCGGTCTTGGCTACAACCGGGTGGTGGTGGTTAACGACGGCATACGGCAGGAAGGACAGCAATGGGGCGATGAACATGGTATTGAAATTGATGAATACAATGTAAACAAAGCAGAAGTTTTAAAAGGCCCCGCTTCTTTAATGTATGGCAGCGACGCACTGGCCGGAGTGGTTAATTTTATATCCGTGGTTCCTGCGCCTGAAAAAACAATCAAGGCAAATATTTTTACCACCTACCAGACCAATAACCGCCAGCGCGGGTTTCATGGAGATATCGGTGGTAATGAAAATGGGTTTATATGGGGAGTCAACGGCTCCTTTAAAGCGGCAGGTGATTATAAAAACAAGTATGATGGATATGTTTTCAATTCAAAATTCAATGAAAAGGATTTTGGCGGGTATATCGGCGTTAACAAAAGCTGGGGCTTCAGTCATTTGCTGATCAGCAAATTCGATCAGCACCTGGGCCTGGTAGAAGGAGAGCGGGACAGTGCTACCGGTAAATTTGTAAAATCCATCAACAACAATGGCGTGGAATCTGAAGCCATTGCCGGGGGTGCGGATTTTACATCAACAGATCCCTCCATACCCAGGCAAAGGATTCAGCATTTTAAAATTGCTTCAGACAACAGTTTTAATATGGGCAAAGACAGGCTTACCGTCACCCTGGGCTATCAGCGCAACCAGCGGCAGGAATTTGGTAATATCCTGGATCCATCAGAAAAGAGCCTTTATTTCGACCTGGGCACTTTTAACTATAACCTGCAGTACCATTTTGCTGAAAAAAATAACTGGCGTACTACCATAGGTGTGAATGGTATGCAACAGGGCAACCTGAACAAAGGAGTGGAAGTATTGATACCGGAATATTCACTTTTTGATATTGGCGGCTTTTTATATACACAGAAGCGGATAGATAAATTCAGTGTAAGCGGCGGTATCAGGTTCGACAACCGATCCATTCATTCCGATGCATTGACGGATGCGGTTAGTATAAAGTTTAGTGATTTTAAAAAGAATTTTTCCAATGTTTCGGCAAGTATAGGTGGCAGTTATGAAGCCGGTAAACAGGTTACGCTGAAGCTGAACCTGGCCAGGGGCTTTCGTGCACCCAGCATACCGGAACTGGCCAGCAATGGCGCACATGAAGGCACCAACCGGTTTGAATACGGCGAGCAGAACCTGAAATCTGAAACCAGCTACCAGGCAGATGCCGGTATAGATGTGGCTACCGAACATATTTCTTTTACGGCCAGTATATTTTACAATGCCATAAAAGACTTTATCTACTACAGAAAATTGAATGCCGTTGCCGGCGGCGATTCTGTCATTGTAGAAGGTGGCAACCAGTTTTACGCTTTTCGTTTCAATCAGAACAATGCGGTATTGTATGGTGCAGAGTTTAACCTGGATATACATCCGCATCCGCTCGACTGGTTACACATCGAAAATAGTTTTTCATGGGTGAGAGGTGTTTTGAGCGAAGAACAGGATGGCAGTAAAAACCTTCCTTTTATTCCGGGTGCCAGGCTTATTAATGAAGTAAAAGTGGAACTGGCAAAAAACGGCCAGGCTTTGCGCAATATTTACCTGAAAGCAGAACTGGATAATACTTTTGCGCAGAACAATCCTTTTACCGGGTTTAATACGGAAACACGCACTCCGGGCTATTCATTGTTGAATGCAGGATTTGGAGGAGATATTGCCAGTAAAGGAAAGACCCTGGTTAGCCTGTTTTTTACTGCAAGTAATATTACAGACGTGGCATATCAAAATCATCTCAGCCGGTTAAAATATGCACCGGAAAACCTGGTGACGGGCAGAACCGGTGTGTACAATATGGGCCGAAATTTCAGCATAAAATTAAATATACCCCTGTCTTTTACAACGGGCAACTGATAGTTGGGCCGGCACTGACAGCATCGGTCACTTTATTTCTAAGACCAGTTGGCAGGATTTTTTGTGGAGGGGGAATCATTTACATACTATACGGTATTTTTTTGCGTTTATGATACACTTACTAACCACATCGCATAACAAAAAAGCCCCTGGTTCTTCCGGGGGTTTTTCTTTTGCGCGGATGCGTACCTTTAAATAAAAATCAGGTGCTGCATGAGCGGTGCACAAATATTTTTATCCGGGATAACAGTACACTAATATCTGCATATGGAAATCTCAATCAATACCCCTGCATTATTGTTTCCGGCTATCAGCCTGCTGATGCTGGCCTACACCAACCGTTTCCTGGCGCTGGCCAGTCTTATACGCAACCTGCACGCCAGTTATAAAGACCATACCAATAAAGAAGGCGTGATAAAGCAAATAAGAAATCTGCGTTTACGGCTCCGGCTGATAAGGCTGATGCAGTTTTTTGGAATACTGAGCCTCATTCTTTGTGTATTCAGTATGTTTTTTGTGTACGAGCAGTTTGTTGTGTGGGCAAATACTTTTTTTGCACTCAGCCTGGTAGCCATGCTGGTATCGCTGTTTCTCTCCCTGTCTGAAATTCAAATAAGCACCAAAGCACTGGAAATAGAATTAAGTGATATGGGTGATTAGTTGATTGGTTGATTGGTTGATCAGTTGATCCGTTGATTGGTTGATCAGTTGATTGGTTGATTACAGATTGAGTTAGACATTTTATAAAAAATTAAGTTCTTTATTATTTTACTACCATTTTCATGGAAACGGTTCCCCTCTCTATTGGAGAAGGGCCAGGGGTGAGGCCTTCCTACGCCACGTGCAGGCTTTTCCGTTCTCCAATCTGCTGGCGCCACATGGCATAATACAATCCTTTTTCTTCGAGCAGACGTGCATGTGTGCCGGTTTCTATGACCACACCTTTTTCCAATACGTAAATCCTGTCTGCATGCATAATAGTAGATAAACGGTGTGCAATGAGAACGGTAATTTGGTTTTGTTGTGAAGAAACATCTTTGATGGTATCGGTAATTTCCTCTTCCGTTAATGAATCCAGCGCCGAAGTAGCCTCATCAAATATCAGCAGCTTGGGTTTGCGCAGTAAAGCCCTGGCAATAGACAGCCGTTGTTTTTCTCCGCCAGACAATTTTAAACCACCTTCGCCAATCATGGTATCGAGTCCTTTTTCTGCCCGCGACAGCAAACCGGTACAGGACGCTTTGTCCAGCACATCCGTGAGGTCTTCATCAGTTGCGGAAGGATTTACAAACATCAGGTTTTCTTTGATGGTACCTGCAAACAGTTGGGTATCCTGCGTTACAAACCCAATCTGGTTACGAAGATCTTCAAAACTTATGGAGTTCTCATCCATACCGTTGTATAAAATCTTTCCTTCCAGCGGGCGGTAGAGCCCAACCAGCAATTTCATAAGAGTGGACTTACCCGAGCCGGACGGGCCCACAAAAGCAATGGTCTCGCCGTTCTTTACATCAAAGCTGATGTTTTCTATTGCCCGGTGGGAAGCCGTCTGGTGTTTAAAAGCAACATTTTTAAAAGCAAGTTCTTTAATAGCTCCGAGATGCAAAGGCGTTGCCGGGTATTGTTCAGGCGCTTTAAGCATCAGGTTATGAAAATTGTTAAGCGATGCTTCTGCTTCGCGGTACGACAGTATAATATTGCCAATTTCCTGTAATGGTCCGAAAATAAAGAAAGAATAAAAGGTAAGGGTTATTACTTCTCCGGAAGTCAGCTTTCCTTTAAAAACCAAAGACAGCAATGTAAACATGATTACCTGCCGCAAAAAGTTTACAAAAGTACCCTGAATAAAACTCAATGTACGGATGCTCTTGACTTTCCTGAGCTCAAGTCCAAGTATTTTGTACGTATTATTATTGAGGCGGCCAATTTCCTGTTGTGTGAGACCAAGGCTTTTTACCAGTTCAATATTGCGCAGCGATTCAGTGGTAGAACCGGCAAGGGCCGTGGTTTCTTTTACAATATTTTTTTGAATAATTTTTATTTTCCTGCTTAGTAAACTGGTGAGCAGGGCCAGTGCCAGCATACCGCCAACATAAATGGGCATGATGGACCAGTGCAGCCCGAATGAATAAACGGAAACAAATACAATGCCTACCACAATGCCAAATACAACGCTGATAAACGAGATGATGAATTTTTCTGTATCGGTGCGCACCTTGGTGAGTATAGACAATGTTTCACCGCTTCGCTGGTCTTCAAACTCCTGGTAAGGAAGTTTCATAGAATGCTGTAACCCATCTGTGAAAATCTTAGCGCCAAATTTTTGCACAATTACATTGCTGAAATAATCCTGGAAAGCTTTTGCTATCCTGGAAACCATGGCCACGCCTATCAACTGGGCAAGTATCAGTAACAGTCCTTTATAAAAATCTGATTGCGATCTTTGGGCGGTGGCATGAAAAACCTTTTGCGTCTCCGCTGTGCCGTTGGGAAGTTGCACACTTTCCATCCGGTATTCACCATACTCATGAGGGTGGGTTGCAAATTTGTCTATCAGTCTACCAAAAAGATAAGGATCCAGCATGGAAAAAACCTGGTTAATGGTTGCCAGCAGCAATGCAAGCGCAATTAACCATTTATAGGGCTTCAGATAGGTGAACAATATTTTCATAACAGTAATTTATAGCGGGACAAGGTGTTTAACCATCAAACTTCGTACAAGTTTGCGAGATCTGCCAAGATTTCATTGTGCCCATGTGAAAATGTGATAAATGTGGAAATGATATAAAAAGAAAGTGTAAGGGCTGGCCGGACTTAAAAACTTACAACTGTTACCCTGCCCAGCCTTCCCTGTCGAGGCTGCGGTACTGGATGGCTTCTGCCAAATGTTCCGGCTGAATATTTTCACATGCGCTGAGATCGGCAATGGTGCGGCTAACCTTCAGTATTCTGTCGTAAGCCCGTGCAGACAGGTTTAGTTTATTCATGGCGGCCTTCAGCAGGCTGGCTCCGGTATTGTCTATGCTGCATACTTCTTTGAGCATCCGGGTATTTATCTGTGCATTGGCATAGATACCGGGGTTGTTCTGGTAGCGAATGGCCTGTATATCTCTTGCACGTATTACACGGTTGCGTATAGCCGTAGAATCTTCGGCATTCCTTACTGAAGAAAGTTCGCTGAAAGGCACGGGGGTAACCTCTACATGCAGGTCGATACGATCGAGCAACGGACCAGAAACTTTGTTAAGGTATTTCTGTACTGCGCCGGGTGGGCAGCTGCATTCTTTTTCGGGATGGTTATAGAAACCACAGGGACATGGATTCATCGAGGCAATCAGCATAAAACTAGCCGGAAAATCCAATGCAACTTTTGCGCGGCTAATGGTGACCTTGCGTTCTTCCATGGGTTGCCGCATAACTTCGAGTGCGGTCCTTTTAAATTCGGGCAATTCGTCTAAAAAAAGTACGCCGTTGTGCGCCAAAGAAATCTCTCCCGGTTGTGGTATGCCTCCGCCACCTACCAGTGCAGCATCACTTACAGTATGATGTGGCGAACGAAAGGGACGTTTTGAAATAAGCGTCGCATTTTCGGGCAATTTGCCGGCCACGCTGTGAATTTTTGTGGTTTCAAGTGCCTCCTGCAATGATAAAGGCGGAAGTATGGTTGGAAGTCTTTTGGCCAGCATGGTTTTACCTGCGCCGGGCGGTCCTATCAGTATAGCATTGTGGCCCCCGGCTGCGGCTATTTCCAGCGCACGTTTAATATTATCCTGACCTTTTACCTCATTAAAATCAAATTCGAAATCGTATTGCGACTGAAAAAACTCATCGCGCACATTTACAACTACTGGTTCCAGTGAGGCGGGGTCGGTAAAAAATTCAATCACCTCACTGATATGCGCTACACCATACACATTAAGGCTGCTGACCATGGCGGCTTCCCGCGCATTCTGTTTGGGAACAATCAGTCCGCGAAAACCGTCTTTGCGTGCAGTAATGGCAATGGGCAACGCACCTTTAATTGGTTGTATAGTGCCGTCGAGGCTTAGTTCGCCCATCATTACATAGTTTGCCAGGCCTTCCGGGTTATTCAATTGTTCCGATGCACCCAAAACGCCAATGGCCATGGGCAGGTCAAATGCGGATCCACTTTTTTTTATATTGGCCGGCGCCAGGTTTACTACCAGTTTTGTTCGCGGCATATGGTAACCGTTGTTTTTTAATGCGCTTTCCACGCGTTGCAGGCTTTCTTTTACGGCATTGTCCGGCAGCCCAACAACATAATAATAAAGTCCGCCCAAAATATTTACTTCTACAGTAATGGTGATGGCTTCTACGCCGTAGACGGCGCTGCCAAAAGTTTTTACTAACATGTAATGAAAATCACTTTATCAAATTGAACGATGGGTTGTAATAATACATTTAATACTGATCATTAATGAATATGATAAATTGATATTTATGTTTGATGGAAACAACATTTTTTTCTGGTGTTTTCACCGCGGGAATGAGGATTGAATTGTTTATTTTTCCGGGTATAGATGGTAAGAGTATAGAGATTATTAGTATAGTATAAAGACGACGCGATTTTTGAGAGGGAATGAGCGGCATAATATTAGGCCCTCTCAGCAGTGTCTCTCCGGCGGGGTTTTCGATTTACAAGCATCCTGCGGAGGACACTGCGTGGCGGTGAGACCTGACTGAAATAAATAAGTGCGGTTCTTTTATCCGCAGTGTCCTCCATGAGCATGATGATTGGGCAGGTCCCGATGGGAGAGAATCTGCGGCGATAGAGGAAGAGTAAAGAGATTTTTAGTATAGAGTATAAAGACGACGCGTTTTTTGAGAGGGAATGAGCGGCATAATATTAAGCCCTCTCAGCAGTGTCTCTCCGGCGGGGTTTTCGATTTACAAGCATCCTGCGGAGGACACTGCGTGGCGGTGAGACCTGACTGAAATAAATAAGTGCGGTTCTTTTATCCGCAGTGTCCTCCATGAGCATGATGATCAGGGCTAGTCGCGATAGGAGAGACACTGCGAGGATAGTGTGGTATAGGAACAGTTAAACAATATCAATTCATCATAAACGACGCAATGACGGTTAGAAGAAAAATATTGAATACCGGAGGCATCTATTTTATCACGTTTACCTGTTATAATTGGTTCCCATTATTTGAATTATCAGCTGCCTATGATGAAGTATACAAGCAATTTAGTTTGTTGGCATCGGAAGGCCATTTTATTATTGGTTATGTAATAATGCCCAATCACATTCATGTTTTGGTAGCATTTAACAAAAAGGAGCAAAATATTAACCAGCGTATTGGTGCAATCAAGCGGTTCCTTGCATATGAAATTATCCAGCGACTGAAAAATATCAAAAATAATGATATGCTAAAACTACTGGCAGACAGGGTGAAAGCCAGCGAGCAGCGAAAGGGAAAACTTCATCAGGTGTTTGAACCTTCATTTGATTGTAAGAAATGTTACACTGAAAAGATAATCATTCAAAAACTGAATTATATACACGGTAATCCATGTAAGGGAAAATGGCATCTCGCTGCATGCCCGGCTGACTATTTATACAGCTCTGCGGGTTTTTATAGTTCCGGAGAGCAGGGGTGGTTTCCGGTCACTCATTATCGCGATCTGTTTGAGCTGGATTTGATCAGTTAGTAATATAGAGTTGTAGTGGTAAATGAACGGGATTATCCTAAGACCATCTTAGCAGTGTCTCTCCAGCAGGGATTTCCATTCATATGCAATTTGCGGAGGACACTGCGTAGCAATAAGACCTGACTAATAAAAGAGTACCGGTTCCTTTATCCGCAGTGTCCTCCATGGGCAGGATGATTAGGCAAGTCCCGATGGGAGAGACATTGCGGCGATAGAGGAAGAGTATAGAGATTTTTAGTATAGAGTATAAAGACGACGCGATTTTTGAGAGGGAATGAGCGGCATAATATTAAGCCCTCTCAGCAGTGTCTCTCCGGCGGGTGTTTTGATTTACAGACATCCTGCGGAGGACACTGCGTGGCGGTGAGACCTGACTGAAATAAATAAGTGCGGTTCCTTTAGCCGCAGTGTCCTCCATGGGCATGATGATCAGGGCTAGTCGCGATGGGAGAGACACTGCGGGAACAGTGTGGTAAGCGTACGGGATTATCCTAAGACCATCTTAGCAGTGTCTCTCCAGCAGGGATTTCCATTCATATGCAATTTACGGAGGACACTGCGTGGCAATAAGACCTGACTAATAAAAGAGTACGATTTCTTCAGCCGCAGTGTCCTCCATTAGCAGGTTGATAACACAAGTCCCGAAGGGAGAGACTATGCGGGGATGGTCAGGTGAAGGGAGGACATTGGCGCGATGATGTAATGAATAGTGTTACACTCACAGCTAATCAGACATCCTACATCCTGCATCAGACATTTCTGCGTTTTCACGCCTTCTCCTCTAAATAATCCAATAATTCCTTTAACCGGGTTTCGGTTATTCCCAGCGTACTAATGTACTCCCAGGAGTTGGGTGCTTTGTCAAATTCAATTCGTTTTCCATTGAGGTGGTTGCGTAAGCCATCCAGCAATGCTTTGACCGATTTTTCTTTCTCCTGAACTTTTTCCCTGATTGTCATATTTATTGGTTGATCAGTTGATTCGTTGATTGATTGATCAGTTGTTGTTGAATATACCGATGTTTATCTCATTTTTGAATTGTCTCACTCTCAAATAACAAGTTGGTATTGGGATCAATAATTATATTCACCGGTTTAGCTGCCACCGGTATTTCGGTGACCATTGTTTTATCATTCATCAAAAATGTTTGCAGCATATCGCCGGCAGGCGTTTGAATAGTTACCTGCAGGGGAAATTGAAAAACACCAGGCTGTGTTTGTTCTACCGACAGGATAAGTAATTTTTTAGCTTTATTGTATTTCCAGCTGGTTTTTAATACCGGGTGTCCGGCAGTATACAACCATTGCTGAAAAAATGATTGCAGGTTTTGGCCACTGGCATTTTCCATCACCTGCTGCAGATTGGCGGTAGTAGCATTTTTCCCGGCGTACAAAGCGTAATAATTTTTTATTCCCTGCCAGAATACGGCATTGCCGAGCTTTCTGCGCAGCATGTGTAACACCCAACCGCCTTTTTTATAACTGTTGGCATTCAGCAGCTGGAAAAAATTATTGGTCGCGCTGGAATCAACCACCGGTGTAAAACGTTTTTTGGAAAAATCAATAACAGCCTGACGGTCTTCCCGCAAACGGCGTTGCATGCTGTCAATACCATACTTTTCCTCAAGGTACAGGTGCGTCATGCAGGTGGCAAAACCTTCGCTCAGCCATACATGCGCCCAACTGGCTTCAGTGGCAGAATTGCCAAACCACTGGTGTGCTATTTCATGGGTTATCAGCGCTTCGGCCGAACGGTCTCCCTTAACCGATTTTTCTGTATAAAAAATGGCGCTCGCATTTTCCATTCCGCCAAACTGCGTCTTCGATTGTACATTGGCCAGTTTCTTATAAGCATAAGGGCCGATGTTTTTTATAAACCAGGGTAAGATATCTTTCGCCAGTGCATAGTCATAAAAGCCGTTGGCTTTGTCTTCCGGATATACCCAGCTGTACACCGGTATGCAGTCAACATCACCGGAACGGTTAACCGCAAATCCGGCCACACCAATGGCCATTACTTTTGTGGGCAATGCAACTGTTTCCTGCCAATGGGTTTGTTTCAGATGGTCTGGCAGGTTGTTTTCTTCTACCTGTATTCCGTTTGCTATTACCTGGTAATGATCGGGAGCAGTAATAATAAAATCGACCGCTGATTTGTCTGCCGGGTCATCAGCGCAGGGCAGCCAATGGTGTGCACGATTGGGCCAGTTATCGGCAAAAAAAGTGCGATGACCATATTTATTTTTTTCAATAATAAGGCCATCGGCCGGAATGCCTTCATAGTTTATGGTAAACACGGCGGTATCACCTTCACGGGCACCCGTATAAATATGAATTTTTTCCGCCTCCTGTAAAAATGAAACCGGGCTATTTTTTTCTTTGACGGCACTCACGATCATCCCTTTGCCATTGCTGGTTTTTTTTATGAAATCCAGGTCAAACGAAGCAGGCGTTTGCAAAAAGTGAATGGTAATACCTGCCTGTCCTTTAATGCTATTGTTATCGTCGTTCAGCTGCAGCTGAAAAGTATACTGCAGTACATCAAGAATGGGTCTTCCTTCGTCTTTTTGAGCGTGCGCAATTAATGCAATATTGAGTGTACAAAATAGCCAGGTTTTTTTCATATGTATACAGGTATGATAAACGGCTGAAATTACAAATTCTCCGGCACCTGCTGTATTTCTGTTTTTCTATGAGGGCATGCCCAACTGGCATCCCGCACCACCAATTATCAAAGCCTGTATGGTAACAAAAATAATAACCGCATTTTTTTGCGCATTGTTCTCCGGAACTAAATTTCTTTTGCTGTGTGCGGAAAGGCGGATGGCAATATCCCAGCCAATGGTGGCATCAAAAAAACCAACCAGGCCACAGGATAGCAAAGCATATGAGAGGTTGCCCAGCCGGGCGCCAAAAAAGCCGGTGAGAAAATAGATAAAAACAGAAATAAAAGCCAGGTAGGCATAGTCCATTTTATATTTCCTGGAAGCAAGCGAACCGAGGGCGTCAAAGATTGCAATAGCCAGTATACTTAAACCCAGTACTATGAGATTGATAGACATGGACGATGGTAATTTAGAAGAATAGATAGCAGCATTTGGCAGCAATGTTGTTGGCTGAATAGAATGCTTTGTTACAATTTGTCCAGCATTTCTACTACTTTTTCCTGTTTTAATATCAGGTAACCAATACGGTCGTTGCTGATGCCTTCTTTCAGCTGGTAACTGAACAAAAGCTGGTCTTCTTTTACCTCCGTTTCAAAATACCGGAAAATAATATTGGAGTATACTTTCAATTCTTCTGCAATTTCGTAGAGGTGGGTGGAAAGGATAAACAATGAGTTCGGTATTTTAATAAGCCCTTTAATAACGGCGCCGGAACATTTCATGGCATCCTGTACATTGGTACCTTTAAAAAGTTCATCTATCAGCACCAGCCATTTTTTGCCATCGTTTATCTTATTGATGGTGTTTTTGATGCGCTGTACTTCATTAAAAAAATAGCTTTCGCCCTTTACGATATTATCCACTACATTGATATTGCTCAGAATACCATCGAATAAACTCAGTTGCATGGATTGTGCGGGAACACCCATGCCCAGGTGGGCAAGGTAAACAGCGGCACCAACAGATTTAATAAAAGTACTTTTACCGGCCATATTGGCGCCGGTAAGAAATAAAAAATTCTGCGTGTGCTGCAGGTTTACATCGTAGGCAACAGGCGCCGGCAGCAGTATATGATACAAACCCTTTGCATCCAGCGCTGCCCTGGCTGATTCTGTAAATTCCGGGAATGAAAGACGGTGTACTTTAACCGCTTTTGCCATAGAATACCAGGCATCCAATCTTCCGAAAATATCAATCAGTTCCAAAGCGGCATTTTTAAAACGGTAACGGATATAATTACCAAAATAAATGGTTTCCAGCGGTGAAAGGGGAATCTCCTTTTTAGTAGCGGATAATTTAGACATGGCTTCATTGCTAATCAGGGAAGCAGCCCGCTGAATATAGAGACGCAGAGTGGCCGGTGTGTTATTGTTATCAAAAACAGCGGCCAGCTCCATAAATCCCCGCACAAAATCAGCAAAATGACCTACGGTGTACCGTACCAGTGAGAAGTCCGGACCATGCAGTAATTTATAATTCAGGGCATTAAAAAAATTAGGCGAGTCCGGTATGGTGTCTACAGGCGATTCATAAAATTTCTCGATAACCATTATCGTTCCATTGGTAATGGTTTGCGGCCATTTCAGTTCATTGGCGCCAATACACTGCAGTATTTCCTGTACTTCCTTTATTTTTTTTAGTTCGGCAAGGGGCTCACTGAAAAAGCGTGCCAGCCATTCTTTACCACCAATGGTTTGGGTGAAATTCAATTTGTGAAATATAGAAAACTCTTCTTCCTGGTGAAAGATGGAAAGATCGGTAAACGTTGTATTGTCTATCTGCATGCGAAGTGAATTAAGAATTATGGGTTATGAGTTATGAGTTACTGCTACGGGGTAGTAGCTAACCGCTAACAGCTAACCGCTAACGGCTTATCTGTCAAAGTTCAGCCGCTGCCCCATTGTAGATTCATCCCACATGCCATTTCCATAAACCAGGTTGCCATTTACAAAAGTATGTGTAATGGCTGCGGGAAAAACAAAGCCTTCCAGGGGACTCCAGCCGCATTTGTACAATATATTATCTTTTGAAACCACGGTTGGCTGTTCGGTATTTACAATTACCAGGTCTGCGAAATAGCCTTCCCGGATATAGCCCCGCTCTGCAACCTGGAAGCAGTCTGCAACGGCATGGCTCATTTTTTCCACCACTTTTTCCAAACTAATCTTTCCTTCTTTTACATAATGCAGCATGAGTGCCAGGGAGTGCTGAACAAGGGGCAGGCCGGCATGTGCTTTTTCGTAAGGTTCGTTTTTTTCTTCCCAGGTATGCGGTGCATGGTCGGTGGCAATTACATCCAGGCGATCATCCAGCAATGCCTTCCACAATGCATCGCGGTTATACGGTGCCTTTATGGCCGGGTTGCATTTTATTAAATTTCCTTTGGCGGCATAATCATCTGCTGTAAAATGCAGGTGGTGTACACATACTTCGGCCGTAATGCGTTTATCTTTCAACGGTATAAGATTGCTGAATAATTGCAGCTCCCTTTCAGTGCTGATGTGCAGAATATGCAAACGGGTGTTGTGCTTTTTCGCAAACTGGATGGCATAAAAAGAGCTTTCAAAACAGTTTTCCTCATCTCGTATAAGCGGATGATCTGCCGCTGTTAATATACCTTTTTCTTTTTTAATGCGTTCGAAATTGGCTTTTATGATTTTTTCATTTTCACAATGCGTGGCAATCAATACCTCGCTTTCGGAAAAAAGTTTGTCGAGCGCCAGCGGATTGTCAACCAGCAGGCCACCGGTAGACGAACCCATAAATATTTTAACGCCGCAGACAGTGTGTTTTTTTTCATTTGTCCGCAGGGCCTGCTCCGTATTTTCATTGGAAGTGCCCATAAAAAATGAATAATTACCCAGGGAAGTACTACGTGCTATCTCGTATTTCTGTTCTAAAAGTTCCTGTGTAAAAACGGGTGGCACCGTGTTGGGCATTTCCATAAAAGAAGTAACACCCCCGGCCACCGCAGCTTTCGACTCGGTATAAATGGTGGCCTTGTGCGTTAGTCCGGGTTCCCTGAAATGTACCTGGTCGTCTATCACCCCCGGTAACAGATATTTTCCTTCGCCCTTTATTTCAACTACTGCTTCACGCGTTACAATCTTATCGGCTATCTTCTCAATGCGCCCGTTTTTGATAAATACATCCCGGCTCATTATCTTACCTTCGTTTACAACCATTATGTTCTTAATCAGGTATTTTTGTGTCATATATATGTTTAGGGCTTTATCCTCTTAAAACAACTATTGCATGCAATTTAGAAAAACCGCGTTAAGCTGGCTTATTTTTATTATTCCCGCCTGTACAACCGCTCAATCCGTCAATCTTCCGCAAGGTGCCAAAGAAAACTGGTTACTCAACCGGATGGATATTAAACTCATGAATGATACCGCCATCGGTTTTTCTACTACCAAACCTTATTTACGGAGGACCATGGTAGCGGGTATCGAAAAGTATTATTATAATGCTTTGGCTGCAAGGAATTCAGCAGCATCCAGAATTACCAGTTCAGCGTCGGTTCAACTGATTTCAGACTCAAGTCAGCCTCTACAAGACAGTCTTGTTACCAAATTTCGTATAACCGACCTCTCAACGCTGCAACCGCTGTTTACCCCAACCGATTTTTACAATATGCATGATGCGCTGCTCAACAGTACTGAATGGGTAAACGGCGACATCAGCCCTTTTGAAAGTAAAAAACCAATATTAGGCGCTTTTTATAAGACAAAGGCAGATTTTTTACAGGTAAATCAGAAAGATTTTTTCCTGGCAGTAAATCCAGTTATTCAGCAAATACAAGGCGCAGAATCCGGCACTGGCAGCGGCAGTCAGCATGTTTACCTCAACAGCAAAGGCGTTCGTTTCCGCGGATTAATTGCCAAAAAAATAGGGTTCGATTTTTATGCCACTGATAACCAGGAAAGGCCTCCTTTGTTCGTACGCCAATGGGAACAAAAATTTTCAGCAGTACCAGGCGCCGGTTTTTACAAGCCGTTTAAATCTTCCGGGTACGATTATTTCGATGCGCGCGGTTCTATTCATTTCAATGCAACGAAATACATCAATATACAATTTGGTTACGACAGAAACTTTATTGGCGATGGATACCGCAGCCTGTTCCTGAGTGATTTTGCAGGCAGTTACCTTTTCCTGAAACTGAACACGCATATCTGGAAAATTAATTACCAGAACCTTTTCATGGAATTATCCAATGGTACCAGCCTTGGCGATAAATTATTGCCAAAGAAATACGCCAGCATGCACCATCTCAGCCTGCAGGCCACCAGGTGGCTCAATATCGGGTTGTTTGAATCAGTGATTTTTGGCCGGACCAACCACTATGAATTCGGCTACCTGAATCCCATCATCTTCCTTCGTTCTGCAGAACAACAAAACGGCAGTCCGGACAATGCCAATGTTGGGTTTAATTTTAAAGCCAATATTGCCCACACCTTACAATTATACGGGCAGGTAATGCTGGATGAATTTAAACTGAGCGAAGTAAAAGCAGGCAACGGCTGGTGGGGAAACAAACAGGGTATACAAGGCGGTTTCAAATACATAGACGCTTTTAAAATAAAGAATTTCGATCTCCAGGGTGAAATCAATTATGTACGTCCGTTTACCTATTCGCATTTTGATTCAGTAGCCAATTACAGTCATTACAACCAGCCACTGGCACATCCGCTGGGTGCTAATTTTGTTGAAGCCATCGGCATCATAAGATACCAGCCCGCACCCAAATGGAATATACAGGCAAAGCTGATTGTTTTCAGGCAGGGTTTGGATACCGCCGCCAGTGATTATGGCAGCAATATATTTATCCTGAATGGCAACCGGGCATCCGACTACGGATTTACCACTACCCATGGTGTAAAAGGAACGGGTGTAAACGGTTCTCTCTGGGTTGGCTACGAAGTGCTGGAAAATTTATTTATTGATGCGTCCTTTATGTACCGCAAACTCAGTGTGCCTACGCAGGCAGCATTTGCGCAAAAATCTACCCTGTTCAGCATCGGTTTGCGGTTAAATATGTTCAGAAGAGAATATGATTATTAACCTGGCCAAAGTATACAATTGCCAAACGGCAAGTAAAGGCTGATAAAAATCAGCATGATAAAAATCAGACTCATGGTTATACAAAGACTGACTGTATTTATATTATTGCTGGCCACGGTTGCTGTCACCGGCCAAAATAACAAACCCGCTGAAAAAAAGAAACTTTCCCTCGATGCTATCTGGGGCGGTAACTACCTGGAAGAACAAAAACTGCGCGTTCACCTTACGCATACCGGCGATTCCATTGCTTATATTTTTGCCAATAAAGCAACCAACAGCGAAATTATTATTACACTCGACTTTGAAACCGGCCGCCTGGTAGACACTATTTTTTCTAACCAGATAAAAACAGGTAAGGACTCCCTGCCCATTACGTTTACTTTTTTTGAAGATTTTGATTTTTCTCCCGATGATTCAAAAATTCTTATCAAGACACAGATAGAGCCCTTATTGTATAATTCTACCAAAGAATTTAACTTCATCTGGGACAGAATCAGGAGAACGCTGAAACCAGTCTCGGCAGACGGCAAACAAAGTTATGCCAGCTTTTCGCCCGATAGCAGGCGGCTTGGTTTTATAAGAGAAGGTAATTTATTTGTAAGGGATTTAACCAGCGACCAGGTAACCGCTATTACTGCCGATGGCGCACCTGGCAGATTTTTAAACGGCATGGCCGATGCGCTGTATGAAAAAGGTTTCGGAATGGCGCGGGCATACAAATGGAGTCCCGATGGGGAGAGCATCGCTTTTCTTCGCTTTAATGAAACCGTGGTGCAGCAATACCCCGTTACCGTCTACGACGGCAGAACTTACCCCGAAATCACCAATGAGCGTTACCCCAAAGCAGGCGAAGCCATACCCGAAGTACAGGTTTATATTTATAACCTGCGCAATAAAGTATTAACCAAAACAGACCTGGGCGTTAATCCCAACCAGTATGTAACAGGTATACAATGGCAAACAGACGGCAATGCATTGTGGGTTCAAAAACTAAACCGGCCCCAGACAAGACTGGAACTGCTGAAAGTAAATGTGCGTAACGGCAATGCACAAACTGTTTTTTTTGAGGAGAGTAAAAGTTATGTAAAGATTTATCCCGACAACCTTTTTTTCCTGCAAACAAAAAATTCATTTTTATGGCTGAGTGAACAGGAAGGCTATACGCACCTGTACGAAGTGCCGATGAATAACTACCAGCGCAAACAACTGACCACCGGCAACTGGGAAGTATTGAAAATAGAAGGCGTTGATGAACAGAATGGTGAGATCTATTTTATGGCAAATGAAACCGCTGCCAAAGATGCACACCTGTATAAATGCGGTCTTGATGGAAAAAATATCCGGCGGCTTACAGACAACAGCGGGGTGCACGAAGTGCAGATAACCGATAATTTCAGGTATTTCTTTGACGGCTATTCTTCACTTAACCAGCCGGCACGTTACCAGATGTACAGCGGAGGCGGCAAACCCCTGCACGAAAAGCTGATACAAAATAAATTGTTACAGCAGCACATGGAGGAATTTGAAATACCCTCCGCGGAAAATTTCAGCTTCACATACAAGGACACGGCCTATGACGGTTGGCTGATAAGACCTGCTGCCGCAGGTTCAAAAAAATGGCCCCTGCTTATTTATGTATACGGCGGTAACACGCGCCAGGAGGCGCGCAATGAATGGAACGATAAAATGGGACTGACCATGCGCTATTTTGCCAGCCAGGGCTTCCTGGTAGCCTGTATAGACCCAAGGGGTACACCGGGCCGTGGCCAGGTCTTCCGAAAAGCTACCTATAAAAAACCCGGCGATACCGAACTGGAAGATATTATCGCATTAAAACAATACCTGGTAGAGAATTACCGCGCAGACGAAGCCAATACAGCGCTGATGGGTTGGAGTTATGGTGGCTACCTGGCTGCACTGGCGGCTACAAAATATGCCGGGCAGTTTAAAGCATCTATAGCCATAGCCCCGGTTACCAACTGGCGGTTCTATGATAATGTGTATTCTGAAAGATTGCTGCAGCTGCCCGCAGAAAACCCTGATGGGTATAAAAATGCATCTCCGGTAAACTTTGTAAATAATTATACAGGCGGACTATTGTTGGTACACGGAAGTGCAGACGATAATGTGCAGTTCCAGAATTCCATGGAACTGAGCCGCGAACTGATAAATGCCAATAAACAGTTCGACCAATATTTTTTCCCCGATTACACTCACAATATCAGCAGCAGCGGAACCGCCAATATTGCCCGCATCAATCTGTTTACCAAAGTCAATAACTTTTTAAAGGAACAGTTGCAGGCGCCGGTAAAACCAGAGCCGGTAAAAGCAACAGGCAGGAGGCGGAAATAATTATTTATTTACGGCTTCCGGCGCTGACTGGGTAGTATCTTTTTTAATACCGCAATTACAATTGCATCTTATGGGTTTTATTTTTTCAACATCCTTTACCTCCTGTATTATTTTCCGGAGTGTATCGGCGTTGGGCGTACTGTTAACGCCAATGTGAATATCGGGCATCGATAAACTTTTAGCAGCCGTTTCAAATTCCTGTTTGGTAACAATGGATGGACCCACCCAAATGTCCTGCGTGGGACCGGTCATGAATTCACGTTTATCAAAAACAATCTTGTCTTCATATTCACCCACGGCAAAAACAATGGCGCGGATGTCTTGTGGCAGCGTTATGGTACCATCGCGGTTGTCGAACCCATAGGTATCGGCCGAATCCTGCAGCAGGCCCCCGGCTAAAAGAACTTTTACCGATGGAATGGCCAGGTACAGACTGATGTTCTGTTTGTATTGACCGCGTATACGAACCATTAAGCTGCTTTCTGATGAACCGGCATCTTTCAATAACATGTCTATATTGTACCATCCGAAAGTCTGGATATTGAACTGGTAGTAGAGCGACTGGTTGTTTACCGGGTTTACTTTATTTGAAACCGATGGCGGCATATTACCAGTCCCGGTAAGTTGTACAGGAACGGGAGGGGTGCTGGTGCTTTGGCGGATGACCATATCCACTTTTTCTTTGGTCAGCTTATCGCGCCGGTTTTCCAGTTTGGTTTTTATTTCCTGGTAGATGCGGCAGCTGTCGATACAGGGCCGAATATCTTCTTTTGGAAAAGGCAGGTTACGGGCCCTTGATTCGTTTTCGATGAATGCGTATAAAGTATCCAGGTCAGTGTCTGAAATACTTGTAAATGAATTCATCGGTGTATTGTTCCAGGTATTGTACAGGCACTGGTAATACAAATTGCCTTCTTCACCTATTACTTTGGAACTGTTCCGCGTAAAATCGTACAATAACTTTTTATCCGGTGTCCTTGCAAGTATATGGGCTAAGGGAGGGCCCGTTGACAATTTATTAAAACTATGACAGGAAGCGCAGTTATTACTGAACATTGCCATGCCCTTGTTGAAAGCAACCTGTTGTGGACTGGCTGAAAGGCTATCGGGGTTTTTCCAGTTGATGGTGCCGGCTGTACTGGTATCGCCTTTAAACAATTGCATGCGCCTGTCAATGGAAGCCGTAGGTATCTTTACAGTGATGGCTTTTGTAATTTTTATTGACTGTCCGCCTACTGTATTGATGTACAGCATACCACCGCTGCTTAATGGCCGGCCATTACTTTGTGTGGTTAACCCCGCATGTATAATCTGTTCCATACTATAGGCTTCTTTTATCTCCAGTTGCACGGTTTCGCCCGCGCCCCCGGATAAAGCCCCCTGCGGAATGGTTATCACTGCTCCGTTGGCGGTAGACAGGGTAGTGTCTTTTTTTATATTGATGGTAAACAGCTGTGAGGTGAGGTTGCTTTGGACAAGCACATTATTTTTCGGTTGTTCCGTATGGTTACAGGAAAAAAGAAAAGCAATCAGTAAAAAAGCGGGGAGTATAATTTTTTTCATGGTATCCTTTGTACCGTAAAGATGCAGGAGGATTAATCATTGCACAAAAAAAACACGCCAAAATATTTGTTGCGACAAGCATTTCCGGGCACAGGGCTGGGCCGGTCTCCCAATTCTTAATTCTTAATTATTAATTCTTAATTATCCAAGCTATCCTTCGAAGATGAGTGAGAACACAATCTGCCTGGATTGTATTTTGTCTATTACATTGGAGAATTTCAGGTTGGCATCGCGGCTGTGTACATTGCTGATGCCATTGCTGATTTTTATTTCGGGCGATAAAATAAAGTAACGCATGTAAAAATTGAAACCAATACCGGCTTCAATGCCGAAATCGGAGCTTTTTAGTTTTACCAGTTCGTCAGCATTTTTAGCCCTTGCCTTGGATGAAAGATCGGTTTCATATTTTACCCCGCCCATCATATAGACGCGGAAATTATTGATGCGGTCGCTTTTGTATTTTATCTGGATGGGTATGCCGAGCAAGATAGACTCGATGGTCTTTTTTGTAACAGCGCTTTCGCCGCTTTGCGGGTATTTGAGCTCATAGGTAACAACCTTATTGGCAAAAAGCAATTGCGGAAAAACTATCCTGGCATCCCAATGGCTTCCTAATTTAAAGGTATGCATGCCCCCTATACCAATACCACCTGTATTTTCGGGGTATACAGAAAGTACCGTATCACTTTGCAGGAACTGCGGGTGATGGCTTATCTGGAAACGGCTGCTTACACCCATCACCACAATACCGATATGATAAGCTTTTTCGTCGTTGTCGGGCAGGTTAACGCCATCCCTGAGCTGGGCAGACGCCGTAAATGAAGAAGCCAGTAATAAAAGCACTGCTACAATGCCGGACTGTTGTTTTTTGAACCGCAATAAATGGTACATATTCCTCCTGTAAGTTTTTTAAAATAGGTAGCAGTGTATCCAACTTCTTTCATTATGGTTATAAAATCATCTCCCTCAGGAAATTTTTGTACAGAATCATTTAAATACTGGTATGCTTCGCGGTTTTTTGATATCAGCTTGCCAATGCCGGGTGTTACAATTCGCATATACAGGTTATAAAAACCCTTTACTATAGATTGCCTGGGCTTTGAAAACTCCAGTACCACCACTTTGCCGCCGGGCTTTAATACCCTTAGCATTTCTTCCAGCCCTTTCCGCAGATTTTCGAAATTGCGGACCCCGAAAGCCACGGTCACCGCATCAAACGTATCAGTGGCAAAGTTTATTGCCTCACTATCTCCCTGGTAAAGAGCTATCTGCTTATTTAACAACAAGTTGGCGATCTTTTTTCTTCCCAATTGCAGCATGCCTTCTGAAATATCTATGCCAATAATTGTTTCAGGATTCAAAAATTTATGGCTCATGATGGCTACATCGGCTGTACCGGTGGCCACATCCAGCATTATTTTGGGTTTTAGCGCCTGAAGCTCCCTGATGGCCATTTTGCGCCAGTACACGTCTATGCCCCCGCTTAAAAACCGGTTCAGAAAATCGTACCGGAACGCAATCTGGTCAAACATACCGGCAACCTGCTGTTTTTTAGACTGTTTTGAGCCTTTAAAAGGTACAATGGTATCGTGTGGAAGGCTTTTATTCATGGGAGGCAAAGATAGATTAAGAAAGTTTTTAGTTTTTAGTTTATGGTTCTTTGATGCGGCAGGCCTATCCTTTATATACATAAGCTGTTCCAGAAATCCGGTTTTCACAGAATCCCGCTCTATTGTACTGCGGACCGATACACTTTAAACTAAAAACCATGAACTTCGCGGCATGGAAATAAATTCTGCGGAATATGTTATCAGCAGCCCGGATTATACCAAATGTCCGCCGCCTGATAAGGCCGAATATGCGTTTATTGGTCGCAGCAATGTGGGTAAAAGTTCGGTCATTAATATGCTTTGCAATAACCAGAAACTGGCAAAGACTTCAGGCACGCCCGGTAAAACACAATTGATAAATCATTTCATCATAAATAAAAGCTGGTTTATTGTAGACTTGCCCGGTTATGGTTTTGCCAAAGTATCTCAGCGCGATCGCCGCCGCTGGGAGCAAATGATTGAAAATTACCTGCGTAAACGCGAAAACCTGGTAAATGTGTTTGTGTTGATTGACAGTCGCCACGGTCCCCAGAAATTAGATCTTGATTTTGTAAACCAACTGGGCGAATGGCAGATACCGTTTGCGTTGATATTTACCAAATCAGATAAGGAGACGCAGCGGGTGGTAGCCGGCAATGTGAAAGCTTTCCTGGATGCCATGCGCAAAGAATGGGAATTCTTACCTGCTCATTTTCTAACCAGCGCCCTGAAAAAAACAGGCAGGGATAAATTACTTGCATTTATCGGTAATCTGAACGCGCAATTCCTGAAAGCACCCGCCGCGGAATAGCCATGTTTTTTTGGAGAACTTACTGGCTTTGCTATCTGTACGCCTTCCACCTATTGCATGGTTTAACCCGATATAAAAATGGAGTTGCAAAATAATGGTCTGTGTCATAGTTATCAGCCCGTAAAGAACTGGCATTTGCAGTTGCCTGATGATAGCCATTTCAGCCCGGTAGGTATTGCATTAAACAGCAAGAACCAGCTGGTTATTTTCAGCAGGGCCGCCCGCGAATGGACTGTCAGGCTCGCCCAGCCATATACCTGCATCACTGAAAAAACGATACTGGTTGCAGATGCGGCAACCGGTAAAATAGTAAGCAGTTTGGGCAATGATCTTTTTGTAACGCCCCATGGCCTGTGCGTTGACGCAGATGATAATACCTGGGTAACGGATGTGGAACTGCAGCAGGTGTTTAAATTCAACGCCGCAGGAGCGTTATTAATGACGCTTGGCCACGCTGGCATAGCCGGAACGGATGATGTACATTTTAATATGCCCACCGGCGTAGCAGTTGCCGGGGATGGATGCGTTTATGTGAGCGATGGCTACGGCAACAGCCGTATCGTAAAGTTTTCTGCCACCGGAACCTTCCTGCTGCAATGGGGGTTTCATGGTACGGGTGCTGCTGCGTTTGATATACCACATGCCATTACGCTGGACCCTCTCGGTCATGTGTATGTGGCCGACAGGGAGAACAGGCGTATACAGGTATTTGACAGCAATGGTAAATGGCTGAAAATATTGGGTGATAAAAGTTTTGGCAGCCTTTGTTCCATGGCGTATGATATAAAAAATGAACAACTGGTTGCAGTGGATGACCTGGCCAGCGCAACCAATGAACACAGTGGTTCCGATGTAATTATTTTTGAAAACGGCGGCAATTCATTTACAAAATTTGGAAGAAGCGGTGCGTATGATGGGCCCGCGGGCTGGTACCATGATGTGGCGGTTGATAGCTCCGGTAATATTTTTACAGCAGACCTGCTGGGAAATACGATTCTGAAATTTGAAAAAAAACCAGGTTTACAATGATTAGGCGATGCAGACGGTAATTGGTTTTTTGAAAAAGGGAGACAATACCATGAACCGTGTGTAGTACACAGCTATACAATAAAAAACCCTTCGTCGGCGAAGGGTGTTAGTTAACTATTTTGTTGGCGCAGCTGCTGCTGGCAAATGCCTCTGGTTTGGCCTTAAAAGCAAAGCCCATTCCCAGAATATAGCCCATAGCTTCCTTCAGGGCATCATTGCTTTTGAAATGCGGGTTGGTGTTAATGTCGGCATGCACTTCCATATCCACATCATATTCTGTAAACAGCGGACAAAGCTCATAAGCAATTTCGATGCTTTTGGCTACTTCAACCAGCATGCGTTCTTTGATACTGTACCTGTTCTTTGTTTTTTCATTGTGAATGAACATAAATCCTCCATGGCCTTCACGCAGAAAAACAATAACCGTGGCAAATTCAGTATCGCTGCCCTTTACCTGGCTGTCGGTGCCGATGCATACCTTAAGGTGGTAACCTTTGTTGCTTTCGCGTTTGATGGTGTTTTCAACCGCCTGTTTGATGGGAAGTTCAAGCGGGTCTCCATTAAATTTTCTCCAGATCATATTTAAATGGGTTTTCCGAATGTACGAAAAAACCATTTAAATAAAACAGGGCGCAACCGTTATTGTTTTACTATTTTTTGGGTAAACGACTGGTTTCCATTGCTGCAATGCAATAATAACAGCCCTTTTGCCCCCATGGAAGACAATTTGTTAATGCCCGTATGCAGCTTGCCGTTACCTAGCAGTTGCCCTCCTGCGGTAAACAGGCGGTATACAAAATTATCACTGCTGCTGACGGTTATATCGCTTCCGGCGTCATTTATTACCCGTATGCCGGCATTGCTTGTTCTGCAGGTAAGCGACACAATTCCGGAGCGGAAACCCTGGGCATTTGTTGGTGTAATGGCCCTTAAACGGTAGTAGATGGTTTCACTGCCGGCTGGTTTGTTTATAAATATCCCGGAGGCAGGGTCTGCAACAGCAAGCGTAGTGAAATGCTGCGTGTCGGTGGAAGACTCTATCACCAGTTGCGTAACAGTTTCATCTGTTTGCAGATTCCAGGTAAGCTGGTGTTTATCGTTGTACACGGTGCCGTTGAAATTGAAATTTTTTACCGGCAGCGCGGATAAAAGGTTACCGGTGATATTGTACAGTCCCAGGCTGCCTACATCATTGTGATAGATATTACCTACGCCATCCACCACCAGGTAATAAGTGCCGGCGTTGAGGTTGGTATCAACACCGGCATTGAGAAGGGTGGAGGGGTTGTAAATATTTATAGTGTCGTTGCCATTCATTAATGTTACCTGTATATCTACATTGGCGCCGTCATCTCCCGCACCAACGTTTTGCGGAATGGCGTTTAACTTTAACCAGGTGGTTTGTGAAAGATTCAGTTTAAACACATCTGCATCGGCAGTTGTATTGATCAGTCCGTTCACAGTAAATGCTCCTGCCGATACATTAATGGGCGTAGCGCCGGCAATGGTATTGGCATGGTCATCTGCCCGCAATCCAAACCCGTTGCGGGTACTGATGATATCAAAGTCGTTCTGTATGGTAGTGCAGTTGATAGTGTTGGCACCAATATTCCAGGTAGTATGGTTCTGGTAATAACCCGCACCCATAATGGGCGCCCAGCCTATTTCACCTGTGCCCAGGCCAGTACTGTATTCGGCTGTTTTATTGCAACTTGCATCGTATACACTCTGGTGCTGAAGACCCAGGGTATGGCCAATTTCGTGCGAGATGGCTTCTGCTACCCATTTGGTCCGGTTTCCCAGCAATGCAGAGAATACCCAGGCCGGTGTATTGTCGCCCCATATAAAAGAGCCGGCATACGCCACACCCCCGGCAGAACCATACCACTGCGAGGTGGGGGTAACGATGATGCGCATACGCTTATTCTTCGGAGCCAGCCAGTACAAGGCAGAGTCGGTAGTGATATTTAAATTAAACGGACGAAAATCTTCCGCTACGCGGCTGAATATTTCTGTTATCACCCCTGCACTGTAACCCGTGCCGGCGGCATCAATATCGCCTGTCATATTCCAGGAAGTTCCGGTTACATGATGACCATCAAAATCTATAAAGACGGTTGCGGTAGCCGGTGTATAACTGCTGAGTGTTGGCACCTGTGCCATTATCCGGGTGATGCACAGTGTGCATACGGTTAGTATTAAAAGGCGGATTGATTTCATTTTGGTTACGGATAAAAGGGGGTCAGGAAATATGGGGTTATTCAACCATTGCGAGTAATTGCTTTTGTCTTATAAATGAATACTGTCCGTTGTCTTCCCACAAAAGCAACACGTCTCCATGCCGGAGGCTTACAATTCTGCCTATGAAGGACACCGTACCGTTTGTTTCCGTAATGCGTGAAATGTTAAGCAGCGCATTCTGGAAATTGGCACAACGTATATTAATGCTGAGTTGCTGGGGCGAAACGGCACATTTGGCAATTACAGTGCCTTCTATTTTTAGTTGTGTACCCAGGAGGATGGAAACATTGCTGCTAAGCGTTGCCGAAAAAATGTTTTGGAGCGAACTTGCCGGAATGGAAATCTTTTGGGGCAGTAATGCAAAAAGCGCCGCTTTTTCTACCGGGTGCTGGTTAAGCGGTGGCTCTGTCTGGCAATTTGATTGTAAAGCCAGCAACACACACGCGACGGTGCTCCATAGACACAGGTTTCTCATTGGATGATCGTTTTTAAGGATTTGGATAAAAATATTCAGGAGGGTACGAACAACAATATACTTCTTCATTAAATGGAAGTACGATATTCAAACGGAGGCAAAAAGAAAAAATTGTTTACTTCTGTATCAAAATTGTCCGGTACTCAGCAAGACAAGCGTGCAGGCTTCCATTGGCCTGATATCGTTTGCTGTGGCGAGTTTCATCAGTTCAGGGTTTTCTGATCCGGGATTAAATATTATTCTTTTTGGCTTAAGTGATAATATGTAGTTGTAGTACTCTTTTTGATTGGCGGGGTTGAGGTAAAGTGTTATAGTATCAATATCTTCCGTTGGTTTTTTTTCTGTGATTATATCCACGTCGGCCACCCTGGTATTTCTTCGGCCGATAGCAACAACAGGATAGCCATTATTCCTTAATTTATTGATGGCAAGATAACTGTACCGGGCGGGATTGGCGGAAGCGCCCAATACCAGCGTCTTTTTTTTTGGTTGCTCCATGTTTGGCAGGTTATATTAATATAGTAACAAAACCAGTGCTGCTTTTGTTAACGGGTCTCCCTGCCTGTTTTTATCAGCAGTAAGGGAATCCGGCTCTTAATAATGGTGTATTTTGTACCCTGACCGGGCAAAGGCTGACGCGCTATATTTCTAATCAGGGTGGCTGTGGCTGAACTTTTTTACAAAAATTTATTTAAAGAATTTCATCAGGCTTCCTACAAACCAGTTTTCATCGGCCTTTACCATTACATCCAGCATTTTATCGGCTTGTTCGCCAAAACGTTTTATGCCGCTCACAGTATCAACAAATTGTTTTACCTGTTTGTCTTTTTTGTCTCCTTCTACATCTTTCAGATGGTCCAGTAGTTTAAGCATGGGGTCCAGTTCACGTTTCTTTCTTTCTTTTATGATAAGCCTGGCTACCTTCCAGATATCTTTTTCCGCACTGAAAAATTCTTTTCTTTCGCCTGGTACAATTACCCGGTCTACCAGTGCCCAGTCAATCAGTTCGCGGATGTTCATGTTTACATTGCCACGACTGATATTCAGTTGCGCCATGATCTCATCCTGGTTAAGCGGGTCTGCACTAACCAGCAGCAATGCATGAATCTGGGCCATGGTGCGGTTGATGCCCCAGTGCGTGCCAAAAGCACCCCAGGATGCTATGAACTGAAGTTTGGCGTCTGTTAATTTCATATGCGCTTATTTGCCGTCTAAAATTAGATTCAATTTCTGAATTTTCAAAATATATTGAAAATACGTCTTTAAAACCTAAAAGTAAGTGGTTGTTTTTTGAACGATTTTACGTGTTCTCCCTTTCTTACGCCTGGCTTCCAGGTGGGGGAGTTCTTTATTATACGCAGTGCCTCCCTGTCAATGGAATACTCAACTGACTGCGCAATTTCGGGATTGATAACATTTCCTTCTTCGTCTATCACAAATTGAACGACTACTGTTCCCTGTTTATCAGCCTTTAAAGCTCTGTCGGGATAAACCATATTTTTGCCCAGGTAATAAATCCAGCGTGATTGTCCACCAATAAAATCTGCTTCCACTTCATCAGTGGAATTTTCGGGTGCATTATCCAGTCTTTCTTTATTTATGGCGTCCTGGCTTATGATGTCAATTTGGTCTGCAAGTACACCAGAGGCATATTTTTTTTGTAAGTAATAACGACTGGTATCATTAAAAAAATACCAATCGCCATCCTGCAACCCATTGGCATAATTTCCACTGGAATCTATTTTGCCCTTGCTGTTATAAAAACTGAAATGGCCATTTGCCACCTCGCCTTTTTCATCTTTGTATTGACCAGAGCTGATGATTGGCCCGTACAAACTATATTCGTCAAATTGCCAGCAGCTGTCATATATTTTTTCTGCGTGAATGAAATATATAGCCTTTTCCGGACTCGTGCCTTTATGATTTGCATCCAGCATATAAAACGCTTCACCTTGTTTTTGACTTGCCTGGGAAAAACCAATCAATGACCAGCACGCCAAAACGTAAAGCAGTAATAATTTTTTGTTCATAACTTTTAATAAATACCAGTGAAAATATAGAATAATAGCATTGCCCGGCAATTGTCTTGCTGAATACGTTCAACACCTAAAACAAAAGAAAGTCATCCGCAATACAACAAATCAGACCTGATCACATCAGCAATAAGAGCGTTTTTCTACCAGACAGGCCTGGGGCAATTGAGCCGCTGATCGGTCTTTCCGATGGAGCCTTTGGAGGCGCGGAATATAAGCGCAATGTAGCCACCGCCGTTTTGTGTAGATGTTTTTCCGAAAAGATTTACGAGGTTGTGCAAACCAAAAAGCAGGGGCCCAGCTTTAAAAGCTCCCCCAACCCATAGCTGGTTGCGTGTATTGAACTGAACGGGCAGATAAAATCCAAACCTTTTTGTCTCCCAGCGGGGTGTAACCGTAAGCAGGTTGACCTGTTTCACCGGTAAAAAAGTTTTTTTTATTGAGGACAGTGGTATATTAACCGAAAGTTCTGCATTGATGTAAAAATTGCCGGTAAGATAATGGTCAACATTTGCTACCAGCCTGGTAGGATTTAGTATCGTAAATTTTCCCTGGGCCTGATCGCCGTTTATAATAGTGGCCAGGCTGTCGTTAAATTCTTTTACCGAGCCGGGGCCGATAAATTTATCATCCAGCATAGCGCCGGTAATATTGTTTTTTACGCTGAAAATAGTGCGGCTCTGTATACCGTATTTATATTGGTTGCCACCAATGTCCAGCAATGAAAGGCCTATTTTCCAGTCATAATCATAATAATCTTCATCGTCATTAAAACTGGTGGTACCCTGCGGTTTAATTATGTATTCTATACCGGCATCCACCGAAGCGCCACCTTCTGCATGGCTAATCATATTGCCGATGTTGGTGGATGTACTGTTGCTGTTCTGCCAGTGATCATAATTAGCTGAGTAACCATAAATAAGATTGGCAGCATTGATATTATAGACGGTTGCGTTATTCTGTACTGATTGCGAAAAAGCGACATTGTTAGCATGTACATAAGCGCCTGAAATACCGCGGCTGATGCGTACGGTAATACCGGCATTCAGCCTGCTGTATTCATTGTCGGACAGCGTACGTGCATAACTGATATATGCCTCCATAAAGCTGCTGCTGTGCACGCGGGCGTTTACCTGATTAATATCGGGATTGATCTTTAAAAAGTCGGTCACGTTATCGAGTGTGTCAATAAAATTATAATCGCCCGTTTGCAGGTTAGAATAGCTCCTGAGGTTTACGCCAAAAGCGATGCCGCTTTTCCGGTTGAGCGCTACCCTGCCATTGATCAGGTTCAGGTTAAAATCCAGATCTGCCCTGCGTTTGTATTTGCCTTTGTCTACCTGGTAAAGCGAGTTGGCGGGTGAAGAAAGCAGTGAATAATTGAAAATGGTATACGAATTGGTGCTGCTTTTTAGCTGTGTACCTACCAAAACAATATCCCATTTAAAAGGAGTACTTACTATAGATGCCGGGTTATTGTGTACACCCAGCGCCCCCGCATACGAAGAACCCTGTATGGCATGGTAATTTTGTGAGGCTGCGTTAAATGCCACCACCAGGCCAGATAAGGTTACCAGTAACAGATGCTTCATGCCTGTAAAATTAGTTTTCAAAAGGGTTCTCCATGGGTTTGGCGTATCAAATATGCTATAATTTTTGGAAATGGTTTCATTATAGCAATAAAAACATTGGTTAGCCAGGGTTTGCCAAACATACGTTGAATAAACCTGCCCGTACCGAGTCTCCTTGCAAACAATTGATTCCATTGCCGGGTATAGTCCTGTTCCATTTGCTGCCTGGATATTGTACCCTGCAAAAATGCCGTAATGGAAGCGGCGGCAATCTTGCTGGCATGCAATGCCATGCTCATACCATTGCCGCATAAAGGTGTTATCATGCCGGCAGCATCGCCTACCATCAGAACATGTTCTTCTACCTGTTTTTTAGGTGTAAAAGCTACCTGTGCAATGGTTACCGGATCCCTGTTTACAAATACCGCCTTTAAAAATATATCTTTCAGCAGGGGGTTACGGTATAAAATAGACTTCTCCATCGTCTCAATACTATTGCCCGATTTTTTTAAATTACCGGCGGTTGTTAGATAACAAAGGCACCATGTATTGTTTTCTACCTGCGACATACCGCAATAGCCATCCTCAAAATTATGCAGCACAATGGTATCCGGATCCTCAGCTATCTTTATATGGTATTTAACACCGATATAGTTATTGAGCTTACCGGGTTTTTGAAGTGAAAACGCCCGTTTCCATTTTATATCGAGGTTACTGCGTTTACCATATGCTGCAACTACGCATTTTGCTTTTATTGTAGCAGCATCCGATTGTACGGTGAAATATTTACCATTAAAAAATACTTCGTTTACCTTCTCATTCTCCCGGATGGTTCCGCCACTGGCAGCGGCTATCTGGGCCAGTTCTGCATCTATTTTATACCGGCTGATGCCAAAACCGCCCAGCGGTAAATTGTGTGCCACCGTGTTGCCATTGGGTGCAGATACCAGCAGACGTTTGATTGCCGGCAAATCCATATCGCTTAAAGGGTAGCCAATACTTTCCAGGAAGTTCCAGCATTCGAAACTGATGTATTCTCCGCAAACCCGGTGAAAGGGATAGGTTTCTTTTTCTATAACAATTACCCGGAAATTTTCTTTGGCCAGCTGAATGGCCAATGCAAGACCCGCCAGTCCGCCGCCAATGATGGCGGTGTCATAGATTGCAGCTTCCATTTCCATTGGATCGGCAATGGCGGCTGTTTCACTGGCAATACTGTACATGATCATTTGTTTATTAGCGGTGGCTGGTTACCAGCCACCGGAAGGCCCATTTCCATTCAATATGGTAATTTTTTACACCCGATTTTTTCAGTAAATCTTCCCATTCATTTTTTATGAACCCCCTTTGCACCGAAAGAGGCGCATCATGCTTTACAAGATAAGATTTTGAGAAAAGACCGGTGAAGATTTTTATAGAATAATATGCTAAAAAATGGCGGTGCAGGTCATTTATGAAAAATCCGGTACCGGCGTGGTCATGCATCCAGTTGAGCATAAACAGCAATTCTTCATCTGTAAAATGGTGGCAGAAAAGTGAGGAAAAGATGATATCGGGTTTAACCACGTTCAAATTGGCTGTTTTATAATCGGATACCATCAGCCTGGTACCTGCAGGTAAGCGGTCAGCCGCAACACTGATACAATCTTTATTGTAATCGATGCCGGTTAAACTAATATTCACCTTGTTTTTATTGCACCAGTTATAAATGGCAAGCAGGTTGTCACCACCGCCGCAACCTATTTCGCATACCGAAATGGTCTTCCTGTCCTGCAAAATTTTCTTAAATCCTTCAATGGTAATGGCATGCCCGCCCAGGTAGGTATTGATGAAATTAAGTTCATTCATATTTTGCCGTATATCGGCAAAGGGAATATCCTTTCCATCGAGTAATTCTTTTTTGTAGGAGCGCGGCAATAAGTAGTTATTAGTAATTAAGAATTAAAAATTAATAATCAGACGGATAATATTGGTTAGTGACTGGTTTCACGACTAACAGCTAACAGCTTCGAGCTAGCAGCTAGCAGCCTCCCCCCAGCACAAAAGTTTCCATGGTAAGACCCGGACCGAAAGCAGCACCGAAAATTTCCTTCCTGGAACCATTGCGTGCCTGTGCCAGGATTTGTTTCAGCACAAAGAGAATAGTGGGCGAAGACATATTTCCATACGCTTTCATTACATCATAGCTTGGCTGCAGGGCCGATTGCGGCAACTGCAATGTTTTGGCAATGGCGTCTACTATTCTTTTGCCTCCCGGGTGTATGCACCAGTCTGTAATATGCTGTTTTGTTTTATTGGCATGGCCAAGGGCGCGGTTTACCAGTGCTTCAAAATCTTCTTCAATCAATTCTGGAACATAACCGCTGAGCGTCATCAAAAATCCGGTACCGGAGAGTTCCCAGGCCATGTCTTTCTTTCCTTTTGGAACCACTTCGGCATAAAAACTTTCAATTCCAATACCGTTTTTGTTGAATTGGTCATGGGTGATTAAAATGGCTGCGGCGCCATCGCTGAATAAAAGGCTGGAAGCAATATTATCTGAGGTGGGCTCTTTCTGAAAATGAAGCGTGCACAATTCGGTACAGACAATTACCACTTTTGCAGACTTATCATTTTTACAGATGGCATCCGCCATTTTCATGGCATGGATGGCTGCATAACAACCCATGAAATTAACCGAACTGCGATAAATGTTTTTGGGCAGATCCATAAGCTCCATCACCTGTAAATCCAGGCCGGGGGCACTCATACCGGTGCAGCTCACTGTAATAAGGTGGGTAATATCTTTGGTATTGATATGGCCGTCGGTGCATTTCCTGATGGCGTCAACGCTTAGTGGGGGAGCAAATTTATTGTACCAGATCATCCTTAATTCAAGTGAAGGAAACGGTTCCAGGTTTTCCGAATGGGGATAGAATTTCCATTCATTGATTTTTTTACTGTAGTCATGCACCACTGAATAACGGGTATCTATTCCACTCTGGTGGTATAAGAACTTTAATTTTCGGTTGTCCGTTTCATTCATAGCATACACCTGCTGCATAAAACGCATGATGTCTTCCTGGCGGTGCCTGTGTGCCGGAACTGCTGTGCCTATGGATACTATCTTACTCACTTACTTACTATTTTCCAGATAACAAGAACAATAAAACCGGTATTGGTACAAACCGAAGCCAGTAAGTTCATGCGCATGGTATTGCTGAAACTGGCCGCCGAAACATCTTTCCACACTTTTCGTGCCCATATAAAAAAGTATACGAGAATTGGCACCATACAGGTTGCCAGTACAAAAAATTTATCCCAGTCGAGTGCTGTAAAAAAATGCCATGCAAGCACAAAAAAAGCAATGCTGTACACCAGTGCGGTAAATATAAAAGTACCCCGGTAACCCAGCCACCTGCTCATACTTTTAACACCATCTTTTGCATCTGCTTCATGCTGGTATACCTGTGTCAGCGGGTAAAAACCGCCTATCAGCAAGCTGCTGGCCAGCATACCGCTTACCGGTACATTAAAAGTGAGTGGTTCATGGCTGCCATGGTATACCAGCCAGAAAGTTACCGCTCCCTGAAACACTACTACTGTCAGGTAGCCGGCAAATGGATATTTTTTCAACCGGATACCCCTGAAACTGTATGCCCGCGATGCGAGTATGTAGAGCAAAATACCCAAAGCAAAATAAATGCTTACCAGCAAGCTGAGGCAAACAGCTGCGATGTCCATTATAATAGTAACGATAAACAATTCGCGCGTGGGCGCCAGGGGATTTTTGATACCGCCAATACTGGTTTCATCGCGATCCATATAACTATTGTAACCATTACTGGCAGGGTACACCAGCAAATGCAGGATCACAAAAATGAGCAGGGCGCGCCACCAGCTTGTATACACTACCCGGCTGAGCGCAAACAGGTAGACAGGCAAAAGAAAAAATGAAAAATGAAACCGCAGTAATTGAACGGTAGATTTCTGCATGGTTCAAGTTAGGAAAAAGCTAAGAAGACTAAGAGAAAAAATGGCTAAGCAGGGAAAAGTTGGAATCAGCGTTTTCTTTTTGCCCTCCTGGCGCGGCATTTCACCGTGGTTTTTCTGCTGTTTACAGGATATGTATTTTATTCAGCGGTTAAGTGCCTCATATTTGCATAACAGATCACATTAACTGTTAAACCTTATTATTATGAAAAAGAAACACGGTCTCATCGTGTTGCTGGTAATTCTTTTTGCTTTGCCGGTATTTGCACAAAAAACAACCACGCCCGAAACAACGGTAACCACTATTTCGCTGACCAGTTTTCATAAACTGGTAGTCAATACCGCCATTGATATCGTGCTGGTGCAGGATGATGCAGTAAAGCAGGCGGTTATTGAAGGTGACGCATCTTCTATTGCCGGTATCACTGTATTCATTGCCAAAGAAACCATGACAGTGTCTGGAAAAAATAATTCCGGTAATGCAAAAATTAAACTGACGATTCCCGTAAGCCATCTTTCATGGATAGAAATAAATGGCGATGCATCCATTACTTCCGCTAATGCACTGTCGTCGCCGGAACTAACGGTATACATTAATGCCGAGTGCGCTGTAAACCTGTGCTCTGCAGGTAAAATAGCTGTTACCGGTGCTAATGGCCATGAAGTGAGATACACACGCAACGTACAAAAGGCCAATACAGAATCGCTGGTTGCTGAATTGTTAAAATAAAGTAAAACACTGCTATAAGTAAGAGGAAGCATTTCATGAAACGGGCGTATGCTTTTTTATCATTTTAATTTCTTAAATGGTTTAAATAGTAAAATCTTCATTTCACACAGGTTTTTTACCAGTTCACTTCAGTAAATGTTTTTTTAAGCCGCCGGTGCTATCATATTTGCAGTTCAAAATGATTAACTATTAAACCTTATTATTATGAAAAAGAAACTGGGTCTTATGTTTTTATTATTGCTGGTTATGGTGGTAGCCAGTTATGCGCAGCGTGCTGGTGACGGCCGCTATGCGATTTCAGAACTGGCGGTATCATCTTTTGAGAGAATTGCGGTGAATGCCAATATAGATGTGGTATTGGTGCAAAACGATACGCTAAAGAAAGGCTATATTGAAGGTGATGAAAATTATGTGTCGCAGGTTTCGGTTACAGTTAACAACGGCACCCTTACAATTTCCGCACGCGAACACAAATCTTATCGTGGCAAAGTACAGGTAACCATTGCCGTTAAGAATTTATCCGAACTGGAAATCAATGCCGATGCGGGCGTAGCAAGTTTTGACACTTTGCGTTCACCCAAACTTTTTGTGAGCATTAACGGCCTTTGTGATGTTCACCTGAAATCTACCGGCAAAATTTTATTTGATGCAGAAGACGGTTACTGGATAAAATACCGCTATGATTCAGGCAAAAAAACAGTGGCGGTGGAGGAAGAATCAGGAGGGTAAATACAATTAAAGTGCACGCATTTATCACGGAGATTGTTTCCGGTGATGCTAAATAAATAGTCCCGCTAATCAGCGGGACTATTTATTTATAATAATGAATACGGTATAATTTAAATAAGCATACGCAGCGGTTCTTCCAGCAGGCTTTTCAGCGTAAGCAGGAATGCAGCGCCGCTGGCTCCGTCTACCACGCGGTGGTCGCAACTGAGCGTTACTTTCATAATATTGCCTGGTTTAACCTGTCCGTCTTTTACAACCGGCACCTGCTGTATTGCGCTAACGGCCAGTATACAGGAATCGGGCGGGTTAATGATGGCTGTAAATTCATCAACCCCAAACATACCCAGGTTGGAAATGGTAAACGTGCTTCCTTCCCAGTCTGCGGGTTGTAATTTTTTATCTTTTGCCTTTTGTGCAAATTCTTTTACTTCTGTTCCAATCTGGCTCAGTGACTTAGTATCAGCAAAACGAACCACCGGTACCAGCAATCCATCGGGCACAGCCACAGCAACACCAATGTTTACGTGGTGGTTCACCCTTATTTTATCTCCCAGCCAGCTACTGTTGATAGAAGGGTGTTGTTTCAAAGCAATGGAACATGCTTTCAGCACCATATCATTAAAGGAAATTTTTACTTTGCTTACTTCATTGAGTTTAGCGCGGCTTTCAACGGCTTTGTCCATATCAATAGACATGGTAACATAAAAATGCGGTGCGGTAAACAAGCTTGCTGAAAGGCTTTTTGCAATGGCTTTGCGCATTTGCGTTACCGGTACTTCATCAAAGTTTACCTGTCCGGCAGGTGCTGTGGCGGTTGCAGCAGCGGCAGCCGGTTTTGCTTCTGCAGCGGCTGCTGGTTTATAATTATCAATATCAGATTTGGTAATTCTTCCGCCATCGCCGGTGCCCTGTACCTGGGCTATATTGATACCTTTTTCTGCGGCTAATTTTTTTGCGAGAGGAGAAGCTTTCACCCGTCCATTATGGCTGTTTGTATCGGCAGGTGCTGCTTCTTTGGCAGGTGCGGTATTGCTGGCAGTAGCGTCTCCGGACAATTTTTCTGCCGGCGCGGCTTCGGCGGCTGCAGGTGCGGCAACACCGCCCTTTGCGGCTGCAACAATTTTATCTACGTCCACTTTTCCTTCTTCGCCAATAATACACAACAATGCATTTACCGGAACCTTATCACCTTTTTGTGCACCAATGTACAGGAGGTTGCCGTTCTTATAGCTTTCCAGTTCCATCGTGGCTTTATCGGTTTCCACATCGGCAAGCAAATCTCCTTTTTTTACGGCATCGCCCACTTTTTTATGCCAGGCGGCTATTACACCTTCTGTCATGGTATCGCTGAGCCTTGGCATCAATATGACCTCTTCTATTTTTGTGAGGTCCAAACTGCTGTTTGCTGCAGGCGGGGCGGATGTTTTTTTGTCTTCTGTTTTTGGTTTGTCTTTGGCGGGCGCTGCTTCTTTTTTTGCTTCGGGTGCGGCCTTTGTATCCGCGGCGGGTGGTGCTGCGGCGCCTCCTTTTACCAGGCCGGAAACGTCTTCGCCCGGCGCGCCAATAATGGCCAGTAAATCATTTACCTGCAGTTTACCCCCTTTATCGCTGCCAATATGCAGCAGGGTGCCATCTTTATAGCTCTCGAGTTCCATGGTGGCCTTGTCAGTCTCTACTTCAGCCAGCAGATCGCCTTTCTTTACGGTATCGCCCACTTTTTTATGCCAGGCGGCAATCACGCCTTCGGTCATGGTATCACTTAAACGGGGCATAAGAATCACTTCAGCCATATATTCTTCAGATTTGAATGCCGAAATTAAGGCAAAAACAGCAATTGGTAAGCTCGTGTTTTATTAGCTGGACATGGCCTTTTTTCCGGACTCATCTCCGGGCCTGAAATGAGCGGATGCCGGCATTTTATTGCGCCGGTACGGGCGGCGGTCCATCCGGTAACATGGGCTTCCATACTTCCTGTCCCTTGCGCTGTTCAAATTCTTTGCGGATGTCCAGGCGCAGTTTTTCACTTTCAAACAGGTCGACCATGGTGGTTGATAATGATTTGGCTGCAAACAACATTCCTTTGTGGCCAATAGACATTCCACCACAGGCAACTACCACCCAGGAATGCCATGGCGCCTGGTACGGAGCAGTAGCCGCCAGCAGGGTAATTTCCGGAACGATGTAGCTAACATCGCCCACATCGGTTGATCCCCCATCCGGATCGGCCCGGGTGGCTTCCAGTGGTTTGATGGCGCCATTCATTCCCTTTGGTTCGCTTCCATATTCTTTCATTATGGTATTGGCAAAATTGGTTTCTTCTGCAGTGTAACTAACCGGCCCTACCAGCTCCATATTTGCCTGCAATGCTTTTGCGCCCGTTTCATTTACCAGTAATTCATAATCGCCGGTGGTGAGTTTTATGGAACTTTCCACGCCGGCCATGGTAGCTGCGCCTTGCGCAATTTCACGCATCCTTTTTTCAACTGCGGCTACACCAGTCCGTTTGGAATCCCTTATCCAGATCCACACGCTGGCTTCTGCCGGGATTACGTTGGGTACATCGCCCGCTTTTTTAAATACATAATGCATGCGTACAGTAGGGCGCACATGTTCACGCAGGTAATTAATGCCATGCGCAAAAAATTCTGCGCCATCCAGCGCACTCCTGCCATTCCATGGATCGGCAGCGGCATGGGCGCTTTTACCTTTGAATTCCACCAGGTAGCTGACAATGGATTGCGAACTCTGCATGCCTGCTTTGTTTTCAAAATCCGGATGCCAGTCCAGGCATACATCCACATCATTGAACAAACCTGCACGTGCCATATAGATCTTGCCACCCACATCTTCTTCTGCAGGTGTGCCATAAAAGCGAATGGTGCCTTTTAGTTTCCCGGCGGCTATCAGTTCTTTGATGGCCAGTGCAGCGCCCAGGCTGGCTGCACCAAACATATTATGTCCGCAACCATGCCCCGGTGCATTTTCGTTCAGTGCGGCCCTTTTAGGTTCGGCTTTCTGAGACAGGCCGGGCAACGCATCAAACTCACCCAATATGGCAATGACGGGTTTACCAGAACCATATTCCGCAATAAAAGCAGTAGGCATTTCGGCTACCCCCCGCCGTGTGTTGAAACCATTTTTCTCTGCATAATCAGCCAGTATTTTAGCGGAGCGGGATTCTTTTAAGGCCGTCTCCGCAAACTTCCATACAGAGTCGCTGAGGTTGATCAGTTCCTGCTGGTGTATTTCTACCGATGCCAGTACCGATTTCTTATTTTCCGGAATTTTTAGCGGCTTGTTCTGTGCCGGCAACTGATAAAAGCAACCAATGGAAAGTAAAATAAATGAAGTGAATTTTATGCTCATATTGCAATTGTTTGGTAAAACAAATTACGGAATACTAAGCTAAGGGCGGACGGGGAAGAGAATGACGGCGGTCAGGCCGGAACCCCGGACCAGTATCATACCAGCTACAACTGCAATTATAACAGTGTTCCGCTTAAAATTATGGCGGCAATACTGAAGTAAATGACCAACCCGGTAACATCTACCAGGGTTGCTACCAGGGGCGCCGAAGAAGTGGCCGGATCTATTTTACATTTCTTTAGTATCATCGGTATCATAGATCCGCTAAGGGTGCCCCAGAGTACAATACCTATCAGCGAAAAGAATACGGTAACCGCCAGCAATACCCAATGCGGACCATATTTGTACAGGCCGGTTTCCTGCCAGATGGTAATACGCAAAAAGCCAATGCCACCCAGCAATGTGCCCAGGCAAAGGCCGGATAGCACTTCGCGGCGCATAACATACCACCAATCGCGGAGGGTGAGCTCTTTTAATGACATGGCCCGTATGATTAGTGTGGCTGCCTGTGAACCACTATTGCCACCGCTTGATATTATCAGCGGCACAAACAATACCAGTACAATGGCTTTCGACATCTCTTTGTCGAAATGCGCCATCGCCGTTGCGGTAAACATTTCACCAATAAACAAGATGATCAGCCAGCCCGCGCGTTTGCGCAGCAATGAAAAAAAAGGTGTTTGCACGTATGGGTAGTCCAGTTCTTCCAGGCCGCCAAATTTCTGTATGGCTGCCGTGTCTTTTTGTTCGGCAATGTCCAGTACATCATCTACGGTTATTACGCCCTGCAGTATTTCATTCTCATCTGTAACCGGCAATACCACGCGGTCAAATTCTTTAAACATGGCAACAGCATCTTCCCGGCTATCGGTCATCCTTAACCGCGTACAAAAGCCATCGAGTATTTCTTCGATGCTTTTGGAGGGATCGTTTAAAACAAATCTTCTCACCGGGATGTCATCTATGAGCCGGCCCTCCTTATTAACCACATAAATAACATTGGCTGCTTCGGTGTCTTTATGAAATTTTTGCAAATGTTCCCTTGCTTCGGCAATGGTCATATTGGTATCTATGGTTGCAAAGTCTGTGTTGATCAATCCGCCAATACTCCGCTCCGGGTAACCCAATAATTTGTAGGTGGCTTTTTTATTGTCTTCATTCAGCAGTTCCACCAATGGTACACGCTCCGCGCTTTTCAGCGAAGAAAGAAATATGATGCGGTCGTCTGAACTCATGGCGTTCAATACATGTGCGGCTTTTTCTTTCCCGATTCCTTTTATTATTTTTTTTTGTACCTGGCTGTCGAGATAAGCAAAAACATAGACCTGTTTTTGCGGCTGGAATTGCAAAAAGGCGCTCACGGCAGCCTCAGCGGGCAATGTAGAGAACAGTGTGGCTACTTCTGAAGGATGGATAGCTTCTTTTCCCCTGGCCAGACCCAGCAAGCCGGAGAAATCGCCCTTTAAAATTTTTGTCCGGATATCTTTTAATTTCATTATTACCAGGTTTTAAAAGGGAAACTTATTGTAATAAAATTATCCATTAAAGATTAACCGGAATATTTATTAACAATTATCTTTTTGATTACAATTCAAAATGCACACGCAAGGCCACGATATGAACGGGCCCGCGGTCTTTATTGTAAGCCGGGTTAACCACGAACTGGTAATCGGGACTTAACACCAGGTGAAGTTGGGTAATATGATAACTGTAAAAAAGTTCTGCAATGTGTTCTGTGCCGTAATTGAGCGCGCCATCTCCAATAATAAACCCATAACCATGCAATGATAAATAGGCCCGATGGTATTTTCCAATTCCATTGCCCACATAGGCCAGTCCAATTTTATCAGCAGCGCGTTTCCACAAACCACCGTTCAATGAAATGCCGGCCGAAATGCTCCGGTCAATTTCAGTAAAAGCCCATGTTTCATTGTTGCCATCGTTGCGACTGTACCGCACAAAAGCGCCGCCATTTTGCCGGTTGTACTCCGCATTTATATAAAATCCTTTTTTATCGCGGCTGTATTGCCGCGTAGCCGTTACATCGGGGTCTGTAAACTGGCTGATGCCTTTATCAATTGCCTCCAGGTAATTGCCCATACGCGCCTTGTTGTAAAATGCACCCATCCGCAGCACGATGTTTTCATGCCGGCCGGTAATAAATTTTTTCTCAGCTTCCAGCACGGTTCCAAAAGCGTCGCTCAGTTTGGTATCCAGCTTTTGACCGTTGGCAGTTTCGGGTACCTGAACCAATGCCGTGCGCAAAGCCCAGCGCGGGTATTTTAATTCAAGCACCAGCCCGTTGGTATATCCCCTGGTGTTGGCCGGATAATCCCATGCTCCGGCGCTCATAAGGCTCCAGTTCATAAAATCGGTGCGCGGGTCATGACTGTAACTATTATCATCAAAAAAATCGGCAAGGCTGAATTTACCTGCGCGGACAGCGAGATAGGCTGCAGGTGCATATTCCCTTAGCTGGTTCTGATCGTCTTCAATCAGATAGCTGTTGGTGCTGAGCGCTATTTTCTGTTCTATATAGGCCCTTGCTATATACAATTTAGGTGCGGCACTGCCAATGCGAAATGTTTCGCCGTTGGGAAAACCCGCAACACCCGTGGCTTTGCTAAGCCCTTCACCGCCGGCTATTTCAGGGTTAAAATAAACAGCGGCATTGTGCCAGAGTTTTCTGCCAATATAATAGGTATTGGTAAAAGAAGTTTTAACCGGCTCACTTGTTTGTAAACTGTTGTTGCCGGTATATTTTGCCGAAAAATTGAAATGATATTGTGGAATAACAGTAGCCTGTACATGCAGGCTCCAGTTTTTCTGAACGCTGGTATCTTTAATAAATTGCGCATGCAGCACTACAGTGCTGATGACAAATATGCATAGTAATAAAAAATTTTTCATCAGGGATTCAATTTGTGACGCAAAAGTAAAAAACGGGTAGCTCCCAATTGTAAATGAAGGGTATCTATCTTTGCAATATGGATGCGTAAACCGTGCCATTAACAAAATTGCCCGTATCGGGATGGTTTCACGCAGCGGCAATGCGGGGCAGCGTACGCGCCATTTTTTATGCCGAAAAAGACAAACTGCGCTATACCCGCTGCCCCGTCCATGCGCTGCGTGAAACCAGCCACGCAACACCAGCCACAAAAAATAGCCCAGGTATTTTTATGGATTTTTCCTTTTATAAAGTCTTAGTATAAAGTATTTTTTTCCGGAAGAAACAATGCTGCTGTACCAGGCAGCCGGCCGTTGATACATCCATTGCTGTGCGGCTTGCTAATCCTGTATCATTTTCATTAAACATTTATTGAATTTCTTTTTTTTAACGGATACAAAATATCCGCCGGGAACTTATTATCTAACCAAAAAACATTTTTATTATGGAAGCAGGCAATATACTTACTGCAGATATATTGGACATTATTTTTGATTCGCGCAACAAAGATTACGGCGCCTACGATTTACGAAAAAATTATCAGCGGAGACTGATGAAGGCAGTAATTATCACATTTTTACTGATGGTGCTGTTGTGTTTAACCTATGTGATGCTTGGTTCAATGAAAAAAGATCCGGGCATGCTGGTGATAGACAAAGTTTTACAACTGGAAGCTGTAAAAACACCTGACCCCAGGACTGAACTGCCGCCTCCTCCTCCGCCGCCTCCACCACCACCACCGCCTTCGCAGTTTAGAATGATTGATTTTGCAACGCCGGTCATTACTGCTGAAGTTCCCGAAAATGAAATGCCTGAACAAATTGAGGCCGATGGTGCTAAAATTGGACTTGCCAATATTGATGGAAAAGAATATGATGGCGCTCCTGAGGCGCCGGTTGAAGCGGCGAAGGCGGTGGTTGATGCACCTAAAAATCCGGATGCAGATAAAGAGAAAATATGGATGACTGTAGAAATTGAATCAGCTTATCCGGGCGGTTTAACTGCGTGGGCGAGATTCCTGGGCAAAAGCGCCCAGTATACAGATGAACTCGCTGAAACGGGCGTACAGGGAACTGTAATGGTTCAATTCATCGTAGATACTGAAGGAAATGTAAGCGATGTGGTAGCAGTGAGTGGGCCGGAGGAGTTGCGCAAAATAGCAGTAACTGCCATCAGAAAAAGCGGGCGGTGGGAACCTGCTGTTCAAAACGGCCGGAAAGTGAAATCATACAAAAAACAACCGATAACTTTCAGGTTGCCGGATGAACAGTAAACAGCTATTAAAAAAACCAAAGGAAGTCAAGTTTCAAACCTGACTTCCTTTTTCCGTATGCAACATACAGCACTCATCACACAACACCCAACACAATCTATTGTCCTATCGCCCCCACTTTTCTCAACAGCTTACGGTTGCTGCGGTGGTGCATGAATTTAAATACCAGTGAATAAATAGCAGGTAGTATCAGCAATGTAAGAATGGTTGCAGTTATCAATCCGCCAATTACAACAACAGCCAGTGGTTTTTGTGTTTCACTGCCTATACCGGTAGACACCGCTGCAGGCATCAGGCCTATCATGGCCATTAAAGCCGTCATAACAACCGGCCGTACACGGGATACAACGCCTTCTCTAACGGCATCGTCCAGGTGCATACCAGCATCAAGATTTTTCCGGAATACAGAAATAAGTATTACACCGTTTTGTATACAAACCCCGAACAAAGCGATAAAGCCTATACCTGCGGAAATGCTGAAATTGATACCGGTGATATGCAGCGCCAGTATGCCTCCAATGAGCGCAAACGGTACATTTATAATGGTCAGAAATGCGTCTTTTACATTGCCATACGTAATGAAAAGTATCAGGAAGATTGCCAGCAAACAAATGGGCACCACGCGGCCGAGCGTTTTGGTGGCGCGCTGCTGGTTTTCAAATTCTCCGTTCCAGCTCATTTTATAACCAGGCGGCAGGTGTACCGTGGCATCTACTTTTTGTTGCGCTTCTGCAATGGTACTGCCCAGGTCGCGCTCACGAACAGAAAATTTTACCGCGATATGCCGCATATTATTGTCCCTGAAAATAAATGCGGGGCCCGTCAATGTTTTTATATCCGCAATTTCTTTGAGTGGCACTTTTGCACCGTCATTGGTAGGCACCATCAGATTATCAATAGCTTCTGGTGTGGCACGGTAGTCTTTCTGGTAGCGGACACGTACATCAAATTTTCTTTCGCCCTCATACAACTGGGTGGGCGATTTGCCACCGATGGCCATTTCTATGACGGCGTTGGCATCTGCCGTATTGACGCCATAGAAAGCCATCTTCTGCTGGTCTAGTTCTATCCTGAATTCGGGCTGGCCCAGGTTACGGAGTACACCCAGGTCTTCAATACCCCGAACGGTCTTTAATACATTCATTACGCTGTCTGCCTTATCATCCAGCTCCTGGAAATCGGGGCCGAAAATTTTTACCGCCAGCGCGGCATTTACACCGGCTACGGCCTCTTCTACATTGTCGCGTATGGGTTGCGAATAATTAAATGTGATACCCGGAAATTTTCTGAGCTGAGCATCCATCTCGTCTATCAATTGTTCGCCGGTAATATTTCTTTCCCATTGTTTTTTGGGTTTTAGGTCAACCTGTATCTGTACATTAAAGAAACCTTTGGGGTCTGTGCCGTCATTGGTTCTGCCTACCTGTGAAAGCGTTTGTTTTACTTCCGGGAACCTGGCAAGTATATCAATCATTTTATTGGAGATGGTATTGGCTTCCGACAATGATACACTCATTGGAAGTTCTGCTTCCACCCACAATGCTCCTTCATTCAGATCCGGTAAAAATTCGGTACCCAGGAATTTTGCAGAAAAAAAAGTGATCACCATAAAAACGATGGCTATAAGAATGCTTTTTTTCTGATTGCGGTAAACAATATTGAACAGCCTGCTCACTCCTTTTTCAAAAAAGATGACAATCGGATTGTGTTTTTCGCGCACATTTTTTCTCAATAAAATACTGGACAGCGCCGGTACCAGCGTAAGTGTAAACAACAAGGCGCCCAGCAATGCAAAACCCAGCGTGTAAGCCAGCGGTGAAAACATTTTTCCTTCTACTTTCTGAAAAGCAAAAATGGGCACCAGGCAGGTAATGATGATCAGTTTGGAAAAGAAAATAGACTTGCCCATTTCTGTGCCGGTATTTTTAAACAGTCCCAGCTTGGCCAGTTTATTAAATTTCTCCATGCCCACTTCTTTCGCCTTATGATCCAGCGCCACAAAGAGGCCCTCCACCATTACCACTGCGCCATCTATGATAATACCAAAATCTATGGCACCCATAGAAAGCAAATTGGCGCTCATACCTTTTATGCGCATGCATATAAAAGCAAACAGCAATGACAGCGGAATAATAATACTTACTGTAACCGTGGTGCGCCAGTCGGCCATAAATAAAAGCACGATAACAGTTACCAGCACAATCCCTTCTATGAGGTTGTGAATTACTGTTTCCTGCGCAAAGTCCATCAGGTTGGTACGGTCGTAGAATGTTTTGATCTTTACATCTTTCGGCAGAATATTATTATTGAGGTCATCTACTTTAGCGCGCACCCTGTCCAGCACCTCACTGGGGTTTTCGCCTTTGCGCATAACAATGATACCTTCCAGCACATCTTCCTGCTGATCGCGGGCCACCTGTCCCAGGCGTGGCTTCCCGGATTCTACCACGGTGCCCACATTTTTTACCAGCAGCGGTACACCGTTTTCTTTATTGATAATGATATTGCTGATATCATCTACATCATTCAATACGCCGATACCCCTTACCACATAACTCTGGCCATTGCGTTCTATTACATCGCCGCCCACGTTTATATTGCTTTTTGAAATAGCATTGTACACATCCAATGAAGTAAGATTGTATTTTATCAGCAGATCGGGGTTAACGCTTACTTCAAACACTTTTTCTTCGCCGCCAAAACTATTTACATCGGCAATACCGGGCACGCTTTTAAATTGCCTGTCCAGCACCCAGTTCTGAATGGTGGTTAAATCGCGTATCGATCTTGTTTTGCTGTTCAGCGTATAGCGGAATATTTCACCGGTAGGCCCGTAGGGTGGTTGTACATCGGGTTTTACGCCATCCGGCAGATCGGCGCCACTCAGCCGGGTAAATACCTGCTGGCGTGCAAATGCATCATCTACATCGTCATCAAAAATGATGCGCATATAACAAAGGCCAAAGGCGGAAGTGGTACGCAGGTTTGATTTTTTCTGAACAGAATTGAGTACCGTTTCCAGCGGAATGGTAACAAACTTTTCCACTTCTTCGGCGCTGCGGCCCGGCCATTGCGCAATGATGATGATCTGTGTATTGGTAACATCCGGAAATGTTTCAATGGGTGTTTCTTTATAGCTCCAGATACCCAGGGCTACCAGTACGCCCGTCAGAAAAAAAACAAAATACCGGTGACGCAGCGAAAAATGTATAATGCCTTTGATAAACTTATTCATAAAGATTGGTTAAGGAGATTTGTAAATGCGGGCAACTTTTGCAGTGGCCGGATTTACAATCATTCTTCTTTGAGCGCATTGAAAAGTAATACCTGGTTTTGCCCGATGATCTGCTCGCCTTCTTTTATACCGGAAGCAATAAAATCTTTTCCACCAACCGATTTCAAAACGGATATTTCGCGTAGTTCCAGGTTGCATTTGTCGTGGTAGATGATTACAAAGTTTTTACCATTGTCGCTCACCACTCCGTCTGATGGTATCATGACCATTTTTCTTCCTTCCTTGTTTTCAATAATGATATTTGCAAACATTTCCGGTTTAAGCCGCATACCGGGGTTGGATAGACGCACACGTATCTTCATAACCTTTGTTACGGGGTCAAGTATCTGGTTTACTTTGTCTACCACGCCTTTAAAAACAGAATCAGGATAGGCCAGTGTGCTTACTTTGGCAGTGTATCCTTCTTTTACTTTTGCTATATCGGTTTCATACACATTGGCCCATACCCATACATCGCTGATATCTCCAATGGTAAAAAGATTATCGCTGTTGTCATTCCTTATAAAACCACCCTGGTTTATTTTTTTCTCTACTACATAACCGCTCATCGGCGCGGTTATAACATATACGCCATTGGCTGATGTATGGCCGCCGCCATTGATAGCAATCATTTCTTTTACTTTATTAGAGCCAGACAATGCCTTATTGTAATTTTCTTTGGCTTCCAGGTATTCGCGCTCGCTGGCGATGCCGTTTTTATACAGTGATTCTGTATTGTCCATTTGTTTTTTTGTAATGACCACATCATTTCCACTGGTAGACAGGTCGCTGTAGTTGCCTGCCACATCAGCGCTTTTTATTACGGCCAGTGTTTGCCCCCTGGTTACTTTATCGCCCACAGAAACTTTTACTTCCAGCACCTGGCCACTGCTGAATGGAAAAACCTTTACCACCTTATTGTCGTTAAAACTTACCTCGCCGGATAATTTCAGTTCATCGTCTATATTGTCAATGCCTGCTGTATCAATATGTATGATTTTTGAAAGAGAGTCGGAGATACAGACTTTTTCTTTTTTATCGGTTGTTTTACTGGCCTCACTGTTACCGCAGGAACTGAGTGCTGCTGCAATTGCCAGTAAATAGAAGGAATGCTTTAATATCTGCATGATTTCAATTTTTATAGTTCAGGGTTTACTTAAGGCTGATTATGGTAGTGCCGGTGCTGTAATTCAGTTCTTCTGCTGCGTTGGCAAGTGCTGATTGCTGCTGCAATTGTTTGGAAGCGGCATCTTTATAGGCATCAAAGAAATCTATGAATTCAAGTAATCCAACCTGCCTGTCCTGGTAACTCTGCACCATATTTTTCATCAGCTGGTTGTATTTATTCATAAAACCGGGCGACATGGATTCTTGCAGGTGCTGTACATTCAGCAATTTGTGGTAAGCCGCAACAACATCCTGTTGTGCCGCAAACTGCGCTTGTTGTGCCTGTACGCCTGCCTGCAGTATGGATGACTGCGCCGCCCGGATATTTCCTTTGTTCCTGTTAAATACGGGCAATGGCAACGAGACACCCAGTCCCCAGAAATTATTTACATAACTGCTGCGCTGATCGTATTCAACACCTACGGTTACATCCGGTTTTACCAATGCCTTTTGGTAGCTAAGGTTGTGCTGCTGGGAAAGTAAATTGGTTTGCGCCAGCTGAACGTCCGGCCTGTTGTTGCGGGCAGTATCCAGTAAAGCGGTCAGTGAGTAGGGGATGGTTACCGCAATGGAATCGTCTCTTACCGGAATAAACACGGTATCGCCGCCTGCCTGCAACAAAACAGCAAACTCTTTTTCTGTATCAGTAATCTGCCGCAGCATATCGGCTGCTTCCGCCTGCAGGCTGTACAAAAGCGCTTTTACCCGGATATTGTCTTTCTGCGAAATATTGCCTGCCTGTAACTGCGCATCCATGCCAGCAGAAAGTTTTTGCAGGGAAGCTATTTCACTGTTATAAATAGCCCAGGTTTTAAACTGAAGGTTGAGCGTACTGAAGTCGTTGCGCAGTACAAAACGCAGGTTGCGCATCATGTCATTGAATTGTTGCTGGGCGCTCAGTACATCGTCATTGGCCAGCTGTACCAGCTTGTTTCTTTTTCCGGCGGTTTTAATGATCTGCTGCAGCTGGACATATACCTGCCCGAAATTGTTGTTGTGCCGGAAGAACTTTCCATCATAAATATTCTGATCGGTATTCAGTACAGGGTTATCCCAGTATTTTGCCTGTTCCGCCAACGCTTTGCTGATATCTGCATTGTATTGCTGTGCCAGCAGCGAAAGATTCTTTTTTAAGAAAATTTGTTCTGCTTCGGGAAGTGTGATCCGTACAGAGTCGGGCAACTGTGCGTGCGTGGTAACAGCGGCTAGTAATAATAAGAATAATACCGGTCTTGACAGACGGTTATACATGGTTCCATTTTTTTGTTGCAGGTGCAAAGCTGTCTCCGTCTTTGGTTAAGTGGTTATTAACGTATGTTAAACAGCGGTTAAGAGAATAGCGTCATAAAAATGCTCTTGTAAGAAGCTGGTTATCCGACTAATATGGGCAACAAATAAAAAAGCGGGGATAACCCCGCTTTAACAAAGATGGTATTGGAAAATTGATTTATGCAGCAGATAAAGAAGGCACATTAAACCGGAAGCCAACCCCATGAATTGTTTCAAGTACAATATCCGGATCTGCTTTAAAATGTTTACGGAGTTTGGTGATGAATACGTCCATACTTCTGCCAAGAAAATAATCATCTTTACCCCACACATTCAGCAGTACTTCTTCGCGTTTTAAAACTTTGTTGGGATGCTGGCAGAGAAATTTCAGCAGGTCGGCTTCTTTCTGGGTCATGGACGAGCTGCCCTGGTCCGATACAATTTTGAGATCGGTATATGAGAATTTTAATTTACTTATCTGGAATTCCTGCACTTTTTCTGAATACATTTTTTTTGTACGCCGCAAAAAAACTTCCATGCGCAACAGCAGTTCAGACATGTTAAAGGGCTTGGTAATATAATCATCGGCGCCCGATTGAAAACCTTTTATTTTATCTTCTTCCATCGATTTTGCTGTGAGGAACAGGATGGGAATCAGATCTGTTTGCTGGCGCACTTTTTTTGCCACCGCAAACCCGTCTTTATTGGGCATCATCACATCCAGCAGGCAGATATCGAACTCGTTTTTGTTGAACCGTTCAATAGCTGTTTGGCCGTCGGGACAGAGCAATACTTCATAGCCGTCTTCTTCCAGCGCATCTTTAATGATAAAACCAAGGGAGGCATCATCTTCTGCCAGTAATACTTTTGCTTTAGTAGCCATAATCATTCTTTTTAGGTGCTACAAAATTGAAACATTCTTTGTACCAATTGGTGTTAACTGCTTGTTATTCGCCGCTATTGACGTGGTAAAATAATCTTAAATTCTGTTCCAATTCCGGGAATGCTGTTCACTATTATTTTGCCTTTATGGGCGTCGATTACTTTTTTCACGAAATTCAATCCCAGTCCAAATCCTTTCACATTGTGAATATTACCGGTGGGTACCCGGAAGAATTTCTTGAACAATTGCCGGATATATTTTTTCTCGATGCCAATGCCATTGTCTTTTACGGAAATGCTGTACAGTCCGTTCTCTGCTTCTGTAGTAATAATTACATGCGGTTCCTTTGAATATTTGATGGAATTCTCTACCAGGTTCACTATTACCATGGCAATATTGCTTTCGTCTGCTGTAATGGTTTTATTGTCTTCCTCGGCTATGAATTCTATGCGTGTATTGGTCTGTCTTACCAGCGGATCCATATCTTTCAACACATCTTTTATAATATTGTTGGGTACAAATTCTTCTTTTTCAAGCATGAGTTCATGCTGATCGGTCCTGGCAGTTTTTAATAATCTTTCTACCTGTGTTTGCAGGTGTTCGGTCTGCTGTGCAATGATGGCGCTGTATTTTTTAAGTCGCTCCGGCTGTTCTGTAATGGGCGGACTGCTCAATACACCTGCGGCCAGCTTCATTACCGCCAGGGGCGTCTTGAACTCATGTGTAAAATTATTGACAAAGTCTTTCTGGACTTCGTTCAAAAATTTCTGCTTGTAAAAATAAAACATGCTTGCGGCAAAACCGATTAGTACCAACAACAGCAATACGCTGGTAACAATCCAAAAATTCAGCTGGTGAATAATATATTGTTTGCGGTGCGGAAAATATAGGTGTATGTATGAATAACCCTTTTGCAGCACCGGCAGATCTATGGCCGTGTATTGCGGATGGCTGGTAACCTGGTCCTGGGTGGAAGCAGCGCTGGGCAGGTAAGCCTGGAAAAGGTAGTGCCCCGCAGTATCACTGTACGCTGCTATTTTACAATCTGTAAAGACATTAAAATCCTCAAATTCAGTATAAAAGAAATTAATCAACGAGTCTCTTTGAGGCAGGGTATCAACGCGGATAAGGAAGGTATTGGGGTTGGGCTTTTCAATCAGCTTTTGTAATTGTGTACCGGGGTTGTCGTCTATGTGCATGTCTTCACATACGCCGCGTATGCTTTTTACAACATTTGTATTGAATTCGTTTTGCTCATAAAAATACACCTTGTTGATCCAGTACAACTGCACCACCAGGATGATGCCTACCAATACAGTGAGCATCAATAGCATCCATTTTAATGTTGCGGAACGCATAATTTCTATAAGTTACAAAACCCACGACAAATATGCGATCATTTGGTTTTAGCGCATACAGGATGGTTGTTAAACGGCAGTTAAGTATTAACACAGGTTAAACTGCAGTTAATGGGCTTCTAAAATTTTACAACAGCAAAATAGTTACTCATCTTAGCAAAATCAATAAAAAAAATAAAGACAGTAGTAATAGAGGGTTCTTTTTAGGGTTTATGCGCCGCTTTTCTAAGCGGCGTTCCCATTTTTGGGACGCGAATGGGACACGAATAAGACGCGAATAGGACACGAATAAGACGAGAGATTAAATTGAGATTAAGACACACGCTTGCCGGGAATTACTAAATAAATCATTGCGCATCCTAATAATCATGAAAATCTGTGTTCCATAAATCCGCGCAGCAGTAATTGCATACCTTCCGGCAGGCAGATTTCCACATTTTCACATTAGTACATTGATCAGGCGGCTTCCACGTCTTTTACATTACCCGTTCTTTTGAGTACGCCCCAGTGCTGCAACTCGCCTTTGATGGCTTTCCGGTAAGATTTAAAGAGTATATAATACATAAGCCAACGGTATACAAAACGCTGTGGAATCAGCCAGATCAGTTTACTGATTTTTTCTTTCTCATAACTGAATGCGAGTATAGACACAGCGGCGTCTACCAGCATAAAAGCAAAATAATAAACCAGTATTTTTTCACTGTTGCCCGTTGCCAGCCCGATAATCATAAAAATATCTGCCAGCGGCGCAATGGTGGGTATGATAAACTGGAAGATAAGTATATTGGGCAATGCCACCCAGCCCAGCCATTTGTATTTCCAGTTAAACAATGCATCACGGTTTTTCCAGAAGGTTTGCATAACGCCAAAGCTCCAGCGAAAACGCTGTTTGAGGAACATCCTCACGCTTTCCGGCGCTTCGGTCATGGCAATGGCATTGTTGTCATTTTTAATAATGTACCCTCGGCGCAATATCCGTACGGTGAGATCGCAATCTTCGGCAAGGGTATCGGTAGTAAATCCACCTGCTTCTTCCAGTGCTTTTTTCTGGAATGCACCAATGGCGCCCGGTACAACTGTAATGGCGTTTACAGCGGCAAAAGCCTTGCGGTCAAAATTCTGACTGGTAATGTATTCTATTGCCTGCCATCTTGTAATGGCATTCACTTCATTGCCTACTTTTACATTACCGGCTACGGCGCCCGTTAAATTTTTACCTTCACCTTCCTTATCATCAAAATGCCGCATCAGCAACGAAACAGCATTGGGCAGCAATTTTGTATCTGCATCAATACAAACCACATAACCTGCCTGCGATTGAAGTATGCCATAGTTGAGTGCAGACGCCTTGCCACCATTGGGTTTTGTAAACACCCGCATTTTTGGATTGTTTTTGAAAGCCGCTGTTACTTTTTCAAACGTACTGTCTTTGCTGCCGTCATCTACAAAAATGATCTCGAAATTGGGATAGTCTGTCTTTAGTAAATTATTGAGTGAGCTCACTGCATTTACTTCTTCATTATAAGCCGGTACAATAATACTAACCAGCGGTGCGGCTGTTTCACCGGCAGCCCATGAAGGGATAATATTTTCCTGTTTTTCACGGCGGTGCTGAACGGCGGCCAGGATTGCCATTAAAAAAATCCTGGTTAGCGATAATATAATAAAGACGATAAATAATGAAGAGAGTATATGGCCGCCCCAGTAGCCAAATTCTGCCAGGAAATAATTCAGCTGGATTAAATAATAACCACTGCCCTTTGGTATTGGCGGCATGAGATCGTCTCTTTGTTTGTGCAACAGGTTGGCAATGGTGGTAAACTGGTAGCCATTGTCTTTAAAATATTTTATGATCTGCGGAAGTGCGGTTACGGTTGCTTTCCGGCTGTCGCCACCGGCATCGTGCAATAATATAATCCCACCATTGATTGTATCTGCATCCAGCCGTTTTTTTATTGCAATAATCCTTGAGAGAATGGTATCGGCGCTCACCCCCGGTTCCCAGTCTTCCGGGTCAATGGATTCACCAATGTCCAGGTAATTTTTTTTTCTTGCCAATGCAATCGGTATCAGTTCTTCCGTTGCACCCGGTTCATAGTCTGCATTGAAAGGCGCCCTGAAAAGAATGGTGGAGTGACCGGTAATGGCCTCAATGAGCAGCCTGGTAGATTCCATTTCAATATTGGCGCGCTGGGTACTTACCGCCGCAATATTGGGGTGTGTAAAAGTATGGTTGCCTATTTCATACCCTTCGTTATAAATTCTCTTTACCAGCGGAATATTATTTTCTGCATTGATGCCAACCAAAAAAAAGGAAGCGGGTACATGTTCTTTACCCAGAATATCCAGTATTTGCGGTGTATAGGTTGGATCGGGGCCATCATCGAACGACAGCACTACCTGTTTGCCCGTAGGTTGCCCGTATTTCCTGATAATATACGGTAAAGGCAGGCTGTCGTAGTTTTCTTCGCTGATTAGAATTTCTGCAGAATCTACCTGCGGTGTAATGGTGCCGCTTTTTGGCAAGCCTACCACATCCAGAATTTCTCCGTAACCAATATAATCGGGTTCGCTGATGGGCGCCGCCTTTGCGAATTCATTAAAGTCGAAATGCTGCAACCCTTCCCGCGTCATGTTTTTATCATAAAAATGCCAGAGGCGACTGTCTTCTGTACCCAGTCTCCAGATAGCAACACCGCTGAGATTGGATTCTGTAGCAAAACGAAGGGTGTTAAAATTGGTGGCGGCATCCGTAAAAAAAACATGGTGCACTACATCTTCATCATCATAATAATTATAAAAAAGGTTGTAGGTATCATTGTCGAAATCAATTTTTCCTTCACTTTCGCGTGCTATTTTTAAAGCATCCTGGAATGAGACGGTTGATACAGTATCCTGTTTTGTACCATAAACCCAATCGTAACCATAGGCCGCCATACAAAGAATGATCTTTTCAGAAGGGATATTCTTTGCCGCTGCATCCACCGCTGCTTCAATCCATTTTTGTGAGCTGATGGGACCGGGACCGCTGCTATCATTGAATTGATCATAGGCCATCAGGAAGATATAATCGTTGTACCTGGCCAGTTCCGGAAAATTATAGTCATCATTAAACGGAATGACATCCTGCGTAACCACAAAGCCTTTCTCATGCAGCTTCTCGTACAGTTCTTTCTGAAAAGCTACGAGTGGTTCGTCTGTAGTTTGGTCGAGCTCTTCAAAGTCTACGTTGATGCCATAAAAATTATTAATGGTGAGCGCCTTAATTACATCATTTATCAGCCGTTCCCTTTTTGCTGCATTGCCAATAATTCTTTTAACCACGTCTCCGCGAAAAACTTTATTTACGTTGTTGGAGAGGATGGGCATTATTTTTACACCCGACTCTTTCATTACTTCCAGGCCACGGGTATCAATGGTTACTTTGAGGGTATCTTCTTTTGGGTCCAGGAAAAACCATTCCGGTATTACCAGGTTCAATTTGGATATATTGTTTTTCAGCGAATAAAAAGATTCCGGGTTCCAGGTTACATAAAATGCGGCACGGATGCCACAGGGAAAATCGCTGAAAGGCCTGCCTTTTGTGTTTGTGGCGTATGAAGGAAAAGAATTGGCTCCGGCGGCGGGCTGATAGTTGGGTTGCGGGTAAAAATTCCGTTTTCGGTCGTACTTGGCTGTTATATACTGCCGGAAACCGCGGTAATCTTTGGTTAATTTATTTTTTTCTGCAAATGGCTGGTCGGGCTGCAGTATTTTTTTCAGTGATTCATTGAGCTGGGGTACTTCGGGCTTCGTATCCTTCCATAAAGAAATGACCAGCACCACAATACCCAGCATAAAAAGAAACAGCATTACCCGGCCTCCCCATTTAAAACGTTGCCACCGGGAGGGATTGGCGGTTTGAAATACCTGCTGTGTATTGGTGTTCATGTATGGTAGATAGTCCTTTTATAACAGGTCGATGTGCTATACAGCAAATCTAAAGCAGAAATTTGTTAACAACGGATTAATGCAGGTACGGTGCCGCAACCTAGTAATCCAAATCGAGGCGGAGCCTGTCTTTCAGTTCTTTTACCAGGGGGTATTCTGCAACAATACGCTGGTATTGTTCTTTTGTATTGAGCGGGATGTCTACCTTATGCGACAAGTCTATTTTTTCTTCTATAATAATAAAGAAAGTAAGCATGCGGTTATTGAACTGTAACTGAAGGTGTTCAGACAATCTCACTCTTTCAGATTCAATAAACTTTAGTTGCAGATTATTGGGTGTTACAATTTCAAATGAGCTTTCATCTCTGATGCGCAGAATGGCCAGGTCGAAGCTTTGCCCTGCCGGGTTCTTGGATTCCTTCAGATAAATGGTAAAATCGTTCCATGCCTGTTGCAATGATTCGGTGGTAAGCGGTTTTATGGCTGCTACTGCTCCGCCATTTCCACCGGAATACTGACTGCGTATTTTGCCCAGCGCACCCAGTTTGCCTGTAGTAGCCGGTCCGGGATTGTTGATGGCGACTGTTTCCGCACCGGAAGCCTCGCTAAACTTTTCTTTTTTGGCGGGAGTTATTTTTTCGGAAGGCGTTTCTATTACCAGCCGGGCTCCGGTTTGGGCAGCCCCGGGACCAGGATTTTCTCTTACACCAATATAATCCAGTCGCCTGAACGCTACCGGTTTTGCGTTGTCAACCTGTTTTTTTTTACTGATGCCTTCTCCGGTTGCAGTGAGTTCCAGCGCCTGTTGCAGGTAAGAAAGTTTTATGAGTGCCAGTTCCACATGAAGGCGTTTGTTGCGCGCCGCTTTGTAGTGAATGACTGTTTCATTTAAGATATTCATGGCACTGATGATAAAAGTTACAGCGGTTTTTTTGGCAGCTTCAATGTACCGGTCTTTAAAACTTTCCACTACTTCCAGCAGACCGGCCACGCGCTCATCTTTGCATACCAGCAGGTTGCGTAAAAATTCGGCAAAGCCTTCCACTACCAGGTCGCCTTCAAATCCTTTGCCGTTAATATCATCAAACAAGAGCATAGCACCTGCCAGGTCCTGTTGCTGCATGCAATCCAGCAACTTAAAATAATAGTCGGCATCCAGTATGTTCAGGTGTTCAAGAGTATTGGCATAATTTACTTCGCCGTTGGTAAAGCTTACAATTTTATCCAGTATGCTCAGTGCGTCGCGCATACAGCCTTCGCTTTTCTGGGCAATCAGGTGCAGTGCTGCTTTGTCGGCTTTTATTTCTTCCTTATCAATGATTTCCTGCAGGTGGATTACTGTATCATTGGGCGTGATGCGTTTGAAATCGAATATCTGGCAACGGCTTAATATAGTTGGCAGAATCTTATGTTTTTCGGTTGTTGCCAGAATAAAAATGGCATAGGGTGGCGGTTCTTCCAGTGTTTTCAGAAATGCATTGAAGGCCGAGGAACTGAGCATGTGTACCTCGTCAATGATATACACTTTGTATTTGCCGGCCTGGGGTGCAAACCGCACCTGGTCTACCAGTGCACGGATATCATCCACGGAATTATTGCTGGCGGCATCCAACTCATGAATATTCATGGAAGTGCCTTCATTGAAGGAAACACAGGAATGGCATTTGTTACAGGCCTCGCCGTCTTTGCCAATTTTTTCGCAATTGATGGTCTTGGCCAGTATGCGGGCACAGGTTGTTTTGCCCACGCCCCGCGGACCGCAAAATAAAAAGGCATGCGCCAGCTGTTCATTTTTAATGGCGTTTTTTAAAGTAGTAGTAATATGCGACTGGCCTACTACTGTAGAAAAGTTCTGTGGCCTGTATTTTCTGGCTGATACAATAAATTTATCCATACCTGCGGCGAAGTTACGCGAAAAACTTTTTTTTTACGGGTTAGCGCGAACGGGCAAAATAGGCCAATATGGGTTGATGGTAAAACATATTTATGCACGCGTGCCGGATTGTGATATGATGGAGATTTACCGGCCGTTATCCGGTTTCGGGATTCACGATGTTTCACCCGGTTTCGGGATTCACGATGTTTCACCCGGTTTCAGGATTCACGATGTTTCACCCGGTTTCGGGATTCACGATGTTTCACCCGGTTTCGGGATTCACGATGTTTCACCCGGTTTCGGGATTCGCCGGGGTTCACCCGGTTTCGGGATTCGCCGGGGTTCATCCGGTTTCGGGATTCAACATGTTTCACCCGGTTTCGAAATTCACGATGTTTCACACGGTTTCGGGATTCACGATGTTTCACCCGGTTTCGGGATTCGCCGGGGTTCATCCGGTTTCGGGATTCAACATGTTTCACCCGGTTTCGGGATTCGCCGGGGTTCATCCGGTTTCGGGATTCAACATGTTTCACCCGGTTTCGGGATTCGCCGGGGTTCATCCGATTTCGGGATTCAACATGTTTCACCCGGTTTCGGGATTCGCCGGGGTTCATCCGGTTTCGGGATTCAACATGTTTCACCCGGTTTCGAAATTCACCGGGCTTCACCCGGTGCTAATATATTACGGTCTTTCAGACCTTACAGGAATTTCCAAAATGACCATGCTATGAAAGAGCGTCATCCGTTTGCGGGGGGTGAAGCCACTCGAAATCATTTAAAAAAAAAAGGGTTGCTGAAAAGCAACCCTTTACCAGGTATGAACCTGGTTTCATATACCAACTGCTAACTTAATAACCCGGATTGTTAGGTAACAATTTAGGATTTACGTCTGTTTCCTGTTTGGGCACAGGGAACAACAATTGTTTTTCGCTGAATGTACCGTTGAAAACAGTTTTGTGGCCCACAAAATTATCCCATGCACCGGTTACATCATTGTGTACTTTCCTGGTACGCAGCATATCGAACCACATTTTATTTTCAAAGCAAAGTTCATAATAACGTTGTATCCACACTTCTTTTTCAAAAGCATCCTGGCTCAATGCGCCAATGGGCGCCAGCTTCGCCCTGGTGCGGATATCATTTACGCTTTGTATGGCAGTGGCGTTGGGCGAACCATCTGCGCGGTTCTGGGCTTCTGCATACAACAGTTTTACATCGGCCAGGCGGTACAGCGTAAAATTCAGGTCAGACTTTAAAGTGTTTACAACAGCTGAAGAATCGAACCATTTATAGATGTACGGGCTCTTGAAATTTACCGTATTGCCAGGCGATTTTGCGCTTGGGTAGGTACTATAGAAGAATTGTTTTTCCTGAACGCGTTTATCACCTGCAGGAAATGATGCCAGGAACTGAACGGTTGGGTAAACAGAACCATACTCATCCGAATACCTGGAAACCCCCGAATAGTTGGGTATTGTTAAAGGCGTTAGCGGGTTGTTAGACGGAACCGCTGCTGCATATTGTACCTGCAAGATAAACTCGCCGGTATTTTTATTACCCGGTTTTATCATATCTGTGTATTCAGGGAACAGGCTGTACGCGGCACTGTTGATTACTTCCAGCGAGCGTTTGGCAGACTCTGCATATGCGGTAGCCCCGCCATTGATGGCTGCGCCTGCATACGTTAAGTAAACGTCTGCCAGGATTGCTTTAATAGCACCCATGGACACCAGTCCGCCGCTGTTTCTCCAGGGCAGGGTAGATTTTTCTGCAATTAATAAATCCGGGATGATGATGCTGTCATAAATATTCTTTGCGGGTGAGCGTGGAATATTTACACTCGCTACATCGGTGGGCACTTTGGTAACATTGGGTACTGCGCCATACATTCGAACCAGGAAGAAATAATACAATGCACGCAGTGTACGTGCTTCGGCTATCAGGTTTGCTTTGGCAGCTGCATCGAGGCCCGGTGCATTGATTGCGGGAAGCGCTTCCAGTGCACGGTTGCAATAGCCAACACCCTTGTACAGGTTTTGCCACCAGGTGTCTACATAGAACGAAGTGGAATTATAACTCAGGTTTTGGAAATTAACGAAACCGGTTTGTCCCAGATCACTGTTGGCTTTTCCTGTCATAAATTCCATCAGGTTCCAGGTATTACCGCCGTAAGACGATGCCTGGCCTCCCAGCATAGAAGATTGCAGGTTCTGATAGCCAGAATTGGTAAATGCCCTGGCCACTTTAAGGCTCGATAAAGTTGATTCTGGCGTGATGAAATTGGTTGGTTTTTCTTCGAGAAATTTCTTACAGGAAGCGGCTAGAAGAATGACCGCTCCAATGGCTATATATTTTAATTGCTTCATGTCTTTCTTTTTAAAGATTAGAAATTAAGGGTTACACCTGCATTCCATACGCGCGGCCGTGGATAAGAGAAGAAGTCCAGGTTCTGAGAAAAAGCAGTGTTGGATCCATAAGTGGTATTATAGGTATCCACTTCCGGATCGTACCCTGTATACTTGGTACTGAGGAACAGGTTTTGTACACTCACATAGAACCTCAGCCGGGTAATCTTATACCTGTTTAAAAAATTGTCTGGTAAAGAATAGCCCAGCATAAAGTTTTGCCCGCGAATAAACGAACCGTCTTCTACCCACCAGGTGTCAAATTTGGAATCCTGAGCAAATTTGTAATTCCTAACCTGTGAGATCATGGTATTCTGGTTGGTGGGCGTCCATGCGTTCAGCACTGTCTTCAGGCTGTTGGCAATGGTTTGCCTGTCTTCCGTAGAATGTTTGAAAGTACCTGCTGTGTTTACTCCCTGTACAACACGGATGTCGAAAGTAAAATCAAAGTTCTTGTAGGTCATGGTGCTCACAAAGTTGCCTGTCCATTTGGGGTTTGACCTTCCAATGATACCGTAGTTCTCGCTGCCGTCTGCATTGAGCAGGTATTTGCGATCGCCCGGTTTCAGGTTTTGTGTAGCGGCCAGTGCTGCTTCCTTATCGCTGTAAGTTCCCAGCCTGGTTCTGCCATAAAATGAACCAATGGCTTCACCTACACGCAGGATATTCGTTTGTCCGAGGAAGTTAGGTCCGGGAAATATATCTGCGTTGCCGTCTTTCAGTTTTATGATTTTATTCTTGTTGGTAGCAAAAATGATATTGGTGCTCCAGGTAAAATCTTTGGTTTTAATATTTACCGTGTTAAGGGTAAGTTCCAAACCAATATTTCTTACTGAGCCAACATTTACATACACATTGGCATTGTTAAGACCGGCAGACCATGCAATGGGCGCCTGCAGCAGCAGGTCTCTGGTAGTGCGGTTGTAATAGTCTGCGTTCAATGTAATGCGGTTATTGAGCAATCCCAGTTCAATTCCGACATCAGCCTGTACTGATTTTTCCCATTTCAGGTTTGCGTTACCCATATAATCGGGTATGAGCGTTGATTGCTGAGCGCCGCCATATACCGTAGTACTGGGCAGTGTTTGTTGAATAGAACGGTAGTTACCAATTTCCTGGTTACCAATGGCACCATAGCTGGCCCTCAGTTTCAAGTCGCTGATAATACCGGAATTTTGTTTCATGAAATCTTCTTCACTGATTCTCCAGGCGGCGCCTACGGAGGGGAAGAATCCAAACTTGTTGTTTACACCAAATTTGGAAGAACCGTCATACCGGCCAGTAACGGTAAATAAATACTTGTTGCTGATATTGTACATTACGCGGCCATAGAATGAGTTCAGGGTGTTCTTGTAATCCTGCGATTCTGAAGCGGATCTTACTGAACCGGCCTGCAGGTAATCCCACTGGAAAATATCGTCTATAAAATTCTGTGTTTCCGCGCGCATTCTTTCCTGGCTGAATTTCTGCCAGGAAGCACCTAACAGTGCAGTCATCTTATGTGTCTTGTTGATCTGCTTGTTCCAGGTAAGGTAGTTTTCAGACTGCCAGAAAGTATTGAAATAGCTGTTCAGGTTGGCTACACCGCCCTGGTCTGCAGAAAGGTTACGGAGATCCTGTGCAGAATAAAAGTTATTTTTCTGGTTGTTGAGATTAAATCCGAAATCGGATTTAAAATCAAGGTCTTTGGTAATATGGAACAACAGGTAGGTATTGCCGAGTGTTTGGTTTACGTTTACCAGGGTGTACCGGTTGGTGGCAATATGCACAGGGTTGGAACCGCCTTCCAGACCGTCTATATTGGTGTTGCCCGCCCAGGTGCCATCGGGATATTTAACGGGCAGAATGGGCGCGGCTTCAGATACCATCCTGGGTACATTAAGACCGCCATTGTTATCAGACACCAATTTCTGCTGACTTTTTACAAGCGATATACCGCCACCAATCTTCAGCCATTTATTTACTTCATTATCCATTGTTATTCTGGCAGAGTAACGTTTAAAGCCGGAATTCACCATGATGCCTTTCTGATCCAGGTAACCCAATGAAACACTGAACTGTGTTTTATCGCTTCCACCGGAGAAATTCAGCTGGTGATTTTGAGAATATGCTTTTTTGTATACTTCAGATTCCCAGTTGGTATTGTACAGGGGCTTGTCGTTATTGTCGAACAACAGGGGGAAATTGGAATGGTTGAGCGCCTTGGGAGGTGTCCATATGCCACCCAGCGGGTCAAATTTCTGTCCGTTGGCATAGGAGAGGTTGTAGATTTGTACAAACTCATTGGCATCCAGTACAGGTAAATGGCGGCTAAGTTCTGCCATGTTTACATTTCCATCGTAACTAACACGCGTAGCCCCGCTTCTGCCGCGTTTGGTAGTAATCATGATAACGCCATTGGCCCCACGTGCACCGTAAATGGCGGTAGAGGAGGCATCTTTCAATACCTCAATGGAGGCGATATCATTCGGGTTGAGGGTATTGCCATCAATACCGGTTACGCCGTCTACCACATATAATGGATCCAATAATGAGTTGATGGAGCCCAGACCACGTACACGTACTTTGGCACCAGCACCGGGGGCATTGTTGTTGATGCTTACATCAACCCCTGCAATTTTACCCTGCAGCGCCTGTGTTACATTGGGAACGGGTCTGTCCATCAACCTATCAGCTTTTACCACTGCTACTGCACCGGTAAGATCAGATTTTTTTACTGTACCATAACCGATTACCACCACATCGTTGAGGTTAGATACATCCTGTGCAAGTACCAGGCCCTGCAGCCTGCCGGGTTGGTTAACCGGTACTTCCGTGTTTTTGAAACCTACATAGCTGAACACCAGTACAGCATTGGCGCTGCTTACATCAATTGCAAAACTGCCGTCAGCTTTGGTAGATGTTCCGTTATTGGTTCCTTTTTCAAGAACGCTAACACCTGGCAATGGTTCGCCTTTTTCGTTGGCCACTTTTCCGGTTATAGGAAGTGCTGTACTTGCCAGTTGGCTTTCGGTAACTTTATCGCCTACAATAACTACAAGCTGGTTGCTTAACTTGCGGTAAGTGAGATTGGTATGCTGCAGAACAAGATCCAGGACCTCATTCAGGCTGGCGTTTTTTACTTCAATGCTAACGGGTTGGTTGCCTTTCAGCAGCTGATCTTTGTAAACAAAGCGGAAATTGCCCTGCTCTTCAATTGATTTCAGCACCTTTTTGAGCTGAACCCGGTCCAGTTTCAGGCTGATACCCTGCCCATAGGTGCGGGCAAATGTTTGGGTAGAAAAGAAAAGGATAAACACTATTACCATCTTCGTCATAAGCAGGCATTTGATTAGTAGACGGCGCCTGTCCTTAGACGGGCCGTTTTCACATTTTTTCATATCTTGGCTTTGATTTAAAAATGATGAGAGCTGCCCTCGCAGGCAGTTTTGTCTTTTTTTACTGCGGAGAATGTTGCAACCATTCTCCGTTTTTTTATTTGTAAGTGTTTAGGTGAGTTTTTTCATGGCAGCAGTTTTTTGGTTATGAATGAAGAAGGAATTCAGTTTCCCGGGATACATATTAAAAACATGTACAGATTTTCATGTAGTGCGGACCGTTATCTTATAGTAACTATGTCTTTATTGATAGTGTATTTAAAATTGCCTGTAATTTTTAACGCTTCCATTACCTGCAAAAGATTTTCATTTTCAAATATGGCGCTATAAGCAGTTTGCCTGAGGTCATCATCGCCATTGATAACTACTTTTACATCGTACCAGCGCTCAATCTTCAGGGCTACCTCCTCCAGGCTTTCCGCATCAAACACCAGTTTGTTTTTTATCCAGAGGTTTTCAAGGGCACTGCTGTCTTTTTCTTCAAAATGCACTTTGCCTACCGTGATATCTACTGCTGATGCATTGCGGGTTTTATTTTTTTCTTCGGTTTGAGTACTCGTTAAAAGGCTTTTATTATTTACCAGTAATTTTTCGTTTGGCTTTAATATTATTTTTTTCTCGGGGCTGTTATGTAGCGTTATTTCTACAGAACCTCTGAACAAAGATGTTTCCGTATTTTTTTCGGTTTCATATGCCCTTACATTAAAAGCCGTACCCAGCACCCTGATATCAATTGTTTTTGTATGAATGATAAATGGTCTTGATTTGTCTTTTACTACATCGAAATAGGCTTCTCCCTGCAAAGTGACTTCCCTGAAATCGCCCCTGAAATTTTCATTATAGGTTAGTTTGCTATCGGCATTTAACCAGGCAATGGTTCCATCGGGCAATTGAATATTGGATTTCGAACCTTTGCGCGTGGTGACTGTATTCTGTGCAACATTTTCCTTTTTATTATTTTTAAATACTGACCCGGAAAACAGCAGCCCCAATGCTATTACCACCGAGGCAGCAACACCAGACAGCGGCAGCAGCCAGCGGTATCTATGCACCGTATTTTCTATTTCCAATACCGGGGCCGGGTCAGGAACGGCAGTTTCCGTTAATACAACAGGGTGTATATCCGGATGATTGCTTAAACGTTGCAGATGCCTGTCAAAAAAATCATCTGTGCTGCTAACTTCAGGTTTATCGTTCTTCCACATCTGTGTCAGCATCTGCGTTTGCAAACCAAACCCGGGATTTTCCTGCAATAATTTATCCAAAGCCTTCAGCTCATCAGCTGAAGCTTCGCCAGTAAGCTTACTGCTCAATAATTGCCAGAATTTTTCCTCCTCCATATAGCTGTAATAATGATAAGGATACCATGAAACAAGAAAATGTACCAAAAGAAAAAATATTTTTTAAAAAAACATTTTATCTTCACATACGGAAAGGAATGAAAATTGTCCAATCTATAGTGAACCAACTTGCTCATATACCAGAACTACAAAAAAAGATTGCCTTGTATGATGATATGAAAGCATACAGGGAGCTATGTGATCTATTTTACCACCGCCTCAACCGCACCGCCTACGCCTTCATTAAATCAAAAGAGCCCGCAGAAGAAATTGTTTCAGATGTCTTTATAAAAGTTTGGCAACTAAGGGCAAAATTGCTCGAAATTGAAAACCTGCCCGTTTATCTTTATACCGTTACCAAGAACCTTTGTCTAAAATATATTACCCGCCAGTACAAGAATCCGGTAACCAGCCTGGATATCATGCATTTTGAAACCAGTATTGATTTTAATACGCCCGAAGAGATTTGCATCTCTACAGATATCATGAAAAAAATAAGAGCGGCGCTGGATGAATTACCACCCAAATGCCGGCTTATCCTGCAACTGGTAAAAGAAGACGGACTGAAGTATAAGGAAGTTGCGGAAATACTGCATATTTCGGAGCTGACAGTGCGCAACCAGATAGTGATAGCCGTAAAAAAATTGGGAAAGGCCCTGCCTGCGTATTTGCAATCGTCTGTGAACTTTGATTTCACCCAGCGGTAATCAGTAAAAGTTTTTCTTATTGCCCTGGTTATATAACCGGGTGTCTTTTAAATTCCCTGTTCCGGTCGAATATATAACGGTAGGTGGTAAGCATCCGGCTCCTGAAAGTATCTCCCAGGCTCTGCGCTACATTGATCATTTTAGGGTTGAACTCGCCTATCCATTGCATTTCATATTCAGTATAAGAAGTAGTGGGCTGCACAATTTTTGCTGCTTCCACAATCATAAACGCGTCAACCCCCTTGCCCTGAAATTCCGGTACAATTCCATATACAATGCCGGTAAACTTTTTATTCTTCATGGTTTTTTGCAGCCATAAAAATTTAAGTTTGTGCAACAGGTCAAATTTACCATTCAGGTGTTTAAAATACTGGTTTAGATCCGGCAGGTTTACAAACATACAAACAGGCTCCTCTTTGTAATAAGCAAACCACATCACCTTTTCATCTATCACGGGTTTCATTTTTTTAAACATCAGCACTACCTGTTCTTTTTTTAATTCTTTTAAACCTCCGTGTCCTGCCCATGCTTTATTATAAATAATGGTAAAGTCTGCCGCAAATTTTTCCAGGTTATTTTTTTTTACTGAAAGCGCTGTGTAGTCGGGGTCTTTATCATAGATCGCATGCCGGTCGTACATTTTTTGGTGTAATCTTTTGGTGGTGTCAAGACCAAAACAAATTTGGTTGAAGAAATTTTTGAAACCATAATTTTCAAACAGTTCCTGGTAATAGGGATAATTATAGTTCATACAATACAACGGTTCCTGGAAGCCTTCTACCACCAATCCCCACCAGCGGTCGCGTTCGCCAAAATTGATGGGGCCGTCCATGGCTTCCATACCCTGTTCTGCCAGCCAATGCCTGGCTGTGTCGAACATCAGGTTGGCAGCCTGCCGGTCATTGATGCAATCAAAGAATCCAATACCACCCACAGGCAGATCATCGCCTTTGTTTTTATATTTTTTATTGGTGAAGGCGGCAATGCGGCCGATATGATTGCCGGCATCGTCTTTTAATATCCAGCGGATGCATTTGCCATGCCTGAAGGTCTTGTTTTTCTTTTCATCAAAAACTTCCTCCACATCCTTATCGAGCGGGCGTATATAATTGGGGTGGGGTTTATTGATTTGTACGTTCACTTTTATAAAATCGCGGGCAAGGGCCGGTGTGGTTACTGCTATAAGCTGCATACAATTTAATAAACGGGTTGTTTTACGGCGTTTTAAGATTTTATAGGTACTCTTACATCCTGTTTGTAAATTTGAACAGGTGATCTGCAGCCGCTTTTTTTTGTACAAAACGGTGCAATTATCAAAATTAACCGATTCAATTATAGTAAACCTCACTATCATGGGCAATAATTCAAAATTTTTGGCGGGTATCCTGGTAGGTGCTGCAGCCGGCGCAGCCGTTACCCTGTTGTTAAACACCGAAAGCGGTAAAAAGATACTGGCCGATTTAAAAGATGCAGCCGCCAAAAAGCTGCAGGACCTGAAAAATGCCGCCTCCGATTTTGCGGAAGAAACAGAAACAGCTGTTTAAAAAAGCAACTATGGCAACTGAGAAACAAAATTTTTTTGAAGAGACACAAGATGTTTTGGAAAGTTATGTAAGCAACCGACTGCGGTTGCTTAAACTGCAGACAGCAGAAAAATCCTCGCGCGTTGTTACCCTGGTTTTTGCAGGACTGGTAATTGGAATATTGTCTTTTTTTATTTTGCTTTTTCTGAGTATCATGGCTGCCTATTATTTTTCAGACCTGTTTAAAAGCCAGTTCTATGGTTTCGGTATGGTTGCGCTTATTTACATTGTTTTGCTGCTGGTTGCTGTGTACCTGCAGAAAAAATTCCTTGACAAATATATTTTTGGAAGGGTAGTAAAGATATTATTTGACGCTAATTCAGATGATGATGACGAAGAAGACTGAACCCATTCTGTATACAAAAGAAAGCCTGCAACAGGAACAGCGGCGGCTGAAACTTGTTATTAAAGCGCAGGAAAAAGATTTGCGCCAGCGCGTGCAAAAATTGCCCGGAGAATTATTGTATACCAGTGTTGATGCCGTACTGCCTGCCATGCTTACCGGAAAAATAAGCCATGGCATTCTGAATGCCGGCCGGAACTTTATCAATAAAAGCATCGTAAAAAAGACAGCAGGCAATACCTCGAAACTGGTTACTGCTGCCAAACAGGCTGGTCTGTTTACATTGCTGAAAGTGGGGTATAATATGCTTATTAAGAAAAGGCGGTAAGTTTTAAGTGCTCTTGCCGGACTGGGAAGTGGTTAGTGGTTAGTGGCTAGTGGTTAGTGGCTAGTGACTAGTGGGCGTTTGCCAGGTATAATGCAAAAGTCAAAATGCAAAATGCAAAAAATGGCGAGGCGCCGGTCTGACGTCCCCGTCTGATCCACATCTCCGATAAGTTAGAAGTCAAAAGAACCAGGCGGTTGAAATCAGATTAATTAACCAGCCAAAAGTCAAAATGCAAAATGAAAAAAATGGCGGGGCACCGGTCTGACGTCCCGCTGTGAGTAAGAAAACCGAAGTCTTCAAGACTTCGGTTTTCTACGGTTTTCTGTTTTCAAATATCATTTGTCAAAACTAAAACTGCCTATCAGCAATGTTTGGTTGCCTGTTTTTTCCAGTTGTATTGTTATTATTTTTCTTTCCTGCCGGCCGTCTGCATAATGGGTAAATACTTCCGCCATTACAGTAGCGGGGCCTGCCAGTTTTAACTGGCGCTCGCCATAAAAATCAGCTTCAATAGTATAACGGCCTTTAATGGCTTTTTTAAGCATAAACTGTTCCGGTCCGTAGCCTTCGGTAAAATCATCGGATATACGTGCGCCCGCAGCGGTGGTTTTATGGCTGTAGTAACATTTTTCGCCGTGGGGGTCTGTAACCCAGAGGTCAATGTCCGTGTCATTCATATTCCAGTTCAATACCACGCGGGTATCTACGGGCATGGCATGTAAAAGTTTTTTGTTTATACGACTTGTGTTCAGTTTATTGCCATGCATTGTTACCAGCTGGTTTATTTCAGTTACAATCACTTCCTCAATACCTTCATAATTGCTCATGATATTGCTCTCATATTGTTTGTTGATGGCCGTGTACAAGGTATCCAGCGCCTGCTGGTAAAAACCTGCATCTGCCAGCGCCAGTCCATAGTCTCTGTAACTCTGCGGCTCCTGCGGGCGCCACTGCAAAACCTTCCTGTACACAAATACCTCTTCGTTGTAACGGCCGGTTTCTTTCAATTTGTATCCCAGCATTTTATACAACTCATGGTTTTCCAGGTCCAGCTCTGCCAGGTTGCTTAATATAAGTGCGCCGTTGGCTGAATCTTTTTGCTTAATGAAATAACAGGCCATGTCAAAATAAAAGGATGGCGTTGCCATATAATCCGTTCTCAGCTGAAGATAGGTGGCATATTGTTTTTCTTTGGATGCTTTTGCCATTGTTTTCAGGTAACTGCGTTCGGGGGTCCATTGTTTGATTTCGATGTGTACGTTTTCTACTTCATCCTTTGTTGTCTCAAATTCCTTTTTCAATGTTGCCACGGTATAGCTGCTGCGCTGCCTGTTGGCGTTTGCAGATACAACAACACCTGCTACCCGTCCCTGGAGCATGTACCCACTAACCGCTTTGTCTGATTCGGTGGCCGCTTCGCGATCTTGTAAGGCGGCAAGGCCTGCTGTTACCACTACCTCCTGTTGTTGGGCGTTGTCCGCGGGCATTGCTGTACTATCGCTGGCAGTTACTGTTTTGTAATATTTTACCACGGGCACAGGGTTGTTCCACCATTGCACCAGGTCTTCAGCATAACCGAATGCATTTTTCATGGCCTGCACCTGCTGCGTTTGTCTAACTGCCAGCCGTTGTTTTATAATGCGGTCGTATTCTTTTCTTAATTCTGCAGGGGGCTCAATTTCATATTGAACATAATCCATCACATTTTCAAGTACAATCAGCGAGGTATTGCGGGTAGCAATGGAAAACTGTTTGCCCAACTGGCTTATAACGGCTGCATTGTTTTCGTAATCCGTTTCCAGTGCCGCTATCTTTTTCTGCGCCCATATTTTTTGAATATTTACCGCTGCCGCCTGGTGCTGGTTAAACTGTAACGGCACCGTTTTTTCGAACATAATTGTATTGCCATAGCCATATTGTAATGTAATCACCGTATTTCCGGTACTGCTGACACCCGCAAGTGAACATCCATTGGAAACGGGTTGTGGTAAAAGCGGGTACAGCTCACTGATAGCATCGTTTTGCCTGATACACAATAACTGCAATGGTTGCACGGTAAGCAGTTCCAATGCCCCGGGCCGGTCAAGTTTATTAAGGTTGATAAAAGAAGCACCTGTTTTTTGCGCAATGGACTGCAGCAGTGTATAATCTGCCTTTGCCGATGAGGTTATGGTATATACCGGTTTTGATACAAGCGGAAAATCATTGCCGCCCAGGGTGGACAACCCGTCTGAAAACAAAAGGTATTCCGCGCCCGGTGTAGCCCGCAGGTTGATTAAGCTGTAATTGGTGGCCCCGTCATAAGTGAATTGCTCAATGGTTTGTTTGAGCGCCTGCCAGTCGCCATTTCGTATTTCGAAACTGCCTGTATTTTTGTATTCATTGTTTAGAACGGCCAGGTGTACGGTCAGGTTTTTCTTTTTGTCGATATAGCCAGCCAGCAGTTCTAATTCTTTTTTTATGTTGCGGCTGAGCCCGCTCAGCGATACATCCCAGATTACGGCCAGTTCGCCAGGTATCGGTTTGGGCCTGCTTTCTTTTTTGAGCCAGGTATTCATCAGAAAATAATAATTGCCACCTGCCTCCTGCAAAACGGTTTCTGCATTCTCATTGTTTTTGGGAATATTGAAACTTACTGAATGACCGGGCGTATAATTCGTTTTATCAAGGCGGGCCGTATAATTATTGTTCCATTCTTCAAACTCCATATTGTCATCCGGTGTTTCATCAAATTGTGGTTTAAAACTGGATTGCACCACCCTAACATCCAATGTAAAGTGATCGATGGGTTGTTTATAATCCAACAGCAAACGATAACGCAGTGAATGATCATTGTTCATCAGCAATTCTTCATTATAGGCAATCAAAACCGTTCTGCGGCCATGTGCCGGTAATGGGTATATGCGGGTCCGAAAATTGTTGCCCGTTGTTTTTTCCAGCAGGCCGGGGTCTACCCGGCGGTGTTCAATGGCTTCAAAAACCTGTGTGCCCTTTTGTTTTTCTACCGGCACTGCTTCCCGCAACACACCGTTGATATCAATGGCATACCTGGTTACCGCCGAACCTTCCGGCAGCGGAAATACCAGTTCTCCTTCCAGGATACGGTTGCTGCTGTTAAAAAAAATCATTTCCATGGTGGTGACGGCAATATTACCCGTAACCGTGATGCTGGTTTTAAGGCTTTGCAGGTATACTTCTTTTTTATTGCCGGGCGTGGTAAGTTGCGGCGATTGTGCCAGGCCGGTTGTATGGAGAAGTAGCAAAAAAAGAAGGCAACAGATCAGGGCGGGTCTTATTTTCATGGTGTAATTTTTTTAATAGATGCACCCATCTGGTTTTTTGCATACATGATTGGTTTTTCCCGGCGGAAGTCGCTGTATGCACAATATCTGTCGGTGTATTTTGGCCGCCTAAGGCCCTAATTACCAATCCTTCATTTACATTTTCTTACAGTCAGTCAGCCAGTCAGACAAACACCCCGCCAACGCATCAAACCCAATTATTTTTTTTCCTTTTCAGTTGGCCGAATTAAGATCTCAACCCTTACCTTTGCGGCAAATTTTTATACCGCTGTTTTAATACGCTTCTTTATGGCTAATACAGGTAAAATCAAACAAATTATTGGCGCCGTTGTAGATGTGCAGTTTAACGGGCAACTTCCCGAAATTTATAGTGCCCTTGAGCTGAAACGCGACACGGGTGAAACGCTGGTACTGGAAGTACAGCAGCACCTGGGTGAAGACAGCGTACGCACCATTGCCATGGATGGTACTGAAGGCCTGGTTCGTGGTACAACCGTAATTGATACCGGCAAAGCCATTGCAATGCCCATCGGACCAGATATTAATGGCCGGCTTTTTAATGTAACCGGCGATGCCATAGACGGTTTACCCCAGCTTAGTAAAGCCAATGGCCGTCCCATACACAACAAGCCCCCCTTATTTGAGAACCTGAGTACAGCCAGTGAGATATTATTTACCGGTATTAAAGTGATTGATTTGATTGAGCCTTACGCAAAAGGTGGTAAGATTGGCCTTTTTGGTGGTGCTGGTGTAGGTAAAACCGTATTGATCCAGGAATTGATTAATAATATAGCCAAAGGCCATGGCGGTCTGTCGGTATTTGCCGGTGTGGGTGAGCGTACACGCGAAGGAAATGACCTGATGCGTGAAATGATTGAGGCTGGTATCATGAAATATGGCGATGCTTTTAAACACAGCATGGAAGAAGGCGGATGGGATTTGGAAAAAGTGGATATGGAAGGCCTGAAAGAATCTAAAGCAACTTTTGTATTCGGACAAATGAATGAACCACCCGGCGCACGTGCGCGTGTGGCTTTGAGCGGTCTGACTATAGCAGAATATTTCCGTGATGGCGACGGACAGGGCAAGGGAAAAGATATCCTTTTCTTCGTAGACAATATCTTCCGGTTTACGCAGGCCGGCTCCGAAGTATCGGCCCTGCTGGGCCGTATGCCCAGCGCCGTGGGTTACCAGCCCACACTGGCTACTGAAATGGGATTGATGCAGGAGCGTATTACGTCAACCCGCAACGGTTCCATTACCTCTGTGCAGGCGGTATATGTGCCCGCGGATGACCTTACCGACCCCGCACCGGCCACCACTTTCGCCCACCTGGATGCTACTACGGTATTAAGCCGTAAGATTGCGGATTTGGGTATTTACCCGGCGGTGGATCCTTTGGATTCTACTTCCCGTATACTTACACCGTTGATTGTGGGCGAGGCACACTACAATACAGCCAACCGTGTTAAGCTGATATTACAACGTTATAAAGAATTACAGGATATCATTGCCATTCTTGGTATGGATGAGCTGAGCGATGAAGATAAACTAACGGTATCGCGTGCACGCCGTGTACAACGTTTCCTTTCACAACCTTTCCATGTGGCCGAGCAGTTCACCGGTTTAAAAGGTGTATTTGTAAGCCTGGAAGATACCATCCGTGGTTTTAATATGATTATGGATGGCGAAGTGGACGAATACCCGGAGGCCGCCTTTAACCTGGTAGGCACCATTGAAGACGCCATTGAAAAAGGCAAGAAGTTACAGGCGCAGGCTAAATAGTATGGAGATATTAGTATTTAGTATTTAGACGACGGGATTGTAGGCAAGAAGTTACAGGCGCAGGCTAGATAGATAGTACGGAGATATTAGTATTTAGTATTTAGACGACGGGAAATAGTATGGAGATATTAGTATTTAGTATATAGACGCCGGGAAATAGTACGGAGATATTAGTATTTAGTATATAGACGACGGGAAATAGTACGGAGATATTAGTATTTAGTATATAGACGATGGGAAATAGTACGGAGATATTAGTATTTAGTATATAGACGACGGGATTGAAAAGGCGTTTGATATTAGACAAAAACAAATTCGATTCGTTGGAGAATTGATTGTAAGTTGAGTTGAAGTCTGAAATCTACGTACAGGGTACTAAAATCTCTTGCATGCACAATTTCCGGGAGCTTAAAATCTGGCAGCGCTCAATGGATCTGGCTGAAACAATTTACCAGGTAGTGAATAATTTTCCAAAGGAGGAAAAATTTGGGTTGTCATCACAATTAAAGCGTTGTGCTGTTTCAGTCCCTCTAATATTTCAGAAGGTGCTGGTCGTGGTAGCAACAAACAGTTTAAACAGTTTATTGAAATTTCAATGGGCTCCTGCAACGAAGTTCAAACACAATTGGAACTTGCTTTCCGGTTCAGCTACATAAAAAAGGAAGTTTTGGAAAAACTCATAAATGAAACAACCCAGGTTTATAAAATGATGCTTGCATTTTACAATACGCTGAAGGCCGATTAGTGCCGGCGCCGTGTCTAAATACTAAGTACTGAATACTAAGTACTCTCAAACCGCGGGTCTGAATACTAAATACTGGATACTAAATACTCTTAACATGGAACTCGAAATACTGACACCCGTAAAAAAAATATTCAGCGATACCGTGTATGGTGTGCAATTGCCCGGCATTGATGGCAGCTTTGAAGTGCTGGACAGGCATGCGCCGCTGGTAAGTGCATTAAAAGCCGGTAATCTGAAAATACTAAAGGATAAAAGCATGAAAAATGTTTCCATATTTTCTATTCAAAGCGGATTTGTGGAAGTGCTCAATAATAAAGTAACTGTTCTGGTAGAAGGCGCTGCAAGTCCGGAAGCGGGCGCCTGATTGTCATAAGTAATTTTTTCTATCGAAAAATCCCTGTTCGTATCCGGTTAAAATCCATCGTATCTCCAATAGGGTTCAATATTCTTACTTACTATCCTATACATACTGAAAAATTATTAACCCCGCTTCGCGGGGTTTTTTTATGCCACTGATATGCTGATTTTTTCGCTTCGCTCAAAGTAGGTTTGCCACAGAGGGAAGAGAGGTTTTCACAGAGGCGAAGGAGTAAAACGAAATTCCAGGCAAGCGCTCTTTTTCCTCTGTGAAAACCTCCCTTTACTCTGTGGCTTTTTTTTTGCTTCGCTCAAAGTAGTTTTGCCACAGAGTCAAAAGAGGTTTGCACAAAGGCGCAGGAGTTAAATGATACCAGGCAAGCGCTCATTTTCCTCTGTGAAATACCTCCCTTTCCTCTGTGGCTAATTTTTGTTCGGCGTAAGAAGAATGTCACGCCAAAGCAATGTATAAAACTGCTGCCTTTATACACCACAAAAATTATTTTGTTTGAAACGCTGTTGCCTGCTGCATACTATTAATCAGTTTTTAATTCATGGCAATGAAGTTTTTTAAACAACCCGTTTGCATTTGTTACACCGGTGTTAACTTCTATCACCGGTCATTAAACGGGTATCTTCTTTGTGAGTCTGAAATAAATTACATCTCTAAAAAAATTATTTATGAAAAATTATGCGATTGTACCTGTTGTCATGGCAGCTGTTTTTGTGCTGGGCAGTTGTACCAAAGACCCCGTGAGCAAGCTGAATTCGGAAGAAACCAGGATTTATATTACCAATCACGACAGCACCACCAATTTTTCCACCTTTAAAACTTTCAGCATTTCAGATTCCGTAGCCATTATCAGTAATAATCACCTCCAGGAGAAAACGCACGATTCTTTCGATGCTACCCTGATAGCTGCCATTGCCAAAGCAATGACGGACAGAGGGTACACACAGGTGTCCAATAGCCAGCAACCCGATTTGGGTATAAATGTCAACAATATCATCAATACCTATACCGGCTATGTAGACTATGGTAATTATTACAACGATTATTACGGATACTGGGATCCATATTACTGGGGCTATGCCGGCTACGGTTACTACGGTTCTTTCATTGGAACTTACCAGGTAAATGAAGGCGTGATCTCAATCGATATGTTCGACCTGAAAGATGCGGCCGAAAACACTAAAATTAAATCTGTCTGGAACGGTGTTGTAAGGGGAGAGGCCATATTCAGGGAAGGCAATGCCGGTACCAGTATTCAGGCATTGTTTAACCAGTCGGCATACATCAAAGCAAATTAATAACGAATTTCAAAACAGTTAGTATGAAAAAGATAAAATATGCAATGGCGGGCTTTGCGTTATTATTCAGCGCTGCCGCATTTGCGCAGAACGACGGCTTCACGCTGAAACTAAACTATTCCGTGGCAGTTCCCACCGGAGCATCAAAAGAACTTATCAGCAAAACTTCTTACGTCGGTTTCGGCGCCGAGCTCATGTATCATTTAAACAACCAGTTTTCGCTTGGATTGGAAAGCGGGTCGCAGAACTTTTACCAGAAATATCCGCGGCAACTGTACAAGGCCGCAGACGGAAGTGATCTTTCTGCAGTTGTATCAAACAATGTAGACATGGTACCCATCTTATTAAAGGCCCAGTATAACCTGTTGCCGGAAGGTATTGTGCAGCCATTTGTGGCGCTGGGTGCAGGTGGAAATATCATTGTCTACGATCAGTACGCCGGTGAGTTTAGCAACGACAACAAAACCAAGTTTTCATTTGCGGCAAGGCCGGAAGCAGGTGTTTATGTTCCATTCAGGAAGGGCAGTGGCGCAGGGTTCAGCCTGAGTGCCGGGTATAATTTTATGCAGTTTAATTACAACGGACTTAACAATCTCAACAATATCACGGCAAGGGCCGGTGTTAGTTTTCCATTGGGAAATTAATGAAAAATGTAATTGCTGTCATAACCGGTCCGGACTCAGTCTCAGACCGGTTTTTTATTTCCCGTTTTTTTCATTGTTAAACGGCCAGTTATAGTCGTTACCCAGTTGTCTTTTTAGAAAAGAAATAAAATCTGCAATTGTCCTGGATTCTTTATTATCAGCATATTCGGGCATGTAATAAGAAAGAAACCTGTATGAATGCCGCGTAGCCACTTCAATAAAATAATGGTGTCCGTCCAAAATTCCATGTGGCAGTTTAGAATTTTTTATCAGTATTTGAGTTGGTAAAGTGTCAAGTTTAAATAAAGCAAGGCTGTCTGTAAAACATTTCCATCCACATAAAGGGTTTAATTCTTTTACCATAAATACATCATTGCCTATACCAAGCCTGTCGGTGTACCGCCTTTGTGTTCCATCTGCGTTTGTTTCCAAAAGAGTGTATGAATTATAGTGATAACCCTTCCACCCGGAGCCGTCGCACACAAAAACCAATAATTTCTTTTGGCCAAATGTAACGGACACGTTTACTCTTATTTCAAATGAATCAGCCCCCGAATACATATCGCACAAATTAAACAATCGCGCTGTCCTGGTTAATCCGGATAGCATGGATGCCCTTAGGGAATCAGGTGCAGGCGGATAAAAGTCAAACGAAATGGGTTGTGTTTCTTTCTGCTGGCAGGATGCCACGAACAGAAAAACGGCCGGAATAAAATTTCGCATGGCGGGAGAACGACATGAATCTGGAGATTATTATTGAACCGGCAGACTTTAACGCAATTAAAACGCAGTAACCAAAATGAAAATACTGGGCGAAATGAACCAAGGGTTAATTCAACTGCGGGTCTATAGGAAAGTTGATAAGCATTTCATAATCCCCGCCCAGCAACCGGATGGAGTCTTTCCAGGTTTCACTGATTTCTTTCGGGAACACAATTTTGCGGGTGGCTTGCGCCAGCAACCACGATTTTTCCTTCAGTTCATCGATTAGCTGGCCTTCGCCCCAGCCGCTGTAACCGATAAAAAAACGGATTTTGCCGGCTTCCGCTTTGCCGCTGCGGATGAGGTCCAGCGCAGTTTCAAAATCACCACCCCAAAAGATACCTTTTACGATTTCGGTACCCCCTGGTATCTGGTCGGGGTACTGGTGCAGAAAATGGATGGTGTCCATCTGTACCGGTCCGCCATAGTATACGGGCAGCGTGAGATCATCGGCGCTGTTTACCAGCTCATTCAGGGTATAATCATATGCCCGGTTCAATACAAAACCAAAAGTGCCTTCATTTTGATGCTCGCATAAAAAGACCACGGTCCGCTTAAAATTCGGATCTTTCAGAAAGGGATCTGCGATCAATAATATGCCTGGTCCCGGCTGTATCATTAATTCTAAATTACTTATTATATTGGCAAATAAAAATCTTTATTCAAGGCTGGCAGGCGGTTCAAATTTCTGTGCAAAACCTTAGTTAAAAAGCAGGCGTGCCCACAGAGTTTTCCACAAAAGCCGATTAGCTCCACTATTTTTGTAATAATGAAGAAAATTCTACCTGTTATCATTTTACTGATTACCGCTTCGCTCCTCGGCATCATCGTTATTCAAATGTCGTGGATAAAGAACATGCTGGTAATCAAAGAAGAGCAGCTCAGCGAAAAAGTTATCAGGTCGATGGGTATGGTGGGTACGGAATTAATGGAACAAAAAGGTACATTACCCAGTCTCAAAAACCCAAAATTCAGGCCGGGATTTATGATGCCCAGTGACCAACTGACGGCCGAATTATTAAAACCTTCTACCATTGCCCGCAATTATACCAGCTTCGAAATTGAAGAGAAATTAAAAAAAGCATTTGATGCAAACGGCATCAAAGATGTAAGGTTTGAATTTGGTATTTCTTCTACGGTTGGATTAAACCCCTATGAACTGAAATCGCCCAGCCTTTTAAAGGTGATAGAAGATACGGTAAACAATAAAAAATTCATTTACGCATTACAGGTGCCCAGTGGCAGCGACTATGAAAGCCTGATGCCGGAGGAACTGATGATATTGGTGGTGCCCGATGTAAAAAATAATATTTTCCGGCAATTGCGCTGGTTAATGATTGGGGCCATTCTTTTTACGCTGATTATCTGCTCTGCATTTTATGTAACCGTAAGCGCGCTGTTCAGACAAAAAAAGACCAGCGAAATAAAAAATGATTTTATTAATAATATGACGCATGAGTTCAAAACACCGCTGGCCACCATTTCGTTGGCGGTAGATGCCATGCGCAATGAAAAGGTATTGCAGGACAGGGAGAAGATGGGTTATTTCAGCGGTATTATTAAGGAAGAAAATAAAAGGATGAACAAGCAGGTAGAAACCATTCTGCAGGCTTCGCTGATGGAACGGCAGGAAATACAGTTAAACAGGGTGCCCGTGCATGTACATGAAGTGATAGATCATGTGCTCGATAATTTCAGGTTGCAGCTGGAAGACAAAAATGGCAAGACCGTATTACAGCTCAATGCAACGGCCGACCTGGTAGAGGCCGATGATGTACATTTTACCAATCTTATTTCCAACCTCGTAGACAATGCTGTAAAATATTCAAAAGACAACCTGGTTATTAAAATCACTACTTCCAATACGGGCAAATACATACAGGTGCGGATAGAAGACAATGGTATTGGCATGAACAAGGAAACACAAAAAAGAATTTTCGAAAAGTTTTACCGGGCCCATACCGGTAATGTGCACAATGTAAAAGGGTTTGGACTGGGACTTAGTTACGTAAAGACCATGATAGATGCGCATGGCGGCAAGATAAAAGTTGACAGCGCTACCGGCAAGGGTACTACATTTATTATTGATATGCCGCTGAAGACAAATGTCTGATGTCTGATTTGATCATGTCTGATTTGTTTTACCCGCACATCGATTACTAAGGCAGATAAAGTTTCCTGCAGACTATCCGGTACTATTTTTAATTTTTAATTTTGACTTGTTTCATTAGCACACCTGCCTGCCGGCAGGCAGGTTTATCCCATTTTTATCAGGCATCCATCGCCATAGCTGAGAAACCGGAAATTGTTTTCTAACGCATACGCATATATCTTTTTCCAGTCGTTGCCTGTCAATGCGGCTACCAGCAGCAGCAGCGTAGACTGGGGCTGATGAAAATTGGTAACCAATCCTTTTATTATTTTAAATGGATAACCCGGTGCTATCAGCAATTGTGTTTTACTGAAAATTTGCTGCAATCCATTTTTATCCATCCAATGCAACAGGCTTTCCAATGCTTCCGCTGCTGTAAAATGGTATTGTAAGAGGTTGTCATATACTTCCCATTGTGAGATGGCCAACGTTGATTCGGCTATGCCGGGGTCTGCCAGTGTTTTTACACCCATCCAGTAAAGGCTTTCCAGCGTTCTGGCAGAGGTGGTGCCAACTGCATACACAGCATTGTGGTAGTGCAGCAAAGTCTTCACCAGGTCTGCAGATACCTGTATAAATTCTGCGTGCATTTCATGTGTTTCCATGGTAATGCTTTTTACAGGCTTGAAGGTGCCGGCGCCCACATGCAGCGTTACAAAAGAATGATGGATGTTTTTTTGTTGCAGTTTATCAAATACAGCGGGTGTAAAATGAAGTCCTGCGGTAGGCGCGGCCACTGAGCCATCCTGTAATGCGTATATGGTCTGGTAGCGGTCTTTATCGGCTGTTTCGGCGTTGCGTTTTATATATGGTGGAAGCGGTATAATGCCCGCATGGTGCAATATTTCTGCAAAAGAAAGGTATGCGGGTGTCCATCGCAGTTCAATGATAAAACAATCACTTTGTTTTTCGATGTACCGGGCTTCAATGGTTATTGACTGGTCATTGAATGGAATTATTTTTTGCAACACCTGGCCGTGTTTCCATTTGCTGGCCCCGCCGATCAGGCATTTCCAGTATACTTTTTCCTGTTGCAGCATACCGGTAGTTACATCTGCGTACTGGTTGCCGGGTTCCAGGCAAAATATTTCGATAACGCCCCCGCTTTCCTTGCGGAACAACAACCTTGCTTCTATTACACGGGTATTATTAAAAACGAGTAAGCTGTTCGCGGGAATAAATTGATCTATACCGCGGTAGATAGCAGTGCTGATATTTCCATTTTCATACACCAGCAGTTTGGAAGCGTCGCGCTCTGACAGCGGGTAATGCGCAATTTTTTCTTCTGGTAACGTATAGGTATAGTCGTTAATTGAAATGTTCCTTGTATTCATATGTTACAGCCAACTGCTGTAGTTTAATGAGTATCGAAATGTATGTAAACTGTTCTGCAACAGTTCATCTTTCGCGGCCAAAGATCATATTTTTTCTGCTCCGTTGCACTCTTATCGCCTTTTTCTCTTTCACTTTTTGGCTTCTCGTAGAGCCAGGGGCACCACCAGTTTCAGTCCGCTCCACAAATCACTCACTGCGCAAACTTTTACATCTACCAGTCCATTGGCCAGGGCGTAATTGCGTATGGTGTCTTCGGTAATATCAGTGGCCATACCCGAGCTTTTTTTATACCAGCTTACCCAGATAGTAACAGAGGTATTTTGTTTCCATATGGGCCGGAGGGCCCACATGTCTTTTTCAAAGGATTTATTACTGGCTGCAAAGAGGTGTACCAGTGCGGGCAACTCATTTTTTTTGCAATATTGAGAAGAAACATCCTTTTCCAGCAGATCAAAATAGTTGCCGGGCGGGTGCAACACCAGCAATCTGGCATCTTCTTTTATACCGAGCTTCTTTATGAGGGCTGTACCTGAGTAACCGGCGCCGGCCATATTTTTGGGGTTTTAAAGCTGTCATGCACATTTTTCGCCGTTCATTCACAGGTTATCCACCGCTTTGCACACTCAATTAACAGCACTAACGACTGTTTTTATTTTCTAACGGCTGAAACCCTTGTCCACGCTCATATCTGGCTCAAAATCAGGCTGTGGAAAAATTAAATTTCTCCAAAACTGATGGCAAAGTGTGAAAAAGTGTTATTTTGTGTCAATAAATGTCAAAATCGGTACAAACTTTCCTAAATGATTCATTTTCTTGGCGAATACGAGGTTACGCTGGACGCCAAATGTCGTTTTCTGCTCCCCGCTAAACTGCTCAACCAGTTACCGGAGGGGCCGGCTACCAATTTTGTTATCAACAGGGGGTTTGACGATTGTTTACATCTATATCCCATGCAGAACTGGATGGTAGTTTCTTCAGAAATTGAAGATTTGCCCGACCACGACGACGACAACCGTAAGTTAAAAAAATATTTCAATTATGGCGTGGCTACAGCCGAATTAGATTCTGCCAACCGCCTTTTGTTGCCGGCACACCTGAAAGATTATGCAGGCCTGTTAAAAGATGTGGTGTTGTCCTGTTCAAAAAAACGTATAGAAATCTGGGATAAAAGTAAGTTCCACCAGTTCTTTGATTCTTTAACTCCTGCAGCTTACAGCTCTTTGTACAAGAAGGTAATGACAAAGAAAAACGATTAGCGAGGGTTATGGCAAACAAAAAAGACATAACCATCACAGATAGTTCTTCGGGTGAGTATCATGTGCCGGTGCTGCTTCGTCAAACATTGGATGGTTTGGCGGTAAAGCCCGGTGGCATATATGTGGATTGTACATTTGGCGGTGGCGGCCATGCAAAAGCATTGTTGCAGCAACTGAACACAGCAGGCAGGCTTTTTGTGTTTGACCAGGATGCGGATGCGGCTAAAAATGTTCCTGCCGATGACCGGGTGGTGTTTGTGCCGAGTAATTTTCGTCACCTGCAACGCTTTATGCGCCTGCACAAGACAACCGGGGTAGACGGAATTATGGCAGATCTGGGTGTAAGCAGTCACCAGTTTGATGAACCCGAACGCGGTTTTTCAACCCGGCACGATGCAAACCTGGATATGCGTATGGACCGGCGCCAGTCGCTGACCGCTTTTGATGTGGTGAACACCTATTCCGAACAGCAGTTGCATCATTTATTTGAGCGGTATGGTGAAGTAACCAATGCTAAAACACTGGCCAGAACCATTGTCGCTATCCGGTCTTCTGCTTCTTTAAAGACCATCAGCAATTTTAAAGCAGCCCTGCATGCAGTAGTTAAGGGAAATCCCAACAAGTATTTCGCCCAGGTATTCCAGGCATTGCGCATTGAAGTAAATGATGAACTGGGTGTACTGCGCGAATTACTTGAACAAATACCCCAACTCCTGAAACCGGGCGGCCGCGTGGCAATCATCACATTCCATTCACTGGAAGACAGGTTAGTAAAAAATTTTTTTCGCAACGGCACTTTCGGAGAGCTGGAAACACATCCGTTTGAGAATGTTGCATCTGCCAGTCAATTAACCATCATTACCAAAAAACCAATTACTGCTGAGGCCGATGAACTGAAACGCAATCCAAGATCCAGGAGCGCCAAACTGAGAATTGCAGAGAAGAAAATGTGATGAACCTGCCTGCCGGCAGGCAGGTGTGGAAATGCAGTAATGCGGGTTCAGCCGAAGATGAAACGATAAGTTAAAATAGACCCGGGCGACCGAATACTATTGTCTGATTTCTTAATACCCTTCCATGCAAAAAGAAGCGAAACGCGATTGGAAAAGATTACTCAGGTACCAATGGATAGTAAAGAATATTCCTTACTTCCTTTTTCTGAGTGTGCTGGCGGTGCTCTACATATACAACGGGCATTATTCAGACAACACCGTAAAAGATATCAACCGCACCAGCAAAGAATTAAAAGAACTGCAATACGAATATAAATCGTTGAAGAGTGAAGTGATGTTCCGAAGCAAACAAAGCGAGATGGTCAAAGCAGTAGAGCCGCTGAATTTAAAGGAGCTGGTACAACCGCCGATGATATTAAAAGACAGCGTGAAGAATAATTAAGAGTTATGAGTTAAGAGTTAGATACAGATTGTACAAGCTAACAGCTAACCGCTAACCGCTAAAAGCTAACCTATTGGAAGTAAAGAAAGACATATTATGGAGGGTTTACCTGGGCTTTATAGGCATTGTACTGTTGAGTATATGCATATTCGGCCGTGCTGTTTACATTCAACAGTTCCAGGGAAGCTATTGGCGCAGTAAAAGCGACAGCCTGCATACCCGCCTGATGCCCATGCAGGCAGAACGCGGTACCATCTTTAGCGAAGATGGCGATATGCTCAGTACTTCAGTGCCTTTTTTTGATATCTATATCGATTTCGGCGCCGACGGCCTGCGTGAAAAAAATGGCCAGCGGTTCACCCAATATGTGGATTCACTGAGTACTGCACTCGCCGTATTTTTTGGCGATAAAAAAGCCAGCACCTACAAAAAAGAATTGCAGGCCGGGTATAGAAAAAAAGATCGCTACTATGAGCTCAGGAAAAATCTATCGTTTGAAGAATATAAAATATTGCGCAGCTTCCCCCTCGTTAACCAGGGCAGGAACAAAAGCGGGTTTATTGCAGAAGTAAAAAACAAACGCCTGAACCCATTTGGTCTGCTAGCCAACCGTACCATTGGTTTATCGCGCGATTATATAAATGCCAGCGGAAAGGTGATCAGCCAGAATGTTGGCCTCGAAAGAACCTATGATACTTTGCTGAAAGGTGACAAAGGACAACGCCTCGTGAGGTTCATCAGCGGCGGCGCATTTATACCAGTAGAAGGATCAGAAATTGAACCGCAAAACGGAAAAGATATTATCACTACCATAGACGTAAACACACAGGATATTGCCGAGAATGCTTTGATGAAAATGATGATTGAAAACGATGCGGAACATGGAACCTGCATTGTTATGGAAACAAGCACCGGCAAAATAAAAGCCATGGCCAACCTGGGCAAAAGGCCCGATGGTGATTATTGGGAAGATTATAACTATGCACTGCGTGCCACGGAACCCGGCTCTACCATGAAACTGGCCACCCTGCTGTCTGTTCTTAGTGAAGGAAAGGCAACCATCAATGATCCGGTACAGGTAGGCTCCAGCGGGAGCGACTATGTTGGCGTGAGAACCGTAACAGATGCTGAACGCCAGCCCAAACCGGTAGAAACCATACGGGAGTGTTTTGCACACAGTTCCAACGTGGGTATGAGCCGTATTGCTTACAACACGTTTGCTGCCCAGCCCGACAAATTTCTGAGCTACCTGCACAAATTTCATTTTGATACCAGAACAGGTATCGACCTGGTAGGAGAAGAAAAACCGGTATTGCCCAAAATAAAACGCAACAATGAAGGGCTTCATGCAATGGTAACCATGAGTTTCGGTTATGCTATTGAAGTAACGCCGCTGCAGACACTCATGCTGTACAATGCCATCGCTAACAATGGAAAAATGGTAAAGCCATGGCTGGTAAACCGGATAGAAGACAATGGTATTGTGGTAAAAAGTTTTGAAACTGAAGTGCTGGAAGAAAAAATTGCAGATGATCACGTAATAAAAGCTGTGCAGGAGTGTATGCTTGCCGTAGTCAGGGAAGGAACCGGAAAGCCGGTCTTTAAAGATGCTGTTTATTCCGCGGGCGGAAAAACAGGTACCGCACACGTAGCAGGTAAGGGTGTCAGTTATGACGATGGTGTTTACCAGGCTTCATTTGTTGGATACTTTCCGTTTGAAAAGCCTCAATACACCTGCATTGTAGTTATTAAAACAAAACCCCATCCTGAAAAACACATGGGTGGCCAGGTAGCAGGGCCCGTGTTTAAAGAAATTGCCGATAAACTCTATGCCATAAAGAATACCAGTAACCCTGTTGCTACCGGTGTATTAAAAAAAGACAGTGCCGGTTTCTATTATTCCGGTGAAACAAAAGATGTGAAAAAGGTACTGGGTGAGCTGGCCATCAACTATATAGATTCAGTAAACAATCAGCCATGGAGCAGTATCTACGGCAATGACGGCAACCCTGTGGTTAATACAAGGCTGATAGCTAAGAATACCATGCCCAATGTAAAAGGCCTGGGACTAAAAGATGCACTTTACCTGCTGGAAAGCATGAATATGAAAGTAATGGCCAAAGGAAGGGGAAGGGTTACTGTGCAAAGTATCGACCCCGGTGCGGCCATCAATAGAAACCAGTTAATAAAAATTGAATTGAACTAGCGGGGAAACCATATGGCAGTATTGCAGGACATATTATACAAGGTGAGCATCCGCTCTGTGCACGGCAACACACAGTCGCAGGTAAAAGATGTGCAGATAGATTCCAGGAAAGTTTCGGAAGGCACTGCATTTATCGCCATCCAGGGCACGGCTTCAGATGGACACCAGTACATAGGCGCCGCAATAGAAAAAGGGGCAGCGGTTATTATATGCGAACAGTTTCCGGCAGCGCTTGAACCGGGTATCACGTATGTGCAGGTAGAAAACGCCGCAGCGGCAGCGGGTTATATGGCGCACAATTTTTATGGCCAGGCTTCAGAAAAACTGAAACTGGTTGGCGTAACCGGTACCAATGGCAAAACCACCATCGCCACTTTGTTATTCAAACTTTTTACGGCATTGGGCTACAAATGCGGCCTGCTGAGCACCGTAGAAAATCATATTGGCGATAAAGTAATGCCCGCTACCCATACCACGCCCGACCAGGTAACATTGAACCAGCTGATTAAGCAAATGCTCGATGAAGGATGTACGCATGTGTTTATGGAAAGCAGCTCGCATGCCATTCACCAGAACAGGATAACCGGCCTTCATTTTACCGGTGGCCTGTTTAGCAATATAACACATGACCACCTCGACTATCACAAGAATTTTGATGAATACATACGCGTAAAAAAATCTTTTTTCGATTCACTGACATCAGACGCATTTGCCATTTCAAACCTGGATGATAAACGCGGTACAGTGATGCTGCAGAACACAAATGCGGCAAAATATTATTACAGCCTTAAATCGATGGCGGATTTCAAAGGAAAGATCCTTGAAAATAGTTTAACGGGCCTGGTAATGGTGGTAAATGATCAGGAAGTCCATTTTAGAATGATAGGCGAGTTCAATGCCTATAACCTGCTGGCTGTGTACGGCGCAGCTATGAGCCTGGGAGAAGACAAACAGGAAATCCTGCGCTGTCTCAGCATACTCAGCGGCGCCGAAGGACGGTTCGATTACATTGTTTCCGCCAGGGAAAAAGTAATGGGCATTGTTGATTATGCGCATACGCCCGATGCGCTGGTAAATGTTTTATTAACCATACAACAACTGCGCAAAGGTTATGAACAGATTATCACTGTGGTAGGATGCGGTGGCGACAGGGATAAAAAAAAACGCCCGGTAATGGCGGCGGAAGCCTGCAAGTACAGCGACCGGGTAATATTAACATCAGACAACCCGCGCAGTGAAGATCCGGTGGAAATATTAAAGGATATGGAGCAGGGACTGAATACGGCGGCAAAAAGAAAAACCATATCAATACCCGATCGCAGGGAGGCAATAAAAACAGCCATCAGTTTCAGTAAGCCGGATGATATAGTGCTGATAGCCGGTAAAGGGCATGAGAAATACCAGGATATAAAAGGCGTAAAACACCATTTTGATGATAAAGAGGAGCTGGTAAAAGTTTTTGAATTGCTGGGCAAGTAGCGGACACAAATTCAAAATTCAAAATAATTCCGGTTCGGTACCGCAGGTCAGACCGCGAAGAATATTAATAGTAATAAAATTAAATAATGCTATACCACTTATTTGAATGGTTCAAACAGCAGGGCATAAAAATGCCGGGTGGTGCATTGTTTCAGTTCATCACCTTCAGGGTGCTGCTGGCTATTTTATTATCACTGGCCATCACGTCAGTCTATGGAAAACGGCTGATCAATTTCCTGGTAAAAAAACAGGTAGGCGAAACCGTAAGAGAACTGGGCCTTGCAGGCGAGCAGCAGAAAAAAGGTACACCAACCATGGGGGGACTGATCATCATTATGGGTATACTGGTGCCAACTTTATTGCTGGCAAACCTCAATAAAGCCTATATACGGCTGATGATTCTCTCAACCATCTGGCTGGGCATTGTTGGTTTTGTAGACGATTACCTGAAGCTTCGCGCCAAACGCATCGCCCAGCAACAGGGCATTGCGTATAAAAAGGGAGATAAAGATGGGCTGGCGGGTTGGTTTAAAGTGGCTGGCCAGGTGGGTTTAGGGCTGATAATTGGTTTAACACTTTTATTTAACGATAATACAAAGGCTTACCGCGAGTTTACCGGTGATGCAAGTACTATCAGCGCAGCAGAAAAAACGGAATTTAAACAGGATGGAAAAGTAAGAACTTTTGTAAAATCTGATTTGCCCATTACCACCATTCCTTTTGTAAAATCGCATGAATTTAATTATTCAAAATTATTGCCCGAGGCGGTGCGTCCATATACCTGGGTACTGTACCTGCTGGTAGTGATATTTATTATAACGGCGGTCTCTAACGGTGCCAATATAACCGATGGTATCGACGGCCTGGCTACCGGCGTGTCTGCCATCATTGGGGTTTGCCTTGGCATTTTTGCTTATGCCAGTGGCAACATCAGGTTCGCAGACTATCTCAATATCATGTATATACCCAACCTGGGCGAGCTCTCCATCTTTATTGCAGCGATGGTAGGGGCCTGTATTGGATTTCTCTGGTACAATGCTTACCCGGCACAGGTATTTATGGGCGATACCGGCAGTCTTACACTGGGAGGTATCATTGCGGCGCTTGCCATCATGGTGCGCAAGGAGCTGCTGATACCTATTTTTTGCGGCGTCTTTTTAGTGGAGATATTGAGTGTAACCATACAGGTTAGTTATTTTAAATATACACGAAGGAAATACGGAGAAGGCAAACGGATATTTTTAATGAGTCCGTTGCACCATCACTACCAGAAACTGGGGTACCACGAAAGCAAGATTGTAACGAGGTTCTGGATAGTGACCATTTTATGTGTGTTGTTTTCAATAGTAACGCTGAAAATAAGATAACGGCATACAGAACAAAGATTATTGCTGAAAAACCACGGCAACCTGAAATCCATCCAGTGAAGACCCCCTTAAGGCCGGCAAGAAATTGTGGTGCAGAAGAAATTTCATACTACTGAAAAACCCCCTAATCCGGTCATCCGGAGTTGAATTTTTGAAAACGATTTGATGCGATGCGTAAAAGAATGGTCATACTTGGAGGAGGAGAAAGCGGCGCAGGTGCCGCATTGCTGGCTAATATGCACGGGTATGAAGTATTTCTTTCCGACAATGGCTCTTTGAAAGACATATACAAACAGGAACTGGAGGCAAACAACATTTCATTTGAAGAAGGCGGCCATACGGAAACCGCGGTACTCAATGCAGATGAAATTGTAAAAAGCCCCGGTATTCCGGAAAAGAATGATCTGATAAAAAAAATACGGGCAAAAGGTATTCCTGTTATCAGCGAGATTGAACTGGCTTTCCGTTACAAAGGCGATAGCAAAATTGTAGCCATCACCGGAAGCAACGGTAAAACCACCACTACCTCGCTCCTGTATCATATCTGCAAACATGCCGGGCTGGATGCTGCACTGGTGGGCAATATTGGTTATTCATTTGCCAAACAGGTAGCAGAAAATCCAAAGCCCTGGTACATCGCGGAAATCAGTTCTTTTCAACTGGACGACATAAAGACATTCAGACCGGAAGTGGCCATCCTTACCAATATAACAGAAGATCATTTAGACAGGTACGATTATAAATTTGAGAATTACATCGCCAGCAAATTCCGAATAGCGATGAACCAGACAAAAAATGATTTTTTTATTTATTGTTCAGATGACCCGGTGACAATGCAGTACATACATCAATTTGCTATCAACTCTAACCTATTACCATTTACCATGCAACAACAACCAGGCAACGGCGGCTTTATTAAAAACGGACAGATGATCATAGAAGCAAACAACGAACGCGTAACCATGAGCATTTACGATTTTGCACTCAGGGGTAAACACAATCAATACAATACCATGGCAGCAGGTATAGCGGCAGCCACCCTGGGGCTGCGAAAAGACAAAATCCGGGAGGCAATAGAATCTTTTGAGACACTGGAACACCGGATGGAACATGTATCGACCGTAAGAGGAGTGGAATTTATCAATGATAGCAAGGCTACCAACGTAAACAGTACCTGGTATGCGCTTGAAAGCATGGAAAAACCCACCATTCTTATTCTGGGGGGTGTAGACAAAGGCAATGACTACAGCCTGCTGCTGGAAATGGTGAAAGAAAAAGTAAAGGCGATTGTGTGCATGGGTACAGATAACCGCAAAATTCATGAAGCGTTTGGAAAAGAGGTGGAACTGATAGTAAACACATCCAATGCTGCAGAAGCAGTACAGGCCGCATTTCATTTTGCTGCAAAAGGAGATGTTGTTTTGCTGAGTCCCGCCTGTGCCAGTTTTGATCTGTTTAAAAATTATGAAGACAGGGGCCGGCAGTTTAAAGAAGCGGTGAGGCAGCTGTAGGTAATTAGTAATTAATAATTAATAATTAAGAATTGCCCGTTCACCATTTGAAGTTAATAGTGATAGAAAAGATTGAAGGATTGTTTTGGTTGATGAGTTGTTGAAAAACCTTATTTATTCATCTTATAATATTTGTGCTAATTCGTGCTAATTCGTGTTTTTATTCGTGCTTATTAGTGTTTTAATAACTTATGCAAGAATTTGCAACCATAGAAAAAAATCCTTTTAAAGGGCTTGGTCAGAAGACCAGGGGAGATAAAGTGATCTGGGCAGCCGTAGTAGTACTGGCCCTGGTATCGCTGCTGGTGGTATACAGCAGTACAGGTACGCTTGCCTACCGCCTCAGCAAAAGCAATGAATCGTATTTGTTTAAACAGGTGGTATTTATCGCGATCGGTATTATGATCATTTACTTTTTGCATAAAGTCAATTATAAAATTTATTCACAGGTAGCCAGGCTGATTTTCCTGCTTTCCATACCATTACTTATTTATACATTGTTTTTTGGCGTGCGGTTAAATGAGGGCAGCCGCTGGATTCGTTTACCCATCATACAAATGACGGTACAAACTTCCGATTTGGCTAAACTGGCGTTGTTTATGTACCTGAGCCGGCTGCTGAGCAAAAAACAGGATACCATTAAAGATTTTAAAACTGGGTTTCTGCCAGTGATCATTCCGGTGGCACTGATTTGTATTCTGATTGCCCCCGCCAACCTCTCAACGGCATTACTCATTGGCGCTACCAGTTTACTCATCATGTTTATTGGCCGGGTAAGTACCAAACACCTGCTCATGACCATTGGCGTGGCGATGATTCCCGTAATCATACTTATTTTTTCTGCCATGATTCACCATAAACAAAACAATGGTGAAATAATAAAAGCGGAATCGCATTCAAAGCTCTTCGCCCGTGTAAATACCTGGATAAACCGGGTGGAGAATTTCATGTACGGCGGCGGTGCAGATGCAGACGATGAAGACAATTACCAGGTAAACCAGGCCAAGATTGCCATTGCCAAAGGCGGCTGGCTCGGTGTTGGCCCAGGCAACAGTGAACAGCGTAATTTTCTGCCACATCCCTACAGCGATTTTATTTTCGCCATTATAATTGAGGAATATGGTTTAATTGGCGGCATGTTTATAACATTCATCTACTTGGTTTTTTTATTCAGGTGTATACGCATTTTCAGGCGTTGTCCATATGCTTTTGGTGCATTTCTGGCGCTGGCTTTAAGTTTTACACTGGTCATTCAGGCGCTGGCCAATATGGCCGTAAATGTGAATTTGTTCCCGGTAACAGGAGTAACCCTGCCACTTATCAGTATGGGTGGCAGCTCTTTCATCTTTACCTGTATTGCCATCGGTATTATTTTAAGCGTGGCAACCAATGTGGAACAACTGGAAGGTAAAACAGCACTTGCCTCAAACCAAAAAGAGGAGGATGAATAAAAAGATCATCATAGCAGGCGGCGGTACCGGCGGACATATATTCCCCGCCATTGCCATTGCCAATGCGCTGAAAGAAAAACAACCGGGTACCGAGATATTGTTTGTGGGTGCCAGGGGAAAAATGGAAATGGAAAAAGTGCCGCAGGCAGGATATACAATAAAAGGCATCGATATAGCAGGGTTTAACAGGAGTTCTTTGATGAGCAATATTGGTTTGCCGTTCAAACTGGTAAAAAGTTATTTCCAGGTACGCAGCATTGTAGCAGATTTTATGCCCGATGCAGTGATAGGTGTAGGTGGTTATTCGAGTTTCCCGGTATTGCGGTTTGCACAGAGCAAGGGTATACCCGCTTTTATTCATGAAAGCAACTCGTATGCAGGAAAAAGCAATAAGCTGCTGGCGGTAAAAGCCACAAAGATTTTTGTTGCCAGTGATGGGATGGAAAAATTTTTTCCGGCTGCAAAAATTATGATAACGGGAAACCCTGTCCGCAGCAGCATTGTAAACAGCCAAATCACCCGGGAGGAAGCCAGTCGTTTTTTTGGGCTCGACCCGGCAAAAAAAACCGTGCTGGTAACCGGTGGCAGCCTTGGCGCAAAAGGTATCAATGAAGCCATCGGGCTGCATATAAACGAGTTCGAAAAAAACGAACTCCAGCTGATTTGGCAAACAGGCAAGCCCTATGCGGCCATGGCTAAGGAAATCACTTCCGGAAAAGCAAATGTGTGGGCAAGTGATTTTATAGCAAAAATGGAGATGGCCTACGCTGCGGCGGATGTAGTGGTATCCAGGTCTGGGGCCATGTCAATTGCCGAATTGTGCGTTGCAAAAAAACCGGTGGTATTTGTGCCCTATCCGTTTGCTGCAGAAGACCACCAGACTGTCAATGCGCAACACCTGGCCGGAAAGCAGGCGGGCCTGATGGTAAAAGACAGTGAAGCAAAAGAAAAACTGGTGCCCATGATCATCAGCCTGGTGAAAAACGAACAACAACAGCAAACGCTGAAAGAGAATATCGCAAAACTGGCCATCACAGATGCTGATAAACGAATAGCCGGTGAAGTGCTGGGTTGGCTGGTTGATTAGTTGATTAGTTGATCAGTTGATTAGTTTATCAGTTGATTGGTTGAACGATGGAAAGTGGATGGAAGCAGAAGCGGAGAATTGGTGCTCACGTCTCACGCGTCACGTCTCACGATCAGATGATTGGTTAATTAGTTGATCGGTTGATTGGCTGAACGGTGGAAAGTGGATGAAAACAGAAACGGAGAATTGGTGCTCACGTCTCACGATCAGTTGATTGGTTAATTAGTTGATCGGTTGATTGGTTGAACGATGGAAAGTGGATGGAAGCAGAAGCGGAGAATTGGTGCTCACGTCTCACGCGTCACGTCTCGCGATCAGTTGATTGGTTGAACGGTGGAAAGTGGATGAAAGCAGAAGCGGAGAATTGGTGCTCACGTCTCACGTCTCTCGCTTCACGCCTCACGTAATTAATTTGAAGATTGGTATACATGGCAGTGTTTAAAACAATAGATGAACTTATAAAAACCTCCTCCGGGCCCGGTCATGTATACTTTATTGGGATAGGTGGTATTGGCATGAGTGCGCTGGCAAGGTATTTCGTATCACGCGGTTGTATAGTAAGCGGTTATGATAAAACAGTTACGCCGCTCACCCGGAAACTGGAAGCAGAAGGCATCGCCATACATTATGAAGACAATGTGGCGCTGGCGCCAAAAAACGTGCAGGTAGTGGTGTACACACCCGCTGTACCAAAAGAACACCAGGAAATGGCTTGGTACAGGCAAAATGGTGTTGAGTTATTAAAGCGCAGCCAGGTATTGGGTATAATAAGTAACAGCTCTTTTAATATTTGTATCGGGGGCACGCATGGCAAAACAACCATTACCACCATGATCGCGCATGTACTGCGCGATACCGGTTATGGCTGCAATGCTTTCCTGGGGGGTATCTCGGTTAATTACAATACCAATTTCTGGAGCAATGAACGCAATACTTGCGTAATCGAAGCAGATGAATACGACCGGAGTTTCTTACAGCTAAGCCCGGATATTGCCATCATCAGCTCCATGGATGCAGATCACCTGGATATCTATGGAACCGAAGAAGCCCTGCAGGATGCTTTTGTGGAATTTGGATCTAAGGTTAAAAAAGGCGGCGTGCTGCTGAACAAGTTCGGTCTGAAACGTGGCGGCGATCTGAAAGCAGACCGGCATTTGACTTATAGTCGCCAGAATGAAAGCGCCGGCGCATATGCTGCAAACATACGCATGCAGAACGGGGGTTACCTGTTTGATGTAATGATGAATGACACCATGTTGCCGGATGTAGTACTGCATATGGGCGGTATGCACAATGTAGAAAATGCTGTAGCAGCAATAACTGTTGCACACCTGCTGGAAATAGACCATCAGAAAATCAAAGCTGCCGTAGCGTCTTTTAAAGGAATAAAAAGAAGGTTTGAATACATCATTGCGCCGGACGAAGGCAGGGGCATCATTTTTATTGATGATTATGCACACCACCCGGCAGAACTGAAGGCACTGATTAGCGGAGCAAAGGCTTTGTTCAGCGGCAGAAAATGTACGGTTATTTTTCAACCACACCTTTTCTCAAGAACACAGGACCTGGCAGAAGGGTTTGCGGAGAGCCTGGATTTGGCAGATGAAGTGTTGTTACTGCCCATTTATCCAGCAAGGGAACTGCCCATAGCAGGTGTAACCAGCAACACCATTTTGAGCAGAATGAAAAATGACAACAGGAAGCTGGTAGGCAAGGAAGAATTGCTGCAATATATAAAAGAGCAATGGCTGCCTTCGCTCAACAGTGAATTTACGGAAGTACTGATAACAGCAGGGGCGGGAGATATAGACAGTCTCGTTCAACCCATAAAAGAAATACTCGAAAAAAAATAACAATGAGTTTCACAGGTAAAATCAGGAAGATACTGTTTCTGTCGCTGGCTTTGGTCACAGGCGCCGGGTTGCTGGTATTGCTGATTGCCGCTATCAATAAAAAGAACCATAAAATCTGCAATGGCACAGACGTGATCCTTAAGAGTAAGAACGGCGATTTCTTTTTAAACAAACAGGAAGTGCTGGCCATTATTGCCCCCGATAAAAATAACCCGCCCAAAGGCAAGCTGCTGGCATCGTTCGATTTAAAGAAAATTGAAGCTGCGCTGAAAAAAAATGTTTGGATAAAAGACGCACAACTGTTTTTTGATAACAACGGGGTATTGCGCGTAACAGTAGAAGAACGCGCGCCTGTGGCTAGAATATTTACCGTAAATGGCAATAGCTTCTATATAGACAGCAGCGCAAAACGCCTGCCGTTGAATAGCCGTATGACGATTAAATTGCCGGTCTTCAGCAATTTTCCGTCAGACAAAGAAGTATTGTATGGTGCAGACAGCCTTTTGATGCAACAGATCAGGCATATCAGCCCATTTATTCTTGCAAATCCATTTTGGATGGCACAGATTGCGCAAATAGACATTACGCCTTACCGCACTTTTGAAATGATGCCGGTTATCGGTAAACACATTATTGCTTTTGGCGACGGAGAGGCATATGAACAGAAATTTCACCGACTGTATTTGTTTTATCAGCAGGTGGGCGCTAAAGTTGGACTGGATAAATACAGCATCATCAATGTACAATATGATAAACAGGTGGTGGCCACACGCAAAGGAACAGCAGGCAGAATTGATTCCCTGCAGGCTTTAAAAAATATTAAAAAGCTGATTGAGGCATCAAAGCAAATTCCATATGATACAGTATCCACAATGGTGGATAATAATTTTGTTGCAAATGCGCAGCCTGAGCCAACTTTAACGATTTTAAAAGAACACCAAAAAAATACGGCGATAAAAGATTCGTTTAACAATGTTCCAGCCTCCGCCAATCCACTATCATTGAAAAGCCGGGCTTCATTGCCTCAACACAAAAACAAACCAAAAGCAGTAATGAAGAAACCGAATGGCTAAAAGACACAATGTAAATGGTAAGTTTTAAACCTAAACAACTAAAAATAACATACATCTATGAACAATGATTATTCAAATATAGCAAGACCGGGCAGCGATAGCGAACAGCCCATTATTGTAGGACTGGATATTGGCACCACCAAGATTGCCTGTATTGCCGGCCGTAAAAATGAGTACGGCAAACTGGAAATTGTGGGGTTTGGCCGTGCCAACAGCAACGGTGTTAAACATGGCCAGGTGCTGAACATAGATGAGACCATTAAGGCAATCCGTGCAGCACTCGATAATTGCATGGCTTCAAATACCGGTATAGACTTTAAAGAAGTGTATGTGGGTATAGCAGGTCACCATATCAAGAGTTTGCAAACACGCGGCGATATTGTACGCCAGGATACCAATGAAGAAATTACACAGCGCGAGATTGACCAGCTGATTGCAGACCAGTTTAAAACCTATATTCCGGCAGGCGACCAGATCATAGATGTGATACCGCAGGAATTTACCGTAGACAATTTCCAGAACATACCCAACCCCATTGGTTATGGCGGGGTGAAAGTAGGCGCCAATTTTCATATCATTACGGGCGATAAAAATGCGATCCGCAATATTAACCGGGCAGTAGAGAAAAGCAACCTGGTTACCAAAGACCTGGTATTGCAACCATTGGCATCTGCCAGCGCCGTAATGGGACAGGAAGATCTGGAAGCCGGCGTGGCTATTGTGGATATTGGCGGAGGTACTACCGACCTGGCCGTTTTCTATGAAGGTATTTTAAAACATACCGCAGTTATTCCTTTTGGCGGAGAAAACATCACCAATGATATCAAAACCGGCCTGGGCGTTTTAAAAACACAGGCTGAGCAGATGAAAGTACAGTTTGGTTCGGCCCTTTCCAATGAAGCGAAAGCCAATGCATTCATTACCATTCCGGGTTTGCGTGGTATGCCGGCAAAAGAAATCAGCGTAAAAAACCTGGCGAATATTGTACAGGCACGGATGAGCGAAATAATGGATTTTGTTTCCTATCACCTTAAACAGGTAGGTATGGACAATCGCATGCTCAATGGCGGCATTGTTTTAACAGGTGGCGGATCACAATTAAAACACCTGATACAGCTAACGGAATATGTAACCGGTTTAAATGCACGTATCGGTTTCCCGACAGAACACCTTGCGGGCGGGCATATTGATGAGCTGGCAAAACCCACCTATTCTACCTGTATAGGTCTTATTCTGAAAGGATATGACGACTACGAGCACAACCGCAAACAATTTGAAACAGCCCATATCAAAGTAGAAGTGCCCGAAACACTGAAACAGGTTCAACAAGAATTACCGGAAGCGGACATCGAAGAAGAAACCATTGTAGCGGAAAAAATCAACAACCGCAAGGGAATGAAAGATTTCTGGGGCAAATTTAAAGACGGGCTGATAGACCTTTTCAAAGAAGAAGAGGACAAGCATTTGTAGAAATAAATTAAAAATTAAAAATTCAAAAGTAAGAATTCAAAAAGCAACGCATAGCCTTTACCAATAACAAGGTTTTGACTTTTGAATTTTGACTTTTGAATTTGTTAAACCTGAGATTATGATACATTTTGATTTACCAAAAGAGAAATCATCTATTATTAAAGTAATAGGTGTTGGAGGTGGCGGCAGCAATGCGGTGAACCACATGTTCAGCCAGAGTATTGAAGGCGTCAATTTTATTATTTGTAATACAGACGCACAGGCCATTGCGCAAAGTAATGTGCCCAATAAAATACAACTGGGCCCCCATCTTACACAGGGCCTGGGTGCCGGCGCCAACCCCGAAATTGGTAAACAGGCATGTGAAGAGAGCCTGGAAGAAATTAAACGCATTCTGGAAGTAAACACCAAAATGGCCTTTATCACAGTAGGTATGGGCGGTGGTACAGGTACCGGTGGCGGTCCCATCATAGCCAAAATATGCAAAGATCTGGGTATATTAACCGTTGGTATTGTTACCACACCTTTTTCATACGAAGGAAGAAAAAGACAGCTGCAGGCCGAAGAAGGCATACGTTCCATGAAAGAGTATGTGGATACCCTGCTGGTAATAAGCAATGATAAACTGCGCCACCAGTTTGGCAACCTGAAAATGAAGGATGCTTTTGCCAAAGCAGACAATGTGCTGGCAACTGCTGCAAAATGTATCACCGATGTCATTAACAGTACCGGACAGATAAACGTTGACTTTGCCGATGTTTGCACCGTAATGAAAAATGGTGGAGTGGCTATACTGGGCAATGCAGTGGCAGACGGCGAAGACAGGGCACAAAAGGCCATTGAAGAAGCGCTCAATTCACCGTTGCTCAACGACAACGATATCAGCGGCGCCAAATGGATACTGATCAATATAAATTCATCTGAAGGGGATCATGAATTTACCATGGACGAAGTGGAGATCATTCAGAACTATTTACTGAGCCGGGCCGGCGAAGGCACCGATGTGATACTTGGCCTGGGTTATGATCCCTCATTGGGCGATAAAATAGGCATTACCCTGATTGCTACCGGTTTTGAATACAAAGACCCTTTTACAAAGCCAACCGCAAAGAAGGAAGCGCCGAAGAAGGAAGAAAAAATTGTGATGGTGCTGGAGACAAAAAAAGAGGAACCCGCAGTAAATAAACAATTCGCATTGCCCCTGGATGAACGTGTGGAAGATGCTGTTGAAGCCATGGCAGAGAAGGAGTTGTATATAGTAAAAGAAGAATCTGCAATACCCGCGTTAAAGGAAAACTTGCAGCCGCAACTGGTGGAAGAACCCATGGTTTCAAAATTGGTAACGGGGAATTTTACTAACCATACAGTCAGTAAAACTACTGTGGACAATCAGCCCGGATCTGTGGAGAAGAAAGATGAGCCAACCTATATGGAGTTGGTATATTCGCAACCATCAGTCAATAAATTGCCGTCGGCTGATATCATTCCAGAAAACAACAATAAACAAACAAAACCAGATTTAAATAATTCTCCTGCATCTGCAGTGCGTGGAGGATACTTGGCCAAGCCTTCCAATATTTATGCCGAACCGCGGACGGCAGATAATTCCTGCTCTCCAGATCAATCGACACCTCCTGTGAAACAACCCGTCTTGCAAGAGTTGCCATTGCAACCGTCGGTTCAAAAGGAAGAAGAACCTTCCTTCGACATGCAACTGGTGATTAAAGATGAAGTTTCTAAAGCGGCGGATGCGCCTCGGGCTCTACAGACTCAGCATCCAGAAATGTTTTTTGCAGAAGACCCCGCGATGCGGGACGAAGCAGAGGAACAAAAACTTCGCGCTGCAGAACGAATACAGAAGTTACGTAATCTGTCGTTCAACGTAAATGCAGCCGATACAAACAATGAGTTTGAAACTGTGCCGGCCTACATCCGCCGCAATTTAGAATTGTACAACACCGTGAGTCCTGCAGAAAATTTTTACAGCAGCCTGGAAGTAAAGGCCGACGACAATAATACAGGTAAAATAAGCACCCTCAATACTTTTCTTGATGGCAAAAAATTGGATTAACCTTAGTTGTGTTTTATAGCAGTTTTTAGTTGTTGTATCCTTTAGAGGATAAATGCAAGCCCTGCCGGTTTTATCCGGGAGGGCTTATTTTTTGATGCCATTGCACATCATTGGTTCATTGTATATCCGCCCGGCTCACCGGTTCATATTCCAGTTTTACCAGGCCGCGCCGCCAATTGTGTGAAAAAGGAATTACAATTACACCGGGCGATATTATTTTGGCACCCTGTACCTGGTAGTCATACCGTATATCCAGTATCATATCTTCTTCTTTTATACGGCCAAACACATCCAGGCTAAAATGGGCGATACCCTTTTTAGTAGCGCCATATTTTTTTGAAATAAAAAAATCGATTCCATTGCCCGATTCAACCATAAACAGCTCGTCTGGCAGTAAGTTTTTATTGTTGCCCCGGCTTTCTAAAATGGTATCTTTTATCCAATTGTTTTTTTCATCTATCAAAGTAAGTTTCAACGAAGTGGTAATATATCTGCTGGTTAACCTGGGGGCCGGAATATTGACACCACCGGCGTTTTCGGTAGAATAGCTAACGGTTTCTTTGTTGTACAGACCTTTGCTTACTACCAGTACTTTGTTGTTTATTTCAAAAACCCGGAGTGGCGAATAAATTTCATTCCTGATGGCATGGGCAGGTAGTACAGACAGATCATTGGTTCCGGTTGCGGTAATATTTGTATCGAGCCTGGCCAGCAATACAAATGCGTTGTTTTTAGCACCAATGCCCTGTAAGCGTTCCGATAATGCAGAAACAAGTACGGCACTATCTGTTACAGTAATAACAGGATGATAAAATTTTTTGTTGCTGCTGCCAATAATTACAAATGTGGTTTGCCGGGTTATTGCATTTACTTTTCTTACCAATATTTTCTGGTAATTATCACCGGGTAGTATGCTATCACCCCGAACCGTCAGAATAGTGTCGGCGTTGTTCCTTTTTGCGTTAGAGATATCTGCTATAAAAAGACAATTGTTTTTCCATATAGTGGAAGTAAACCAGTTGGATTCGTTGGTGGAAACAGGTGCTGCTGGTATAAATGGGGTGTCCGATACATCGGTGTAGTTTCCATCCGCTGATACTTTCAGGTGCAGCCTTTTATTGGTGTTGGAAATACATACAATATTGGCGTAGTAAAAACTGTCTTCGTACCGGAAATCGATATTCCATGACCTGATTTCCCCCAGCACTATTTTTTTTTCATTGATAAGTCGCATGTCGGAAGAAAAAACCTGCAGGATAAGTGTAATATTCCTGGTGCCAAGCCATACATACTCCACCGAGCCACTCCATACATGCAGTTTGTTATCCGGGGTTCCTGCTATGCGCGCATTGTAACCTGTCTGCACATCTGCATACTTTGCTTTTTGCGCCGGCAATGCAAAACGCATACAGGTAAAAACCAGAAAAGTAAGCAGGAACTTCAAATAAGGCATATACCAAAATAGGTAAAACCTGCCTGATAAAACGATAATTCTGGTTTCATGTTATCAAGAAAAAGTGAGGGGGGAAATGGTAGTGTTAAACAACACTGCCTGCTTGCAAGTTTAGAAGTTGCCGGTATTTTTAATACAATAAAAGAAAGAAAACCTGGGAGAATCCGGGCAGCAATGCCCATGCGCAGTAAAGGACGGACCATTCAATTCTTGTTTTTTCAGGCTGCCTGACGGGCCAGCGAGTAAACAATGGTAACACCGCTGTTCTCTTCTGTTTCCAGGCCTATATTACCGCCCAATTTCCTTGCTACGTCTACAAAATGTACCAGGCTGTGCATATAACTGCTGTACGCAAATGCGCCATTGTTACGGATGCGTATCTGGTGCTGGCCGGCGATACATTCGGTTTCAACACGGATGCAGCAATCCGATGTTCTGTAGATGGCATTACTGAGCAGGTTGCCAATGATATAGGCCAGTGAATTTTCTTCTGCGGATACGGTAACCGATTTATCTATATCATTTATTATAAAGCTATTTTTATTGGTAGCCTGCGGAAGGAGGCTGATTTGTAATTTTTTTACCAAATCATACAGCGGTGTAGTAATACTGTTGAAATGAACAGGAGACTGGATGGGAACTGACTGAGTTAGGTTTTTCATACTTAGCGATTTTGAATGTTGATGAATTGGTTACGGTTCATTGGGTACGGAAAACGTTCCTGGATCTGGATTAAGTTTTCATAGGGCCGGGTAAGTTTTCAGGGGTGTTCTTTTTCACAGGTAAGGAAAACGGTTGAGGATATTGGATTCATTGGACTTGCTTAACAAAGATGGTACATTGATCAGCTGAAAAAAATAGACAACTGTATTAATCTTGCATAGACCATATACTATTGGCTGTAGTATATTATCTACTTTACTAACGCCTTCACACCAGTTGCCGGCCGGCAAAAACAGCTATTTTATTGTACTAAATCCCTGGTTTTCCGGTAATTCATTGGCTTTGGCAAAACCTTCTGTGGGGCTGCCTGTTATGGAATTGTTGCCAGCCGGCTGCAATTCCGTATCCGGCCGAAATAGAATTTAAAAAAATGCCAGTATGCCAACTGTCTTAATAACCGGGGGCACAGGAACCATCGGCAAAGCACTTAGTACGCTATTGCTGCAAAAGGGCTATGAAATAATCGTTCTTACCCGCAATATGTCCGATAAAAACGCAGCGCATGTACCGGGGTTATCATACGCGTCCTGGAATGTGCGCAATCAAACCATTGATGTGGATGCCATTAAGAAAACGGATTATATCGTTCACCTGGCAGGTGCTGGCGTGGGCGATAAACGCTGGACCAGCAAAAGAAAAAAGGAAATTGTTGAAAGCCGGACACAAAGCAGTGCCTTGCTGGTAAAGGCGTTACAGGAAAACAGTAACCAGGTAAAAGCGGTTCTGAGTGCGTCTGCCATTGGTTGGTACGGTGCAGACCCGGTGATTCCGAATCCAACACCTTTTGAAGAAACCAGCGCGGCAGCATCCGGATTTTTGGGTGATACCTGCCGTCAGTGGGAAGCAAGCATTGAACCCGTAGCGCAAATGGGTAAACGATTGGTGAAGCTGCGAACCGGCATTGTATTAAGCAATGAAGGCGGGGCTTTTGTTGAATTTAAAAAACCATTGCGATTTGGCATCGCTGCCATCATTGGCAATGGAAAACAAATCATCAGCTGGATTCATATTGATGACCTGTGCCGCATGTATCTGCAGGCTATTGAAGATGATACAATGAATGGCGTTTACAATGCAGCAGCGCCCAGGCCGGTAAGCAATAAGGAACTGACACTCAGCCTGGCGCAAACGCTAAGGAAGAATTTTTACATCCCTGTTCATACACCTTCATTTGTACTGAAGATTGTGTTGGGAGAAATGAGTATTGAGGTGCTAAAAAGTACTACGGTAAGTGCCGGTAAAATAAAAAATGCGGGTTTCAAATTTATTTATCCTTCCATTGAATCTGCCCTCAACCAGCTGAAAAAATTGTGTTGAGCGGAAGAAATTGTGTTGAGTGTGTGTAAAAATTGTGTTGAGTGTTGTGTGTTAAGTGTTGTGTGTTGAGTTGTATGTTGTGTGTTAAGTTTTGTAATCTGCGAATCTGCGGCTAAAAATTGTGTTGAGTGTTGTGTGTTGAGTTGTATGTTGTGTGTTAAGTGTTGAATTGTGCCAATTTGTGCCTTTGCGGCTATTTTTGCCACGGAGGAAATGGAGGTTTTTTCACAGAGGTAAAAAAGGTTGTCGCAAAGGCGAGGAAGGAAACCGGCATTTCAGCCGCATTTTCGTTTCGGCTATCGCTTAGTATGGCATCCTATAATCCTTTCATCCTATAAATCCTGGTTCAGACAATTAATCTGCGAATCTGCGGCTAAAAATTGTGTTGAGTGTTGTGTGTTGAGTTGTATGTTGTGTGTTAAGTGTTGAATTGTGCCAATTTGTGCCTTTGCGGCTATTTTTGCCACGGAGGAGATGGAGGTTTTTTCACAGAGGTAAAAAAGGTTGTCGCAAAGGCGAGGAAGGAAACCGGCATTTCAGCCGCATTTTCGTTTCGGCAATCTCTTAGTATGGCATCCTATAATCCTTTCATCCTATAAATCCTGGTTCAGACAATTAATCTGCGAATCTGCGGCTAAAAATTGTGTTGAGTGTTGTGTGTTGAGTGTTGTGTAATCTGCGAATCTGCGGCAATTTTTCTGCGAATCTGCGGCAATTTTTTTTCGAATCTGCGGCTAAATTACCGCGTAGTAAAAGCTTTGTTATTGTGGCGGCGATCATTAGCGGCTATTGTGCACTACTACTCTTCGTCGGCCACTATCTTTGGTTGTTTTAATGGCGGTATTACCAACTCCGGACTTAATTCGGGTAATGACGATTTAAGCTTTTCTCCGCGGTAGATACTGGTGTCTATAAAATACCAGTGCAGGCCCTTGTCTTCCGAAAAAGCAATCAGCGTGCTTTCCATGATGACCTTACCCGACATGAATTTTACTTCCACGGTCTGCGGTACAATGGTTTGCAGTTGATTCTTATAAGTAACAATGGCTGCAGGCTCCCCGATGGTTACCTTTTTAATTTCTGCACCAAATTGTTTCATGAATTTGTTCAGGGTATCACGCATTACCAGCAGTTTTTCTTTGCCGCCAGCTTCTGCAACCAGTTTGGGTGGTAAATAGGCGGCCAGTTTATTTACATCTTTGGCCAGTACTGCCCTGGCCATATCGATGGCCTGTATTTTTACTACTGTTGAAAGCGGTTGACTATAACTGTTATGAACAATGAAGGTGAAGAAGCTGAGAGTTAGCAGCACGATGGGTATTTTTATCATGGGTTTACTTTTCATGGCGGCATATATTGTACAAAGATAAAAGGCATGGGCCCGTTGCTCTTCAAAAGACTGTTAAGAACCGCACAAAAGTTATAAGTCGCGGCGGTTGTTTAACCAGTAACAAAACCCCCAGGTTATTAAAATCAGTATAAGTGTATAGCCCACATGGTATTTTACTGCATCCAGTGTCTCCTGGTAAGATTTTTCATCAAACCTGCCAATAAAGGCCGGCCTGGGTATCAGCCGGTGAGATATCTGCAGTGGAAAATACCGGCCTATATTGGAATGGAATTTTACCCGGATGTAGTTGCCCGCAATGGGCTCCAGCATAATAAAGTAAAATGAGAAGATGGCCAGTGCTATAAATGATTTTCGGACAATCAATCCAACCAGGAATGCCAGAGATAACTGAGAAAATGTTTGAAGCGCAAACAAACCGATATAGTAAGCCATTCCCCATTTTTCAGCATTTGGTTTGGTAGTATTTACTACCCCTATAACAATGGCTACAACGGTATAGAGCATTGTTACTATCAGGGAAAGAATCACCACGTCAATGAGTTTGCCGGTCATGAATTGTTTCCGGCTCCATCCATCAATTATGTTTTGGCGGTTCGTTTTATAAGTAAATTCATTGGTGATAAGCATGATGATAACAATTGCCGGGATAAACACAAAAATCGATGAAAAATAGGCGACTGTTTTCCAGGCTTCGGGGAAAGAAAATGGATTGCCCAGCAATGCTTTTACTACTTGTCCGGCACTGCTTTGCTTATCGGCCAGGTCGTAATACTGGTAGAGCAATATTGCATTGATGCTGGGGTAAGTTAAGGCCGTGATGCTCATCACCCACCAGAAAGCAGGATATTTTTTTATCTTCAGCCATTCCGTTTGTATTATCTGTGACATAAGGTAAAGCGGGTTTACAGGGTTCAGTTATTGGTAAGTTCAAAAAATTTGGCTTCCAGCCTTTTTTTCTTAAATATTAAATGATTGAGCACGATACCCTGGTTAAAACAAAATCTGTTGATATCATCCAGTTGTGCCGTTCCTTTTGGTAGTGTGAGATGAAAATAATTGCCTTCGCGCAATACCTGTACATGGCCGTTATATTGGTCGATGACTTTACCCAGCATGTCCATATCATCGCAGCCAACTTCTACCAGGTCTTCGTCGGCCAGTACATCGATAACGCTACCGGTGGTTATCAGTTCTCCTCTTTTTAAGATGGCTACATGGGTGCAAACTTTTTCTACTTCATCCAGCAGGTGACTGGCCATAATAATGGTATGCCCCATTTTATTCAATGCAATCATAAGCTCTCTTATTTCGGCAATGCCTACGGGGTCCAGTCCGTTGGTGGGTTCATCCAGCACCAGTACTTTCGGGTCGCCCAGCAATGCTGCGGCAATAGCCAATCGTTGTTTCATACCCAGGCTATAGGTGCTGAAACGGCTGTTGCGGCGTTCATACAATTTTACTTTTTCAAGCACACTGTCAATTTCGGTGAGGCTGCCACGGCCGCTGATACTATTTGTTATTTTCAGGTTGTTGATGGCAGAGAGATAGTGGTAAAAGTTGGGCGTTTCCAGCAGCGAACCAATTTTTTTTCTTTGGTCAGGCGTGCCGGGCTGGCCAAACCATAAAAAATGTCCGTTATCTGCTTTCAGTACATCCAGTATGATACTGAGTAAAGTGGTTTTGCCACTGCCATTGGGGCCCAGTACGCCAAATACACAACCCTGCGGAATATCGAACGACAGGTTTTTAAGCGCCTGAATTTTTCCATAGGATTTGCTGATGTTTTGTATGTTTAATACCTGCAATTTGAATGATTTTTTGTTATAGCGGAAGTTAGCTATAAAATCAGCATCCCGAAGCAAATAAATACAAACGATTATAAACTTATCCGGACGGTAAATGGCTTTCGTGAAATACACTGGTAAAGCCGCCAATGGTGGCCATTCCCGTGTTGTTGAATGGCAGCCTGTGCAGGCTGAGCAGGTCGATATCCGATTGCATTACTTTCCTCGTAAACGGGTTTAGCGTACCCCCTTTGGTACCCGGGAACGCCAGCGGATCATATTGAAACTCCGGATCGCAAACCGTTCCTCGCGGGTACATAATACCCGGTTGCCCCTTGCCGCGGATATCCAGGTTTTCGGGGTGGGGTAGCCCGATGGTATGACCAAATTCATGTGCTGCCGTAGTGGAATTATTAAGCAGGTTGTCCAATTTAAAATAGCCGGTATTACAGGGTTGCCCATCCACAAAAGAAATATTGCCCATGGCATATTCTTCAATCCTGAAATAGTTGTTGCGGGGACTGTTGTTATCAAAAATCATTTCGGGTGTAAGTGATTTGCTCCAGATGCCTTCAATATCAAAAATTACGGTAAAAATGCTTTTATTGATGGTCACAATTGCATGTGGTTCGTTCCAGTGATCGCCGATGTCTTTCGCCACCTGCACGGCCAATGTATCATTTGCCGCATCGCCATAAAAAAAGAGGGTTGCATGAATGATAAGTTGTCCGGAACCCGCTATGATCTCTGCTTCGCCCATTGCTTAGATTGAAAATAATATAAAATTTTTAAAGCACACCCGTCTGACCTCCTGGTCTGACGGTCACAAAACTGGGGGTTATCAAAACAAAGCATTTAAAAACTAAACTATTAGTGCCGCACCCAACAGATTCCAGATTTCCCAAGATTAAAATTTAAACACACACCCGTCTGACCTCCCGGTCTGACGGATACAAAACTAAAAATGCTTAAGCAAGGCTAATCTTTCCTGGCTTCCATAAAATGTAAAAATTCGTCTGGCAACCTGGTATTGACAAGATTCACAAATGTACTTATTTCATATTCGCATATCTCTATAGCAAGTTGTTTTGTACAAAGATCTTTTTCTCTTTTACCCGCATAAAACGCATATGAAGAATATTTCCATTGGTTCAGATCATTTACGAGCTGATGCCGTAGTGGATTTTGATGAACATAATAAAAGCAATTCAGATAATAATCAGATTTTGAGGTAGCAGGGTTTAATTTTTGTGCAGAAAGATCTTTTGCTTTTGTTTTTGCTCTGAACAATGATCCCGTACGCTGATTTCTTTTATTGAATTGATGGACATAACCACTAATCAGTTTTCTAAAACTATTTGTAAGATTGTCGATAAGTAGATTACCTTGTTTATGTGGTTTCACGGAGTTATCGTTTGCGGCAATCATAAAATGAAAGTGATTGGGTAACAAACACCAGGCAAGAATATCGCCGTATGGCATTATGTATTCTTTTGAAAATTGTAGAAAATCAAAATAGTCCTGGTGGGTGAGAAAAGTGGGCTGTTGATTATTGCCTTGATTATAGACATGGTAAACATGTCCGGATTCAAATTTCATAGCATTAGGTTTGGTTTAGGAGTAAAGATAGTTGATCTCACAAATTCAGCTGCCAGAAGCGGACACCGGATCGGATAGCATCTCGTGGTCAGACGGGGACGTCAGACCGGTAGTATTTAGCTGTCTGGCAAGGATACCAGGCCGCAAAAGTATAATCGATTAATTCCTTACCGGTTTGCCGCTCTTCAGTACGCTCTGTATTCTTTCAAGTGTTTTCTTTTCACCGGTTAGACTCAGGAATGCTTCGCGTTCGAGATCCAGTAAATATTGTTCCGATACAAGGGTGGGTTCACTCAAATCGCCGCCGCACATAACATAAGCCAGTTTCTTAGCCACTACTGAATCGTGTTCGGTGGCATAATTGGCTACTTTCATACCATTCACACCTGCGTACAGTGCGCCCAGCGCCGAGCGGCCCAGCACTTTTATATCGGTGCGCTGTACCGGTTGTGTGTAACCGGCATCGTAGATTTCTATTACCGCATTTTTTGCATCGGCAATTCTCCTGCCCTGGTTCATACTCACTTCATCATGTCCTTTTCTTAAAATGCCCAAATCGAAACCTTCAAAGGCTGAGGTGGCTACTTTGGCGGTGGCAATATTTAAAAAACGATTTTTAAGTGTGATGGTCTCGGGCTCGTCTTCATGCATATCATCGGCTGCACGCAATGTAAATTCCTTTGTACCGCCGCCGCCCGGTATCAATCCAACACCCAGTTCAACAAGGCCAATATAGGTTTCTGCAGCGGCACACACTTTATCGCTGTGAAGGCTCAGTTCGCAGGCACCGCCCAGTGTAAGCGCATGCGGCGCTGTTATTACAGGCACGGCAGAATACCTGGCGCGCATCATGGTGTTTTGAAATAAACGAATGGCCATATCCAGCTCATCATATTCCTGTTCAATAGCCAGCATAAAGATCATACCTACATTGGCGCCAGCAGAAAAGTTAGCGCCTTCATTTGCAATCACCAGTCCTTTGTAATTCTCTTCGGCCAGTGCAATTGATTTTTGAATTCCTTCCAGTACTTCGCCGCCAATGCTACCCATTTTGGTGTACCACTCAAGGCCCAGAACATCATTGCCCAGGTGATAGGTACGGCAGGCACTGTTTTTCCACAATGTTTCGTTTTCGAAATTCTTCATAACAATAAACGCATCGCCACCTGGCAGCGTTTTATATTGTTTTGAAACAACGTCATAGTATAAGCGCTTTCCATTTTCCAGCTTGTAAAAAGTTTTTGCACCGCCTGCCAGCATTTCATCTACCCAGGGGGCGATGGTAAAACCTGCCTGTTTCATGGCTTCCGCTGTCTTTGCAACACCCAGTGTATCCCAGCTTTCAAAAGCGCCTATTTCCCAGCCAAACCCGGCCATCATGGCATCGTCTACCCGGTACAGCTCATCGCTTATTTCCGGAATACGGTGAGAGATATAGGAAAAAAGTCCGTAGTGAAATTGACGGTAAAAATCTCCCGCTTTATCCTGGCCCGAACACAATATTTTAAGTCTTGCTTTGAGATCATCCACCGGTTTGGCTGCTTCAAGGGTGGCAAATTTTGGTTTTGAACGCGGACCGTATTCCATTGTTTGCAGGTTCAGCGTAAGAATTTCTTTTTCGCCGCCGGCCCCTTTTGTTTTCTTAAAAAAGCCCTGGCCTGTCTTATCTCCGAGCCATTTGTTCTCCACCATTTTTTCAAGCCAGGCAGGAATGGTAAATGCGGCACGTTGTTCATCCTGCGGGCAGTTGTCGGCCACGCCTTTTGCCACTTTTACCAGTGTGTCTATCCCTACCACATCGGCGGTTCTGAATGTTGCTGATTTTGGCCTTCCAATAATGGGGCCGGTTAATGCATCGACCTCATCTATGGTGAGTTTCATTTTTTCTACCAAACCAAAAATGGCCATAATTCCATATACGCCAATACGGTTAGCAATAAACGCTGGAGTGTCTTTGCACAAAACCGTGGTTTTGCCCAGGTACAAATCGCCGTAATGCATCAGGAAGTCAATCACGGTAGGGTCTGTATGCGGTGTGGGAATAATCTCCAGTAAACGCAGGTAGCGGGGCGGGTTAAAAAAATGCGTACCGCAGAAATGTTTTTGGAAATCCGGGCTCCGGCCTTCCGCCATCAGGTGAATGGGAATACCGGAAGTGTTAGATGTAATAAGGGTACCGGGCTTGCGGTATTTTTCTACTTCTGTAAAAATGGATTGCTTTATATCCAGTCTTTCCACTACTACTTCTATTATCCAGTCGCAACCCGCAATATCTTTCATGTTATCCGTAAAGTTGCCGGTCTTAATTTTCTTTGTAACGTCTTTATGATAAACCGGCGAAGGATTGGACTTTATTGCTGCTGTCAGTGCCTCATTCACTATCCTGTTTTTTATGGCCGGCATATCAAGGTTTGCGCCTTTTGCCGATTCCGCCGGCGTTAATTCTTTGGGTGCTATATCCAGCAGCAATACCTGCAAACCAATGCCTGCAAAATGACAGGCAATGCGGCTGCCCATAACACCACTACCCAGGACGGCTATTTTCTTAATGATTCTTTTTGACATACAGCAAAATTAGTTAGTTAAACAACTATCGGGACCGAAGTTAGTATAAAAATCACTGATTGCATAGCCCGAAAATTAGTGAAAGCAGATTTTTATGGTTGCCGGATTCTGGTAAAATAAAATAACCCATACAGACAATCAGTGAAAATAGTGTTTTGTTACCGGCCACCGAGGGAGACGGCGCTCCAGTCGATCTGGTCTTTTCCGTTGCTTATCAGTGCCTGCATATTATTTTTCAACAAGGCAGCAAGGGGCATGGGTTGCTGCACAGATTCAGCTTGCTGCAATACCAGGTTCAAATCTTTCAGTCCCAGTTTTGCAGTAAAGGCAGCCGGTTCAAATTGCTGTTTCAAAATAATATTGCTGTAATTCTGGTAAAGCGGTGTATTAAATAAAGTTTGAGAAAACATCTGCCACATAGCAGTGGCATCAACACCACTCCGGCCGGCCAGTGCCGCGCTTTCACCGATGGCTTCCAGCGCCGATGCTATTAAAAAATTTCCACAAAGTTTTACGGTATTGGCCGCGGTATAGGCGTCGCCGAAATCAAATACACCCACAGCCCCTGCATCTGTCAGCAATGGTGTAATTTTTTTTCTGGTGGCGGCATCCCCTGATATAACATAATTCAGTTTACGTGCTGCGGCAGCATCCGGTCTTCCAAAAACAGGTGCAGCCAGGTAATACTGACCGCGTTGCCGGTGCAATTGCGCCAGTTCGTTGGCGGTTTTTGGAAGTATGGTGCTCATAGATACGTGTACAGCATCTGCAGGCAGATGGTTGAGCAGGCCCTGTTCTTCTTCGCAAATACTCGTGAGTGCGGCATCATCAGACACAATGGAAAATACGATGCTGCACTGTTGCGCCAGTTCGGCAATGCTACCGCAGGCAACAGCGCCTTTTGCAGTAAGCGCTGCTGTTTTTGAAGCCGTACGGTTATAAACATATAATTCATGACCGCTTTCTTTCAGGTTGATGGCAATGGGTGTACCCAGGCTGCCCAATCCTATAAACCCAATTTTCATAATGCTTTTTTTTAAGTAACAGCAATACATTTAACTCACGCCTGAGCCCTCGTCTATTTTATTGCCCGGACTTACAAAATGTAATTTACCGGCTTTGTCTTCTGCCATCAGTATCATTCCATTGCTTTCAATACCCCTCATTTTTCGTGGGGCCAGGTTGGCAACTACCACTACCTGTTTGCCAATGATATCTTCCGGCGTAAAATGGAGCGCAATACCTGATACAATGGTTCTTTTTTCAAAACCCAGATCAATTTCCAGCTTTAACAACTTGTCGGCCTTTGCCACTTTTTCGGCTGATACAATCGTACCCACTTTCAGATCGATTTTTGAAAAATCATCAAATTCAATGGTTGACTTTAACGTGGGTTGGGTTGATGCGGCATTGGCGGCGGCTCCGGCTGCTGATTGTTTTTCTGCTTCTGTCACAATTTTATTTTTTTGCAGTTTTTCTATCTGTAATCTTATTTCTTCATCTTCTATCTTCCTGAAAAGTAGTTGGGGTTCACGTAAACTGTAACCGGTGCTGAGCAAATTGGTCTTACCGGCATTTTCCCATTCCAGCATTTTTTCCACCACTTTCATCATATGCAACATTTTCTTTGCAGTAGCGGGCAGAAACGGGTTTATAAAAATGGCCAGGTTAGCGGTCAGTTGCAGGCATATATGCAGGCAATTGTCTATCAGTTCCTGCGACTGCGGATTTTCTGCCAGTTGTTTGGCAACAATCCAGGGTTCTTTTTCCTGCATGTATTTATTGCCTTTTCTTGCCAGGTCAATCACTTCAAATAAAGCGTCCCGGAATTTATATTGCTCCAGCAGGCTTTCAACAGATAGTTTGGTCTGCTGGATCTCCTGCAGCATGGCGGCATCTTTTTCATCCATGCTGTTTTTATGCAATGCAGGTACTTTGCCATTGCATAATTTATGCATGAGCACAAAAGCGCGGTTTACAAAGTTGCCGAAAATGTTAACCAGTTCGCTGTTGTTCCTGTCCTGGAAGTCTTTCCACGTAAAATCGTTGTCTTTTGTCTCCGGCGCATTTGCGCAAAGTACATACCGCAACGTATCCTGCTGGTCCGGAAAATCCATCAGGTAATCGTTTACCCAGACAGCCCAGTTGCGGCTGGTAGATACTTTATCACCTTCAATATTCAGGAATTCGTTGGCCGGTACATTATCGGGCAATACAAAATTGCCATGCGCTTTCAGCATAGCCGGAAAAATGATGCAATGAAAAACGATATTGTCTTTTCCGATAAAATGCACCAGTTTAGTGTCTTCCCTGCACCAGTAATCAGCCCAGTTTTCCGTCAGTTCCTTGGTGGCGGAAATATAACCGATGGGCGCATCAAACCAAACGTACAATACCTTTCCGTCGGTATCGGGAAGCGGTACTTTAATACCCCAGTTGCTGTCGCGTGTCATGGCGCGTGGCTGCAGACCATTGTCGAGCCAGCTTTTGCACTGGCCATATACATTGTTTTTCCATTCGGTATGGCCCTCTATTATCCATTCTTTGAGCCAGGCTTCATATTGCTGTAATGGAAAATACCAGTGTTTCGTTTTCTTTTTTACCGGCACGGCATCACTTAGTGCACTGTGCGGGTTGATAAGTATTTCCGGGCTGAGGCTGGAGCCGCACCTTTCGCACTGATCGCCATAAGCATTTGGGTTGGCGCAAACAGGGCAGGTGCCGATGATATAACGGTCAGCCAGAAACGTTTTTGCCTGCTCATCATAATATTGTTCGGTTTCTTTCTCTTCAAAAAGACCTTCATTATACAGTTTAGTAAAGAAGGCGGATGCCGTATCATGATGCACTTTGTTGGAAGTACGCGAATAGATGTCAAAAGAAATGCCCATCTGGTGCAGGCTGTCTTTGATCATGGCATGGTATTTATCTACTACCTGTTGCGGTGTAATTCCTTCTTTCATGGCCCGTATGGTAATGGGTACCCCGTGTTCATCGCTTCCCCCTACAAATTTTATATCGCGTTTCTGTGCGCGCTGGTAACGGGTATAGATATCCGCGGGTATATAACACCCCGCCAGGTGGCCAATGTGCACGGGCCCGTTGGCATAGGGAAGGGCTGCTGTAACTAAGATTCTGTTATACGATTTCATTTTCCTTTCTTTTGTTCTTGTCTTTATGATATGATAACGGCCAGGCGGCGCGCTCAGACCGTTTAGGTCCGGGTCTGCAAAAATACCTTAATTGCTTCCAACACCAAAATGGTTGATTTCCGATAACTTTAAGGCATGAACCGTAAACATTTTCTTTCTGCTGCGCTTACCGCCGGCGCAGCAATTCCTTTAATGGGGCAATCCATACATGACGATGAAGAAACGGAGGCGCTTATCATTCCACATTACCTGAAGCCCGGAGATTTAATTGGCATTACCAGTTGCGCAGGGTACATCACTTTGCAGGACATACAACCTGCCATGCAACAAATGCAAAGCTGGGGTTTTAATATAAAGGTGGGCGCTACCATTGGAAAGCGCGATTTTACTTTTGGCGGAACGGACGACGAGCGGGCTGCAGATTTTCAGCAAATGCTGGACGATGATTCTGTAAAGGCCATCATGTGCGCCAGGGGCGGATATGGTGCTGTGCGCATTATTGATAAACTGAATTTTAGCCGGCTTGCGCAGCATCCGAAATGGATAATCGGCTTCAGCGATATTACGGTGTTGCACTCTCACCTGGGCCGGAACTATGGCATCGCTTCCATACATTCAAAAATGTGCAACAGTTTTCCGGACGACTGGAACAAGGCCGAACCCGTTCAGATTGAAACCATTCTTTCTATTAAACAGGCACTGCTGGGCGCACCTATGCAATACACCGTAATACCCAATGAAAAAAATAAAATGGGTGTGGGCGAAGGTATTTTAACCGGCGGCAATTTGAAAACACTGGAATCACTGGCGGGCAGCAAATCGGATATAAAGACCGCTGGCAAAATATTATTTGTAGAAGATACCGGTGAATACATGTACAGCATTGATCGTATGTTCTGGAACTTAAAAAGAACCGGTAAACTGGCCGGGCTCAGTGGTTTGGTAATCGGTGGTTTTAAAGTAAAACCCGATGATAGTCCGGATGAAGCATTTGGCAAAACATTATACGATATTGTGCTTGAAAAAGTGGCAGGTTATAATTATCCCGTGTGTTTTGATTTCCCGGTAGGTCACCAGAAAAATAATTTCGCATTGAAATGCGGAGTTTACCATCAGCTGGAAGTAAAAATGCCGGAAGCAAGTTTGAAAGAAATCAAACCACCCACAAAAAAATTAAAATAATATGACAATCATACCACCCTATCTGCAAAAAGGAGATACCATTGGCATTACCTGCCCGGCAGGATATATGCCCGCAGAAAAAGCCCAAACTTGTATTGATACACTGCATGAGTGGGGCTACAATGTTATGGTAGGTAAAACATTGGGCAGCAGTTCCACTAATTATTTTTCCGGTACCGACGAAGAAAGAATTGACGAGTTGCAGGCGATGCTGGACGATGACAGCATCAACGCCATATTGTGCGGGCGTGGCGGATATGGACTGGGCCGCATCATCGACCAGCTTGACTTTGAATTATTCAAAAAGAAACCAAAATGGATTATTGGTTTCAGCGATATCACTGTTTTGCATGAACATATTTACAGCAATTATAAAATTGCTACCCTGCATGCACCCATGGCGGGGGCATTTAATGAGGGAGGCGCCGGCAATGAATTTGTGTTATCATTGAAAAATGCCATTGAAGGAAAGAAAGCAAAATATGAATGCGCGGTGAATGATTTTAACAGGAAGGGGGAAGCAGTGGGTGAACTGGCAGGTGGCAACCTCACCCTGGTATCGCATTTAATCGGCACGCCTTCAGATATTAAAACAAAAGGAAGGATACTTTTTCTGGAAGACACCGGCGAATTGCTGTATAAAATTGACCGCATGCTGTACCAGCTGAAAAGAAGCGGCAAACTGGAGAAGATCGCAGCGCTTATGGTGGGTAGTTTTTCTGATATTACCGATACGGACCGACCTTTTGGTAAAACAGTCTATGAAATTGTACAGGATATTGTAAAGGAATATGATTTCCCGGTATGTTACAATTTTCCGGTAAGTCATGGCAAAGAGAATTATGCGTTGAAAATAGGAGTGGGCTATAAACTGAAAGTTGGTAAAAATAAAGTTGTGCTGGAAGAATAAACCCGCTTTGCGGTTTGTTTCACGCGGCGGGCGCGGAGAGGCGGCGTGCGCAGCGTATATTACTCAAAATCAAAAGAAGCTGCGCCCGCCGCCCCGCTCACCCGCTGCGTAAAACCTTTTGCAGTTGCGGTGGTGGAGGAGGTTGCGTGGGTGGAGGTTGTGGAGGATGCGGTGGAGGCGATTAAGTTATAATCAAAAAAAATCCCGCCATGAAAGCGGGATTAATTATCAGAGGTTTTTCTTAGGTTACACGGTTGCTGTGGTTTCAGTGGCGTGCTGTCTGGGCATGACATCTTCCAGGTTAACGCCCAGGCCTTGTGCAATGGCCATTCCCAGGCCAATATCTGCGCGAAAGAAATGGCAAAGCTGCCGGTTAACAATATCCGCTTTTTTAGGACCGGTGATACCACTCATGGCGCCGACAATATTACTTACCAGGTTTTTCTTATCCTGCGCACTTAATACTTCACGATAGAAAATACCAGGCTGGGTATAATGATCATTTTCTCCTTCACCATTGCGCGGATACCAGGTGGCCAGCGTTGTATCCAGCTCTATTGGTTTATCTGCATAGCTTTCATCCGGTTTAATATTATCAAAGCTGTTCGGAAAATAGTTGGGTGTCTTTCCACCATTGCCATCTATGCGCATGGCACCATCCCGCTGGTAATTATTTACCGCGTACGGGCACCTGTTTACCGGTATTTGCTCATAGTTGGCGCCAAGGCGGTGACGGTGCGCATCCGGGTAAGAAAGAATTCGCCCCTGCAACATCTTATCGGGCGAATAGCTGATGCCGTCTACCACATGTGCGGGCGCAAATGCCGATTGTTCTACTTCGGCAAAATAATTCTGTGGGTTTTCATTTAATTCAAGTGTACCCACATCTATCAGCGGAAAATCTTTCTGGCTCCAGGTCTTGGTGAGATCAAACGGGTTCCATTTATACGTTTTTGCATCATCTTCTGTCATGATCTGAACCTTCAGGTGCCATTTTGGAAAATTACCGCTATCGATGGCTTCTACCAGGTCGCGCTGTGCAAAATCCGGATCTTCGCCTTTCATTTTAACGGCTTCATCGTTGCTGAAATTTTTTATTCCCTGTGCGGTCTTAAAATGAAATTTCACCCAATGCTTTTCATTATTGCTGTTGATGAAACTGAAGGTATGGCTGCCAAAGCCATGCATGTGCCGGTAGCCATAGGGCGTGCCGCGGTCGCTCATTAAAAACATTACCTGGTGAAGGCTTTCCGGGTTAAGGCTCCAGAAATCCCACATCATGGCGGGGCTTTTGCAATTGGTATAAGGATCACGTTTCTGGGTATGGATAAAATCGCCGAATTTTTTCGGGTCTTTTATAAAAAAGATGGGTGTGTTGTTACCTACCAGGTCCCAGTTGCCATCTTCTGTATAAAATTTCAACGCAAAACCGCGTGGGTCGCGTTCTGTATCGGCTGAGCCTTTTTCTCCGCCAACGGTAGAAAAGCGGAGTATGGAACGCGTTTGTTTACCCACCTGGCTAAAAATTTTTGCTCTTGTATATTTTGTGATGTCATGGGTAACGGTAAAGGTGCCGTAAGCGGCGCTTCCTTTGGCATGTACCACTCTTTCGGGTATGCGCTCCCGGTTAAAATGAGCCATCTTTTCATGCAATATAAAATCCTGTAGTAATAAAGGGCCGCGCGGACCTGCACTCAGGGTATCCTCGTTGTGGTAATAGGGAATACCCGAAGCGGTGGTTAATTTTTTTTCGTCGCTCATAGTATAGAATATTTAGTGGGGAATAAAAACAATCAAACGTGCGACAAACCTCGGCAAATTAATTTATAAAGTAAATTGATTAATTTTATATCATCATAGATAAAAACTATAACATGACGTTTATTCAACTGGAATACATTGTAGCGCTCGACAATTGCAGGCATTTTGCCAGGGCTGCAGACATTTGTTTTGTTACACAGCCAACATTAAGTATGCAGGTGCATAAACTGGAGGAAGAATTGGGTATTAAAATATTCGACCGCAGCAAACAACCCGTTATTCCAACAGAAGCCGGCAGGGAAATTATTGAGCAGGCAAAAAAAATACTGGCCGAAAAAACCGTCATCAGCGAGATTACGCAGTCCAAAAAAGGCGTAATGGCCGGTGAACTGCGGATTGGCATCATTCCCACACTGGCGCCTTACCTGCTGCCTTTATTTGTACAGGGGTTTAATAAAAAATACCCGCAGGTAAAACTGGTGGTCAATGAAATGATGACGGAGTACATTGTACAGCGCCTGCGTGAAGGAAGGATCGATGTGGGCATACTGGTGACACCGCTCCAGGAAAAAGGCATCAAAGAATATGTGCTGTTTTATGAAGAACTGCTGGCCTATATTTCTAAAAAGAACAGTGCATACCGGAAAACATATGTGCTGCCGCAGGACATAGACCCCAATAAATTGTGGCTGATGGAAGAAGGGCATTGCTTTCGCTCGCAAATAGTTAACCTCTGCGAACTGCGCCGGTCTACGGAGCTTAGCAGCCATTTTGAATATGAAGCGGGGAGTATCGAAACATTGCGCCGTATGGTAGAACTCAATGATGGCATTACCATATTGCCGGAACTGACTACACTGGATATGTCTGCAAAGCAACTGCAGCAAATCCGTCATTTTAAAAAACCATCACCCATGCGCGAAGTAAGCCTTGTAGTACACCGTGATTTTGTAAAAAAGCGACTGATAACGGCATTGAAAGAAGAAATCATCCTGGCAGTGCCCGAAAACATAAGAAATAATAAAAGCGCGAATGTGGTACCGGTCGATGTCTGATGTCTGATGTGAAGATGTCAGATTTGTTTTATTGCCGCGATTAAATCATTTACTCAATTCCACATTCATCACATTTGTCACACCTGCCTGCCGGCAGGCAGGTTTACCACTTTTCTCTACGCCGGAAGCTAACTGCAGGACAACAGTTAGCGGCTATTTTGCGTGATCTGATCTGTTATAACGGCCGGTTAATCATGAAATATTCAATCGCATGGTGCCGGTAGTGGCGGATACAATAGCATGTTCAGTACCGGCGGCCAATTTTTCAAAACGCTGCTGGCTTTGCGCATCGTTCTGAATATAAAACCAGGTTTTATTGTTAGTGATATCGCGCACAATAATTCCGTAGTTTGAATAAACCACCTGTGCATGTTCAATATTTCCGGGGTCCGTAAATGTATTGGATGCCAGTTTGCCGATAGCTATCAATATTTTCCCGCCGTTGCACCACAATGCCAATCCCTCTTCATCGCTTTCGGTTGAAATGCTGCCATTCAGCATTTCACCTTCCAGCATATTTGCCATCTTTTGCATTGAAACCGGTTGTTGCGGAACTGCATTGTTTTTACTGCAGGCAATGGCCTGCACCAGCATAAGTATAATTGCCCCCAGGTATAGCATGCGGGGCGCTGTCATTTTTATTTTTTTCATTTTTTAAAATTTTATGAGGTGATAAATGTTGTTACTGCCTGCAAAATGAAGCCCTGTTTGTATACTTCCGGTAATAAATAATTAATCCGTGTCTTCGAGTAGGAAAATCTCGTCTACTTTTTTTTGAAACAGCCTGGCCATCTTCAGTGCCAGCACTGTAGAGGGAACATACTTGTTACTTTCAATGGCATTGATGGTTTGCCGCGAAACCCCAATTCTTTCAGCCAGTTCCTGCTGTGTTATGTCCAGAACCGCTCTTTCTATGCGTATGGTATTTTTCATGGCTAACAGGTTTATTCACTTGATTTTTTACTGTTGTTCAATACATAGTTAAACCGTACTATGAAAATAATGAGTACGGTAAGCATATTGTACATCATTACATCAATGTAAGAAAACCCATGTACCAGCCAGGTGGCCAGCAGCAAGAGGAGGTAATTGATAAGCACTGCCCATTTCAATGACTCCAGCCGGGTATGGGCAATGTATTCATCTTCTGTTTTTTCCCTGGCAAATGCAATAAACAAAAGTGAAACAATGATACCGGTAAGGGCCAGTTCATCAGTAAGGTTAATGGCATCTTCCAGGTGCATGTTTTTGGTATTGATACCCGTTTTGAAATATTGCAGGGTTAGAAAAGAGAACTGGAAATCGAAAAACCGCACCAGTATACCAAGTACAAGGGAAGGTGCCAATATCAATAGCCCGATGCGTTTGTAGCGGTTGGGTAATAAAAGGCTGGATTCCATATTGTCAAGTTTTATTTACCAAATGTAAAGTAAACTTTACAAATTGACAAATAAAAACGACATTTTTATGGATAACTGGTTATTTAATGGAGGAGGGAATCTAGTTTTTGATGGAAGAGCGGAAACTCATTCAGATCGTTGTGACTGCCGCCGGGGATGGTTACAAACTGGTCGGACGGTTTTAAATATGGCTGTAATCTTTTTGCATTGCTGTAAGGTATCACGCCGTCTGAAGTACCATGAAAAATGGTAACGGGCACTATCACCTGCTGCAGGTATTGATAAGAAGGTATTTTGTAATGGATCATTCTTTCCACCGGGTAAATGGGAAAATAATGGGCAGACAGCGAAGTGATGGAATAGTAAGGCGTTTCGAGGATCAGTTGTTTGCAATTTTTCCTGGAAGCCAGCCACGCAGCAATACCACTGCCCATGCTTTTACCATACAACACAATGCTGTCTTTTGCAAAACGGCTGGTTGCCAGCAGGTACAACTGTTCCGCATAGTCGTACAAACGCTGTTCTGAAAAATGACCGGTGCTTTTACCATAACCCGGGTAATCGATCATCCAGACCTCGTACCCGTTTTTTGTGAAATTGGGTGCATACCTGGCATACCAGGCAATGTTTTTCCTGTTTCCATGAAAATACAGCACCACACCTTTAACCGGCGTGCTGGCGGCAAATTGAATGATATTGATATTGGCACTGTCGTTATACGCTATATTGACCTCCCTGTGCGGTTCCTTAAAAGGGTAGACGTGTTCTTTGTTCATTTTCTCCGGGTGAAATAAAATATAATCCTGCAGGTAGAATATGGCAATGCCCACCAGGCCGTAGATCATTAAGATTATTTTCAACCACCGGAACAGGATTCTTCTATTCAACATACTTCAATTTAAATTTTGTGATTTTTAAATTTTGTGATTTTGCGATTTCGTTCATCGTACGCCCGGAGGCAATCTCAATATCGCAAAATCCCGCAATCAGCAATTGCATTAATACTTAAGTATGTCCCTTATAAAATTATGGTACTCCGGAAACGAAGGTAAATTATTGTGTCCGCCACCGTGAATACGTATCAGGGTAATCTTATGGGGGTTTATTTTTTGTAATTGTTCGCTGTGTTTAATGGGTATCAGCCGGTCGCGGGTACCATGAATGATATAGGTATGACAGTTAACATGCCGCAGCCATTTATCGGTACGCAACTGGTACATCAGTAAAAACTTTACCGGTAAAAATGGAAGAAACCTTTCCACCACCCGTGTGAAATTATAAAAAGGGGCATCCAGGATTAAATAACGTGGTTTATTATCGGAGGCAATTTTACTGGCAAACCCGCTTCCAAGGCTCCTGCCGTAAACCAGTATATGGTGTTCGGGGTATTGGCTGGCCAGCTTCTTATACACAAATTGCATATCGGCCAGCATTTCTTTTTCACTTCTTTTGCCGGTACTTTTTCCAAACCCCCGGTAATCTACCAGCACCACATCATAATCATACCGGTAAAAATCAACTGCGTATTTTGCCCATCCCTTGATGCTTCGTGTATTGCCATGAAAATACAATATCAGCCCTTTGGGATTGTCGCGGAAAAAATGCAGCCCGTTGATGCGTACTCCGGGTTCAATATCAAAAAACAATTCTTTGAAAGGGATATCATATTTAAATTGAAAGTCCTGTCGTAATTTTTCGGGCTTAAAAATAAATTTATCCTGTAAAAAATATACAAGCAGCGACAGCACCACGATGGCGATGATAATATAGAGGATCGTTGTATTGATTGTAAATGTTGAGTTTTATAAGTTGAATGCCTGCATTCATGCAGACAATTCACCCGGCCCGCATTCATCAGTTCCGGTGCGGCTATTATGCTTCTTCTTCCTGGTTATAATATACGCGTTTTAATTTGATGCCCTGTACAGGCGCTACGATCAGCGGAAATTTTTCTATGTTCACATTAGAAGGGTCAAGTCCGAACCCCCTTTCTTCTGAAAGACTGAGTTCTTTCAGCCAGAAATACAGTTTCATGATCACTCTTTCAAAGAAAGGCAGCTCATTGTCCTGGCTCAGGTATTTTTCCATTACTATAAACTGGAAATCGCCTACCACATTATTGCGTTCCAGGCTTTCATACCGGCTGGTAATATTCACCTCTTTATTATGCACCAGGTCTTCCACCACTTTTCTGAACATCAAATTGATCTTTGGCTCCATGCGGAAACCCAATTTAAATTCCACGCGGATGATATCATTGGGTATGATGTGTTCCACGTTGTATTCGCTGGTATACGGGTCGTCTACGGTATCTACATGCACAAACCAGTAAATATCTGAGCGTTTGGGTTTTTTATTGAGAATTGAGTAGATGATCTTATGTTCAATTTCCTTGGGGTTATTGGCGCTGGTCATGTATACCAGGTGGGTGGCAAATTTGGGAACGGTTTTGTCGTTGCTCAGTTCCTGAATTTGCGGCAGGTAATGTTCCAGTCTCACAAACTCCACATACCTGTTTTTTATTTTGCGGCTCCTGTACCAGATATACATGATGGCAAACAATGCGCCGGCAACAAAAAGGGCAACATACCCGCCGTGCCTGAACTTATCGAGATTGGCAAAAAGAAAACTGAATTCTATAGACAGGTACAGCAACAGGTACAGATAGATCCAGGTGGAGGGTACTCTTTTGGTGATAAGGTAGTTGGCAAACAGAATGGAGGTAGCCAGCATACAAAGCGTAATGGCAAGGCCATAAGCCGCTTCCATATTGGTGGATTCCTTGAAATAAATGACTACGCCGGTACATCCGAAAAACAGTAAAAAGTTGATGCCGGGGATGTAGATCTGGCCGCGTTCTTCGGTGGGGAATACCACTTTCATTTTTGGCCAGAGGCTCAGCCGCATGGCCTCACTGATAAGCGTAAACGAACCGCTGATGAGCGCCTGGCTGGCAATAATGGCCGCTGCCGTGGCAATGATGATACCAGGTATTACAAACCATTCGGGCATGATACCATAAAATGGATTGAAACCTTCGCCAATCATCTTTTCTGTTATAGTAATACCGTTTTTGTTGGCCAGTATCCATGCACCCTGCCCCAGGTAGTTTAGTATAAGACAGGATTTCACAAAAATCCAGGACACACGGATATTGTCGCGCCCGCAATGCCCCAGGTCACTGTACAGTGCCTCGGCCCCGGTGGTACACAGAAATACCGCGCCCAGTATCCAGAAACCGCTGGGATATTGGGTGAGCAGCTCAATGGCGTAATAAGGGCTCAGCGCTTTAAAAATGGAATAATCTTCGTGGAGGTGAATTAGGCCCAGCACCGCCATCATGGTAAACCAGAGCATCATGAGCGGCCCGAATATTTTTCCAATGGAGGCGGTTCCGAATTGCTGCAGAAAAAACAGGACGGTGATAATACCCAGTACAATGTAGATGATGGTTCTTGTATGAATATTGGCAAGCTGGGGTATATTACGCAGACCTTCAATCGCAGCAGTTACCGAAATCGGTGGTGTAATCATGCCATCGGCCAGCAGGGCTGCGCCACCTATCATGGCAGGGAGTACCAGCCATTTTTTCTGGCGCCTTACCAGGGCATACAGCGAAAATATACCGCCTTCACCCCGGTTATCGGCTTTAAGTGTAAGGATGACGTATTTTAATGTAGTTTGTAAGGTGAGTGTCCAGATTATGCAGGAAAGGCTGCCGATGATCAGCGAGTCGCTGATGACTTTTCCTTTGGTTATCGCATTCAGTACATACAGTGGAGAGGTTCCGATGTCGCCATAAATAATTCCCAACGCTACAATTAATCCTGCCGCACTTACTTTGTTAATATTAAGATGTTTACTCACGGTAAAGAAAATTATTAATCAGGGTTCTGGATTATGGGTAGTATTGTAAACTTTGCCTTTGGAATTTTTACAGGCAGGTCTGCAGTAAAAATCCGCGTATTGATTCCCCGCCATCCGCACCAGGCGGTACTGTAGTAATAACTATCAACTGTTCGTTTCATTGTGCCGGTATAATAAATTGCGCCGGGAGCTACCCCGACGCCGTTACAAAGGTATAAGGAAAAAACAATTCCTGCGCTTTTTATGTATTTGACGCACCGGCGGCATCGGTTATTTATGAATAGTCCGTTAAAATTGCTCATAATGGCAATTAAGTAAATCTTTTCGGAGGGATTATCTGTTATATAGAACCCGGAACTGTTCATAAATTGAGGTCTATCCTGTAATTTTAATACCAGAAATAAACATTGTATGCCGTACAGAAGAATAATATTAATTGCATTGCTGCTTTTTACCGCCGGGCTGTTAAAAGCACAGGCACCCAGGATTACGTATACTGAACCGGAGAAAGAAGACAGCCGCCGTACCAATTTTGAAATAATTGGTAAAATGAATGGCAATTTCCTGGTGTACAAATCCAATCGTAACGATGATGCCATTTGTATTTACGACAACGAGATGAAGTTAAAAGAAAGAGTAAAGCTGGAGTTCACCCCCGATCAGCAACTCATCAATGTTGACTTTGTAGCCTATCCCGATTTTTTTTATATGGTTTACCAGTACCAGCGCAGGGGTATCGTACACTGCGTAGCAGCTAAACTGGATGCCAATGCCAAAAAAATAATTGATCCCATAGAACTGGATACTACCCAGGTGGGCTTTGCTTCCAATAATAAAATATATACCTGCATCAACAGCGATGACAGACAAAGTATCATGGTGTTTAAGATAAACAGCCGCAACCGCGAAAATTTTATTTTTACCACCTTGTTGTACAATAAAGACCTGCAATTGCGCGGCAATAAAGACCGGATGCACCTGAGCATGGAGGAGCGCAATGATTTTTTTACCGATTTTTTACTTACCAACGACGGCGAACTGGTGTTTGGCAAATTTTTGCGGCAGAATTACAATGAATATATAACCAGGCTGGCAATGGTTATAAAATATCCCGACTCCGCACATCTTTCTGTTACCAATGTGGAGCTGGGCGGAAAAATACTGGACGAGATAAAACTGAAAGCAGACAATACCAACAAACGTATACTGTTAAACGCTTTTTACTATAAACAGAAACGCGGCAATATCGAAGGGTTGTATTCTTTGCTGTGGGACAGAGTACAGAATACCAAGATAAGGGAAGTGAGCAGCCTGTTTAATGATGAGCTGCGGGCCAATGCAAAAGGACAGGATGCCTCCATGAAAACTACTTTTAATGATTTTTTCATCAAGAATATAATTGTAAGAAGAGACGGGGGTTACCTGGTGATCACCGAATCTGAATACAGTACTACCCGGGGCAATGCATTTAACCGCTGGGATTATATGGGATACGGCAATCCCTGGATGTCGCCGATGGATTACTATTATTACTCCCCGTACGGTTATGGCGGAAGCCCGTGGAACCGCTGGAACAATATGCAGAACACCAGGTTTAATGCAGAAAATGTAATGGTGTTGTCTTTCAGTAAAGACGGAACCATCGACTGGACCAATATCATTCCAAAGAGTCAGTACGATGATGAAAGCGATAATATGATCTCCTTTCAGCTCGTAAATATGGGTACCGATTTGCATTTCCTTTTTAACATGTCTGAAAAAAGAACCGTCATGTTAAACGATCAAAGCATATCTTCAGATGGTAAAATTACACGGAATCCTACGCTGAAGAACCTGGATAAAGGATACGAATTTATGACACGTTCCGGTAAACAGGTAGCAGCCAGGCAGGTTATTGTACCGTGTCTGTACCGCAATTATCTTTGCTTCTCAAAACTTGAGTATTAAGCAACGAACCCAACAAAAACCAACAACTTGATCGGAATCTTCAAACAGAAAAATCCCGGTAATGCACTGGTGTTATTATTATACGCACTGGTACTTAAATTTCCTTTTTTTCTGCATCCTGAAAAACATATGGCCAATGAAGGCGACAATTATATTTTCAATATAATTGTAAAATTCCTGGAGCCATTTACCGTAAACAATCCATTCATTTTTTCGCTGCTGGCATTTGTATTGTTATTTACACAGGCTACCCTGCTAAACAGGATCGGCAACTCGCTGAAGTTGCTGCCCAAAGCCAATTTTTTAATTGGGATGTCTTATATACTCATTACATCGCTGGTACATGAATGGAACCTGTTTTCCGCGCCGTTGCTGGTAAACTCACTGTTGATATGGGTTTGGTACCGGCTTACTAACCTATACAACCATCCCAGTCCCAAAACAGCCATCTTTAATGTTAGCATGCTGGTAGGTGTACTGCCGCTTATTTATAGTCCGGGGCTGGTCTTCATACTCATACTCATGTTTGCTTTAATTCTTACCAGACCTTTCCGTGTTACGGAGTGGCTGGTGGCATTGCTGGGTTTTACTACACCATATTATTTTTTATTTGTCGTATTGTTCCTTACCGGCCAGTGGAACTGGCATAAAGTAATACCCGTTATTTCTTTTCATCTGCCCAGGCTGCCTGCTTCATTATGGATAACCGGTGGAATTATTTTCATGGTACTGCCTTTTCTTATCGGTGCGTGGTACGTACAAACCAATCTTGGCAAAATGCTGATTCAAATGCGTAAAAGCTGGAGCCTGCTGCTGGTGCTGCTGATAGTATCCGTACTTATTATACTGGTTAACCCGGGTACCAATTACCTGCACTGGCTGCCGGTTGTGGTTCCGTTGTCTATCTTTCATGCTGCTGCTTATTATTATCCGCCCGGGCGTTGGTTCCCGGTATTGCTGCACTGGGTAATATTCGGCTTTGCCATTTTGCTGAATTATTCGGCCCACGGGTGAAAACAGATGTCTGATGTCTGATGTGATGATGTCTGATGTTGGTTACCGAACTGTCTGGGTCTATAGCCTTAACCCAATACCTTACGCCCTACACCTTTCACCTTACACCTCATTTCTGATGTCTGACGTGATGATGTCTGATGTTGGTTACCGAACTGTATGGGTCTATAGCCTTAACCCAATACCTTACGCCCTACACCTTTCACCTCATGACTGATGTCTGATGTAATGATGTCTGATGCCGCAAGCCGGATCATTGGGTCTTTTGCCTTTAACCCAACACACAACACCCAACACTTACCACCTTAAGCCCTACACCATACACCTTCTGCCATATTTCTACCCACAAATCAGCCATGAACAAATCAGCCATCAGACATTTGTTTTTGAACTATCTTTACCCCCTCCAAACAATTAGAATTATGAAATTTGGTGTTGTAGTATTTCCAGGGTCCAACTGTGATCGGGATATGCAGGATGCCCTTCAGCATGATCTCAACCAGGAAGTAATCATGTTATGGCATAAGGATAAAGATTTGAGCATGTTTTCTACCGATGACTGCCTGGTGCTGCCGGGGGGGTTTTCTTATGGCGATTACCTGCGCTGCGGTGCTATTGCGCGTTTTAGTCCGATGATGCAGAGCGTAATTGATTTCGCCAACAAAGGCGGTAAAGTACTGGGGGTATGCAACGGATTCCAGATTTTATGCGAGTCTCACTTGCTGCCGGGGGTTTTGCTAAGGAATGCCAACCAGCAATTCGTGTGTAAAAACATATATATCAAAGGCTCAGGTTCAAACCAGGCCCTGAAATTGCCCATAGCTCATGGCGAAGGCAGGTATTTTGCTGAAGAGGGGGTGCTGGACAACCTTGAAGCCAATGACCAGGTTATTTACCGCTATTGCGATGCGGAAGGCAATGTTTCGGCCGCAGCCAACCCCAATGGCGCCATCCGCAATATTGCAGGCATCTGCAATATCCAGCGCAATGTTTTTGGAATGATGCCCCATCCGGAAAGGGCCTGTACAGAGGCATTGGGCAATACAGACGGACGCTTGATTATGAAGGCTTTGATGATGAGCCGCCAGCCGGTGCTTGTTTAGTTCACTTTTTACATTTTAATTAAGATAGTATTACTGAACTTTGCAACCATTGTTTACGTTCTTGTGTACATTATCCGCATAATTTATGAAGAAACTTTACTTACTGGTTTTTCTCACTGTCTCAGCAATAGTCCTTCACGCACAATCTGCCCGGCAGGTGCAATGGTCTTATACCGCAAAAAAAATAACAGACAAAGTCTATGAAGTGCGCATGACCGCCACCATTGGCGCCAATTATCACCTGTACGCACAGAATGCTGGCGTAGAAGGCCCGTTGCCAACTACTTTTAAGTTTGTAAATAATCCATTGGTAGTGCTGGATGGTAAAGTAAAAGAAGAAGGCAAACTTATTAAGAAAAAGGAAGAGGTATGGGGCGGCAATGTGCAGTATTTTGAGAATACGATCGATTTTGTGCAAACCATAAAGCTAAAAGCCAATGTTAAAACCAACCTGGCCGGCAGTGTTGAATTTATGGTCTGCAATGACTCAAGATGTCTTCCCCCCTCTACAGTAGAATTTAAAGTTAATATTGGCGGATAGTCACTCATGCAACATTTATCTCTTTATAAAAACGGGTTCTTTGTAAAAGGAACCCGTTGGTTTTGTAACAAATAAGTAATGAAACAATCCATATTTCTTGCCGGCTTTTTGTTGTTGTTTGGCGGCCTGATTGCCCAGGACACTGCAAAAACCAGTAAAGCCGTGAGTTGGAGCTTCAGCTCTGGCAAACCTGCCGAAAAAACGTATACGCTCATTTTTAAAGGAAATATAGAAAAGGGGTGGAAGCTGTTTTCCACCACCATGAAAGACGATGAACCCAATACCCGCATCAGGCCCGATTCCGGATCACTTACCCGTATTGCTATTACCGGCACCCGGGAAACTGGTGAACTGAAATCCGCCAAAGAGCCCTTACTGGGCGATATTCCTATCCGATATTTTGAAAATACTGCCGGCATTGAAATAACCATCCAGGCAAAAGATCTAACTAAAGACATAAAAGGCATTGTGTCCTATATGGCTATTAAGGGCGACAGCGTAATTGGCCCCGAAGAAGTGCCATTCCGGTTTTCTTTTGATGCGTCCGCTAACCTGGTTGCAAGGGAAGGAGGATTAACGGCATCAACAGCAGCCGCACAATCGCTCAGCCGCAGCGCCATTGATGTTAGCAAACCGGTCAACAACTGCGGGGGTACCGGTGGCGAAGACAGCAGCAAAAAAAGTTTATGGGGCATCTTTATACTCGGATTCCTGGGCGGACTGGTAGGCCTTATCATGCCCTGCACCTTTCCAATGATACCGCTCACGGTTTCTTTCTTTACCAAAAAATCGGGCAACAAACAAAAAGGCATTACCAATGCTTTTTTATATGGCTTTTTTATATTTCTCATTTACGTGCTGTTAAGCCTGCCGTTTTATTTTTTGGATGCCGGCAGTTCAGACATCCTCAATAATATCTCCACGAATGCGTGGCTCAATATTGGATTTGCCGTGGTGTTTATTGTCTTTGCTTTATCGTTTTTTGGATTTTATGAAATTGGTTTACCCGGCAACCTTTCCAATACGGTAGACTCAAAATCAAATATTGGAAGTATCAGCGGTATATTTTTTATGGCACTCACGCTGGCCATTGTATCTTTTTCATGTACCGGTCCAATATTGGGTTCGTTGCTGGTGGGTGCCCTGAACCAGAATGGCGGTGCTTTTCAGTTAACGGTGGCCATGGCCGGGTTTGGACTGGCGCTGGGCCTACCATTTGCGCTTTTTGCCTTGTTTCCCAACTGGCTTTCTTCATTGCCCAGGTCGGGCGGGTGGATGAATACCGTAAAAATTGTTTTCGGGTTTCTTGAACTGGCGCTTGCGCTGAAATTTATTTCCAATGCAGATTTGGTAAAGCATTGGGGATTGCTGAAAAGAGAAGTTTTTTTTGGGCTTTGGATTATAACCGGCACCGCATTGGTGTTGTATTTAATGGGCATCCTGAAGTTTGCATATGATCCTCCTCCCAAAAAACTGGGCAAACTCCGCATTGGGATAGCTGTTTTTTTCATGGCATTTACCCTTTACCTGTTGCCGGGTGTTACCAATACAAAATATGCCAATCGTGCACTGGTAAGCGGGTTTCCGCCACCGTTGACATATAGTGTATACGGACATGGATCTGCCAGGGGCAAAGGGGTAGAAGCTAACCTGGTAAATGACTATGAAAAAGCGTTGCAACTGGCAAGAGAACAGCATAAACCCCTGCTGATCGATTTTACCGGATGGGCATGTGTAAACTGCCGGAAGATGGAAGAAAATGTATGGCCCGATGAAAAAGTAAAAGCATTGATTGAAAAAGATTTTATACTGGTGTCGCTTTATGTAGACGACAGAAAGCCGTTGCCCGATGAAGAGCAGTTTTTGTTTACCAGCAGTGACGGCTCAAAAAAACCAATTAAAACGGTGGGCGATAAATTCATAACGCTGCAATCGGAGAATTTTAAAAATGCTTCCCAACCTTTGTACGCCATTATATCGCCCGATGAAAGGGTGCTGACCCTGCCGGTAGGTTATACACCCAATGTACAAGAGTATACCAACTGGTTGCAATGCGGGGTTGACGCGTATAACAAAATAAAATAGAACTGGCAGATTGCTGATTTTTAGATTTTGGGATTTTGCGATTTTGGGATTTGTGAAAACGCTACCAGCAGGCCACTTAAATAAGTTTCATGTTATACCGTATTCCGAATGAGCGCATGTCAATCAGAAAAACTCCATGCTTTCGCCGGTTTTTTGCACAGCCCGTTCCTACAGAACGGAAAACAAGAAATGGATTCTTTCTACCCACAGTGCACCCCGATGGGGTGCTTTTGCCAGGCTGGTAATGCCTGGCAGGACACAAGGTATTAATCCATTAAACAACATGACAACAAATATTGCCATCGTTCCAAACAACCGCGTGTTCCAGCGGAACACTTTGTAGGTAGAACCAACATTTTATTTTTTGTTGCATGCTGCAGGCATGCGTTGTGCTCATCCCAGCAAACGCCTGTACGGAAATACCTTCCTAAAAAAACGCCATGATTTCGCCGGTTTTTTGCACAACCCGTTCCTACAGAACGGAAAACACGAAATGGATTCTTTCTACCCACAGTGCACCCCGATGGGGTGCCGCAAGACCGGTAGTCCGCGGTACCAAATATAAATTGTTGCAAATTTTAAATAGACATATGTTCCGCGGTTGATGGTATAGCTGTCTTCAAAAGGCAGCATGTTCCAGCGGAACATATTGTGGGTAGAAAGCATGGTTGTTGTGGTTGCATGCTGCAGGCATGCGTTGTGGATATCACGCAATCCCCCAATCAGCAATAAAAAAAGCCCCCGTTACGGGGGCTCTTAATTAGGCGTCATTCTGGTACCAGCCTTCTTACAGCAAGCGGATCAGATTTTCAAAAGGTAAGGTGGAGGGCCAGAATGACAATAGCTTTTATTTATCGAATGTAAAGTTAAGTATGAATAAGATATCAGTTTTATGAACAGCGTTAATTTTTACCTGGAAACAAAGCTATGGAATTACAACGATATTTGTTTTTCCTGCATCATTTTTCTTAGGTTAATCAGGCCATAACGCATTCTTCCCAGTGCGGTATTGATACTGCAATTGGTAAGCGCTGCGATTTCCTTAAAACTTAATTCTGCATAGTGACGCAAAATAATAACCTCGCGCTGATCTTCCGGCAACAGGTCAAGCATACGGCGTACCCTGTCGTGGCTCTGGCGTTTCATCATTTTTGTTTCAGCACTGTCTTCAGTAAAGTTCAGTACTTCAAAAATGTCACGGTCATCGCTTGTTTTAATGGCAGGTGTTCTTTTTACTTTGCGGAAATGGTCTACGCACAGGTTGTGTGCAATACGCATTGCCCAGGGTAAAAACTTGCCTTCTTCCGTGTAACGGCCGCCACGGATCGTGTCTATAATTTTAATCAGTACATCCTGGAAAATATCTTCAGCAAGATATTTGTCCTTTACCATAAATAATATGGAAGTGTACAATTTGTCCTTATGACGCACAACCAGCGTTTCAAGGGCATTCATGTCTCCATCCATGAATGAATGGATCAATTCATGATCTGTGTTTTTGCAGAGTGATTTCATAAACTTCTACGGGTTTTTTAAAATTATTGGATATTGGTTACGGTGTACAGTGTGTTGGAAATTTTCTAGCGAAGTATATATTTGCTATAGGCGGGGAGTTTTTAAAGGTTTATTCATAGTGTGATAATTGGTATTCCGAAAATAATACTTTTTTCAAAAAAAAGACGGTTTCAAAAAAAAATATTGCAACAGAATTCATAATTGGGTGTTAATACGTATTAAGATCGTAGATCTTCGATAAATTTATCCTTTTTTTTCTATACCATGACAGTAGTTTCCACCAAAAAGCCCGTTTCTAAGCCTGAAAGTATCTCCCAGCCGGGCGATGCTATATATATAAAAGGCGCCCGTGTGCATAACTTGAAAAATGTGACCGTATCTATCCCCCGTAATAAACTCATCGTAGTTACAGGGGTTTCCGGTTCGGGTAAGTCTTCTCTTACCATTGATACTTTGTTTGCAGAAGGCCAGCGCCGCTATGCCGAGAGCCTGAGTGCCTATGCAAGGCAGTTTATGGCGCGTATGAACAAACCAGACGTGGATTATATCAAAGGTCTCTGCCCTGCTATAGCCATTGAACAAAAGGTTATAACAAGAACACCACGCTCTACCGTGGGCAGCATGACGGAGCTCTACGATTATCTGCGTTTATTGTATGCGAGGGCCGGTAAAACCATTTCTCCTGTATCTGGCAGGCAGGTAAAAAAAGATGATGTGGCCGATGTTGTAAATGCCATAGTGAATTTGCAACACGGTGATAAAGCCCTGGTACTGGTGCCTTTTAAACAACACACTCACCGCGATGTAAAAGAAGAGTTAAATATTTTATTGCAAAAGGGTTTTTCACGGTTGTACGATGGCGAAGTAAAACGCATCGAAGAATTATTGGAAGACAATAAATGGAAACCGGCGGCAAAGAAAAAATTGTATGTGCTCATAGACAGGCTGGTGGTAAAAGAATTTGATGAAGACGACAAACACCGCATGGCAGACTCGGTAAACACGGCTTTTTATGAAGGTGAAGGCGAAGTATACCTGGAAGTAAACAGCGAAAAGCTGTTGCACTTCTCTAACCGTTTTGAACTGGACGGTATTACTTTCGAAGAACCTGTTCCCAATTTATTTTCATTCAACAATCCTTTTGGCGCCTGCCCCACCTGCGAAGGGTTTTCACTGGTATTGGGCATCGATGCCGATCTTGTTATACCAGACAAAAGGCTGAGTATATATGAAGGTGCGGTAGCTCCGTGGAAAGGTGAAAAACTGGGCCTTTGGAAAGATGCGTTTATAAAGGCTTCCCGCAAATTTGATTTTCCCGTACATAAACCCATCATGGATCTCACCAAACAGGAATACCAGATTCTGTGGCAGGGAAATGAATTTGCCAATGGTATCAATGATTTTTTTAAAGAAGTAGAACAGAATTTATACAAGGTTCAGTACAGGGTACTGTTATCGAGGTACAGGGGCAGAACTCTTTGCCCGGATTGCGGGGGCTACCGTTTGCGAAAAGAAGCGCTCTATATAAAAGTTGGTGGCAATCATATTGGGGAGTTGTGTGAAATGCCTGTAAAAAACCTGCAGCAATGGTTTACGGACCTGCAGCTTGACCAGAGTGATAAACAAATTGCAAAAAGGATACTGATAGAAATCGGGCACCGGCTTAAAACGCTGATGGATGTAGGACTGGGCTATCTCACCCTTAACCGGCTTGCCAATTCACTAAGCGGTGGCGAAAGCCAGCGTATACAATTAACACGCAGCCTGGGTAGTAACCTCACCAACTCACTGTACATCCTGGATGAACCTTCTATCGGCCTCCATTCGCGCGACACGGAAAAATTGATAACCGTATTAAAAGAATTGCGCGACCTGGGAAATACAGTGGTGGTAGTTGAACACGATGAAATGATGATGCGCGAAGCGGATTATATAATTGATATGGGTCCGCTGGCCAGTCACCTTGGTGGCGAAGTAGTAGCTGCCGGTAATTATGAAGAATTAATTGCCAACGAAAAAAGCCTGACCGGTAAATATTTAAAAGGCGAATTTTTTATAGCGCCGCCAAAACAAATTCGCAAATGGAACCGTACACTAACCATTGAAGGGGCGCGGCAAAACAACCTGAAAAATATTGACGTGGTGTTTCCACTGAATGTATTGTGTGCAGTAAGCGGCGTAAGTGGCAGCGGTAAAACAACATTGGTAAAACAGATCCTATATCCCGCGCTGCGTCAACTGAAAGGCGAAACATCCGATAAAGCGGGCAGCCATAAATCTATCGGCGGAGACATTGATTATATCAGCCAGGTAGAACTGGTAGATCAGAACCCCATTGGTAAATCATCGCGCAGCAATCCGGTGACGTATATAAAAGCATATGATGAGATAAGGGAACTTTATTCCAAACAGCCGCTTAGCAAAATGCGTGGCTTCCTGCCAAAACATTTCTCTTTCAATGTAGACGGGGGGCGTTGCGATACCTGCAAAGGAGAAGGCGAACAGGTAGTGGAAATGCAGTTTCTGGCAGATGTACATTTAACCTGCGAAGTATGCGGTGGCAAAAGATTTAAGGACGAAGTGCTGGAAGTACAGTACAAAGACAAAAATATTTACGATGTACTGGAAATGAGTGTAGACGATGCCATCGCTTTTTTTGCAGAAGAAAAAGAGGTAATCAGCAAAATAAAAGCATTGCAGGATGTAGGCCTTGGCTATATAAAACTGGGACAGTCATCTGATACCCTTTCGGGCGGCGAGGCCCAGCGCGTAAAGCTGGCTTCCTTCCTGGGCAAAGGAAGGTCGCAGGGGCATATCCTTTTCATTTTTGATGAACCTACTACCGGTCTGCATTTTCACGACATCAAGAAATTGCTGGCCTCATTTAATGCATTGATAGAGCAGGGACATTCAGTGCTTGTTATAGAACATAATACCGATGTCATTAAAAGTGCTGATTGGGTAATAGACCTGGGCGTGGAAGCAGGAGAAGATGGCGGTAATGTTGTTTTTGCAGGATCGCCGGCCGATTTAAAGAAATCCAAAACCAGTTATACCGCAAAATTTTTATAAGGAGTTTTTACAAACAAATTTTTTCAGTGTATCAACAAAAAAGACTGCCCTTCCGGTGCAGTCTTTTTTATTGATACCATTATAAGTTTATTGTTTTATAAATTTTTTGGTGATGGTTTCATTCGCCAGCCGCACCTGTAAGAAATACAAACCGGTAGCTATATGAGGAAGGTTGGTGGTGATGGCATTGGTACCTGTGCTAAGCCCTTTGTTTTGCTGTACCAGTATTTTACCAGAGATATCTACCACGCGTATTTGCGCATTTTGATTTTGCGTTACGTTCACAAGGTATTCAATCCTGTCTTTGGTAACAGGGTTGGCATACAATGCCAGTTTGGTAATAGCTCCACCCACCTGTACTTTCAGGTATTGGCTGAAAGCGTAACTGCGGTTTTTATCAACGCGGCGTATGCGGTAGAAACGGGTACCTGCAGGCAGGTTGTCCTGGCTAAACGTGTAAGTATTGATGCCACCGCTGTTTTTAGCTGCAACATTGCCTAACGATGTATAACTGGTGCCATTGAGCGAATATTCTATCGTATAGTAATCAACATCTGTTTCATCGCTGGTGGTCCAGGTAAGAATTGCATTGTTATTCTGCAAGTTTACATTAAAGCTTCTCCATACTGCCGGCAGCAATGTAGCAGTACCCTGGGTAATAACGGTAAACACCACATTATTTGGAAGCGTTAGATTGGTAAAAGTAAGCCTGGTGCCTGCAAAGCTTACAGGCGCTACAAAAGTTTGCGTGCCGGTGTTATAATCTCCATCGCCGTCATTGTCAATCATCAGCCTGTAGTTATTGGCAGTTACACCACCGGTCAGTCCCAGGTCAAGCACATCAAAACTCATTAAATCAATAGGCCCAACAGTACCGGTATTCTGAACTTTCCAGTTGCGTTCTACCCGGAGAGAGCCCACAGCAATGGCAGGCGCTTCACCGGCCGCAATCAAATGTTCAGAAAGCGGGCCCGCATCATTGCCAATCATCAGGAATTGTTTGTCGGTCAGCACACCCGGGGTAACTCCCAAAATCAGGTTGCCTTTTACACTCTGGCCGGTGCCATCACCTGCGCCTGAGTTGCTGCTGTTAGATATGTCCTGAACTATACCGGTGCCGTTGTCTGCACCGATCCCAAATACATCATTCTGGAAAGTGGCAGAAGCCGTCCAGTATACAGTAGTACCATCTGAGGCGGTATAATTGAGCGGTGTTGTTGTTGAACCGAGTGTAAAACCATATTTGACAGCCAGGTAAGATTCTACCAGGTTGCGGTCTGCTGTTGATAAAGCAGTAGGGAATATAATTATTTCTGCAATATTGCCTGCCCAGAGTTCTCCAGGGCCTGTGTTAATTGCACCAATAACTGCGTTGGCCGAAGGGGCGCTCAGGCCAGTAATGGATTGCGATTGCAATAAAAGCCCGTGGTCGTATTGTGAGCCAACACTGGCATTTAATGAAAAAGCGGCCATGGTCCCATTGATGTTTGCGGGCGTATTCCAGTAGTTATCGAACTCAAAATCGTTTGCGTAAAAATCTGTGGCGAGCGCTGCGGTTTTAGGTAAATTTCCGTTGATACCCACCTGGCAGGTTCCACCAGGAAATCCAACATTACCATAAACCAGTATCCAGCGGTAGCCGGTAAAGTTGGTTGCATTGGCTACCACAAAAATAGTACGGTCGGAATTTGCAGTAGGAAAACCCACCGGCGCTGGTTGCGACAGAAATGAAGTTGCTCCGTCGAAAGTCAATGCAGGGTAAAAATTAAACACATTGCTGGTCAGGACTGGCTGGTTGCCTGGAGTAGCCTGCAAAAAATCGTTGCCACCACCGGAATTATCGCTCCAGAGGCTGGTAGCAGCACCTGCATCACTCTTTAACCAAAGCACGGAGCCCGCAACACCACCGGGTGCTTGCGCAGACAAAAAAGAAGAAGAAAAAAGGCAAAAAGCTAAGTAGAAAATTTTTCTCATATGGTTTTTTTTAAGTAGTACGATGTTTATTATTAAAATAATATGCAAATTTTGGTTAGTAATAAAAATTAATACGTGTAAATCTTTTCGGCGGTTGGATTAAAACTAGCAGAAATAATTCGGGAAGGGTTCATTATAAAGATATGTATTTTCAATATACTCCCACAAATTTCAGGGCAACGGAATAAAATAATAACGAGCCCGTCCGGACAGTAAGATCTAACGCAGCCGGTCGAGACTTTTTACCAGTTTCTGGTCGTTGTAAATACCTTTTGTGGCAAGAATGAGAAAGATGGGAATAGCCAGGGCCACCAGTGCGGTAAGATCATAATTGCCTTCAATAAAATGCCGGGTCTGATTGTAATAAAGGACAATATTCAACAAAGAAATGAGCATGGCGGCCAGTGTAATGCGCATCTGCAATTTCCGGTTCCTGTATAAAAAAATACAAATCAGCGTGGCAACACCCACGGCAGCCGTAAAAAAAAGAATAACCATATTGCTGGCAGCAGTCAGGTAAGTAAAGGTTTTGGTTTGACCAGCTCCCGTGATATTTCCACTGAAAAAAGAAAGTTTAATTGTAAGAAAGGCGGCAATGGCTGCCAGTATTAACCAGATGGTTTGGATGCGCTGGATCATAGTGCTGGAACTGTTTGGTATATTTTTTCCGAAGTTATTAATTTCTGTACAACCAAACTATTTTAAGCCTTGGAGCAGGCAAAAAAAACAGGTAAGCCTGCTTACCTGTTTTAAAAATTGGTTGGGTTTGTTTCAACTGCTAGTGCAGGTAGTCGTGACTTTCATATTCGTCCATTTCGCCATCGCATACCCTGATTGTTTTAAAAGAATTTTCATCTTTTATATAAACCAGGTAAACGATTTTGTTTTCTGCATCTATCTGCAGTACGCTGTAAATGGAAAAATCATAATACGTCCTTTTTACAATACCCCTTACATCTTTAGGCAATTGCTTTTCATCGTAACTCTTTGTTGTATAACGTTGGCTGCCTCTTTTGTCGAAATACACCCTGGTAGCCTTGCCATCCAGGTTGCAATAAGCAACAAAGCCGTCTTTCAGCGGAAACCATTTCACGTCTTCCGCCTTGTCAAAACCGGAGCTGAAGTTTTTGATGGCTTTTTTGTTAATGACTTTGTTGTCGGCCGTATTAGCGGCAGGCGTTACATCAAACATACTGCCGCGTGGCTTGTCGTTTTTTGCATAGATAAGAGAGTCTTTCACGTTAAGACCTGAATCTGATTGCGCATAAGCGCTGTTTGTAATTGTCAGTGTGGTAATAATGCCACCGGCAAAAATTAAAAAAAACTGTTTCATTTTTGAAAAGGTTTAATAGTTAATGATAGTTCGACTAGTTATAAATACCGGCGACAGCAACAGTGGATAATGGGTGGTTTCATTCGGACCGGCCTACAATCCCGTATTTAAACGTATCTGCAGTAATAGTCGGCTTACCATATACTATAGGAAACAGGGGTACGATATTTTTTTTAGCTTTCTTTTTTTCATAAATTACAATACCATCCCTTTAACTATGCGCTTCCCCCTTCAATTCACCCGCAGTGCTGACCAGGCAATTATACATGGCCTTTCACAGACGGGTACAGAAAGAAGAAAATCTGAAGAAGCGTTGTTTACCAGCTATAGCTATTTTATCCGCGAAGGCATGCATAAATATTCACTGCTGGAGGAAGAGGCATTCGATGCCTATGCAGATAGTGTGCTGGCTGCCATCCGGAGAATTACAGACGGCTCTTTTGAGGGGCGTTCATCGCTAAAAACCTGGTTGTACCAAATATTTCAGCATAAATGTGTTGACCTGTTGCGTAAAAAGACGACCAATAAGAACAGCATACACCAGACAGCTGATATTTCAGACATGTTATACCAGTTATCCGATGCCAGTAAAAACATCATCCAGCAAATGATGGAACAAACAGATATCGAACTGCTGAAAAAACGCCTGCATGAGCTGGGTGCCAAATGCCGCGATTTACTGCTGCTTTCCGCAGAAGGATACAGCGACAAAAAACTGGCAACAGAACTGGTGTATAAAACAGCTGATGTAGTAAAAACGACCCGGCTGCGTTGCCTTCAAAAATTAAGGCAGCTGTATAAAAACCCTGCACATGAATGAATTTGAATATATCAGCCAATATTTTACTGGCGAATTGCCGCCCGATGAAATGAAACAGTTCGATCGGAAAATATTGCAGGATCCTGTTTTTGCCGAAGAAGTGGCTTTTTATTGCAGTGCTGTTCAGGAAATAAAGGATACGGTGCAGGAGGAAAAGAAAAAAAGATTCCTGGCATTGTACCAAACAGGATCGGTTCAACAAAAAAGAAGCCCTGTATTGTTTATGCGCCGGCGCATGCAACTGGTGGCTGCAGCCGCTATTGTGGTAGTGGCCCTGGCAACCTGGCTTCTGTGGTGGCAACCGGGCGCGCGCCAGCTGGCAGACAACTATATTCAGCAACATTTTTCTGTATTGGGTAATACCATGGGCCCCGCAGACAGCCTGCAAACAGCCATTGCTTTTAATAATCACAACCGGCTGCCGGAAGCGCAGGCTATTTTTGAAAACCTGGCTGCTGCAGACAGTACAAATGAAATGGCTATAAAAAATGCCGGCATTGTTTCCCTCCGAATGAACAACTACGACAAAGCCCTGGTTTATTTTTCCCGCCTGGAGCAAATGACACAATTGCAATCAAACCCTGGAAAATTTTATAAAGCCATTACGCTGCTGAAGCGTAACCTGCCAGGTGATACTGAAATGGTAAAAAAACTCTTGCAGGAAATAATCGACAACAACGCCGAAAACAAAGAAGACGCAACCCGGATACTCAATAAAATGTAACCTGTTATTCACCTCAAAAAACTTTATTTATGAAATGGGCAAGACCGGAATTACCAAAAAAACCGTTATTGGTGGTGACACCACACCCGAGCCGTAAAAAATTTATCAGGGTCATGAAAATAAATTCTGTTAAAGACCTGTATAATGCAGGGTTTACGGAATGGCTTATCTGCAAGGAAAAGAAAGATTGGGAGGTGATACAGAGATTTACTGCAGACGACCGTTTTAGCTATGAAGCTTTTATTGGGGGCTTCCTGGCTTATTTTGAATTGCACATCAGCAAACCCAAAACAGACAGAACCGTGTATTTCGACTGGTACACACTTAATCCAGCTGTGCCCCTGACCATTTACCTGACTGGAGTGGAAGGAAAATATTACGAGAATGGAAAGCTGCTAAAAAAGTTGAATATTCCCGGCAAAGCCGGATGGACAAGCGCCCCGGAGAAATCAAGCCGCAGTCCTTTGGCACCCCCTCCAGCCGTCACCCAGACAGATCCGCCTGTACCGCCTGTGCCCCCTCCGCCACCTCCTCGTTTCAGTGACCAGACTTAATTACACGGCTGCACTGGAATAGCCCCGGAATGATTGCCCTGTCCCTGTGAAGCTCCCATCCGGTTTGCGTGTAATTGTATTACTGCATCAATTTTCTGCAATGGATCAGCCTGATTATAATTATCAACCCGGCATCGTATTTAAAATAAAGGATGCGTCTGCTATTGCCGGCGATAACGAGAAGGAGATCACAGCCTGTTTCCGGCATCGCATGAATGGCCAGTGGAAAAAATTATTTGCGGCTTACCCTGATCTGCTTATCAAAAGATTGTTTTGTACCCTGCAACCCGCGGAAATAGCGCCCCTGGTTGAAAAAGCAAAACAACTGGATGCCGGCTACCGCGATCCTGAATTGTTATCCTATTTTATACTCTCGTGCCATTCAACCGGCATTGCCCGATCCGCTTTGGTGCACCTGCAAAAAATGGAAGAAATAGAAACGGCTTATTTGCGCGGAAAAATTACCGGTGCAACGGGTGCGGTAAAAAAAAACTGGCTGACCGCGGGAAAGGCTACCTGAGCCCTGCACCCGAAGGAATTGACGCCTTGTATGCCTGGACATTTGCCGGCGGTAAAGGCAACAGTTCCATAAAGTGCATTGATATAGAACAGGGCTGGATGTTAAACCATGAAGCGCTGGATGTGCATACATTGCCCCTTAGCGGATATAATATTGCATCGTTCAGCAGTCATGGTACCGCAGCGCTGGGTATTATAATGATGAAAGAAAACTGCTCCGCCGGTCCGGGAATAACTCCGCATGCAAATGGTTTTGTGGTATCTCAATGGAGGCCGGACGGTTCGCCCAACGAAGCGGATGCCGTATTGTGCGCCATTTATTATCTCTCTGCAGGCGATGTATTGTTACTGGAAACCCAGTCTTTTGAAGCAGGCACCGGTAACCGGCTCTGGCCGGTGGAAATACAGGATGCGGTATATGCAACCATACTGCTGGCAACAGCCCTGGGAATTATTGTAGTGGAAGCAGCCGGTAATGGCAATATTGATTGTACTGCCGGCAATAACCTGGATCTTTATTCTGTCCAAAACAAAAAAATACTCAACCCGGCGGATATTCATTACAGGGATTCAGGCGCCATACTGGTAGGGGCGGCCACCAGCACTGTTCCGCATTGCCGTATTGCCGGATCCAATTTCGGAAAAAGGGTTAACTGCTATGCCTGGGGGGAAGCTGTTACCACCGCCGGCAATTTCCCGGGCATTGCGGCAAAATCAACCACAGATTATACCAGTCAATTCAATGGAACCTCCGCCGCGTCTGCAATCATAGCAGGGGCGGCTATTGCCATTCAATGTATTTTAAAAGAAGCAGGCCGGCCATTATTGAAACCGGCGGAAATGAGAAAAATGCTGGGCGATGCGTCTTTTGGAACAGCATCCGCCAATGGTACAGGCAAAGATAAAATTGGCGCTATGCCGGATCTGAAAAAGATCATTGATCATTTACTTTCACAGCAGGTAACATGATTTCATACTGCCAGTAATGAAGTGCAGTAGCCAGGTGAGCAAAATGGTAAACGGGACAAGCGTATTTGCCGCGGGATTTCACGAATTTATTCGTAACTTTTTTGTCTCATCCTGCAAGGGATATCCCGTCAATCTTGTCTGGTAACCTCATTGCTAAATTTAGTATGGTGAAAAGAAAAATAGTTATCGTTGTAACGTTGTTTTTCTTCTTCAGCAAGTCTTCTTTTGGACAGTGTCTGCCCAGGAATATTTTTTACAAAAAGATATCAGACTCCAGCCTGGCAAAGATGCCCCCGGCGGCGCGATCCGATTCGCTGTTGATATTAGAAAAGCAACTGGTTCAATGCCATTATGATAATGACTCTTTACAAACCATATTACTAAGAAAAATTGGCTGGGCTTGTTTTGAATTAAAAGATTTTTCCGCCGCCATCAGATATTTCAGGCAATCCGCCGCCATCGTAAGCGCACACATCAATAGCCCCGGCATTGTAAGGTCGGACCTGGTAAGCGCCTGGTATTATCTCTCTACTTTTTGTGATTCGCTGGGCAAAGGCCAGGAAACAATGCAGTATATAGATAGCTGCATTACCACGGCCTTCCGGCTGAATATGCAGGATGAACTATTTTTTATTATTGCGTTGTACAGGCGGCTCACATATTTTTATAATATCGGCGAATACAGGCTTTGCAGCGATGATGCGGTATTGTGTGAAAAATATGCAGGTGAATATATAAAATTGGCTTCTGCTCCGTATGAACGAACCCGTGGCCTGTATTACCAGCAAAGCAGTTTTGGATGGAACGTAAATGCATTGGTAAACCTCTCTGCATTTGATGAAGCGGAAATTATCTTACAACAAAAAATCACTGAGTATACAAAAGCCGGTCTGTATGATTACCTGGCATTTACCTGCTCAAAGCTTGCCGAAGTGGAAGAGCAGAAAGGAAATTACAGCAAAGCACTTTCTTTTTCTATGAAATCTTTTGATCTCTACCGGCAAACAGGCAACGATTTTAATTGCAAACAGTTGTTGAATGAAATGGGACAGAATATTTACTTCCGGCATTTTAATAATTACGATAGTGCGCTGTATTTTTTTCGCAAAGCGCTTACATTTAAAACCACCGATAAAAATACATTGCCAAAGGAGCCTGCGGAGGAATTGAGTATTTATAACAATATTGCCAATGTGTATGTAGAAAAAAAAATGTACGATGTTGCTTTTGTGAATTTCGACCTTGCTTTTAATAAAATAAACAAGGGGCTCAGCGAAAAGAATATACTTCAGTATGAAAACCTGAATGAATTTGCGCGCCTGCATAAAATAGATTACCTGGTGCACCTGCTGATTGACAAAGGAGATGCTTACAAACGCCGGTATGAATCAGAATCAAAGCCTGCCTTGCTGGCCAGCGCCAAAGAAACATACAGGGTAGCCGATAAACTGATGGAAAGAGTTATCAAAGCACAGTTTGCGGCAGAGTCCAGGTTATACTGGAGAAAGGAATCGCGGCGGCTCTATGAAAATGCCATACGCGCCTGCTGGCTGAGCAATGACCCGGAAAATGCTTTTTATTTTTTTGAACGGAGCCGCGCTGTACTGCTGGCCATACAACTGGCCGAACAAAACTGGCTTGATAAGGATGCCATTTCAAGCCTTGCGGTGTTAAGAAAAAAGCTGGTGTTTCTGCAGGGTATGCGCAAAGGGCTGCCGGTTAATTCAGTCAGCTATAAACAATACAGTGACAGCATTCTGATGCACAGCCAGGCGTTGTATTATAAACAGGAGGGCATCCGGCAGCAAAATAAGTTATACTACCAGGCCAATGACACTGTGGTAGCATCGGTTGCCGATATAAGGCAATCACTGCTCAAAGACCACCAGGGCCTGGTTGAAATTTTCTCAGGTGCAGGCGCGGTATATGTTTTGTTGCTTACGCCCGGCAATATTCAGATGGCCATTGCAGATAAAAAAGCTTACCAGCAAGCCTCGGAAAAATACATATCCTTTATTGCCGATCGCAATGCGCAGAACAGCAATTTTAAAGAGTTCAGGGAAGTGTCAACTCAATTGTATGCATTGCTTTTCCAGGGTTTGCGTGTACCGGAAGGGCGTATTATTGTTTCGCCGGACGGCGCTTATTTTCCGTTTGAGTCGCTTATTGCGGATAACCGCGCAGCATCACCGGTTTATTTGCTGGAAAAGCATATGGTTAGCTATACCTATTCCGCACAGTTTCTCCTGAATAATTTTACCAGCGCGTCCACCGCGGGTGCGGGCAATTTCTTGGGGGTGGCGCCCATGCGTTATCGTTCAGAACCACGTCTGGCCGAACTGACCGGCAGCGATGAGTCCCTGCAAAATATAGGCGGGCTACTATCTCATCCGGTTTACTCAATAGGGCAGGATGCATCGAAAAATAATTTTCTTTCCAGCTACCCCAATTACAAAATAATCCAGTTGTACACACATGCATCTGACAGTAGTAACCGAAGCGAACCGGTTATATATTTCAATGATTCGGCTTTATACCTGTCTGAGCTGGTGCCGGGAGCCAAACCGGTTACGCAACTGGTGGTTTTATCGGCCTGTGAAACCGGTAACGGAACGGTTTACCAGGGAGAAGGCGTGTTTAGTTTTAACCGCGCATTTGCGGCTATGGGGGTTGCTTCTTCAATCAGCAGTTTATGGTCTATAGACAACCTGTCTACCTACCGGCTCACAGAATTATTTTATAAATATCTTTCGGCTGGCCTTCCTTTGGATATAGCGCTCCAGAAAGCAAAATTGTCTTTTATTAAAGAGGCATCCGGCGAATCCGCATTGCCCTATTACTGGGCTGCCCCTGTGCTGATAGGTAAAACGGCGCCGGTGGTATTGAGCAAGCCATTTGCATGGCCATACCTGGTTGCTGCAACAATGCTTGCAGTACTTGTAATTTTTGGCTGGAAAAAGCTGCAACACCGCATTGGGTCATCCAAGCTCCGGGTATAAAGCAAACTGCTGCATGAATTCATTTACCTGGTTGCGAACGGTCGTAATAACATTCTCATCATCTGCATTCATGAGCACATTGTCTATAACATTTACCACGAATTGCATATGCTCTTCTTTCATACCGCGGGTAGTAATGGCGGGTGTGCCCAGGCGTATGCCCGATGTTACAAATGCACTTTTATCATCAAAAGGCACCATGTTTTTATTGAGTGTAATATCTGCTTTCACCAGCGCCTGTTCTGCTTTTTTACCACTGATGTTTTTATTGCGCAGGTCAATCAGCATCAGGTGATTATCGGTACCGCTGCTGATAAGCTGGTAACCTTTGTCTACAAATGCTTTCGCCATGGCCTGTGCGTTGATGATGACCTGTTTTGCATACACCGTAAATTCATCTGTTAGTATTTCACCGAACGCAATGGCTTTGGCAGCAATTACGTGTTCCAGCGGTCCGCCCTGGATACCCGGAAATACTGCCATATCGAGCAGGTTACTCATAAGGCGGGTATTGCCTTTTACATCTTTCAATCCAAAAGGGTTTTCAAAATCCTTCTTCATGAGTATGATACCGCCACGTGGTCCGCGCAGGGTTTTGTGGGTAGTGGAAGTAACAAAATGGCAATGTTCAAAGGGGGAATTCAATAAATTTTTTGCGATAAGTCCTGCGGGGTGCGCCATATCGCACATTACAAAAGCGCCAATCTCATCGGCAACTTTGCGGATACGTGCATAGTCCCAGTCACGGCTGTAAGCCGACGCGCCACAGATGATCAGTTTCGGTTTTTCCTTACGGGCCTGCGATTCCAGCATTTCATAATCTACCAGCCCGGTTTCTTTTTTAACGCCATAAAAAAATGGTTGATACAGTTTGCCGCTGAAATTTACTGCAGAGCCATGGGTTAAATGGCCGCCCATGCTGAGATCCAGCCCCAGTATCTTATCTCCGGCCTGTAAGACAGCCAGTAATACGGCGGCATTGGCCTGTGCGCCGCTGTGCGGTTGTACATTGGCATAATCGCAAGTGAATATTTGTTTAAGCCTGTCAATGGCCAGTTGTTCGGTCTGATCAACTATTTCACAGCCGGCATAATAGCGGCGGCCGGGGTATCCTTCAGCATATTTATTGGTCATCACATTTCCCATTGCCTGCATTACCTGTAATGAGGTAAAGTTCTCAGAAGCAATCAGTTCTATACCATGACGCTGGCGTTGCAGCTCCTTATTAATAAGATCAAAAACTAAAGTATCTCTTTGCATGGCGCAAAAATAGGAGAACTATTTATAAAAGAAACAAGGGCCTCCACTTTGGTGAAAGAATTGTTAGTAACACCCAGTATTTCATTGATTTGACTTACCAGATTTTCAAGATCAATACCGGTTCTGTTTGAGAAAATAGTAACAATATAATTTTTTGAGGGAAGCGTAAACACCATGGCCCTGAACCCGCCGTTAGAGCCGGAATGGTAAACAGCTTTGGGATTGTCTTTTTCACTGACAAACCAGCCGTAACCATACGAAAGTTTATTCATGGGGTCTATCAGGAATTGCGATGACCTGCATTGTTGTACAATGGCTTTGTTGGCGGCAGTGGGTTGTTGCAAAGATTGAATCCAGCGCAGGTATTCACCGGCCGAAACATAGATGCCGCCATCACCTTCAGTAGAAAAAAATATGGCTTCGCCTGCATCCAGGCGGTTGAATACATGCCGGTTGCTATCATACTCATAACCCAGCGCCTGCCGGTAAACAGGCTTACCTGTTTGCAGCACCACTGCATGCTGCATGGCCAGCGGTGTAAAAATATTTTTTTTAATATAGGCCCTGTACGACATACCGCTTATTTTTTCTATGATCATTGCCAGCAGGCAATATGCAGTATTGCTGTAACGGTAACGGGTGCCCGGCGGAAAATACGTGCTGTCAATATTTTTTACTGCCTGCAAAACATCATAATCGGTAGCATGTTTAATGCGGTTGGTATCGGTAAATGCATAATGATCAATGATACCGGAACAATGGGTGAGCAGTTGCCGGATGGTAACCGCGTTACCGGTTTTTGTATTAAATGCTGGCAGGTAGCGGATGATTTTATCCTGTAGTGACAATTTTTTTGCTGCGGCCATTTGTACAATACAAAATGCTGTAAACTGTTTGGTTACCGACCCAATATTGAAGTTGGTCTGGCTGTTTATTTTTTCCTGCGTTTGCAGGTTGGCCAAACCATATCCTTTTTTAAAAATAATGTGGTTCTTGCGGCTTACCAGCACAAATGCGCCCGGTTCATTATCCCTGTAATACGTTTGCAAAAGGGAATCGATGCGGGTTATATTATCCTGGCAATAAACCGGTGGTATCAGCATATAAAACAGCAATGAAAAAATGAGGCGCTTCATATTGGCATTAATTTACAAACAATTGTTAATTACGTATTAATAAAAGACAATTTAAAATAAGCCCGAAAACATAAAATATCCTACTTTCATAGCTTGGTTATACAGGTAAGGAAAGAAAATGAAGCAGGTTCTGCTGCAAAATAAAGAATTAGCTGTTCCGGAGTTGAAAGAACCTGGTAACAAACAACAAACATGAAAGCAATTATTCCCGTGGCTGGTGCCGGTACCAAGCTTCGTCCGCATACATATACGCAACCAAAAGCGCTTATACCCCTGGCCGGCAAAACAGTGCTCAGTATTATAGTAGAGCAGTTGCACGATGCAGGCATCACCGAATTCATATTTATTATCGGCTACCTGGGCGATAAGATCCAGGATTATGTAAGGGAGAAATATCCTTACCTGCAGACGCATTTTATTCATCAGAATGAAAGACAGGGACTGGGTCATGCCATATTGCTCACCCGCGAAATTGTTGGTGAAGACGAAGTATTTATTGTGCTGGGCGATTCAATCTGCGAATACAGCGTGGAAGAAGTGTTGAACAGTGAACATTCTATGGTGGGTGTAAAACGAGTGGATGATCCACGTGCTTTTGGCGTTGCTGAAATGAGTGAAGATGGTTTTGTAAGCAAGGTGGTGGAGAAGCCACAGATTCCAAAATCAAATATGGCGCTGGTGGGTATTTACCGTATCAAAGAATCGGGTTCCTTGTTCGACTGTCTCGATAACAATATAAAAAACCAGGTAAAAAGCAGGGGAGGCGGGTTTAACCTTACTGATGCTTTGGAATGTATGATTCAAAACGGGGCAAAAATAAAACCTTATAAAGTACAGAACTGGTTCGATTGCGGCCGTAAGGAATCGTTGCTGGAAAGCAATGCCACTTTATTGAAAAAATTTGGCCATCTCATATCAGATGATCACCAGTTTGAAAATACCATCATCATACCACCGGTGAGTATTGCTGCCGGGTGCGATATCAAGAATTCTATCATCGGTCCCAATGTGGCCATCGGAGAAAAAGTATCCATTAATTATTCTATTGTAAAAGATTCTATCATTGGCGCATTCGCCAACCTGCTGGATATTGTGCTCACTGATTCCCTGATTGGCAGTGATACCGAACTGAAAGGTGAGAGCCGCAGCCTTAATATAGGAGATAATACAGAGATTGATTTGGGGAAAAGTTAGGCCCAACCTCCCCTGGCCCCGATACCTCCCCTAACCCCTCCTAAAGGAGGGGAATCCAACGCACAAGGCCCGCTGTACCTCCCCTGGCCCCTCCTGAAGGAGGGGGATCCAACGCACAAAGCCCGCTGTACCTCCCCTGGCCCCTCCTGAAGGAGGGGGGTCCAACGCACAAAGCCAGCTTTTTGATCATGCAGTTAATTTACTTGCATCTTCTTTGGCAAGTTAGGATACTACATTTTGTATTTTAAACTGAAAATCTAATTAAAATAAACTACCCCCCTTTAGGGGTTGGGGGTTTGCGCGCCAAACAAATCGCTGCTCAAATACCGGTCTCCGCGGTCACAGACAATAAATACAATGACACCCGATTTCAACTCCTTTGCCAACCTGATAGCGGCGGAAGCGGCGCCCCCGCTGCTCATACCGGCAAATACCGCCTCTGTTTTTGCCAGCAGCCGGGTCATATGCACGGCTTCCTGCTGCGAAATATCCATGATACGGTCTACTCTGGCGGGATCATAAATCTTTGGCAGGTATTCTTTAGGCCACCGGCGGATACCTGGAATAGATGAATCTTCGGTAGGCTGGCAGCCAATAATTTGTATGGCCGGTTTTTTTTCTTTTAAAAACATGGAGGTGCCCATGATGGTGCCGGTGGTGCCCATGGAACTTACAAAATGGGTGATGCCAGCTTCTGTATCTCTCCATATTTCCGGGCCGGTGGTTTTGTAATGCGCCAGGTAATTATCGGGGTTGGAGAATTGGTTGAGCAAAAAATATTTTCCGCTGGCGCCTTTTTCTTCAGCATAATCGCGGCAGGTTTCAATATTTTCAAGCAGGGTTACGGTTGCTCCGAATGCTTCCATGGTAAGCGTACGTTCGCGGGTAGAACTGGAGGGCATTACCAGTTCAATTTCCAGGTCGAACAATCGTGCTATCATTGCCAGTGCAATTCCGGTATTGCCGCTGGTGGCTTCCACCAGTTTGGTGCCTGGTTTTATATCACCCCGTTCCAGGGCGCTTCGTATCATATTCAGGGCGGGGCGATCTTTTACGCTGCCGCCGGGGTTATTGCCTTCCAGTTTGGCAAACATGCGAACCGCAGGGTTGGGATTCAATTTCTTTATTTCTACCATGGGCGTATTGCCCACTAAATCTAATATGCTCGCCATTGTTAAATCAATTATGTAAGGTGATGTAAAAATCCGGTCGGTACCGGAGCCCATACCGGATTTTTATACCAGTTATTCTCATTCGCGCCTCTATTCGCGTTCCTTTCGCGTTCCTTTCGCGTCTACCGCGTCTACCGCGTCACTGCATCACCTTGCGTTCAGTAATTTCAATTTCCGCTTTGTGGTAGACAGCCGAATAAGGCGCCACACTTTTAGTAAGCCAGACATTGCCCCCGATAATGCTGTGATGCCCAATAGTGGTTTCCCCACCCAATATGGTTGCGCCAGAATAAATAATCACATAGTCTTCAACGGTAGGGTGACGTTTTGTAAACGCCATATTCTTGTCTACACTCAGCGCACCCAGCGTTACTCCCTGGTACAGTTTTACATGGTTGCCAATTTTGCAGGTTTCTCCAATGACAGTACCGGTTCCATGATCAATGAACAGATGCTCACCTATTTCCGCACCGGGATGTATATCGATACCCGTTTGCGAATGCGCATATTCGGTGAGAATGCGTGGCAACAGGGGAATATCCAATTGAAGCAATGCATGGGCGATTCGGTAAAAACAGATCGCAAGAAAACCGGGATAGGTCCGGATGACTTCAAATTCGCTTTTTGCTGCTGGATCGCCCTGCGCAATAGCCGTTACATCTGCATTGAGGAGGCGGTAAATTTCCGGCAATTGCTGAAAAAAAGTTTTTGCCTTCTGGCGGTTATCGCAATGCTGGCAACCCTTGGTACTTTCCAGTATGGACACCAGGTTGCTTTCCAGTTGCTGAAAAGCCGCTTCAAACTGCAGGGGCGTAGAAAAAAACTGTTTCGCCTGTTCAGGATAGAGCAGCCGCACCAGCTGAACGGCCCAATCTGTAATGACACTATTGGCCGGAACGTCTTCGGTTTGCTGCTGTTTATTGAATATGGACTGAAAAAATGCCTGATTCATAGCGGGTGGTTCAATTGATGCAAAGTATAAACAATTAACCTGCAAATAGTTTATAAAATTGCGGTTTTTTTATGGGAGTAAGTGTCAGCAGTTTGATAATTTGTGACAGGCGGTTAAACGGCCGGTTTGTGCCAGCGGCTCTGGCGGCAACCAGGTTATTGTTGTATAAAAAAAGCAAGCTGTCTTACGGTAATGGTAAAAAACAGGGTATATTTTGGTGCCGTTAAAACTCTGCGTAACTTAATCAATTACGAATGACGGTTTTATAAAAACATCTTTAATTGAGATCGGCCATACACAGCACCAGGACCATCATCAACGGGCAAATAAAAGATGCCACGGTAACTATATCAGATGGTATCATTACAGCCATTGCAGATGGGTTAGAACAGCAAAGAGGTATTTCTTTTACCGAGGCGGGTGACAATGTACTGATGCCCGGCGTAATTGATCCGCATGTACACATCAATGAACCCGGAAGAACGGAATGGGAAGGATTTGACACTGCCACCAGGGCAGCGCTTGCCGGTGGCGTTACCTGCCTGGTGGAAATGCCGCTCAATGCCTCGCCCGTTACCACCACTGCGCCGGCTTTTGATGAGAAATTAACCGCTGCAAAAAATAAACTGCATACCAATTGCGGTTTCTGGGGCGGATTGATTCCGGGTAATGAACAGGAGCTGGCACCACTTGCCGCCAAAGGCGTGCTGGGTTTTAAGGCTTTTCTTACACATTCCGGAATTGATGAATTTCCCAATGTTACGGAAGCAGACCTGCACAAGGCAATGCCCGTTATTGCTTCACTGCAATTGCCCCTGCTGGTGCATTGCGAATTATCTGTGCCCCATGAAAATGAAGTGATGGCCGATAAAAGATCTTACCATGATTATCTTTTATCCCGTCCGCGCAAATGGGAAGACGATGCCATTGAAATGATGATCAGACTTTGCGAAAAATACCGCTGCCGTACACATATCGTTCACCTTTCTTCTTCCGGTTCAATTGAACAGCTGAAAAATGCCAAAGAAAAAGGCCTGCCCATTACTGTTGAGACGGCACAACATTACCTGTATTTTGCGGCAGAAAATATCAAAGACGGACAAACCGCTTTTAAATGTGCACCACCCATACGCGAACAGGCCAACAATGATTTGTTATGGGATGCACTGAAGGCCGGTATCATTGATTTTGTGGCAACCGATCATTCGCCCGCAACACCGGTATTAAAAGAATTGCAAAGCGGCGATTTCAGTAAAGCATGGGGTGGAATTGCTTCCATACAATTTGCATTACCGGTTTTGTGGACGGCTGCAAGAAAAAGGAACCTGGCATTAACGGATATTGCCCGGTGGCTATGTGAGGCACCGGCATTGCTTATGGGAAAAGCTGCCAGCAAAGGCAAAATTGCAATTGGTTTTGATGCTGATTTGATTGTATGGAATCCCGAACAGTCCTTTGTGGTGAACGAATCCATTATTCAGCACAGGCACAAAGTAACACCCTATTTAAATGAGCGGTTATGGGGCACCGTGGCTCAGACATGGCTGGGCGGAATAAAAGTCTTTGACAATAACAGTTTCACACAGCTTAACCAGGGTAAAATCATTTTGAAATAATGGACAAGGCAATACAACGGGCAGAAAAAATAATGGCGCAAATAAATGAACTGGCAGCCATCAGCGAAGAATCGCAGGGTATTACGAGGCTGTTTGGCACCTCTGCATTTTTACAGGGTAGTCACACCCTACTTGCCTGGATGAAAGCGGCGGGTTTGGATAGCCGCATTGATAATATCGGGAATGTGAGGGGTCGCCTGCCATCAGCAGACAGCCATGCAAAAACTTTGGTCATAGCATCCCATATAGATACCGTACGCAATGCAGGTAAATTTGATGGTCCGCTGGGCGTAATAATGGGACTGGACATTGTTACCCATATTATTCAATCGCGCACCGAGCTGCCATTTCATATTGAACTCATTGCATTCAGCGACGAAGAAGGCGTGCGTTATCATACCACCTACCTGGGCAGTAAAGTAGTGGCGGGGTCTTTTGAAACAAACCTGTTGCAAAAAAAAGACGATGCAGGAATAACACTGCAGGAAACCATTGTGCAGATGAAGGGAGATCCGGGCCAATTAAAAACGGATGCTATTGCGCCGGAAGAATGGCTGGGATATTTTGAAATACATATTGAACAGGGCCCGGTATTGTATGAACGCGATATACCAGTGGCCATCGTTACCGCAATTGCCGGGCAAAAAAGAGCTGAAATAAGTTTTACGGGCGTAGCTGGCCATGCAGGTACCGTGCCCATGCATATGCGCCAGGATGCATTGTGCTGTGCTGCTGCATTTATACTGGAAACAGAAAAACTGGCGCTTAACCATTCCATTGTGGCAACCGTGGGCAAACTGCAAATTACCGGTGCCGCCAGCAATACCATACCCGGTACCGTAACCTGCAGCCTCGATTTGCGGAGCGCCGATGAAGCAACAGCAGCCGCTGCGTATGAAGAACTGTACAACACCTGTATAACTATCTGCAGTAAACGCAATATTACTGTCCGGTGGCAACTGGTGCAGCAAACAGCACCGATAGCATGCGATGCGGGGTTGAATGCATTGCTTGCACAGGCTGTAACGGAATGCGGCTATCCACTGATTGAAATGCCCTGCGGTGCCGGACATGATGCCGTGGCAGTCTCCGCAGTATCGCCCGTGGCCATGCTTTTTGTAAGATGTTTTAAAGGCATCAGCCATAACCCCGAAGAAGATGTGGAGCTAAAAGATATAGCGGCTGCTATCAAAGTTTCTGATAACTTTATTCATCAATTAATACGCAGCCGGTGATAGTTGCCCGTATGCTCACCTAATTTCAAACAAGATGGAAATATCTGCATTAACAAGATCGGTTGTAAAAAGAAACCATGCTGTTATCAGCCCCGACGGGTACATCAACAGCAATGTGCCCGGTTGGATCAATTGCCGGGTAAATGTGATCATCAGTGAGGCAATGGGTGCACAACTTTGCCAGACGCTGGTAACAGCGGGTAAAGGGGCAAAACTGGAAGGAAAAACAACGGTATCGCAAATATTTTTTTATGTGGTGAAAGGATCGGTAAACGCAAAATTGCCGGCCAACAGCGGGCATTTGCATGCCGGCCAGTTTGTATATGTGCCAATTGACACCGCCTATATTTTGTATGATATGAAAGAAGGCACCGAACTGTTGACTTTTCATAAACAATATGAGCCATTGCAGGGATACAAATCGCCGCCGGTAATTTTTGGTGATGCTGCACAGGTGCCGGGCTCCGAATACCTGGGAGACCCTGCATTGCGCTTGCAGGTATTATTGCCCGATAATCTTTCCTTTGATATGGCCGTCAATATTTTTACGTACGATAGCGGTGGTCACCTGCCCATGGTTGAAACACATATTATGGAACATGGTTTATTGTACCTGCAGGGTCAGGGTATCTACCGCCTCGACCAGGACTGGTACCCGGTTAAAAAAGGAGACGCCATCTGGATGGGGCCCTATTGCCAGCAATGGTTTACGGCCATGGGCAAAGAACCGGCAATATATATCTATTATAAAAACGTAAACAGGTTTCCTGCAAAGCTTTGATGATATATGAAATTACAGGAACTGAATCATTTACCCGTGGCGGAAAAAACAGCACGACTGCAACAATGTTGTGGCGCTACTGTATGGGTTAAAAAAATGCTGGCGCATTTTCCGTTTGCCGGCAAAGATGATGTAAGGTCAATGGCAGAGAAAACCTGGTGGCAATGTTCAGCAGCGGACTGGCTCGAAGCTTTTACGCACCATCCGCGCATTGGCAGCAGGGAAACCATGGCACAAAAATTTTCCGCAACAGTTCACTGGACAACGGAAGAACAAAAAGGAACCAGCCAGGCCAATGCAGAAACCATTGATGCGCTGCTGGCGGGTAACCAGGCGTATGAAAACAAATTCGGTTTTATATTTATTGTATGCGCTACCGGTAAAACAGCTGCTGAAATGTTAATGCTGCTGCAACAACGCCTGAACAATGAACCCGATAATGAAATAAAGATTGCCGCCACCGAACAAAACAAGATTACCCTTTTGCGATTAGAAAAATTACTGGCATGATGAATATTACCACGCATGTACTGAATACTGCAACCGGCAAACCTGCCGCCGGTATAACGGTTTATTTGTATTATGCAAATAAGGAGAGCTGGCTGGAGGTTTCGCGTTCCGTTACCAATAAAGATGGCCGTATTGGCGGGTTTGAACTGAATGGCGATACATTACAAATGGGAGTCTATAAACTAAGGTTTGAAACGAAAGCTTATTTTACGGAACAGGCGCTCGCCACTTTTTACCCGGTGGTTGAAATTGTTTTTGAAACATCTGCCAGCGAACATTATCATGTACCCCTTCTGCTGAACCCCTTTGGTTATTCTACCTACAGGGGTTCTTAAAAAATTATTCCACAAAAAGTTCAATCATGAAACTCACCATACCTGCTGCTGAAAAAGAAGCACTGCTGAACGATTTAAAGCTTGCAAACCTGGCATTTCAACAAACCTATCCGGGCGATAAACCAGACCGTCAGCCTGTTCATACCGTTTACGGAGGTGCCAATCTTTTTACTTCGGATACTGCTGTGAAAATGGGTGAGATTGCGCTCCGGAGTCTTACCACCTACGCGCCGGATTTTGTAACGCTGGCCAAAGTATTGCAGTTGCGCGGGTTTGAAAAATTACCGGCTACAGAAAAAGAGATTGCCGCCCTTGGCAATAAACTCGGCAGCATGAGCGAGGCGGAAAGAAAAAATGAACCGGCCTGGCTATCCTGGTCGGTGTACAATAAAATAATAAAAAAATTGCAGCAGGAAGCAGTAGAAGATTTCAGGATAGATTTTGAAGATGGTTTTGGCAACCGGCCCGATGATGAAGAAGATGCTACAGCGGTTACTGCTGCCAGTGAGCTGGCAGCGGGTATGGCCAATAAAACCATTTCTCCTTTTATTGGCATCCGCATCAAACCATTTACAGAAGACATGAAGCAGCGTGGTATGCGCACCCTGGATATTTTTCTGACTACCCTGCTTGAAAAGACCGGTGGCAAATTGCCATCCAATTTTATTGTGATGCTGCCTAAAGTAACCATTCCGGAACAGGTTAGTGCCCTGGTTAGATTTTTTGAGATCATGGAAGAAAAATGGGGACTGCCAAAAGAAACGCTGAAAATGGAAACCATGATAGAAGCTACGCAGATTATCATGGACGACGAAGGACGCAATCCGCTCCTGCGAATTATTAAAGCCAGTAAGGGACGTTGTATTGCCGCGCATTTTGGCACTTATGATTATACGGCTTCCTGCGGTATCACCGCCAGGTACCAGACCATGGATCACCCGGTATGTGATTTTGCGCACCATGTTACAAAAGTAGCCCTGGCAGGTACGGGTATTTTCCTTTCTGACGGCGCTACCAACATCATGCCCATCGGTCCGCACCGTGGCGATAAGCTCAGCTATGAACAACTTACAGAAAACAGGAACAGCGTTCACCATGCATGGGTTACCGGTTTCAATCATACCATGCACTCGCTGATAAACGGTTTTTACCAGGGTTGGGATCTTAATCCCGCGCAATTGCCCATGCGTTATGCGGCTACCTATAATTTTTTTCTGAGCAGTTATGAAGATGCTGTAAACCGTCTTCGCATATTTGTAGACCGGGCTGCTATATCTACGCTTACCGGCGATATTTTTGACGATGCCGCAACCGGGCAGGGCCTTTTAAACTTTTTTATCAGGGCAATCAATTGCGGCGCCATCACCGAAGAACAGGCATTGGAAACCGGTTTAACGCTGGCCGAAATAAGAACCCGTTCTTTTTATAAGATACTGCAGCAAAGAAGGCAAAACAAATTATAACAACACGCCAATAAATCTTAAATTGAGAAGACCGTAACAACCTTCGGTTGCACTGCCAATTCATGGAACACGGATAACGCGGATTAAACGGATTTAAAAGGATTTGAAAGGATTTGATTTGTCTTGCTGTTGCTTGCTTATGATTGCTGACTGGTAATACGTCAAAGCGTTTACGGGCTGGCGACGCAACAAAAAAATCCCTGCAAATCCATCCAATCCGTGCCATCCGTGTTCAACATCATCCCGCGAAGCGGGTCAAAAAAAAACAGGCATGCATTTATCACCCAGGGAAACAGAAAAGCTGATGATTTTTTTAGCCGGTGAACTGGCAGAAAAGCGCAGGGCAAGGGGATTGAAATTAAATTATCCGGAAGCCATCGCCCTTATCAGTTCCAGGTTGCAGGAAGCCGCCAGGGACGGAAAAACCGTTACCTGGCTGATGCAGTACGGCGCCACCATTCTCAGAACCGGTGATGTTATGGAAGGGGTTGCAGAAATGATTGAAGAAATTCAGATTGAAGCTACTTTCCCGGATGGAACAAAACTGGTGACTGTACACCATCCCATCAGGCCCGGTAGTACAACTTAAAAATTAATGAATAATGATACCCGGAGAATACATATTACAGGGTGATGCTATCATTGCCAACAAAGGAAAAGAAACCATCGGTTTGAAAGTGGTGAATACTGGCGACAGGCCCGTGCAGGTGGGTTCTCATTTTCATTTTTTTGAAGTCAACAAACAATTGTCATTTAACAGGGTCGATGCTTTTGGCATGCACCTGGACATTGCAGCAGGCACCGCTGTGCGGTTTGAACCTGGTGAGGAAAAAATGGTGACACTGGTAGCTTACGGCGGCAATAAAAAATGCTTTGGTTTTAATAACCTGGCAGACAATATAATCTCTGCTGAAACCAGGAAAGCCGCTATGGAAAAAATGATCGCTAATCATTTTAAAAACAATCCCTGATGAGTTTTTCTATCAGCAGACACAAATACGCCCGCCTGTACGGACCCACCACCGGTGATAAAATAAGACTGGGCGATACTGAACTCTTTATAGAAATAGAGGCGGACTACGGCGTATATGGCGATGAAGGAAAATTTGGCGGAGGTAAGACCATCCGCGATGGCATGGCGCAATCTGCCACCGCAACAAGAGACCAGGGCGTGCTTGACATGGTAATTACAAACGCCATTGTTATGGATCATTGGGGAATTGTAAAAGCAGACATCGGCATCAAAGACGGCCATATTATTGCGATAGGAAAGGCCGGCAACCCCGATACCATGGATGGTATAACAAGCGGAATGATCATTGGCGCCGCTACCGAAGTACATGGCGGTGAAGGTTTGATTGCTACCGCCGGCGGCATTGATACGCATATCCATTTTATTTGTCCGCAACAGATTGACCATGCGCTGTACAGCGGCATTACCACCATGATTGGCGGTGGTACCGGTCCGGCAAACGGTACCAGGGCCACCACAGTTACGCCGGGCGCCTGGAATATCCGTAAAATGCTGGAAGCCGCCGATGCGTTTCCCATGAACCTGGGTTTTCTGGGAAAAGGAAACTGCGCCTCACTGTTGCCGTTAGAAGAACAGATTGAGGCGGGTGCACTGGGATTGAAAATTCATGAGGATTGGGGCAGTACGCCCGCTGTAATAGATGCTTCATTACGCGTGGCAGATAAATACGATGTACAAGTGGCAATACATACGGACACCCTGAATGAAGCCGGTTTCCTGGAAAGTACTGTAGCGGCCATCAATAACCGGGTGATCCATACCTACCACACAGAGGGTGCGGGTGGCGGACATGCACCAGATATCATCAAGATAGCCATGTACCCTCATATATTGCCTTCTTCTACAAACCCCACGCGTCCGTTTACCATCAATACCATTGATGAACATTTAGATATGCTGATGGTTTGTCATCACCTGGATAAATCAGTTCCGGAAGATGTGGCTTTCGCCGATTCAAGAATTCGCCCGGAAACCATTGCCGCCGAAGATATACTGCATGATATGGGTGTTTTTAGCATGATGAGCAGCGACTCACAGGCCATGGGGCGCGTGGGCGAAGTTATTACCCGCACCTGGCAAACAGCTCATAAAATGAAATTGCAACGGGGAGCATTACCCGAAGATTCCGGACATAACAACGATAATTTCAGGGTTAAAAGATATTTGTCAAAATATACCATCAACCCCGCCATCACGCATGGTATCAGTGAATATGTTGGTTCAATGGAAGCAGGCAAACTGGCAGATATTGTGCTCTGGAAGCCAGCTTTTTTCGGGGTGAAGCCCGAGATGATCATCAAGGGCGGCATGATAACCGGTTCAGTAATGGGCGACGCCAACGCATCCATACCTACCCCGCAACCTGTTTTGTACCGACCCATGTTTGGAAATTATGGAAAGGCGCTGCACCAAACCTGCATCAGCTTTGTATCTGCTGTATCATTGGAGAATAACCATGTACCACAATACGGTTTACAGAAAATGGTAAGACCGGTAAAAAATTGCAGGAATATTTCCAAAAAGGATATGGTGTATAACAATGCAACACCCCTGCTGGAGGTAAACCCGGAAAATTACGAAGTGAAATGCGATGGCGTGCCTGTCACATGCGAACCGTTGGCGGTTTTGCCACTGTCGCAACGGTATTTCTTATTTTAATGGAATAGAACGGTAAATAACCGGAGTTACGGAAACCATTAACCGAAGTTTTTGAAAGTCAGTTATCTAAAAAACTATTAGAATGACGGTTACAGAAAAAATGGGGCATATCAGCGATACCGACCTGCAGAACAGGCAGGTGGACTGGCTTAACATGGAATGGTATGAAACCAGCAAACGCATCCTTCATAAAAAAACCATGTCTGGTATCGCTATTGTGTGCAGGTTTTTACAGGAAGACCCCGCATTTACCGAAGGCGATATAGTATACCAGGATGAAAGCACGGTCATTGGTATAAAGATATTACCCTGTGATGCGATTGTATTGCTGCCGCGCGATATGCATGAGGTGGCCGCTATCAGTTATGAGACCGGCAATAAACACCTGCCGCTATTTTACTGCAGCAATGAATTGCTGGTACCTTTTGACCAGCCCTATTTCAGGCTCATGAGCGGTTTGGGTTATACTGTAAAAAGAGAAAACAGGCAACTGCTCCAGCCTTTAAAAACAACGGTAAAACCACATGGAAGTGGTAACGACAGTATTTTTTCTAAAGTAATGAAAATAGCAGCCCGTTATGAATAATGCATTGCTGCGTTTATTGCATATCAGTGACCCCTCCCTGCCCGTGGGTGCATATGCACATTCGGGTGGGTTGGAAACCTATGTGCAGTGTGGTTTGATACATGATAGCTCCACGGCCAAAAAATTTGTAACCGCGGTGCTTATCAATAGCCTGCAATATACTGATGCCGCTTATCTGTCGCTGGCTTTTGATGCCGCAGCAGCGCCCGATGAAAAGAAATTATTATTGATGGACGCAGCATGCTCTGCCGTTAAATTGCCCGAAGAAATGCGGAAGGCAAGCATCAAACTGGGTAAGCGCCTGCAAAAGCTTTTTGAACCACTTTACGGCAATGCCTTTACGGCATTTTATACAAATGCTGTAAACGCCGGTAATGCAGACGGACATTACTGTATTTTATTTGGATTGTATGCACATGCCATGCAGGTGTGCAAAGAAGATGCACTCACGGGTTTTTATTACAATGCGGCGGCAGGATATATTACTAATTGCGTAAAGCTGGTGCCGTTGGGTCAGCAGCAGGGCCAGGAGATTTTATTCTCTCTTCAACCCCTGCTCGAAAAACTGGTAGCGGCATCATTGCAACCCGACCCGGCACTGACAGGTCTTTGCTCTCCCGGGCTGGATATAAGGTGCATGCAGCACGAACAATTGTATTCAAGATTGTATATGTCGTAATATGAAACCAAGAAACTACATAAAGATTGGCGTTGCCGGCCCGGTAGGCTCGGGTAAAACTGCCTTGATAGAAAGGCTTATCCGGTTAATGATGAACGATTACAGCATTGCCGTGATCACCAATGATATCTATACAAAGGAAGACGCCGAATTTCTTACAAAAAACAGTTTGTTGCCGGCCAGCCGGATTCTGGGTGTGGAAACAGGGGGCTGCCCGCATACTGCCATTCGCGAAGATGCCAGCATGAACCTGGACGCAGTTGATGAAATACTACAGCGCTTCCCGGATGTTGAGATTATTTTTATTGAAAGCGGGGGCGATAATTTGTCGGCAACTTTTAGCCCGGACCTGGCAGATTTGACCATTTTTGTGATTGATGTATCCGGTGGCGACAAAATACCACGCAAAGGCGGTCCAGGTATCATGCGGAGTGATCTACTGGTCATAAATAAAATTGATTTGGCTGCGTATGTAAAGGCCGACCTGAATATTATGGAGCGGGATGCGCGGCTGATGCGTAAAGGCCAGCCATTTGTCTTTACCGACCTGATGCACCTTACGGGTATTAATAAAGTAACCGGCTGGATAAAAAAATATGCATTGGGTGAAACCATAGAAGAACCAAATTTATACAGATGAATGCATTGGTTGCTATACAGGTTGCTGTACATGATAGGCATTCTTTTTTAAGGAGCGCTTACGCGGAAACGCCATTTAAGGTGGCTAATATTTCTGAGGGCCGGCATCCGCGGCAGTTGCATCTGATGCTCATGAGTTCTTCGCCGGGCATTCTCGAGGGCGATAATTATACAATAGATATTGCACTGGATGAAAACAGCGCGCTGCAGTTAAGCACTCAATCTTACCAGCGATTGTTTTCCATGACCGGTGGTGCAGGCCAGGCGTTGACGGTACGCATGGCAAAAGGTTCATCGTTTGTTTATTTACCTCACCCGGTTGTGCCGCATGCGTTATCTGTTTTCAGGGCATCCGGCAAGATATATCTGGCAGACGAATGCAGTGTAACCTGGGCCGAAATATTTACCTGCGGCAGGAAATTAAGCGGCGAACGTTTTCTTTTTTCCTTTTACCAGTCGGTAACAGAAATATTTTGGAATGATAAACTAATGATAAAAGAAAATCTGGTCATGGCACCGGGCAAAACGGATGCGGTAATGCAACAACTGGAAGGATTTACCCACCAGGCAAGTATGATTTGCCTCTGGCCACGGGGATTAGTTGCTGAATGTAAAGCAGCGGTGTCGGAGTACTTATCCCGGCAGCAGGATATATTGTATGGTGTAACCGCAGCATCGGTAAATGGCGTGATAATAAGATTGCTGGGTAACAGCGCCGAACATTTGTTTGACTGTATAAAAAAGTTGAACGGTATACTGCACTTGGTGAAACTTACAAATGACGGTATAGCCGCATTGGATCACGATGTTCAGAATGGATGCGAGGGTGTATTGGCGTTAAAAAAAGTATATGAGCAATGAATTCGGAATAATCATGGCGGGAGCTGCAACCATTGCATGCCTGCATACGGCAGCGGGGCCCGATCACTATATTCCGTTTGTAGCCTTGTCTGGTTCGCGTCGCTGGTCGCTGGCTAAAACAATGGCCTGGACCATTGTCTGCGGATGCGCTCATATTGGCAGTTCGGTATTCCTGGGTTTGGGAGGTGCAGCATTGGGATGGAGTATTCAGAAAATTGGCTGGATGGAAGGTATGCGCGGCGGTATTGCAGCCTGGGCATTGCTGTTATTCGGGTTTGTTTATACGGTTTGGGGACTTGTGCGCGGATGGAGAAACCAGCGCCATAAGCATTTTGATATGCCGGGAGACGGGGAGGTGTATGTTTATGAGCATACCCACGGGCAGGCAGTGGCACCTAAGGAACGTCATCGGGTTACGCCCTGGGTAATGTTTATTATATTTTTTTTAGGACCCTGCGAACCCATGATCCCGTTGTTGTTTGTACCGGCAGTAAAAGAATCACTCAATGGCATGCTGCTCCTCATTTCGGTATACACCGTTACCACACTGGCAACCATGCTGCTGATGGTGATGGGCGGTTACTATGGCTTTGGTTTGTTAAAAACAGGTATTGCAGAACGTTATATACACGCATTTGGCGGAATAACACTGCTGGTTTGCGGTGCGGGGATGGTATTTATGGGCTGGTAAGCATATAGAAAATTGTAAAAATAACGACATGAGCATCTATTTAAGTGAGAATGCCTACGGAAAGAATGCGGTAAACCTTTCAAAGATTATCCGGCACAGTGATTACCATGAGTTCCGGCAGTTATCGGTAAACATTTCACTGAAAGGCGATTTTGAAACAGTACACACCCATGGCGATAATTCAAAACTGGTAGCTACCGATACACAGAAAAATACCGTGTATGCGCTGGCCAAAGAACATTTTACAGGTTCTGCAGAGGCATTTGGTATTTACCTGGCACAATATTTTAGCGGCAACAATCCCCAGGTGTGGCAGGTTACCGTTGAGCTTACAGAACATGCCTGGAGCCGGATTGCAACCGAATCGGGCAAACACCCGCATGCGTATATCAGCGGCGGCGCAGAAAAACGGGTTGCCACGGTGGTACAAAATGCCGCCGGAACAACCGTGTCGGCCGGCGTGGAAGATCTCCTGATTTTAAAAACAACCAGCTCTGGTTTTGAACATTTTATCAGGGACCAATACACTACGCTGAAGGAAACATCCGATCGCATATTTTCCACCAAATGCGTAGCCAACTGGTTGTACGAAAAAACCGACATTGATTTTGATGCCATGCACAGCAATATCCGCAACCTGTTGCTGCAGGCATTTGCTTTTCACCACAGCCTGTCTGTTCAGCAAACCCTGTATGCCATGGGAGAGGCGGTTTTGAAAGCATGTGCAGAAGTAAAAGAAATAAGCCTGGTAATGCCCAACAAACACCATATTTTGTTTAACCTGGAACAGTTTGGAATGGAAAATAAGAACGAAATTTTTGTAGCAACGGATGAGCCATATGGATATATCACCGGAACTTTGCGTAGAGACTGAAGGGCTGGCACACTATCAGATGGTACATGATTTTTTTGATGGATGTTTTTAAAATATTGCGCAGTGATACAATTTATTCTGAACAATGAAACAATCACCACCCATGAACCGCCCGGGGTATTGCTGGTAGATTATATACGGTATCATGCAGCACTGACCGGCACCAAGATTGGTTGCCGCGAGGGCGACTGTGGCGCCTGTACCGTGCTGGTGGGCACCATAAAAGCGGGTAAGCTGCAATATAGTTCGCTCACTTCCTGTCTTACGCCCATTGGCAATATTCACCAGGCGCATGTGGTAACGGTGGAAGGTTTAAATAAACCAGGCGGTATGAACCCCGTTCAACAGGCCATGGCAGATGAAAGCGCCACGCAATGCGGTTTTTGTACGCCCGGGTTTATTGTTTCCATGACGGGTTTTTGCCTTGGCAATAAAACGGCGTCTTACGGGGAGGCCCTTGCTGCAGTAGACGGAAATATCTGCCGTTGTACCGGCTATAAATCCATAGAACGGGCTTTGCAAACGATAACAGATTTGATGCAGGCAGCTGCAGACCATGATAATCTTATTGATTTTTTGGCCAGTCAGCATATTATTCCGCCTTATTTTAAAAATATTGCGCAAAGGCTTAAAAATTTACAGAGCCCTGTAAATGGCATTGAAAAAAAATCAGCAGCGGTACTGCTGGGTGGTGGTACCGATCTCTATGTACAGCAGCAGGAGGAAATGGTGATGAGCGACATTAATTTTTTGCTGAACAATACTACGCTTAAAGGTATCACCCGCGAAGGCAACCAATGTATAGTCGGTGCATCTGCCACGGTGACCGAGTTGATGGAGTCTCCAGTTTTTAAACAGGCCGTACCGGGGTTTTCGGGTTTTTCCAGGCTGGTCTCTTCCACACCTATCCGGAATATTGCCACGCTTGCGGGTAATTTCTCAAATGCATCGCCCATTGGCGACCTGACCGTACTGTTTCTTGCACTGGACGCTACACTGCTATTGAATGAAGGCGGTCATACCAGGCAAGTAGCACTGCAGCATTTTTTTAAAGGATATAAAAATATTGATAAAAGCAAAGATGAATACATAGAAAAGATTCTGTTTAACATTCCTGCTACCAGCTACAAGATCAATTTTGAAAAAGTGAGCAAGCGGCGCAACCTGGACATTGCATCAGTAAACACTGCCATCAAAATAGAAATGGAGGGCAACATCATTACCCATGCCTCGTTGTCTGCAGGCGGGGTGGCACCCATACCGGCGTATCTGAAAAATGCATCGGCATTATTAAAAGGCAAAATACCGGATGAAGATCTCGTTGAAGAAGTAGTAGCTGCCGCGCAAAATGAAATTGCGCCTATTTCGGATGCGCGGGGAACGGCTTCGTATAAAAAACATTTACTGGGGCAACTGGTAAAAGCGCATTTTATAGAATTGTTTCCCGCGCTGAATGTAAAAAAATTAATAGGACAATCGTGAAAACGGTTTTACAATAGTTAAATGTGGCACATGAAAAACATTGATTCCGCAACACATACCAGGGGAGAGTCTGTTTACCTGGACGATATACCGCTGGTAAACGGCACCCTTTTTGGATGCGCTTACCCGTCTGCGTTAGCCAATGGCATTATTAGAGAACTTGATATTTCGGAGGCAGCGCAACAGGCCGGGGTAATAAAAATTTTTACCTGCAAAGACATACCCGGCGAAAACCAGATAGGCGGCATCATACCCGATGAGCCGCTGCTGGCAGACGGGCATGTTCATTTTTGCGGAATGCCTATTGCTTTTGTGGTAGCCCTTACACCCGGGTTGGCGAAAGCGGCCGCAAAAAAAATAAAATGTGCAATAGACCCGCTGCCGGTGATAACCGACCCGCGGGAAGCACAGCAAAAAGGGGAATTAATAGTGCCACCCCGTGTATTTAAGATGGGTGATACAGGCAGCGCCTGGGGCGGTTGCGAATATATTTTTGAAGGCACGGCAGATACTAACGGACAGGAGCACCTGTATATTGAAACGCAGGGCGCCTATGCCCTGCCGCAGGAAAACAATGCTGTAAAAGTCTATTCGTCCACGCAGGGACCAACAGCGGTACAAAGGGCTGTTTGCAAAGTGCTGGGTGTGCCCATGCACCAGGTAGAAGTAGATGTAACCCGCCTGGGTGGCGGCTTTGGTGGTAAAGAAGACCAGGCCAATACATGGGCGGCATTGTGTGCGCTGGCGGCATTTGTTTTAAAGAAACCGGTAAAATATTCGCTCGACAGGGCAGAAGATATGATCATGACCGGTAAAAGACATCCCTATTCCTCCGATTTTAAAATTGGGTTGGACAAAGACCTCCGGATAATTGCGTACGAGGTAACCTTGTTCCAGAATGCAGGTGCGGCCGCAGATCTTTCGCCTGCCGTACTGGAAAGGACATTGTTTCATTCTACCAACAGTTATTATATTCCAAATACAAAAGCAACAGCCTACAGCTGCAGGACCAACCTGCCGCCCAATACTGCTTTTCGCGGCTTTGGCGGTCCGCAGGGAATGTTTGTTATTGAAGCTGCCATTGCCATGGCTGCCGAATCGTTGGGTATTGATGCAGCTGTTATACAGCAAAAAAACCTGTTACAAACCGGCGATGAATTTCCGTACGGACAAAAAGCGGTAAGCGAAGCCGGCAGTTGCTGGCAGAAAGCAACACAGTTGTATGAAATTGAAAAAATTAAAAGAGGGGTCGATCAATTTAATGCAGGCAACATTCTGTATAAGAAAGGAATGGCGCTGATGCCGGTTTGTTTTGGTATTTCATTTACCAAAACACCCATGAACCAGGCAAGGGCGCTGGTGCATGTGTATACAGACGGCAGCATCAGCGTAAGCACAGGCGCCGTTGAAATGGGTCAGGGTGTAAACACCAAAATGCTGCAAGCTGCAGCACATGCATTCTCTGTAGATCCGGCCAGGATACGATTGCAGAGTACCAATACAGGCCGTATAGCCAATACGTCTCCTTCTGCTGCAAGTGCTACTGCCGATCTCAATGGCAAGGCAGTACTGATGGCTTGCACGGCAATCCTTAAAAGATTAAAGGCAGTGGCAGCGGATGCGTTTAAAGTGGATGCAGATACCGTAGTCATAAAAAATGAACAGGTAATGGCAGGTGATACACCTACCGGGTGGGATTGGAACAAACTGGTGATGACTGCATTTTTACAACGGGTAAGCCTTTCCGAACACGCACATTATGCCACACCCGTTATACATTTTGATCTGGCAAAAGAAAAAGGACATCCTTTTGCATACCATGTATACGGTACCGCCATTGTAATCGCCAAATGTGATTGCCTGCGGGGCATCTATGAAATAGAAGCGGTGAAAGTGGTACATGATTTTGGCGCCAGTATGAATACAGCGGTTGATAAAGGACAAATAGAAGGCGGCATCGTGCAGGGCATTGGTTGGATGACCATGGAAGACCTGGTGTATGATACAGCAGGCGTTTTACGGTCTAATGCATTGTCGACCTATAAAATACCGGATATCTATTCAGTGCCCAAAGAGATAGCCATTCATTTTCTTGATACTGACAAAGACAACCTGGCGCTCCTGCATTCAAAAGCCGTTGGCGAGCCGCCACTGATGTATGGCATTGGTGCTTATTTTGCGCTGCGCGATGCCATCAGAAAATTTAATCCTGGTGCCATCATTCCATTCTCGGCACCCATGACGCCGGAAAAAGTATTAACGGCTTTATACTATAAAAAAAATAAGGAAGCAACAGCAGCATTACCCACTGAAAAAGCTGTGTATGGATAATGTAATGGAGTTCTGGCGTTTTATCCGTGCACAAACGACCAACCAGTCGCCGGTCATGTTGTTGTATGTGGTAGAAAGCCTCGGCAGCAGCCCGGGAAGACAGGGGTTTTGCCTGGCGGTAAATGCAGCGGGTGAAATGATTGGTTCGGTAGGCGGTGGTATTATGGAGTACAAGTTTGTAGAAATGGCCAAAGAACTATTGGCCGGCAGCCCTTCTTACAATGCATTGCACAAACAGGTGCACAACAAGGAAGCCGTGAAAAACCAGAGCGGCATGATTTGTTCTGGCGAACAAACCATCTTATTATACCTGTTACAGCCACATGACCATCTATCTGTAAACGCCGTTATTGATTGTTTGCAACGGCATGCAGCCGGTTGCCTCTCATTTTCAGAAAAGGGGATGTCTTTCAGTGATCGTTCTCCCGCAAACAGGTACACTTTTGTGCCCGGGACCGGTAACGCGTGGCTGTATGAAGAACAGATTGGTTACCACGATCACCTGTATATAATTGGCGCCGGTCATTGTGGCCTGGCACTCTCTAAACAAATGCGGGCACTGGATTTTTACATACACCTTCTTGATGAGAGAAATGATTTGAATACGATACATGAAAATGATTTTGTACACGAAATAATAATGCTGGACAGTTATCATGCTATTGCCCCGTTTATAAAAGAAGGCGCCAATAGCTATGTGGTGGTGATGACCCCGGGCTACAGAACCGATGATATGGTAATCAGGGCCCTGCTGTATAAGCAATTCAGGTACCTGGGGGTGTTGGGCAGCGCCAGCAAAATAAAGACCATGTTTACCGGTTATACGGAAGAAGGAATAGACCCCGGTTTTTTAAAAAATATACATGCACCGGTAGGGCTGCCTATAAAAAGCCACACCCCGGAAGAAATTGCCATCAGCATAGCCGCCCAGGTGATAGCAGTAAAAAACGGGTAGTCGGGGTAATAAACATAGTACCCGCCAAAAAAGACTCCAAACCCTTTTCAAAATGTGTTGTGTAAAGAAGGATGCCAGCGGTATTATCTATACATTTGGCACTCATTAAAATTGCAGTATGTCTACACTAATTCTCAGAACTGGTTTTTTTATTGTTTCGCTTGTGTCCACTTTTATTGTTTCCGCTCAAACATTGCAATTGCCACCAGGTTTTACGGAAACCATTGTTGCAGAAGGACTGGGTGGCGCAAGGCATATTGTGGTTAATAGACAGGGTGGGGTGTATGTAAAACTTTCGAGGCTTAAAGACGGAAAGGGGATTATCTATTTAAAAGATGTAAAGAAAGATGGCAGGTTTAGCCAGCAGCTGGCATTTGGCGATTACCCGGGCACCGGATTATTTATAAGGGGCAATTATTTATATGCATCTTCCAATGACGCGGTGTACCGTTACCTGTTAAACAAAGAGGGTGAACCGGTTGACCCCAGTAAACCGGAAAAGATAATTGAAGGCCTCGTCAATCATAACCGCGATAATTCAAAATCGATTGCTGTTGACAATAACAATAATATTTATGTTAACGTTGGCTCATACGCAAATGCCTGCCTCGTAGACCCAAAATCGAAAATAGCGCCCAATCCATGTCCACTACTCGATTCTGTGGGCGGCATCTGGCAGTTTAAAGCCAATAAACAAAACCAGCATTACAAAGACGCGGTACATTATGCCAGGGGTTTTAAAAATGTGGTTGGGCTCGACTGGAACAATCAAACCAATTCATTATTTATTATACAACATGGCAGGGGCGATTTACATAATTTATTCCCCGACCTGTATTCTGTGGAGCAAGATGGCAAACTTCCGGCCGAAACAATGTATGAAGTGCGCAAAGGCGCAGACGGCGGGTGGCCGTACGAATATTATGATCCCTTTATGAAGAAACTGGTAATGTCGCCCGAATATGGAGGCGACGGCAAAAAAGCAGGCACCCACAAAGCATTGAAACCATTGGCGGTGTTCCCGGCGCATTTAGGGCCCAATGCCATGCTGTTTTATACTGGCAACAAATTTCCGGCAAAATACCGGAATGGCGCATTCGTTGCATTTCATGGTAAATCTCCCGATCTGCAGAAAGGATGGATGGTTGGGTTTGTGCCTTTCAGCAATGGCAAACCAGCCGCTGCCTATGAAATATTTGCAGATAACTTTTTGATAAATAAAGATCAGCACAAGCCCTGTGGTCTTGCCCAGGCGCCGGATGGATCTATTTTTGTAAGCGATGATTCCAGCGGAAGTATTTACCGGATACAATACGGGAAATAATAGCTGGTTGCCGATAATGTTGCGAAGTCAGGTTTTAGTTTTCACGGATCTTATCGATACATGAACTAAAACCTGACTTCCTTGTTTTTGTATTGAAGAGGCAAGGGCTGGGTAGGATGTAGGACGTATGATGTCTGATGTCTGATGTCTGATGTGTGATTTGCTGCGCGCATATTCCCTCTCCTGACCGTCCCCGTATTGTCTTTCCCTTTGGAACCTATGGTATCATCAGGTCCATGGGGGGCACCAGCGGGATACTATTCATACACAATCAACACAACCATCATGGATTTACAACTTACAGACAGAACAGCATTTATCAGCGGCTCCACAGCCGGTATTGGCTTTGCCATCGCTAAAAGACTTTTAGACGAAGGGGCTACCGTATATATTAATGGCAGAACACAGGAAGGCGTAGACACAGCAGTAAAAGAATTAAGCAGGCTTGTAAACAACGCCCGCGTATCGGGCATTGCTGCAGATTTTTCAAAAGTAGACGAAGTGAATGCATTGTTGCGCCAATTGCCGGAAGTGGATATTCTAATAAACAACGCCGGTATATTTGAACCCAAACCTTTTGAAGAAATACCGGATCAGGACTGGTTCAGGTTTTTTGAAGTGAATGTAATGAGTGGCGTTCGTTTGAGCAGGCACTATTTTCCGGGTATGCTCGCAAAAAATTGGGGTCGGATAATTTTTATCTCCAGCGAATCCGCTGTTTTCATACCAAGTGAAATGATCCATTATGGAATGACCAAAACTGCCCAGATTGCAGTAAGCCGGGGACTGGCCGAACTGACCAAAGGTACCCATGTAACCGTAAATTCAATATTACCGGGACCTACAAAATCAAAAGGAGTGGGTGGTTTTATCGAAGATCTCTCCAGGGCCGGAAATAAATCTACAGATGAAGTGGAAAAAGATTTCTTCAACCATATGCGGCCCACTTCATTGTTGCAGCGTTTTGCATCGGTAGACGAAATTGCCGATACAGTCGCTTATTTTGCCAGTCCCTTGGCGTCTGCCACCAATGGTGCTTCCATAAGGGCGGATGGCGGCCTGATTAGATCCATCCTGTAACTTTTTTTCCTTGCTGTTTCATTTGATGCCATCATACATTGGGCAATGATGGGTAATATCATCTACACAAAGAGGACGGACCGTAAAAAATAGATTGGCTGCAGTACCGGTTGCAAAACTGATTTTGCAGTATGGAGCTGCTTATGCAAATAATGCGGCTGGACTGTTTAAACCGCATACATGATTGTAGACCAATTTGCTGAATAAAACAAAGGGTATTTCCGCAGCAGTCTTTATCCTGATGTGCCTTTTTATTTTTCCAGCAGGACGCGCAGCTGGTTGCGCCAGCAGGTTTCCCTTTTTTGTTGATACTTTCTAACTGGCACGGCTGTTGAAACTGGTACAGTGGATTTTATTATTCAACCTAAAAACAAATAAAATGGGAAACCTACTTTATGTCATCGCCGTAATATTAATCATTGGCTGGGCCATTGGTTTTTTTGGTTATGCAGCAGGTGGACTTATCCATGTGTTGCTGGTAATCGCTATCATTATGTTCCTCCTGAAATTCATTGGAAGACAGGCATGATGAGAATGGCTGTTAGCTATTAGCGGTTAGCCGTGAACTTTCTGCACTTGGCTTTTTAAACAGGTGGCGGGCAAGTTTAACCGGTTGCTAAAAGTGATTGACTTTTCTCATGGCTTGAGTTTACTGGTGGCTAGAAGCTTTCAGCTAACAGCTTTCTTCATCTTTAAAAATGCTACACATGCAATGGCTTGGCAGAAGGGAAAGTTCCAATGTAGATGATCGGCGCGGATTTTCCGGTGGCGGTATTGCCGCCGGTGGTGGAATTATCGGCGTTATTATCTATCTCGTGTATTCTTTTTTAAGTGGTAACAATATTGATCCGTCACAAATTCCGTCTGTTGCCAATGGCGGTAACACCACCCTGAGTCCTGAAGAACAGCAGGCAGATGATAAACGCGCATCGTTTGTAAAAGTAGTGCTGGCTGATACAGAAGATATATGGGGCGAACTTTTCAAAAAGAATGGAAAGCAGTACACAGATCCAACACTGGTATTGTACCGCAATCAGGTAGCTTCCGCATGTGGTGGGGCATCTGCCGCATCGGGACCTTTTTATTGCCCCGGAGACGGTAAACTGTATGTGGATCTTTCTTTTTATGAAGACATGCAGACAAAACTCAATGCCCCCGGAGATTTTGCCATGGCCTATGTGATAGCGCATGAAGTAGGTCATCATATCCAGAACCTGGAAGGGACTGCTGATAAAATTGGAAGAATGCGTCAGCAGGCTGGTGAAGCAGAGTCAAACCGGCTGTCTGTGATGATGGAACTGCAGGCCGATTTTTATGCAGGCGTATGGGCCCATTATGAACAACTAAAGAAAAATATAATTGAACAGGGCGATATTGAAGAAGCACTGAATGCCGCCAATGCCATTGGTGATGACCGTTTGCAAAAAAGATCTACCGGTGAAGTGGTACCCGATGCATTTACGCATGGCACATCGCAACAGCGCATGTACTGGTTTAAAAAAGGATTCGATACCGGAGATATGAGCCAGGGCAATACGTTTGCGGAGCTTTCAAAAAATTAAGCTATTGTATGATTTCTTTTTTTCGGTAACACTGTCGGCTTACGATAAAATATAGGTAAAAAGACCGCGGCCATTTGCTGTGGTTTTTTTGTGCCCGGTTGAGACAGTTTTTAATACGCGTGTTAATGCCATGATACCGCGCGCTGAGCAGCACCGTTATACTATTGTCTCAAAAGAGACGCTATTATCTTAAATTTGCATTGTTGCTGTCATTGGCTATTTGTGTTTACACTTCCATCATAGCTTTCCTTCGGCTTAATGATTTTTCAGTAAAAGGAGCCGGGACGGTAATAAAGGATTTTTCTATTAGAATGTTTTTAAAGACCGGATTTTTTATTTTCATAATCTGGTTGTGGGGCACACATAAAATAAAATCAATGGTGATCGGTTAGCCAGGCAACAGAACAGAAATGAAAATGAATGACGAGTGTCTGCTTTAGTATAAACTGGTAAGATGCTATGAATAAACTATTGTTCTTATTGTTAATGGGCTTTCAACGCACAGGCGCACCAGTTCTACAATCCACAAATGCCAGTGCTATTACAAACAGCTATCACGAAGATACAAATACAAAAAAATTTTACGGCCCTCATGCTGTTATGTCTTTACTGCACCAGCAGGGCAGTATTATGGGCACCATGCAATTGTGGAAAGCGGCAGGGTACAATGTTATCTGGGCGCATTGCGATAACTACAATGACCCGGCGGAAATTTACTATAATTCCAATTTGGATTCCATTATCAGCGCAGCGGAATATGTAGGCGGTATATGGATCATTCCGGGATTTATGAATTATGATCATGGTGATGCAACCGCCAAAGTAAAAAGTATGATTGTCAACACCAGCAAAAGGCCTGGTGTTCTGCATATCAATGGCAAGCCGGTTTATGCGGGGTACAACTACAGTGCCGCCAGTACAGGATACGACGGCACCGGTTTTAACCAGGTTAGTCTCGATAGCGTTTTGCTTTCATCTGCGGGGATACATAAGAAAGATTACATTTTATTGGGCAATTGCGAATGTCCGTACAGCGAAGATAACCGCGCTACCTGGGCCGGCGAGAAAACAAACCGGAATGGTATCAAAACCTGGAAGATTGCACGCTGGAACAGTCTTACGCCCGGCAAGCCTCCATATTATTATGTAACTGATTTAAACCATGTAATTGATAACTGGCCCTGGTTAAACGGGTTGATTACGTTTGGTGTGGACAGGCCAGTTAAAAACCTGGTGGGATACAACAGCCATACCTGCGAAGTGGCCAATCGCAGGAACCTGGAAGGTGGGGCATGGGTGGGCTATTCCGGTTTTTATGCATCTGCCGGTTATTATGATTATGGATATGCTGGTATTGACAGCATATTGTCTGCATTAATTAATATGCCACCGGGTATGCGTCCAACCGGAATTGTAGGCGCAACAGCCAATGATTTTGTAGAAGGATCGTATGAAGCTGCCATGCAGAACAATGAAAACGGACTGGCATTTGTACCCAACCGGGCTGGTGCATTTATTGGTGCGGCCATGCGAACACCTCTCGTGGATCATTCGGGGTTTGTGGCATTTGCGCGGCCATGGATACAGGCATTTTTAAATAATTCACCAAAGGTTGTTTTCAGCTCCAATGAAATATTCTGTTACTACCAGCTGCACCCGTTGAATGCTCCGTTTATATCAACCATTCCTGCCGCAATGGTAGCGCGTGGTTTTAACCAGGCGCAATGGGATAAAACAATTTATAAAAACGGCAGTGCGCAGGTAACAGGTATTAAAGCAATACCCTATGCAGATGATATCAGAATGGCTGCACACCTTACACGGCCTGCCTATTTAAAAATTAATCACAGTCTGTCTGCATTAAAACCAGCGGGAGCCGCGCATTTCCGTATTCCATTGGCGGGTTTTACAGGTACACCCGTCTTTTCAATTATTGAGCCGGATGGTGTAACGGTAAGAAAATCAGGCAAGGGACCGCAACCCATTACTCATTCAGCCTGGCCCGGCGGATGGTTTCCGTTGGCACAAAAATTATGATTGAACATTGGTGTATAACCGGAATGGTTAGACCGATGCTTTTACGAACATTCATTGAACGCCAGTTGAATGAATTCGTTTTACAATCACCCGCAAAGAATCTTCAAAACGGGCGGTGGTTGACTTTAATTTAAATTTTTACGGGGAACCCGCGCATAATAACGCAGGGAAAATAATTTAGTTTTAATAGTCTATTAATTTGGTAGACTAATTAAGCTGACTTATTTTTGCACCTGTTAAATTGAATAGTTATTGCAGCAATGGCTGTTGTGCAGGAAGTGTACTGCATTGCTGTATTCAGGCAGCACGTGGTGCATCTGCAGACATGTTGTATGCTGCTGCACAAAAAACTTTAACAGCCATGTGGCCGAGCGGCTAGGCATAGGTCTGCAAAACCTGTTACGGCGGTTCGATTCCGCCCGTGGCGTCTCTCATAAGCAGTAATCGTTAAGGCCGGTATTTTTATGCTGGCCTTTTTAATCGAAGACGTTATCAGCATTCATAGTCCGAAAAGTGAAAACCTGTTGGTATGCATTTGAATTTTATTGGCCTGGCAATTCCTTTTTTTATTTTCTTTATACTCCTTGAGTATTATCTTTCAAAAAAGAAAGGGCACAACTATTTTACACTTCAGCATTCCATCACCAATATCAGTGTTGGTATAGCAGAACGCCTTACAGATGCATTGTGTACCGGGTTTTTCTATTTTGTTTATGACAGCCTGCAGAAAAAATTTGGATATTTTGACCTGGAACCCGGTTTTTTCCTGTGGATTGTTTTATTTATTTGTACTGATTTTGTCTGGTACTGGTATCACCGGCTTGCCCATGAAATAAATATTTTGTGGTCTGCGCATGTTGTCCATCACCAGAGTGAAGATTTTAATTATACGGTATCTGCACGCATCACCATTTTTCAATCATTTATCAGAACAGGTTTTTGGTGTGTACTGCCGCTGATCGGTTTCCCGGCCGGCATGATTACCAGTATGCTGCTGGTACATGGGTTGTATCCATTTTTTATTCATACCCGTATACCTGGTAAACTGGGCATTCTCGAGTACATACTGGTAACCCCCTCTCACCATCGTGTTCACCATGCCAGTAATGAAATTTACCTTGATAAGAACTACGGGGATGTTTTAATTATCTGGGATAAACTGTTTGGTACATTTCAAAAGGAAAAGGAAGACGAAGCGCCTGTGTACGGACTCGTAAAGCCTTTGCACAGTCATAGTTTCCTGTGGCAGCATTTTCATTTTATAATAGAACTGTTACTTGCAGTGCGTGCGGAAAAAGGCATCCGGGCAAAATTGAAAATCTTCTTTGGCAAACCGGAGAAAATTGATCCTTCCACCAGGCAAAAGGCCGAAACCCTTTTTCATATTAATCAGCAACAGGGCAGGCTGGATATACCGCTGAATAAATATGTGTTGTGGCAGATGATTGTTTTGCTGACCAGCCTCACTTTCTTTATACTTTTTGAACAGTATTTTTTATGGCCCTGCAAGCTGGCTTTTTGTGCCATTACTGTTATTACACTTATCAATTGCGGGGCCATCATGGAGCAAAAAAGATGGGTGTTTTATTTAGAGTACCTGCGCCTGGTAATTATCCTGGTGCTGCCATTCTATTCATTTGATCACTGGCAAATTAAGCTGGCTATCCTGCTTTTATTGCTGTTGGTGCTGGTTGGCTGGTACAATTCGCTGCAAAGGAAATATTTCAGATATGTCTACCAGGTTTAAGTCATGTTTTTGTTCGTATTTAAAAGCCAACGGCCTGTGGTAAGTACCACAGGCTTTTCCATTGGCGGCACTATGAGAACCCAATAAAACTGATTATACATCATCTTGCTTGCTTTACATTTGTTGAATGGTCAACTGCCAAAAGTGCCGGCAATTGCAACAACATTGCTGTGGCGTTATGCTGAAGGAGAACACGGATTAGGATGAAAGCAAAGAATCCAATACAGGATTGAAATTATACAAGATAAAAAGGAAGAATGAAAATATACCGGACAATCACTTTTTTGTTTATTACAATGATCCTTGCATCGGGCTCATTGAAAGCCCAGCAACGGCCCAATATTATATTTGTCCTCACAGATGATATGGGGTATTCGGACCTGAGCGCGTATGGTAATCCGGTTATTCAAACGCCATTCCTGGATTCGGTGGCATTGTTGGGTATCAGGGCCACCAATTATGTAGTGTCCAGCCCATCGTGTACGCCCTCCCGTGCATCACTGCTTACCGGCAGGTACGCAACAAGATCGCATCTGCCCATTGTTATTGCCCCGGGTTCGCCACTTGGTTTGCCGGATGCCGAGGTAACCATTGCCGAGATGCTAAAGAAAGCAGGATACAGCACAGCAATGATAGGTAAATGGCATTTGGGCGACCAGCACGATTATAATTTTCCGACAGGCCAGGGTTTTGATTCTTACTACGGGCTGCTTTACAGTCACGATTACAGGTTTCCGTATGTAAAAACAGATACAACTATCAAGGTCTACCGGAACCGCACACCCGAAGTTGTTAAACCGGCTGACTCATCGCTGACCAACCTGTACACAAAGGAGGCCATTTCTTTTATAAAAAAGCAAAAAAGCGAGACACCTTTTTTTCTGTACCTCTCTTATAATATGCCCCACCTGCCGGTAGCGTTTGCTGCTTCAGCAAGTTACCTGGCGGGCAAACAGGAAGGCGGTCCGCTGGGCGCCGTAGTGGAAGAACTGGATTCAAGCCTTGCAATGTTGTGGAAGGCGCTGGGCAGCCGGAAAATGCTCGGCAATACCATATTTATTTTTAGCAGTGACAACGGGCCGTGGATCGAATTTCCGGATAGAATGCTGGGCGACAGCGTAACCAAACGCTGGCATGCGGGCACCGCCGGAATATTCAGGGGCTCAAAAGGCCAGTCATATGAAGGGGGTATACGCGTGCCATTTATCTTTTACTGGAAAAATCATGTGCCGCCAGGATTAACCCTTACCAACCCCATCAGTAACCTGGATATACTGCCAACACTTGCGCGCTTTGCCCATACGCCCCTGCCCGAAGGCCGTACGCTGGACGGACAGGATATCAGCGATCTGCTAACGGGGAAGGCAGACCGTAAAAATTATTCGCATCGCCCCATCTACATCATGAACAGCGGCAGGGCCGAAGCCGTACGCGACGGTAACTGGAAATACCGCGAAGTACCTGCAGGTATTAATGCCATCTCCACAAAACCGGAACCAGCCACCAAAGAATTGTTTAACCTGGCTTATGATCCTTCCGAAAGAACCAATCTCATGGATGAATTTCCGGAAAAGGCCAGGGCAATGAAAATTTTGCTGGATGCATGGACCGGGTTGAAGGAAAATTGAGATGCAAGCTTTTTAAAATGGCTGTTTATTTTGTTTTCAAAACAATGGTGTTTATTGAACGGGCTTTTAATGCAACTTCTTTTAGCGAAGACAATGGATAAGGAGTCATATTGTCTTTGGCAGATGCTGAAGTGACATATTGATCGATGGCTTTAATATTTTTTGTATTCTGCAGCTCAATTTCTATTTGCTGCGGTTGTTGTGTGTAATTAATAGCTACCACAACAATGGCAGAATCATTCATAAAACCAGATACCATTACATTGCTGACCGACTGTACGTCAGTCAATGAATCGCTGCGTTGTGTAATGATGCGTTGCATGCCGGGGCGTATGAAACGGCTGTAATGTCCCAATGCCCACAGGTTTTTTGTTATAGCAAAGTTTTGCCTGCCCTTATTATCCAATGCAAGCAGGTAATACCTGGTATTGAAATCGGGGCTGCCCGGTTCCCACGCATTCCAGAATTGCCAGGCGGCGGCCTGTGCCACAACCAAATCGGTATAAATGACCTTACTGAGAAAAAGGGCGCAGTCTATATCTTTAATAGGTCCTTTTACGCCTTCCCGGTAACCGTCGGCCAACATACAATATTCAGATTGCCAGAATGGAACACGGTATTTTGTAAGCGTGTCGTGCAATTTTTTTCTAACAGAAACAAGAGCAGTATCGCCCAGGTCTGTAAAATAGCTATGACCGGCAACTACCTGCTGCGTGTGTAACAAATGACCGGCGTAGTTACTGCTGTCCGGCGAAAAAAATTGTTGTACCTGTTTACCTGCGTGTCCGTTGCCTTCATACAGGGCAGTTAGCGTGGCCGCTTCGGGCAACAATATTTTGGAAGATAGTTTGCGGTTCAATAAAACACTGTCGAGCGTATACGCAATTTTAAAAATATCGCGGTTATGCCAGGGCGAACCTTCCTGGTTCATTTTTCCAAAACCGGCCGACCAATCCCATTGCGGCTCGTTGACGGGACTGATATAATTAAAATGTAAACCTTCATCATCAAAATGCCGGAGTACGGTTGCCAGAAAATCAGCATACGCACCATATTTATCATCTCTTAAATTGGTTTCATAGTTTTTAACCAGGTTAAAGCCCAGTCCATTTTTTGTAAAAAAAACAGGAGGCGTATTAGAAAAGGCAATTAAGTTTTCTACGTTATAGGCAGCAGCTTTTTGTACAAACCATTTGTAGCCTTGTTGCTTATTCCAATTATAGCGGCCGTCTGCCGATAAAAAAGATTCCACGCGTTTTACCGAATCTTTGATGCCGCTGCTATCGCCCTGTTCTGCCGTACCACCGCCAATATTAAAACGCCAGGCAGAAAGGCCAATCCCCAGGGGGTTTCCTTTTTTATCGAAGCTTTTACTAAAAAGCAATTCCGCCATTCTTTCTTTTACAGGCGATGGCCAATACTTTCCAATGTTTTCGGAATACCACGCACCTGAGGCGCCAAAATTGTCAATGGTTTGGGCTTTATTTTTTGTGTCGATGCTGAACCGGATGGTTTGGGCATTTACAGGAGCAGTTGCAGCAATAAAGCTGGCGAGCAATAACAGGAGTGTGGTAAAACGGCGGTTTACTGGCATCATACAATGAATCTTTTAATTTTAATTACTAATTAACTTAACGGTCAGGCACAAGTGTTTTTACTGACTGACCGCCAGGGTCCATTTAAAACAGGCGCCGTCCATCCTGTCTGGCCGGGTACCTACTGCGTCTGCTGCGGCAAGGCCTTTTGCATGCGGGTCGGCAAACAGGTACCGGTGGGTTGTCAATGACATCAGCATCAGGTCTCCTTTCAGCATATCCTGCCATTGAAAAAGAGCGGCATTGCCTGATTCTTCTTTTTCAATCCTTACCTGTGCCATTCCTCCCGTACCTTTTACCGTTACAAACCCATTGTTTGCCATGCATTGCAAAGCAACGCGTCCATTGCCGCGGTCGAGCACCCGGAATTGCGCATTGGCTCCCCTGGCAAGGGCATCACCTGCAGGAACAGGCCGCAAAAAATCTTTCCAGTTCGCCAATACGGTGCTGTCGGCCAGCGATTGAAGGGTAATGACTGCGTTAACGGGTATGGGGGCTGCATGCCTGGGTTCATGAACGGTAAACAAATTAAAATCGGCATAGCCGCCTTTTACACCTTCCTGATTGTATTGAAACAGCGCGTACCGCACACCCTGGAAAGTTCTTAACTGGAATGGCATAATGATGCTGTCTCCCAGTTGATGAAAGTTTGAACCATCCGTACTGTAACTAAAAAGCGCCTTATCGGTATCGAAATTTCCATGCACGCGCAGCCATCCATTTTTGACAGGCAAAGGCAGGCTGTCTATTTTTCCTGTCTGCTGATCGAAAGTTTTAATGGCAACAGTACCATGCCTGCGCTCAATGGCTATCCAGGCATAAGGCAGGTTCAGCAGTGCAAGACCGGCAATATCGCCATCCTGTAAACCGGTAATATCAATCTGCGTGGTTGCAACAGATTCAGGCCCCATGGCCCGTTGCGTAAGTGAATTGCGGGCATTCCAAAAATTGTTGGCCGGCAATGCGTGTAAACGCAGGTACCCCTTTCGGGTAGTCAACGACCAGGCGGAGTCTTGTGGCACATGGTTCCATTGCCAAACGGGTGCGAGTTTGGAAGTAGAAAAATCATCGGAGCGGGTGTAGGTTGCCATCGGCGCTGATGCGAAACCGGTAGCCGGTTTCTCCCAGGTGCGTGGAGACCTGGTTAAATTGCCCGGTAGTCCAAAATAAGGCCAGCCATCTTTCCAGGTAACCGGCGAGAGACAGGTGACCCTTCCCACCGAATTGTAATCCATCATGGACCAGCCCCACCACTCGCCGGATTGTATCTGAACAATTCCGCCCTGGTGCATGGGAATGCAGCCCACATAATTTTTTACGGGCGCAATTAATTTGTATGGCGGTCCATTGCGGGTATCGGCTACCCGCCAGCCGGTGCCAACACCCAGGCTTTCACCCGCGCTGATAACATTGATTTCATAAGGACCTTCCGGTTTGCCGGCGCGCAGGCATACCTGGTAGCAAAGCGGGTCGTAATTTGTATTGGTTATATAATATTTGCCATCAATTTTATAAAAATGACATCCTTCACCGGCACCGCTTCCACGTGCTACTATAATTTTTTCGGTACCGGGTTTTATATCGGTAAAATCCGGTGTCAGTTCGGCCAGGTGTAATTCGTCGTATCCCCATACTACGAATACTTTTCCATCATCATCAAACAATACAGAAAGATCGTGAAAAGATTTTTTCATTGCGGTTTGCGTCCATGGACCGCGGGGATCAACAGCGGTAAACAACTGCGTTGATTGACCATTTACATTGGTAAAAATGTAAAATTTTCCGTTGTGATACCGGAAGCTGGGCGCCCATATTCCCTGCCCATAGATGTCTTTTCCATTTTCCAGGCGATACGCCGGACCAAAGTTGAGTTTACTACAGGCATAGGTTAAAAATTCCCAGTTCACCAGGTCTTTAGAATGAAGTACTGGTAAACCTGGCATAGCATGCATGGTGGTGCCGGTAAGATAATAATCGTCATTTACACGAATCATATCGGGATCAGAAAACTCGTCATAAAAAAGCGGGTTGGTAAAACTGCCGTTACCATTGTCTGCTATCCAGGTGTAGCCATTGGCATGTTTTACGGAATCAATGTTGGCTGAAGACTGCTTTTTTTCGCTTTTATTTTTCTGGCCAAGGCCAGGGGTAGCCCAGGCAAGCAGCAATGCCGCCAGCATACATTTCAGTGTTGTGTTACCCATCATTTACATGGCAGTTATTAGTATTGAAAAGCGCGATTGTTGGAATAATCATCGCTGCTGATCAAATTGAAAGTTAGTTTTTTATTGAACATACAGGCCAGGTATTTAAACAGGGGTGGTATTGCGTCTTATTTGTGCATTATTATCAATGCATATATAGATGCATGAAATTGAAATTGGTGGTGCACTAACAATTCTTTTAACTAACAAAAGCCGCTTTCTTTTGGAAGCGGCTTTTTTATTTAGTTAATCAACTTTGTAGTGTATTATGCATGTTACGATTTAATGAAAGCCAGCAGATCTGCATTGATGGTGGCAGCTTCGGTAGTGGGCATACCATGTGGAAAGCCCGGATAGCTAACCAGTTTCCCATTTTTCAGCAACTTTGCCGCTTTTACGGCGGTAAGTGCAAAGGGAACAATCTGGTCGTCTTCGCCGTGCATTACAAGCACTGGAATATCAACAGCGCTGAGGTCGCTGGTAAAGTCGGTTTCTGAAAAAGCTTTGATGCATTCGTAATGGGCATTGATGCCGCCCATCATTCCCTGTCGCCACCAGTTATCGCGTACACCTTGCGAGATTTTGGCACCGGGCCGGTTGTAGCCAAAAAAGGGTATTGTAAAATCCTGGAAGTATTGCGGCCTTTGCGTGGCAGTACCGGTGCGTATTTCATCAAATACAGACAAGGGGATACCGTCTGGGTTAGTGGCGGTTTTAGCCATAATGGGAGTAACGGCGCTAATCAATACGGCTTTGGCTACCCTTGCTTTTCCGTGTTTTGCAACGTAGCGGATCACTTCGCCGCCACCGGTAGAATGGCCTATATGTATGGCGTTTTTCAGATCAAGTGCGTTGGTAAGTTCGGCCACGTCTGCGGCATAGGTGTCCATATCATGACCGCCGGAAGCCTGGGAAGATCTTCCATGGCCTCTGCGGTCGTGGGCTATCACCCGAAAGCCCTGGTTCAGGAAAAATATCATTTGTGCATCCCAATCGTCGCCCGATAACGGCCATCCGTGGTGGAAAACAATTGGTTGCCCGGTACCCCAATCTTTGTAATAAATCTGTGTACCGTCTTTTACTGTTAGTGTACTCATGGTTTTAAATTTTAAGTGTTGATTAAAAGGGCGGCAGGGAATCGTTTGTTATTGTAAAGATGCGAAAAGCCAGGCACTCAAAACATTGAACTGGAACAAGAATTGGTTAAGAAGGGGGATTTTTTTTAAAAGGATGCAGGGAAAGGGGACCGTGATAGAAATCAACAATAAAAAAGGCAAAACCATCCTGCTGTTGATTTATTTTATGTTACAACGGCCGGAAAGTTGTAGCAGTATTTTTGGAAATCTGCATAGGTTGACTGTGCCGGTTAGTTAATTTTCATCCTGGCTAATCTCATCTATCCATTGATAACTACCCAGGATTTCAACATTTATCACATCCTGCATAATAGTAACAAATCGCTCCGGAATCCAGCAGTATAAAAAGCCGTTCGCAAGATAAAACCATGTATCGATGGGTGGAATATCCGCATTGTCTACAAATCCATTTTCAGCTGAGGGAGCGCCGTCATGTGTTGAAACCTCAATTTGAAATGCCAGGATTTGGCCCAGTGTATGCATGTCTGCGATTGGTGTTGCAATGGGTCTCACCGACAGGGCATTCTTTAAAATGGGTTTATAATCAAAAGGTTCCGCAACAATGGCTTCGCCGGTTTCTTCATCAAAACGGTAAAAAGGTTTGCCGTTGTACACAGGATTGGTGGTTCGCAGCACCCTGGCATAGTTGACCTGATCCCAGTTTTTAACTCCGGCAACAATGTTTTCTGTCCAGTCAATAGTAATATAGAGATTGTTGTAAAAGTCTTCAGAAAATGGGCGCTTTATTATGGGCTTCGGTGAACTGCGCAGGTAATCCGTGGCATTCGTGCGTCGATAATACCTCGACCGGTGCCTTTTAACAAGTGAATCAATGATGTGCTGAACAATGAATATCATAACGGAGCACGTTCTTTATTTATATTCAAAACTAAGAAAGTTTTTGTTGGAGAAACACGTATTGTGTACCGGAGGTTGGTGGAACTGTGTACAAAAAAAATGAAGCCCGGTTTTTTTATTAGTAGTTCACCAGCCTGATTTTTTATATCAAGTAAGGATGAAAAAATACTACTATCAACTTTGGCAAAGCTTTTAACATGTGATTTTGGACTTATGATGATATGGCTTTCTGTTTCAATTTCATCCTCCTCCTGGCTGATATCAATCTGGGAGTACTACATGGTTACCCTTACGATCTTATTCGTTTGTATTTTGCAAATCGAAAGTCTTAGAAATTCACAATGCAACGATCAGCCAATTACGAACTGAAATAAAATAAAAATGCTTATGTAGATTTAAAGTGCAACCTTTACGCCTGATGATGGTACCCTGAATCTATCGTTTCGGCATTATTGATCACAGCATGTCTGTAAGATTCTTCTGCTTAATCTCCGCTATTTGCTGCTCACTCATTGCATCAGCAGTCAATTATTAAATGTACTGGAATCGAAGGTTTTTATTTTTCTGGGTAAATGGCTGAGAGTCTGCTTTGGTGAAAGCACGTGTAATACTGACCGTACATCATTGGTTTATCTGGTTTGAAAATTCATCGCAAGACTTTGAATGGTGCTTGCTGCCGCAACATGGGAGCCATTAAACTTTATTATGAAAAAAAACGTATTATTCTTTTTTAGTTCTTCTATCCTGCTTGCGCTCATCCTCTCATTTTTTACCAATGATTATCTTAGCCTGTTGCGCTATACCAGTCTCATGAACAAAGGCAACAGGGTATATGCATGTTTTCAACATCTTTCGCTGCAGATAAAAAATGCAGCGGTTTTAAACCCGGCGCTGATGAAAGCAGGCAATGCGGCAAGGGGTGATTCGGTTTTTTTCACAGACCGTTCCGCTATTCTTTGGCAATTGGATGTTTTACAATCAACCGTAGAAGATTCAATCAATAAAAAGATTGCGGCCAAACTGGACAGCATTATCAAGCCTGAACTATCCTGGATAATTGAAAGCAATGTTTTGGATTCTATTATTTATAATAAATCGCCTGCGCATATTGCGTCATTTGTAAGCATCGATTCTCTGCTAAACAGCGGCATTCAGCGCACAGCTTTTTTGCTGGCAGAGGGTAAAAGAAATCTTGACGACAGCATTCGCAACCTGAGGATATGGATGGTATCGTTCATCATATTATCGGGCGTCCTGCTCATTTATACCAGTATCAGTCTTTTTAAACAACAGTTTAAAAGAAAAGAAAAGGAAAAAGAACTCGGGATAGTGCTGAACCGCATCAGCGATGGCGTAGTATCCGTTGATAACAAATGGCGGTATACTTTTTTAAATGACGCTGCGCTGGCTACGCATCCGCGCAGCAAAGAAGAAACGCTTGGCAAAATAATATGGGATGTGCATCCTGCCATGAAGGGAACTGTGTTTTGGGACAAGTATCACGAGGCAATGCTGACAAAACAAGTGGTGGCCATTGAAGGTTATTACGCTGCCATGAATACGTGGTTCTCAGTTAAAGTCTATCCTTCGGCAGATGGATTGACCATTTTTTATAACGATGTAACCGAGGCTAAGAAGGCGGAAGAAGCACTTGCCAAAACATTAAAAGAAATAACAGACTATAAGCAAGCGCTGGATGAATCATCCATTGTGGCAATTACTGATGAAAATGGACTCATCAGACATGTAAACGATAATTTCTGTACAATATCAAAATACAAGCGCGAAGTGTTACTGGGACAGGATCACAGGATTATCAATTCAGGAAGCCATTCTAAAGCGTTTATAAGTAGTCTATGGCAGACTATTGGCGATGGAAAAATATGGAGGGGAGAATTGCAGAATCACAGAAAAGACGGCATTGCTTACTGGGTGGACACCACCATTGTGCCTTTTTTGAATGAACAGGGAAAGCCATACCAGTTTATTGCAATAAGTTCTGATATTACTGCGCGGAAAAGTGTAGACGATCTTATCATTGCCAACAAAGAACTCGCATTTCAATATGGGGAAAAGGAAAAGCGTGCAGCAGAACTGGTGATTGCAAACAAAGAACTTGCCTTTCAAAGTGATGAGAAGGAAAAGCGTGCAGCAGAATTAATAATAGCAAACAAGGAACTTGCTTTTCAAAACAATGAAAAGGAGAAACGTGCTGCAGAATTGATTGTTGCCAACGAAGAGCTGGTTTTTCAAAGCAATGAAAAAGAAAAGCGTGCAACAGAGTTATTGGAAACCCTGGATCGTGTCAGCTTCCTGGCCAGCATTGCAGATAATATACAGGACCCGGTTGTATCTACTAGTTGCCATAACACCGATGACGCTGTCATCACTCGTTGGAACAAGCCCGCTGAAGAGTTGCTGGAATGGAAAAGTTCGGAAGTGATTGGTAAAACTGCGAGGCAAATTTTCAATACCAGTTTTCCATATGAAACCAGGGAAGAGGTCGATGCATTGCTGCAGAAAAATAGATTTTGGCAGGGAGAAGTTATTTATCATACAAAATCGGGCAAGCCTGTATATGTACTGTCTACCATGTCACATCTTAAAGACAATGCCGGCAATACCGTTGGGAATCTTGTGCTGATAAGGGATATTACCAAACGCAAGAAAGCAGAAGATGCACTCAGTAAACTAAATGAAGAATTAGAGCAGAAAGTGATGGACCGTACCATTGAGATTCAAAAAAAAGAAAAAAAATACCGCTATCTTTTTCAGCACAACCCGCTGCCCATGTGGGTTATTGACTCGGTTAGTCTGAAGTTCGTGGATGTAAATGAAATGGCAGTACTGCATTATGGTTACAGCCGTGCAGCATTTCTTTCTATGACCGTGTTTGATATACAATCGGAGGACGACAACGCAATGCCGCCACGCAATCATTTTGTGGGGGCCGATGCAAAATGCTATGCCAGGAGCATCCGGGGGCACCAGAAAAAAGATGGTACAATAATACAGGTAGAGATTATTTCCCATCCTATCAGTTTTGAGGAAGGAGATGCAACACTTGTTTTGTGCAATGATGTTACTGAAAAAAAGAAAGCAGAGGAACAGGTGGAGCGGAATGAGAGACGGTTCCGGGCCCTGGTGGAAAACAATAGTGAAATGATCAATGTGGCAGATGCTTTTAATAAAATTACATACCGCACACCTTCTGCTTCCCGCATTACAGGATGGACAAATGAAGAATCGATAGCGGCGGAAGATTTCCGGCACGTTCATCCGGATGACAGGGAAAAAGCTAGTCAGGTGATTCGTGATACGCGGGCAAACCCAGGCAAACCAATACATAGCATATTGCGCAGCATGCACAAAAAAGGAAATTATATCTGGCTTGAAGGGGTGGTTACCAATTTGCTGAATGATGTAAATGTAAATGGGCTTGTTTCCAACTACCACGATATTACAGAGCGGATTAAAGCGGAAGAGAAATTGATTCAAAGCGAAAAAATATACAAAACCATCGCTTCCAGTATACCAGGTTCAGCTATTTGTTTGCTGGATGCAGATTACCGGTATTTGCTGATAGAAGGCGATATGCTTGGAAAATTGGGATATTCAAAAGATAAGCTGTTGGGAAATAAAGCAGCAGACGTATTATCACCGGAAAATTTTGCAAGGCTGGAAAAAGATTTTGAACAGGTTTTTAAAGGGGAAACAGTTACTGCTGAATCCAGCAGCGATGGCTATGATATTGTTTCAAGATTTATTCCATTAAAGGATGAAAATAATATTGTCTATGCTATGATGACGGTAGCCTTAGATGTAACCAGCCTGAAAAATGCACAACGTGATATCATTAAACTGAATGAAGGCCTGGAAGAAAAAATATTACAGCGCACCGGCGAATTAAAAAGAAGCAACGAAGAGTTGGAGTCGTTTTCTTATTCTGTTTCACATGACTTGCGTGCCCCGCTACGCGCTGTTCACGGGTATGCGAGAATGCTGAAAGAAAACTACGAAACGCACGCGGATGCTGAAGCAAACCGGCTAATGGACAATATTATAAAGAATGGAAAAAAGATGGGACAGTTGATTGATGATCTGCTCAATTTCTCCAGGCTGGGAAGAAAAGAGTTGAAAAAGGTGAAGATTGATATGCTGAAAATGGTGACTGGACTTTGCAGAGAGTTTGAGAAAGAACATACCAATCAATCTATTGAGTTTAAGATTGGCAAACTGCCTTCAACTGATGGAGATAAGATTTCCATACAGCATGTGTGGCAGAATTTAATTTCAAACGCTGTAAAATACAGCGGAAACAAGGAAAAGCCGGTCATAGAAATTGGCGCTGAAACAAAGGGAGATGAAATTATTTATCATATTCGGGATAACGGCGCCGGTTTTGATATGCGCTATGCCAGCAAACTCTTTGGTGTATTTCAACGGCTGCATTCAGATGAAGAATTTGAAGGCACTGGTGTGGGGCTTGCACTCGTGCAAAGAATCCTGTTAAAACACGGTGGCAGAATATGGGCAGAAAGCAAAGTAGATGAAGGGGCGATATTTTATTTCACTTTAAAATCACAAGACAATGAATACGGAAATTCAAATCCTATTGGTTGAAGACAATTCAAGCGATGCAGAAATGACCATCAATGCATTAAAAACAAATAACCTGTCCAATAAACTGCTGCATTTAAAGGATGGCGCTGCTGCGCTGGATTATCTTTTTGCAGAGGGCAGTTATGTAGGGAGACGGATAGAAGACACTCCCAAGGTGATACTACTGGACTTAAAAATGCCCAAAGTAAATGGCATGGAAGTACTGGAGCGAGTAAAGGCAGATGAACGGACAAAAAGAATACCGGTGGTCATACTCACCTCATCTAACGAAGACCCTGATATAAAAAAGTGCTACGGTATGGGTGCCAACAGCTATATCGTGAAACCAGTAGAGTATGAAAAATTTAAAACGGCCATTACCGAAGTGGGACTCTACTGGATGATAACAAATCAACTATCTAATTAAATTCATATATGAACGCCAAAACAAAAATATTGATTGCAGAGCATGATGCCAGTGATCTTGAACTGATTCAATACGAATTAAACAACAGTGGACTTATATACGTTTCGGAGATAGTTCAGAACGAAAAGGGTTTCACCAATGCATTAAATTATTTTATCCCTGATGTAATATTGTCAGATTTTTCTTTTCCGGCGTTTGACGGGCCGGCAGCTTTTAAAATCAGGCAAGCAATAGCACCGGATACTCCCTTTATTTTTGTGTCTGGAGCTATAGGCGAAGAAAAATCCATTGAGCTTATTAAAATAGGGGTGACTGATTACGTACTAAAAGGCAAATTGTTCACTTTAAATTTCAAAGTTATCCGGGCATTGCGGGAAACAAATGACAGGAAGATTAAATTGAAAGCAGAACAGGAACTTAAACTTAGTGAAGGCAGGCTTGTGCGGGCACAACAACTGGCGCATATAGGCCATTGGGAAATGAATTTTTCGAGCAAGGATATTAAATGGTCGGATGAAGTTTGCAGGATACACGGACTTCTTCCCGGCCAGAACCTGCAATCATTAGAAACATGGCAATCACTTGTACATCCGGAAGATAGAAGTCTTATTTGCAAAAATATAGAATCAGTAGAAGATTGCCTGCATGATTTCTCCATTCAGTATCGGATTCTGTTAGAAGACGGGAGAATAAAATATATCAACTGTGAAAGTAAAACCGAATTTAATTCAGATGGCAAAGCCATTGGTTTATACGGCACCGCCCAGGATGTTACTAAAACAGTTATATTGGAAACGAGACTGGTAAATGAAATGCGTAGCAAGCAAAGCGAAATTATGGCTGCTGTGCTGACAGCGCAGGAAAATGAACGTTCCGAAATAGGAAGAGAGCTGCATGATAACCTGAACCAGATACTGGGTGCTACCAAATTATATATAGAGCTTGCAAAAAGAGATCAAACAGACATGCAAATGTTATTAAAAAAATCCACAGATTGCATTGCCGACGTAATGGATAAAATCAGGGGTATCTCCAAAACGCTTGCAAGTCCGGGAAAACAGGTGGATTTGATTAATAGTATAAAAAACTTACTGGCAGATCTCACAATGGCCCATCCTATACACATTCAATTACGCGAAAGCAACTTTAAAGAAAAGTTGCTGGGTGAAAAGCTAAAGCTTAATATTTTCCGGATTGTGCAGGAACAATTGAATAATATTGTAAAGCATTCACAGGCCACCAATGCCATTATAAAACTCAGCAGGGATGCTCATGAAGTTATATTGCAAATTTCAGATAATGGAACAGGATACGATCCTTTGAATAAAACAGGAGGTGTCGGAATTCAGAACATCAGGAGCAGGGCCGAATTGTATAACGGAACTGTTACGATAGTATCAAAACCCGGCAAGGGTTATTCGCTGAAAGTTACGATGTCTATGACCCTTTTCATGAGCAAACCGCAATTACAGAAGACTGAGCCGGCTTAATGAAGCAGATAGTGCATTTCAAATGCGGTAAGGAAGGTGCGAATCGCATTTATTTTTCCTGCCGCTCTGTTCTTTCCTGGAAATCTTCGGCAATACGCTAAAAGGCTTAGTTGGCTCCCAACAGCATTTTGATCAAAGGTGATTAAAATCTTTTCCTGTCTTTGAAGGAAATGGCGGAAGCCTGCGTCAGGATGAATTGATGGACTTTACGATTCAGTCATTTAGTATCAAAATCAAACATGCTTTGTATCAAAACCGGACGTTGCTCGCGGGTGGCCTTTTGCAATCAGTTATTTGTCAAAATGTTATAATCAGGCATATTTTTTACTTCAGTTTACCCGACAAATGGGTACAAAACATTGCACAACTTCAATCTTCCGGTATGTATAAAAATTATTTTAAAACTGCCTGGCGCAACCTCATCAAAAACAAAACCTATTCCATTATCAATATTGCAGGGTTGGGGGTGGGCATGACCATCACCATGCTAATCGGGCTCTGGATCCATAGTGAATTATCTTTCAATAAAAATTTTTCCAATTACCCGCATATTGCCCGGGTTATGCAAAACCAGACTTTTAATGGGGAAGTGCAGAGCTGGCAAAATGTGCCCATGCCCCTCGGGCCGGTATTGCGAAATACTTATGGTACCAATTTCACTTATGTGGTATTGTCGGCATCTACAGGTGAACGCATGCTTGCGCTGGGTGAAAAAAGAATAAAAATCAGCGGAAATTATATGGATGTGGATGCGCCTGCCATGCTTTCACTGCATATGCTGAAAGGAAGCAGGACGGGCTTGCGGGAGATGAATTCCATTTTGTTGTCTGCATCGGCGGCTGCATCTTTTTTTGGAGATGCTGACCCAATCAATAAAGTATTGCGGCTGGAGGAAAAGTCGGAAGTAAAAGTGACCGGGGTTTATGAAGACATTGCTGAAAACAGTTCATTTGCTGATCTGCATTTTATCGCCCCTTTCCAATTAATGGTACAGAACCGGAACCTGCAATCCGTTTTGAAAAATCCCTGGGGCGCCAGCTGGTTTCAGCTCTATGTACAAACAGCTGCTAATACTGATATGGCGGTGGTGTCAAAAAAAATTAAGGATGCAAAGACAAAGAATATAAGCGCGGATGCAACGAAAAACAAACCGGAAATTTTCCTGCAACCAATGAGCGGATGGCATTTGTATGCTGATTTTAAAAATGGAGTCAACGCAGGCGGCCGTATCCTGTATGTCTGGCTGTTTGGTATTGTTGGATTATTTGTTTTGCTGCTCGCCTGCATTAATTTTATGAACCTCAGTACAGCCCGTTCCGAAAAACGTGCACGCGAAGTGGGCGTCCGCAAAGCCATTGGTTCCATGCGCCGGCAATTGATTTATCAATTTTTTACCGAGTCACTACTGGTTTCATTGCTTTCTTTTATAATGGCGCTCCTACTGCTAACAGCCATAATGCCGTTTTTTAACGGGCTCTCGGATAAAAAAATGCCTTTGCCTTTCAGTAATATTGCATTTTGGGTAACGGGAATTTTATTCACGTTTATTACCGGTCTTATCGCCGGCGTCTATCCGGCATTGTATTTATCGTCTTTCAAAGCGGTGAAAGTTTTAAAAGGTACCTATAAGGCAGGGCGTTTTTCGGCAATGCCCAGGAAGGTGTTGCTGGTACTTCAGTTTACTGTTTCCATAGTAATGATAGTAGGAACAATGGTAGTATATAAACAAATTCAATTTGCCAGGAACAGGCCGGTAGGTTACCAGACAGATGGAATTGTATCGTTCAACACAGGAGAGCTTTCGGCACATTTTGAATCATTCAGGACCGATTTGCTGGCTACCGGAAAAATTATGGAGACCGCCGCGTCTGAAACCGATGTAACCAATACATTTATTACCAATAGTGGATTCAACTGGCGGGGCAAAGATCCTTCGCTGCAGGAAGAATTTACCACTGTTGGCGTCACCCATGAATTTGGGAAAACGATTGGCTGGACGATTATGGAGGGGCGTGATTTCTCGCGCAATTTTGGTACTGACTCCACCGGAATTATTATTAACCAGGCTGCCGCAAAGTATTTGGGCTTTCAACATCCCGTGGGAGAAGAATTGCAATGGGGCAAAAATGGAAAAGTACACATCATCGGAATTATCAACGATATGGTGACACAAAGTCCTTATGAGCCAGTCAAACAAAGTTTTTTCTATCTGCGCAAAGGCTATCTTGGTACAGTCAATGTGCGTGTGAATCCAAACAGCGCTATGACGGAATCACTGAGTGCCGTCAAAGCTGTTTTTAAAAAATACAATCCGACTCAGCCTTTTGAGTATCGGTTCATTGATGTGGAATACAGCAAAAATTTTGCGGGTGAACTGCGCGTGGGAAAGCTGGCTGCATTTTTCGCCGCCCTCGGCATTTTTATATCCTGCCTGGGCCTTTTCGGTATGGCTTCTTTTGTGGCAGAGCAACGCACCAGGGAAATCGGTGTAAGAAAAGTTTTGGGCGCAAGTGTTTTCAATTTATGGCGGCTGTTGTCAAAGGATTTTGTGTTGTTGGTAATGATTGCTTTACTGATTGCCGTACCGTTGGCTTATTATGGTATGCATACCTGGTTGCAGAATTATCAGTATAGAACCGGCGTGTCATGGTGGGTTTTTGTTACAGCCGGATCAGGTGCACTGCTGATAACTTTATTAACTGTAAGCTTTCAGTCAATCAGGGCAGCACTTGCCAATCCGGTGAAAAGCCTGCGTACGGAATGAATATTTGTGTGATTCAATTTAGTTGGATCGGGTTGGAGTATGCAGCCGACCGGGGCCGTAGGAAAAGAGCGTCACTTAAAAGCCAAAAGCTGGAACCATGATAAAAAATTATTTCACCGTTGCGTGGAGAAACCTTGTAAAGAATAAGGTGTATTCTTTTATCAATATTGCAGGGCTGGCTTCAGGGATGGCCGTAGCAATGATCATTGGTCTGTGGATCTACGATGAAGTATCGGCCAATAAACATTTTAAAAACTATGGGTCGCTCTACCAGGTAATGATGCACCAGACGTTTGACGGTGTGCGGTATAGCCAGACAGCGTTGCCTTTTTCAATAGGCGACGAACTGAAAGCAAAGTTTCCTGATTTTAAGGCCGTGGCGATGTGTGATTGGGGAGGCGAACATTCGCTGATATACGGAGAAAAAAAATTAAATAAAAGAGGTCATTTCATTGGTGAAGAATCAATGGACATGTTTTCCTTTAAGGTACTCAATGGAAGTAAGCAGGGGCTGCACGAACCTTACTCCATTGTGCTGACAGATGCAATGGCTGCAATACTTTTTGGCACGGAAAATCCGATCGGGAAAATTGTAAAATTCGATAACAGTACCAATCTTAAAGTAACAGCCGTTGTTGCCAAACAACCCAAAAACAGTTCATTGGATTTTGATTACCTGGTTCCCTTTCAGTTGCAGGAAACATTGTATTCCTATATCAAACTATATCATAAATCCAATTGGGGAAATAATTCCTGGCAGGCTTTTGTACAATTGAACGATAAGGTGAACGATAAGGCAAATACTGCCACCGTAAATACCAAGATCAAAAATACGGTAATAGCGCATTTTACAGACGAGAATACACTGAAGAGTATAAAACCGGAAGTTTTCATTCACCCCATGGAGAAATGGCGTTTGTACAATGATTTTAAGAATGGAAAAAATGCGGGTGGGTTTATAAAATATGTAAGAATGTTTGGTATACTGGGCATCGTTGTGCTGCTGATTGCCTGCATCAATTTCATGAATTTAAGCACAGCCCGCAGCGAAAAACGTGCAAAGGAAGTAGGCATCCGCAAAGCTGTTGGTTCATTGAAGAAACAACTTGTTTCACAATTTTTAAGTGAATCACTGCTTATTTCAGCGCTGGCATTTATACTGGCGTTGCTGTTGGTAGCCGTTGCTTTGCCTTTTTTCAATCAGCTTACCAGCAAAGCAATGACTTTGCAAATCAGCAACCCGGTTTTTTGGGGGATAATGATATTGTTTACGCTGCTGACAGGGTTGATTGCCGGCAGTTATCCGGCGTTTTATCTTTCTTCTTTTAACCCGGTGTGGGTGCTGAAAGGAAATTTGAAAACCGGCAGATTGGGTTCATTACCGCGCAAAATATTGGTTGTAGTACAGTTTGCATGTTCTGTCATCCTGATGATAGGAACAATTATCATTTATCAGCAAATACAATTTGGAAAGAACCAGCCCATTGGTTTTAACAACAAAGGATTGATTTCTGTTAACCTGTCGGCGGACATTGGAAAACATTACGACGCCATGCAGCAGGAACTGCTTAATACCGGCGCAGTGCTTTCAATTTGCAAAAGCAATTCTCCGCCATCAGAGCTGTATAGCAGCAACAATGGCTGGGAATGGAAGAATAGCCTGCCGCTCGATAAGTCAGCAGTATTCAGCACCATTGCAACATATTATGATTACACAAAAACACTGGGTATTAAAATGCTGGAAGGCCGGGATTTCTCGCGTGCATTTGCCGATTCAAACGCGGTGATCCTGAACCAGGCAGCGGTTAAAAGAATGGGCCTTAAAAACCCTGTAGGTCAAATGCTGAAATGGAATGATAAACCAATGGTAGTAGTAGGCGTGATACCGGATATACAAATGGAATCGCCCTATCGCGCGATTTCTCCGTTAACAATTATATTCAGTAAAGACTGGGCAAGCTTTGTAAATGTAAGAATCAACCCTTCGATGCCGGCATCAAAAGCCATTAGTATGATAAAACCTGTTTTCGACAGGTACAACCCGGCTTTTCCGTTTGAATATAAATTTGCCGATGAACAGTACGCAAAAAAATTCCGTTACGAAGAATTGGTGGGCAATCTTTCATCCATTATCGCCATACTGGCTGTTTTTATTTCCTGCCTGGGCTTGTTTGGCCTGGCATCGTTTACAGCAGAACAACGCGTTAAAGAAATTGGGGTGCGAAAGGTGCTTGGCGCCAGCGTGCTTAACCTCTGGCAATTGCTGTCAAAAGATTTTATAGTCCTGGTTTTAATTTCATGTGCAATCGCGATTCCGTTGGCCTGGTATTTTATGACGGATTGGTTAAAGACCTACGATAATAAAATAAACATTGGCATGGGGGTGTTTGCGGTGGTGGTGTTAGTAGCTGTTCTTATAACGGTGACCACCGTGAGTTTCCAGGCCATCAAAGCGGCAATGGCCAATCCGGTGAAATCGTTGAGAAGTGAATAGAGATAATTGGGTCTTACCCCTCCGCTGTTATATATTTTTTCATTGCCAAAAGCATGATCACGTACCACTTCAAGTATTCCGTCAATTTTTATCTTGCTGGATAACCAGTCATAAAATCCCTTTTTTTCTGTACGTTGGAAGGTTTGTTATTCCTGGGATTTTCATTGATACCCATTTCTGGCGGTGGTGTAATATGAATGTCAATATCCTCTGACAAATGCTCAATTATTTTATACCCTTTGGATAAAGATGTGCCACCCTTCAATTCAAACTTAAAACCAAGTAGTGTAAGGCCATGCAATACCTGCATGATCCAGTAATCTTTTTCAATCAACCCGGCTATTATTCCTTTTTCTGATTCGAGAATATTTAAGAGGTCCCCGAAATATTTTCGGTTGTGTAAATATGTCGCTGCCATTCTATTTATTAATTACAATTGAATGCTTATCCAGTGAAGTAAATAATTTCTTTGTTCTCACGTTTCCATAATTAGACACAGAACGATGTAATTTTTTAGCGTCCATCGTCAATGCTTTTTCCTTCAATTTTTCATGAACAGCAGACTGATCTTCTGCTAAATCTTTCAGGTTATTAACCAGATCAACAAAAAAACTCTTGCGTCGCTTCTTTGAGGAGCTGTGGCTAGATAGTGCTGTACATTTTTGGAATTTATACCATTATCGTATCACTTTGCATGCGTTCATGAAATGTCTATGGCGGTGAGTGGGCTTTGAGTGGGCTTTGAGTGGGAGTATCTATGGAGTATCTATGAAGTATCTATGGACAATCTATCGCGATGAGTAATCCTAAAATAGCTATACAGTCAAATTTTCAATAATATGATTTCTATTGTAAAGCGTCCATTCTTTTCAAAAAAAATAGAACGATGCAAAGGCGGACTGCCACATGTACTTTGAATTCTTTTTACTTTGAAGCAATCTGGAGCACCATATTTTGAATAACCGGAAAAAGCGTCTCATACAACAACGCCTTTTCGGGTGGTACATCTTCTTTGTCCATGGCCATCACATAAATTAGTGATTCAGGAACTCTCAGTGCAAGTCCAATTGTTCAGAATTTGGTACTGTCTTCAGTAAAATAAAAATGGACAAACCGATTTAACAATCGATTTGTCCACTTTGGTTACCCCAGCTGGAGATTTTTCGAATCATTTGCTGGAGGATTTGAAAAGGCTGGCCCGTCATTGCGTTTAATAAACAGGCCGCATTTAAAATAGAAGATCTGCGCTGGCTTTATTTTTTATAACGATGGTGCTTTTTTATCCGCGGATCTGTTATCTCTTCCAGTTGAACCTCCGGAAAAATATAATCACTGTTACCAAAAAGGTTGCGGTACCTAAGCACACCGTTCTTTCTAAGCAGGAATAATTGTTCGATATAGTTGCCATAGATTGGACTTGGTGGATAACCCGCCTTCCGGAAATAAGGAGTGTCATTACCCATATCAAACACCTTGCCCTTCTGATCTATTATCGTGGTGTGGTGTATATCGTTTTCAGCAAAATTGATTTTTTCTGTATGAATAGTTGTATCCATTGATGCGATGTCTCCTCCATTACCTGCCCAGCGGCCATTGTCTGTGCGGTACACAGCCGTAAACTGGTATTTCTCGTGATACCAGGCGCCTTTGTATTCTGAGAGATATAGCAAAGCATGCTGCGAATGAGCAAAACCAAAATAACCGTAGTGGTCATAAGCTGTGAAGTGGATGGTATCTTTTTCGTAATAACCATACACCGGCACCAAAACCCGATATGTAGCTTCGACTGCGCCATCCATTGCATCGGAATCCACTGGCATAGCTTGTACGGTAATTTTTTCTCCTACAAAGGCAAATAAGGTATTTTTTCGTTCATTGAGCTGACTGGTATCCTTTTGAAAAATAGGGGTTGTGGTGTGAACGGACTCTTGGCAGCCTGGTAGTAGGACAACCAGCAAAAATATAAAGATAATTACAATGGTCCTTTAGTCATGGTTTCACTGAATAATGCAATAGATGCGGTTAATGGTAAGTTCCATACTGGGTAATACAAAAAAAGGAAAGACTTTTAATCTTTTCCTTTCACCTTTTACCCTGAAGGAAGATTTTTCGGAATATTTATCGAGGATTTAAAGCGGTTAACCAGGATAAGTGAATTAAATCAGTCAAATATATAATGTGAACTTATATCACAATTAATAATATTGTTGAAATTCTGGCCGGACAAAAAACACAAGTAATTCAAGTTTTTTTGTATATTTGATTCTCAATTCGCGAATTGCGAATTACGCATTGAAATTTGTTAAAATGAGAAAGCACAATGGGATGCGTCCGCAGGACATCATCATTTTATTGAAAATTGTTGCAGTGGGTGGGAATAACTGGCAAAACAAGGATTTGGCCAGTCAACTCTATATTAGTCCGTCGGAAGTCACCGAATCACTCAATCGCAGTGCATTGGCAGGACTGCTTGACAGCGCCGATCGCAAATCCGTATATAAGCAATCCCTGCTGGAATTCATTGAGCATGGTCTTCATTATGTATTTCCGGTAAAAACAGGGGGGATGGAAAATGGTATCTATACGGCCCATTCACACCCTGTCCTGCATAAACATTTTAAAAATGAATTTGAATATATTTGGCCTTATGCCAAAGGGAAATACAGGGGCTTAATGATTGAACCTCTCTACGATCAAATGGTGCTGGCTGCGTTGGAAGATGAGAAATTATATGCCATGGCGGCACTTATTGATGTTATCCGCGTTGGCCGCGTGAGAGAATGGAAACTCGCTATGGAAGAACTTAAAAGAATGGTAGGATGAATGGCAAAGAAAATATACAAAGGATCAAAGCTGTGTACAATGCATTGGAAGAACTAAAAGATGCGGTCGTTTTTGTGGGAGGCGCCACCGTGTCTCTTTACGCCGACAGGCAGACCACGCAGATTCGGCCCACCGACGATGTGGACATCGTTGTTGAAATTAGTTCCAGACGCAGATACATCGAACTTGAACAGCGGCTGCGTGATATTGGGTTTCGCAATGATACTAGCGCAGGATTTGTCGGTCGTTACTTAATCATTGATGAGACGCTGGGTGAAATCGTTGTTGACTTTATGGCAACGGAAGAAGGAGTGCTCGGGTTTGCCAACCGCTGGTACACAGAAGGGTTTGCTACCTCCTTTACAAAAACCATAGATGAACAAACCAGCGTAAGGATATTTTCAGCACCAATTTTTATCGCGACCAAACTAGAAGCTTTTAAAAACAGGGGCAACGGTGACGGAAGGACCAGCAGCGATTTTGAAGACATTGTCTATGTACTGGAGAACCGGGAAATCATTTGGGAGGAAATGAAAGATACTTCGGCACAATTGAAAGAATACCTCCGTTCGGAATTTACCGCTTTGCTACAAAACCCTTATTGCCAGGAATGGATCGGGGCTAACTCTGATGCTTACCCACCAAGTTCTTATTATATCATGAGCGAAATGAGAAATTTTGTGAATCAATGATTTCACCGTTATAGTAAAACATGGATTTTTTATACCGATCAAAATTGAGATCGGATTTTCTGTTGTCGCTGAATCCATTGTGTTGTGTAGCCACCAGCGGCCAGCACAATTTATAATTGCCCTTACCTGCCAGTTCCCTGTCAATATCTATATCGCCAGTTAGACTTAAAAATTTATCATAAAACTGTTCGTGTATCATGTACAGGGTTAAGCCACAAAAATCAAACAGGTTTTCACGATCTCTTGTATCTCTCCATAGAATGCCGCCCAGGTAAATATCATACACGCGAGGACGATGCCGAATAAAAAAATTTAAAGCACCTGGAGCAGTAAAGTGAATATCGTCTTCAGCCACCAGAATTTCAGTTATGCAATTTGCCTTTGCGTAAGTGACGATTTGTTGGTGCGCTCTGGCAATCCCTTTTGAGGGAATAGCAGCAGTAATACCGTTCCATATCCTGTAATTAGCGATTTCTTGCTCCGCAATTTCCTGTTTCAGAAATTGTAAGCGGTCTGTTCGGTTGGGTAAATGAATAATGTGTAGTTCCATACATTTCTGGCTGCAAACTTAATATACAATTGTCTCACATGAATCAGCTTTATGAAAGTTATGCCAGCGAAGTGAAGCGGCAGATAATTGGTTCGATATTTTCGAATCATTTTTTGGATGATTTGAAAAGATTGAGTGGGCTATTTCAATGAAGTGAGCTACCAGGTTCCAATTCATCTCTCGTATTGGTATTAAATCATTTATTAGAAATCGCCGGATTTTTTGCCAACTCTTAAATATTATAAAAGTTCTCTTCTCTTATGTATCTTGGGCTCAAAACTTATAGCCTTACCTGACATGTCAGACATAATCACTTATCACTACAACACACCTTCAGCCCTTGTAAAATCTGGAAATGAAGATTCTCTTTTTCTGTCTAAATACAATGAAGTAGAAAAAAAAGAGGCGCCATGTTTCTTCTGGGGTAATCTAACCGAGCCTTATATAACGGCACGTTGTCTGATTGCGCTTTCCAATGTGGTTCAATCCAGTTTCAATCTTTCACCTTTTGAAATAGCCAAATTAAAAGACCCTATCGTTACTGCAGGAAATGAAAAAATCCGGTTTGAAGGCTTTTCTCATTGTGCAGGTGTTTACGCAAGAGTTGATATTCTGCCCGGCGGACATGATGGTGAATTTCTGGAAAATGGAACAACGAATGTAGACTTTAACCAGCCAATGATTTCTGCTTTAAGCCGAATCAACCGCAATGAAAAAGTGCTGCTGTCCGTTGGTAAAAAGGAAGTGTCGCTGCAAAATAATACAGGGAAAATAATAGAAAGAAAAGTTCCGCTACCCGTTAAGTGGATAAAAGGATTGGCCCGTGTTCAAATATTTTTATCGCAGGCAGAAAAGAATTTCTCTTTCAACCGTATGCAGGCTTTGCAATTGTTTCAATCTTTGCCAGCTGGTAAAATTAAAACAGATTATTATCTAACCGTACGCGGCAGTAAACCCGTATTTTCTGCGATCAAAACGCCCAATGCAGTATGTATCGGAGGTATACACAGGCTTAAACTATTAGAATCACTTTTACCACTGGCAGATGAATTAAAAGTTTTTCCTCATCCCGATATGCAATCCACTACCTGGCAACTTTATTTTGGAAAGGTCAGGTTTAGTCTTACACTTTCAAGAGATGCCTGGCGTGGATTTTCCGGAGAAGGAGCCACGCTTGAATCATTAATAGAAGACGTTCCCGACGGATGGATTGAAGCATTTGATAAATACAGCTATGCCAACCAGGCGTTTAACCCTGCATTGCTTTCAATTGAGGAAGGAATCAGTTTCAGCAATATAGATAATATTACTGCGCGGCTTTCTGCAATGGGATTGCTGGGATATGATATGGATGAAAATCATTTTTTTTACCGCCGGTTGCCTTATAAACTCAGCAGGATACTTAGTTTGAATCCACGCATGAAAGCAGCAGAAAAATTACTGGAGGAAGATAAAGTTGAGATCATTTCAAATACCGAAAAACGCACAGAAGCAAGGGTAGCCGGAACAGGCGTAAACCATACGGTGGTAATAGAAGGAGAAAACAGCCGGTGTACCTGTACATGGTTCAGCAGCCACCAGGGTGAGCGGGGGCTTTGCAAACATGTGCTGGCAGTAAAAAAGAAACTAACTAATTAATTAAACCTATACCTGTGACGGAACAACAGTTATTAGCGATTATTTCGAAGAAGAATGAGAATGAATTGTTTTCTTTTTTGCGATCTTATACAGCTGAGGAAAGAAAGCAACTTGTTCCTGTTATTAAAAAACTGATAAAGCACTTTAATGAGTTTGGGCAGCTGAATGGCAGTACTTACGGATATATAAACGGTACAAATGAACAACAGGAACTGCTCCAGGGGGCAGCTTTTGTTTGTTTCGGTCGGGCAGATTATGATAAAACGCCATTTTCGGTATGGATACTTGATAAAAAAAACCTGGATAAAATTATTGATTGGTACTGTCCTGTCTGGTTTAGCGATTTTGTAAACAAGCAGGGAGAACAAGACTTTGTACCTTATTATCTTCACTACGATTGGCTGATGGAACTCAGGTCAAAAGGGTTGTTGCAACCGACAAAAGAATTGCTGGTAAAAGTCATACCGCAGATGATTTTTGAACAGAATGCCAACCGCAACTGGATATTTACACCTGAAAAACTGCTGAAAGAAAAAATAACACTGGAAGAGCATATCTGGTATTTGTTTGAAACAGAATCTAATATCCATTATAGCGGCCGTTATCTTCATCTCGAAGAAGGCATTTCGCAGGAGCAAACAGGATGGATTACGTTGTTCAGACAATATGCAAGCGAAAGTCGTTTAGAACGTTTTCGGGTTATTAAAGAATCACTCCTGGCAAGCAACCGCAATTTCAATAAAGTGCTGTCAGGATGGTTTGCCCAATTGTTTACAGAAATGGAACCTACGCAGGAAGAAATGCTTGAATTGCAAAAAGAGATATTTAGTGTACTCAGTTCTCCGCATAGTAAAGTTGTCAATACTGCATTGCAATCAATAAAAGATATAGTTGCAGAAAAAAAATTTGAAGTCGGTTCATTTTTAGATAGCGTTCCTGTGTTGGTTTCATCAGATACAAAATCAGCGGTTCTTGCTACACTGACAATTTTGGAAAAACTTGCCAAACAATATCCTGTTTATCGCCCAAAAATTTTGTTGATGCTATGCCAGTGTTTTATTCATACTGATGAAACCTTGCAAACAAAAGCCGCAAAAATGATTGCAAAATATGGAGATGAAAAAGATACAGAATTGCGGACTGAAATCGAAACTGTTTCACCATCCATGTTGTCACCAGCACGACAGTTATTAAATGGCTTTTACAATACGGCTCCTGGCAATCATGAAAATAATAAGGATGAAGCAGAACAGTCGGTATTAAGTGAAATTTCATTAAGGGCGGAGATTTTATTTCCTGCAACTATTGATGATCTTTTTTTTCTGGCCAGCCAGGCATTTGATAATAATGAGTTGTGGCATATTGATATGCTGCCAGCAGCATTGATTTATTTTCAGCCTCAATTAAAAGCAGAACATCTGCAGCGTTTTGAACCAGCGTTTCAACGGGCATTTGGTTTAATAAAGGGTGGCTATCGATCCAACAACGGATATCTGGATAATTTACTTGCTAATTTTTTTATTGACTATGGTAATTGGCTAATAGCGGCTTTCCCTTCAGCCTGCGAAAGCATTAAAAAGATATACATAAGCCACGATGTAAAAACCACTGAAAAAAGAACAAGCTTCCTGGTAGCGCCAGCAGTTGGTTCTTATACTGCCAATTGGCAAACGCATCAAAAGTCAGAAATTTATACGCCCTATAAACTTTTACTTTTATCGGCATTGGATAAAATAAAACAAGGTGATACACTTCCATTGTTAAGTACGCCTGCTTATGCACCGTGCTGGATAACTGGCGGTATCCTGATTGACCGGTTACATGCATATCAAAAAGCAGGTAAAGAGCCAGCCGATATTGATCTGCAGGTGGCTATTTCGCGTTGTCTGATACCTGAAAATACAAGGGAAATTGAAATTGCTGTTCAAAAGTTGTCAGGAGAATTCCGTCACTTGATTTCATTTCTCGTAATTAACGATACAAAGCCTGAAAAACACTTTCATTACAGGGCTGCTTGGATGGTGGCATCACTAACAAGAAAGCATAAAAAAGAATGGCCTGAATTTGAAACATTTTCTTACTATAATAAATCAATCAACAATTATACAGGGGAATTGCAATGGCATTCCGTTATTGAAAATTATAAATTCAACAAGTATGATTTTGAAGCAAAAAAATATATAGATGTTCCTTCAACCAGGAAAGCAGCTGCCGTGCTCCGGGATAACACTGTTAATGAAAAGAAAGGCTTAAAAAAAATATTCGCCAATCTTTTATCAGCCCCGAAAGAAGATCCTCCGATGCTTTATGAATACATGAAGTTTCGTGCAAAATATTTGTCAATTGAATACAACGATATCAAACGCCTTATTGCACTTGTTCCCAACAATCCAGAATCTATCTTGGCAGATACGTTTAATAAATGCCTGCAGCATCCGGAATTTTGGGAAGAAACAAGCAAGCGAACCGTTACAGCTGTAATACAGATGTTATATGAAATCTGGGAGTCGCCTGGCGAAATTGCAAAACTTTTTTTGGGAACCTGCATGCTTAGTGCAGATAAAACCGTAGTAAATATTGCCGGTGAAATCTGGCTGAAAGCTGTTTCAGAAAAGAAAATTGACAATGCCGAACTTGGAATCATTATTGGCATTCACGAACGCATCGAATTTGCACCACTTAAAAGGTTCACGGATCTGGCGATGCAAAACTTGTTTCGTGTTTCTCCATTGCATAATATTGAACTGGAAATACTAATTGAATATATTTTGATTCAATTGCCAGATGAACCTATTAAAAATCTCAAAAAGCTATTGGAAATTTACCAGGAGTTACTAACTACAAATAATTCTGCAATAAAGTCGCCACAGGTAATTGATCGGCTAAAAGTTTGGGAAGGCAATAAAGGCCTGCAAAAATTATCGGTAAAATTGGCAAATAAAATTTTATGATGTTGCCTGAAAATTCTGGCTGTATAATATGTATAAAAAATTATGAAGCTGTTCGGCTGATATGAGATATGGGAGCGGGTTCCCGCTAAAATAAAAGTGGACAAACCGACGAAAAATCGATTTGTCCACTTTGGTTACCCGACCTTACATCTTAGTCTCTTGATTACCAGTAATATTTATTTTTTTTGTGTCAATTTATTTGACCTTTTTCACTTATCCCATTTAAGACTCCATCAGCTTTGGTTTTAGATCTTGGCGATTCTCATGTTTTCAACTTTCGCTTCATGACCTCGCCTATTGTTCAATTTGCCAATTCCCCTTTCGGGAAGGGCTTTCCAAACGCCTGAGGTCAATTACGGTCTTACTAATTTTGGCTATCACTGGCAGTGTTCCTTTGCTGTTCTCCAATATTTGCAGAACAATATCAAAGAGACTATAATTGCGTAGTTTGAACATTGGACTAGTTGGGCTAAAAATCCGGCGTGGAATTACTTTTTTAGGCGTGATACCACTTTAATTAAAAGTTGGGCTGAACATTTTGTATTTTAAATATAAAATAAATCCTTTGTGCTGGAAATAGTATTTATTTATTGTGTCAAGTTTTGCTTTATCTTCTCACCTATACGGGTCGTTTTGTTTTATCCCAGCAAATTCCAGACAAATGTGACACAATATGTGGGCTATTTAGTGTCTTCATTTTACTTCATTGCAGAAATCAAATTGAAAATCTTTTCTTTATGAAAAAGGATATAAAAATAACCACTGTAACTTCAGAAGATGCAGAAGTAACTTTACCTATTCTCATCGAAAAGGAATTTAAGGATTGGTCCGACCGTGAATTTGTTGTTGCTTGTCAGGCTGTGAATAGTCTTCCATTTTTTAAAAAGGAGGCAATTTCTGAACAGCACTGCTATTCTAAACTAGATCTCCTTATCACACTTTCGCCAGGAATAGGCATTTTCTTTCCAGTTCAGCGAAAAATTAACGGACGTATTTACTCCTATGGAATTACGATAGCAGACGAAAATGAGGCGACTGAAATTAGCGACGTCTATGTACCTGTTATGAAAGAATTTTTTTTGAAAGGTATGCGTGAGGATATAAAATCTCGCTGCCAACGGTCCGCTAATAAATTGGAGAGGGATACATTATTAACCTTAGAGTTGGAAGACGTTAAAGCATCAATTGCATCTGCGAAAAGTCAATGTGACAGCAATTTGTATCGACGAATTTTCTGGAAATTCTATGAGAACGAGAAGCGGAAACTGGCCTTCCCATCAGTATCCGACGTGCTTACAGAAAACAAAACGAATCCAATAGACTTACTGAAATTTGATGAGCAGTATTGTGCCTCGGCAGGCTTAGGTGCAGCGACCGTAATTTTTGAATTTGAATTGATAAGAATGCTCAATGATGAACTTGATGTTCTTGATTTAGGTGTGGACCAATCTTCTGAGGCATTGCCGAATAAAAATAAGCCTACGATACTCATAGACATTTGGAATTCAAATGAGGCATATGCCGGTTCGTATGAGGCAACAATAACACTATTAAAACAGAGAAATGAAGTGGCAGGATTGACGTTTATAGTTGATAAGGGTGATGCACTTTATTGGTCCAAGAATAAGCCAAGAGGGCAATACCTTGCTGCTTTCCTTAAAATGTGTTATGACGAAGAACTGCTTGTTGAACAATTATCTTGGACTCAACTACAGACTGTAATTTTAAACACGTTTGGCGAAACGTTTAATGAAGGCCTCCTCAAATCTCCATGGGCAACCAAGAATACAAATCAAAAGTATCTTGATGCTTTTAAAAACTATCCCACTCTGTTAAGGTCCAAGCTCCCAAATCTCCCAAAACACCCAATTTCAAAGCACCAGGGATAGGAGACACTTGTCTTCTTTGGCTGTTGTAGTTTTGTTCTGCACCAAACAGACAATGAAACATTAAACCCGAATATTGTTTTTACTAGTCCGAAAATCCCCGGGGATTTCGTGCAATAAGCGAATTTGTAATTTGCAAAAAGGGGTTAAAAAAGAATGGCCATTCTTTTCCTGACTAAACAATTCTGACGTTTCTTAGTTTGAAATTATTTTTATGCATTGTGTCGTTGCAGCTTTTAACCAAGTTCTTCGAGAAGCATTGTTGTGCCATACTGATCCAAATCTTGTTTTGTAAGGGAAAAGGTGTGGACTGAAAGAAATCATGTTAATAAATTGGGTCTGTCTGTTCAAAAAAATTGCAGTATTAAAATTGTAACTCAGCATCGTAACAAAAAAATTAGAAATCATGAAAAATGTATTTAAAAAAAAGGAAGTAGCAGTAGTCACTCTTACTAAGCATCCTTTTTTGGACCTTGCAAAAAGTAACGGTAATTCGTTTTACTATGGCCTCGCCAAAGAATTTGGGCATTATGAACAGCCAGTTATTGATCAATCAAACCGTGTGCTTTCGCATTGGGAGGATGTTGAAGCAGCAAAATTCAATAATGTTTCAGCCATCGACGTTTTGCTTTGCGAATTGAATGACGAAGACAAGATTGACAGGTTAACAATAAAGGGATTAATGTTCCATGAAATAGATATACTTCAGCGCCCGGCAGTGCTGGAAAAAATTACAGACCATTGGAGAAATACACCATCAGGCCAAATATGGTTCGAGGAAATTAAAGCTTTAATAAAAAGGGAGGATCCAACTGCAAGCGTTGATATGAACTTGGTGGCAGCACGGTTGTTGGGCTGTAGTAAATCAACCATAAAGAACTACAAGAGAATAAAAGGCGAGGTTGGCGGTTCGGAACAGCAACCCAAAACTTTAAAGGGAATGACTAAAACCGCCAACGAAAAAAAAGTCGGACGAAAAGCCAATATGAAGACTCCAACGAAAACGCAGATGAAAACTTTTTTGTCAAGTGATCTGGAAAAGGACAATATAACGCAAGTTCAGATTGAAGAAGAATTAGCGCAGCCGTCTCTGCCTTTTACAAACCCATCGCAAAATGTCAGCAGCGAGCAGAACAGCCAAGAAACGCCGAATGGCAATCAACACCCAAATTGCTTGTACGAATGCAATAGTCTATTTCCTCAAAATCTGTCTATTATCATTGTAATGCCGGAAGCATCTGAACCTATTCAAATGATGTTCACGCACGACACAGAGACACACCGTGTGTACCATTCAAAGAGAGCTGGTAAAATTGGGGCGATGCAACTTTCAATTGAGAAAGTCATAGCCCCACGTGAAGAAAACAAGTTGTAAACCTAGCTTGTCAGCACCCATCAAATGAAATATGCGAAGTCCTCCCATAATGTTGTGCTACAAGTATAGAGCGCACTTTTGTCAATGCGAATAGACTCAAGCACGAAAATACGGGGGACTTGAAGGTCAACGTTGACCGTGGCGGTAAATAGGGTGTCAGGTTTGGCCTGCAGGCACATGATATCCTCAAGGTCTTTTTCAACCCAGCATCTTCGATACTTGTGAGTCCGTCCAGGGCTCTCTTGTTTGAATAATTAAGTTTCTTCTACATCACTTTATAAATACTAAAATGATCGATTACGTCAAATTGCGCTTTCTAGCGAATTTTCCACCAGAAATATTAGACAGAAGAAAAACCATTGTTGAATTTCAAGGCCAGGAGTATTATCCTAAATTTTCTGCCTCAGGGGAAGTGCACCATTATAGTCGTGATGTTGATAACCTCAAAAAAAAGCTCCAGCCGTATGACGGAAGCGTGCAAATTGAAAATTCACTTCACAAATTTTTCCATGGGCACAATTACAATGATTTCTTTTTAAGTGAGGTGGAGTCATCAATTAACAGACTGGCTTCAATATGTAGTCTGAATCCTCAAAACACGATAATTAAAGGCTTGGAGTACGGCTGCAATGTTGTGGTAAAGGACGTCCACAATGTTCTTAATGGACTTGTGTCAAACAGAAATAAGGCATATCAACCGATGGTATGGAATGGACTCAAATACGGCGTAACCTGTCAATTTGGTCAATATAGCATCAAAGCATATAACAAAACTCAGGAAGCTAAAATTCATTACAAAGTCGCAATACCTGAAAATACCCTTCGCTGGGAAATCAGAATTAAGAAGATGCCAGCACTGCATAAACGATCACAACAGATTCCAATTTTTCATCTCCAGGACCTTGCAGAGTATGAAAAAGTTCAGTATTTGGCTGAAGACATTCTGATGAAATTCAGGTCGTCGGTTAAACGGTCAACTTCTTTTAGATATTCTGAATTGTCCACACACCAATTGGGGGTCATTGGAGCTATGCAAAATGAAGATGTAATCAATGCCTTAAAAACGATGCGAAAATCCTCCTATAGGTCTTACACGAGCGAATACAAAAAGCTGTTAAAAAACGCTGTTCCATTTTGGGAAGGTGAACTTGAGGTGCTTCTGGGGGAAAAGTGCAGAGAGCTTCTAAATGGATAAGTAGATGTTAGAACCATTTTCCTGCTTGTAATATACAGGTAAAACAACACAATATACTATCCTCAATAAATCCTACTCCCAAAACAAATCTAAAAAAATCATCTCAAAAATATTCCAACATTCAAAAAATAACCCCCAAAAAAATAATTATTTTTTAAATCTTCATATTTATTTCTAAATCTAAAAATACTGAAACTTCATTTTAATCCAAACTACGTGGATCAGGTTTCCAGGCATATGAACAATACGTATGAAAAAATAAAAAGGATTGTGGATTATGAAAAGATAATGCATGAAGACCTTTTGTTATCTAATGAAACTAACAAAAAATATGCTTTTTAATGATTTGTTCCGGTGTAGGAAGACACAGATCATAATAGGTCAATACCACCTGTAGCAGCCGACAGCTATTTATTATTTAGACAGATACTGACCGATGCGTGTTGCAAAGGAATGGCGATCCATTGGCACATAACCTAAGACGGCAGTAAGACCCAATTAGACGCAATTCCTGAACGTATCTTAAAACTGTTGCAATATCCTATGGTTTGAAATTCGGTGAAAGCAACCAGTTTAAAGTGAGTGTGCAATGATTAGGGCCAAAAATAGTGTCCTGTTCAATTCAGTGGTGATGGTTCGTTACCAGAGGGCAGTTTGGCGCCGGTAGAATCGGGCATAATGAAAAGTAGGATCTCAATTATTAATTAAAATAAAGTATTATGTTAAAAACTTCAATGACTGATGAACAAATTGCTAATGAAATCAAGACGGATATTTTTTTGGAACAGCCGCGAATTCCAAAATTATGGAACTATATGAGCGTGAACGTAGAAAAAATAAAATTAAGCCGCGAGAGACTTTCAAGTGTGCATTAGAAAGCAAAACTACATTGGGTAATGGATGTGTTTTTATTTTAGAGAATGATAGGCAGGCCCTTAAGTATAAGGGTAAGGATGACATAATGATAACCAGTTTTATTACTTATGAGGAACATGGAAAGTTATTCTCTTATTTATGCGAAGTATTGGCTGAACCAATGTATATAGATGAAACTGTTTTGAGATTGTATAATGAGAGGTTCGAAGTAAGGCTTTCAGCTACATATCAAATGCTTGTTCATCTTTTTAAAGAGAACGAATTTGTGTTAGGGGGCACCTGTATGGTTAAGGGTGATGAGCTAACACTTTTTATCAGTCCGGCAGGCATTTTAATTGGCAGAAAGCAGGGGTCTGGACATATCATTTCCTGTAAAGAATTTATTTGCCCGCCGAAAAAGGGGTTGTCAGATGTGGACCGCCAGCTTCTGATCTGGGAGGAATTTGAAGCAATAATTCGAAATGCAGGTGTTGAAGGGGCAGAGGAAACGTATTCATTTCAACGCTGAACAGTTGCAGGTGTACAGTGCGTTACCTGGATGATGGTAAATGAAGGCGAAGGTAGAAAGTTAAGAATCTCATGATCTACTGGTGTGGAAGAGACAGGAAGTTAGGCTACAACATCAATTGCAGTAAAGAAACCTACGATTGGTACTGACGGCAAGTTGCCTTGAATAATTATAACTGATGATTTTTGATAAAGTTCGACAAAAATATAGAAAAGATGCAGATGAAGGCTGTGGCCATTTGTTTCAAACCATACCTGAAACCGGAGGAGGCGTGTATATTTCTAAATCTGGAAAGCACCCAGCTACGTAAGCTGACAGCTGACCTTCAAATTTTTAAAACCAACGCTGGATACTTCAGGAGGGAGGATTTGCTAAAAGTTGCGGAAGGCTACCAGGGAAATGGTATAACTGAAGCTGCTAAACGACTAATAATTAGAAGTAAAAAATAGGAGCATATTTTCAAATAAATCAGTTTTCGAAAAAAAAATCTGCTATGATAATACATATCGTTTAATACAAGAAACACCAGTAATGGTGGAACTATTATCGCCCAATCAGAAAAAGTCACAGAAAACTCAGAAGCTGATTTGAAATAAGAACAATCTTAGCAAACCAGCCAGGAATAATTCAATTCAGTCAAAAAAATTCACAAGATATAAAATTTAAAAATTATGACACCAAAATCAAAAACACAGGAACAAATTGGACGAGAGATTCTAAGGGAGCTACAGTATGCAAGTGGTCAAATGCAATTTGTATTGGCTGTTTACGACGAGAATCGTAGAAATGCTAAAATTGACAAACATAAAAGTTTTCCTTTCGCAATTGCACGCAAAGGCATTTTTGCCGAAGTGTGTTTGTTTATATGTGATAAGTCAAAGGACGTAAAAAAGTATAGAAGTATAGATGACATTAAATTTTCCACCTGCCTAATTTATAAGGATGATGGAAAAATGTACGCCTATTTGTGCGCGGCCGCATATCAGCCATTTTATATAGATGAGGCGGTCTTAAGACGATATGATGCCTGGTACGAGTTGCAATTATCAACCACGCAGGCGATGCTGATCCATCTGTTCAAGCACAATGAATTCAGTGTCACAGTTAGTAAAAAGGAAAATGGTGAGATAATAACCCTTTTAAGTGGAAGCGCGGGCACATTACTCGGCAGAAGCAATTCCGAAAGTGAAATCATATCTTGTACCGAGTCTGTATTTGCTGAGATTTCTGAGCGCTCTACTGAAGAACGTAGAGATGCCATGACAGATCAACTTCAATCAATCATTTGAGAAAAGTTCATACAGTGTAATGATTTTAAAATCGACAGCTTCATGCGTGCCTAATAAAGACATCTGACCTAAATGACATGGTGAAATGTCAATCCAATTAAGAAGTTTCTGTTGCATTACAGCTTACATTAAGCTATTATGGTGATATGTCATCATCCAATCGGTAAGCCAAAACAAAAATCAATAAGTGATTTCAAAACGAACCAGAAGATATTTACAAAACAAAATACGATTATGAACATTAACCCAAAAAAAATCAATGACCTAATTTATGGGAAAGGCGTTGACAGCCACAACCGATTCCCGTTCTTTATGAAAAATAGTGAAACATTAAATGACGCAGAATACTGGTATGGGCTAGGTAAGGCGTATTCAGACTCGGATAATTCTTATAAGTGGCGAAGTTTAGTGAAAGCAGCATTTAGTGCAAAGAGGCTTCAGAAGCAATACCTAATGACCACTGAAGAAATAAAGGGGTTAAAAAAATTAGGTAAAACTGTGACGATTTACAGAGGGATGACGGTAAAGGAACGTAGGTCCGGAAAATTTGGAGTTTCCTGGACCCTTGATAAAAGGGTGGCGCAATTTTTTGCAGACAAGTACCCTCGAAACTATAGTACCCACCATGAACCAAAAATTGTACATTCCTTAAACGTCAACAGGAGAGACATTTTGGCATTACTGAATGACAGACAGGAGCAAGAGGTCATTTATTTGCGGCGGCCATTTAAGACCGCGTACTTAATGATCTCAAAGCATATAAAAACATATATTAAAGAAGCTGATTATTATTATGCTTCATTTTATTGAAAAGCGTTACCTCCTGTAAGCGTACCATAGTAACTATTTATCTAGGTCCAGGCGCTCTTCTCATGTGCAATATGAGCAAAAAGATCGCAGCAGGTTCTCCATTACAATAATGCACGGCGTTCTCGCACGCAAAAATAAAATCTTCCTTTTGCTGCGTCATCACTGCTTCTACATACGTCAGCTGGCTGGCACCCAGGATAGCAACAAATATTTCTACTGGTTTTATTTCGCCGCTTTGCTGGTCAATGATACTCAGTTTATCTCTTGCAAAATCAACGTAGAGCTTGTCACCCGCCTTATGCTCCATGTGCATGGTAGGATTTACCTGCGCTTTCCACTGAGAAAAATAATGTTTGAACTGGCTCTTGCCTACACCATCAGGATGTTTTCGCTTATATTCTTCCCATAATAGCAAACGGGTAACTCCTTTTTTCTTCAGCTCTTTATCAATGGCAGGAAAAAGATTGAACAGTATTTGCAGGCGTTCATTGAGCGGTTTGTCTTTAGGCTTTACAAACAAATCCTCCAGCTCTTTATCGCTGAGCTCATTGATCTCTTCAAACGTTAAACCAGAAGAAATAAATTCCTTAATGTATTTTTTAAGCGTATTGCGGGCTATCCCGGTTTGCGCAGCTATTGCAAGTTTGCTGCATCCCTGGCTTTGTAAACGGAGAATTTGTCTAATCTTAATCATGCTGATCGGATTGTTGACCATTGCTGCTTGAGTTTTTAAACGCAAGCATAATGGCTCCTAACAACATGAACTCAAAATCTTCTTAAAAAGTGGTCAATTTACTCCGGCCTGACCTGGTCAGTTTCAACCGGCCTGACCTGGTCAGCTTAAACCGGCCACAGGTGGTCAACTTCACCGGCGCTTGCAGTATTTAGATAGATTATATTAGATTTGTTCGAGCTAATCAACTTAAATTTCGGAAATGTTATGGGGCATAAATCACATTATGTTATAACGCGCTCAGATAAGGGCACTCCAATTCAATCGCCATTAAAGCCATGGGTAAGGGATAATCTTGAAAGATTGCCCGAAAAATTTTATGAGGATGATGACACTTCTCACAATTTGCGACGCAAGCTAAGACACTTAGGATGGCATATGAATATAACAAGTAATTCGGTGTTCGTAGTTCAACCAGACAAAAATGGCTCATTTGACTATGCTGACGATTTCATAGAGGAAACAGTGGAGGAGGATGAAGATGCTGAATTGGATATTACTGAAGAGGCAACTGAGATTACATTTAGTCTAGAAAAGGATTTGCAAAAGGCCCTTCGGGAAAACATTCAGAGCTTAGAGAGGGGATTAAAAATTATTGATGATGGGAAGGAAAAAAGTACTATTGCTGGCCGCATCGATATTACTGCAATAGACTCTTCGAATATGTGCGTTGTGATTGAACTGAAAGCAATTGAGGCAAAATCAGATGTTATTGCTCAAATTTTGGCTTATATGGAAGCCGTCAAACAAGAAAGTAAGGAGGAGTGCAGGGGAATTATTATTGCAAGTGGTTTTAGCGATAGAGTTAAATTAGCTGCAAAACAAATTCCAAGTTTAAGGCTTGTCGAATATTCTTTTCAATTTTCGTTTAAGGCTTTATGATGCTTGACCTCATTTTATGGGGTGTAGTAAACCAAGATTGTTTCGGAACTATTTTGCCAAATTGCATTAATTAAAGTAAATTCTAACTAAAATGCCACTTGATTCCGAAAAAATTATTACACATTATGATTTATACAAGTCATATGGGGAGTTCAATTTCCTTTTTGAAGATACTATTCAAGAATACAGATTGCTAATCATTGCAGTTATTAGGATGTCATATGAATATTTTGAGGAAGAGGATGATGAGCAAAACGAATTGCCATATTCAAAACAAGACCGGTTATTGAAAATCATGATGAATAATATGGGTGCAAAGGAATTAGTAGAAAATTGTAAGGCTTGCTTCTGCGATTTTTTAAATAACCAAAAGGGAAAGCATGGCAGCTATATTTTCAGATGGTTTGAAGAAGAAATACACATATCGCAAGAATCATATGACTTTGCGATGGCAGTATTTAAAAAAACATTACAATTAATTGAACTTAGAAATGTTGTAATTCATTCACACTATTCCGAGTCACTATCAATTCCTGAAATGCGAAGAGATAATTTAAGCGGAGAAAAGGATATTAGAAGTGGCAAAGGATATGAACTCAGAAATTTTACTTTTGAAGTGAAGCAGCTTGAAGAAATTAATGATCAAATACAGGCATTGCAATTCATGTTATTTAAAATAAAAAACTTGTTATTTTCAACCGAGGAGCAGAAAGAGAATTACACAGAAGAGCTAGAGCAACTCAAAGGAATAAATTTCGGTATTAAATTTAATGAATAGAATTGAGTGCCGCCAAGGTAAAGTGTTTGTTATATTAAAAAACGCCTTCCCACAATCCCGTCACTAATTCCTTCAAAAGTAGCTATAAACTCAACAGAGTACTTTTTGAATCGATGCGCCAGGAAAGTACACAGGTAGAACTTGCTGTGGTGAATTCACTGGCGAGATGACGGGGAAATTAACGTAAGAGATGAAAATATTTAGTTAAACTGCTTATCTTTCATATGTGCGAGAAAAATGTTGTATAGAACTTCACTTATTGAAAAAAATCAGAACAATTCGTCCGGTTTACTTTCTACTTTAGGCAATAGATACATTTTTAACTTCTGTAGATTTTCCGGCCATTTGTACTTATCAAGTAGTGATTGATCGAGGTAGTCAATATGCTTTATTTTTTCAAGTGGGATAAGGAATATATTCTTTGGTTGATCAGCTTCGCCACCAATTCCGAGAGCAATGTGAACAGGCATGGCTAAGCGAATACCAAAATTATTATAAACGCTTCTTTTTCTTAAATTGGCCCAAGGGTATTCAGCTGCTTTCAATTGTGCTTTCCATTTACACTCGACGGCAAAAAATGACCGTCTTCCTAATCCTAATTGCTTAAAAACCAGATCCGGATTTTTACACGATGCCGGATACCGCCCTCCTACATGCTTGTCTCCACGCCATTCTTGTAGCGGAAACAACTCTTCGGGAAATTGCGTTACTACCCATTGTTCAAACTTGTAGCCTTTTATTTCATTGATAGTGGGATTCATGTCAATCCTTCTAACGATTAAAAACAGGTTGAAATTGCCTTAATTAGGGCTGAGATTGTGATTAATGTGTGTGGCAATGCTAATAGATCTCATTTGTGTCGGGTTTTTCATAAAATCGACGAGTGAGATTCTATGGATATGATTCTCATTGTACTTAAAAAGAAGGGTTTACGTATTACCCTAGGCGGGCGGAGCATGGAGATATGTACTTTTGAAAGGTAAAGTTTACATGTTGGGGCGTCAGGGCCGGGACGTTGAAACTTCCCGCCTTTTTATGAGTGAGCTAGGTCAGTTGAGATTAGTAAGGCGCCAGTTTTATTTCAGTAGATTCATTGCTTTAATAAATGTTGTGCAGCGAATTAAGTAAAGCGTATTGGCCTTAGTATTCCATGCTTCCAAATAATGAAAATTAATTTTAAACCAATTTAATTACAAACCTCTCTAACTTTATAAAATTGCTTTTTGCATCAACAAGCGATATACGTAATGAGTCATACCGCAAATGAAATTCCTGTAAGATTTGTCCAGTCAGTATTACCAGGGTCTGCTATTATGATTCCGTCGGGTTTAATGTCAATTCTGCCCAAAATATTTGAACTAATCATAGCTGCAAATATGAGCAGTTTTGTTGGTCGATATCCTGGAGGCAATTGAAATATGACCCCTCTGGTTAAGCCAGCTTTTATCAATCCTTCTATATAAACGATACCTCCTTTCCTTCTGTATCTCGCTATCTGATATGGATCGCCGTAATTAAGAAAACCGTTTTGTAAAGCGGCATTGTTCCAACCTGTATCGTCAGTAATGGCCATTATTACGTTGCCAACTTGCCCATTCACGCTTTGAACCGGCGCCAAGGCAGCAGCGAAAGTTTGCACAGCCTGTTTAGCGCCTTCTGGCGTTACATAGCGCACATTATCTATTCCTGCAGTAACCTCTGGAATAGTAGCCTGTTCCACAATCCCTTTCTGTGTAGTAGTAGCATCGGGCAATGTTTCTACAAAACTATCATCCGTTCTGTTTACAAAGCTGTCGATAAGATCAACAAATTCCTGTTCCACCGGCCTGTCGCCTGCGTTAAAATAACTTTTTAAGTCTGTTCGGTTTTTTTCTGCCATGGTTTAATTTTTAAAACGTTTATAATTATGGCCTAACAATAAAAGTAGACTCAATTATCATATCATCTATGCCTCCAATGTCTTCCCAATTCCCGTCTGGAATTACCAGAATATTTTCTTCGCTGCTCTGCTTGCCGGCTGTATTTTCTGCGACCACTTTAAACTGGTGATAAATGGGATTTGAATCCGTTTTTTTAATGGTAAGGACATCGGAATGGAGATCAGTATTCTTCAGGGGAAGATAGATGACTGGAAGATTGCTTTTGAGCTCATGTATTTTAGTCCAGTTGCCGGTGCCAGTCATTTTATAAACATGATATCTTCCTTTATAAGTGGTTTTTTGCCATCGCAACATTACAAAATGGAATTCATTCTGTCCATTTAATGGATCCGATACGGCTGTTAGTACTGGTGCTGGCGGCTTTTTAACCTCAACCATCATAGTGGCTACCAATCTGGACGGCTGCGAAGGTGCATATTCAGTTATTATTGTGCCGTTTTTATCAAAATATTGTACTTCGCGTGAAACTGTTAGGCGATAATACAGACCATCACCATATGGAATCTCAGGTAGATCTTCAAAAGCATCTTTTACCAGCCAAACAGCATCGGCAATTACACCTCTCGCTTCGAGGTCAACCATCTTAATCATTGACATAGTTCTAACCGACTGCGCATCGATCTTATTGAATGCCCGATAGATATTGATCTTTTTTATTTTTTGCACCGGAGGATACTGATTTAGCTCAAATTGAATAAAAGGAAGTGTATTCAACTGCTCATTTTCTAATACCGGCATTATACGTTTTATTTCCGGTGCTTCTGGTGGGTTGGTGTTTACCAATTTTACCGGACCCAGAAATGGGCTGAAATCGCTCATTTTCATTTGTGTGCTTAACTCCCGGATGCCATAAAAATAAATATTATTCGATGTGCCATCTAATGTAAAATCAGTAAACTGGGTCTCGTATCCTAAACCTCCTGTAATTTTCATCATTGGTGCAATATCAAATACAGGGTCTGTGGGGGGCAGCAAATGTCCGTCACGATCGCGGATAACCTGTTTTTTTTGGATGGGTTGGTAGCCTACCCCTTTAATATATTGATAGATGATTGGAACTTCTGTAAGCGGCACAAAAGCACTAAAAACAGCACCCTTCACGAAGTTGATGATTTTTGAATCTCCAGCCGCAAGGGAACCGGGGCTATCGATAATAAGCGGTTGCCCTAGTTTTTGTAGAATGATGTTGGCCCAATCAAAAAAGGCCTTCTTGTCAGGATGTGGAAACTTATACTTGTCAGGTGCATCTATTGGGTATTCGTTGTAATCCCCTTCCGTTTGCAATGTGGTAAAATCAAGAAAATTCAACCAACGGTTGGCGAAAAAAGTTTCATTATTTCCACCCAACTTTTCAAGAGCCGCTCTTATCAGCCTGATGGATTGTTGTTCGTACAAAGCATTTAGCAGGGCTTCGTCATTGGATCGATAACATAGTACCCCGTAAGGCTGGTGAGCATATTTGTTCTTGAAAGTATAAGTAGAACGTCCAAAAAAATCAGGACGTGTAGCATAAAAGGAACCTTGGGGTAGTTCGGGTGGTAAAGCCTCCACTATCTCCTGTGCAAACATTAGCTGTGGAATACTATTCCTTGATTTGTAAAATTCGCCGTTCTGATCTGTTTCATCCAGGTCAATACTTCTTAAACTGAATATTGAATAATGAACTCCTTCGTCAACTGTTGGTAATATGTTAGTGAGCGTTAGACCGTAAGCAGGGTTTGTATATAAATACAATTTATACCCGGGATAGAAATTAACCTGTATGGAATTACCCGTCTGAATTTTATCATATTCAGCTGAGTTGCTGAAAGAAGAATCATAGGCATACAGTATTAAGGTATTGCCTACGCTTATATCGATCTTTGCAACCTTTACTATTTTACGCGTCCCATTCGCATTCAGCATGGTATGCACACGCACAATACCTTGGTACCATTCTACAGAAACATTGTTTCCGATATACTGTTCATGTTGAGCCAAAGTAAACCCTTCAAATGTGAATCGGTATAGCCCTTGATGTGAAGTCCCTGAACCGTCAGGAAGGGGCTCGTCAACTGTTTCTATAAACGCATTCTTCCAGATTCCCCTCGTTTTTTCAAGTTGTCGTTCAGGTTGGCCATCTATACCAGTTACAGTAATTACTTCTCTATGAATACTCCAACCTGAACCAATATTTACTTTAAAAGAATGTGGGTTATGTATTCCCCAACTAACAGCATTCTGCATATTCTCAACTCCCATGAATAGCCCATCTCCCAAAATTTGTGGCGGCTGAAGGTTTTCTGAATCCGGCGAGGGAATCTCATCCGTTACAATTCCATCGCTGATCTCTTTTTTATACACAATGAAGCTCGGTCCCTGCATTAAACCTGTAGGTTGTATTATGTCATGAATGATAAACTTTTGATCATTCATGATGAACACACCTCCTATGAAATTTAACTCACTACCAGGCGCAATAATCGGGGCCAATACCTGGCCTGCACTTATTAAGTTATATTTTCCTGTTTTAATAATAGAAAGTAAGGGATTGGGATGATCCGTAACTTCCATGGCTTTTCCCGATATATTTAATGGTACCTGGTTTCTGAAGAATATTTCAATCCTATCAGCAAATACTTCATTTGCATCAGGAAAAATAGTGGAGGTGTCAATCTCCAACTGACTATTTGTTAAGGCGGAGCTCTGTTGAACTTTATACTCAACCAGCTCCTGGAACAAATGGTAATCAAAGGTGAGTCGTACCAAAGTATTATCCTGGCCTGCAGCTATAGCATTAAACCTTTCCTGCTCTTCGATTGAAGTTAAGAGGAGGGGACTTTCTTGCCTGATAAGCAAAGCATTTATGTTGGTGGGTGGCTTAAGGAGGTTAGCAGGTTTAAGATCCGTTTGAATATCAAAAATTCTGTTGCTCATAACGGCTCTTGAGAACCAATTGATGCCGTATGAGCTATAGTAATGGAGTCCGCTTACATCCTGCCGATGAATATATAATGGCTTCTGCGCATCCGGCAATGCAAGAGGAATTGTCTCATTGTGTTTAAGCTGGTTTAAGTCTACCTCGTTCTGGTACCTGGGGTCATTGGGAAGTTCAGGCTTTTCCCAAAAACCGGGATCCGCTTCACCATTTCTTTTTTTGCGATATTCCACTCCGGCATATACAGGAAAAGTAAAAGTGCTTGCTTGGAATTCTCTGTTACTGAAATAAAATGGTTTACTTGCCTGGCCTTTCGGCAAATCCTCTGAATAAAGCGTAACATAACGCAATTTGCCATCGTGCGAATATCCGTCTGCTGCGGTGATAATAACAGGCTCATCTGATTCCGTTGCCCAGAAAGCCCCAGGAACTATCTTTTCCAGATTAACTGGCAAGGGTAATCTTTGATCTGTAATAGCAGTGGGCAAGCTCATAGAAAGATGATGTACCTCCCTTGCCCCAAACCCATCTTCCAGGTCCCCTTTTGTATAATAAGCGGCAATATATATGTGCTGACCTGTCATAGCCTGGCTACTGAGGTCCAGATGACCCAGACCCAGTATACGGGCAATATGATAATCATAAGCCGCTATGTTCAAAAGATCCAAGTTGGATATCTCTATACTATCATCTGCCCCTCCTCCTCCGCTTTCCATATGCACGATTTCTGTTGCATTGGGATTGCTAGGCCCATCGCTGAGCGAAATATATTTTTCCACCACCATCCGTATGTTACGGTCCCAGGAGGGTCTAGGGCCGTTCCATTTTACCCTATAGTTATTAATGCTCACATAGGCATTGTCATTGAAACGTTGCCACTTTTTATTAACCGTTCCTGGCTCAGATTCAAGCCGATCAAAAGCTAACTGGTCAGCCATTGTAAGGGCAAATTCCCCTATGAACATCCAACCATCGGACTTGTTGGCGATATTGATAAAATCGGTATAGCACTCAAAACGGACAATAGAAACAATGCAATTACCAGGTTTAAAGCGAATGCTTCGCCCGTTCTCGCAAATCAGACGGATATCATTGAGATCAGCAGAAGTAAAAGTTTTGCGTGATGAAGTGATCTTTGGAACAGCCAATGCATTTTCCGCAACTGAAAGTGATTCTGTTTGAACAAAGCTGTTTTGTAAAGCATGGGTTACATGCAATTCTGCAGTAAAGAACAGCTCTTTTTTATTTTCAATTTCGATAATTTCAGAACCATAACTTCTGATAAATCCCATCGGGTTTTCCAAAGGCTGAATAAAGCTTCTTACCTGGTCATATTTCGTTGAATTCCTGAAATAAACGTAAAACACCTTCGATTGCAGTCTATATATCCATACCTTGTTATTGTCATCCACAACCTGTGCTGGCGTTGACAGATCAAGTCTTACCTGAAATTTGTAATAGGGAGCCCTGTATACCCTTACAAAGTCATCCTGCTTGTTGAAATGGAAAGAGGTGGAAGCATAATTTCCTTTGGGAAGGTGCTTATTTCCCAAAGCACCACTGAAGGTCCATCGCAAATGAATACCCCGGGCGCTGCCGTCTGAACCATCAGAACCGGCAGCCTGTAAATAAAAGTTAGGTGATTGCAATGAAGTGTCCTCAGTAATTTCAATAGGAATGCCTTTCACATCTTCAGGGCAGGATTCTGTTTTTTGTGAGTAGATATCCTCTTCCTTCATTTGCCATTCTTTCTGAATAATACCGGCATCCTTATGATGCATATCAATACGCCTCACTGAACCATCCAGCGCTACTAAAAGTATTCGATCCAACTCCACGGTTTTGCAACTATTGAGGTCTTCATCAGTATATCCTACGAAAGAATAAAGCAATGTATTATAGGAGTCAAAAGTAAGTTTTGCAGTATCGGCGTTGAAATTTATAATATACATGCCATTCGGCTGTTGTTCTGCAAGCTTGATTTCTTTTGTCCATTCAATTAAAAAATCCCATCCTGTCTTATGCAGTATTCCATTGCTTTCATTGTACTGAAGAATATAAAATCCTTTACCGGCCAGTGCCAAACTAGATGAAAAGTCTACAGAGCCAGGAAAATTATAGATACGGGTACCTCCTTCTTCTTTTATGATACAAACAAATAAATTCTTTTCTTTTACAAGATGACCCGAGACAAGGAAAACGCCTGTTTCGGGCACTTCAATGTCATGAATAGAAAGAGCCGGAGAACTGATCTCCAGCACTTCCCTAAGCTTAAGATTAGAATCCAGGTCAACAATCAGACCTATAGAATCATTTTCAATATAGTGACCCGCAAGAGCAACTCCTTTATCATGTGAGCGTACAGCATTAACAATAAATTCCTTCTGCCCCAGGATCAGTCTTAGGCCAATTCGTAAATTTCCGTTATCATCAAATTTTGCAATAAAAGGAGATAGATCACTATTTATGAATTTATGGTTTGAAATAACTAAATAAAAACTATTGTCTGTTCTGCAAGGCTCAATGTGGAAGATTACATCTTCCTGGTTCCAATAAAGCTGCATTGCCCATTGTATGCTGCCCTTGTTATCAATGGCCATGAAATAATTTCGTTTACCGGTTGTAATGTATGCAATGTACTTTCGGGGTTTTCCGTCATTATGCCTGGGACCTAGTTGTATCATTTTCCTGATTGCAACCGTGTCAGGCTCTTCTGTTACACGATAAACTTTTTCCCATTCCAGGTCGCCATTTTTATTGATTCGACTGATGAGGGCATTGCCTAAAGTTTGCCCGGCCGAAAAAATAAATACTTCTTCACCTTCCACGAACTCCTCTGAGTAATAGTAGTTGCGCAATGTATCTTCTTTGGAATATTGATTGATAAAAGGCACGCTTTTTCTTTTAAAGGTTAATCTGAACTTGTTTTACATTTATCGTACTTTCTATTATGTATGCGCTTCCATTCCATGTTTTATAACTGAATCTGAAATCAAGGCTTGTACTAGTGATCTTTTTACTGGTATGCATGATCAGAGCCTGAGCGTAATCTGTTGAATAAAGTACTTTGTAAGCGTTGTCAACTGCACCAAAGGGATCTATGACCTCAATAGTTCCCTGAATCTCCATTACAGGAATTTTTGGAATATTAAATGGTTCCGGATTCCGGATAAGAATGGCGAAGGATTCAGCCGTAGCCATATTCCTTAACAGGTTAAATTCAGTAGTAACTGCAGCCTCCATTGGTTTAAAGCCCAGCACGCCCTCGGTTACACGATCAAACAAGTGTAGGTATTTTGATTCAAGGGCATTGCTGTCAGGATCGTCTATGCCCGTAACAATATTAAATGCAGTTTCTATAACTGTAGCTGTCGCGTTTAGAAGGATAATGAAGGCTGCATACTTTTCGTTGCCGAGTTCGTCTTTTAAAATACAGCTTTTTATTTGTTCCTCAAAGTTTGCATAGCGGGAGGTCTGGAATACAAATTGGTGCACCTTTTCACTTTTCAAAACATTATCGCTGTTCACATCAAATGCATTGTACATGATGACGGTATACAACTTTAGGGGTTTAAGATTGGTGAGCGTTACTGTATAACGGTGAGCCACCGGCGTGATAGGTTCCCCAAGAGTCATCCGGCATTCAATGGCATCGCTGTGTTCGTTTATATAGTTGATATACTTGTTCAAGAGGCGGATGTTTAGTGGTATTCTCGGATCGATATCAACTGCCCACCCTGCTTCCGGCAATGGAACAGTTTCATCACTCCAGTTTTCCGGCAATGGATAAGGAATTACTTTATCTGTAACGGGGTCTTTGATAATGATATACATTTCGCCGTTCAATTCCGGGAGCCCATTATACGCATGCCATTTTGTTAGCATATGATAGACTAAAGGCTGCGAAAAGAAAATATTGATCTTACATTGCTGGTGACCATAGAACAATGGTTTTGCTTGAAGCAGGCTACCATCCGCATTTGGATATGAGCGGTTGTAATCAATATACTGGCGCAAGGAAGTGAGTGGATACTCGTCAGGCTTGGCCTCTAACGGAAGATAGTGTGCATCAATATGTTTATGATAATGTCCTACCGGGCCTACAGTACGAAAACCATAATAATAATCAAACACACCCGCTTGACTGCTTACATTATCCACTTCATCTTTCAATCTGAAACGGATATAATATTTTGTGTTAGGCCGCCATACCGGCTGAATGGTCCTTTGAAAAGCTGCTACCATATCCCGCTGGTTCTGCTCTACGGCACTTTCACTGGGAATGGTTGAATTGAATTCGTATTTCTCCAATGAAAGCCAGCATATTTGCTGTAAGGCGGTAATGCATCCCCATTTATTGCATCCTTCGGACCTTAATGTCTCAAGTATGTTAAGCAGAGCCCAGTACCTGGTCGTGTCTTTCGGAACTGTAATGGATACTATCCCATTGGAATTATCATAAGTATCTGAGAACAAAGATTCGATCTTGGTCTGAATTGATTGAATAGCAGGGTGGTTAGGTGTCCTGGGCTCTATAATAACTTTGGAAATGGGCTTTGCTATATTCTCATATATCATTTCTGCCTGAAGATCATCGGAAGTTTTAGATACTTCATTTACGAGCTCATATTGAGTTTGAATGGTGCTATCGTTAATAAGAATATGGTAATATTTAATCTTTACGCCCAATGCATTGGTAGTTAATCTCAGCTTTACTGAAACAGATGCTTCGGGAAGTATAATCACCAGGCTATTGTAATTATTAAAGCACAGCGATTTTGCAAAACGAAATGGATTTGGTTCATCAGTCACTTTCATAAAATATTCTTCAAAAAGGCCTTCAATGCCATCAATGACTGGCATATGTTCGATTCCTCCCTCTATTGTGTAATATGCCCCATTGATAAAATGAGCATAATATTGCCGCGGCCGGTAATAGATGGTCCCCATAGGTTTATTAAGCACAGTGGAACAATTAAACTCTTCTTTCTTTGATGCACAAAACAATTTAGAAGCGGTGATCCCAAATTGCTCGGGGATGAACCAGCCCGGCTCACCAGCCTGGCTAAACGAAAAAGGATCATTTCCCAGGATACGGATAGTGTCGTGTTGGTTTCCTGACCCTTGCCAGCACCCTATTCGCAATGCGGTCACGTCTTCCTCTTCAATAATGGCCTGGTAAGGATGATAGTTCGTCCATTGCGTACCTGTCCATGCCTTGATCTCAATATCTTCTATTGAATATTTATGTTTTACTTGTCGTACGCTGTGGCCGCCCCGCACTGTTTTCACCGGAGGCACCAGGTCAGTAAAGTTTCCAGCTCCACTTCTTTGTCCGCCGATTTTGGCTATCACGGCATTAGGCACCAATCCTTTTTCAGATTTGATATCAATGAATGTATCTAATGGAATAACTTTGGTTATATGTGCCGGCAAAATATTCATAGTATTGACACCCAGAAAATCCAATTCAAATTTTGTATTGGTAAGCATGTGCACTCCACTGACTAATTCTTTAGTACGGTCTTTATGTGTTGGACTTGCAGGAGAATTGTAAGTAAGAGCCGGGATAGGTGAGAGGTCTACGCTTGTGTCCAGCTCCCATTTTATCTGGATGGTGAAACTTTTACATATTGAGTGTACAACAAAACTGATACATACACTTATATTGAGTTCGGCATATAACAGGAACGGCCTGGCTGCCTCTACGGTTAAAATTGCATCCAAACCAATAGATACACTTACTATCCATATGTCTATATTTATCATTCCGCTCAGTGATAAGTAACCACCGATCTGTGGTCGCTCAAAGCTTATATGGCCACCCATTTCAAGGTAGGCCTGGATATGCACATTGGCAGGGCCAAAATGTTTGTTCAGTTCAAAATCCTTACGTGCTCCTGCCTCTATGCCTAAGGCGGAGAACATTAAGTATGATTGTGCCGTGACGATGGTGAGTACTTTTGCTGTGATAGGCTCTTGCTTAGTTCCGAAATTGACATACCAGTTTGATAAATTATTGAAGAAAAAGCCTGCTTGAACTTCAGCATGCAGATCAATTATCCGACCAGTATCTTGGGGCATTTTGAAATCCGCGCCAATACCAAGCTCCAGGGAATTATCACCCCACGCAATAAAAGCAAAGAAAGGTGGTTCTTTATCGTCTAAAAGTCCCAAACGTGCACTAAGAATGGTTGCCCGGCCTTCAATCATGAAAAGGGCAGGCAAAGACAACAGTAACATGGCCCTTATGGATAACACCGAACCGCTGTCGAAACTGGTGCCCAATACTGCTCCTGCTCCAATGGAAAACGGGGCGGAATAGTCTTTAGTCCGTTCCGGGCTGCTGAATTTCGCGATGTCGATGCCTTTGGGTGGATGCACATAATAGTCGTACCATGAATCAACACCTGAAACCAAACCAATAGCTTCTTTCTCCGCAACATACCGGAAACCAATCAATCCCCGGAAGCCATAGATGCCTACTGGCCCAATGGGAATGGGTGCGGGCAGATCTATAAATGCATCAACAATAAAGGCCGGGCTTCTTGGCTGCAAGATTAATGATGCACCCCCTGCAATCTTTGCTTTGGGTAGCTTTAGGGAAACTTCTCCTTTGTATTCGGGCGATTCACCAGGATCCGGTATCGAGATCATTCCATGTATAATAGCACACGCGGTGTCCGGACTTGCCGTACCTGGTATGATAAGATCTATTTCTATAGATTGGATATGAAGAAAGGAATCTCCACTGCCGCCATGCTCATCATTATCGGAGGTATAATAATATTTTATCCCTTCGCCGCGTGCATCGATCCCAAGCGGATCGATGCTGATAGCGCCATCGAAGCCCCAATAATTGTATTTCCGCTCTTCTCCTCCAAACTGTTGCTGGAGTGACCCAAAATGAATACCTGTTACAGCCACTTCCACCGGGCCAAGACTCAAAGAGATATTTGCAGGGATGAAGGCATTACCGCCTACTATTTCAATATGGCCATTATCGTATATGCGTAAACGTGGTATAACAATTTTCTGGTCTTTGAATATTTTTTTCATCACATCTTTCTCGAACCATAATTCACAGGAGGTGCCGATGAAGAAATTATCTTGCTCTCTTCCAAGCTCCAGAGTAAGGAAATTAATGGTAACGAAATCGAAGAGATTGGCTTCAATTCCTCCGGGAACGGAAGCGGTAAGAGCAAAGTCGCCACTCTCATACAAATGCCCTTCAAAATCCACCATCAGGGGATGGTTGGGATTGGAAGGACTTTTAAACTTTGGTATTTCAAGGCGTGCTTTGATGTTAGAGGAAGAAATGGCATTTTGACGAAAGGATACATCGAATTTATTGAAGCCGAGACGCCAGTTTCCGATCTTGGCCCAAAGGGTTTCAGTAGTTGTTGTCAGAGCAATTTCGCCTGAGAAGCCGCCTGTGCCAATAAGCAAATTAGTTCCTGATATCTTAACAGTATTGCTTAAATCTACATTAAACCATTTTTTGGGCAATATTACATCCACCTCGCTTATATAAACACCCATAAAATCTGGTGGGCGACCATCCAAATCAGCTTCAGCAATATTTGTTTTACGGCTGAGGTCGATCTTAAGGTCTTTGATATTGATGATAAGCCCTGTGTCGCCTATTTGTGCGGGAACAGCAGTGCTAATCGAAAGCGCCAAATCATTGTCAAGGCCCTCCTCGGAATCAATATTGAATAATGCCGGAGCAAATTTCAGGCTCACTTTGGGATTGCCATGCTCATCGGCTGGTATTACATCGTACTGGTCATGAGGGTTGTTACCGGAAGGGTCATTTCCTGACACTTCATAAACCGGCTGTAACACATTTCTTGGAAATTCAATTGCCAGTGATAACTCCAACGAAGCTCTTGCTTTCGGAATAAACAACGAGCTCAAATAACTTTCTACATCATCAGGAAAAAATGATGAAAAAAAAGAGTCAAGTTTTTTCTTTGTTGTATCAATATCATTTGAAGAAATGTATAATGCAAAAATTGCCTGATAAGTGCTTTCAATATGTTCTTGATGCATTCTGTCAATTAATTCACTAAGCTGATTTTCACCGTATGGGGGCAAATCAATTTGCTTATCATAGAAGGTGTTTAAATCTGATACAAATTGTTCTATCTCTGTGGGGGACTCATCTGCCGGAATAATAAATGTTCTTATCGCTAGATTCAATGCCTGTTCTTCACTAACACCTGAAATGATTGTAGCGAGTTTAAAAAAGTCTTCAATTGAAAAAGAGAAATTACTAAGATCAAAATTGCGTATGTACGTTAAAATTTCCCATTGCCAATAAACTGTAATTGAAAAAGAGGAAATATCTGGGTCTTCATCGGCTGGATTAAGAACTAAAGAAATGCCTGTACTTCCAAGCTCAAAGGAAAGTTTTTTTGTACAGATAATATCCAAACTATAGAATGCCGAATTCCCCTTAACACTATGGGATTCAATCAGGTTTTTATAAAATATGTTATCAAAAACATTACGTATCCCATCTTTTATAAAACCAAGACCATCTGGCAATTGATCAATAGAAACTATATCTGATAGTGCAGGATAATAAGGTTGAATTGTTGCCATGAAAATGTATCTTATTTAGAATAGTTAGTTGTTGTATTCAATCCTACTTCTAGATTAATTTTTACTTTTCTAGAATTCTTTATTTTCAATATGACTCGTCCCAAACCTATAACCAAAAAAATATTAGTTTAAATAATTCATTCCATTTATTTGAGTTTTGACTTAATAATTACCCATTGCCAATGCCAAGATGTGACCCTAGCTCCATAGCCCATAATATTGTCTGTAGCTTTAGCTTTATCAATATCTTGAAGATCATTAGCATCGGGAAAGATATACTTCAGTGCAGGCTCAAATAAGAAATTGTCATGTGTATGACGTAACCCCAATCCATGTAATGCCTCATGACTTAAAGTCGTATCTTCTCTTCCTTCCTGAGCTTTAAATAAGCAGGCATTCCATTTTCCAACATCTAGAACTCTACCTGCAGTCTCATTTAGTATAAAAATGATTGGATGTAATATATCGTCAGTTAATTTTGCAACTAATTTGTCGTCAATTGAATTTATGTCGAAACTGAAAACATGAAAATAATTATAGTATTTTGAATTCCCGTCTGAATGATCAAATCGCGATTTGAGATCTTCATACATTTTATCGGGAAATTTCAAGCTAAGTTGTCCAAGAGGATTTAGGCCAATATACTCTCCAAATTTTTTATACTCTGCAAAACCACTTAAATCTAAACTTTCCATCTTCAAAACACCGTCTATTAATGTTTGATGAAGTATGTTCATAAGACTATTCTTTTCAGCTGAACTAAATCTTCCAATTTCTGGATTTCTATTTTCAATATTAGTTTTCACATTTATTAGAACAAATTTCAATTCCTTTCGATTGATTAAATCATTTTTACAAACGATGATTTGCCCTGCCAATTTTGCATCTTTTTTTGTGTGAGAACCAACAGGATAAGCTAATATCTTAATGTATTTATTTTGACTAAAGTCTTTTTTGCATGTGATTCTTATTTTATTGTCGATTGAAAGAATTCTGTTAGGAGATATATTTCTATCTCTTAATTCTTGTTTATCTAAAGAGAAATAATTTTTATCGTAGTCAAATTCTAATTTGCCAATAGGTTCTCCGATTTCTACTAACACCCTAAGTTCCACTTCATAAGGACGCGAAGGCATTGTAGTCAAAGCGTTGCTCACTGGTTTTGAGTAGATATTTAGCCAAGGAGTGAAATAACCCCAACCTTTTTCTTGCATTGGTATAAATTGGTACTCTCGTTGTAGAAATTTGATGGCTTCTAATTGAGATTCAAATTGTTTATTTGTGTCAGTGTTTGTATATCGCTCGTAACCGCCTTGAATTGTACCAAAATATGAGGGTTCTCCCATGTCACCTTCTCTTAGCCAATCAAATCCAAATTCACCATTGTATTCAGGGAGAGTTCGGAAATATACTTTTGCTTTTGCGAACTCCTCATAAAACTCCTGGAACTCTCCAAATTCTTTAGTATAAAAGAAAATACCATCACGGGTATATACAAAAATAGGGCTTGATGGAAATCGTATTTGCAAATCACATGCATTATCTTCATACTTTATACCTAGCTTAAATTTTCTATGCATTTCTGTATTCATAGCAATGGTATCTTCCTCAAAATGCGCATAAATATTTGTTGCATCTGTAGGAATATGGGGAATAGCGGGTAGATGATCTGGAATTACTTCATTATCGTATATTAATTTATTATACTCTTCATCCACAATTCCCAATTGCAAATAACTATTTTTTAATTCATAGTCACTTCCATTAACAAAGATTAAATCAGGTACGTCTCCATTATCTTCAAGTATTCCTTTGTAGATCTTAAATTCTGAACTATTATATAATACTTTCCCATGATTTCTTTTTGATAGGGTCTTTTCAACCCCTGAAGCCAGTGTATTTATTATCAAATTTTTACTGGCTTCTAAAGTATCTGCTATAGCTGCAATAAATAATCTTCTTGGTTTATTTGTACCATCACTTTTCTTTCCGACATCAAAAAACACTTTATTATTCACGACTGTATTTTTCATGTCTAAGCCTAATAAATTCACCAACCTATTTTTGGTATGAATAGCCCAATGACAAAAATTACTTGTCCCAGGGGCTAGTGTAGTAAATGGACTATGAAGATTTATTTGCCAAAGATTTTCGTAATATTCAATTATGGGTTGTTCCTGATTTCCTAATGTTATTATCTTATAAAAATTGGCAGTTGGAAAAAAAATTACCGGAAGTGTTACTGAAGATAGACTGTGGATCGGTATGTATTGTTTTAATACTGTCTGCCCAGTATAGATCGGTAGGGGAAGAAGTAAATAAAGGCTATTTGCTGTAATAAAACTTTCAAAGTTTTTATCAGGGAAAAAACAATGGGCTGAAATATTTATATCAGATTTCTCAACGTGTTCATCAACTTTGTATTCAAAACTAAATTGCAATTCTTTTATTACAGTATTACTGGTTATGTCTTTTATGATAATTGGCCAGCCGTTTTGTTCGTAATCAACAAAAACGACAGGATTTGTGCCTTGAACATCAAATGATACTTGCCCCTCAGTTCCATAAAAATTATAAGACCTGCCTCTTATGCTCTGGATATAGAGATATATTTTATTTTTAGTTTGAAACTTATTAAGAATAATTGAATAAATATCCGAAGCGCTGGTTTTTGTTTGCTGTACGTTATAAAGTGCTATTTCCCCTGTTTCAATATGAGATCCCCAAAATGCAGCGGCATCTATAAAAAGATGAATATACTCTTTGTATTTTTTTTGTTTCCCGAAATCTGTTATAGAAGATAAATCAAAAATGTATTCTGCTTTTCTGGCGAACCCTAAATCAAGCTTAAAAAGCTGCTCTTCATAATCAAATTGACAATCTCCTTCATCAATAATAATGTCTAAACCTATCTCATCAGTAAAAAAACCAAGATGGTCACCTTTTTTCAATAGCGGCAAACTGTATTTATCAGCATCTTGAAGTTGTAGTATTGTACCCCAAAAAAGACTATCAATTAAGAAATTGTCCGGTTGTATGTTAGGGTTAAAACCTATAATAGAGGCTTTCAATATAGTGGGAAGAGGAAGAGATAATGAACCATTAAAACTCTTGCAGGATTCCCATATTTTTTTAACAAAAACAGGTTGATTAACATCACTATTGTCAAGGGGTTTTATATTTTCTCCGTCTATTAAATCTACTTTATTCACGCCCCTGTATATGAAATACTTGATCTTTATAGGAGCAGAAATGGGTTTAGAGGGCTTTAATATTATATTTACTTTAGAAGGATTCCCTGTTTGTGGTTGAATTAATAAATTTCCGTCACAAATTGCAAAAACCTTGGATCGTACACTAGCTCGAACTTTTGATGTGACCCGGTATTGAATAGATTCATTTGATTTAACGGGTCCAAAAGCATCGTAATCATAATTGTGATTTATTGGCTCTGTCAGGTAAGAATGATCCACAAAAAAATGTGTCTGAGGATTGTAATTTACTATTGACATTTTATTGCTAATGTTTAGTTCGAGTTGTTAAAAGCCAGCGCTCAATAACATAGGCTTCACATATCTTTACCAAATCTCATAAGGAAGAATTATCGAATCGGAAGTGGGATGTAATGATTTGAATTATTAAGGTAACAACTTTTTATCATTTCCGGGCTATAATCTCATATCGACAGAAGGTTTGAGAACAATATTATCATCGCCTTCATGTTGCAGGATTAATAAATTGCCATTGCAGACTGCAAAAGCTTTATGCTTACCGGCAACCATTGTAAACCTAGAAGTAGTAAATTCGTATGTAAACCATACACCTGACCGTTTCTAAAGATCAATTCGCCACCATGCGTTTTACTTTTTTTTAGGATTAAAAGCGATTTCATATCGGCTTCTTGGAAACGCCATTTTATTTAGATTAAATTGTTATACCTACTCTTTTGTCGGTTTCAACATACCCATTGCTTACTTTTTTATTTATATGGATGTTCAGCATTGCCCGAAACCGTTAGGTGTTAAATGCATATTTATTTCTTTTATTTAATATCGATAATGTAGATTATTAGTAACCCGGCATTTTTTAATACACCCTTTTAATAGCTTTCTTTTCCTAAAAGAACAATTATAGTGCGCGTTTTACTCATCCACATTTTCTATTGGTTTTATTGTACCTATCAATGTAACATTATAAGCTATTCTGTTAATCCATGCATCAATATCACTAATAGCAAAGTCAACCTGAAAGGCGGCGGAAGTATATCCTATGTTGGGATCAGTAGTGCGGTTAACTGAACTTATATCAAAAATTTTAATAGCATGACCGCTGTTAACTGCTGTACCTCTATTAAAAACTTCGCTTAACGTAAAAAGGGGTGCATACTGCTCTATGTGTAGTCCTTGTGATCGTGGCAGCGCTGGTATCGGTATATCAAAAATAGTTTTTTGGTTTAACCAGTTTGGAGAGTTGCCAACCAGGTTAACTATAAAAACTCCAGTTAAGACATAGCAGATTCTATTATTTTCAACATTAAATTTTACCCAATGTTGAGTTGCAAGATCTACTGCTTCAAAGATTGTACGATTCATAAATTATTTTATTTGTTTTTTAGTCTACTCCATTTTTCCTCTTCGACTTCGGTTTTTTTCGTAGGTTTTCGGTGATCCATAAAAAATAAAACTACTGCGAAGGGAAAGGCATTCCTAATTGATTACAGCAATTGAAAACTGTTCTTTTTGCAAATTTTGCAATTATTCAGAGTTTAATGTTTTCGTTTTGCGTTTTTTACTACAAAGAGCCAAGAAGACCTTTTTTACATGGTATCCTATTTGCCCTTGGCTGTATTAAAGCCAGTTAGGTTCTCCCTGTATCAAGAAATAAATACTTTTTGCCGTAATTGTGACAAAATGAAAAAGTTGCTGTTATTTAGTTTTATTTTGATTGAGTTCAAAGGTAATTAGCCAGGGCAGGAAGACCCACTAGCTTTTTTGTTTAAAGTGAAGTTCAAATTTTAAACAGGGATTGTAATATGATTTTATATGTTATATTTTTCGATGGCACGCGTTTCATTTAATAATTAGAATGAAAATAAGGTTGATATTAGCCCTATTTGTTTAGTAATCGGTCATAAAATATTATCAAGTAAAGGTTTTTAGAGTAGAATTGGCAAGGATTGCAAACAGATTGCTATTTGCCTTGTTCATAGGCGATTAGAAACAGCGGATTTTGGTAAGAATATAATGAAATTCATCTTACTCGCCTAAGTATCACCTGAGATTGGGTGAAATGTGTCATTCTTTTTGGAAAAATGTAGTATGTGTCACAGTTCATAAGCTGTTGTAAGATTGCAAGTCTTGAACCAAATCCATCGAGTTTTATGGTTGTCGGAAGGCCTGGTTGAAATCATTTCATTAACAGAAGAGTTCTTCATGATTATTACTAAGCCTCAAGAAACACATCTTGGTGTTCATTAAGAAAGATTCTCTTTTACCAGCAAATGGTACTGTGGACAGACCTTTAAATTTCATTATTCAAATTTTTCTGAAACTGTCTGTTGAATACATTCTCGCGATGAAAACGAAGATAGGCTCTTTGCTTTACTGTAAATCGGCCTACATTGATATTTGTATTCAATCCCCAGTTGGACATGATTTGTTGGATGTTAAAATGAGCACTTATAATTGCACCTTCATCACTGAAAGAAATATAGCCCCCGTCAAATAATTTGTCAACATGTGGGGAAAGTAAGAAGCCATTTTGACCATCCAATCTTTCTTCATCTGTTGAATCTTTCCATGGTTTTATATGGCTGGCGACGAGAAAACGCTTGTCCTTAAGTCCCGTTATCCGACAATGTCGCTCAATTGCTTCGACTGCTGCTCTGAATTTGCCCTGACCGATGCGGGCATCTATGAGCTGTTGTTTTGTGGTGGGAGACATTGAACTCTTGTTTATTTTGTCAATTTCCTTTTCCGCTATGATTTCATCTTTAATTGCATTTAACGCCGTGTACAAGTCTGTATTTTGAATTGCAATCAGTTCCATCAACTGATCAGCCAGCTTGGGTGATATCGATGAAAGATAGATACCCTGATTTCCATTGCCATCCTGACGAATGGGGGAGTATTTGGTAGGTAGTAATGGTGTAATTTGTGGAAGGGCCGATTTTGGAAAAAAGGGATATCCCAATCTTTTCCATTTTACTTGAACCAACCACCCTTCCGCATTCCACTGATCACCCACCTTTCCAAATTCTTCGGGAGTTTTATGAGAAGTAGCTGTGGTTTGCACAATTCCAACAGCCGAAATTTTTTTCTTGGCATATGAAAAAATGATATCATGGACAACAGCAAGTGTTACATTGATATATGATTGATTGGTACCTCCGCCAAAATTATTTTTTGGAGACCAGATGTAGCCAAAATCAAGCTCTTTTTTTGCCGTTTGTTTGTGATTAACCCACCAAAAGTTCATATTGCGAATATTTATACTATAAATGTAACATTTAAGGCCAAATGCTATGTTATATCCAATTGCTGGTCGTTAATACCGCTTTGTCAAAAGTGCTTAGTTACATTGTTTTAATTTATATATTTGGTCGTAAAACAGTGCTGTAGCGATAAAATGGATATTGAATACCTGACCCATTCCTTCCCAACCCAGAGATTATGACCAATCCCTTTTTCGAACATCCGATTCTCAACTCACCATATGAATATCCCGCTCGGTATTGGGAACTGGATGAGGAAGGCCAGCCCACCCAAAAAATTGTTGAAAAAAGAAGGCCTGCTGAATTTATCACCCCAATACCGAAGCCCCGGAAGCGAAAAGCAGCTGCTGTTCAGAAAGAATTCATTTATGATGAGGGCAAAGGCTTGTCTTCTGAACAACAGCAGTATGATCCTAACTCTGTCATTAATCAGGTAAGGCAGGAAGTATCCAACTGGAGAAATATACCCAATGTGGCACAATGGGGTGTTACACCAGAAACCGCCCGCTTATTACTTCACTGGCGCAGTCATAAATTTAGTGGCATCAAGCCTTTCTTTTGTCAGATCGAAGCTGTCGAAACAGCTATCTGGCTCACTGAAGTGGCACCCAATACTGGTAAAACAGGTAAAGCGATCACAGAATTGATAGCCCGTGCAAACAATGATGCAAATCCGGAATTAATGCGTCTGGCATTAAAACTGGCGACAGGCGCAGGTAAGACAACCGTGATGGCCATGCTGGTGGCCTGGCAAACAGTCAATGCTGTGCGGCACCCTTTAAGCCAAAAGTTTACCAGAGGGTTTTTGATAGTTGCACCTGGATTAACCATAAAGGATCGTCTGCGTGTGTTGCTGCCAAACGATCCTGATAGCTACTATGCAAGCCGTGAACTGGTACCGGCCGATATGCAGGAAGACCTGCACAGGGCTAAAATAATCATCACCAACTACCATGCATTCAAACTAAGGGAAAGGATTGAACTATCAAAAGGTGGCCGTTCATTGCTCAAAGGACGCGGTGATGATTTAAATACGATGGAAACCGAAGGTCAGATGATTCAAAGGGTCATGCCCGATCTGATGGGCTTGAAAAAAATTCTTGTTTTCAATGATGAAGCCCATCATTGTTACAGGGAGAAACCATTGGCGGAGGAGGAAGACGAGGAACTTAAGGGAGATGAAAAAAAAGAAGCTGACATGAACCGCGAAGCAGCCAGGGTGTGGATATCAGGACTTGAAGCGGTCAACAGAATCATTGGAATCAATCGTGTAGTAGATCTTTCCGCTACCCCTTTTTTCCTGAGCGGTTCTGGTTATGCAGAAGGCACGCTGTTTCCTTGGACCATGAGTGATTTTTCATTGATGGATGCAATCGAATGCGGTATTGTAAAGTTGCCCCGTGTTCCTGTTGCTGACAATATTCCCGGCCAGGAAATGCCGATGTTCCGCAACCTGTGGGAGCACATCAGAACAAAAATGCCCAAAAAAGGCAGAGGGAAAAGCGCTGCACTCGATCCATTAAGTATACCGACGCAATTACAAACAGCCCTGGAAGCCTTGTACGGTCATTATGAAAAGACTTTTGCGCTATGGGACAAAGCCGGCATAAAAACGCCTCCTTGTTTTATTGTCGTTTGTAATAATACCTCCACTTCAAAACTCGTCTATGATTATATATCCGGATTCATAAGGAAAAACGAAGATGATTCGGAAAGTTTTGAAAATGGCCGCTTACCACTGTTCAGGAATTTTGATGACAATGGAAACCCTTATCCAAGACCGAACGCTTTACTAATAGATAGTGAACAACTGGAATCCGGAGAAGCGCTGGATGATAATTTCCGTTCCATGGCTGCCGATGAAATTGAAAGATTTCGCAGGGAAATAATAGAACGTACCGGTGACATACGGGCTGGCGATAACCTCTCCGATCAGGATTTGCTTCGTGAGGTAATGAATACCGTTGGTAAGTTTGGCAGACTGGGAGGTTCTATAAGATGTGTGGTATCTGTTTCTATGCTTACTGAAGGATGGGACGCCAATACAGTAACACATGTCTTAGGGGTAAGGGCATTCGGAACGCAATTATTATGCGAACAAGTTATTGGCAGGGCATTGCGCCGGCAGTCCTATGATCTGAACGAAGATGGTTTATTCAATACGGAATATGCAGATGTATTGGGTATACCATTTGACTTCACCGCCAAACCTGTTATTGCACCGCCACAACCGCCCCGTGAAACGATCCAGGTTAAAGCAATAAAGCCAGAAAGAGATGCACTGGCGATTGCATTTCCCAGGGTAGATGGCTACAGTATTGAACTTCCGGAAGAAAGACTGACCGCCACATTCAATGATGATTCTGTAATGGAACTAACGCCGGACCTGGTAGGCGCCACTGAAACACAGAACTCCGGCATCATCGGTGAACGGGCAGATTTGAACCTGGTGCATACAGGCGATGTTCGTCCATCGCAGGTATTGTATGAACTGACTTCCCACCTGTTACTCACTAAATGGCGCGATCAGGGCGAAGAGCCGAAACTTCATTTATTCGGTCAACTAAAACGGATCACCCGCCAATGGCTGGACATTTACCTGGTTTGTAAAGGCGGCACTTATCCTGCGCAATTGCGTTATAAAATGATTGCGGATATGGCCTGTGAAAGAATTACCGCAGGCATAACCCGCGCTTTTGAAGGAGATCGTCCCATCAAAATTCTGCCTGACCCTTTTAATCCCGTAGGTTCCACAGCCCATGTCAATTTTAATACATCAAAAACAGATCGCTGGGAAACAGATTCCCGGAAAAGCCAGGTTAATTGGGTAATACTTGACAGTGACTGGGAAGGGGAATTTTGCCGAGTGGTGGAATCACACCCGCTGGTGAAGTCCTATGTGAAAAATCACAATCTTGGTTTGAAAGTTCCTTACCGGTATGGTTCTGAAAACAGAACGTATATTCCTGATTTCATTGTGCTAATTGATGATGGGAATGGAGAAAATGATCTACTTCATTTAATCGTAGAGATTAAAGGTTACAGAAGAGAAGATGCCAAAGAAAAAAAGTCGACCATGGACAATTATTGGATACCGGGGGTAAACAACAGCAAAAAACATGGACGCTGGGCATTTGCAGAATTTACAGAGGTATATAAAATAGAAGCTGATTTCAAAGAAAAGGTATTGGCTGAATTTAATAAAATGGTTCAATCTGTCATCACAACTAAGACATTGTAATTTCCTATGGCTAAAAAGCAAGCTGCTCCAAAAACAGTTGAAGCAATTAAACACGACGAAGCAACCCGGAAAAATATTCCCACTGCTGAATATCAATCAGTTTTGGATAAAAATGAACAGAATCCTGTTATGGTAGCCTATGAGCGCAGAAACAAAGATTTGGATCCGCAACTGGTCTGGCGTGGAAAAGACATGAAGGATTGGAGCGATCTGGTTGTGCAGGCGCCGCCACTGTACATACAGGAAAAAGTGCATCCAAAAGCGTTGATCGATGATCTGTTGCAGCAATCGAAGGAACAGGATTATCAGTCAGGTAAAATAATGGCTGATCTTTTTTCTGATTTTAATGGCATACCGAAAGGCGTTGACAAAACAGAATTCTATCAGCACGATCAGAATTGGTCGAACCGGATGATACTCGGCGATTCATTGCAGGTAATGGCGAGTCTGGCAGAGCGCGAAGGATTGCGTGGAAAAGTGCAATGCATTTATTTTGATCCGCCATATGGTATAAAGTTTAATAGTAATTTTCAGTGGAGTACAACTAGCCGCGATGTGACCGATGGAAAGGTAGAACATATCACGAGAGAACCGGAACAGGTGAAAGCTTTTCGTGATACTTGGCGTGATGGGATACACAGTTATCTTACTTATCTGCGGGACAGACTAACAGTTGGTCGCGACCTGTTGACGGAGTCCGGATCAATCTTTGTCCAGATTGGCGATGAAAATGTTCATCGCGTGCGGGCAGTTATGGAAGAAGTGTTTGGAGAAGAAAATTTTGTTAGTCTAATTTCTATTCAAACGACTTCCGGTTTTCAAACAAACTATATAGGAAACATTGCAGATTATGTACTTTGGTTTGCAAAAGATAAATCAGCCGGAAAATCGAGATCGCCTTTTTATCGTAAAAGTTTTGAACTGGGAGAAGGAAATGCTAGGTGGCTTTTATTGGAAAATTTCACCTATAGGGGAGTTACAGCTGTTGAAAAGCGCGGAGAACAAACAATTCCCCCCAATGCACGTCCTTATAAACCCGATAATATAATTTCCCAGGGGCGTGCAAAGGAACCACAGCCTTTTACATTTCGGGGAAAAGAATATGATTGTTGGTCAAAGAATTCTCACTGGAAGGCTTCTTATCCAATAGGCATGAGTAGGCTTGCTAAAGCCAATCGGATTCATGTTGCAGAAAATTCTATTCAATATGTTAGGTTCCATTCTGATTTCGATGTTGCGGTACATGGAAATGTTTGGACTGATACCGGATCAGGAAATTTTACTGACGATAAAATTTATGTTGTCCAGACAAACGCAAAAGTTATTGAACGTTGTATTCTAATGGCATCAGATCCCGGCGATCTTATTTTAGATCCGACATGTGGTTCGGGCACTAGCGCAGCCGTGTCGGAACAGTGGGGCCGCAGGTGGATTACAATTGATACCTCCCGTGTCGCGCTGGCATTGGCAAGGTCAAGGATTATGGGCGCGCGTTATCAATTCTATATTCTAGCTGACTCCAGGGAAGGGCAAATAAAGGAAGCGGAGCTTTCGTTAACTGCCCCTTCCTCCAGAAAAACGAATAGTGATATTAGACATGGATTTGTTTACGAACGTGTGCCCCACATTACATTGGAATCTATATCCAATAATACTGAGATTGACATCATTTGGGAGAAATGGGAAACTCAATTGCAGCCATTGTTATCGCAAATAAATCTATTAACAAAGAAGAGTTGGAACGAATGGGAAATCCCATTGGAGCCTGAATCTGGCTGGTCAGAGGCCACAAAGACTCTACATACCGAATGGTTGATTGGAAGAAATAAGAGACAAAGGGAAATTGATGCATCTATTGTATCAAAAGCAAAACATGAATTTCTTTTTGATAAGCCTTATGACAATAAAAAAATGGTGCGCGTGGCCGGGCCGTTCACTGTGGAAAGTTTGTCGCCACACCGGACGCTCGGGATTGATGTAAATGACGAATTAATCGATCCACTAAAGCAACAAATCGATCCGAAGGACGACTACAAAAGTTTTACTCAAATGATCCTGGACAACCTTAAAATTGCCGGTGTTCAGCAATCAAACAAAGAAGATAAAATAAATTTCACATCGGTTATTCCCTGGCCAGGCGATCTTATTTGTGCAGAAGGACGGTACATGGAAGGGGATAATGAAAAGCGTGCTGCGATATTCGTTGGACCTGAGTTCGGTACTGTGCAACGCATTGATCTTGTAAGAGCCGCGCGTGAAGCCGGCGATGCGGGCTTTGATGTCCTGATAGCATGTGCATTTAACTATGAAGCACATACCACCGAATTTAATAAACTCGGGAGAATTCCTGTGTTAAAAGCACGTATGAATGCAGATCTTCATATGAGTGACGATCTGAAAAATACAGGAAAAGGAAACTTGTTTGTCATATTTGGTGAACCGGATATTGATATTATTAAAAGTAAAGACAGCAAAATACAGGTAAAAGTAAACGGTGTGGTTGTTTTTCGCCCGAATACCGGTGAGGTTGAGTATGACAACGCAGATGGAATCGCTTGCTGGTTTATTGATTCAGATTACAACGAAGAAAGCTTTTTTGTACGGCATGCTTATTTCCTTGGCGCAAACGATCCCTACAGTGCACTGAAAACAACTTTAAAAGCAGAAATCAATAAAGATGCATGGGATGCCTTGCACAGTGATACATCCAGACCCTTTCCTAAACCAAAATCAGGTAGAATTGCTGTCAAAGTAATCAATCATCTGGGCGACGAGGTGATGAAAGTATTTAAAATAGATTAATGGAATTTAGGATAGCAGATACTTTTACAGATAGTCTTGCCCGCCTAACAGGCGAAGAGCAGAAGGCGGTTAAGACAACCGCTTTTGATCTGCAACTCAATCCGGCCAATCCCGGAATGAACTTTCATAAGTTGGATAAAGCAAAGGATAAAAATTTTTGGTCGGTAAGGGTGAATAAAGATATACGGCTGATAGTACACCGCAATGAAGCCAGTTTGTTGATTTGTTATGTTGCTCACCATGATAAAGCTTACGACTGGGCAGAAAGAAGAAAACTTGAAATTCATCCTAAAACAGGTGCTGCACAATTGGTTGAAATAAGAGAAACTGTTAAGGAGGTATTTGTACCTGTTTACATTCAAACTTCTTTAAAAATACCCGACAGAAAAACTGTTTTGTTTGAAGGCATTTCAGACGATGCATTACTTGGGTATGGCGTACCGGTTGACTGGTTACAAGATGTTCAGCAGGCAACAGAAGACAACTTGTTTGCATTAACTGATCATTTACCGGCTGAAGCGGCCGAGGCCTTGCTTGAGCTGGCTACAGGCGGGAAACCGCGTGTTCCGGTAGTCGTAACGAATGTAGATCCATTTGTGCATCCTGATGCATTAAGGCGATTCAGAATAATGAATAACCAGGAAGAGCTGCAACTCGCACTGGATGCTCCCTGGGATAAATGGGCTGTTTTTCTTCATCCCGAGCAACGCCATTTAATAACCCACGATTATTCCGGGCCGTCACGTGTTTCTGGTTCAGCGGGCACCGGCAAAACAATCGTTGCTTTGCATCGTGCTGTTTTTCTTGCTAAAACATATGAGGATTCACGCGTATTACTGACGACCTTTTCCGAAATACTCGCCAATGCCATTAAAGTAAAACTCAGGCGCCTTATCAGTAATCAACCATCGCTGTCTGAAAGGCTGGATGTACATTCCATCAATGAAATTGGCATCCGGTTATATAAAGCAAATATTGGAACACCCCGCATTCCTACTGAAAAGCAACTTACGGAACTGATAAATAAAATAGCCGCAACTGTTAAAGATCAAAAGTTTAGTCAGTCTTTTTTATTATCAGAATGGCAGCAGGTAGTAGACGCGTGGCAACTGCAATCCTGGGAAGAGTACCGGGATATAAAAAGATTGGGCCGGAAAACAAGGTTACCTGAACAACAACGAATCATTTTATGGTCAATATTTAGTCAGGTAAAAGAACAGCTGGATGCGGAAAAATTGGTCACCGTGGCGGGTTTATTTACAAGACTCGCTTCGCATATAGCACAACAAAAGAAACCACCGTTCGATTTTGCTATCATCGATGAAGCGCAGGATATCAGCCCTTATCACCTGCGATTTTTAGCCGCATTATCAAAAAATAAACCCAATGCATTATTCTTTGCCGGTGATTTGGGTCAGCGCATTTTTAATCAGCCATTCTCCTGGAAATCAGCCGGGGTTGATATCCGCGGCAGGGCCAAGACATTGCAAGTAAATTACAGAACTTCCCACCAGATTCGCAGGCTGGCAGATCTATTATTGGCGCCGGAAGTTTCGGACGTTGATGGCAATTGCGAAGGAAGAAATAATACCGTATCTGTATTTAATGGGCCTGCTCCTGAAATCAAAAAATTTGGGTCAGCTGCAGCAGAGATTATGGCGGTTAGTGAGTGGCTATCAAAACTTATCAATGAGGGAATCGCATTGCATGAAATGGGCATTTTCGTAAGATCGGGAAAGGAAATCTCCAGGGCCGTTGCAGCTGTGGACCTGACAAAAGTAAAATTTACCATACTTGACGAAAAAGTCGAAACCCCCGGGAATTGCGTTTCTGTTTCTACCATGCACCTGGCCAAAGGACTTGAATTTAAGGCAGTAGCTGTAATGGCCTGCGACGACGAAATTATCCCTTCCCAGGACAGAATTGAGAGCATTACAGACAACGCCGACCTGGAAGATGTCTATAATACCGAGCGCCATCTCCTGTATGTTGCCTGTACAAGAGCGCGGGATTTTCTTCTCATAACAAGTGTAGAACCAGCATCGGAGTTTTTGGAAGATATGAAGGTGTAGCCTGACGGGCTTATAGAAGAATGAAAGATTTAACAATCGGGTTAGTAATACCAAATTCCTGTAAAATCATTTTATAATGTCCAACGGTTCATTTGCCCAGGCTGGATTTTACTACCAAAATAACCTGGCAGCACTGAAATTGCTGGAATTGTTTGCACTGGACAGCAATGTCCTGGAAATTCACCTTGAGAATTATTCGAAGGGAAATCATATCGATGATATCATTATCACCAGAAAAAAGCTGGTACAGTATTACCAGGTAAAATGGGCAGAGGATGTCAGCATCTCGTACACAATACACAATCTTTTGACGGCTCCAGAAGCGGGAGAAGAATCATTATGGAAAAAACTGGTTGAGGGTTATTTGTCAATAACCGATAAGACTAAAAATATTGAAATCATTCTTTATTCTCCCAGACAACCAGGTACTTCCAAACAGCCAACAAAAGGCATAGATAAAAGTCTAACTCAATTGATCAAGTTTCACAAGGACTATGTGTTATCGGATAATACCAGTATTAAAAATGCAATTGACTATCCAGAATTTTCACAAGTTTTCAGAGCTTTAATTGCAGCAAGTGGGCTGGATGAGAGTCAGTTTGATTTATTTTTTAAGTGTCTGAAGTTTGAGCTTAATGCACCTGAACTGGATGATATCAAACTTCAGCTTGAACATAAGCATAATAAATTAGGCCTTGAAATCAATCAGGTCGCAGCTTTGCTTGATTCTGTGGTAAAATGGAGTATATCCGGCGAATCGATAAATAAGACAGAGCTTTTATCAGCGCTGGGTATCACCAACAGGTTTACCGACCGGTTGTCGCATGTCTTTAAAGTTGATGAGTCATTGTACATTGAAAACCTTAAACTTTTCGACAATTTAGATAACTCCCTTGCTTCGCTGGATAGTGGTTATATTTTTGTGCAAGGCGTACCGGGTTCTGGGAAATCAACCGCCCTTACAAAATACCTGAATAAGAACAAAGATATCCAGTTTGCCTATTATTGTTTTATTCCCGGCGATGTTACCACCACCGATCACCGTTTAAAGGCGCCCTATTTTTTACAATCCCTTTGTGTAGCCATTGAAAAAAATTTTCCAACCATAGATTTGCCGCTTCGTTATTCTGACCAGTACGAAGAAAAATTTAGCCAATACCTTAGTGCCCTCAGCCAACTGAATAAGCGGATTGTTTTTTTAATTGATGGACTGGATCATGTACACCGAAATATGGATCATCTGCACGATCCGTTGACTAACAACATAGCCGGCGAGCTGCCATTGAATATATTTATAATAATAAGCTCGCAGTATATTGAATCTCTGCCGGCTTCCATCCGGGTTAAGATTGGTGTAGAGCCTTTGCGGTCCTTAAAAATGGATAAATTTTCAATGGAGCAGACAAAAGAATATGCTGACAAAAAGCATCTCCACCTGAATTCTACTACGCTGTCCCAACTGTATGCAACTTCAGAGGGCATACCGTTGTACCTGTATTATATCTGTTCATCACTTAGCGAAGCCGATCCGCGCAATTACAATGGCATTATTGCTACGTTCCCGGTTCTGGTCAATAGCGAAATAAACACCTACCACGCATGGCTATTTGAACAGATCAGGAATGATACTACTGCAATATGGGTGCTGGGTCTGCTGGCATACCGAAAGGAGTATTCTACGATACAGGTATTAGAAACAATTCTGACAATAGCCGATATTTCAGCCGACGTTGTGAGCGTTAAAAAAATTATCAGGCAGTTCAATCATTTGCTAAAGGAGAAGGACGGAATAAGTTATGTCTTTTACCATAATAGTTTTCGTGAGTTTGTAATCAGGCAGACTTTGGAGCTAGAAGAGCCTATTAATAATGCGCTGATAAAATATTATCAGGACGACTCTTTTTCAGAAGAGGCATTCAGGAATTATTTTGTGCATCTCTATTCGCTAAAGCGCTATCAGGAGATAATTGATACGGTAAATGACGCATGGATCACGGTTGCATGGAACCGCTGCCGTACACTATCAGAAATTGATGAAAATATCAATATCGCCTGGAAATCCTGTGTAGAATTAACTTCTATAAATGATTTTGTGCGGATAGCATTTTTGAAATACCAGGTTGGCTTATCCAAATTCAACCTGGAAAATGGCGACTTCGATGATTCATATTATTTCTTAGCTGGTAATTTAATCAAAGAATCACTCAGGACAATCTGGGACGGGGAAATTCCGCTGTCAGACGATGTTTCATTTTTTAACTCCTATTGCGTTCAGTATTTTGAACGAACCGACACTTTGATATCGTCGGATATTGCAAACCAATTTTTTAGAAAATTTTTGATTCAAATTGATGATAACACAAATCCGGGTAACCGGGAGCCGGATCTTGAATCCTATATCAAGGCCCGGATATTATACGAATCCGCCAGTACAGTACTTGAGGATATGATAACATACCAGGAATACCTTTCTGTCGAGAATTTAAAAAAAATAGTTGCATTTGCTGTATCCAGGGGTAAATTGTTGCATATAAAAATATTTTGGGAGCAAAGTGCAGAAGAAGAATTTAGACAATATGTTTTATCTCAGTTTTTGATAGGATTGTATGACAAAAAGAGTGAGGAGGTAAATAGATACCTGCCATCGTTTTCTTTTGACACCTTAATGATAGAAGATAAAATCAATTATGTTTCAGAAACAATAGCACATGTGCCCGGGCCGGATCTCCTCTCAGCTTACGGAAACATGGACATCGATCCTTTTTTGGATCCGGAAATCATATCAGACGATCATCGCTACCCGCTGAAAAGCGAAGTGTTGTCATTATATGGAACACTGCGGGTATACTATTTGCTGAAACCTGAAAATTATTCGCTTTATGAAATCAGGCTGAGCACTTTGCCTCATTTTGTCAGATGTATTTATAGGGCGATAAGCAGCGCCGCCAAAGTATGGTCTGATAAGGTTCAGGAAAAAGGCCCGTTGCCCCAACTTAGAGAAAGACTTATTGGAATTATTGACTCCCTGAATATTCCTGCACATATCGTTCTCCGAGTCATATCTGGTCATGGAAAACCAAGCTTTATTAAATATGAAATGTGGAAGATATACGGTATCGTTTTTCGGATGTTTGATGAAGTGTGTTCAGACGATGACCTCAAATATATTATCCCCTATTACATAGAAAAACACGCAGATGCCAATGGAATTCACAATTTTCAAAATAACCTTGAATTTGCGGACGCAATAAAATCAAGGTCTGGGTTGAAGGTGGAAATGCTGCTTTTACTAAAACAAGCGGAACAGTTGGCAAGGGATAATGAAGGCACAACCACACTGGTCTCCAATCTTACTGCCGTTGGTCGCAGATATGGCTTGCTTAGTTTCAGTGACCACTATAATCGCATTTACCAGGAATTACTGTCGCTTGGTTGCGGTGTCTCATACCGGAAAGATTACCAATTCGCAAATATCTTCGAAGTATTGGAAGAAGTTCATAAGTCGGATCCGGCTTCCACACTGCCAAGGCTTGCAGATATATACTATTTACTTTTTAAAATAAAAGATGCTGGTGACAGCAGGATGTTCCATATTTGTTTGTCCATACTAATGAAGTTTGCTTTCCAACATTATCCCGGGCTGGGATTTGATCTGCTCATTAAGAATGAAGAGTATGTTGGCAGGGATGAGTCATTAAAGATTATATTAAAGGATATTATTCCGACTGCCAATGATGTTGAAATACCCTATCTATGGGCTATTATCAAAACAATGGGGAAATGGGAGAATTTAGGCAAAACGGGTGATAATGAAATCCAGATTGTGTATGAGGTTTTTTTTAAACGATTGGCTAACTATAAGGAGCAAGGCTTTGTCAAGAAGGCATATGACTATGTATGCAGGCAATACACTACAGAGCAGAATATGCCCCAAAAAATTTATATCATTAACGAAATTCTGAGTCAATCAACGACCAGTCATTCATTTTTGCAAACACCTGTTATAACCCCTTCCGCCCCACCAGTATCCAATGCCAGTCAAATAAAAACAAATAACGAAGAAAAGCCACTATCAGATAGTTTTAAACGGCGTGTACATAAACTTTCTAAAGAGCAAATAAACAAGTTAACTTTTGAAGGGCCAGAGGAGGTGAATATGTATATAGCAAAGTATGTTGGAGACATCCGTTATAACAACATGCTGACTGTCTGGCGCAAATTGTATAATAATGCAATTAGTAGTTTGAATGATTGGTTCAAGGGCCTTGCCGATGGTCTTAAAGATACCGTAATCCTCCAGGAATGGTCGGCTAAGAAATTGTTCCTGTTATTGAGAGATGCTATTTACGGAGAAGCGGAGTTAACCATCCCGTTTATTAAGGACAAGCTGGATGAATATATATTGCAGTGCGACGTTCTGTTGCCTGGAGTAGATTTTGCCGGCGCTGTCGGTAATAAGTTGGATGTTGGTCAAATTGCAGAAAGAATAATCAATGACCTGATTTTGACCCATTCAAAAATCCTTGGGGCTATTACAGATGAAGAAATTGTATGGCTGACCGCACATTGCGATCATGACAATATCCGGCACTGGGAGGGGATCATCATGCAGTATTTCAGCAAAGAGATACTGGTAGCTGCCCTTGGCCGGCTATCCAAGAATGCTTTTGTGTATGATGAATCATTCAGCAGGGAATTGCTAATAAAGGCATTGGCAGAATTGGATAAACTTTCCTACAGGTCAGGCGATCCCGACACTGAACTCCTGGAATGGTGCTATGAATGCATGCCGGCGGAAGCAAATAAATACCTCTTGCAGAGTTTTTATACGGCGCATGCCAACCATTATTATGAAATCCTTTATGACATAGACAGCAAATTACTTCCTTTTATTGAGCATTTTAATGAACCGACTTTTTTTCAAACTTACTTTACTTCAAATTTTGAATTCAATGTCAAGCTGGGAGCTGGCCTAGCAGAACCGGCGATTGATAATGCGTTTATTAAGAACTACCGGAATGAGGAAGATTTTTTGACAGTTGCGTGCGATTACCTTGTTAGCCTGTTTGATTACCCGGTTGTGAAAATCCGACAGCTAGCAATACAGTCGTTGTACGATTTGATTTTGGATGATGAAGCTGCCCTTTCCCTTCTTATCCGAAATAAGTTTAAAGGAATATCAGTCAATCAGGTTGAACATTTAAATGTACTCCTGTATTCAATCACACTGCATTCCCCCGAATCCGTAGTTTCAGCTGTAAATGAACTGGAGTGGTTGCTGGATAGAGATCATTTTAATATACAGCAAACATTTGCTGAACTGATAATTTATCTCAGTAACAAAGGAATGGCAATCAATCAGGCAATGAAAGAAAGGGTTCGGCGGATTAATTTGACGCCGGCAGCTCCAAACCCGGTTATTTTCAGATCGTTACAGAGTGGATACGGGTTCATATATAGTGATTACCAGGTTGATTTGACTAATCAAATTGAGGGTATAAACAATTCGGATAAAGATTTTGTAGATGAATTATTTACGACATTACTAGATGGTGGGTATGACCGGGTAAAATCTCATAAGGCCGAGATTGAAATGGTTCGTAAATATAATATGAATTCAACTGATCCCATTGAAATAAACAGTAATACTTTTCAAACAATCCAGGACAAAGTAAATAAATTGTTTTTGAAGAATATCGGGGAGGGTTCGTTTGAAGATACTGACATCATTGGCCTAAAATACAATTTCAGATTGTATGATCCTACTGACCAGATCACCCACCGCGTACAAAAGCCACGATATGTTTATTGGAAGGGAAAGGAGATAGCTGAAACAGCATTTATGGAATTCCAGGATGCGGACGAACTCTTTTTAACTTTTCTGAACAGAGAAGCTGATGCTATGACACTATATGAAAAAGGACGGCAGCAAATGGACCTTTATCCTGCTCACTATGCGAGCTATTTTGAAGTCACGGGATTTTTAGTAGAACAAAATCCCGAAGTAGAGGAACTCCATAAAATTTTAACTGAGCATACACCTTATTTTCATCATGATAATTTATTCAGATTTGAGATGATGAAGTTCTTTGAAAATTCCGGTAAACCCATTGCAAAAAAAATTAACCCCTTAATTGCTGCGTCCGCTAAAAACTTCCGTGGTAAAGAAGAAGACGCCATTGCAATTTTATTGCCGCATATTATTAATGAGATGGGGTTGAACCAGGGTGACGGTTACCTGAACTTCAATGATTCTTTGAGCAATCGTGTAATTGAATTTATTGAATGGCAGGAGCCCTTTAAGGAACATTATAGAAAACGGTTAGAACCGTCTGGGCAGGGAGTCGTTTTAAACATCAAAAAGGAAGTGCTGCTAAAATATCTTGCTGATAAGAAAAAAACGCTTTATTACTATTTCACATTAAAGCGGTCAACGGACAAATATAAACCGGAATCAGAAATGCAGTGGGAAACGAAAAGTTTTTTAAAGCCATATCAAACCACTCCATAAATTTTATCTTCTATGAAAAAAATACATGAAACCCTGTTCATACTCCATAAATGCGATCTGAACATAAATCTTGTTTGGGAAGCAATTGTCAACCATCAGCAAAAAGGACCTCTTTATATGCTCCATCATTTTACCATTAACCTCACTCATTACATCATTCTCGAAAGTCAGTCATTTTTTGAAGAGTACAGAAAGCATTTTACAGCAATGTTTGTGGAAAGCGAATATAAGGACCGGCTGGAAGCAGTGCGGGATATTTGTAAGCCTGTTTTTAAACAAATCAACAAATGGAAAGGGCTGGAATCGTTCAGGGATAATTTTATTGCCCATCCCTGGAGAAATAATAAAAATAGCCTGGTCGTTCCACTGGATACCCGGTATGATATCCCAAGAACCTGGATTGAATTTCAATTTTTAAAGGATCTCATTCATTATATCCACGAAATCATAAAGGCAGAATTTACGCTGGAAATGAATGAGGCGATGTATTTTGGAAACGGCTTGAATGAAGACGTAACACCCAAATTTACCGGCTATAGCGATATCACCAGGGAGACCCAAAATCTGATGCAGGAGGTTGATAAAAAGATGGCGGAGCACAATAAAGATTATGACATTCAGTTTTTTTATTACAGTGAGGAAGGTGTATAAAATGCAAATATTCAGAATATCAAAAGCTAGAATTGTTATCTGTTGGTAAAACAGGTAGTGTTCCTTCAATTATTTCAACTGGCTTGTCTTTATTTACCAGGGCATTGCGAAAACAATGCATAATTGTTTCAATGCTTTCATCATTTTTAAAAAAAGACTGAGCAACAGCTTCGTTGCTGCCCATGTCCATAGCTACCATTTCCTGTTCCTTCAATTCCAGTGAAGCACTTGCTATGACAAGAAACCTGCCGGCCCATGAATAAATTGTGCTTTTATCCTGCGTAAAAAGCATTTCCGTATATTCCTTATACTTTTGAGGGTCTATTTTATGCAAATTGTATAAAATTTTCTCGCCATCCGTTGTTTCTCCGACTTTACCATTTCCCTTTATTTTGTCAAAGTATAATATCAATGTTTCTGACATGCAATCCTTTTAATAAAGATATCTTTTCCTGATTGAAATTTAGTTAAAAATTATACTTTCCAACAGATGCGGGGCAAGAATTCATGTTTGTAAGTCGTATCTTGGATTAAACAAGCGTAGTTCATGCTTCCCTTTCCCAGGTCACAGTTTGCAATATTGATCAAAACAAAAACGCTTGCCCTTCCTACCAGATGGGTAAAGTATGAGGTGGTAGATTTTAAACAAATCCTGGCCTATTATTATCCCGGAAAAGCGCTGGCAGTAAACATTGATATCAATGATTTCCGTAGCCCGCTAATCGCAAAGTATGGCAATGACCGGGAATGTTTTGTGGATTCCGGCCGCTTTACATCTTTTTTAATCACGGACTTGTTATATTATCAAACGGATACGGGTATAGAGGGCCCGAAATTTCATCATCCCGAAGATCCGGTTTCTATAATAAAATGCAATAATGCGCTGTTGCTTTGGGAAGGTTATCACCGGATATTAATGAAAATAGTGAACGGACAAACTATTATTCGGGCCTATCAGCTTGACATATAATATAATCGATAGAAGCGAAACCTGAGAGCGCGGCAGATTAAACATTTTCTGCCGATTGCAACAACCTAGCAGCAGGCTGCAGGTTATCAGCAGTCGCTTTAGTCTCTTTAAATTTCTGGATGCCATGCCAGTTCAAGTCGCCAGTCAAAAATGCCCAAACGCTGTCTAATGATTTTTACCATATTCCAATAAGCATCTTTGTCGAGTTGTGTCCAGTTTAAGATTTTGATTTCATCAAAATTTATGTTAGCCGGAAGATTCGTAAGTAAAATCCTATCAATTGGCGGATGAATTAATCTAATTTTGGTATTGTCGACTTCTGTGCAAATTATAATTGATGTTTTTAAATAAACTGCTATAATCTTTGCTACACGGCCGTATGAAGCCTCAACATTCATGACTCGAAACCGGTCAATCATTTTGCCACATAATGTCATATGTTGGTCGTCAAAATCTTGTTGTCCTGACAAGCTTTTGTATGTGCCAGCAAAGTCAGACAATTTAACTGCATGTATGACGTCACTGATTTTAAGTGTAGTAGTCCAACCACGTTGAACAGCACGGGCAGACGCCCAAACTGCGAAACGATGTCTATGCTCTTTTAATGTATATTCCATTTAATGTGGGTTTCTGCTAACGGCGGCGGCTTGCTGCTGGACTGGTATTTTATAACGGTCCGCATGGAAACTGAAGACGATTGAAAAACTGATGATGAAGTTAACAACTAAAAGCCAAATAGAATTCGGTCAAGCCCGATATTAGCTGATAGTGGTACAGCAGCCGATTGTAATTCCGTCCGCCAGCTTGCGGCAAACCTTTTGTTTGCATGTGCTATGTCGAGTATTAATTTAATGTTGAAAAGCCTTCTTTGTTCATTTGAAATTTGACTTTTACCACTTTGTCATTATTTCTATTTATATCATTTATAAAATTCATTATTCTGCGTCCTGTTAGAGCTACGCCATAGGCTAAGTGGTCAATTTTTTCTTGGTCATTCGAGTCAAGTGGAATGTCTACTATCATTCCAATTACAAAGCCAAGATTATTGATAATGGGTCCGCCGCTATTTCCTCCTTTTACTCTTGCGTTTATGAGATAATTTGTTTCGGGATCCCATAAAGTTCGGTCCTCAGCTATAATTTTGCCTTTCGATACTTTTACAGCTCCGCCTATATGCGACACGTCAGCGACTTGGACTGCATCAAATCCAGGAATGGGCGGATATCCCATAGTTAGTATTTCCTCTAAAACCTCTCCAAACTCAAGTTTAAATTTTGGGCACGATGAAAAGTTGTAATAGTTCATTTCAATCATAGCCAAATCTGTATTATCAGATGGTGTCCAAATGGAAGTTGGTGTTACTACTTGTCCCATTGGATCTAATATTTTGATGTTTTTTTTATTTTCGATACAGTGTTTAGCTGTTATTATTCGATGAGTATCTACAATAAAACATGTTCCAATATCCTTTGAGTCATCTTGTTTTGTTACATCAATAGGCAATACAGATTTGGTAAAATGATTTCTTATAGAGGTGAAACCATAATAATGAAAATGATATGAACCGTATTCTAGATAATCTGATGATAGCGTTTGTGCAACATACATAGCACCATAAATTGGGTCATCTCCCTTTTGCCCTACTTTTAATAAGAATCCATCGTTCTCAAATTTTTTTACAATACCTAAGAAAGTCCGAAGTTGTAATTCAGCTCCTTTTTTGCTTAAGTGATCCATACAGTCTTGCACCGATTGATATTCTCCTTTATGAATCTCGTGTAACGAATAGAACGAATAGTAATTAAGTATTTCTTCAATTAAACCCATTTATTAAAAAATTGGCGGTCAAATAAACTATGTGGGAAGATTTAATATACCAAACGAAAAAGTATTGCTGCTGTTTAATTCGATCTATGAATTATCGAAAGTGTTCTAAACAAAGCGCCGAAAGGAACCCTTCATTTCTTTGGGCTATAAAATTTATCAATCAGACCGCTTCGTAGATTTGTTTAAATTGATGGTATGTGAGATTTCCCATTTGGATTTTTGGTACATAAGGAACTTGTCAAACTGGAAATATTTGAACGTTCTGCTCCACAATATTTGCAAGTATATTTTGATTTTACGCTTCCTTCATACAGAACATGGTATTTCCCGTTTGGATTTTTGCTACATGAGGAACTTGTCAAACTGGAGATATTTGAACGCTCCGCCCCGCAATAAAGACAATTGAAATGTGCCATAAGTTGTTTTATTTTTTGTTTTTCGCTTACTTTAATCGATTTACACCGTTGGCTGAAGTTGATAAATTAATGTGATATTGTATGTTAGATATTCTCAGCAGATTATTTTCATCGATGATATTTATAATTACTTTTAAATTCAGTTTGTAGAAGACCAATAAAATGCTGGCCAATGTTTTAACCAGCGCCATCTGCGTGACAGGGTTAAACTTCTATATAGCAGACAGTGAACTTGGCACCTTTATTTGTAATAGGGCTGTATTAATTTAGTGGTTAGTCACTTAAAAAAAGTTAAAAAATGTTCAAACTGAGACATTAGCAAATGACGAATAATATAATAAATATATGAAAAAAATCGAGACCATTGGGTAATTGCTATCCAGCCCTAGACATTTTAAAAAGCTACATGACGCAAGACGCTTTTCCCATCAGTCGAAATTATAAATGTTAACGTTTCTTCGTTCATTCCTCCGAACCCATTTCTTGCCCTAAAAGTATGCGTTACTTGAAAAGTACCATCCTGATTGTTTTCTACTTTATACCATTTGACACTTTGATAACTATCAGGATCTCTTAAATAGCGCTTCTTTAAATAAGTTTCAACAATATCAACTGAATTATCCCACCTTGATTGACTAACATTTCCAATTGAAGAGGAACTACTGGAGTGTGGGTTTGATATGATTACTCCAAAAAACAAAATCAAAAAGAGCAGCCCAATTTTCAGCAATACTTGTTTCTTCTCGGTAGTTTTTATTAACCCATATAGGCCAATGGGAAAAAATAATATTAGTACGATTACAACATTCCACGATTTGTCGTACCAATGATGGTCAGTAAAGGGATTTTCCTGCGATTCAAAGTCATTCATAATTTTAAGTTTAGGTTTCTCAAATATAATACACGTACAGGTACGTGTGAAATGTTTTTCTATTGTATGATTCTTTGTGTTGACCAAACCTAAATTAATGGCAGTCAAAAGTTTGCATACAAAAATTGAACAATATGTAATTAATTCTGTGAAAGACAAGCGTATTGAAGAAGGATTAAGTCAAAGAGAATTGGCCTATCAAATTGACATGTCTTTAGGATTTATTGGCGATGTTGAAAACCCAAAGAGGAGAGCGAAGTATAACCTTAATCACTTGAACGAAATAGCCAAGCTATTCAAATGCTCAATAAAAGATTTTTTACCCCAAGAGCCCTTATAAATTACTTCATTTAATAGTTTTTGTAACACACTTTTTGCCGGTAACCTAGGCCAACCTCAATAAATTTTAGAAAGCACGAGACTGGATAATTAGTCGGTAATATTCCAATATTTAAAAATTTAATGAAATTTAAAAGAGTTGCACTAGTCATAAAAGGATATGAAGCAAATGAACGTGCAAGCATATTGCAGGAAATGCATTTCGATATCTCGTCATTTCGAATATTTCTCCAATCTGCAGCCGGAGGCGGTTGGCAGGCAGACGAAATAATAACGATGGCAAATCCGTCTTTAGCTGAATTACAAAATTACAGTGGAACAATGCAATCAGACTATGCAATATTTTACTTTTCTGGACATGGAATGGGTGAGAATTCTAACACGTATATTCAATTAAATAGGGAATGTATAATCGACATCAAAAACCTACCGACCTTTGCACTAAAGCAATTGAACATTTTTGATTCTTGTAGAAGCAGACCAATTTTATTAAACGAAATGTTTTTACATTACCCAGAAATGTCGGTCTTGAGCAATGTGGTAATTAGGGAGATTTATGACAGGATGGTCCAACGGGCAAATCCGGGTACTTCGTATATGTTTTCATGTTCCTACGGTGAAACATCTATTTCAGACAACTTCACTGGTAGTTATTTCACAAACAGCCTCATTGCGGAAGCAATAACGTGGTCAGTAACGCTATCTGACTCCGTTAAGCTTTCCATCACCGAGGCCTGTCAACTTTCATTGAAAAAAATCCGATTGTGTTATGGTGATATGCAAAAGCCAGAATTACTATCAAAATCCGGTTCAGAAACTCTGCCGTTTGCATTAAACATTCGTTCTTTAATTCAACAGCGAGTAAATGGAACGGTAATTCGGTTTTAATCGGGCAGTTTGGATATTGCCTTTTGCGCAGATGAATACTGATACCGGTTATAGGTATTCATTACCTGTTTGAGGCTTTTATGTCCCAGAATTCCGGCGACAGTTGCAATATCTACACCATTATCTTGTAATAATACCGAGCATGAGTGCCTGAGGGAATGCCAGGTGATATGCTTGTCAATTCCAGCGTTTCTAACCCATATACCCAGGGAAATATTGGCACCGTCATGTGTTGGTAAATGAAAGACTTTACCCGAGTCCTTTGGGTCGCCAAGAACTTTAAGGGCCACGGGGTGAATAGGGACCTCTACATAATGACCTGTCTTTTGTTGGCGTATTACCATTTTATCACCCTTTATTGAAGACCAGTCTAGTTTGTTTACATCAACAAAACGGAGCGCCGTGTACAACGAAAAAATGGCCGCCTTTTTTACTTCATAATTGGGAGCCGACGCTCGCATCAATTTGGTCCATTCTTCAGATCGAAGAATCTGCTTCTTCCTGATTGAACCTTTAGTTTGGGCAATTACTTTTTCAGCAGGGTTAACTCTGAAATATCCTTCTTCAGTAGCATTGTTTAAAACACGACGAAAGCGATAAAAATAGCCCAACGGAGTTTCACCTGAATATTTTTCTCTTAAATAATTGCGGAATTGTTCACAAAGGTTTTTTGTTATATCAATAGGGCTGATAAAATCCTTTTGTAGAAAAGCGTTAAAAGCGTTTAAGCTGCCCTGTAATTGCCTGCTGCCATAAGTCGCATTCTTTTTTACAAAATCTGCATAATAGGTCAGGAAGTTTGCAACCCTTTTATGTTCCGGGATGTACCCCGTTCCGGTAGCAGTGAATTCCAAAGTCATGTGGGATTTTTTCATTTCAAGTATTGCGATGGTCTCCTTATTATGATTCCGTTCTACCTGATTTTTGGGCTTATCGTATGTGAACAGTCCTGCTTTGATTCTCTCACCTTTTCCACGTCCCCATTCAAATGTATAATGAATCTTTTTCTTGTCAGTAGACGGCCGCTTAACTATGTTTATTGTCATATTTTAATGCTGAAATTTGTGTCATTCAGCCATCAAAATTATGTCAGAATTGTGTCAGAAAAAGCCTCGAAGAGTGGGCAAAAGTGCGCGAAAATGCGGAAGAGAAATAAAAAACCGCCTGATAATCAATTGATTAAGGCGGCTTTTTGTTACCCGACCTGGATTCGAACCAAGACAAGCAGAACCAGAATCTGCGGTACTACCGTTATACTATCGGGCAATGAATAACACTACAAAACTAACAAAAAAGCCGAAGTAGCAACCTCAGCTTTTGTTGGCCTACCAGGATTCGAACCTAGACAAACTGAACCAAAATCAGTTGTACTACCATTATACTATAGGCCAATCCTAAAATGGAGTGCAAAAATAAGGTTTGGTGGCTATGAAACCAAACGTTTTTAAGAACAGCCGGGAACAGCTGTTAGCTATTAGCTGTTAGCTTTTAGCCTTGGAAACAGCTGTTAGCTATTAGCCTGGGGAACAGCTGTTAGCTATTAGCTGTTAGCTATTAGCCGATTGCGTAGCCATCTGTTCTTCCGGCTACAGCACTAACGGCTAACAGCTAATAGCTAACAGCTCTTCATCAACATGTTTCCAAAAGCAGTGAGCATTTTCTCTTCTTCCACCAGATGTAACAACACTTCTGTGATAATTGCCTGGTTGCCATAGTTCAGTTCCCTGGCAATCAATAGCTGTGTTTCAAGCTCAAAACAAGAGCCAAGTGAAATTTGAACATAGTGATAGTATTCTTTTCCACTGGTTCGGCTGCTGCCTTCCGCAATATTTGAAGGTATTGAAACTGATGCCCTGTTTATCTGGGAGGTAAGTCCAAAACGTTCATTTGCCGGAAATACACCTGTTATTTGGTAGCTTTTAATTGCTATTTGAAACCCTTTTTGCCAAATCTTTAGTTCCTTGAAATTACGCATAGATTGTTGTTAGCCGTTAGCTATTAGCTATTAGCCGATTGCGTAGCCATCAGTATCAGCAATCCGTCCATCCAGCTAAAGTGCTAACAGCTAGCAGCACAATCTATCATAATTCCAATTTATACAACTGTTGAAAACCTCATAAAAAAATGCTTTTTTAACGCCGGAAGGGAAGCTGTTAGCTTTTAGCTATTAGCTGTTAGCCGTGTACCGCCGCCGGTGTTGGTAAGAACCGGATATATAAAACTGCCTGGCCACGCAAAAGCACTAACAGCTAACAGCTAAATGCTAACAGCTAAAAGCTAACCGCTGTTAGCCGTGGACCGGTGTTGGTAAGAACCGGATATATAAAACTGCCTGGCCACGCAAAAGCACTAAAAGCTAATAGCTAACAGCTAATAGCTCACCGCTAACCGCTGTTATCCCTTTCCTTCAACTCCCTCAGTTTATCAAGCGCACCGGAGACCACATCACACATCACCGTGTAAAGGGCGCCGGGCTTGGCATTTGCATAAATGTATTCAAGCGCTTCATTCTCATTGGGTATTACTATTACGGGCAATGCGGGGTTTACACTGGTAATACCGTCTTTGAGCAGGTTGATGATCTCTTCGGCCGTTCTGCCACGGAGGTTTTTATCGCAGCGGATAATGATCTCATCGAACATGCCCGCCGATATTTCGCCCAGTTCGCGGATGTCCGCATCGCGCCGGTCGCCGGTACCGGAAATTAGGCCAACACGGTGCGGGTAATCCAATTTGCCGATAAAATCTGCCAAAAGCTTCAGTCCGTGCGGGTTATGCGCAAAATCGGCCAGCACAGTATAATTTTTAAACTGGAAGAAATTGAGCCTGCCCGGAGTCTGTACAGCCGATGGCATAAACGAAGTGAGCGCCGAACGGATGTCTTCAATGGTGATATCGCGGAAGAGATACGACGCCAGTACGGCGGGCAGACAATTGTTCACATTGTGTACGGCCTTGCCCTCGTAGGTAACCGGAATGTCTTTTACATGCATCACCCTTATTTTCCAGTTGCCTTTGAGAATGCTAACGTAGCCGTTTTCAAAAACGGAAGCCAGTCCGCCGCCACCGCAATGTTCTTTTATGCGCGGGTTGTTTTCATTCATGCTAAACAGCGCCACATGACAATCGAGGCCTTTGCGCATTGCGTATACACGATCATCATCTGCATTCAATACAGCGTAACCATGCGGAAAAACAGTTTCAGGCACCACGGCTTTTACTTTCGCCATCTGGTCGATGGTATTGATGCCACCCAGCCCGATATGGTCTTCGGCTACATTGGTAACAATGGCAATTTCGCAATGCCGGAAAGCGAGTCCCGATTTCAAAATGCCGCCGCGGGCGCATTCCAGCACGGCAAAATCAACGGTTGGGTCTTTCAGCACAAAATTGGAAGACACGGGGCCGGTGCAATCGCCGCGCATCATCAACTGGTTCTGTATGTATACGCCGTCGCTGGTGGTATAGCCTACCTTTTTGCCGGAGCTTTTGGCAATATGTGCGATCAGCCGGGTGGTAGTGGTTTTTCCATTGGTGCCGGTAACGGCAATGATGGGAATTCGGCCGGTGCTTCCCTTTGGAAACAACATGTCTACCACCGGTTCAGCCACATTCCTGGCCAGGCCTTCAGAAGGTTCTATGTGCATGCGAAAACCCGGTGCTGCATTTACTTCCAGTATGGCGCCGCCATTTTCGGTAACCGGTGTTTTCAGATCGGATGCCATGATATCAATACCGCAGATATCAAGACCGATTATTTTTGCAATGCGTTCGCACATAAAGATATTGGCGGGATGCACTTCATCGGTGACATCGGTAGATGTGCCGCCGGTAGAAAGGTTGGCGGTGGGTTTCAGCATCACCAGTTCACCTTTGGGCGGAAAGGTGCCGGGTGAATAATTTTTTTCGTCCAGCATTTTTTGGGTGAACTGGTCGACGGTAATCTGCGTAAGCACTTTTTCGTGGCCATATCCGCGGCGGGGGTCTTTGTTTACTTCATCTATCAGCCATTGAATAGTATGTTCGCCATCTCCTGTAACGCTGGCGGGTGTACGTAAAGCGGCGCAGATGAATTTATAGTTGATGACCAGTATGCGGAAATCGAACCCGGTAATAAATCTTTCAACAATTACACTACGGCCATATTGTTTGGCGGCTTCCAGTGCGGTAAGCGCCTGTTGCCAGGTGGTGATGTTGGTGGTATTGCCTTTGCCGTGATTGCCATCAATCGGTTTTATCACCAATGGGTAACCGTATTTTTCAACAGCTTCTTTTAATCCTTCTTCCGACCTGATAACCGTTCCGCCGGGCACGGGTATTTCCGCAGCGGACAACAGGTTCTTGGTTTCTTCCTTATCGCAGGCAATGTCTACTGCAATATTGCCGGTAGTGCTGGCAATGGTGGCGCGTATTCTTTTCTGGTGGATGCCATAGCCCAGCTGTACCAGGCTGCTTTTATTGAGGCGTATAAAAGGAATGCCCCTTTTTTCGGCTTCGTTTACAATACTGCCGGTTGATGGCCCCAGGCGTGTGTCTTCACGTATTTCACGCATTTGCTGAATATCTTCCGACATATCGTAATCAACCGCATCTACCAGCGCCTGTACAATGCGTACGCTGGCCCGGGCGGCATACACGCCGGCATCTTCTTCCATATAACTGAATACCACATAATAAACGCCGTGTTCGCCGGAGCTGCGGGTACGGCCGAAACCGGTATCCATACCGCTGAGGGTTTGCAGTTCCAGCGCCACATGTTCTATCACGTGACCCATCCAGGTGCCTTCATCCACACGTTTAAAAAATCCGCCGGGTTCACCTTCGCTGCAGCGGTGCTCATGCAGGGTGGGAAATAATTTTTCGAGCCTTTGCCTGAAACCTTCAATTTTATGGGTGGGCCTTTCTTCCATCTCTTCCAGGTCCAGTTTCATCTGAATCAGTTTGTTACGCCGTACGCTCCAGTAATTGGGACCTTTTAAAATTTTTATCTCCAGGATCTTCATGTTTTCGCAGTTAATTGATGTTGAATAGTCAATTTAGTTTTTTTTGGCTAGCCTGCCAAGAAAGCTGTTAGCTGTTAGCTATTAGCTGTTAGTGCCTGCGGCTGCCAAGAAAGCTGTTAGCTCTTAGCTATTAGCTGTTAGTGCCTGCGGCAGCGGGTTGTAGCTGCCAGGAAAGCTGTTAGTGGTTAGCGGTTAGCTGTTATTGTCTGCGGCAGTCCAGAGTTGCTAATAGCTAATAGCTAACAGCTAAAAGCTAATACCTGCTTTTCCCATTTTTGCCTTAGCTTTGCCGCCTCTTAAATTTTTTATTATGGCAACAACGTCAGACATCAGCCGCGGCATGATTATTAAATTAGATGGCAGTTTGTACAGTGTAATTGAGTTCGGTGAAAACAAAACTGCCCGCGCAGCTGCAAAAGTCTGGGCCAAACTGAAAGGCGTAGACAATGCGCGCAGTATTGAAAAGACATGGAACAGCGGCGATAATATTCATCCCGTTCGTGTAGAAAGAAAAGACTACCAGTATTTATACAAGGATGATACCGGTTATAGTTTTATGGACAATGAAACTTTTGAGCAGGTAACCGTGCAGGAGTCAATGGTAGATGCCCCGCAGTTCCTGAAAGAAGGACAGGGCGTTAGCGTATTGATCAACACAGAAACGGAATTGCCGATGAGTGTGGAGCTGCCGGATAAGATTGTGGTATTGGTTACCTACAGTGAGCCTGGTATGAAAGGCGATACTGCCACACGTACATTAAAACCTGCTACTGTAGAACCCGGTGCAACGGTAATGGTGCCGCTTTTTGTTAATGAAGGAGAAAAGATACGCATCAATACAAAAACCGGCGAATACGTAGAACGCGTGAAAGACTAAGCAATTGTTTTGTGTGTTTTGTTTTGTGTGTTGTGTTGAAGGCGGCTTTATTTTTGATTTTTGACTTTTGACTTTTGAATTACCTGGCAACATTTAAAATAATAGCGTTTGCAAAAGTTAAAATAACCCTATCTTAGTCCCCCATTATTAACTGAAAAAAGATTCAGCATATGGATTTCAAGCAAATACAGGAACTGATTCGTCTGATAAATAAGTCCAATATCGGAGAAATAACGGTAGAGGAAAAAGGATTCAAGATAACCATAAAGCAAAAACAGGAAGCGGTACAGCAGGTATTGACTGCAGCGCCTGTATATGCACCACAGCCTATAGCGCAACTGGCGCCGCCCGCAGCCGCCGGTACACCTGCCTCCGAAAAAACAAAACCTGCTGCGGAAGCCACTGTTTCTTCTAATCTTATCACTATAAAAAGCCCGATGATTGGTACTTTCTACCGCCGGGCATCTCCAGACAAGCCATTATTTGTTGAAGTAGGTGACGAAATCACACCAGGCAAAGTTGTTTGCATAATCGAGGCTATGAAACTGTTTAACGAAATCGAAAGTGAGATAAGCGGTAAAGTAGTAAAAGTATTGGTAGACGATGCATCTCCCGTGGAGTACGATCAACCGCTGTATCTCGTGGAACCACTTTAATAATGTGTAAATGTGAAAATGTGCTAATGTGAAAATGCGCGAACCTTTTCCACATGAATACATTGACCACATTGATCACTATTTAAATGTGTAAATATTAAAATGTGCTGATGTCAGAAAAAATGTACCCGGCTTTTTACATTTACACATTCAACACATTACCACATTCATCACATTTTTGAAGTTATGTTTAAAAAAATTCTGATTGCCAACAGGGGAGAAATAGCATTGCGTGTAATACGCACGTGCCGCGAAATGGGCATTAAAACAGTAGCTGTCTATTCTACGGCCGATAAAGACAGCCTCCACGTAAAATTTGCCGATGAAGCCGTTTGCATTGGTAAACCACAGAGCTCCGATTCTTATCTGAATATTCCGCATATCATGGCCGCTGCAGAAATTACCAATGCAGATGGCATACATCCGGGTTATGGTTTCCTTGCAGAGAATTCAAAGTTTGCACAGATATGCCTGGAACATGGCATTAAATTTATTGGTCCCACGCCTGATATGATTAATGCCATGGGCGATAAAATTACTGCCAAAGAAACCATGATAAAGGCAGGCGTACCCGTAGTTCCGGGTAGTAAAGACCTGATCACCGGTGTTGATCATGCAAAAACCATTGCAGCCGAAGTAGGCTACCCCGTTATATTAAAGGCAACGGCGGGTGGTGGCGGAAAGGGTATGCGCGTGGTTTGGAAAGAAGAAGAAATTGAAAAAGCATTCAATACTGCAAAGCAGGAAGCCGCTGCTTCCTTTAAGAACGATGGCATATACATAGAGAAATTTGTGGAAGAGCCGCGACATATAGAAATACAGGTGGCGGGCGACCAGTACGGAAGAGTGAGCCATCTCAGCGAGCGTGATTGTTCCATACAACGCCGTCACCAGAAACTGGTAGAAGAATCGCCGTCACCATTTATGACACCCGACCTGCGCCAGCGCATGGGTGAAGCAGCCATTAAAGCGGCTTCTGCCATCAATTATGAAAGTGTGGGCACGGTAGAGTTCCTGGTGGATAAACACCGCAACTTCTACTTCATGGAAATGAATACCCGTATACAGGTAGAACACTGTGTAACGGAAGAAGTGGTAAACTTCGATTTAATAAAAGAACAGATAAAAATTGCTGCCGGCGAATCCATCAGCGGCGAGAATTACGAGCCACAGGGCCACGCCATTGAATGCCGTATCAATGCAGAAGATCCATACAATGATTTCAGACCCAGCCCGGGAAAGATAACGGTGCTGAATCAGCCCGGCGGTCATGGTATACGCGTAGATTCGCATGTGTATGCGGGTTATACCATTCCACCGTATTATGATTCCATGATTGCAAAAATTATTGCTACCGCCAGAACAAGAAAAGAAGCCATTGACACCATGCACCGTGCATTGACGGAGTATGTGATTGAAGGGGTAAAAACAACCATTCCCTTTCACCTGCAGCTGATGAAAGATGAACGATTCAGAAGCGGTGATTTCAATACAAAATTCCTGGAGTCATTTACCTTACTATAACCGCTCAGGTTAGTTAGCAACAGGGCCTGGCTGAGAATGCCGGGCTTTGTAGTTTTTAATCGCTTCGCGATTTGGTTTCACGCGGCGGGCGCGGTGGGGCGGGGCGCGCGGGGCTTTTGAAATCGCCAACAACCGAACGGCTACAAATAAAAACAACCGACGCTTTAAAAACATCGGTTGTTTTATTTTATTTGTATTATTAAACCTTGGGTTGGCTTGTTATCAAAAAAACGTTGCGTCCTCCGCCCCACCGCGCCCGCCGCGTGAAACTCAAGCGAAGCGCCTCTCTTAGTTCTTCTTTTTCTTTTCTTTCTTTTTCTCTGCTTTCAGCGCTTTTGCTTTTTCCTTTTGTTCCGGAGTAAGCGTGGCGTCTATGTCTTTCTTTTTTTCGGCCTTTAATGATTTTATCTTTTCATTTTTTTGCGCCTCTGTAAGCTTGGGATCATTTTTTACTTTTTCTTTTTCGTCTTTGTATTCTTTTTTGGATGCTTTTACGTCCGCTACCTGTTTGTCTGTGAGCTTTAATTCTTCTTTCATCTTCGCTTTCTTCTTTGTGGCGGACGCATGGTGTATGGTGTCTCTTTTCTGTTGGGCAACAGCCGTTGTGGTAATTAATACCAGTGCAAGCAAAAAGTAAATTGGTTTCATGATGGTTTTTTTTTATTATTTTAATGTTCGATTAGATTTTGAATGATGTCATTATTTCCTTCGCTATGTTGCGGCACCCCTTCAGGGTGCGACCGGAACGCATATTTACCCCGGATTGCACCCCGGCCCCGGGTTGCACCCTGCCCCCGGGTTGCACCCGGGGCTATAATATGACGCCCTTTCAGGGCTTTCCGACATTGATCTCAAACCTTTTCAGGGATAATCGTTCAACATAGATTTCAAAAATAATCATGACCTATCATCACAACCATGAAAATCTGCGTTCCATTGTATTCGAATCACATTTCTACATTCATTACGTCCTCAATCCCGTAAAATGATGCCAGCTTTCTAATCACCGCTTCCACTACCGCATCGGGACAGGAAGCGCCGCTGGTAATTAAAATGTCTACGGGCGCTTTGGCAGGCAGGTAACCGGCCGACAATAATTCCTGTTTTGTATGAAAATTGTAATGCAATATTTCTGCAGCAGACAATAGCTTCTCTTCACTGTTTATAAAATAGGTAGGTAATTTTTCTTCGCAAAGCTCTACCAGATGCGTAGTGTTGGATGAATTGTAGCCGCCCACTACAATGGCCAGGTGGGCCGGTGTACCCAGCATACCGGAAGCGGCCGACTGGTTGTCATTGGTAGCGTAACACAAGGTATCACGCGTGTCTGCAAAACGCTCGGCAATATTGCTTTCGTTTAAACCATAATGTTCCTTAATGGTTTTCTTCAGGTAATCGGAGATGGCCTGTGTATCTGTTGCCAGCTGCGTGGTTTGGTTTATTACACCCAGCCGTTGCAAATCTTTACCGGCATCAAATCCTTCCGAATACCGTCCGCTGAATTCAGTATAAAAAAGCGCGGGGTCTTTTTTACCGGTAATGTATTTTGCCAGTTCGATTGTTTCGGACATATCATTTACAATCACCGCAGGGGCCGACGCTGCAGCATGAGAAAAAGTAGCCCTGGTCTCCTCATGTTTGGGTTTTCCGTGAATAACAATGCTGTATCCTTTACCCGCAATCTGTTCGCCCCGGTTCCATACTTTTTCTACGAATGGGCAGGTGGTATTGTATTTTTCTATTTGGATGCCTTTTTCGCGCAGCATATTTTCTGTTTGCAGGGTCGTCCCAAATGCAGGAATGAGCACAATATCATCTGTACCAACGGCATCGAAAGGAATGATTTGCTTACCATAGGTATCCTGCAAAAACTGTATGCCACGTTCCTGTAAATCGGCATTTACCTGCGGGTTGTGGATCATTTCACTCAGTAAAAAAATACGTTTTCCCTGGTTTTCTTCAATCGTGCGGAATGCAATTTCTATGGCATTTTCAACACCATAGCAAAAACCAAAATGACGGGCCAGGTAAATGCGCAGCGCGCCAAAGTTGAGCAGGGTGGGATTAAAATCTTTTTTTAATTTATCTTCCTTTCTGCGCTTATCCTTCACCGCGGTGATCAGTGGACTTCTGTAGGTAAGGGGAACATTAAACGTTTTCATGAACTGCACAAAGTTTTGAGGTATACCACCGTCTGTATTATTTAAAGTCAAAAGTCAAAAGTCAAAAGCCGATTGTTCAGCAGGCAAAGGTACAACGGCCCGGGGGTTATTATAAATTTTGAATCTTGAATTTTAAATGCTTTTCTTGCAGGATAATTGCAGGGTAGAACGGGGCCTGGAGGCGCCGGCAGCGGTAAAAAAAAGATAATTTAACAGATTGTATGGAACAATTTACAATAGTAGAATGGGCAAACAATACCAATATTTATGAAGTAAATCTCCGCCAGTACACACAGGAAGGTACCTTCAACGCATTTATAAAAGAGCTGCCGCGACTTCGGCATATGGGTGTGGAAATTCTGTGGTTTATGCCGGTTACACCCATCAGCCTCGACAAACGGTTGGGTACCCTGGGCAGTTATTATGCCTGCAGCAGTTATGTACAAACCAATCCCGAATATGGCAGCATCAGTGATTTCAAAAACCTGGTTGCAGCAGCCCATGAACTGGGTTTTAAAGTATTAATAGACTGGGTAGCCAACCATACCGGTTGGGACCATGAATGGACGCGCGATCACCCGGACTTTTACCGCCGGAACCTGGAAGGACATTTTTTTGATGCACATGGCTGGAACGATGTGATTGACCTCAATTACGATAACGAAGAACTGCACACGAAGATGATCAGCAGCATGGAATTCTGGGTGACGGAATGCGGTATAGACGGTTTTCGCTGCGATATGGCCATGCTGGTGCCGCTCGATTTCTGGAAAACAGCGCGCCGGCAACTGGACAGCATCAAAAAATTGTTCTGGCTGGCAGAATGCGAAGACATACACTATCACGAAGTATTTGACGCTACCTATACCTGGAAATGGCTGCACAAAATGGAAGCGTACTACCGGAAAGAAACGGATATAGCGGGTTTGGATGAAGTGCTGAAATTCTATGATTCCATGTTCCCGCCAACGGCTTTGCGCGCTTTTTTTACCACCAACCACGATGAGAATTCGCACAGCGGCAGCGAATATGAAAGGCTGGGTGTATCTGCAGAAGCTTTTGCCGTATTGTGCTGTACCTGGAATGCCCTGCCGCTAATTTACAGCGGCCAGGAATTGCCCAATAAAAAAAGACTTAAATTTTTTGACAAGGATTTTATTGAATGGAACGGCGAATTTGCCCTGCACGATTTTTTTAAAATACTACTCAGCCTCCGCAAAAATAATCCTGCGCTGAAAGCAGGAGATGAACAGGTGGCTACCTACCGGCTGCATACCGATGCCAACCATTTTGTATTTTCTTTTTTGCGCCGCAACAAACAAACAGGCAATGAAGTACTGGTGGTGATAAACCTCTCCGAAATAAAACGCCCCCTGGTGCATATTACCGACGGCGAATTAACGGGTAACTATACCAATGTATTTACCAATGCGGTAAAAGATTTCACCAGTGAAAAACATTTTGCACTGCAACCCTGGGAATACCAGGTATACGCGAAGTGAAGCTGTTAGCTGTTAGCTTTTAGCTTTTAGCGCGTTTGCACTGCTATTTGCCGCGAGCTCCTAATAGCTAAAAGCTAATAGCTAACAAAACAAAGGCCGGTGCCTATTATAGCGCCGGCCTTTATTAAAAGGATATATCCTGGATTCTTCTATCGGTGTTTCATAGTTTAATTATCGCTACCCAATTTTATAGTAATCGGATAATTCCCTTCATATCCCGGGTAAACGCCGTCCAGTTTTACAGTGCCGTTGGATGATTTTTCAATTTCTTTCCTAAGATCATCTACCGTGGTCACTTCGTTGCCGTTTACTTTTGTAATCACATAATTATCTTCGATCCTGGTTTTGCTAAGCGGGCCTTTTTCATTCATTGATTTTATTCTAACGCCACCCTTGATACCATATTCAGTTGCATCTTTCTTGCTAACGGTTTCAAATTCGCCCAGCTTGTCAAGAACAGATGTTTTTACAACATCGGTATTGCCGCTGCTGTTTTTCAGCATCACATCGGTGGTTATTTCTTTTCCTTCATGAACATAAGACACTTTTATTCTATCGCCTGGGCGGTAGATAGCAATCTGGCCAACCAGGTCCGCACCTGAGCTAATGGGGCTGCCATTGATTTTGGTAATAAAATCGCCATCTTTTATACCGGCTGCGGCAGCACCGCCATCTTTGGTAACACCGGTTACATATACGCCTTCACCATCTTTAATGCCATTCTGTTTTTTTACATCCTCGCTGAGGTTGCTGGGTGCGTAGTTGATGCCCAGGTAAGCACGCTGTACGGTACCGAACTTCATCAGGTCTGAGGTAATTTTCTTTACAATATTCACCGGTATGGTAAATGAATAGCCGGCATATGAACCGGTTGGTGAAGCAATAGCAGAGTTAATACCTACCAGTTTTCCTTCTGTATTGATAAGCGGTCCGCCACTGTTGCCGGGATTAACGGCTGCATCAGTCTGAATAAAGGATTCAATCGGGCTTTTGCTCTGGCGGCGGTTTATGTCGAGCGTTCTTCCTTTGGCGCTCACAATACCTGCTGTCACGGTTGCTTCCAGCGTAAGGGGGTAACCAACTGCAAGCACCCATTGGCCAACCTGTACATCATCTGAATTGCCGTATAACAGGAAGGGAAGCCCCTTTGCTTCAATCTTTATAATGGCCAGGTCGGTACTGGGATCTGTTGCCACCAGTTTGGCTTTAAAAGATTTTTGATTGCTGAGGGTTACATTGATATCATCTGCACCGTCAACCACGTGGTTGTTGGTAACAATGTATCCGTCTTCACTTACAATAGCGCCGGAACCGGAAGCCATCTGGGGAAGACTGCGTCCACCACGGTCGCCAAAGAGGTCATCAAAACCGTCTCCGAATAAATCGGAAAAAGGATTTCTGCGTGGAAGGTTATTGGTGGCTACTGCATTGGTTTTGGTTTTGATATGCACTGTGGCCGGTATGGCCGCACTCGCTGCTGCTGTAAAATCTGCAGGTGCATTGTTAACACCGGTAACACCGTCAAACTTTGCATAGTTGGAAGGGGTCTTGGAGTTGGGGGTGCCCTGAGTCTGTGCCTGGTACACATAGGCATCTTTTTGTAAAATCTTGTTGTACGCCCACATACTGCCCACGGCAGTAGAAGCGCTGATCAACATAATTGCTGCTACTTGTTTAAGTTTCATATGTATTAAAGTTTAACTGCTACACTTCTTCAAAATAAATGCCTGTTCCTGTACAAAATAACGAAGCTGACATCATTACGGTTCTCCGCTTATCTTGTTTAACAAATGTTTTACCAAAGTCTTCGTACTTGTCATTCCAAATTTACAAAATAAGTTTGGAACAGACAGCTCGTCAGGAAGAGGTATAAGGTTTTGGGTGGAAGGTGTAGGGCGTAAGGTGTAAGGTTTAGGGTATCGGCCAACCTCACGCCTTACACCTTACGCCCTATACCATTTCCTTCAAAAACGCCATGGTATCTACTCCATCGGCAAAATCGGTCAGTCCCGGGCGCTGGGCTTCCCCAAATGGAATCAGTCCCTCCCCAATAACGCATTGAATATCCGGGTTGTTTTGCAGGCTGGTGGCTATTCCGGACGGGTTGCCCGTATAATATTCATAGTGCAACTGGCTGATGGCAGAGAAAACAACCTGGTTTTCCACCAGCAGGAGGGCCCCATTACTCATATAATACTTGTTATTAAGCAACAGGATGGCCAGTTGGTAATCATAATTGTTTTTATACTTGCTATAGTCCGCAAAATCAATGTACTTTTTTAAGCTTTCCAGCAGGGGTATAAAATCATAGTGCTCCGGCACATAAATTTTGGTAACATTCCTGCAGCCGAGGCCGTAGTAAAGGTTTACATCATCGGCCAGCCGGCTGAGTGCGCCGGCCGATTCATTACCGTTTAATATGGCCACGGATGTACGGTTGCGGCGTATGATATGCGGGTATTTTCTGAAATAATAATCGAAATAGCGGGCAGAATTATTACTGCCCGTGGCAATATAAGCATCGCATCCTTTTAGCATTTCCGAAAAACTGGTTTTGTTGGCAACGGCATCATTCCAGGCGGCCAGTTTGTTTATGATATGGGTTATCAGGGTGGTATCTTTGGAAGATGGTTTTACCAGGGCATTATGACCGCTGAGAAAAATACAGAGCCAGTCGTGAAAACCAACCAGGGGAATATTTCCTGCCATGACCAGTCCGATTTTTTTGGGTGATATCAATTCGCCGGGTACTGCGTAAGCATGTGTAAACGCCGTTAATGCGGCCTCATCCAGGAACCGGTTTACAATATTATCAACGGCCAGGTCTATAAAGGAAGGTGAAAACCATCCGTTTTGATGTTCTGCATTTTTTTTTGCCGCCATCCAATCCGCATCGTCCGAACGTAAATATTTGCCCAGTTTCACTAATAAATCAATACGTTCTTGTAAATTCATTTTGCATTATTAAATTTGTAGTAAAGATAATCGTAACTAACCCATTAAATTGAATCAAACATGGCTATAAAAATAACAGAAGAATGTATTAACTGCGGCGCTTGTGAACCCGAATGTCCCAATAATGCTATTTATGAAGGCGGCGTAGAATGGGCCATTGCAGATGGCACTACTGTAAAAGGCCGGTTTACATTGCTGGATGGAACGGTGGTAGATGCAAACCAGAAAAACGCGCCTGTTAGTGTAGACACTTATTATATAACACCGAATAAATGTACAGAATGCCAGGGTTTTCATGAAGAGCCGCAATGCGCTGCCGTTTGCCCGGTAGATTGCTGTGTGCCGGATGAAATGTATACAGAGACCGTGGATGAACTGATGGCAAAAAAAGAAAAATTACATATTTAAGATTAGCCGCAGATTAAGGGGTTGCGATTGCGGGTTTATGATTTAGCCGCAGATTCGCAGATTAAAAGGTTGCGATTGCGGGTATATAATTAGCCGCAGATTCGCAGATTAAAAGGTTGCGATTGCGGGTTTATAATTAGCCGCAGATTTGCAGATTAAAAAGATGCGATTGTGGGTTTATGATTTAGCCGCAGATTCGCAGATTACAACTTGTTGTATGCGGTTTTTTTTTGAATAATCTGCGAATCTGCGGCAATATTCCTTCCAAGTAAAAGCCCTTGCATCTACGGCTTTTTTAAAAATAATCTGCGAATCTGCGGCAAATATTTCTACCAGGCAAAAGCCCTTGCATCAGCGGCCTTTTTAAAATAATCTGCGAATCTGCGGCAAATATTTACTAAGCAAAAGCCATTGAATCTGCGGCAAAATTTCTACCAGGCAAAAGCCCTTGCATCAGCGGCTTTTTTTAAAATAATCTGCGAATCTGCGGCAAATATTTACTAAGCAAAAGCCATTGAATCTGCGGCAGAATTTCTACCAGGCAAAAGCCCTTGTATCAGCGGCTTTTTTTAAAATAATCTGCGAATCTGCGGCAAATATTTACTAAGCAAAAGCCATTGAATCTGCGGCAAAATTTCTACCAGGCAAAAGCCCTTGCATCAGCGGCTTTTTTTA